>Ga0335069_10000052_pt1 | contig 199654 bp, 177 predicted proteins | sample Lox_Sample_11_FD_206714 | JGI IMG/M metagenome (GOLD analysis project Ga0335069, IMG submission 206714) | Soil microbial communities from Loxahatchee National Wildlife Refuge, Florida, United States - Lox_Sample_1.1 | ecosystem: Environmental > Terrestrial > Soil > Wetlands | place: USA... | reverse complement strand
CAAGATGGGTAACGTCGATCCCAATCCATTTTCGTTTGAGCTTTTCCGCCGCATGAATCGCGGTGCCGCAGCCGCAGAATGGATCAAGTACAGTATCGCCCTCATCGGTTGAGGCACGGATAATCCTTTCCAAGAGACCCAGTGGCTTTTGAGTTGGATAGCCCAACCGTTCTCTATCTTTGGCTGAAAGCCATTTGACATCTTGATCGATTCCATCGTTTGGTCGCTGATAAACACAGCCTTCCGTTCCGGGCTGGAAGGCCCATATATCTTGAAGCGGGACACCTTCCGCCTCCGCTAGATGGAGTTTGTAAGTCGGAACCGTTGCCTTTACACCCCAATGAATGAGGCCGATTTCATCAAGTTTATCGAGACGTTGGATCAAGGGATAGGTCGCAAGATCGTTGCCTGTCAGTTTTCGATATTTATCATAAAGGAATGATGCAGGCTGCCAATGGCGTCCCGATGTAGTCGGATCGTATCCCCGCCAAGGAGTGCCGCTATCGCCAGTCCGAGTACCCGGTCCAGTCAATAGAACAGTGCGATATTTCCCGTGTTCATCTGATTGGCGAAAAAATTTCTTGATGTAATCATTCGTGTATGGCCCCTTGGGATATTTGAATTTTGCCGCATCGGTTTTGCCGTAAAACAGAATAATTTGATGAATCGGCCCGAAGCGGTCGGCACTATTATTGGAACCAGTACGTCTCCAAACGATTTCATTGCGGAAGTTCAAGGGGCTGAAAATTGAGTCTAGAAGCAGCTTCAAATAGTGGCTGGCTGTCGGATCGCAATGCAGATAGAGCGAGCCAGTTGCCTTTAACGCACGGTGCAATTCCAGCAACCGAATCGCCATCATGGCAAGGTAGGCCATCATGTCGTTCTCTTTTAGAAAATCGCGCAATGCGCGGAGCAATTCCGATGCAGCAGTATTGCCGCTGCCCATCACCTCATCGAAGGCATGTTCAGCGGATTCGCCCCAATGCCAAGTGTCCTCAAAGGCTTCGATCTGCGCGTGCGATTGTTCTCCGCCGGGGGCTTTGAACAGTACATTGTAGGTGGCTTGGCTGTTAAACGGCGGATCGAGATAAACCAGATCGACCGTTTCGTCCTTAATGCTTTCGCGCAGGACGGCGAGATTGTCGCCGTAGTAGAGCGTGTTCATCGAGTCGCGCTAAACTTTGGTTGAGGCCATCCGCCAATCGGGCGCTTCTTGCCAAGCGCCTTTTTGATGGCGTCTTTCCAATCGCCTTCAATCTTCAAGACTTCGGGCTTCGGCCCCGGAGTCTCACGCGCTTTGTGCTTCGGCTGTTTTCCCAATTTGCTCGGCATAGGTCAGGCGCTTCCCATTGGCGTTGCGAATTAACCGTCCGGCTCGCTCGCCGTCATCGAACTTCCGCGTATTGTACCGGAAATCGAACTCCGCCAAATAGCGGTGAAGATGCTTTTTACTCACGCTGTGGAACGTGCCGTACAACCCGCGCTTGAGCAAGGAAAAGACACCCTCAACCGTGTTGGTGGTCACGTCGCCTCGCACATACTCTTCGGCGTTGTGATTCACAAAATCGTGCCGCGCAAATGGCTTGCCGACAAATCCGTAAAGGTTGAACGAATCGGTCATGATCCGGGTACTTAGATCGACATTCCCCAACAGTGCCTTGCGGAGATTCGCCATCGTCACCTTGTCCATAACAATCGAGCGAACATCTCCCCCGCGCTGAACCATTGCGAACACGGGCACCTTGCCCTTGCCGCCAAGATTCTTCGCATTGCGTTGGCTCAGCGGTTTGTTCTTTTCGCGTCCGCCAACGTAAGTTTCATCCGCTTCCACGATTCCGCTGAGCTTCGGCTTTGGTTCAAAATCATTGGCCATCGCGAAGCGTATGCGGTGCATCATAAACAGCGCCGACTTGTACGATAGGCCGGTCATGCGCTGAATCTGCTGGGAGCTTATTCCCTTCTTGCTGGCCGCAGCGGCCCAGAAGCCGTAGCACCAATGGCGCAACGGAATGCGGCTATCCTCAAAGACGGTTCCTGTCCGCGCCGTGTATTGTTTTCCGCAATCGCGACACAGCCACAGAAACCGCTTGTTGCGCTCGCCCGTCGTACGATCCTTCATCTGGTAAACTTGGACACCGCCGCAATGCGGACAGCATGGGCCAGTAACCGCCCAGCGTTGTGCTTCGAGAAATTCGACCGCTGCTGTTTCATCGGAGCAGGCGCGTGGAAGCGCGGCGACGATTCCAGACTTTGCCTCAGCCACTTTATGTTGTGCTTTTGCCATGATTCAGAATCTAACAGAATCCGATACTTGAGTCAAGTATTAAAATTATCCCATCGATGGTCCCAGAAATCGGGGGCTTGTCAGTAACCTTGCCGACAGGGTATGCTCGAAAAGAGTTCGGGGTGGCGGGGGTCCAACCCGCACGGGCCGTTGACCTTGGCAGGGCGGCCCACTGGTGCCCAAGACCAGCGCGTCTAGCAGTTCCGCCACACCCCGATAGAGGTTTGTGTGTTTGCCCGCCACCGGGCCGGGATGGCAGTCCCGGCCTAGTGGTCCAACTCAAGGGCAGACTCGCCGCAAGCTGGGAATTCAAGGCGGCTTGCCGATTGACCTAAGGCGGTTTCATCTTCGTAATCCTCTTCGTGATTTTCGGGCTGGTGCGAATGCAATCCAGCCAGCCCGAAGCCTTTTCACGCAGCGGCAACCCTTTGCGCCGCGTTTGCGATCTGCGCTGCTTCGGCACGATTCAGGCGATAAGTGGTCGGTCGCCGTCCAGCGCCTTGCCTCACCACTTCGATTACGCCTCGTTCCCGGAGACGGGCTAACGCTGTATTCAAGCTGCCTTGCGGAACTTGGGCGGTAAACTCGAATCCGTGCTGGCGTAATTTTTCTTCGACCTCCACAACGTTCCAAGTACGTCCCGGCCACATATCAAACACATTACGCACGGCATCTATCATCGTAAGATTGCCGAAGTCCGGTCGATGCGGAGTTGTAGTGGTATCCACACCCATGAGGCGATTACGTCCGCGATCCGCATCTACCCCTTCTTCCGGCAGCATCGCAGCGATGACATCAAGGGCCTTCATGCGCTCCTCAAATCGTTTTCGTGCGCCTGCCGTCTCTAGGTCGAACTCATTTTGCGCTTGCTGGCGAAGCACGATAATTTCTTGCCGATTCATGCTTTATACCTCAATCTGAAGGGGAAAGTTGGAAACGTCATTAGCCGCTACACAACCGCCCTACCATAGCTGGCGATCCAGCTACGATCACCCTACAGGAAATGATGGGCTTATGGAAGGGGCTGTCGTAAGTAGGGTCAGGGGTGATGGACTAACCAAAGGGGCTTTAGGTTGCGATGCGCGGTCTCATCTGATCTCGTTTCATCCCGCCCGATCCCGGATTTGCGTTAAGTACATACTCCCCCTCGCGAGCCGCCCGATTTTCTGCGAAACCCGGGCGCGTCTCGACGCGCCCCTACCGGAATTGTCACTGTGGCGGTATGTGCTGTGCTGTCGATCGCGGTAGCGCTCCTGTCGCATCCTGCCGCTCCGCATTAATCGATCTTCGTGGACAGGTTTGGGTGGTGCCCTAACTAAAATTTGCCGGTGGTCCGCACGCCAAAGGCGCGCAGCATGTTAGCCCAGGGCAACGCCCTGGGTCTTAAGGATTTTTTAATTGACGCGCCCTATAGGGGCGCGGGGATCCGCACCCTCACCTGCGCGTCACGCCGCATGCGAAAAAAAGCAAGCGGCGCGCCGCGACCCTCTCCCGCAAAAGCAGCGGGCGAGGGCAGATATCAGGAGGGGCGGAAGCGATTTTGGTTCATGCTAACCCAGGGCGTTGCCCTGGGCTGATATGCTTCGGCGCTTTCAGCGCCGAGTACGAACGGTGCGGCAGTAGAAGAACAGGATCGGTTGCGCGTATTTGCTCATGGTCGAGGCCCTGGATTGAGTTTAAAGCCGATTGTAATGAAGATCGATGGCTTAGACTTAAAGCGTGGCAGCCTCTGCATTTCAGGGCGAACGGCAACGTCGCGGACATCAATACCTGCATTTCGTAATGCATCGACTAGAGCGCGAGCGGCAGTGCGGTCCTTTTCCGATGAGTCGCTAGCGGTTTCAATTAGTAGGCCAGAAATATTTCGTGGGTCGGTAGAAGGGCTACTCTCCCTATGCCATTTCAGTCTCGCGAAAATCCAATTGAACCCCCAAGAAAATGTAGGTGAATCTGGAACGCTAGGAACGAATGCGATTCCTATTGATGGCGCGGCATTGATCGGTCGAAGCGCGTCAACGATTTGCGCCATCTGTTTACGGCTAATTCCGCGTCCTTTGGCCGCTCTTTCAATGTTAGCAATCTCAAGTTCTGCCTCTGCGGCGCGAGCATTGGCCTCAGCAACGGCGCGATGCGAGGCCGCTTCGTCGGTTGCAAGTTGCTGGGCGTCACGCTTCAACTTGGCGACTTCCTTATCGGAGATCGTTTGGAGATGTTCGGAGAGAGCGAAGACCGTAATATCGGCAAGCCATTCACCGCCCACGCCCAAAATCGCCATTACTACAAAGCATGTGCGAAACTTTTTCCAACGATGTTCCTTTGTGGTTTCTTCGGCAATCCAGCCGATCAGGAAGAAGAAACCGAATACAAATACCGCGATTTGGGCGACAGTGAGTCCCGAAAGAGTTGCATCCCTAGATAATGACGAAACTACCCCCATATCTCTCTACAGTCTCGCAGCCGTGGTTTTTACGATGGCACAGATCGTCATTGTTATGATTGTCTTAATTCGACGGACGCTGAGGAAACGATAATGCGAACCTCAACTGCTTCCTTCTGCTGGTGTCATGCTGCTTGCTCTGAAACGCCCGCCAGTCAGCGCGTTTCAGCCTCCTGCTATGGCTGACACGAACTGCATTCTAAGAAAAAATCCCACCTGAAAATATATTCGTATTTTCTTCGCTTTCGATTTTATCGCGTCGCGTCGCCCACTTGACCGGGGATTATCCGGCTCTTGACTAACGCCCGCATTCCTGCTACCTTTCAACTATGAACAAGAAAGCACAGCCCCGATTCGTCCGGCAGATGACGCTCAGCCAGTTCGACCGCTTGTTTCCAAGCGAGCAGGCCTGCCGCGATTACCTGCTTATGCGCCGATGGCCGTCCGGCCCACGCTGCCCGCGCTGCAATAACGAAAAGGTATATGAGAGCGAAGCGCGCCCGTGGCACTGGCAGTGCATGAAGTGCGGCCCCAAGCCGCGCTCGCCGTATCGCTTCGCCCTGACCACGGGAACCATCTTCGAGGAAACCAAGAAGCCCCTGCTGCTTTGGTTCCGCGTCCTGCATTTGATGCTGACCAGCAAAAAGGGAATGAGCGCCCTGCAAGTGCATCGGATGATCGGAACCGGCTCCTACCAGACCGCGTGGTATATGTGCATGAGACTGCGCGCCGGACTCAAGGATTCTGATTTCCGCAAGCTCATGGGAATTGTCGAAGCGGACGAAACCTTTATCGGTGGCAAGGATCGCAATCGCCACTGGAACAAGAAGAGCGCACAGCAGCGCGAAGCGGCTGGCCCGCAACCTGTCGGCGAAGCAATCGGCTTCGGCAAGGTTGGAGTCATCGGCGCTATCGCACGGAAAGGCAACGTGGTCGCACAGGTGGCCGAATACATGGACGCGGCGGAACTGAGCAAATTCGTGCGCGGCGTGGTTGATGCTCGAAAGATATCGGTTGTCATCACAGACGAACACCCGGCCTACAACCGACTCAACTATGTATTGCGTCATGAATCGGTTAACCACAGCCGGGGCGAATACGTCCGGGGCGATGCCCACACAAACACGATTGAGAGCTTCTGGAGCCTGCTGAAACGCGGCGTCATGGGAACGTATCATCACGTAAGCAAGAAGTACCTGCCGCTCTACCTGAACGAATTTCAGTTCCGCTTTAACAACCGCAACAACGAGGATATTTTCGGGGTCGCGATAGCAGGATGCTGAAACGCGCTGACTGGCGGGCGTTTCAGAGCAAGCAAGATGCCGCCAGCAAGCCGAGGCAGATGAAACTGCATCTATTGCTTCGGTCACGGGGCGACGGCTCCCATTAATTTGGAGTCGATGGCGGTGTTGATGGCATTGCAGCGAGTTTCGACATCATCCAACACACTGATTGTCTTAGCGATCTTCTCGCTCATTCGATCTATGGCCGCATTCAAGTCCTGAGAAAAGCCACGCGGCCCCTCAAGGGCTTTGCGGAAATTCGTCTGTGCGGCGCGATTTTCAGCGTTACTTTTTCGTAAACTCGCGACGGCGTTCTTTAAGGTTTGTAAACCCTCTCGTTGTCCTGGGTCCGCCGGATTAGCACGACCGACGAGACGAAGGTGGCCCTCGAAAAAAAATGAAATGCTCTCTGCAAGCTCCGGCAGATTCTCCTCAAGTTCAGTAGCAGCAGCGTCTGTGCTTCTTGCTGCCCTTTGCGCTTCTTTACGCATTCTCGCGAATACATTGCGACCAGATTGTTGGATTGTCCCCATCGCCGCAGTATGGCCCCTAATTCGGGCATTCAATTCAACTTGAGTCTGTGAAATTTTGCTCATTACACCCATAAAAGCCTTATGGGCCGACTCCATGTTGACCATCGCATCGAAAAAACCAATCTCCCCGGAAATGTAGCGGCTCTTCTTTTGCTTGGGCGATGTAGGCGAAAAGAGGAAAATCAAAATCGCTATGAGAGCCGTTGTCAGAAACCCACCCAGAAAAACGTATGTCAATGCGGACGGTAGATGCGTGAGAAATGAAACCATCCACCCCGCGCCGGTCACTACCGCACCCCCAAGAAATGCTAAAAATCGTTTGCCCCATGCGCTATCGAGAAACTGATCGGTTCCCGTCCAAGGGAGATACTCCTTGAGAAACTCCACGCACCAATCGCGGAGAGCTTTGAGCCGTTTTTGCATGGCGTCAGGTACCCCTCGCCGTAAGGTTTCGACAGAGGAGCATCGTACTGCGCTTGACGCCCGTCCGCCAACGTCGGAAACTAAGAGGCGATGGGCTACGCGCAACCGATCCTGTTTTTCTTCTGCCGCCCCTGTGGGGACTACCACGAAAAGACCCACCCGCATTACGCGGAGCAGAACCAACGGGCGGCTGAGCGCCGTGTAGCCCGGACTGCTAAAGCCGCCAAGTCCGCTAAGCCCAAACCCCGCCAGAGCCAGCCACAGCAGCAGAGCTAGAGCCGCCGTACCCGGCTGAAAACCGGCCTGTCGGCCTAAGATAAGCCGCCGTGCATTGATAGTCAACACCCGGATAATCCCCACTTGACCGTAGTGGTACAAAGTGGGAAATTGTGGAGCACTTGGGAGAGTAAGGGTGTTCACTGGGAGATTCGACCATTCGCTCGACGATAAGGGGCGCGCGAGCATTCCCGCTCGTTTCCGCGAACTCTTGTTGCGCGAATCCCACGATCGCCTCTACGTGACCAACTTCTTTTATAACAAAGAGAAATGCCTCGCGCTTTATCCGCCAACGCAATGGGACAAGCTGAACGAGATGCTCGCAACCAAGCAGCGCTTCGATCCGCGCATGCAGGCGTTCGAGACTTTTCTCATCGGCGGCGCATTCGAGGTGCCGGTGGATCGGCAGGGACGGATTTTAATTCCGGAGCGGCTTCGCGCGTGGGCCGGACTTGGACGCGAGGTCGTATTTTCGGCGCGCCCGGATCATTTCGAGTTGTGGAACAAGCAGGTGCTCGACCGGGTGATCAAGATGTCTGAAGAACAGGTTAGCGACCCGGAATTTCTGGCCAAGCTGGGGATCTGACGGGCGATGAATCTTGCGGTGATAGACGACGGCGACGCGGCGGACCGGATGCATGTGCCGGTGATGGTGGAGGAGGTGCGCGGTTTAATCGCCGCGCACGGTCCGCTCGCGTTCGTCGACGTTACGGTCGGCGCGGGAGGCCATTCGGAGGCCATCCTGCGCGCGACCGAGGCACGGATGCTGGGGCTGGATCGCGATGCCGCGGCGATTGCCGCGGCGGGACAGCGCTTGTCCGAATTCGGCGATCGCGTGGTGCTGCGGCAGGCGGACTTCGGCGAGGTCGAGTCCGAAATGAAGGCCGCGGGCTTCGATGCCGCCGACGGCATCCTGGCGGACCTTGGGATGAGCAGCATCGCGCTCGACGACGCTTCGCGCGGCTTCAGCTTTCGGCATGACGGCCCGCTGGACATGCGAATGGACCAACGCCAGCCGCTATCCGCCAAAGACATCATAAATGAAGAGAGCGAAGAAGAGCTCGCCCGGATTATCTACACCTACGGCGAAGAGCGCGCCTCGCGCCGGATCGCGCGGATGATCGTGGAGGCGCGGCGGAATCGCCCGCTGGAAACCACCGGCGATCTGCGCGCGGTAGTCGAGCGCGCACTCGGCGCACAGCGCCGCGGCGGGATGCATCCGGCAACCCGGACCTTCCAGGCGATTCGCATCGCCGTCAATCACGAAATGGAAAGCATCGCCGCGCTTTTGCGCGACGGTCCCGCGATGCTTCGGCCGATGGGTCGAATGGTTGTGATCGCATACCACTCGCTAGAGGACCGTCCCGTAAAGGAATGTTTCCGCGAACTGGTGCGCGGCGGAGGCTTTACCGCGATTACGCGCAAGGCGGCCAAACCGTCCGCGGCCGAGGTCGCGCGCAATCCGCGCGCGCGCAGCGCGAAGCTGCGATGCATCGAAAGGAGCGCGGTATGAATCATCGCGCGCGCCCGACCCGTTCGCCGTCGCGGATTCTTCCCGCGATTCTGGGGCTGCTAATCGCGGTGGTTGGATTCGCCACATTGATGATGCGGCTGGAAGTAACGCATGAAGGGTACCGGCTGTCGTCGCTGCGCGACGATATCGCGCGGCTGCGCGACGAGAACAACGCATTGCGCCTGTCGAAGGCGCAATTGAGTTCGCACGATCGGCTGCGCGCGCTGGCGCCGCAATACGGGCTTGAGCCGGCGGGGCGCGGGCAGGTGGTGATGCTCCCATGACGGGATCGTTCCAGCAGCGGCGCACCCGCGTGGGCGCATTGACAATTGCAATCGCGGCGCTGTTCGCGGTCGCGGCACTGCGCCTGGTGATGCTGGTGTCGTTCGACGGCGCGAAGCTGAATTCGCTGGGCCGCAGCGAGCATACGGCGGAGACGGAACTGGCGGCGGTGCGCGGGCTTATCACCGATCGCGACGGGCAGCCGATGGCGCTGTCGGTCGAAACGCAATCGGTTTATGCGCGGCCGCGCCACGTGCTCGACGCCTCCACGCCGGCCGAACGCGCCAAGCTGGCATCGACGCTTGGAATCACGCCGCGGGATTTGGAAGAAAAGCTGAGCAAGAGCGCGCCGTTTGTGTGGCTTGCGCGGCGGCTTGCGCCGGAGCGCGCACAGGCCGCGGAGTCCCTTGGGATCGACGGAATCGGTGCGCTTGGCGAATACAAGCGCTTCTACCCGGAGAGCAACCTGGCCGCGGCGGTGGTGGGGTTGGCGGGGATGGATGGCCAGGGGCTCTCCGGCCTCGAGCAGGAATACGATCGGCTGATACGCGGAGAACCGGTCGAGCTGCAGTTCTATCACGACGCGATGGGCCATCCGATTTTCGACAGCCCGATGGCGCTTAAGGCCCCCGAGCCGGGCGCGCATCTGGAGCTCACGATCGATTCGTCGATTCAGTCGCTGGCGGAGACCGAACTTGCACAGGAAGTACATCAGAGCGGCGCACGGCGCGGCAGCGCGATCGTGCTCGATCCGTTCACCGGCGAGGTGATCGCGATGGCCAACGTCGGCGCCGATCCTGACAGCGTCCACGACCGGCTGCATAACGCGGCAGTTCAGGATGCGTTCGAGCCGGGCTCGACGATGAAGGGAATTTTGGGCGCGATTGCGCTGGCCAACGGAACCATCACGCCGACGCAGCAGATCTATTGCGAAGACGGCCATTACACGATCGACCGGCGCACGATTCACGACGACAGCCGGCACGGATGGCTCGACCTGGGCGGTATCATCGAGGTTTCATCCAACATCGGCGCCGCAAAAATTGCGATGTCGCTGGGGTCGGATCGCTTTTACGACGGCCTGCGCGCATTCGGGATCGGATCGCGCACCGGAATCGATCTGCCGGGCGAGGCGGGCGGCCTGCTCAATCGCGCCAGCGGATGGCGCACGATCGATCTGGCGAATCATGGCTTCGGGCAGGGCGTTGCGGTTACTCCGATTCAACTGGCGGTGGCGTACTCGGCGATAGCCAATGGCGGCATGATTGTTCGCCCGTATGTCGTGAAGGCCGCCTACGACGCCGACGGCACGCCAATCCTGACGCATACTCCCAGCGCATTGCGCCGCGCGATCCCCACCGAGGTGGCGCATCAGATGAACCTGTTGCTGCGCAACGTCGTCAACGGCGCCGACGGCACCGGACGCCGCGCGCAGGTGGACGGATTCACCGTCGCGGGAAAAACGGGGACCGCGCAGATGGTCAATCCGCAGAATGGAACCTATTTCCAGAATCGCCACGTGTCGTCGTTTGTGGGCTTTCTGCCCGCCGACGATCCGCGCCTGTTGATTCTGGTGGTGCTGTACGACGTCGGCCACGGCCATTTCGGCGGCTTGGTGGCGGCGCCGGTCTTCAGTGAAATCGCCGAAGGGGCGGCGCGCGACCTGAACATCGTGCCGGCGGATCAGTCCTATCGCACGGCCAGCATGATCCCGCTTCCTGCCCCGGGCACCGCCGTCGGAGCCGACGATGGCATCGCCGTGGACGACGATTCGTACACTCCGGTGCTGACGGGCTCGAAGCTGATGCCGGCGACGCCCGGATTCGTCGGATTGAGCCTGCGGCGCGCGCTTGAATTAGCGCGATTGAGCCACGTCCAGATAGAGGTGCATGGAACCGGCTATGTCGCCATACAGGAGCCGCCTGCGGGCGCTCCGATGAGTCATTCGGCGGTAAAATTGACGCTGGCCCCTGCGGTCCAGGAAGACGCCGATTCAGGCATCGTTCGTGCGTCGTATCCGATTTCCGGTACCGGCGATAGGCCGGGAAGCCACAAGTGAAGCTCAATGAACTGCTGGCTGGTTTTGAGGTTGCGCGAATCGTTGGGGAGCCCGGAGTGGAAATCTCCGGACTTTGTTACGACTCGCGTGAGGTTAAGCCGGGCGAAGTGTTTTTCTCGCTGGCCCGCGATCCGGATCGGAACCGGGCCAACATAACTGATGCATTGAACCGTGGGGCGCGCGCCGTGGTGGTGAGGAGTGGAGTGGAGGAAGTGGTGGCGCGCCCCGCGGTAACTTTCGTCGAGAGCGGGCGGCCGCGCCATCTGATGGGCGCGGCTGCCGCTCGATTTTTCAAGGCTCCCAGCGAGCGAATCGACGTAATCGGCGTCACCGGCACCAGCGGCAAAACCACGACGACCTACCTGTTGGCGTCGATCTTCGAGGCGGCAGGATTTCCCGCCGCCATTATCGGCACGATCGGGATTTTCATCGGCGGAAAGAAAATTTATCACGGGCTGACGACTCCGGAATCGCTCGATTTCGAATCGGCGCTGGCCCGGATGGAACGCGAGGGCGTGAACCGCGCCGCCGCCGAGGTTTCATCGATCGGAATTGCGGAGGGGCGCGCCGATGATCTCAGCTTCCGCGCCTGCATGTTCACCAATCTTGGCCGCGACCATCTCGACTATCACCGCACGATGGAGAACTACTTCGCGGCGAAACTCCGGCTGTTCACGGAAATCCTGCCGCGCAGCCGGCGGTCCGACCCGGTTGCGATTGTCCGCGGTGACGATCCATTCGGCCGGCGCGTACTGGATGCGGTCGCGGGCCATAAGGTCAGCTTTGGACTCGACCGATCGCTGGATGCGCATCCGGAGTCATTCGACGCCAACCTATCGGGTACCCGCGCGACGCTCTCAGTGCTGGGTAAGAAAATCGAGATTAACTCGTCGCTGGTTGGCGAGTTCAACCTTGCCAATGTCCTTGGCGCCTCGGCTCTGTCGGTGGCCCTGGGCATCGATGTGGCGGCGGTGGCGGAAGGTGTGCGGCGATGCCCAGGGGCCCCCGGCAGGCTCGAGGCGGTGGCGGCAAAACCGGGAGTCTTTGTCCTGGTCGACTATGCCCACAAGCCCGACGCGCTGGATGCGGTCCTGAAGGCGATTCGCGGGATGTGCAAAGGGAAGCTGATTTGCGTATTCGGATGCGGTGGAGATCGCGATCGCGGAAAGCGCCCGATTATGGGCGAAATCGCCGGCCGGCGCTCAGATTTCGCCGTACTTACCTCCGACAATCCGCGCACCGAAGACCCGCTGGCGATAATCGCCGACGTCGAGGAAGGGCTGGTTGCCGCCGGTCTGGAACGTATCGATCGGCCAGAATCCACCGAACGCGGGGGCTACGTTTCCGAACCTGACCGCCGCAAGGCGATCAAACTCGCGATTCGTATCGCTCGTCCCGATGACGTCGTACTCATAGCAGGGAAGGGGCACGAGGATTACCAATTGGTTGGCTCGCGCATCCTTCCGTTCGATGATCGGGTGGTTGCGCGCGAAGTCGCTGCGGAATTGGACATAGCCAAAGGCTAAGATCGACGGTACGGCACGATGCTCTATCTGCTGCTATATCCGCTGCACAAATATTACGAAGCCTTTAACGTCCTGCGGTACGAAACCTTTCGTTCGGTACTGGCGGGACTGGCGGCGCTGGCGCTATCGCTGGCGCTGGGACCGGTCCTGATCCAGCGCTTTCGGGAGGCGCACATCGGCCAGACGATTCGCGAAGTCGTTCCCGAGGCGCATCAAAAGAAGGCCGGTACGCCTACGATGGGCGGGCTGCTGATCATCGCGGCGGCGCTGGTGGCGACATTGCTGCTGGCCGACCTGCTCAACCAATATGTTTGGATTGCGATTTTCGTTATGGTCGCGTTCGGGGCAATCGGCTTTAGCGACGACTACCTGAAGCTCGCGCGCGGCAAGGGACTCGGACTTGGCGGACCGATAAAACTTTTCTGGTCGTTCCTGTTCGCATTCGTGGCGGCGGCATGGCTGTTCATCCATCTTGGCTACGACACGCACTTAAACGTTCCATTTCTCAAGAATATTCATCCTGACCTGCACTGGTGGCTATACATCCCGTTCGCGATGATCGTGATCGTCGGATGTTCGCATGCCGTGAATCTGACCGACGGACTCGACGGCCTCGCGATCGGACCGGTGATGACAGTTGCCTTCTGTTATTGGACCTTCACCTACGTCGCGGGCAACGTGAAATTTGCGACCTATCTGCAGGTGCCGCATATCGACGGCGTCGGTGAGGTCGCAATTTTTTGTGCGTCATTGATCGCGGCATCGCTGGGGTTTCTTTGGTACAACGCCTATCCCGCCACGATGATGATGGGTGACGTGGGCGCCCTTGGCTTGGGTGGGGCGCTGGGTGCGGTTGCGGTTCTGGCCAAACAGGAACTGGTGCTGCTGATTGCCGGCGGCGTGTTTGTGATCGAGGCCGTATCGGTGATCATTCAGCGCTACTATTACAAAGCGACACATCGGCGGGTTTTTCGGATGGCGCCGATACATCATCACTTCGAATTGGGCGGCGTCCCGGAGACCGTCGTTGTGGTTCGCTTTTGGATCGTATCGATCGTGTGCGCGCTGATCGCGCTTAGCACGCTCAAGTTGCGTTGATGGAACTAAACGGCAAACGAGTGATGGTCGTGGGGATGGGCGCCAGCGGCGCAGCCGCCGCGCGGTTCCTGCACGAGCATGACGCGCGCCTGGTTATGACCGACCTGCGCGCCGATATACCGCGCGATGATCTGCCGCCGGGCGAATTTCACTTGGGCAGCCAGGATGCCGCGTGGGTGCGTGGCGTGGATCTCGTCGTGACCAGCCCCGGTGTCCCGCGCAATTCGATTCTGCTGCGCGCCGCGGTCGCCGATGGCATCCCGGTGATCGGCGAAATCGAATTGGCGAGCCGGTTCATCACCGCCCCGATCGTGGCGGTTACCGGCACCAACGGTAAAAGCACCGTCGTGGTGCTGCTCGGAGCAATCCTCAAGGCGGCGGGGATGCGCGCATTCGTGGGGGGCAATCTGGGTACGCCACTGGTGCGCGCGATTGGCGAACCAAATGACGCAATCGTGGCGGAGGTTTCCAGCTTTCAACTTGAGTGGATAGAAAGCTTCCACCCGCATGTTGGAGTGCATCTGAATCTGACCGACGATCATTTCGACCGCTACAGCGGCCTTGAGGATTATGGGCGCGCCAAGGCGCGCTTGTTCGAGAATCAGGACGCATCGGATTTCGCGATTCTAAATCGCGACGATCCCAACGTGTGGAAGCTTGCGCAGACCGTCTCTTCGCAGGCGATCGGATTCGGCATGTCGAAAGGGGCGCCGCCGTCGATATGGCCCGAAGGATCGGCGATCGCGTTCGAGATCGGCGAATATTGCGGGAAAATCAGCCTGGAAAAATTCCGTCTCAAGGGACGGCATAACCTTGCAAACGCGATGGCCGCGGCCGCCGCTGCACTCGCACTGGGTGTTTCGTCCGGCACAATCCAACGCGCAATATCCGAATTCACCGGGCTGCCGCATCGGATTGAATTTGTCCGTGAGAAAGGCGGCGTTACCTACATCGATGATTCCAAGGGGACCAACGTCGGCGCGGCTGTCGAGGCGATCGACGCGATGACGCCGCCGGTGATTCTGATCGCGGGCGGAACCGACAAGGGTGGCGATTACACTCCGCTGCGGCGTCCGATACGCGAGCGGGTGCGGCTGGCAATTTTGAACGGCGCGGCGCGCGAGAAAATGCGCGCGGCGCTTTCGGGGTCAACGGAAATTGAACTGGTGCCGGCGCTTGGGGATGCCGTCGGACGTGCGGCTCAGGCGGCGCGTCCGGGCGACACCGTGCTGTTGTCGCCGGCCTGTTCCAGCTTCGATCAATTCAGGGACTATGCAGAACGCGGAAACGTATTTAAAAATTTGGTTCGGGCGCTTTGATGCCGTCAGCCATCGGCGTCCGGACCCATGGCTGTGGGCTCCGGCGGCGATGCTTTTGCTGCTCGGCCTCTGGATGGTCCTGAACACGACCTATTTCCCCGGACTGGAAAAGACCGGCGACGCATTCCATTTTTTTAAGCTGCATTTGATTCACATCGCGGCCGGCTTCGTCGTTCTCGCGGTGCTTTCGCAATTCTCGCTGGCGGGATTGCGGCGGCTGGCAAAGCCGCTATTTTTCATCTCGGTTGCGATGTTGATCCTTATTCACGTGCCCGGCTTGGGCGTGGTGCGCGGCGGAGCGCGGCGATGGCTCAAGCTGGGCCCGCTCATTCTCGAACCATCGGATCTGGTGAAATTTTCGCTGGTGTTTTATTTGGCCGAATTTCTCAGCCGCCGCCAGCCGCGGATCCGATCGTTCGCGGACGGCCCGCTCGCCGCATTCTTGATCGTCGGTCCGGTCGCCCTGCTGGTCCTCAAGCAGCCCGACTTCGGCACGACAGTGATGATCGCGTTGATCCTGTTCGCGATGCTGTTCGCCGCGGGCGCGCGCGGATGGCATTTGGCGGCGGCTGGTAGCGGCGCGGCCTGCATTATCGCGTTTCAGGCGGTGGCCAAATCGTACCGCATGAAGCGGCTGACCACGTTTCTCGATCCGTGGGCGACCGCGCGCGGCGCCGGGTTTCAGTTGATTCAGTCGTTCATCGCGCTTGGTGAAGGCGGAAGCTGGGGGGTCGGACTTGGAGCGGGCCGCCAGAAAATGTTTTATCTGCCCGAATCGCACACTGATTTCATCTTTGCAGTCATAGGAGAGGAATTCGGCCTGCTGGGCTCGGCTGCCGTGATTCTTCTCTTCCTGCTGATTCTATTCCGTGGCATGCGAATCGCGCATGACGAGCCGGATCCCTTCGCGAGCCTGCTCGCAGTCGGATTGACCGCGCTCCTGTCTCTTCAGGCGGTGATCAACGTCGCAGTTGTCATCGGCTTGGTTCCCACCAAGGGCCTGCCGCTGCCATTTTTGAGTTACGGTGGTACCTCGATCATCATGGCGATGGCGGCGTTGGGAGCGCTCCTCGCACTCGGACGCCGGCCGGCAGTTAGATGAAAATCATAATCGCGGGCGGCGGAACGGGAGGTCATCTTTTCCCCGCCGTTGCTGTCGGCGAGGAACTGATGCGCGAACGGTCTGGTATCGAGGTGCTGTTCGTCGGCACCAGCGCCGGCTTCGAGGCGGAATGGCTCCCCAAGAGCGGCTATCGATACGAACTTTTCGCGATGCATGGGATTCGCGGACACGGCGCGGTTGCGCGCGTGCGCGCATCGATCGAGTTTCTCCGCGCTACCGCGCTCGCAGCGGACCTGCTCCGGCGCTTCAAGCCGGATCTGGTGCTTGGCGCGGGCGGGTACGCTTCCGCATCAACGGCAGTGGCGGCGATCATCGCACGTGTGCCGCTGGTTTTGATGGAGCAGAATACACGTCCGGGGTTGGCGAACCGGATGCTGGTGCGGTTTGCCCGAAAGATTTGCATAGGCTTCTCTGACGGCGCCGCTTATTTCAGTTCCGCTAAAGTTGCGGTGACCGGAAATCCGGTTCGATTTGAATACCGTCCTGACCGCGAAAGGGCTCCCGGAGCCAAGTTGCAAATCCTTGTTCTAGGCGGGTCATCAGGCGCTCATCGGCTGAATATTGGTGCAATTGGGGCCTTCAAAATCGAACGAAAAAGTGTTATAAAATGCGACATCGTACATCAGACCGGCAAGGCGGATGAGGAGTTGGTGAGGCAGGCGTACCGCGAGATGGAAATGGCGGCCAAAGTCGTTCCGTTTATCGACGATATAGCTGCCGCTCTTAATCGCACCGATTTAATAGTCGCGCGGTCCGGAGCGATGACGGTTACTGATATCGCCCTTGCCGCCCGCCCCGCAGTTTTCGTTCCATATCCGTTTCACAAAGACATGCAGCAGTTGCACAACGCGCGAGTGATCGAGCGTATCGGGGGTGCGGCGATTGTTGCCGACGACGATAATCTCGCAACCAACCTCGCGCGCGAAATCAAATCGCTAATCGGCGATCCTGACCGGCTGGTTGCGATGGGTACGAAGGCGCGTCAGGCCGCCCGGCCCGACGCCGCCCGCGAGATCGCCCGAATTTGTTTTGAAGCCGCCGGAAAGGAGACCGTCGGCGCATGAGCGGGACGCCGGCAAACGGGCTTTTGACTCGGCCGCGCCGGCTGCACTTTATCGGCATCGGCGGCGCCGGAATGAGCGGGATCGCCGAGCTGTGCATCCGGCTCGGAATGATCGTCAGCGGATGCGATCTCAAACCATCGGCCGCGACTGAACGGCTGGCATCGATCGGCGCGGCAGTCGAGTATGGCCATCATCCGGCGCATCTCGGCGGCGGACTCGATGCGGTCGTAATTTCATCGGCGGTAAAATTTTCCAATCCCGAAGTAGCTCGAGCACGCGAGATGAAGATTCCCGTGATCGCGCGGGCCGAGATGCTCGGCGAGCTGCTCCGGATGGCGAAGCTGGGCGTTGCGGTAGCGGGCACACATGGCAAGACGACGACCACCGGCCTGATTGCGCTGATCATGGAGGAAGCGGGCCTTGACCCGACCGTTGCGGTCGGCGGGAACATTCGCAACACCGGCGCAAATGTTCGATTGGGGCGCGGGGAGTTCATGGTGGCCGAGGCTGACGAAAGCGATGCGTCGTTTTTGCTCTTGCTGCCGACGATTGCCGTGGTCACGAATATCGATCCGGAGCATCTGGACCATTACGGCACGATCGAACGCGTGCGCGAAGCATTTCTGAATTTCATCAACCGGGTGCCGTTTTACGGCGTTGCGGTACTGGGAATCGACAACTCAAACGTGCGCGGCCTGATTTCGCAAGTCCGTAAATCGATTGTGACCTACGGCGTTGCGGCGGATGCGGACCTGCGCGCCGAGAAAATCGTTATCGACGGCCTTTCGACCCGGTTTGAGGCGGTGTGGCGTGGCGAGCGTCTTGGAACGGTCACGATTCCCACGCCGGGCGTTCATGTAGCGATGAATTCGCTGGCCGCGATCGCGGTAGCGCGGGAAATCGGCATCGAGTTCGACGTTGCGGCTGCTGCCCTGGCGCGGTTTGGCGGAATCGGCCGCCGCTTCGAGATTAAGGGCGAGGCAGCCGGGCGCATTGTGCTCGACGACTATGCGCATCATCCGGCTGAAGTTCGCGCGACTCTTGCCGCCGCGCGCGCCGCATTCAAGCGGCGCACCGTCGCGGTATTCCAGCCGCATCGGTACACCCGTGTGCGCGACCTGTTCGATGAATTCCTGACGGCATTCGACGATGCCGACGCGCTTTACCTGATGGATATCTATCCGGCCGGCGAGGAGCCGATTGCGGGCGTCTCATCGCGCCGGCTGTACGAGGCCTTGCGCGCGCGCGGCCACTTGGAAGTGCATTACCTCGACGCACTTGGCGCCGAAGCGGCGGGACGCATCGCGGCCGGTTCACGCGCCGGCGATATAATCGCGACGCTGGGCGCAGGCGATATTTACAAACTCGGCGGCGACATACTGGCCGCCTTTGCCGAAGACGACAAGCCACATGAACGCGCTTAAGGCCGAATTGGAAGCGCGGTTTGGCGCGCGAGTGAAGTCGGCGATGCCGCTCAAAGACCTTACTTCGTTCCGCATCGGCGGCCCCGCCGACCTGTTCGTGATGGTCGAGGACGAAGCCGAACTGATGCATGCCAAGGCTGCAGCGTTTCGGGCGGGCGTGCCGTGCTTTTGTTTGGGGGCAGGTACGAATCTTCTGGTCAGCGATCGCGGTATGCGCGGACTGGTGCTGCGGCTGGGTGACGGTTTCAAGCGGATCACCATCGACGGCGTCAATGTCGTCGCGGGTGCGGCGGCCCAGTTTGGCGAACTGGTCGAGGCAGTGGTGGCCGCATGCTTGGCGGGCTTGGAGTTTGGCGAAGGCATTCCGGGCACCGTCGGCGGCGGGTTGGTAATGAATGCGGGCGCATTTGGCGGCGAAATTGCGCGCGTCGTCACGTTGGTGCATGGCGTGACCATGGCTGGGGAAGCAGTCGCGCTGACCAAGGACGAAGTTAAATTCGCGTACCGGCGCACGGAGCTGCCGGCTAACTTCACGATTACCCGCGTGGATCTTACGCTCACACCGGGAAATCGCGAACAATTGCAATCGCGGGTTGCCGAACTGCACGCCAAGCGTGCGGCTCGCCAGCCGCGCGGAGTGCCCAACGCGGGATCGATTTTCAAGAATCCGCCCGGCAACTTTGCCGGTCGCCTCCTGGAGAGCGCGGGCCTGAAGGGGCGGCGGATGGGTGGGGCTGCATTTTCCGATCAACATGCTAACTTTATTGTGAACCTCGGCGATGCGAGCGCGGGCGACGTGCGCGAATTGATCGAGATGGCGCGGAATCGGGTGCGGGAGCAAAGCGGAGTGTTGCTGGAACCGGAGGTCAAGCTGGTCGGCGACTGGTAAGGTGGAGTAGGGGAGCGCGGGCGTGGCCCGCGCAGGATGGAGGCGGTGAGGCGGAGCGGAAATAGAGCGGCGGCGGCGGGGTGGAATCCGCGGATGGCGGGGCTGGTGATTTGCGCCTTTTTTGTGATGGGCGTGATGACCGGGTTCAGCACCGCGGGACGCGCGATTACGCTGCGCGCCGCCGATTCAATCAGCCATTACGGAGATCGGGTTGTCCAACGGCTTGCGCCCGCGCGCGAAGCCGCGGCGCACTATTGCACACTTGCGGCGGGATGGGCCGAGCGCAACGGATGGCATCGCGCGGCCCAGCAGATTTCACGCCTGATTCCGCAGCCGTCAGCGATTGCGAAAGCTCCTGCGGCGCCGCGTCCGGTTGCGGCGGCAGCAGCTCCTGCGGCGCCACCCGTCAATCACGACGATGCGATCGCGCTCGTCGAGCGCCACGACGGATTTTACGCGCTGGACTCTTCCGGCGGTTTGCGCGGCCCGGTGTCGCCGGCCGCCGAGAACGATCTGGCGATATTGAGCGGCGCCGCGCTTGAGGACGCTCACGGCGGAACCCTCGTCGATTACACGGCGGCGCTGGTGCGCGCCGAAACGCAACTTTCGGAACTTGTTTCCGAAATGCGGATCGCCAATGACGGAACCGCGGTTCTGTATCTCGAACATGCGCGGACGGAATTGGTCGTCGATCTCGATCCTGAGCGCGAACCTGCCGAGCTTCAGCGGGCAGTTGAAGTGTTGTCCAACTGGGCCGATCGCAAGGGGCTGATTGCATCGCTCGACATGACTGTGCCCGACGAGGCGGTTGTGCGGCTCAACGCAGTTCCCGCTCATTCCGGGCATCTTGAGAAGGTATCGAACAAAATTCCGGCAACAGGTGTTACCCGGCTGAAGGAGGCCGCTTTGGCGCCATGAGAAACGCGATCGCCGGATTGGACGTTGGCACCAGTAAAGTTTGCGCGCTTGCGGCCGAAGCGCTGCCCGACGGGCAGATCGGCCTGCTCGGATATGGCGTGGCGCCCTGCGCGGGTCTGCGAAAGGGCGTGGTCGTCAATATCGAGGCGACCGTCGATGCGATCAAAGCGGCAATTGACGAGGCGGAGAAAACCTCGGGGGTTCGAATCGGCTCGGTTGCGGCGGGCGTAGCCGGGCAGCATATCCGCGGACTCAACAGCCACGGAATTGTCGCTGTGCGCGGCGGCGAAGTTGGCGCGCGCGACGTCGAGCGGGTAATCGATGCCGCGCGCGCGGTTGCGATTCCGCTGGACCGCCAGGTCCTGCACATCCTGCCGCAGCAGTTCGCCGTCGATGAGCAGGAGGGCGTGCGCGATCCGGTCGGGATGGCGGGAGTGCGGCTGGAGGCGCGAATTCATATCGTCACGGCCGCGCAGAGCTATGGTCAGAATTTGACCAAATGCTGCGAGCGGGCGGGAGTTACGCCGTCGGACATGGTGTTCGAGCCGCTGGCCGCGGCCAATGCCGCGCTTTATCCGGAGGAACGCGAGTTGGGGACCGCGCTGATCGATATCGGCGGCGGTACCACCGATATCATCGTTTTTCACGGCGGCGCTGTGATGCATACCGCGGTGCTGCCGATTGGCGGCAATCATCTCACGAGCGACATCGCGGCCGGGCTGCGCACGCCGATTGCCGACGCCGAGCGGCTCAAGATCGGTTACGGCGTTGCGACTACACAGGTCGTGCGCCGCGAGGAGTTGGTGGCAGTCGCGGGGGTGGGTGGCCGCGAGCCGCGCGAGATTCCCCGCCGCTTGCTGGCGGAGATTATCGAGCCGCGAATGGAAGAGATTTTCACGATGGTTCAGCGCGAGTTGATGCGCTCCGGGGTGGCCGATTCGCTCGCATCGGGGTTGGTCCTGGTCGGCGGCACGGCGCTGCTGGAAGGAACGCAGGAGCTGGCCGAGCGGATTTTCGGCCTGCCGGTGCGGCGCGGCCTGCCGGTGAACCTTAAGGGGATGCCCGAAGATTTGATGAAGCCGATGTTCGCGGGCGCAGCCGGTTTGGTGCTGCACCAGGCATCCGTCCACGGTGCCGGAAACGGCGCGTGGCGGGGCGGCAAAATGGGCCGGCTGCGGACTCGTTTGAGCGATTGGATGAGGGACTTTTTTTGAAACGGCGTGGAAGCCAAAATTTAGCCGGGCAGCAGATGTTGCCGGTGGGCGGTGGAGGAGGATCTGAGATGATTCAGTTGGTAGGCAATCCCGACCCGGGTGCGAGGATTAAAGTGATCGGGGCGGGCGGATGCGGCGGCAACGCTGTCAATCACATGATTGCGGCGGGGCTGCGCAACGTCGATTTCATCGCCGCCAATACCGATCTGCAAGCGCTGCAGAACAATCACGCCCCCGTGCGGCTTCAGATCGGCGAGACGATCACGCGCGGACGCGGTACCGGAGGCAATCCCGAAATCGGGCGCAAATCGGCGCTGGAGGACGAGGAGCGCATCCGCGAGATGCTGACCGAGGCGGAGATGGTCTTCGTCACCGCCGGGATGGGCGGCGGCACCGGCACCGGATCGGCCCCCGTAATCGCGCGTATCGCGCGTGAGGTCGGCGCGCTGACGGTCGGCGTCGTTACCAAGCCGTTCCAGTTCGAGGGGCGCAAGCGGATGACGCAGGCCGACGAAGGGTTGCGCGAGATGCGCAACGCGGTCGACACGCTCATCACAATTCCCAACCAGCGGCTGTTGTCGGTGGCCAGCCGCGAAACGTCGCTGCGCGAATCGTTCCAGAAGGCCGACGATGTATTGCTTCAGGCGGTGCGCGGAATTTCCGAGCTGGTGACAATCCACGGGCTAATCAATCTCGACTTTGCTGACGTCCGCTCGATTATGGCTGAGATGGGAATGGCGATGATGGGCGCGGCGACGGCGGTGGGCGAAAACCGCGCGGTCGAAGCGGCGCAGCGGGCGATATCGAGCCCATTGCTTGAAGATGTGTCGATCAAGGGTGCGCGCGGACTGCTGATCAACGTGACCGGCGGCCCCAGCCTGACGCTCTATGAAGTGAACGAAGCCGCCAGCCTGGTGCAGGAAGAGGCGCACGAGGACGCCAACATCATCTTTGGTGCGGTCATCGACGAATGCCTGGCCGACGAAATCCGCGTAACGGTCATCGCAACCGGGTTTGGCGAGCTGCAGAACAGCCAGCAGTCGCGCTACTCGCCCGCCGGCGTGCCGGTTACGTCGCCGATTGCGGCGGCGGCCACTCGACCGGCAGATCCGGCCGAGCCCCGGAACACGGTCCAGCAGGGGCAGGTCAAGGTTTTCCGCGGGAACAAGCCGATCCGCAGGATGGGGATGATCGTCGACGACAGCAGTTTGGATATCCCTGCATTTCGGCGCCGCGGCGCCGAGCCCGGCTTGGAGGAAGAATCGCTGGAGCCGAATTCGCTTCTGGAGGGCGACGACAAGCTGGATATTCCGACCTTCCTGCGCAAGCACCTCGACTAGCTGCGGTCATCTTCGCATGGGAGCGCATTCCGCCATTACTGCGCGGTCGAATAGGCATCGCACAGGTTGATAGACACGGGACCTGTCGGGTCTAACGTTCTATTCTGACCCATGCAGGCGATGCTCAAATCCGCTCTGAAACGCGTGCTGCCAGCTGCGGTTTGGAACCAAGCGAGGCTTTGGCAGTACAAGCGCACCATCAGCCGATTCCCTGAACGCAATGTGCGGCACAGCTATAACGGCTTCACCTTCGACGTCTGGATTTCGGATCCGACCGCCGAGAGCTGGGAGGACCTGGACATTCCTCCTTTGGAAGAAATCGCGTTCCTGGGGAAACGACGGCTCAAGCCGGGGGCGAGGGTCTTCGATATCGGCGCGCATCAATGCGTTATCGCGATGATCCTTGCAAAAACGGTTAGCCCGGGGGGGGGGGGGGGGGGGTCATCGCGCTTGAGGCCAATCCTCATAACGCGCGAGTGGGCGAACGTAACCGCATTTCCAACGGGATCGACAATTTGATGATTCTGAATGCCGCCGGGTCGGACTCGCGCGGCACAATCAGCATCAATGAGCGGATGAACGGCCAGGTCGACGACGGCAGTGGCGAATGGGGCCGCATCGCAGTTCCGGCCCGGACCGTCGATGATCTCGCAACCGAATTCGGCAACCCTGATGTTCTGTTCATCGATGTGGAAGGATACGAGCTAAAGGTTCTGCAGGGCGCGCGGAATGTTCTTGAGCGGCAGCCGGATTGTTTTGTGGAAGTTCACGTGGGATGGGGGCTGGAGAAGTTCGGCGGCTCGGTGGCAGCGCTCGTCGCGCTGCTGCGGGAGTACCAGTACGAGTTGTATATCGCGCAGCCGTCGAGTTCGCAGCCGTATACGTTTATCCCCTTTTTCGCCGATTCGCCGATGCTCCGCGATCGGTTCTACTTGATCGCCACCCGCGCTTCGGCGGGCAATCAGGGATAGGGACGCGCTCTCGATCAGCGGGCGGCGGCGGTATGGTGTGCGGCCGGGCTGCTCAGGCCGGCCAGAAGCTGCTCGCGCTTGCGCTTGAGTTCCGCCGGCATGCGGGCGCCAATCATGTCGAAGAATTCAGCCGCCGATTCCAGCTCGGCCTTCCAGTCGGATTCGCTGACCTCGACAATCTTGCGCACGGAATCACGCGACAGATTCAGTCCGCTCAAGTCCAGTTCGCCTTCCGCCGGTACGATTCCGACTGGGGTCGCATGACCCTTGGCGCGGCCGGCTATCCGATCCAGCATCCATTTGAGGACGCGCAGGTTGTCTCCATAACCGGGCCACAAAAAGTTGCCGTCGGTGCCCTTGCGGAACCAATTGACCATGAATATCCGCGGCGGCTTTTTCAGCGCGGAGTGCATCTTGAGCCAATGCGCGAAATAATCGCCCATGTTGTAACCGCAGAACGGCAGCATCGCCATCGGATCGCGCCGCAGCACTCCCACCGCGCCGGTTGCCGCCGCTGTGGTTTCGGATCCCATCGTCGCGCCCATGTATACGCCATGGGTCCAGTCGGTTGATTCCAGCACCACGGGTACCGTCGATGCGCGCCGTCCACCGAAGATGATTGCGGAAATCGGCACGCCCTGCGGATCGTTGGCGTGCGGCGACATTACCGGATTATTGGTCATCGGAGTGGTGAAGCGGCTGTTGGGATGCGCGGCCTTCTCACCGGATGCCTTGTTCCACGGGCGTCCCTGCCAGTCGATGAGGCCCTCGGGAGCGGGGACATCCATGCCTTCCCACCACACGTCACCATCGGGCGTCATCGCGACGTTGGTGAACAGGGAATCGTGTCCGACCATCTTCATCGCGTTGAAGTTCGATTTCGCGCTGGTGCCCGGCGCCACGCCGAAGTAGCCGGCCTCCGGATTGACGGCCCACAGGCCGCCGTCGGGACCGACGCGCAGCCATGCGATATCGTCACCGACCGTGGTGATCTTCCACCCCTTGAGCGCCTCCGGCGGCGTGAGCATCGCCAGGTTGGTCTTTCCGCATGCGCTGGGAAACGCCGCTACGACATAGGTGGTCTCGCCGGCGGGGCTTTCCAGCCCGAGGATGAGCATGTGTTCGGCCAGCCACCCTTCCTTGCGGCCCAGCGGGCTTGCGATCCGGAGCGCAAAACATTTCTTGGATAGCAGTGCGTTGCCGCCATAACCGCTGCCCACCGAGATGATCGTATTGTCCTGCGGAAAGTGGCAGATGAGGCGGCGGTCGGGATTGATGTCGAGCGTGCAATGAAGTCCGCGATTGAAACGATCGGAATCGCCCAGCTGCTTGAGCGCGGCCGCTCCCATCCGGGTCATGATACGCATGCTGAGAACGACATAGATGCTGTCGGTAATTTCGACGCCGACCTTGGAGAATGGCGACCCGAGCGGACCCATCACGTAGGGGACGACGTACATCGTGCGCCCGCGCATCGAGCCTTTGAGCATGCCGTTGAGCTTCGCATACATCTCGGCGGGCGGGCTCCAATTGTTGGTGGGGCCGGCTTCATCCGCCGTGGGGCTGCATACGAAGGTGAGCTGCTCGGTGCGTGCGACGTCGTTGGGATTGGAGCGATGCAGGTAGCATCCGGGGCGCTTGCGCTCATTGAGCGGGAGAAGTATCTTCGCGGCGACGGCCTCTTTGGTGAGGCGGTTTTTTTCGTCTTGCGATCCGTCGCACCATACGATGCGATCGGGAGTGGTCAGGCGCGCGGCCTCGGCGACCCAATCGCGCAGCGCGCGGCTTTGGGTGGGGGTGTTATCGGCTTCAGATATGGCGGTCACTCTTATCTACTCCAAATCCCCGGAAAATATGTCCATCAGGATAACAGATTGTAACATGTAGATTAGGAATCCGCAAAAATCAAGAGTGCCCGTATAAGGGCGGCTTCAGGGAAATCCGGGCAGGCGCCGTCACGGAACCGATGCTGTAGCGGTGCGGCGATTCCGGCTCGATCCGTCGGGAGTGTCTCGACTATACGGTCTTCTTCATAAGCAACACCTGCGGTGCGTAGTTTCGTCCGGAGCTTGTCCTGAGCCTGCCGAAGGATCGATTACTACCGTCGCTCGCGGACTCATCTGTCGCTGGCGAAAGATTCCCCAGCGCCGCGTCCGGTCCAGCGACCGAGCCGCGGCAGAGTCGTCGCAATTCCACAGGTCGGTGGCCTGCACCATCGCTATCAGCGCCTCGCGGCATAGCGGCCTTTGACCAAAGCGCAGCTTGCTAAGTGGCGGTTAATCGCCGTTACGCCTCAGTGTGTCTTTGAGTCGACAATTAGTGCGATCGATTTGCTCGGCAGCGTTAGAATGGCCGTCGTCTTGGCCGACGTACTGCTGTCACGCAAAAAATATCAGGGAGAATTCACCTTGCGCGCCAAAAAGCACCCGACGCTGTTCTGCAGATTCAATTTTGAGTAGGGACAGCGGTCCAACCATCCTGTCTCGGAGGGGAAATGTCAAACTGAAAACCATCGAAGGCCGACGCCGGCTGCACCGTGCGTTTGCAGCCAAAACCTCAACCCAGATGAGCCAGATACTCTCTTAATTCCAATGCCTTCTTGTCCAATAGGATCTGGCGACGTACACTGCCGACAGAAAATTCGCCGGATGCAGCGCGTGAGAATCCGATCCTGAACGAGGCTGATCGCTTAAAACCCAGCGATTTGATCAGCGGATTTAATTTTGATTAGGGACATGATAGGCACGGTGCCCTTTCTGGATTAGCGCATCCATTCTTCGTTTGGAATACATAGACGCTGATCCTTGCATCTCCATTTGACTTTTGCGCTTATCGGCTTGCAAAATCTGGTCCGGTGTTAGCCGGCTCTTAACCGCGTACAATAGAGCAGCGAACTGTGTATCGGTTTCATCTATGTCTAAAGCGTACCTAATCCAGAAATAGGCTTCGGCGTCGTCTTGGCGCACCCCCCGGCCGTAATGGTACAGGCGCGCGAGCGCTAAGCTGGCGTCACCGTTGTAACCAAAGCCGTCGAGGCCAAGGCTGCCGATGTCGATCACGACTGCGGCTTTACGGTAAAATGCCGCTGCTTCCGCACTATCCTGCGGCACACCGCGTCCCAGTTCGTAGAGAAGGCCGAGGCGATATTGAGCGTTTGGGTTTCCCTGCTCGGCGGCCTTGCGGTACCATTGGGCCGCTTCGGCGTCGTCCCGCATCACCCCACGCCCCCGCTCGTAGAGGCTGCCAAGGCGGGTTTGAGCGTCTGGGTTTCCCTGCTCGGCGGCCTTGCGATACCACACGGCCGCTTTGCCATAGTTCGGCGGTGGATGATCCTTCGCCTCTTCCCATAGACGGCCAAGGCGAAATTGAGCTTCGGCGTCGCCCTGATCCGCGGCTGCCTGATACCAGTCTTTTGCCGTGGAATAGCTGCGGTCCACGCCAAATCCTATTTCATAATCTAACCCGAGAACGAACTGAGCGTCCGGCTCCCCCCGTTTCGCTCGTTCCGCCAGTTGTTTTATATCTTCCTCTATAGAAGGATACTCAGGCTTCCTTTTGCACTCGCCAGAGAACGTTGTCGCAGCCGCGGTTAATAGCGTGACACCGCCGACGACAGTGGCGAGCAATGAAAGCCAGGCGCATCGCGTAGACATACTTCGTATATTGCCTCCGGCATATCACTTTATCAACGACATTTCACACGCCGGCACTGGTTCAGTTTGATTTTTGCGATCGCTGGTAAATCACCATGCTCACGCCCGGCGCTCTGTGGGTCAAGGCTGAACTGGATCAGCCTTATGGGCGGCGACCGGAGCGGGTACAATGATGCCAGCCGCCGCATATCCCAGATAAAAATCAAGGCGCGCTGCCTTTCCCCGGTGAAAAGTATTAAAGAAAAATTACGAAACGAACCCAATTTCACCGCTGATTACGGGCATTTTTTCCGCGATGACCTCCTCGAAGCCCCAAACTCGATTTGCCCGTCCGCTATGACGCGACCGCAGGCCGAGCACTTGATACGCGACCGCTTCTGGAAACATCCCCGTATTCCAAACTGCACCAGTGCCATCTTTCGCAGGGCTTGCAATGTTTCGCCGGGCGTAGTGCTATCCTAGTCGGCGAGTGTCATGGATTAACTCTCGCGCAGGCATCGAAACGGGAAGGACCTTATGAACTTCGTAAAACGTACGGCTTTAGTACTCGCGATAATGGTTTCCGCCGCCTTTGGGTTGCCTGCGCAATTCGCGGCTGCCAAGCCCAATCCCGCCGATCGCTACGGCAGTATCGCGCTTAGCTTCGAGCCGAATCTTGGCCAGAGCGACTCGCGGGTGAAGTTTCTTTCGCGCGGCGACGGGTACACGCTCTTCCTGACGCGGGATGCGGCGATTCTGTCGCTGCGTGCGCCCGGCGCAAAGGGCACCTCCACATTTAAGTCCGAAGTCCTGCAAATGAGCCTGGCCGGGAGCAACCCGCGCGCGCATATCGAGGGCCTCGGCAAGCTGGCAGGGAAGTCGAATTATTTCGTCGGTCGCGATCCGAAGAAGTGGCGGACGAACATTTCCAATTATTCCAAGGTCCGCTATCGCGGCGTCTATCCCGGCATCGACCTGGTCTACTACGGGATGAACCAGCATCAACTGGAATACGACTTCGTGGTTGAGCCAGGCGCCAACCCGGGCGTGATTGCGATGCGCTTTGACGGGGCGAAGCAGCTCTCGCTCAATTCCAAGGGTGACTTGGTCGTGAAGCTTGCGAGCGGAGGCGAACTGATCCATCGCGTGCCGGCAATCTATCAGGAGCGCGACGGAAAGCGCGAAAGGGTGAGCGGCAAGTGCGTGATGCTGAGCAAAGACACGATTGGATTCGAACTTGCAGCCTACGATCGCGGCCGCGCCGTTTATATAGATCCCGCGCTGGCCTATTCCACCTACTTGGGCGGCAGCGGAAACAATCTCGGCGGTAACAACGCTGTCGGCGACAGCGGCAACGCCATCGCAATCGATTCAGCCGGTTCCGCCTACGTGACTGGATTCACCACCTCGACTGATTTTCCGACCACTAAGGGTGCCTTCCAATCCACGCTCGAGGCATACGGCAACGCCTTCGTCACGAAGGTCAGTCCCGATGGCAAGGGCTTGGTGTATTCAACCTACTTGGGTGGAAACGGATTCGACGAGGGGAACGGCATTGCGGTCGGTTTTGACGGTAGCGCTTATGTGGTCGGATTCACCCAGTCAGCCGACTTTCCGGTGACTGAGGGCGCGTTCCAGACTGTTCTTAAGACCCCCAATGGGAACGTCTTCGCAACGAAGCTGTCACCCGATGGCTCGGCGCTGGAATATTCAACCTATCTGGGCGGCAACAACTACGATTTTGGCGCGGCAATCGCCGTGGATTCTGAAGGCTCGGCCTACCTAACGGGGCAGACATATTCGGTCAAATTTCCGGTCACACCCGGCGCTTTTCAAACCTCAATCAAATCGCAGGTAGTAGGCGCCAACGCTTTCGTTACAAAACTTACGGGCGACGGTACGGCGCTGGTTTATTCGACCTTAATTGGCGGCGGGAACACGGACTATGCCAATGCGATCGCGGTCGACAGTGACGGGTATGCCTACGTGACCGGGGTGACAACCTCGATTAGCAACGCTGATTGCACCGGATTGACCACGCCGCAGCTATGCTGCACCGGTGCGGGCTCCGGTGCATGCATCGAGTTTCCTACCACGTCCACGGCATATCAGACTTCCCTGAATGGCTATTCGAATGCCTTCGTGGCCAAATTTAGCCAAGACGGCACAGCGCTTGCCTATTCCACGTTTTTGGGTGGAAGCAACTATGACCAAGGGAATGGCATCGCGGTCGATTCCGCCGGTGCGGCGTATGTGACGGGTTCCTCCCGATCAAGTGATTTCCCAACGACACCGGGAGCGTTTCAAACTGCCAACAAGTCGATTTCGAGTAATACGAACGCTTTTGTCACCAAGATGAGTGCCGATGGCTCGGCAATTGTGTATTCCACCTACGTCGGTGGAGGCATCGTAGACGACAGCCGTTGCATCGCGATCGATTCGGCGGGCAACGCCTATGTGGCGGGCCATACGTCTTCGCCAAATTTTCCGACCACTAAAGGAGGCTTTCAGAAGTCGTTGAAGAGCGTCAATGGCAATGCATTCATTACGAAAGTGAATGGTTCCGGCGCGGCGCTGTCCTATTCGACCTTCTTGGGCGGAAAGACGTACGACTGGGCCAACGGCATCGCGGTCGATCCCGCAGGTTTTGCTTATATTACAGGATTGACGGCATCTACGAATTTTCCGACCACCCGCGGCGCATACCAAGGCGTCAATCGCGCACCTGGAGTACAGGGCGGAAATGCATTTGTGACGAAGTTAAGCACATCGAATGCGCGCGGCGCTTCCAGGCGGTGAGTTCCACCGCGCGCAGATCCGATCGGAAACAAATTGGCGCGGTTCGCTGGCTTAACGCGTAATCGCAGAGGCGGGGACGGCGAGCGACGGCTGCTGTGGCGCCGGCTGTTCGGACGGACGGATTGGCGAACCCGTGCTGGCGCCAATCGAGATTATCAATATTCCCTGCTGGTAATGTGCGCCGCCCACGATGATATTGCCGTGGTCCATCAGCTTTAGATCGGTTGTCATCATCGGACGCGCCCCCTCGAACAGCACGATCGTCATCACGATCATTCCGTCGTCGATTGCGCGCGGCTGCACGTGCAGAATTCTGCCGCCCGGCAGCGTGAACGAGAGCATTTTGCCGCACTCGGTTTTCTGGTCCTGCTCGTTAACCAGGCGGTAAGAGGTGTAGCTAAAGGCGCCCTGCAGCATCGAACGCATCTGGCCAAGGCGCGGGTCGATCCCTTCATTGGATTCTGCCGCAAGTACTGAATCGACGCGGATCAGGATCGGGCGCGGCGGATTGCCGGCATATGCACGTCCACATGCGCCCATCGCAAGTATCGCTGCGGAAAGCAGGGTTAGGCTTCGAAAGCAGACGGTCATAATTGAGGTTGCTGCTGATCCGGTACCCAGATAACCGGGGTGCCGGTCCGGGGTTCGTTCCAGACGGCGACTGATGGAATTTCCGACTCCAGCCGCAAAATCACCGCTTGAGAATCGCCGGCGAGCGTCGCCCGATCATCGGCGGGAATTGCTTCGGGAAGAACTTTAGCAATTTCATCGGGTACCCTCGCGGCGTCATGAGCGAGCATCGCAACGGTGGGGGCGGCATTATTGTACTGGTTCGTAAATCTCTCGGCGTAGGGCGTCATCAACAGTGTGGCCATTGCCGCAACGGCCGCGATTGCACCGCCCCATGCCAATCCGGAGCCGATTGCGCCGAACCGGCGGCTAATTGAACGTGAGATACGTGCTGTCAATGGGGCAGGAAGATTGTCGATTCGCGTCTTTACCTTGGCAGCGAAGCCAGCCAGCGAAGGGGCTGGCGCGATTGCGCGGAGCTCGCGGCCAATCGTGGCGATACCGGATATCTCGGCTGTGCAGGCCTGGCAGCGCGCGAGATGGAAGGCGACTTCCTGCATCTCATGGGGCTCGAGTTCGCCATCTTCGAAGGCGCCGAGCATCAGGCCGATTTCATTGCATCCCGACATTTCCGGTTCAGTTTTCTCCGATGTCTTTCAAGATTTCACGCAGCCGGCCGCGCGCATAATGCAGACGGCTCATCACGGTGCCCCGTGGGCACTGCAGCGTTTCGCTAATTTCGTCGTACGACAATCCTTCAACTTCCCGTAAAAGTATCACTGCGCGATGTTCCGGCGTCAACTCCTCAAGCGCTTGCTTAAGGCGTCCGGATAGTTCAGTGCGGCTGGCTGCCTTGAATGAGTCGCCCTGCGGGCTCGGCATACGGCCAATCTCGATTTCCGCGTCCTCGCCGTGAAGGACGGTACGGCGTCCCTCGCGGCGCCAGAAGTCGATCGCGAGGTTGGCCGCAATCCGGTACAGCCAGGTCGAAAAACTCGAACGCGACTCGAACTTCGAGAGATTCTCGAAGGCGCGAACGAAGGTCTCCTGCGCAAGCTCAAGGGCATCATCCTCATTGTGAACCACGGCCATCGCCACCCCGACGACGCGCCGCTGATAACGCTCGACCAGAACACCGAAGGCCTCGGAGTCGCCGCTCCTGGCCCGTTCGATGAGTTCGGCTTCGTCGCCGTTCTGACGGGCGGGGTTCTTCAAATTAGTAGACGGAGACAGGCTGGCCGAAATTCATGCTGAAGTGGCAATAACCACCGGGATGTGGATAAATTCCGTTCCAAGCATTAGGAGTTTTGAATTGAAATATCACTTTTATTAAAACATCATCAGGGTGCGTCTTCCCGCTTTGTACCGGCCAGACCGGGTAAACCCGCCTGTATTGGCGCAGTTTCCCCTACCATCGACTTGAACTCAAGCTCGCGCATCAGTTCTGCAGTCGCGCGATTATCGCCGCCGGTCCATCCGCAATCGTCCGGGCCAAGTTCGACCGGTACGTCCGTGTCGATACGGACAAGTTTGCGAGCCAGCTCGACCTCACCGCGATGCTCGCGCAATAATGCCGCGATTCGCTTGGCACCGCGCAGGCCGCTGGCTTCAACGCGATCGAGGTGCGAGTAGATTTCCTCTACGCCGCCGAACATCTGCACCAATGAGCAGGCGGTTTTCTCGCCCACGCCCGGCACTCCTTTAACGTTATCGACTTGATCGCCGGTCAACGCCTGAATATCGACCATTGCGCCCGGTTCCACGCCGAACCGCTCCCGAACTTCATTTACACCAACGCGCCGATCGCGCATCGTGTCCCACAGCGTCACATTTGGTCCGACCAGTTGCATGAAGTCCTTGTCAGCCGTGACGATCGTGACGGCGTAGCCTTCACTCGCCGCGCGCGCCGCAAGCGTGCCGATTACGTCGTCAGCTTCAACGCCGTCGCGCACGATGGCCTTGATTCTAAATGCCTCGACCGCGCGATGAATGTATGGGATCTGAGCAACGAGATCGTCGGGCGTCTCGGCCCGATTCTTTTTGTAGTCGGCGTACAATTCATCGCGAAAGGTCCGTTTCGGCGAATCGAAAACCACTGCGATATGGGTCGGGTGAGTGTCTTTGATCAGCTTGAGTATCATCCGAATGAAGCCATACACTGCATTGGTTGGCAGGCCGGCAGAGGTGGTCATCCGGGGCAGCGCAAAAAAAGCGCGGAAAATGTAGCCGGAGCCATCTACTAAAAGCAGCTCTTTGCGATGGACCGGTTCCTGATGTTCGCCCGCCATGCGTCGAAACTACCTAATATCACCGCCAAAGCAACCGCGTCAGACGATTATCCACCAGATGCGCGGCGGACGACGGCCATCTTGACAGTTTGGCAGGGCGTGCTTAAGTACTCGGTTGCGCCAGATTTATTGAATGAGCCTGAGGGTATTTGCGTCAATAAACGTTGAGCAACACAGGATTGGGTTGCGTTAGTGGGCGGACCGGATGATCGAGGTTAAGAATCTTACCAAGGCGTACGGCGACTTTGTCGCCGTAAAAGATATTTCGTTTAAGGCCGACAGCGGGTCGATTCTTGGGTTTTTGGGCCCCAACGGCGCGGGTAAGACCACCACGATGCGGGTGATCACCGGCTTTATGCCGGCCACCTCGGGCACCGTTCTGATCGACGGCCTCGACATTTTCTCCCAATCGCTGGAAGCGCGCAGGAAAATCGGCTACCTGCCGGAAATTCCGCCGCTCTATACGGACATGCGTGTGTCAGCGTATTTGCGATATGTTGCAAATCTGCGAGGCGTTCCGCGCAAGAATATTGAGTCCGCACTGGAGCATGTGCTGCAAACTTGCGGACTGAGCGACATGGCCGATCGCATCTGCGGCCAGTTGTCGAAGGGCTACCGTCAGCGTGTGGGGCTGGCTCAAGCGCTGATTCATGACCCGCCGGTGCTGGTTCTGGACGAGCCGACGATCGGACTCGATCCGCGCCAGATTCACGAGGTTCGCAGCTTGATTCACTCGCTGGCGGCAAATCGGACGGTCGTGCTGTCCACGCACATCCTGCCGGAGGTGGCCCAAATCTGCGAGAAAGTCGTCATCATCGCTCACGGCCAAGTGGTGCTGGAGGAATACATCAAACAGCTTCCGGCTGGGAAATCACTTGAAGAGGTGTTCCTGCAGGCGATCAGCCGCGACCGTGCGGCGGATGCAGCTTCGGCGGAAGAAGTACTCGAAGAGGTTGGAGCGGGGCGGTCCTAGCCTGCTTACGGTTTGACAATGAAAAATGCGCTGACAATTGCCCGTAAAGAATTGGCTGCCTATTTCGTCCAGCCGGTCGCATACGTCGTGCTTACGGTATTCCTTATGTTGGGCGGCTTCTTTTTCTTCCCGATGCTTCGCGCATTCGACATCCGCCTGACGATGTACACAGCGATGAAGGATCCCGATCTGCTGGAGCATCTTAATCTGAATGACATGGTGATTTCTCCACTGCTGCATAATCTCGCGATCGTGCTGGTGCTGCTGGTCCCGGCGATTACGATGCGGTCGTATGCGGAGGAAAAGCGCACGGGTACGTACGAATTGCTATTGACCGCGCCAATTCGCACTGGAGAGATCGTAGTCGGGAAGTTTATCGCGGCAGCGACGTTTGGCGTCATAATGGTCGCACTGGCGGGGATTTTCCCTCTGATCCTGATGATCTTCGGCAATCCGGAAATCGGCGTGATGCTGTCCGGATACTTGGGGCTGGCGCTGCTGGCGGTGACGTTTGTGGCGGTGGGGTTGTTTACCAGTTCGCTCACCCAGAACCAGATCGTCGCGGCAATCAGCTGCTTTGGCGTGCTGCTGCTACTGTTCGTAATTTCATGGCCAGTACAGACCGGGGGCGTGCGTCTTGCGGGGCTGTTGAGGTATCTCTCGTTGCCGGAACATTTTGCGCAGTTGGTGGCCGGTATTATCGATACGCGCGATCTCGTCTACTTTCTGAGCGTTGTGCTGACTGCACTGTTTCTCACGCAGCGCTCCGTCGAGTCGGCTCGTTGGCGTTAGTGGCGGAGCGGCCTGAATATGCGGAAATCTTCTGCGCTTTACGGAATTCTTGGTCTGATTCTGCTCGCCTTTGGGCTGATCGATTATTTTATCGCCTCGGGCTTCATCTTCTTCGTCGTGATCAACTTGGCCGGCGGCATTCTTGCCATTGCCGTCTGGATTGTTGTTGGTCGGTCGGAACTGGCCTCAATTGCGGGCAGCCGGGCGACCCGGTATGGCGCAAACGCGGCGATCTACACAATCGCGTTCATCGGGCTCTTGGTTGCCGTAAACTATCTATCCACATTGCATAACTGGCGGATCGATACGACCTCCCGCAAGATCTACAGCCTGTCATCGCAGTCCGTGAATGTGGTGAAAAGTCTCAAGAAACCGCTCAAGTTTTATGGATTTTTCCAGGGCGGCGAGAACATTTCAGCGCGCGAGTTGTACGAGATGTACAAATACGCGAATCCCGAAATTACCTACCAGTTGGTCGATCCGGATCGGAATCCCGAGCTTGCGGAGCGGTTCAAGGTCTCGGTGATGAACACCACTCACATCCAGTACGGTGACAGCGACGGCACCAATGTTACCGAACTTAGTGAAGAGGCGCTAACCAACGCCATTCTGCGGGTTACCAAAAGCTCAAACAAAGTAATTTATTTTCTGGATGGCCACGGCGAAGCCGATATCGACGATGCCGATTCGGCAGGCGGGTTCAATTTGGCCAGAAAGGCACTTGAAGGCGAAAACTACACCGTCAAGAAATTGCTGCTGGTTGAGCAGCCCTCCGTCCCCGCCGATGCGTCGATCGTGGCTATCGCGGGACCAAAGAAGCCGCTGCTGCAGCACGAAATCGACGAGTTGAACGCCTACCTTAAGCGGGGAGGCCGCGTACTAACGATGCTTCGGTCTCCGCAGCCAGGGCAGCAAGTTGATGAGACCGCGTTGATTAGCTTGATTGGAACCTGGGGCGTCAAAGCCGGCAACGATTTGGTCGTAGACCAGGTCGTTCAGCTGTTTGCGGGGCCACGCTTGGGCCTCGCCCCGATGGTCGAATGGTATGAGCGCGAACATCCGATTACCCGCGGCTTCAACCAGAAGACAGTGTTTCCGCTGGTTCGTTCGCTCTCGGTGGAGCCCGACCTCAAGGCCGGATTGAGCGTGATACCGATCGCAAAAACCAGCGACACATCATGGGCTGAGACCGATCTCGATGGAATCTTCATTCGCCAGGAGGCCAAGCTAGATGATAAGGACACGCGCGGTCCAATCGCCGTGGTCGACGCTGTGCAGGCCGATCTGGACAAGATGGGAATGGGTCACGGCGAGGCACGGATGGTGGTCTACGGCGATTCCGACTTTGCCGACAACCAGTACTTGAGCAATCTCTACAACCGCGATCTCTTTATGAACAGCGCGGACTGGCTTGCGGGCGAGGAGAACTCAATTTCGATCCGGCCGCCGATGCTGCGTGCGTCGCGGTTCCGCCTGATGGACTATCAGCTTCAGATCGTGTTTGCGTTATCCGTGCTATTGTTGCCTGAAATTCTATCGCTGATAGGAATTATCGTCTGGTGGGAGCGGCGCAACTGAATTGTGCTCTGCGCCATAATTTATGAAGCTACGCAATACGATCATCGCGCTGGTGCTGCTGGCAATTGTCGGTGGTTACGCTCTTGTCATGTATCGCTATCAGGTGCCCGTGGGCGGCGGAACCGTGCTCGACGTCAAGTCCGACGAAATAAAGTCAGTGGAACTCAAGACCACCGATCTTGACCTGATGATCGAACGCGACAAGGGCGGCACATGGAAGATCGTGAAGCCGATGGCCGCCGACGCGGACAAGTTCGGCTGCATCAATCTTGCCCAGGCAATCGCCGACGCCAAGGTTGAGAGTACAGTGGACGAAAACCCGTCCGATCTTGAGCAATTCGGCCTAAAAAATCCGGCCACGACCGTTTATGTAACCACATTCGACGGAAAGCCGCATCCCGGCATCGAGGTCGGAAAGACCACCCCTGTCGGGTTTCACGCTTATGTTAAAACAACGGACAAGCCCGCGGTAATGCTCACCGCGTCGTCATTTCCATCCGGGATGAGCAAGAAATTCAACGATTTGCGCTCGCGTGAATTGATGTCATTTCAAACCAGCGGCGCAAAGGTGAATAAGCTTATTTTGACGCATGCCGACGGGAAAACGTTGGAATTCGACCGGCAGGGTGACCATTACCAAATGGTTAAGCCGTTCAATTTTCCGACCGATTCCACCCGGGTTACCGAGACCATTAGTACCCTTGGAAACGCGAACGCCGACAGCTTTGTATCGGATGCTCCAACGAATGTGGCGCAATATGGGCTGGACAAACCACAGATGACTGCAGCGGTAATTTTGGACAACGGGCAGCAGCAGTCGTTGTTGTTTGGTTCCAAGTCGTCCAGCGGCTCAGGCGTCTATGTTCGCCGGGGGGAAAGCGTTCCCGTTTATACGGTTGGGGATTTCGAATTGAACAACCTTGATGTGCCGCTCATGGAATTCCACGACAAGACGGTTTTCGATTTCGATCCAGCCAAAGTGGACGGATTCGATATCACCAACAGCACGGGAACTTTCAGTTTGAGAAAAACTTCGGCTGGCAAATGGGACGTGGTCCAGGGCGGCCATCGGCAGAATGCCGATGTTACATCGGTTATGCGTCTGATGGACCGTGTCCAGGGCCTCAAGGGAATGGGGGTGCTGGCCGATCCAATGACGCCGGCGGATTATGGGCTCGAACATCCAAACGTCACGATTACCGTACTCGGCGCGAACGACAAGCCAATTGGGACAGTTTGGGCTTCCAAGCGCGATTTGACGCCGGAAGAGGGCTATACGAAAGCCGGCGAGCGCACCGCATACTATGTCACCTCTAGTGCCGGAACCGCGGCTTTCCAGATTCCCGGGGTTAGCTTCCTGCCGCTCGACAAACCGCCTACCAATTACATTCTGGCTACTCCTACGCCGACTTCCGCTTCCACACCAATTGCGAGCGCGGCTCCGTCGCCGGCGAAGTAACGAGACATACGCCCGGGCTAGTCAGCCCTGGGCGATTACGTGAGCAACCGCGTAATCTTTGGTGTGCGTGATGCTCAGGTGAAATACTCGTATTTCCTTGCGGCTCGCGAATGCTGCCGCCTTGCCGGTTAGGGCGATGCTCGGCGCATGTCCGCGCTCACGCACGACCTCAATTTCATTCCATCCCGCGTTGCGGTTCCATCCCGTGCCGAGCGCCTTCATGACGGCCTCTTTCGCCGCGAAACGCGCCGCATAGCTCTGATAGCGTGCTTTTCTGCGTGACTCGCAGTATTCGATCTCGCGCGGCGTATACACCCGCGCGCGCATGCGCGCGCCGATCCGCGGCCGGGTCAGCGCCCGCTCGATTCGTGCAACTTCGATTAGATCGATCCCGGTTCCGATGATTCGTTCCATTTTGACCGTGCAACCGAGTATTGCCTGTGACGGCTGCGATTACAAAGCGGCCCGTTACCCGGCTCTTGCGGTTAAGCAAGCATGGAATCTATTGTTCAGCGGATGACCGCCGTGGCGGAGGATTCGATGGCGAAATTGAAGATTACCGTGAACAAAGCTAAATGCATCGCCAGCGGCGATTGCGTCGAAACCGCGCCGACGGTCTTTCAACTGGATGACGACGGCAAGTCGGACGTGATGAATCCAACAGGCGCAACCGATGCGGTGATCGTCGCAGCCGCGCGATCTTGTCCGGTGAAGGCAATTACGGTCGTCGATGAAGACACTGGAACGCCACTGTTTCCGCCGCCGAAGAAATAGTCCTGCACGGAGAAACACAGCATGATTGGCTTTGAACTAACCGAAGAGCAGCGCGAACTGAAAGATTTGGCGCACAAGTTTACCGAGCAGGAGATCATCCCGCGCGCGCGCGAATACGACGACAAAGAAATTTTCCCCCGCGAAATATGCGAAAAAGCATTCGCGGCGGGTTTGATGAATTTCGGCGTGCCCAAGGAGCTTGGTGGCCCCGGCTTGGGCGTCCTTGATACCAGCCTGATCGCCGAAGAGTTGAATTACGGATGCGCCGGAATCACCAATGCGATCGCCGCAAACGAACTCGCGTCGCTGCCGGTTTTGATCGCAGGGAACGACGTGCAGAAGCGCGAATACCTCGGCTCGTTGATCAAGAAGCTTACCTTTTGCGCATTCGCCATTACCGAGCCCGGCGCGGGTTCGGACGTGGCCGCGATGAGCACCACGTATCGGCGCGAAGGCGACGGGTTCGTCTTGAACGGCGCCAAGCACTTCATTTCCAACGGCTCCTGCGCCGACTGGTATGTGACGTTCGCGACCTCGGACAAACGCCTCAAACACAAGGGTATTTCGGCCTTCGTTTTTCCGGCCAACCTTCCGGGAATCACGCGCCGCCGGATGCATGGCAAACTTGGCCAGCGCGCGGCAGATACCGGCGAAATCTTCTATGAAGACGTCCGCCTGCCCGCCACCGCCCTATTAGGCCGCGAGGGGGAGGGCTTCAAGTACGCGATGGCAACATTCGATCACAGCCGTCCCGAGATTGGCGCGATAGCAATCGGAATCTCACAGCGTGCGCTTGATGAATGCCTCAAATACTCGAAGCAGCGTCAGGCATTCGGTCAGCCAATCGCCAATTTTCAGGCGATTCAATTCATGATGTCCGACATGGCGATCGACCTCGAAGCTATGCGGCTGCTCACCTACAAGGCGGCCTGGCTGGTCGATCGTGGAGAGACTCCCAATGCAATTTCCAGCTATGCCAAGGCGTTCAGCTCGGACGCATGCATGCGAATCACGGTCGATGCAGTGCAAATTTTCGGCGGTTACGGATACATGAAGGAATACCCGGTCGAAAAGCTGATGCGCGACGCGAAGCTGCTCCAGATTTATGAGGGCACCTCGCAAATCCAGCGCGTGGTGATCGCGAGGAACCTGCTCAAGGACTGATTGGAGCAGGGTTCCTTAATCCGGTGATTCCGCGACCCGATGCGGCAGCGGCGGGTCCTCCGCGGCTGGCTCGTTGCCGTTGACCGAACCGGCGTACGCGCCCTTGTGGTACACGTCCACGTTTCCAGTGGTCGGATCGGGAAATAAGCTCCATTCATCCGGTCGCTGCGGTGATGCCGGCGCAAGTACGAGCGGCTCGGGCGTGGGTGGAGGAGGTGGAGTGGCCGAGCACGATGAAAGTGCGGCCACTGCAAGAATCATCGCGGCTTGAGCGGTTCGGCGGAAAAATCGATTCATTGCGGCGCGTGCCTCTACGGCAAAGCTGAATTTCATCTTGACGCGATACGCTGCGAAGCGCAAACAGACACCCCACTCGACGATTCCATCGGCTCCGTGATAACCATTCCGCGACAAGGAATTTCCGATACATGACGCACGATCTGCCGCTCATTTTCACGCTGGCCGTATGCATGACCTTCGCGCTGTTCGGGGGACTTGTCGCGGTTCGAATCGGACTGCCGCCGATTGTCGGATACCTTCTGGCGGGAATCATTGTCGGCCCGTTTACCCCCGGAATCGTTGCCGATACCAAGCTTGCGTCCCAATTGGCCGATGTTGGGGTGATGCTGATGATGTTCGGCGTCGGGATGCATTTTTCGTTCGATGATCTTAAAGCGGTCCGCAATGTCGCTCTGCCCGGCGCGATATCGCAAATCGTAGTTGCGACCGCCCTGACCATGGGGGTTGCTCACCTGTGGGGATGGGATTTTCGTGCGAGCTTGACGCTCGGTTTTGCGCTCTCGATTGCAAGTACCGTCGTGCTGATCCGGCAGATGGAGGACATGGATTTGCTGGAATCGCCCGATGGGCGCATCGCAGTCGGCTGGCTGATTGTCGAGGACTTGGTGACGGTCATCGTGCTGGTCTTGCTGCCGTCGTTCGCGCCACCGGCGGATCCAGGTTCGCCAGGCCATGCGGTGGAATTGGTGGGCGCAAATTTGTTCATTACCGTAGGGCTTACCTTTGCGAAGGTCGCGCTGTTCGTCGTCGTGATGGCGGTGGCCGGACGGCGCGTGCTGCCGTGGCTCCTAACTCGTGTCGTCAGGACGAAATCGAAAGAGCTGTTCACATTGGCTGTGATCGCGATCGCGGTTGGCGTCGCGTTCGGGTCGGCGGAACTATTCGGCGTGACATTTGCGCTTGGAGCGTTTTTCGCGGGCTTGGTGATCAACGAATCGGATCACAGCGGGCGCGCCGCCACCGAATTGAAGCCGCTTCAGGATGTCTTCACGGTGTTGTTTTTCGTGTCGGTAGGAATGCTGTTCGACCCCGATGTGCTCGGAACAAGTCCCGTCGAAATTGTGTCGATTGTCGCGATAATTCTAATCGCGAAACCGTTGGTTGCCTTTCTGCTGGTGATCGGGATCGGCCGTCCGGCCCATACCGCCCTTCGGGTCGCGGCCGGACTTGCGCAAATTGGCGAGTTTTCATTCATACTTGGGGAGCTGGGCGTCGCGATGGGAATCTTGCCGCGTGAGGGGCAAAGCTTGATCGTGGTGGGAGCGTTGATTTCGATTACACTCAATCCGTTCGCATTTCGGGCTGCTGCTGCGCTCGAGAAACGGAATGCCTTACGCGCGAAGATTGAGTAGATCGCGAAGCTCGACGCGCGGAACCGAACCGGGTAATCCATTGATGCGGAGCCGTTTCTCTTGAAGAAGAACGAAATTGACACACCCGCGCTGATCCTCGACTTGGACCGGGCCGAGGAGAACATCAGGTCGATGGCCGCGTTCTTTGCGGCACGCCCGCAAAAGCTCAGGCCGCACTTCAAGACTCCCAAGACTCCCGAGATAGCCCGTCGTCAGCTCGCGGCGAGGGCGATCGGAATCACGGCGGCGAAACTTGGAGAAGCGGAGGTCTTGGCGCGCGCCGGCTTGGGGCCGATTTTGCTTGCAAACCAGATCGCGGGACGCCAGAAAATTGATCGATTGTTTGCACTGCCACTCGGCGTCGAGGTGATCGTAGCGGTCGAGAGCGAGTTCAACGTGCGTGAGCTCGAAGAGGGCGCCGCTCGCGCCGGACGCGGCGTTGGTGTGGTCATCGAGGCCGACATTGGAATGCATCGATGCGGTACCGCAGTTCCGAACGATACCGTTGCGCTCGCGCGCCGAATCGCCGCCGGTCCGCTCAAGTATCGCGGCATCATGGGCTACGAAGGGCATGCGGTGCTGATACCGAACAAGGATCAGCGGGAGCAGGTCGCGCGCAAAGCGTTGACGGTTCTGAGCGAGCATGTCGCTGCCCTTCGCGCGGCCGGGCTGGCTCCCGAGATCGTTAGCGCCGGCGGCACCGGCACCTATGACATCGCGGGAACGTGGCCGGAGGTCACGGAGGTGCAGGCCGGTTCGTATGTCTTCATGGATGGCGCCTACCGTCGCGTGCGGCCAGATTTGGGACAACCCGCGCTTACGCTCCTGACCACAGTGATTTCACGCCACGGTGACCACGCAATCGCGGATTGCGGAATGAAATCGCTGACCAACGAATTCGGCCCGCCCAAAGGTAGGGACCTTCCGGTCGAGGTCATGATGCTATCCGAGGAGCATGCCCATCTTCTGGTCGGCGCGGCTGAGATCACGCCCGGCATGAAGATCGAGCTGATCCCCAGCCACAACGACACGACGATTAATCTGCATAGCGAATACAACGTTGTGCGTGGGGATGAGGTCATCGCGGTGTGGCCTATCGAGGCCGCGCGCGCGTACCGGTGAGCTACAATGCGTGCGATCCGAAGGCGTGACTTTATTGCCGGGAGCATATTGGCGCCGCTAATCGGTGGCGCGATCCCATTCCCGAGACCCGCAGAGATTTTTGCGGATGCCGTCGCGCCGGACCGTGGCGGTCCGCTGATCGTTACTGATCCGGTTATGCCTCCTGACGAGCCGTGCTGGCTCGGTCCGGCGCTCAATCCCGATTCCCCCGGTGGGCTCCTGACGCGCGACTATTATTTAGCGCCTGCGGCGCTGCTCGATAATCCGGCGATTGGAATGGATGAAAATTTCGGCCGGCTTGGCTCCCTGATGAGATCGAATGCACAACTCCGCGACCCGAATTTGATTCTTGCAAATGCCATCCGGCTTCGAATGGGCAAGGCCGAAAACGTGCCCGGCGCTGCTGAAACGCAATCCGATCCGAAGTTGGCAATAGCGGTAGCGCAGCTGGCAGTCACCGGAGGCGCGTCGTTCGAGAAATTCGCGCAATGGAATCCGAAAGACGCGGACCTGATTCAGTACATTACGCAAAACGATCCTGCGCTCGCGGCGAACTCATCAGCATTGCAGAATGGCGTTCGCGATGTCCTCGACAATGCCTATGCGGCGTTATGGGCAATTCGCGCTAACGATGCGAGCTGGCGCGCGTATCGGGCCAAGGTTGGCTGGATTGCGGCTTCCGGGGAGGACGACCTGCCGCATCGCCCCGTCAACGTGCCGAGCGCACCGTTTCCTCAATTCGATATGCCCGTGAAGATTAACGGACTGACCGTTAAGGCGCGATACATGATCGCCTCCGCAGGTACGGAGTTCAGTCCCGATGCCAAGCCGGCGAGTCCCGCCGCGGGAAGTTTGCGGACGATCCCGCAAGATCGCCCGGTCATTCCGGCGGGAGATCAAATTCTGGTCTACCTGCATGGCGGCGGCTCGCGGCTGGAGGAGGCGGTTCCGCTCGGTCGCCAGCTTATCGAAGCAGGCAAAAAACGCGGCAAGTCTTATACGGTTGTCTCCTTCGATATGCTCGGCAGTGGCTACAACACGCCATTTTCCGACCCGGAACTGAATGCCCACCCGGAGTTGTCCTATCATCCGGACGGAGATTCAAACCTGCCGATCACAAGCGAGCGGGTTTTGGGATTTCCGGTCTGCGATTCGATGGAACGATTTATCATCGCCGTGATCGAAGCACTCGATGCCAATATCGGCAACGTCAAGAATCGCATCGCAGCGATCATGGGCGGCAGCTTGGGCGGCAACATGTCGCTCATGCTTGCCCGCAGGAAAAAACAATATCCTTATCTCGGCACGATCGTGGCGTGGTCCGCCAACTGCATGATGCCGTACCGCTACGGCGAGGCCTATCTGGTCGGCCATAAGATCGCCGGTATTCTGGGCGGGGACATGATCGCAAAATTCGAAGCGCCGGAAAGCCCTTCGTCGCGCCGCGAGTTTTTCGAGATGGTCTACTATAAACCGCTCGCGCCCGGCCTGCCGGGGCATCCTCTTCTCCCGCCATTGGCGGACATGTGGTATCGCGATGGATGGGAGCCGTGCAAAAAGGCGTTCGTCGAGCAGACGCGATTCGATCGTTACGAGTATTACACTCCGCAGTATCGCCAATGGATACATCGGCTGGACTATGAGCAGGCGCTATATAGCTTTCAGGAGGGCGATGTTCACGCTCCAAACAACGCTTTGGGACCGCCCCGATATCTGTCCATAACCTCGCGAATGCTGCTGGCTGCCGGAGATCATGACCAAGACTGGCCGCTGTACACGGTTTACAGCAGCATGCGGGAGGTTGCGGCCAAGATGGCGAATACGCCCGGCACGTCGCTCTTCATGAAGGACACCGGCCATTCGATTCATGATGAGCGCCCGATCTACTTCGCGGATCGAATCGTCAGCTTTCTGAACGATCGCGGCGGCGCTAATTAGCGACTCCCAGTTCCTTGCGGAAATGGGCGATGGTTTTTTTCAGGCCCTCGCTAAGCGGCGTGGTGGGGCTCCACTTAAGCACCTTCTTGGCCAATGCAATGTTGGGCCGGCGCCGGACGGGATCGTCAGGACGGGGCGGCTTGCGCACGATCTTCGATTTGAGTCCCGCCAATTCCAAAGTGAGCTTTGCCAGTTCCTCGATCGTGAATTCGTCGGGATTTCCGATGTTGATCGGGCCGATATGCTTGTTCTGATTCATCATCCGCACGATTGCGTCGATTATGTCGTCCACGTAGGCGAACGACCGCGTTTGCTTGCCGCCGCCGTAGAGCTCGAGATTCCGTCCGCGCAGCGCCGCCACGCAAAAGTTCGAGACCACGCGGCCGTCGTCGGCCGCCATCCGCGGGCCGTAAGTGTTGAAAATGCGTACGATGCGGATATCGACGTGATTCTGCCGGTGATAGTCCATCATCAGGCATTCGGCCACGCGCTTGCCTTCGTCGTAGCAGGAGCGCACGCCGATCGGGTTGACGTGGCCCCAGTATGATTCCGTCTGCGGATGCTCTTCTGGGTCGCCGTAAACCTCGCTGGTGGACGTGAGCAGGATTCGCGCACGCACCCTCTTTGCCAGTCCCAGCATGTTGATCGTGCCCATCACGCTGGTCTTGGTGGTTTTGACGGGGTTGTACTGGTAGTGAATCGGCGAAGCCGGGCAGGCGAGATTGAAGATGCGGTCCACTTCGAGCAGGATTGGCTCGACGATATCGTGTCGGACGACCTCGAAGTTGCGGTTCCCAATCAGATGCGCGATGTTGGCACGCTTGCCGGAAAAGAAATTGTCAAGGCAGATGACCTCGTCACCATCCTTGAGCAGCCGCTCGCAAAGATGAGAGCCCAGGAATCCCGCGCCGCCGGTTACCAGTGATCGCACAGTTTTTCTCCTCAAATTGAAACGGCCGTATGCGAGCGATAAGGACGCTCTTTGCGCGCCGGAAGAAACCGGATAAACAGTTCGTCGGTCATGAATTTTCAGGCAACCGTCGAAGTATAAGGGATACTGGAAAACCGGAGCAAGCTGGCACAGTTGGAACCGAAAGAACAACGGCGTGCATTGTGGACGGCGGTGGCGGCCGCGACCGGATGGTACGCATTCGCGCTGGCGGTCATGTATCCGATCGCGAATGCCCCTGTCGTCGATAGCTGGCTGTACGGCTCCGCGGTCCGGCGCTTCCTGCGCACGGGAGAAATCCGCTTTGCCGGTTACGCACAGGCGGCGCCAATCGCGCAGGTCCTCTACGGAGCGGTGTGGGGGCGAGTCTGCGGCGCGGGGTCCGCGTCGCTGACAGTCTCGATGCTTCCGATCGCGGTGCTGTGCGCGGTCTTTTTCGACGCGCTGGTGCGGCGGTGCGGCGCATCGCGGTGGCAGGCGCTCGCCGCGGCCGGCTTGATCGTCTGCAATCCATGTTTTCTGTTCTTAAGTTTCTCGTTCATGACCGAGGTCCCGTTTCTGATGTTGGTGGTCGGAGCGTATTTGGCATTTGCCAAAGCCGGCGACCGCGGCGGCTGGGGATGGATCGCCGCGGCGCTGTGCGTGGCCGGCTTCATGATCAGACCATTTGCTGTGATGGCGATTGCGGGTTGCGTTGGGGCGGCCGTTATCGACGCGGTCGGCATCGCAGGTGTGCGCAAACCCTCGGCGCGGAGAAGCTGGCGGCAATTATCGAGCGACTTCGTGCCGTTTGTCGTGGCGCTGATTGCATGCGCAATCGAATGGCGCACGTTTCAATCAGTCGTCGCGAATTCATGGCAGCTGCAAGCGGCAGAAGGTCACTTTTCGGAAGTATTTGAAGTGCCGATAGCCTACTACTTGCGCGCTGGCCTGCTGGGTCCCTTGCTCTATCTCGGTACCGTGCTCGCGCCATTGGCGCTAATCCAGTTTGCGACGCCGAAATGGAAACGCGCCGTGGTCATTGCCACCGCGATTATAGCCTCGGCGCTTTTTCTGATGCGGCTCGACAATCGCATGCCGGAGACGCCTGAGTACAGTTGCTTTGGCGGATGGCGCAACGTGCTGATTTTGCGTGGCCTGCCCAACCGCTTTCTATGGGAGAGCGGATGGCAATACGTCTTCCTCGTGATTGGCAGCTTTGGCGCGGCTGGATTGGTACTGGCGGGCGCCGACGCCGCTATCCGACTTAATCGAGCGGCGTTGGCAGTAGTGGTCGGGGCGCTGGTCTACTGGGCCGCGATGTTCCCGCTGTGGTTTTTCAACGATCGCTACTATCTGCCGCTGGTCCCCGCTGGTGCGATATTGCTCGGAATCGCTCCTCTCCCTCGGACGCGGTTTGTGCGATCGCTCGCGGCGTCGATGCTGCTCATCATGGGCCTGATGTCGCTGGGGGGGACCTATTCCTACCAGCGCGGTATCGGCGCGCTGGTTCAAACTCGCGATGAGCTTGAGCGTGAAGGAGTTCCGCGTGCGTCAATCGATGCGGGATATTCACTCAACGGAAATGATCTCTACCGCTATCCTGTACACGGCATCGACACGATGGAACTTGAGGCGGGAATTCCGATGATCACGTCGCCACAGCTCGATGACTACACCATCTCAGGTACGCCAATCCCCGGCTTGACCGTGATGCGGCAAATCGAATGGCCGGGGCCATTCGGGGTTGGTCATCGCTACTTCTATCTGCTCAAGCAGGAGCATCCCGCAGGCGCAAATTCAGCGAAGAAACCCTGATGTCGGCTCGGTATCTTCGAATTGGGCCGTTATGAATATTTATCGAGTGAGAATAGTCTAAAAGAGCGCGCGATATCGCGGGGAGGTAGCCATGAAAGTTGCGAAAATGGCCCTTATTTCAGCACTGATTATCGGATTGGCGGGATCTGCGTCAGCGCAGATGTTGCAGGGCAGCCTTAAAATTGAGCCTACCGCTCTGTCATTCGGAAAGGTCCGGCCTGGCGCGACTTCGGTCCGACAGGACGTAGTACTCCTGAATCCAACCGACGTAACGCTAAAGTTTACTTCTGTTACTGCCACGGGACCGTTCTCGATTAGCGGGAACACCTGCGGCTCCGCACTTACGCCGGGCCATAGCTGCCAAATCTCAGTTAAGTTTCATCCAGCTTCAAAGAGCAAGCCATCGGTCAGGCCGCAGACCGGAACCTTGACAATCACTGATAACGTCACAAACAGCCCTCAGGTTTTGAAGCTGGCGGGAATCGTTACCAAAAAGTTGCCCAAGTCGAGGCGGCACAGGGCATCGAATGTCGCGATCGCGCTGGCGCGGCCAACCGGCGTTACAGTCGATGCGGATGGCGCGATCCTGGTCGCCAACTCGTCGAACAATTCCGTAAGTGTCTATGCCCCGGGAGCTGACGGCGCCGTCGAGCCTATAGCAGCGATCACCGGGAAGAGCACCGGCCTGATGGGTCCGAATGGGGTCGCCCTGGACGCCATTGGCAACATCTACGTTGCTAACGTAGGGCAGGGAGCGCCTCCGCGCGGTAGCATCACCGTGTACAGTGCCAATGCCAACGGCAATGCCTCGCCAATCGCAACTATCAACGGGTCCAATACTGGGCTGAACAATCCCCAAGGCGTTGCGCTTGATTCAGTCGGAAATATCTATGTTGCTAACTCGATTGGCGGTGCAGCGGGTGCTGGTAGCATTACCATCTATCCGGCCGGCAGCAATGGCAATATGGCGCCGTCGGCCACGATTAGCGGTTCAACCACCGGAATGGACCAGCCTTCCGGTATCGCACTGGACGAGAAGGGAAACATCTACGTTGCGAACACCGGCGGCGGCGAGTCACATCATGGCAGCGTTACCGTCTATCGCGGCGGCAGCAGCGGCGATGCTGCGCCGATTGCGAACATTAGTGGGACAGCAACCGGACTTCGCGATCCCGAGGGTTTGGCAATCGATTCAAGCGGGAACCTCTATGCGGCCAATTTCAACGGCAACAGCGTTACGGTCTACTCCGCGGGGAGCAGCGGCAACGCCGCGCCAATCGCGACGATTGGCGGCAAAGGTGCGAAGTTGGCCGAACCGACGGGTATCGCGCTGGATTTGAACGGCGTGATTTATGTGACGAATCAGGGAGTTCGCGACCTCGGTCCGTATAGCATTACGGTGCATCCGGCCGGGGCGAACGGAAACGTCGCGCCGGTGGCGACAATCAAAAGTAAGTCCAGCAAGTCGGATTCGGAAGAAAAGCTGGCTCGCGAGCCCTAGCCAGCTCGATTACTCCGGTAAGTCGCCGGTGCCGATGTAGGTTGGGATGCCGTTCTTTTGCTCGACTGCCTTCTCCAGCTTGCGCATGTCCACGTCGTCCTGAAGGTTCAGGCGCTCAACTTCCTTCTGCGCATGCGCCCACAGCCCCGCATAGCGGCCATACAGATCGTCGTGGACTTCGGCGTATAGCGCATCGCCGCGCCATCCGAACTTGATTGGCTGATAGGTAAATTCACCGGGCGTTCCAACCTTCACCATCCCGAACAGCCGCTCGATGTCCTCCGGATAGAGCCGGACGCATCCGTGGCTCACCTCCATTCCGACACCCCAAGGCACGTCGGTTCCGTGGAGTGCGTATTCCGGCAGTGTCAATTCGATTCGGTAATCGCCCAGCGGATTCTCGTCATCGCCGCCGGGGATGACGTGCTCGGCTTCGCCGTCGCGCTCCAGATGCTCTTGGTAGATGTCATCGGGAACGACCCAAGTCGGGTATTCGGTTTTTCCGCGCACTGTGAATGCCCCAATCGGCGTTTTCCAATCGAATCGGCCCAGTCCGACCGGGAACGTGTACACGACGTTGGGCGTGACCCCGCGATGCTTATGCGGGCCGCCGGATGCGGCAGGTATAATCTTGTCCGTGTAATGAACCGGACCAAGCGGCGACGGATAATAATAGTAGAGCCGCATTTCGGGAATATTCAGGACGATTCCGACGTGCGGTCCGGCGGGCAAAATATGCTCGTCGGGCAGGATGAGCTTCTTTCCGACCGGCGGACTCCACCAGTCCATCTTTCCGTTCGCATCGGCGATCTCTTTTGCGGTCAAGCCAAACCAGCGGCCGACATCGAGCAGCGTGTCGCCCTTCCTTAGCTGATAGGGGATGAGGCTGCCGATAATGTTGTCCTTGCCACCCGGAAGCGGATAGGCCTTTAGCGGACGAGCGTCAAAATCATCCTCGGACCACGCCCGGGCAAGCGGCGGAATTGCGGCTAGCACCAGCAATCCTAGAAATGCGAGCGCGGGAATCGAAATGAAGTGAAAACGCTTCAACTGAATTGGACCAATTGGGCAAAACGCATCGAATTCATCGATTAGCCTAATGATACCGGCCCGTTCACTCCGTGAGCAACCGCAGGTTGGCGAACTTAAGCATCAGCAGTTTGACACCGCCGCGCTCAAACGTGACCCACGCCTTCGCGCCTTCGCCGCGACCCTCGCGCCGGCGGACGACGCCGCGTCCGAATGTCGGATGCATCACGCGCGCGCCGATCGCCAGCCCGCCCCCGGATGAATCCGCTTCCTCGTCGGGCAGCTGGCTGTCGCTGTAGTCGACGTGCGGCTCGTGCGAGACCGGCTGCGGCGAACTGAACATGCGCTCGGGTGCAATTCGATTGATCAACGCCGGGTCGATCTCGCGCAGAAAGCGCGACGGATGCGACTGGTTCCGGACGCCATACAACTCGCGTGACAGCGTATTAGTCAAATAGAGCAGGCGACGCGCACGCGTCATCCCGACGTAGCACAGGCGACGCTCCTCCTCGACTTCGTCCGGCTCGTCCGCCGAGCGGCTGTGCGGGAACAGACCTTCCTCCATCCCGGCGATGAACACGGCCGGGTATTCCAAACCCTTGGAGGTATGCAGCGTCATCAGCGCGACGCGCCCGCCGGCTGAGTCGAGTTGGTCGCTGTCGTTAACGAGCGCCACGCGTTCCAGGAACTCGCCCAATCCGCCGCTGGAATGTTCAGAATCGAACGATGTTGCGGCGGCTAGCATCTCGGCCAGGTTCTGGCGCCGCGAGGGGCCGTCGGCGAGTGAGTCGAGGTAGGCCTCAAATCCACTTTGCGCGACCACTTGATCAAGGATGGTGCGCACCGGGATCTCCGATGCACGCGCATTCAGATCGCGCATCCAGCCATAGAGCTGGCTGGCCTGCTTGGAGATTCTGAGTGCGATTTTGGAGTCGGCTTCGAGCCGTCCCATCGCTTCAAAGGCGGAAATCTTTTCGCGCTCGGCGGTTTCGACGATTGCCGCGAATGTTTTCGCGCCGATCCCGCGTGGCGGCGTACCAATCATGCGTTCAAGGGCGGTCGCATCCGCCGGGTTTGCGATGACGCGCAGGTAAGCGAGAAGGTCCTTTACGTCGCGTTGTTCATAAAAACGCACGCCGCCAACGACATAGTAGGGGATGCGCCGGCGCACGAGCGCCTCCTCAAGCACACGGGATTGCGCATTCACGCGATAGAAGACAACGATATCGGCCGGGCGCAGGTCATTCTGATTCGCCAGCTTTGCAATTTCGCGCGCGATATAGTCGGCCTCGTCCCGCTCGGTGCCGCCGGTGTAGTAGGTAACGGGCTCGCCGGCGCCATTCTCGGTCCACAGCGTCTTGTCTTTGCGCGAGACGTTGTTACGAATAACTGCGCCGGCCGCCGCCAGAATTGTCTTGGTGGAACGATAATTTTGTTCGAGTTTGAAGATTTGTGCGGCGGGGAAGTCGCGCTCGAAATCCAGAATGTTGCGGATGTCGGCGCCGCGCCACCGATATATCGACTGGTCTTCGTCGCCGACCACGCACAGATTTCCGCTTTGCGCCGACAGCGCGCGAACAATCAGGTACTGGACGCGATTGGTGTCCTGGTACTCGTCGACCAAAAGATGCTCCGCGCGCCGCTGCCACCGGGCGAGAATGTCCGGGTTATGCTCGAACAGCAGATAGGTATGCATCTGCAGGTCGCTGAAATCCATCGCGTTCATCGATCGCAGCCGTTCCTGATAAAGGCGGTAGAGTTGGGCGATGGCAGCCTCGCGTCCTTGAGCGGCTTGTTCTAGCATCACGGTTGGAGTGACCGCCTCATTCTTTGCCTGCTCGACGCGTGCCCGGACCAACTCCGGGGTTGGTGCGCCGGCCAGCGCAGCCTCTTCATGCACGCGGCGCATCGTGGCCATAGAGTCGCTCTCGTCGAGGATCGAAAAATTGCGGTCGAACCCGATCGAAGCCGCTTCATGGCGCAAAATCCGTGCACAGGCAGAATGAAAGGTGCTGACCCACGGAAGTGGAATGTCACCGCCGATCAGCGAGGCGACCCGCTCCCGCATCTCGCCGGCCGCCTTGTTGGTAAACGTCACCGCCATCACGCCTGCGACGTCCGCCTTGCGCTCCCCGAGTAGGTGGGCGATACGGTAAGTTAACGTGCGCGTCTTTCCGGATCCGGCCCCGGCAAGGATGAGGATCGGGCCGCCCGGTGCGAGTACGGCGGCCCGCTGTTCGGGATTTAAGTCGTCGAGATTAAACCGGGTCATCGTGGTCAGCGGAGCGAACTCATTGGTGCTAATTGAGGGGTTAACTGTTTATCGAACGGTCCGGGTTTTTCAAGACGCTTGAACTAAATGACATGGCGACCTACGAGCCACACGATCGATTTTACCGTAAAGCGCGCGAGAAAGGATTACCCTCGCGGGCGGCATTTAAGCTGGAAGAGATACTGGCTAGGCACCGTCTGGCGCCCGCAGGTGCCCGGGTAATCGACCTGGGATGCGCACCCGGGGGATGGCTTGCGATTCTTGCCCAAGCGGTCGGTCCGACTGGTCGGGTCGTCGGAATCGATTTGGCATCGTGCAAGAATTTTGGTCCGGTCACAATTTCGATCGCCGGCGATATTTTAGATCCCGAGGTTCTAAAGCGCGCATGCGATGCGCTGGGCGGCCGGGCCGATCTGGTTACCAGCGACCTCTCGCCCAAGCTCAGCGGCATTGCCGATCGCGACCAGGCGCGATCGCGCGAACTGCTCAACGCGGCGATCGGTGTTGCCCAGCGTGCGCTGCGTCCGGATGGTGCGATGGTGGCGAAGTTGTTTATGGGCGGAGAGTTCAAAGAAGCGGTGAATGCCTTCGAGCATCAATTCAAGCACGTTGAGGTGGTGCGCACGCGAGCCAGCCGGCCCGGGTCGTCGGAGTTGTACGTCATCGCTCGCGGGATGCGGCTACAGTCGCCGTAGCTTCCCCTGTGGAGCGGGCGTACGCTTTACGCATGGGGGTGGTCAGCAGGAGATATCTCTGCCTGGTCATTCTAGCGACGGGGGCGGTCGCTATTGGGTGTGGCCGTGTACCCGGCTTCTCCGGTGCACAATCGCCGGCCGACCCAAAAAACGAGATTAAGGTTGATGTTGCGAACGTCGGTTACGACAATGCCAGCGGGACCGATCTCGTCGTCCTGCGCGACGTTTCCGGGGTGCGGCAATTGCCGATTGCGATCGGCGAGAATGAGGCGCAGGCGATCGCGCTGGCGATGCAGGGCGTGAAGCCGGAGCGTCCGCTCACCGATGATTTGCTCGAATCGGTCATCACTCGGACCGGCAATAAAGTCGACCGGGTCGAAATCGACGACGTGCGCGATCAGATCTATTACGCGACCATCTATTTGGATGGCGGGCGATACAGCATCGATAGCCGCCCCAGCGATGCGATTGCAGTCGCGATGGGGACGCACGCGCCGATTTACGTCAAGAAGGATTTGCTCAATAACGTGCCACCCGTAGCGATGAATCTGAGCGGGCAAGTCCCGAATACCGCGCACGCGATGGGAATCACTGTCGAGCAGTTAACGCCAGATTTGGCGCAATGCTTCGGCGCGACCGGGCGTCGTGGAGTGCTGGTATCGGTGGCCGGTGCTGGCGCGGCTGCGATGGCGGGACTGGCGAAGGGCGACGTGATCGAAAAAGTATCGGGCCACGAAATCGGCGCACCTGAGGAATTTACGACTCAGGTGAGGGCGGCTCAGGCGAAATCTCCGGTCGTCCTCACGGTTCGGCGCGATGGCAGCGAGCGCACCGTATCGGTGGCGGCGTCCGCATTGGCAGTCAACGGCGGGCACTGACCAAGACAACAGACGAGAGCCTGATGCAGGATCAACCGCGCCGCACCAGCAGCGTGCGGATGAAGCGCGGATCTATCGTGCGTTCCCGGCCCAGATCGGCGAATTCCTGTTCGAGCGCATTCAGGCAGGAGTCAACAAATTCCAACCCGATCCGCGGAGTGCCGTCGAACCGCTCGGAGATCGTGGCAGTCGCCTTCGTGCGGAACGATTCGGTCAGCCGGGACGGCTTGGTTCCTGCGGTCATGATTGCGGAGCGCGCGGCGACAACCCGGCTTTCTTCGATGGGCGCCGGATCCAATCGCCCGTCGAGCGCGTTTCGTACCAGTGCGGTCGTGAGTATCTGGCTAAGCCTAACCTCGCGCGCGGCCGTCTCGGCGCGGAATGCCGCCGACGCAATGTCAATTCCAAGCACCGCGCGAAATAACGCGGCGGTTGCGGCGATTTGATCGAGAACTGCGTAGGCCGCGTGCAGATCGCGCATATTGCGGAAATCGCGCATCTCAACGCTGCCACCGCCATCCAGCGCCGCGTAGTATCGCGGCTGGCGCTGCCGGAAACCGCCGAGGGCTTCCCGATGGGGCGAATCGAGGTAGGGAATTTCAGGTGCCGCCTTGGGCGACAGGCCAAGATCCGCCACCAGCGCTTCGGCGCGCGAACGCAAATCGATCGTCAGGCTGACCCCAAGCCTAAACAGGAGCTTCAGGTGGGTGTCGCGCAGATGGCCGATCGCGGCTGGCAATTCACCACCCGCCAGATGCTCCAGCGCCAGGTTAAGGTAATTGTGAGTCATCTCAATCGTGATACGCACGGCGTCCAAATCGCCGAAGTCCACCGATCGGGCAATCAGGACCTCGTTCGATACCATCGCCATTTCACTGCGCACTTGCCGTTTGCCGTCGGCGGCGAATCCAGCCGTGAGGGCGGTATTGAACAACGACTGATTCGCGCCATTGGCGTGCATCAGCGCGGTATCGGATGAGACGATTTCGCCATCCTCCGCGGAGTCGCCACGGATCGGTTTCTCATAGCCGGCCCGGATGCGCTCGAAATCGGCAGGCCGCAGGTACGCAAAAACGGATTGGGCTTCGAAGAAATCCGGAAAGCCACGATCGTTCAATCGTGCGCGCCGGAAGCGGTACGCTTCCTCCTCAAGTTCCGGCTCGGCACCCCAGTAGATTTCTTCCATCAGCGCCGAGAAATATTTGTAGTCGCGCTCGAAGGCCTCTTCGAGAAAATCGGAAATATGCTGGGAGATCGAATCGTGCCGGATGAACTCGATCAGGTAATTTTCGTCGAATTGCACGAAGCGATTTGAGGGGGCATCCGGGGAGGAGGCCGGATCTTCGAGGCGGTGCACCTTAATGTAACTGCGCAGCACAATCGACATGAGTTCGAGGTCGAGTTCCATCAGGCCGTCCGCCATGCGGCGCCGTCCGCCCTCCGCAAGCGCCTCGATCCACTCGCGCATCCGGCGGACATTGGGCCGATCCTTGTCCCAGCAATCAAGGTCGAACAGGGATTTTACTTGCTCTGGAAGCGCAAGGCTCAGCAAATCGCCGGCGTCGGCGCTGCCGATTTCTTTTAGCGTGTAGAACAGGGTTTCCGGGGCAAACGATTGAACGAGACGCTCGGCTTCCGGCGCAGACAGAATCAGATCGCGCTTCTGGCGCGCGGGCAGTCCGTAAAGGAATTCAAGCTTTTCCTTGAACGGCAAGTTGAGAAATTCAGATTGTCCTCTGACAGCCATCGCACGCGCTCTGTTTTTATCCTATCGAAAAAGTAACCGATCTGCCGCGTGACCGCCAAATATGAATTCGGCGCGCCGAGCTTGCATTTTGGGCGGTTGTATTACTTGGATTTTGCGGCGGCGAGCGGCTCCGGTTCGGCTTCCGGCTCAGAAGCCAGAACTGCGGATTCGATTGGCGGGCCGTCCTTGTGAAGCTCCACTCTGGCATCGGGCGGCTCGTCCTCCAGCGTGGGTTCGATGTCGAGTTCGGGCTCAATGGCGTGCAATTTCATTCTGCCGCTGACATTGAAGAGCAGCGAATTGCAGACGATCGCGAATCCCGCCAGGCTCATCACCAGCGCCGCCGCCGCCGGATTCGGGACGATCGTCACCAGCGGATACAGCATGCCGGCTGCGACTGGAATGGCGATTGCGTGGTAGAAATTTATCCAGGAAAAATTCTGCCGGACCTTGGCCATTGCCGACCGCGCCAGCACCGCCGCGCGCACAACGTCATAAAGGTCGTTGCGAACAAGAGCGACATCGGCATCAACGCCGATCTCGCGGATACCCGTACCAATCGCGATTCCAAGGTCGGCAGCGGCCAGCGCGGGCGCATCCTGGATACCATCGCCGACCATGCAGGTGTGGCCGACTTCGGTCTGGAAATGCTTGATGACGCGGATCTTTCCGGCTGGCATCAGGTGTGCGTGGACTTCGTCGATTCCAAGCTTGCGCGCGACAAATTCTGCGGTGGCCGTATCATCGCCCGATACCATCACGACTCGCATTCCCATCCCGCGCAACGCGGCGACTGCGCCGCGCGCCTCCGGCCTGATTCGATCCCGGAAGCCGAACGCGGCGACAATTTTCCTGTCCAGTGCGACAAACACGGGCGTTGCACCGGATTCTGCGATTTGCAGCCATTCATCACGCGCATGCGGTTCGATCGGCACGCCGAACCGGGTCATTAGCTGGTCGTTGCCGAGCAGGGCTCTGCGGCCGCCAAACTGGGCAACGATTCCCATTCCTGCCGCTTCGCGAATATCTTCGGCCCGATTTTGCGGTGTGACGCGGCGCTCGCGCGCAACCGCCATCACCGCCTGCGACAGCGGATGCGTCGATTCAACAGCTGCGGTTGCGGCAATCGCCAGTGCCTCATTGGTGCTGCCTTCCATCGTAACCACAGTCTCGAGCTCCGGCCTGCCGACGGTGAGCGTGCCGCTTTTGTCCAGCACCATCGCGCGGACTCCATTGAGCGATTCGAAGCCCGAGCTCCGCTTGAACAAAATGCCTTCGCGCATCCCCACTGCGCTTGCGGCCATCAGCGTGACCGGCGCCGCCTGCCCGATGGCGCCCGGAGCTGCAATCACGAGAACGGCGATCATGGCGGTTATTGAAATTGGAATTCCGCCCGACAGCCAGAGCCATGCGGCGAACGCCACGAATGCGGCCGATATTGCGATTGCCGCCATCCGGGCCGCACGGGCGTCCGCGTTGATCTGAATCGGTGGCTTATGGTCTTGCGCCTCCTCGATCGACCGCACGATATTGACCAGCGCCATCTCACCGCCAACCGCGATGGTGCGAATCGTGAGCGGTGCAGAAACATTTAGGGCGCCACCCATTACGCGGGTAACTTTTTCCTTTTCAACCGATGGAGCTTCGCCGGAAACGATCGGCTCCTCGATTGCACTGGTGCCGCTTATGACGATGCCGTCAGCCGGAATTCGTTCGCCCGGACGGACGGACACGATGTCGCCGGCCGCAAGGTCGGAAACTTGGACTTCGATCTCTTGGCCATCGCGGACGATAGTTGCCTTACCAGACAGGAAGTCCAGCGGTGAAGTCAGTGCGGCCCGGGCGCGCCTGCGCATGCGTGCCTCCAGGAATTTGCCGAACCGCACAAACAGAATCACCCCGGCAACCGTGTCGAACCATCGCGGTCCGGCGAGGAAACGGTCCGGGAAAGTCGTGATGATCGAAAACAAATAGGCTGAAGTGATTCCAAGCGCGACCAGCGTATCCATGCTGGCAGTTCGATTGCGTTCCGCCATCAGCGCGCCGCGGAAAAAGACCAACCCGGCGGTTACTATTACAAGCGTGGTGACGGCCAGTGTCGCAATTCTAAAGGCCGGAGCCGGTTCGTGCTGCAACCACACGACGATTGCCGTGCCGATCGCGCCTGCCACCAGCCACTGGAGGTTGGTTTGGGGATCTTCAAGATCGAGCGCCGAATCGCCCGCGCCCAAAGCATTCGCGGCAGGCGCAATCCGGTAGCCGGCCGCCGCGATTCGTGTTGCGACCTCTTCGACCGGCACGGGGCCGTCTGCGCTTACCTCCAAGATGCCGGACCTGAAGCTGGCCTTAACCTCGGTAACGGCGGAGACCGCTTTGACAGTCTTTTCTATTATCTTTGCGCAATCCGCGTCGCGCATCCCGCGAATTTTGAAGCGCTCAATCATTACTTCCGCTTTTACATCCACGCGGCGAAGTGCCTAGCCACTCTCCGATCCGGGCGAAATACGCCGTGGCTCCGGCTGGTGGCATGCTTAGGGCGATACCTTCGCCGGGCGTCCCGAAATTACTTCGTCGATCAATCCATATTCGACAGCCTGCACAGCCGACATGAAATTATCGCGATCGGTGTCTTTTTCGACCTTTTTAATCTCTTGCCCGGTGTGCCGCGACAGGATGTCATTCAGGATGCCTTTCAGCCTAAGCGCTTCGCGGGCTTGGATTTCGATATCGCTGGCCTGGCCCTCGAAACCACCGGACACCTGATGGATTAGAATCCTTGAATGCGGCAGGGCGTAACGGCGGCCCTTGGTTCCCGCCGTCAGGAGTACGGCTCCCATGCTGGCGGCCTGCCCGACGCACAGCGTCGAGACGGGGGGTCTGGTGAATTGCATCGTGTCGTAGATGGCGAGGCCAGCCGTTACCGATCCGCCGGGAGAATTGATGTACATGTTAATCTCGCGTTCCGGGTCTTCTGACTCAAGGAACAGCAGTTGTGCCGTGACCAGGTTGGCGAGGTCGTCGGTTATCGTCCCACCCACGAATACAATCCGATCCTTGAGCAATCGGGAATATATGTCGTAGGATCGCTCGCCACGTCCGGTCTGCTCGACAACATATGGGACTAATACGCTCATGGTATCAAAATACTACTTGGGTAGGGTTGGGTCGAGTGGGCGGTAACCTACGTGCGGTCCCATCACAAAGGCTGGAATATGGGGTCTTTCAACCATAAATCGTTTCAAATCCTCGTTCGCGTGGCGACTATAACCACGGTCGCGCTCGCCTCGGTTGCCTATCCGGCAGCCGCCAGCGCCCATTCGATGTCGGACAGTAATTTCTATCTTCCCGACGCGGCTGCTTCAAAAACCGTGTCAGTATCGAGGGCAGACAATGCCCAAGCTGGTGTCATTGTGATGACTGAAGCGATCGCAATCAAGGAGTCCGGGCCTAAACAGACGGTCGCTAAATTCGGCGAGGTGTATGCATTTTCACCCAATTTTATCGGGATTCAACGTGACGTTCCGACCGCAATCACGTTCTGGAATCTGCAGCCGGACGACGAGCACGACTTTATGCTGGCGGCGCCCGATTCGTCGGTCCTGATGCACGCAAAGCTGCCGCCGTTGTCGAAGACTTCCTTCGTCTTCACGTTCCACAAGGAAGGGCTCTACAATTTCTATTGCGGGATGCATCAGCCTGAGATGAACGGGCAGATTCTCGTAACCGCTCCGGCACACTGACCGCTATTTGGGCTGGTCGATTTGACTGACTGTGGCCTTCAGCCGTTCGACGGTGCGATTGCGTCCAAGCACGGCGATCACCTCATAGATCCCGGGGCTGACGGTGCCGCCGGTAAGGGCAACCCGCACCGGCTGCGCGAGCTGGCCAAGCTTTAGTCCGGCTCCGGCTAGCACACTTTCAAAAGCAGATTGAATCGCCGCTTCGGTGAACTCGCCGCCGATCGAATCGAGACCGGACGCCAAGTCTCTAAGTGGCCCGGCTATATCAGGACGAAGGAATTTGGCGGCAGCCTTCGGATCAAGGTCGATATTGTCCTTGAGGTAGAACGACGCGAAATCGACCAGTTCCACCAGCGTTTTAGCGCGCTCGCGCAGCGTCGCAACCATCTTCTCCAGCCATGCGGCGTCGCCCGGGATCGGCCATTCTCGCGCTGCAATATATGGGCGAATTTCTTCCGCCAGCTGCGCAATCGGCCGCTCCTTCAAGTAATGGAAATTCAGCCACAACAGCTTTTCCGGATTGAACACGCCCGCCGATTTGCCGCATGCGGCAAAATCGAAATAGCGAATCAATTCGTCTTTGGAGAAAATTTCCTGGTCGCCGTGCGACCACCCAAGCCGCGCCAGGTAATTCAGGACGGCTTCAGGGAAATATCCCGCTTCGCGATATGCGCGCACCGAAGTCGCCCCATGCCGCTTCGACAGCGGCGCCCCGTCCGCGCCGAGAACCTGCGGCAGATGCGCAAAGGCGGGTGGTGTGAAGCCGAGCGCAAGTGACATTTGAATCTGTCGTGGCGTGTTGGGTACATGGTCGTCGCCGCGGACGACGTGCGTAATTTCGAAGTCGGTCTCGTCGACGACTGTTGCAAAATTGTAGGTCGGTCCGCCGTCCGAGCGCACGATAATCAGGTCATCCAACTCGGCGTTGTCGAACACCGACCGTCCGCGCACGAGGTCGTCAAGGACCGTCTCTCCGGACAAGGGCATCGCAAACCGGATGGTGTAATTACGGCCCGCCGCCCGATCTGGCAATTCTATGCCGGCCGGGATTTCACGGTTGCGGCAGGTGCGATCGTAAACCGGCTTGCGTTTTTGCTTCTCCGCAAGTTTGCGCTTGGCGTCCAGTTCCTGTGCCGTGCAGTAGCATGGATAGGCCTTCCGCTCGCGCAACAGCTTGAGCGCGCATTCGCGATATCGATCGAGCCGGTTGGACTCGAAATACCTCGCATCAGGCGGGCCTTCGTCCCACTCCATCCCCAGCCATTTGAGATCGGTAAGAATCTCCTCCAGCGACTCCTTGGTGGATCGCTCGCGATCGGTGTCATCTATCCGGAGAATGAATTTGCCCTGATTGTGCCGTGCGAACAAATACGCGAACAGCCCCGAGCGGACATTGCCGATGTGCAGCGAGCCGGTCGGGCTCGGTGCAAAGCGAGTGCGAACCGTCAATTTGTCACTCCCATTCGATGGTGGCGGGCGGTTTAGACGTGATGTCGTAAACGATGCGGTTGATACCCTTGATTTCGTTCGTAACACGGCTGGAGATTCTGGCGAGCAGGGCGGGATCGAGCCGCGCCCAGTCCGCCGTCATCCCGTCCTGCGACTCAACCGCGCGAATCGCGAGCACACTCTCGTATGTGCGGCTGTCGCCCATAACTCCGACGGTCTTGAGCGGAAGGAGCACTCCGAATGCCTGCCACAATTTTCGGCTGCATCCAGCGGCGGCGATTTCCTCCATTACGATTGCATCGGCGCGCCGCAGCAAATCGAGCCGCTCGCGCGTTACTTCGCCGACGATCCGCACCGCAAGGCCGGGTCCGGGAAAAGGCTCGCGATCGACGACTTCGGGAGCAAGGCCCAACTGACGGCCAACCTCCCGTACTTCATCTTTGAAAAGTTCGCGCAATGGTTCGATCAGCTCAAGCCGCATGCGCTCGGGCAAACCGCCGACATTGTGGTGGCTCTTGATCACCGCCGATGGTCCCTTGAACGATACCGATTCGATAACATCGGGATACAGCGTTCCTTGACCAAGAAACTTGGCGTCGCCAATCGCGTTGGCTTCTTTCTCGAACACATCAATGAAAGTATGGCCGATGACGCGCCGCTTCTGCTCGGGGTCCAGCACTCCAGCAAGGCGCTCGATGAACAGCGCGGATGCATCGACCACCTTGAGTTCGATTCCAAGTTCGCGCGCGAAGGTGGTTTCCATTCGCTCCCGCTCGCCAGCGCGCAACAGTCCGGTATCGACGAAAACGCATTTCAATCGGCGACCGATGGCGCAATGTATCAGAGCCGCTGCAACGGAAGAATCGACGCCGCCGGAAAGCCCCATCAAAACATTGCCTTCGGAGCCCGCTTGCCGGGAGATTTCGGCGCGCTTGGTCTCGATGAAATTGGCCATCGTCCAATCGCCCGGCTCGCCGCATACCTTGATCACGAAGTTGCGCAACACCTGAGTCCCGCACGGCGTGTGGACGACCTCCGGATGAAACTGAATGCCGCGCAGGCGGCCATCGCGGGTGCGAATCGCCGCATACGGAGAATTCGTGCTGTGGCCGATCGCGCAGATCGAGTCGGGTATTCCTTCGACCCGATCGCCGTGGCTCATCCACACCTGATGTTCGCGGCCGGAAATCCCCGCGAACAGGTCGTCTTCGCGATCGATTACGAGCATTGCCGGTCCGTACTCGCGCGCGCGCGCCCCGACACTCCGGGCGCCAAGATGCTGCGCGATCACGTACATCCCGTAGCAGATGCCGAGCACGGGGCATCCCGCGTTCAGCACATCGTCGGAGATGTCTGGGGCGTTATCCTCGTACATGCTGGCGGGGCCGCCGGACAGGATGATTCCGCGGGGATTGAGCGCACGGATCTTTTCAATCGGGAGGTTGAACGGGTGCAGTTCGCAGTACACGTGAGCCTCGCGTACGCGGCGCGCGATTAGCTGGGTGTATTGGCTTCCAAAGTCGAGGATCAGAATCACTGGCGATGCCTTAGCCGTTCAATATACCGAAGCGCCGTCGCCGGGCGAAATCCAGGGCGCCACAGCGATCCACAACAACATGGCTATGTGCGGGCGGGACGGCGAGGTTTTCTGGCCGCAGATTCCGGCGGTCGGGTCGGCGGGGCGCCTTGGGCCCATGAACGGCCGGTGCGGATGAATTCAAGCCATAGCGGCGAGCCGACCAGATTCAAAGATTTGCGGAACTTCGATTCCAGAAATCGCACGTAATGAGCCGGAATGCCGCTTTCTACGTTCGTGAAAAACCGCAATCGGGGTGGGGCGCTGGCGACCTGCGTCACATACATCAGATTGAGCCGTCGTCGGTCCACCATTGGCGGATCCATCGCGGCGCCCGCCTGCTTGAGGATTCGATTCAGCTGCGAGGTTTGATAGGTCTCGCGCCAGCAATCGCCCGCCCGCGTCGCCGCCGGAATTATTTCCTTCACCCCGTCTCCGGTTAGCGCCGATGTGAACACAATCGCGGCGTATTCGAGGAATGGATAGCGCTCGTGCGTGTCGCGCACAAATGCGGGCACCTTGCGGCCGAGCTTTGCCGCGGCGTCCCATTTGTTACACACGATAACCAGCGCGCGGCCGCTTGCCTCGGCCAAGCGGGCCAGTCGCACATCCTGATCGGTAATTCCTTCAGTCGCGTCGATAACCAGCAGCACAACATCGGCGCGTCGCATCGTTTCGATCGAGCGGCCGACCGAATGATGCTCCAGCTCGCCACCGACGCGAGTGGGCCTCCGAATACCGGCAGTGTCAATTAGGAGAACTTCGCGCCCGCGCGCCGACAAACGCACATCGACCGGATCGCGCGTGGTCCCGGGAGTTTCATCGACGATCGCGCGCTCGAAGCCGCATAGACGATTGAGGAGCGATGATTTTCCGACGTTTGGCCGTCCCACCAGCGCGATTTTCAAGTCCGGTGCGGCAGGTGCGAGACCTTTCGGTGGCGCAAGGCGTGATACCGCATCGTCAAGCAGCGCGCCGATTCCGCGTCCATGCGCCGCTGAAATGAAATGCAAACGCTCGGCGCCCACCGCATGGTACTCGCTTGCGCGCGCTTCGTCTTCCGGGCGGTCGAGTTTGTTGATCGCGACGATCAGCGGGCACCCGGTCTCCCGCACCAGTGTAAGCGCCTCCTGGTCGGCCGGGCCGAGTCCGGCGCGCCCGTCGAGCAGATAAACGACGGCATCGGCAGCGCCAATCGCGGCCATCGCCTCGCCTACGATCCTCTCATTCATCCGCTCGCGTCCGCCGAGTTCCAATCCACCACTATCGATAAGCATGAAGTCACGTCCGCCATGCGAAGTGCGCACGAAGTTGAGATCGCGCGTGGTGCCGGGGATGGCGCTGGTGATTGCCCGATAGCCGCGCGCGATTCGATTGAACAGAGTCGATTTCCCTGCGTTTGCGCGTCCGGCGATTACGATTGCGGGAAGGCCTTCACCCACGATTCGTTGCGTGGCGCCTTGATTGGCTGGAGCCTTGCGGGCGGCTTTTCGCTTCACAATCCAAACTCCTCCAGCTTGTGCGGGTCGCGCGTCCATCCGCGCTCGGTCTTGACGATTATTTCCAGGAACACGCGCGAGCCGAAGATTTGCTCCAGTTCATGCCGTGCCGCCGTGCCGATTCCCTTAAGCGTCGCACCGCCTGCGCCGATGATCATTCCCTTGTGCGATTCATGATCGACAACGACCACGGCCCGGATTTTCCGCAGGTTGCGCTCCGCGTCTTCTTCGAACTTCTCAATTTTTACGGCGGTCGAAAACGGAATCTCCTCTCTCATTTTCAGGAAAATCTTTTCACGCACAATCTCCGCCGCAAGTGCCCGCTCGGTTTGGTCGGTGTATCCGTCCTCCGGCATCAGTGTGGGACCCGGCGGCAGCATCCGCTTGATAGTCTCAATCAGTTCGCCGAGATTTTCCCCGCGCAATGCGCTTATGGGCACGATTTCAATCCCGGGGAATTCTCGTCCGATATCGGCGATCATCGGCAGGATGCGGTTACGGGAGATTCGGTCGACCTTATTGATCGCGACGATCGCAGGTCGGCGATGTTTTAGGCCCTCCGCAATCACGGCGCGATCTTCGGGAGTCAATTTATCACCGGCCTCGACAACGGCGAGGACCACGTCCGCTTCGGCGATCGCATGCCGCGCCGTTTTGACCATCCGCTCGTTCATCGCACGTTTGGCTTCATGGAGACCTGGAGTGTCAATCAGGATGATTTGGGCATTCGGTTCGGTGTGAATTCCCAGGATTCGCCCACGAGTGGTTTGCGGACGGGGCGTGACGATTGCAACCTTCTGCCCGACGATCCGGTTTAGCAATGTGGATTTGCCGGTGTTGGTGCGCCCGCACAACGCGACAAAGCCGGCACGATGCTCAGCTGCCGTGCTCACCGCGATCCTGTTCGATCTGGCCCAGCGCCTGACGCGCAGCCGCCTGCTCGCTTTGCTTTTTGCTTCCGCCTTCGCCGATTCCAAATTCGCGCCCGGCTATCAGTATGCGCGTGGTGAATCGCTTGGCATGGTCGGGTCCTTCGGCGGAAACCAGCTCGTAAACCGGTTGGGCGTGGTATTTGCGATACGATACTTCCTGCAACTCGGTCTTGTAGTCGCGTTCGGCTGAAGGGCCGCCAATATCATCGTCGAACAGCCGTACTATCAGTTCCTGGACCGGAGGTAGCCCGCTGTCCGAATAAATCGCGCCGATGAGCGCCTCGAATGCAGCGGCGAGAATCGAAACCTTCCCGCGACCGCCGCTTTTCTCCTCGCCCCGGCCCAGCCGCAGCATTTCGTCCAAACCGATTGCCTGCGCCTTGAGCGCGAGGGTGCGTGCGTTCACAATCGAAGCACGCTGCTTGGAGAGCGGGCCTTCCTTGGCATCAGGAAATTTGCGCATCAGCAGGTCTGCAATCGCGAGGTCGAGCACCGCGTCGCCCAGAAATTCCAGCCGTTCATAGTGCGCGTCTGTGCCCGAGGCGGCGCTGGGATGGGTAAGCGCGGTAGTTAGGAGCTCCGGGCGCGCGAAGGAATAGCCAAGCTTTTCCTCAAGCTTGGTTTGGGGGCTGCCTTCAGGCGGCTCGGGCGCCGGCGGTTTGGTCCAGCCACGGCCGAACAATCCGCCCAACCAGTTGGGTCCCTTCAACGGAAGAAGCCTCCACCTCGACCTCGTGATTGATCAGTTCATCGGGACCCGGTGTCAATACTCGTACATAATTGCGGCTGTAACCGCGCAGCATTCCCCCGGCCCTCTCTTCAAGCAATACCTTTAATTTTGTCGCCGCTTGGCGCAGAACGAACTCCCGGCGCTTTGTCTCCCCCAGCAGCCGGATCAGTTCCGCCCGCCGTTTGATTTCAGATGGCCGAACCTTGCCAGGCAGCTTGGCCGCAGTTGTCCCGGTCCTGACGGAGTAGGGGAAAACATGAAAATAAGCCAGCGGCATCGATTGGATAAAATCGAAGCCGGACTCGAAATGGCGCGCGGTCTCTCCCGGGAACCCCGCGATGATATCGGTGCCGATCGCGGCGCCGGGCATTGCCTGGATCACGCGGTCAACCCGATCACGAAAATAATCGCGCACATATCGGCGCCGCATGCGCTGGAGAATTTCGTCGTCGGCGGATTGGAGCGGTAAATGAAGATGCGGGCAAAACTTCCCGCTTTGCGCAAGAATGCCGATAATTCGATCGCTCAGTTCCTCCGGATCGATCGAGCTTAGCCGCACGCGCTCCATCTGACACCGCTCCGCAATCATCTCCAGTAGATCGGCCAGTTCAACCGGCGGGTCGAGGTCCTTGCCATAGCCGCCCAGATGGACGCCGGTGAGCACCGCTTCCTTGAAGCCGCGCCCGTGCAATTCGTCGATTGCGGCCATCACACGCCGCGGCTCAACGCTGCGTGAAGTTCCGCGCGAGAACGGCACGATGCAGAACGTGCAGAATTGATCGCAGCCCTCCTGCAGCTTCACGAAGGCACGGGTATGCCCCTCGAGCGTGACGCCGCTGAGTTCGATCGGCGCGCGCTCCTTGCGCAGATCGGAAACCATCACGCGTTCGGCGGCGCCCGATAATGCCGCCCGCTCCAAGTCGCCGGGCCGCCCAAGGCCCACGACCGCGTCAACTTCGCTCGCCTGCGAAAGAACTTCCGGGCTGGCCTGCGCAAGGCATCCGGTCATAATGATCCGTGCGCTCGGATTCAGGCGGCGGGCGCGCCGCGCCAAGCGGAGGCTCTCGGTGTCGGCGCGATCGGTCACGGTGCAGGTATTTACTATGTATACCTCCGCGTGTTCACTGAAATCCGCACGTTCCATTCCATGCGCGAGCAGGCGCGTTTCGATGATCGCCGAGTCGTACTGATTTACCTTGCAGCCAAGAGTTGCAATCGCGAAGCGCATTTTCATCAAGCCTCAATCGCCCGCTCGATGAAACCGCCGCCGACGACTTCTTCGCCACGATAAAATACGCATGCCTGTCCCGGCGTGACCGCCGGACCGCTCCTGGCAAAGCGTACGAGCGCGCGACCGCCGGATTCAAGATTAAGATTCGCCGGAATGGGAGGATGGCGGTAACGGATTTTTACTTCGACCGGGATCGCGCCGCGGGAAGCGGCCTCAGGATCGGTCACGCTAACGCGTTCCGCGATCAAACCCTGCGAGGTCAATTCGGTGCGCGGCGCGACCACGATGTCGCCGGCCAAGGCGCGAATCTCGCGGACATAGAGCGGTTCACCGGTTGCGATTCCAAGCCCGCGCCGCTGTCCTACTGTGAACCGATGTACTCCCGCGTGTGCGGCGAGTTCGTTGCCGGCGGCATCTAGAATTCGGCCCGGTCTAATCGATTCCGGCATGGAATTCTGTTCCACGAATCGCGCGTAATCACCGCCGGGGACGAAACAGATTTCCTGGCTGTCGGGCTTGTCGGCATTGGCAAGGCCCAGCTCCCGGGCGCGCTTGCGTACCTCGTCCTTAGTCATGTTGCCGAGCGGAAAGAGGGTGCGCGCCAATTCGTCCTGCCCAAGTGTGAACAGAAAATAGGACTGGTCCTTGGATTCGTCAGCCGCGCGCATCAAATGAAAGAGATTGTCTGCGCCGCGCTCGATGCGCGCGTAATGGCCGGTTGCGATAAAGTCGGCTTCCAGCGCGCGGGCACGGCTCCACAGGCGGTCGAACTTGATCTCGCGGTTGCACATCACGCACGGATTCGGCGTGCGGCCACCAAGATATTCGGCGACAAAATTATCGATCACTCGCGCACCGAATTCGGCGCGCAGGTCGATGACGTAAAATGGAAAGTCCATGCGCTCGGCCACGCGCCGCGCATCTTCGAAGTCGTCATGTGAACAGCAGGTACCTCGTCGTGGCGATGAATTCCCTACGGGGGAAGCGTTGGGATGAGGCTCTGCCAGCCGCATCGCCACGCCGATGACGTCGTAACCATCCTCGCGAAGGATCGCTGCGGCCACGGAACTGTCCACACCGCCCGACATTGCAACCAGGACCCGGGCGCTCATGGTGCCGCTCCAGCAGCATGTTGAGAAGTTACCGGTTCGGTTGCGGCGACTCGGCGCCACACACGCGCGATAATGTCCGCCGCCGCATCAATCTCGGCCGCGGTGGTGTTCCATCCAAGACTGATGCGCAGCGAACTGCGAGCCTGCGCCGCGCTCTTGCCCATTGCGCGCAGGACATGCGACGGCTCCACGGAGCCGGCCGCGCACGCTGAACCCATCGAGACTTCGACGCCCTCAAGATCAAGCGCAATCAGCAAGCTTTCGCCCAGTACGCCGGGAAAAGTGAGGTTCAGCGTGTTCGGGATGCGACCGAATTCAGGGCCATTCAATCCAAGGCCGGGAATGCCGGCGCGCAGGCGCGAGAGCAGCAGGCCCGAAAGCGTGCCGATCCTGGATGCTTCGACCGCAAGCGCATCTCCGGCGGCCTTCGCCGCCGCACCCATCGCGATCGCCCCCGCCAAATTGGGCGTGCCCGCGCGCAGGCCGCGCTCATGCGGGCCGCCATGCATGAGCGGCGCGATTCTCGCGGCGTCGCGGACGTAGAGCGCTCCAATACCGGCGGGGGCGCCGAACTTGTGGCCGCTGATTGTCACGAGGTCGCATCCGATTGCGTCCACATCGACCGGGACGCGGCCGGCCGCCTGCGCCGCATCGACGTGAAACAGTGCGCCTGCCGATCGCGCTCGCTCAGCAATACCTTCAAAGTCCTGGAGCGTGCCAACTTCAGAATTGGCCATCCCGAGCGTGACCAGCGAGGTCGTGGAGTCGATTGCTTCGATTACACTCGAAGAGGCGATTTTCCCATCTGAGTCGGGCGTAAGTCGGACGATCTCCATGCCCCGCCGTTCCAGGTCGCCAAGCGGTTCCCGCGCTGACGAATGTTCAATCGCGGAGGAGACGACTTTGCTCCGCAGCGAGGCATTCATCGCTGCGCCGAAAATCGCAAGGTTGTTCGACTCGGTGCCGCCACTGGTGAAAACGATTTGGCGTGGTGAGGCGCCAACCAGCGCGGCTATGCGCACTCGCGCATCTTCCAGCATCCGGCGCGCGCGCTGGCCCGCACGATGCACAGAGGCGGGGTTTCCGCCCGCATCCGCGATAAAAAGCGAGAGCGCAGCAGCAGCCTGCGGCCTAAGCGGTGCACCCGCGTTATGGTCGAGATAGATGGCCATTTTAGCGTCACCGGTTCCCCAACCGGCGCAACTAACTTACATTACACTACATCGCCGAAAAAGCGGCGCGTTTGAAGGAATAAGATACGATGGCGTAGGGCAAGGGTTCGCGCGATCAGCTTTTGTTGTTGAGTGCGCGATTGGGCGCGGGCGGATGATGCTCGCCCACCTTGTCCTCAAGGCAGTGCCGCCGTTCCTCGATCGCGGTCATCCGCAGGCCGATCTGATTGAGCTTGTCGGTGAGCGCTACGGGCGCGTCGGCGGCCGGGTCGGGCAGCTCAGCCAGTGGAAAGAATGCCGGTCGGCGCGTTCCAAACCGTCACGCTCTCGGTTGCGGAACCTATAAGCTTTTCTGCCCGGGCGTCGAAAGGAGTGGACGCCGGGGCCGAAGAGCTGGTATCAGAATCATGCAACTTACTGTAGACCCACATCGTCTCCGGACCAAACTTGGCGTGCCGGTCAATCGCATTCATCCCTCAAGGTGCGCGCAAGCGCATGCACAACTAATTCGGACATTACCTGCAAGGAAGGAAAGTTTGTGCTAGCGCAAGTACGGTGCTATGGGTAACAGCACCGAGGGAGGTCAGAAAAATCCCGGCTCAGGACAATCTTTCTGCTTGGGGAGTGAAGGTTCGATGACGGTCTCAACGCGCGGGATTGTCGCAGGCCTCATTGTCGGTCTGATCGCGTCGGCATCGGCGTACGCGGTACAATCGATCAGCAAGTTGGCGGTTGCGCCGGAAAGGCTTGAGTTTAAGAAAGTCATTTTCGGTAAGACTGCGCTCACCGAGTATGGAAGCTTTAAGGTCAAAAATGCCGGCAGCACCGCCCTTATGGCGACCGTGGGGCTGCCCGCGACTTCCAATTTCAGGGTAATCCAAGGGTTGGGAACTACAGAGATCGAACCCAAAGCCTTCCTTGCGGTTACAGTCGAATTCGCGCCCAACGCGCCAGGGACATTTTACGACTCAATTTTGGTTTCGAGCGATGCGACTGGTGGGTATCCCCTCAAGACTGTGGATCTGCACGGGAGCGCCATTGGCGTCAAGGTAAGCCCCACTCCCACAGCGACGGGCACGCCTACCCCTACAGTCACGGTTACCCCAACTGCCACGCCGACCAACGTTACTACAATAGACGCCCCGAATCGAACGGACATGGTTTACGATTCGCAACGGCAAGTCCTCTACATTACAAGTGGCTCCCAAGTTCTCCGGTACAGCACATCGAGCAATCTGTTCCTTAGCCCCGTTTCACTCGGAGGCACGTTGATCGGACTTGATCTCTCTCCCGATCAAAATGTTTTGGCCGTTGCGGATGAAACTGTTATGTCTTTGGACCTCGTCTATCTTCCCACCGCCGATTCCGGCGATGTAACGGTCGTGAAGCTCCCGATTTCTGCCGGTACAGATGAGGTCGGGCTCTTCGACGTGGCATTCGGCTCAGACTCTATGGTTTACGCGAGCGGTGCCCTGCCCGCAGGGTGGTCGGGATGGTCTTGGCTCCGCAAAATCGACCCGAACACCGGCAACGCTACGATCATTGGAGGCGAGCAAGTAACTAACTATACGATCTTGCGAGCAAGTGGAGACCGGCATGTGGTTGGTATCTGCCAAGGCGATATTTCAGACGGGCGATGGGGCGCAATCGATGTTGACACCGGAGCCGTTGATTTTCGCGATTGGTACGTCGAGGGTACTTCTTGGTATAATTATGAGATGGCGGTAGCAAACGGCGGCCAACAATTCGCACTGCCAACATATGGCGGCCTGTTCATCTATGACGACACATACACCAAGATATATACTCTCGGCCAATACGCTACAGTATTTTTTGACGGTGTTGCATATTCTCCAGCGACCGGGCAGCTCTATGCTACGCTGGATGGTTCTAATGCCATTAACATTTACGATCCTGTCACTTTCGAGCAAATCGGTGCGCTTTACACGGGAGAAGTGTTCCCCGATAATGGCAACGGAGAATTTTCGAGCGGAATTCTGCGATTCTCACCGGATGGCTCGCTCCTGTTTGTCTCCGTTCCGGGAGGCATTGAGTACCTAAAGCTCTTTTAGCGCGACCGCGTCCCCTCGACCTTGGGACATCCCGTAGAGCCCGTAAGCCGGTTCAGGAAGGAATAAGAAACTCTAGCGCTTCCTCCCGCGCTGTGCGCGAGAGTACAAATTCGAAATGACGTGCCGGAATGGCGGCCTACGGCACCTGCGGCCGGACCGCGGGCTCAGCGCTTGTTATTGATCGGGCGATCTTGGTTCGGCGGATGATGCTCGCCCACCTTGTCCTCAAGGCAGTCCTGCCGTTCCTCGATTTCCGCCATCCGCACGCCTATCTGATTGAGTTTCTCCGACAAACCGGTCAGCGCGCGCGCGACGGGGTCGGGCAGCTTGCCATGTTCGAGCTCCGTGACCTCGCGGCGGGCGCTGTCACCCTCGATGATCTTTCCGGGAATCCCAACGATCGTGGAGTAGGGCGGCGCCGATGATACCACCACCGCTCCCGCGCCGATTCTGCTCCCGGTTCCGATCCGAACCGGGCCGATCACCGCGGCGCCCGCGCTGATCATCACGTGGTCTTCAATCGTCGGGTGGCGTTTTTCCTTTTTCAGACTGGTGCCACCGAGCGTTACACCCTGATAGATGAGAACATCGTCGCCAATCTCGGCGGTCTCTCCGATGACGACACCCATTCCGTGGTCGATGAACAGCCGCCGGCCAATCGTCGCGCCGGGATGAATTTCGATACCGGTCAGGAATCGCGACAGTTCGCTGACCAGCCGCCCGCCGAGCTTGATCTCATGATTCCAGAGCCAATGCGCGGCGCGATGGAACCAAATCGCGTGCAGGCCCGGATAAGCAAGGATTACTTCCAGCGTTGAGCGAGCGGCCGGATCGCAATGAAAGACCGTTTGTATGTCTTCGCGGATTCGGCTTGCGGCGCTCATCTCTGCCATCCGCCTTCGCGCTACGCCCGCGCGCGTGCCCGTGCGCCATTGGGCTTGGGAACAGCCTTTAGGCGCGGTTTCAGATTGTCCTTGTGCAGCTTGTACTCGACTGAATCAACCAGCGCCTGCCAGCTTGCCTCGACCACGTTGCTCGAAAGCCCGACAGTGCCCCATCGGCGCGTTCCATCCGTCGATTCGATTAGCACGCGCACACGCGCACCGGTGCCGGCGCCGCCTTCAAGCACGCGGACTTTGTAGTCGGTCAGCTCCATCGTCTCAAGGCTGGGGTAGTAGGGCGCCAACGCCTTGCGCAGCGCGGAATCCAGCGCGTTGATTGGGCCGTTGCCGATCGCGGAGTTGCGCGTGCGCACGCCGTCGGGACCTTCGATTACGACCACGGCTTCGCTGAACGGCGCCTGGTCCTCATGCCACTTGTCGTCGAACACGCGGAAGCTAACGAAATTGAAATGCTCCCTGGCGCGGCCCAGTGTCCGCAGCATCAATAATTCGAACGATGCGTCCGCACCGTCGAAGACATAGCCTTCACTCTCCAGCCGTTTGAGCTCGTCGAGGAGTACGGGAATTTTGCCGTCGGCGGCGCCGATATCGATGCCGAACTCGCGCGCCTTGTACGCGATATTCGCGCGGCCCGACAATTCTGACAGCAGCACGCGGCGATCGTTGCCGACCAGCGCCGGATCGATGTGTTCGTAGGTGCGAGCGTTGCGCTGAATTCCAGAGACGTGCAGTCCCGCCTTGTGCGCGAACGCGCTGCGGCCGACGTATGCCTGGCGCGCGAACGGCGTAATGTTGGCGAGCTCATACACGAGCGTCGAGACCTCCCGCAGGGTCCGGATTTTCGCCGGCGGCACGCAGTTGTAGCTGAGCTTCAACTGCAAATTACCAATAATCGAAACCAGGTTCGCGTTGCCGCACCGCTCGCCCACGCCATTGATGGTACCCTGCACCTGCACGGCGCCGGCCTCGACCGCGGCGATCGAATTGGCGACGGCGACCTCGCAGTCGTTATGGCAATGAATGCCGACCGGGCAATCCACCGTATCCCGCGCCGCTGCAACTGCCGCTGCGACTTCATGCGGCAGGCGGCCGCCATTGGTGTCGCACAGCGCGATCAGCGTTACGCCCGCATCGTCGGTAGCCTTCAGGCAGGCAAGCGCATACTCGGGATTCGCGCGATAGCCATCGAAAAAATGCTCGGCGTCGAAAATCACTTCGTCGAAATGCTTTTTCAGAAATGCGATTGTGTCGTGCAGAATTTCCAGATTTTCGCTGTTTGGGATTCGCAGCGCCTCGCGCACGTGCAGATCCCAGGTTTTGCCGACGACCGTTGCAACCGGCGTTTCGGCACGCAGCAGCAGTTGCAGGTTGCGATCGGCGGCCGCGCGGACGCCGGCCCGGCGCGTCGACCCGAAGGCGGCGATCTTCGCATGGCGGATGCGTGCCTTCTTGATCGCCTTGAAGAATGCGGCGTCGCGCTCGTTGGAGCCGGGCCACCCGCCCTCTATGTAATCGATTCCAAGTCCGTCCAGATGCTGTGCGATCGTTACCTTGTCTTCGGTATTGAGCGATACATCCTCGGACTGGCATCCGTCGCGCAGCGTGGTGTCGTAGATTTGTATGTGCTTTGGTTCAGCCATCGAATCATCCGGCCTTTGCCGCAACGCTGTCGTTGCCGATGAAGGCATCATGCAGCGCGCGCATCGCGAGTTCGCCGTACTTGGCGCCAACCACGACCGATACTTTGATCTCGGAGGTCGCGATCATCTCGATATTGATCCGCTCCGCCGAAAGCACCTGAAACATTTTGGCGGCGACGCCGGCATGCGTACGCATCCCAAGGCCCACAATCGAGACCTTGGCGACCTGCTCCTCGTGGCGGATGCCGGCGGCATTAACCTCCTGCGCAAGCCGCTTCACGATGTCCAGTGCGCGGCGCAAGTCGTCGCGGTTGACGGTGAACGTCATGTCGGTGCGGCCGTCCGCGCTCGCGTTCTGGATGATCATGTCCACTACGATTCCCGCGTCGGCAATCGGCGTGAAAATCCGCGCCGCAAGGCCGGGCCGGTCCTCAACGCCGGCGATCGTAATTTTGCTCTGGTTTTGATCGAGCGTTACGCCCGAAACGAGCACGTCCTCCATCGATTTGTCCTCTTCGCCCACCCAGGTTCCGGGAGCGTCGTTGAAGCTCGACCGGACCACGAGCGGAACATTATAACGCCGCGCAATTTCAACCGAGCGAATTTGCAATACCTTCGCGCCGAGACCCGCCATTTCCAGCATCTCATCGTATGCGATGCGTTCGAGTTTTTTAGCCTTGGGACAGATATTCGGGTCGGCAGTATAGACGCCATCCACGTCGGTGTAGATTTCGCACGCATCGGCCTTTAACGCGGCGGCGACCGCGACGGCGGTAAGATCAGACGCGCCGCGGCCGAGAGTGGTGATGTCGCCCTCGGGATCGATCCCCTGAAACCCGGCTACGACGACGATCTTGCCCTGTTCGAGCGCTGCCAGCGCGCGTGCCGAATCGACCGACTTGATCCGTGCGCGGCCGTGGCTTGAGTCGGTCGCAATTCCAAGCTGGAACCCGAGGAACGAAATTGCCGGAATTCCCATCGCCGTCAGGCGGATCGCCAAGAGCGCCGAGGTTACTTGTTCGCCGGTTGCGGCCAAAACGTCGCATTCGCGCTGATTTGGGGCCTCGCCTAATTCAGAAGCGAGCTTGAGCAGGCGATTTGTCTCGCCGGCCATCGCGGAGACGACGACCACCAGCCGATCGCCTTTCTCGCGGGCGCGCGCAACGCGCTCGGCGACGGTCTTGATCCGCTCGACCGAGCCGACCGAGGTGCCGCCGTACTTTTGCACGATAAGCGCCATCGAAAATCGTCCATCGACCCCGAAAAACCGGGTAGATCGCTAATTATGCGGGGAAATCGCCGGCCAAACCAGCCCCCGGCCGGGGAGGGTAACTAACCTAATCTCAAAACACCTGCACGAGGTAAATTATCAATAGTGTGACAAGTGCCAGAAAGACCGGTCCCCAAAACAAAATCACCGTAACTGCGATTCGATATCGTCCAGCGACGGCGACCTCGCGCCGGAACCAACGATTTGCCGAATCCAACAAGGGCGAGCGTGGCGACGTGGCGGGCATCATGGAACGGGATGATAGCAAGCTTCGGGATTCAATCGAAGAACGGCGGTGAACATCAGGGCGCTTCGCCAACTGCTCTTAGGCCCCGAACTGTGTGAGCGAGAGCGTGTTGCCATCGGGGTCTTTGAACCACGCCACCTGATGGCCATCGGCGCTGGTCCAGATTCCGCGCTCGTCCTGCGGCATCCCGTCATACAGTGCGAAGCTCACGCCGCGCTTCGACAGATCGTCGATCGCTGCGCGGATATCCGCCACCTTCCATCCGAGCACCGTGTATGGCGCGGGCGTCAGTTCCTTCACCTTGGAGATTCGGAGCATCGTGCCGTGCGCGTCGAAGACGAGACCAAAAGGATCGTCCCGGACGAGCCGCAGGCCGAGTATATCGCGATAGAAAGCGGCGGCGCGCTCCAGATTCGCCGTGCCGACGAACGCGATTAAGTCGAAATTGTTTAGCATGATCACAATCTCTCGTCGATTATGCGAACCGGCTCTTGAGTTTACCCACAATCGCGGCGTGGCGCGCACCGAACGCAGCGAATTCGATGCGGCGCAGATTCGCGCCAGTGAAGCTGATCTTCACTGACAGGTACTCCAAGTCGGCCGATTCGCGCAGACGCTCAAACCATTCGACCGCGGCGACCCCCTCGGTGAACAGGTATTCGCGCAGGCCCAGGTCGTCGAGGCCGGCCGATTCCAGTCGGTACAGATCGATGTGGTAAAGCGGGAGACGTCCGCGATGCTCCTGAATCATTGTGAACGTCGGGCTGAGGATATTTTCCTCGCGCAGTTGGAGGCCGCGCGCGAGTCCCTTTATGAAGCAGGTCTTTCCCGCGCCGAGGTCGCCGATGAATCCGATCAGTTCGCCGCCTTCTAGAATCGACGCGAGCCGCCGTCCCCATGACTTGGTCTCATGCGGCGAGCGGCTCTCGATCGCGAATACGACCGCAGTGGCGCCTTCTTCCGGTTGAGCGTTCACAATCCAATTATATCGCGATCACTTGAGTAAAGCGTCGCGCGCGGCAGGGAGTTCGTCGACGACGTCGCCGGCCAGATACCCGACGCTTCCCATTTTTGCCGCGACCCGATCGGCAGCATAGCCGTGGAGGAAGACGCCCAGCGCCATCGCGTCCAGCGGATGCATCCCGTTGGCCAACAGCGCGCCAATCATTCCGGAGAGCGCATCGCCCATCCCGGCCGTCGCCATCCCGGGGTTGCCGCTGGAATTGACGTAGACTGTCCCTTCGGGATCAGCGATCACCGTCGCGGCGCCCTTTAGCAGCACGAATGCGCCCGTCTGCTCAACGAGTCGGCGTGCGGCGGAAATGCGATCGGCATTGACCGCCGACGTGGACTCGCCAAGCAGCCGCGCCGCCTCTCCGGGATGCGGTGTCAGCACGACTGCGCCGCGAGCGGAACGGACCAGTTTGCATCCAATCTCGGCCAGTGCATTCAGCCCGTCGGCATCAATCAGAATCGGCCGCGACGGGATGCATTCATCGTCAATCAGCCATTCTACCAGCCGCTTTGCGCCGTCATTCATACCGATACCGGGTCCGAAGACGATGGAATTTTTTCCGGTCAGGAGCATCCGCAGCGCGTTGTGCGCGTGTCCGGGATCGAAATGCCCGTCGCTGTCCGCGATCGGTTCGGTCATCAATTCGGCCTGCCCTGCGGCTACGACCGGTTGAATTGACGCTGGAACCGCCACCGTGACCAGTCCCGCTCCCATCCGCAGCGCGGCGCGCGATGCGAGCAGCGCAGCTCCGGATTTGCCGCGTCCGCCTGCGATCACGATTGTGTGGCCATAGATCCCCTTGTGAGCATCTGGCGGACGCGCGGCAATTAGCGGGCGGATGTCGGCCGGTTCAATGAACCGGCCACGCGGCGCGATCTCCTCGATCGCGCGCGCGGCAAATCCAATATCTGCAATCTTCAGCGTGCCGCAATGGGCCGCGCCCGGGTAGGCTACGTGCCCGAACTTCGCGTAGCCGAAAGTCACCGTCATGGATGCCCGCACTGCTATGCCCATCACGGCACCGGAATCGGCATTCACGCCAGAGGCGATGTCGACGGCGACCGTCGGGACCTTAAGCGCGTTAATCATCTCGATCGCGCGGCGCGGCAGGCCGGTGATTTCGGCATTCAGGCCAGTGCCGAAAATTCCCGCGATAATCGCGCGGGGACGCGGGCCGAACGCGGCCTTGAGCTTCGATTCCTCTGGAGCCTCGATTACTGATCCCCCGGATGCGGTGAAATCGGCGCGGGCGCGGGCCGCATCGCCCTTTAGCGACGACGCGCGCGCCAGCAAAACCGCACGGACCCGCACGCCCTCCTGTATCAGCCGGCGGGCGGCCACCAGCGCGTCACCTCCATTGTTGCCCTTGCCAGCAACGATCAGGACGTTATCGGCCGCTTCGCTGTACGATGCCGTGAGCGCGGCGGCAACCGCCTCGCCCGCGCGGGTCATCAGCGCGTACGACGGGGTGCCATATTTCTCCTGGCTTAGGCGATCGAGTTCGCGGCTCTGCGCTGCGTTGAGCAGGATCATTGTGTTGCCCGGACCTGCGCGATATTACCAGAGGCGACGCCGCACCGGCAGTATCGGCGGTCCCTATGGTCCGGCTTAGCGTAAACGTGAACAAGGTTGCGACGCTGCGCAATGCGCGCGGCGGCGATATTCCAAACGTCGTCCAAGCGGCGCGAACGTGCATCGACGCCGGATGCCACGGGATCACCGTGCATCCCCGGCCAGACGCGCGTCACATCACCTATCAAGATGTGTTCGACTTGGCGTCGATGCTGACGGTCGAGTTCAACATCGAGGGATACCCCTCTCCGGAGTTTTTGGATCTTGTGTGCCGGGTGCGGCCAACCCAATGCACACTGGTGCCCGACCCGCCAGGTGTCCTCACTTCCAATGCAGGATGGAACTTGATCGCCGAGGCGAAATGGCTGCGCGACGTGTTGAAGCGGCTGCGCAAGGCCGGTATCCGGTCCAGCCTGTTCTTGGGGCCGGAAGAAAAACAGATACGGCGGGCGAAGGAACTGGGTGCCGACCGAATTGAGCTTTACACGGGTCCGTATGCGCATGCATTCGGCACCCCGGAGGGCGATGCGATTCTGGCATCGCATCGGGAAGCCGCGCGACTCGCGCGCAAAATCGGCCTTGGAGTGAATGCCGGCCACGACCTCGATCTCAAGAACATTCCCGCATACGTGAAGGCGGTAAAGGGATTGCAGGAAGTATCGATCGGACACTCGCTGATCGCTGACGCCCTCTACATGGGACTAACAGCTTCCGTGCGGGCGTATCTGAAGGCGCTTGGTTCGAAGCCGCAAACGCTGAAGAGTCGCCGCTAATCCCACGCGCCGCCATCGTCAGCGGGCGAATGCATATGGACCGCCTTTCTCCAGCGCCGCCTTGTACGCGGGCCGCTCGTGCAGACGCGCGATCCATGCGTCGAGGTTCGGATATTTGGCGCGCTGTCCGAATGCACCCGCAATCTCGCCGATGAAACTCATCTGAATATCGGCCCCGGTCAGAGAGTCGCCGACGAGAAAATTTCGGCCCTTCAGCGATTGGTCGATGTAGCCCAAGTGAAGCGCGATTTCACTCTCGATTCGCGGCGCAATCGGCGCTCGCGCATCCAGCAGCATAAGCGTGTAAAGATTGAGCATCAGCGGCAACATCGCCGACCCTTCTGCATAGTGCATCCACTGCATGTACTCGTCATAGGCCGGAGTATCGGGCGAAGGCTGCAAGCGGCCCTGGCCGTGGCGGCGGATGATGTAATCGATAATCGCGCCTGATTCGATGATGGTCTGGCCGTTGTCGGTGATGACCGGCGATTTTCCCAGAGGGTGGACCTTCCTCAATTCCGGCGGGGCATACCGCGTAGCCGGGTCGCGCTGGTAGCGCTTAATCTCGTACGGCAGGCCAAGTTCTTCCAGCAGCCATAGGATGCGCTGCGAACGCGAATCATTCAGATGATGGACGGTGATCATAATTTACCTCGCCAGGTTAAATTTAATGTATCGGTTGAGGTTTCACTTCGGCTCGAAGAAGTTTTCACCATTGACGGATTTGACTGCCCCACGCCGGCCAATGAATTCCTCGCGCTCCATTGCGGGCAGGATTTCCTTTGGCGCGTGCGCGATAAATCGCGCTCCATTTTCAAGGCGGCCGACGATGATCCCGGTTTCGGGCGCGCCCATGCGATCGTGAACCACAGTGTAGGTCTCGATGGTTGCCGGACCTTCCGCATTCTCGACGATTCGAACCGTCAGTTTCGCGGTTTCGGATTCAGTCCATACCTTGCCGTCGTCGCGGGAAAATGACCGCGGTGGCTCGCCTGCGGTATAGACACCGGCGGCGTGCTTCGTGATGTACCAGCCAAGTGCGGTGACCAGTCCAACCCTGTCCTTCCCGGCGCGCAGCCGCTCGACCATCGCGGCGATTGAATGCGTGACGTAATTGTTTCCGGGGCCGCCTGCGAATGCAAGCCCGCCCGTGACCGTTACGCCGCGCGGATCGTTTGCATCGAGTCCAAGCGCATCCTGCGCCATTCCGACTACGACGGGGAAGCAGCTGTAAAAGTCGAAGCATCCAACGTCACCGATTTTGACGCCGGCCAGCTCCAGGCTTTTTTCGCACACGCGCTTGATCGCAGGTGAACTGTGAAAATTTTCGCGCTCGGTGATGAAGTAACCGATTTCTGTCGCCTCGGCGCCCGATGCCGCGTATACCAGGCGCGATTGCGCGATACCGAGCCGGTGCGCCTCTTCCTCGCTGGTGATAATTACGGCGGCGGCCTGGTCAACGTCGATATTCGCGTTCATCAGCTTCGGATAGGGGAAACCGATCATGCGATTGTCGTCGGATGTTGTCGTGATCTGTTCTGCAGTGCGCTCCTGCGGAGTCCACGCATACGGATTTTTCGCCGCGACACGCGACATCGCCGCGCACATCGCGCCCAGCCGCGCGCGATGCTCCTCGATCGTCCATCCGTGCCGCGCCCGGCGCGCATTTTCGAATAGAGGATAGATTTGCACGGGCCATCGCGCGCCGTAACGCTCTTCGAGATCGGTGGTGCCGGTGCGATTATCGCCCATGATGGTGGGCTGGCCTTCTCCGCCATTGGCGCCCCATTTGACGCCGCCGCGTTTCATGGCGCGGCGAAATGTATAGAACCCTTCGGCGCCGACGATCATCGCGGCGCGGATTTTCCCGGAGAGAATTTCGCCCGCAAAATGATTGACGAGATATTGCGGCGTGTTTCCGCCGATCGTCGTGTAGATTTTCGATTTTGGGTCGATTCCCAGCCGCGCCGAGAGGGCCGCGGGAGCATTGTTGTAAGAAAATGAAATAAGGTTGACGACCGCGAGCGCATCGAGCGACTTGAGAATCGCGGGTGCGCCACAGTCCTCGGCTGCCGCGCGCGCGACCCGCTCCATCATCTCGATCGGTTCGGGCGCCTCGGCCATCGCGGCCGCGCGCGGATTGAATTGCGCGACACCGGCTATCACGGGAGAGTTTTTCGCCATCGGAGGTTCCTTTCGAATCGGCTGGCTCAGGCGGCCTTGCCGTCCGAGTTCCTTGTATAGCCGCATTCCTCTTCCCCATACCAGCGGAAAGTTATATCGCAAGGCGGACACGCGGCGAAAAATCGGCTAGGCTTTTGCGGGCTGAGATTTGCGCCGGAGGATTCCCGATGTACGAAGACGAATCAATTGACGTGGCGTGTCCGCGATGCGGCCACATGAATCCGATCCTCGTCCGTGAATTCGAGCAGGCCGCGGAGGTTCATTTCGTCTGCTCGGGTTGCAAGGCGGGCGTCAAAGTCGAGGCCGAACAATTCCGCAAACAGCTCGAAGCGGTCGAGGATGAACTGAAAAAGCTCGAGCGGGAAGCAGCCGCGGATACCAGGAAAACCAAGCGGCCGCGCAAGGACGACTTCCAGATTTAAGGGCCGCCGGATCGATTATTCCGGTTTCCCGGGTGTGCCGGTGATTTCGCGCAGGCGCACGACAAGCGCATCGATCAAATCGATTCCGCCCAAACCGGGACATTCTGGAATGGCGATTACCTGCCCGCCGGTTTCTCCGGCGATTCGCGCAATCGCCTGCCGTGATTCGCGCGCTCGCGCCAGGTGGGCTTTTGCAATCTCGGCCAGATGATCGAGCCGCTTGCGCCGGTCCGGTTCCGTGCCGTGACCGTGTAGCGCCGCGATGTCATCCGGGTCGAATTCGATCGGCACGGCGCGGTTGAACAGAATCGCATCGGGCGCAAGGTCGAGGCGTTTCAAATCCGCGTAGGTCTCGATCGTCTCCGACACCGCCAGTGAATCGGCGGTGGTAACCTGCACGATCGCGCTTCGGCGGCGATCGCGAAGCATCTCCGAGATATTCTTCGATTCCCGGCCGACGATGCTGTCGCCAAATGTGGTGCGCGCCGCATCGGGCATTTTCAGCAGGCTGAGCGCCTGCCCGCTTGCGGGCGCATCGACCACGATCGTTTGCCGATGGGACGGGAGCGCCTTGCGAGTCTCGGCCTCGTAGTAAATCTTGCCGATCATCATCAGCTCGCGCAGACCTGGCGCGGCTTGCACAAAGAACTGATACAGCCGGCTCGCGATCACTGCCTTAAGGACGATTTTCGCCGGCACGACCAAATTCAAATATTCGTCAAGCGCATGCCGGCCATCGAGGACCATCAGCGATAGATGCGGCCCGGCTGGGATCGGTTCGAAGGAGGGCAGCTTACCCATCGCCACCGCCAGCGGCGCGCGCAGATCGCATTCCATCAATAGGGTCCGGCGGCCCGCCACTGCCGACGTCTTCGCCAGTGCGCCGCTGAGCGTGGATTTGCCGACTCCGCCCTTGCCCAGAACGATGACCACGCTACGGGATAAAATTTCTTCAAGCATCGAAGATTGAGGGAATCGACCCGGGCCGGGCGCCGATCACCACCGAATTAGGTTTGCGCCCCAAGTCAGACCGCCGCCGCATGCGTTGAGCATCACCAGCTTGCCGTCACGAATGCGGCCGCGTTCGACGGCCTCATCCAGCGCGATCGGCACGGAAGCGGCGGACGTGTTGCCGTATTCGGCGATGTTGGTGAATACCTTTTCAGGCGGCAGGCCAAGCCGCTCGGCGACCGCATCGATGATGCGCATGTTGGCCTGATGAGGCACGATCAGGTCGATGTCGCTGAGCGCGATGCCGGCCCGCTCGGCCACCATCCGGCTGATCTCCTCCATGCTCTTGACGGCAAGCTTGAACAGTTCCGGCCCCTTCATCTGGATTGAATCTTCCGGCGCGCGCCGCACCTCCGAGTCGATCGTGGTTCGCGGACCGGCGGCACGCAGCGACAGCAGGTTCCCATGTTCCCCCGCCGAGCGCATCAGGCTGGCAAGCACGCCATGATTTCCCGGCGCTGAGACGAGCATCGCAGCGCCGGCGCCGTCGCCGAACAGGACGGCGGTGCGGCGATCGGACCAATCGACCATCGTGGAAAGAGCGTCCGCCCCGACCACCAGCACGCGCTTGAATTCGCCTGCACGCATTTGCGCATCCGCAATCGATAGGGCGTAAACGAATCCCGAGCACGCCGCGGCGACGTCGAACGCGGTGCATCCATTGGCGCCAAGCCGCTCCTGTATCTGGCAGGCGAAAGAGGGGAACGCGTACTCCGACGAGACGGTGCCCACGATTATCGCGTCGAGCGAGGAAGGCTTTATGCCGGCGCGATCGAGCGCGGTGCGGCATGCCGTCGCGGCGATCTCCGCGAGCGATTCGCCCTGATGTAACGCGTATCGCTGGGAGATTCCGGTGCGCGTCCGAATCCATTCGTCGGAGGTGTCCATCCGCCGCGCCAGATCGGCATTAGTCAGCGCAGTGCGCGGGACCGCGCGTCCGGTTGCTACAATTCGAGAACCCATCGAATCGTTTCAGCTCGCGGGCCTAAACGCCAGCGTCGTGTTGGTTCCGCCGAATCCGAAGGAATTGTTCAGCGCAATGCGCGGTTTGGCGGCACGCGCCTGATTAGGCACGTAGTCCAGGTCGCATTCGGGGTCGCGCGTTTCCTGGTTGATGGTCGGCGGCAGCATTCCGCGATCGACCGCAAGTGCCGTGAACACCGACTCAATCGCACCAGCTGCGCCAAGCGTGTGGCCGGTCATCGATTTGGTCGAGCTGATCGCGATTTTTGCCGCGCGCTCGCCGAACAGATGCTTGACAGCCTGCGTCTCGGCGATATCGCCCTGCGAGGTCGAGGTCCCGTGCGCATTGATGTAATCGATTTCGTTGGGGTCAAGGTCGTTGCTTTCCAGGCACATCGCCATGCATCGGCCCGCACCGCGGCCTTCGGGCGACGGGGAGGTGATGTGATGGGCGTCGCTGTTGGCGGCATAGCCGCACAGCTCCGCGATAATCTTCGCGCCGCGTGCCTTGGCGGCTTCAAATTCCTCCAGAATCACGACCGCCGCCCCTTCCGACATAACAAACCCGTCGCGATCTTTGTCGAACGGCCGGCTGGCCCTTTGAGGCGCTTCGTTGCGGGTCGAAAGCGCACGCATTGCGACAAATCCACCGATGCCAAGGTCGGTGATGGCGGCCTCGGCGCCGCCGGCAATTGCAGCGTCGAGGAATCCGAGTCGGATCATCCGATATGCCTCGCCGATCGCATGGCTGCCCGAAGCGCACGCACTAGTCGTCGCGAAGCTGACTCCGCGAGCGCCGTAGCGAATCGAAATATGGCCGGGCGCGAGATTGCTGATCAGCTTGGGGATAAAAAAGGGGCTTAGCTTGTCGACGCCGCTTTTGAGGTAGATCTTGTGGTACTCCTCGATCGTCGTGAGGCCGCCAATGCCAACGCCGACCAGTACGCCGACGCGTTCGGCGTTGTTGTCGTCAATTTTCAGTTGCGACTGCCGCATCCCCTGTTCGGCGGCCGCCATCGAGTACTGAATGAAGAGGTCCATCTTTTTGATGTCCCGCTTCTCGATCCAGTCCTCCGCCTTGAAATCCTTGACCTCGCCGGCGATTCGGACCGGAAACGTGGACGCATCGAAGCGTGTGATTGGGCCGATTCCGGAGCGGCCCGCCATCAGCGCCTCCCAGTTTTGCTCTATTCCAATGCCGAGCGGCGTCACCAGGCCCAAGCCGGTGATTGCCACGCGGCGATCAAGCATCGGCTTCATCGCACGCCACATCCTCCATGAACGTCACGGTTGTCCATCATCTATCAAAATCGCATCGCGGTCGAGAATAGGATTTGCGATGACTGGTTTGAGATGGGCTTATCGTAACTTGGGGAGGGCTATCCTCATTTATGGCGCAATTCATAAAGTTGTGCACGCATGATAACGTATTTTCGTTTTGCGATGAGTTGAGTGATGATGATCGCGCTGTGGTCTCAACGCGATGGCAGAGTCTGAGAAGGCGGCGGTGATTTGAGATTAGCTCCACCGGGGAGGGGGAGCGATGAGAGAGCCGAAAAATCGAGTTGCCGAAATCGCGGTACTGGCGATGGCTGTCGCGGTAGTTGCCACGATGTGGCGGGGTGGCAACTATGCAGGAGCGGCCAATACCGCCGCCGGTCAGCTTCTGATAATCGGCGGCGACACTGGCGGCAACCTAATGGTGGTCGGTTCCACGCAGACCCCCAACGGCCTGTTCGCCAAATCAACCAATGCGGTTCAGGTGTTCGACCCGACGGTTGGCCCGCAAGGCGGCTTCGTCCCGGGCGATTTCACTGTGTACACCGGTAAAGCGGAAGGCGCGTGGGCGGTAACGCTGCCCGACGGCCGGGTGCTGATTACCGGGGGTACTAATTGCAGCGGCGCCGGAGGCTTGACCTTTTTTTGTGCGGCAATGAATACGGCGGCAGTGTATGCACCCGCCAACAACGGATTTACAGCGACGGGCGCGATGAACCATCCGCGCGCGTCGGCATTGGCTGCGCCGATATTCGGCTCCGGAACCAACGAAGATGGGGATGTGCTGGTGGCGGGCGGCTATACCGGAAGCTTGGTGATCGACGGAGGCGGTTTTACGATTCAGGGTGGTGCGGCAACCAACACCGCGGAGATATTCGTACCTGGGTTGAATTCGTTTGCGGCGACAACCAACTCCATGGTGACGGCGCGTACCAACTTCGTGATGCAGGCGATGCCCAACCAGTCGGGCGACATATTGATAGCTGGCGGCGACACGAATTACTTCTTCCAGCATACGACCAACGCGGCGGAACTGTTCACGCCCGACGCCGCGCCGGGCGGTACGTTTGTGGCGACCGGCAGCATGATCACCGGGCGCGAATTGGCCGGGTGGACATATCTTGGCCCGGCAGTTGTGTCTTCCGGGGCACTGGCGGGGAGTGTGCTGGTGGTTGGCGGCCTTAACGCCAGCGGTGCGTTTGTCGGCTCAACACTGGCGACGGCGGAATTGTTCAATCCGGTCACTGGAACGTGGTCCCCAACGGCTAACGACAGCACAGAAGCTCGCTGGGGGCAGCTCCAGGTGTTGATTGGTCCACCAGCGGCGTCCCTGACCGGACAAGTGCTAGTGGCAGGGGGTGAAAATATCTTCGATGCGCTTGGCGACCTGACCGGATTGAATCAAGCGATTGACCAGACGTCAGACTTATTCGACGCTATCGGTACATCGCCGGGATTCACGGCGACCGGCTCGATGGTCGAAGGACGAGCGAGCGCAGGTTATGCGCTTCTGACAACGGGTTCGGAGGCTGGCGAAGTAATCGCGATGGGCGGCGAATGGTGTAATGGTTCGAGCGGCACCAATGGCGCTTGCTACGAAGCTGGCACGGCCCAGGATACTGCCAACCCGGCCACACAACTGGAGGTTTTCAATCCCTCGACAGGGGCGTGGGCGTCGAGTGTACCGACCATGAGCCCTGACGTGGCGGGGGCGGCGGCGTTCGGGATACTGATCAACTCAACGACGACGGCTACCAAATCGACAACGCCTACTAATACGGGGACTCCAACATCGACCACGACGCCCACTAGATCCTCTACGTCGACCGTCACCTCGACCGCGACAGCGACCGGGATAACGCCAACTTCGACCGTGAGCCCGACTGCAACCACAAGCCCCACTCCGACCACTACGTTGTCCCCGACCGCAACCATCAGCCCAACGCCGACCGCGACCACCACGGTGACGGCGACCGCGTCGCCCACGGTGGGTGTCCCGATCTATGTCAGCAATTTCAGCGCGAACTCCGTGGCGTGCTACTGGCCTGGAAGTACCAGTGGCAACTTGAGTCCCATCGCGACCATCAGCGGCGCCAGTACCGGGCTAAGTTCTCCAGCGGGAATCGCGCTAAATCCCAGCGGCAAACTTTATGTGGCGAACGAGTCCGGTACAGTGACGGTCTATCCGGCCTTTAGCAACGGCAACGTGGCGCCGGTTGCGACCATCAGTGGGGCCAGCACTGGGCTTAGTGCACCTTTGGGTATCGCACTCGATGTGACCGGCAAAATTTACGTGGCGAACCTCGGTAACAGTAGCGTGACGGTATACCCAGCCAGCAGCAACGGTAACGTAGCGCCAAGCGCCACCATCAGCGGCACGATTACTGGCCTCAACAGCCCGCGCGGCATCGCAGTCGATGCCAGCGGCAAGATCTATGTGGCAAATTGCCCTACTAAAACCTGTAGTCCTGGCACTTCCACCATCACGGTTTACGCGGCCGGAAGTCACGGTAACGTTTCTTCCTCCGCCAGAATCAGCGGATCCGGACTTGATAGCCCGCTGGGTATAATTCTGGATCCGAGTGGGAACCTCTATGTTGCGAACTTGGATGGGAATTCCGTCACAGTTTATTCAGCCGGCAGCATTGGTAGCGCATTGCCGATTGCTACCATCAGCGGCTCCAATACGGGCTTAAGCTCGCCAAAGTTCGTTGCGGTGGATTCGAGCGGGAACATTTTTGTGACAAATGGCGGAACGAATACCATCACTGTCTATCCCCCCGGGAGTAATGGCAACGTGTCTCCTGCCATGAGTATCAGCGGTTCCAGTACAGGGCTAAACTTCCCGGAAGGCATCGCAGTCGGCTCGATCATGCCAACGCCGACTGCCACCAACACACGGACCGCGACCGTGACGCGGACGGCCACCGGGTCGCCGACGATCACCGAAACGGCGACATCTACTGCTACGATCTCTCCGACCGTTACGATCTCTCCGACGGCCACCTTTTCGCCCACGGCAACCGGATCACCGTCAGCCACAGTGTCACCGACGCTGACTACCACTGTGACGCCGACGGCGCTGCCTGCTGCAATCTTCGTGAGTAATCGCAACGGGAGCTCCGTGACCGGATACCAGCCCGGCGGTAGCGGCAACGTTGCTCCTAACTCTGCCATCGCAGGTGCCGCTACCGGACTCAATCAAGCCAATGGCATTACACTGGATGCGAGCGGCAACATTTATGTGGTGAACGAGGCTGGCAGCCGGAGCATCACGGTTTATCCCCCCGGAAGCAATGGCAACGCACCGCCCAGCGCTACGATCAGCGGCTCCAACACGGGGCTGAATGCTCCCGATGGCATCGCGCTCGATTTCGGCGGTAACATCTATGTGGCGAACGCCAATGCCAACAGCGTCACGGTCTATTCCGCTGGCAGCAACGGCAACGTGTCCCCCAGCGCCACGATTAGCGGTGCCAGCACGGGGCTCAGTAGCCCAGGGTGCTTGACTCTGGATTCAAGCGGGAACATCTACGTTGCAAACACCAGCAACACCAGTATCGCTGTCTATGCCGCTGGCAGTAACGGCAACGTGTCTCCCAGCATCACTATTAGCGGTGCCAACACCGGCCTGACCAGCCCGCTCGGAATCGCAGTGGACGCGAGCGGGAGCATCTATGTATCGGACTGGACAAACAACGACATCAGGGTGTTTGCGGTAGGCAGCCGCGGCAACGTAGCTCCGACAGCTGTCATTAGAGGCTCCAACACATTGCTTAATGGTCCTAACGGCTTGGCGGTGGACTCAAATAACAATATCTATGTTGCAAACTTCAGCACCTCGAGTGTCACGGCCTATCCGGTCGGCAGCAATGGGAACGTGGCGCCGTTCGCGACGATCACAGGGTCCAACACGGTTTTGAATGGCCCGGTTGGGGTGGCGCTCCGTCCTGTCGGCCCGACGCCGACGCCTACGATCACGGGCACTACCACCGCGACTTCGACGGTGAGCATTTCGACCACACCGTCTGGAACCATGACGGCGACCACATCGCCGACCGTGACCCTCAGCTCAACCATTACCGCGACACTAACGGCCACCACGACTACCACAGCGACGTCGACGCTAACCGTCACGGCTACACCGACCGATACCGCTACGCAATCGCCGACCCCAACCATCACCGCGACGCCGACCGTGACGGCGACGCCTACTACTTCCGTCTCCTACTCGACGGGCGGGAGCACGACCAGTTTGAACTTTCCACCTACCGCAGTGGGTGACACCGCCACGAAGACCCTCACGATCACAAACACTGGTGCGTCGAATGCACTGTTTATCGCCGGCACGAGCACGTCCGATCCGGAATATGCGATCAGCTCCAACACCTGTCCTCCAACTGGGGTTGCGCCGGGTGCGAACTGCACGATCGGAATCGGGTTCACGCCGAATCATGCCGCCAATCCCATCATCGCTACGCTAACTCTGTTCGACAACTCCGGCGGTGCGGGCCAGACGAACATCACAATGGCCGGCAGCGCAGTGGCTGACCTTGCACTGGCGCCAAGCGTCGGCCTGACTTATCCCCAGCTCCTATGGGAAACATCGAGCACGCTGAACGCGACGGTGCAGAACTTCCGGACCAGCGCAGTGCCGCTGACGGGAGGAATTTACTTCACGGGTGCGAATTCGGGTGACTTCTCAGTAGTTGCGCCGACTAGCGGCACGCCATGCGTTGGCGTGGTGGCGGCCGGCAGCGCGACGTCGCCGTCGAAATGCAATATCGGAATCGCATTCACGCCAGGGGCACTAGGGACGGAAGCGGCGACACTCGATGTTGTCGGATCGCCTCCGGTTCCGAGTGGCGCCGCTGAACTTGGACTGGTCGCTGGCGCGAGCATTCCGGTAACTGTGACTCCGCCGCTGGTCCTGGGATTCAATTCATTGTCGGTATCCGGCCTGCAGACACAGGCGAAGTCCATTACCATCAACAACTTGGCGAATGTGCCGGTATCGATCGGTCCCAACAACATCACCGCTGGTGCGCCGAACTACAGAATCTCCGGCGGTAATTGCGGATCGGTGCTGTTGGGCGGGTCGAGTTGTACGGTGGATGTAACGTTTGCGCCTACGGTCACGGGAATTCCGCTAAACGGGACCTTGAGCATCACCGATGGCCCCGATCCGAAGAGTCCACGTACGATTACCCTCAGCGGCAACGCGCTCCCCTAGTTCGAGCGTTCGGAATCACGGCATGTAACCGGACCATTACGGCGGCGTAACCCCGCCAAGCCTTGCATTAAATTCGGCGCGGATGAACAATCCGATCGTGCCGCCCGTTGAAATCACGGACGACCCGTTCGTAAAGCTGGCCGACCGGCTAGGTGAACTTGAGGTTGTGATCGGTTCGCGGGCGCGCCCCGCCGTCGCACAGGTGCGCGAGGGCCTGCGCAACGCGATTGCATTGCGCGAACGGGGCGACATTCCGGGGGCACTCGCGGCGATTCGCACGGCGATGGAGCGGTTGGCCGCGCTGGCGGGCGAGCTGGATTCCGAGGAAGGGGCGGCGATGCGAATGATAGCGACGCAATTCAGCCAGGCGCTCGGTACGGGGCTTAAGGGTGATGCAAAGGGAGCGGTGGAAGTGATGCGCCGCAAGGCCGGCGGTGGCGCCGAAGACGATCGCAACGACTGGTAACACGGTGAGCGCCTGCGGGCGCGCACCATATCGATGAAACCGGCGGCGAAGTTCGCCGCCCGCAGTCAAAAACTTTGGAGAGACCTTGGCACCAGCGGCGCAAATCAAAGTCAACAAGTCTGATTTGGATCAACTTTGCATCAATTCGATTCGCGTCCTCGCGATCGATGCGGTGCAGAAGGCGAACTCGGGTCATCCGGGCGCGCCGATGGGGATGGCGCCGGTTGCGTACCTGCTGTTCACAAAGTACCTCCGCCACAATCCAAAGAACCCGCAATGGTTCGGCCGCGATCGCTTCGTTTTGTCGGCCGGACACGCTTCGATGCTGCTGTACAGCCTCCTGTATCTGACCGGCTACGAGTTAACGCTGGACGATATCAAGCAGTTCCGCCAATTGGGCAGCCGCACGCCCGGGCATCCGGAAAATCATCTTACGCCGGGAGTCGAGACCACCACCGGCCCGCTTGGGCAGGGTTTCGGCAATGGCGTGGGAATCGCGATCGCCGCGAAGCATCTGGAGGCGCGCTTCGATCGCGACGGCTCGGGGTTGTTCGGTCATCGTATTTTCGGAATCTGCAGTGACGGCGATTTGATGGAAGGGGTGTCGAGCGAGGCGGCGTCGATTGCGGGCCATCTCGGGCTCGGCAACCTTATTTTCCTTTATGATGACAATCATGTGACGATCGACGGCCATACGGACATCACGTTTTCCGAGGATGTGACCAGCCGGTTTGCAGCTTACGGATGGCATACCGATGCGGTCGAGGATGCCAACGATCTCGGCGCGCTTGCCAAGGCAATTGACGCGGCAATCGCCGAGACCAAGCGGCCGTCGCTGATTCGCGTTCGATCGATCATTGGCTACGGCAGCCCAAATCGGGCGAATACTTCGGAGGCGCATGGCAAAGCGCTGGGGCCCGAAGAGGTCAAGCTGACCAAGCAATTCTACAACTGGCCGCTCGACCCTCCGTTTTTCGTGCCGGATGAAGCGATGGCACACATGCGCGAATGCGTCGAACAGGGCGAGGATCTCGAACAGGAATGGAACCGTAAATTTGAGACTTACTCGAAGAAATACCCGGCTGAAGCGGGAGCATTTCAGACCGCACTGGCCGGCGAATTGCCCAAGGGATGGGATGCGGAATTGCCGGTCTTCACGCCCAAGGACAATCTTGCGACGCGCGAGTCGGCCTCAAAGGCCGAAAACGCGATTGCGGCAAAGGTATGGAATCTGTTCGGCGGCTCGGCCGACCTGAACGAATCGACTTTTACTGACGTCAAAGGCGGCGGCGATTTCGAGCGCGGTCATTACGAGGGACGCAACCTCCACTTCGGCATCCGCGAGCATGGGATGTGCTCGATCCTCAACGGCATTGCGCTTCACGGCGGATTCATCCCGTTCGGCTCGAGCTTCTTTTGCTTCACCGACTATTGCCGCCCGTCGATTCGGCTGGCCGCGCTGATGGGCCTCCATATCGTGTATGTGTTTACTCACGATTCGATTGGCTTGGGCGAAGACGGTCCAACGCATCAGCCGGTTGAGCATCTGGCCGCGATGCGTGCGATTCCAAATTTGACCGTGATTCGCCCCGGTGATGCAAACGAAGCAACCGAGGCTTGGCGGACCGCGATGAGGCACAAAGGCGGGCCGATTTTGTTCGCTTTGTCGCGGCAGAAATTGCCTACACTGGATCGGGCGAAAATGGCTGCAGCAAGCGGTTTGGCGCGCGGCGGCTATGTATTGTCCGAAACGGCTGGTAAAACGGCTGAGATGATTCTCATCGCGTGCGGTTCAGAATTGCAGCTTGCTGTCGCAGCTGCGGCGGCAATCGAGAAACAGGGTAAGGCGGTGCGCGTCGTGAGTATGCCCAGTTGCGAGCTGTTCGAGAAGCAGCCGCAGGCGTATCGCGATGAGGTGTTGCCGCCCAAGATTCGCCGCCGGCTTGCAATCGAGGCGGGTGTGGCGATGCCATGGTATCGGTACGTCGGGCCCGAAGGCGCTGTGGTCGGTATGACCACGTTCGGTGCGTCGGGCAAGTACGAGGATTTGCTGAAACATTTTGGATTTACGGTTGAGAACGTGACGGCACGCGCGTTGGAAGTGCTCGCGCGTTAAGTCCGGTCTGGCTTTTTGATGCCGAATTAATTCTCTTTTCGGCCAGGAGCAGAACGATGGCCAGCACAAATAATCCTTTAAAGCAGCTTGAACAGCTCGGGCAGAGCGTATGGCTGGATTACATCCGCCGGCATTTGCTCACGTCGGCCGAATTCCGCCGCATGCTTGCCGAAGACGGCGTAAAGGGTATGACATCGAATCCGACGATCTTCGAGAAAGCGATCGCCGGTTCGACCGACTACGACGCGCAGCTGAAAACACTCGCCCCGACCGGGAAGAGCGTCGATGAAATTTACGAGGCGCTCTCGATGGACGATATCAAGTTGGCCGCCGACGCTCTGCGCCCGCTCTACGACTCGAGCGGGGGAAAGCACGGCTACGTCAGCTACGAGGTCCCTCCCGCGCTTGCCAGTGACACCGCCGGCACGATCGCCGCGGCACGCCGCTATTGGGACGCGCTTGCGCGACCCAATGTCATGATCAAAGTGCCGTCAACGCCGGCGGGCATCCCGGCAATCGAGACGCTCATCTCCGAGGGCCTGAACATCAACGTGACGCTGATGTTCTCGCTCAAGCACTACGATGCGGTTGCCGAAGCGTACGTGCGCGGACTTGAAAAGCGGCTCGCCGCCGGAAAACCGATTGAAAAGGTGTGGTCGGTTGCGAGCGTTTTTGTCAGCCGAATCGACACCCTCGTCGATCGGCGGCTCGAGGACAAGCTCAAGGCGGGACCCAACGAGGCGATCGCGGCTTTGGCCGGAAAGTCCGCGGTCGCCAATACAAAGTCGATCTATCAGCGATTCAAGGAAATCTTTCATGGCGGTCGGTTCAAGGAATTGCGCGCCAAGGGTGCCCGTCCGCAATGGCCGCTATGGGCCTCAACCGGAACCAAGAACCATAACTACAGCGACGTGAAGTACGTCGAGGAGTTGATCGGGCCGGATACGGTCAACACGATGCCGCCGGCAACGATGGATGCGTTCCGAGATCACGGGAAGGCGAAGGTTGCCGTGGAGGACGATCTGGCCGGCTCCCGCGAAATCATAAAGCGGTTTCTGGCAATTGGGATCGATCTCGACAAGGTCGGTGACGAACTGCAGAAAGAGGGCGCTGAACTATTCAGTAAATCATTCGACGATCTTCATGCGGTGATTGAAGGCAGGCGCGCGGCGATCGTCAGCGGTGCTCACGACGGGCAGGAAATATCGGTTCCGGGATACGAATCGCAGGTGGCGGCGACTTTGACCGAACTCGACAAGGAGGATTTCCCGGCGCGTTTATGGCGCAAGGATCCCTCCCTGTGGAAAAAGGAGCCCGCCCACCAGGCAATCATCAAGAATGCGCTGGGGTGGTTGACGGTGCCGGAGCTGATGGCGGAACGCATTGCCGATTTGAGGGCATTTGCGGATGAGGTGAAAGAAGCCGGCTTCCGCGACATCGTGCTGCTCGGGATGGGCGGCTCGAGCCTTTGCCCTGAGCTTTTTGCACAGACGTTTCCGTCGGCGCAGGGCCGTCCAAAACTGCATGTGCTCGATTCGACCGTGCCCGACGTGATCAACACGCTGGTCCGCAATATCGACTTGGGTCATACGCTTTTCGTCGTTTCGACCAAGTCCGGCGGCACGATCGAAACGATGTCTCAGTACGCGACATTTTACGATCGCGTTAAGGCGCGCTCCGCGAACACTCCCGGCGCGCACTTCATCGCGATTACCGATCCCGGAACCAAGCTTGAAGCGATCGCAAAAGAGAATCGATTCCGCCGTATCTTCCTGAACCCGTCGGACATCGGCGGCCGCTATTCCGCACTCTCATATTTCGGTTTGGTCCCTGCGGCTCTAATCGGCATGGATGTAGCCGCTTTGCTCGACCGTGCGATCCGGATGACACATAGTTCAGCAGGATGCATCCGCGTGGAGGAAAACGTCGGTGTTAAGCTGGGCGGTGCAATTGGCGCGCTCAAAAAGGCCGGCCGCGACAAGATCGGGTTTATCGTCTCGCCGCCGATCGCCGCCTACGGCCTGTGGGTCGAGCAGTTGATCGCCGAGAGCACCGGCAAGGAAGGCAATGGCTTGGTTCCAATTTGCGCGGAGCCGCTGGCTGACCCGCGCCACTACGGCAAGGATCGCATTTTCGCTTATTTGCGGCTGGCCGGGGCAGACTGCGCCGAGCAGGATGGCGCATTCGAGGCGATCCGCAAGGCTGGAATTCCCACCGTAAAGATCGAACTGTCGGACAAAATCGATCTTGGCGAAGAGTTCATGCGCTGGGAGATTGCAACCGCCACCGCGGGATCCGTGATCGGAATCGATGCGTTCGATCAGCCCAACGTGCAGGAGAGCAAAGACAACACCGGCCGTCTGATTGCCGAATTTCAAAAAACCGGCAAGCTGCCCGCGATCGCGCCGATTGCCGAGCGGGGCCGGCTGGCGCTCTTTGCCGGCGGAGGGGCCAAGGCTAGCCTTTCCGGGAAAAAGGATTTTGGAGCGATGCTGCGCGCATTCTTCAGCCTGGCGAAGGAGGGCGACTATTTTGCGACGATGGCGTACGTCGCGCCCAGTCCGGCCGTGGACAAGGAGATTGCGGCGCTTCGCAAGGCGATCATCGAGCGGCTGGGGATGGCGACCACTTTTGGCTACGGACCGCGTTTCTTGCATTCGACCGGCCAGCTGCACAAGGGCGGGCCAAACACCGGGCTGTTCCTGCAAATCACACAGGACCATCGCGATGAAATCCCGATACCGGGTGTGCCCTATGGTTTCGGCCTTCTCAATCAGGCCCAATCGCTGGGCGATTTCGAATCGCTGGAGGCGCACGGACGGCGCGTCATTCGCGTTCACTTGGCCGGTGCCGATCCGATAGGTGCGCTTGAGTCGCTGCGCGCGGAGATAGTCTCGGCAATCGGAAAGTGATCGCGCGACGCTCCTGAGCGGCCATTTCGAGCGAAACGACAGATCGCGCAGTGACCGCCATCTGGCGCGGGGCTTGGCCGATCCGATAGTTTTATTTTTCAGGGACATGGCTGAACCGAAAGTTATCATTCTTGACGATCCGCAGGAGCTTTACGTCCGGGCGGCGGAAGAGATCGCGCATATTGCCGGTGAGGCGATATGCATGCACGGCGAATTCAGCATTTGCCTGTCGGGTGGCTCGACGCCCGCCGCGACCTACGATCTGCTCGCAACGCGATTTCATCACAGCGTCGATTGGAGCGAAGTGCAGTTCTTTTGGGGTGACGAGCGATGCGTTCCGCCGAGTGATCCGGAGAGCAACTTCGGAATGGCCAATCGCACGATGCTCGACAAGCTTGCGCTGCCGCCAGACCAGATTCATCGCATGCGTGGTGAAGAATCTCCCGCGGCTGCCGCTGCCGCGTACGAAGACGAGTTGCGCAAGCATTTCAGGGTTGGCCCCGGCGAATTTCCGCGCTTCGACCTGGTGATTCTCGGCATCGGAGAAAACCGGCACACCGCGTCATTGTTTCCGGGCGATGCCGCAATTCACGAGTCGACGCGACTGGTTGTGCCGGTGGAAGTGGACGCCGCACCGGCGCGCCGCCTGACGATCACGCCACCGGTAATCAATAGCGCCGAGCGCGTGATGTTTCTTGTGGCGGGTCAGGGCAAAGCCTCAGCTGTAAAGGATATTATCGAAGGCCCGCGCGATCCCGACCGTTTTCCCGCGCAGATTGTCGCGCCGGAGCATGGCGAAACCTTTTGGATGCTCGATCGGGCGGCCGCCAGCCTGCTCTCGAAACGCTAATCGCGCCGCGGCGTCTTATTGGGTAAGGCGCGAAGGGGTGCCATCGATGCTTCGATTCGCACTACGTCATTTCACGGCGATAGCAATCGTCGCAGCGATCGCCGCGTGGGCACTGTTTTATCTCCCCGATACGCCAAGCTGGATGGTGTTTCAGTTAAAGCGCGCGATCGACGCCCGCAATGGACCAGCCGCGGCGCAATACGTCGATTTTGAAAGCGTGGCACGGCACGCTGGACACGAAATCGTGCAAAAGCAGGGACGTGGCGGGCTACTTGGGGAATTTCTCGGAAACGCGGCGGTGGACATTTTCAACAAGCCAATGGCGAATATGGTGCAGTCGTGGACGGTTCAAAAGGTGAGTGACGGAGCGCGGGAGGTGCAGATGCCGCGGGAGGCGGTCGCCGGCGCGCTCGTCGTGATGCACCACGACGGCGATACGGCGTACACGAAATTCAAGGATTCCAAGGGCCGGGAATGGGAAATCCACATGATGCGCGAGGATGACGGCCACTGGCGAATCACCGAAGTCGATAACATCTATCAATTGATTGAGCAACTGAAAGAAAGCTCAGGGGCTCGGTTCGGTTCGCCGTGATGTCTTTCGCATCCTGCCGCGTTTACTCTTGCGGTTGGGCCGGGTAAAATAAAAACAAATCGCGGGCGAGACCGTTACGGCTCGGCCGCGTTTTAGCATCAAATCGAAACAATGAGACGCACCGATATTCGAAATCTCGCGATCGTCGCTCACGTCGATCACGGCAAAACCACTCTGGTCGACGCACTGCTGCGGCAATCCGGCGTATTCCGCGCCAATGAAGTCGTGATGGACCGCGTGATGGATTCCAATGCGCTCGAACGCGAGCGCGGCATCACGATCATGGCCAAGAACACGTCGATCCAATGGCACGACACCCGGGTGAACATCGTCGACACCCCCGGCCATTCCGACTTTGGCGGCGAGGTCGAGCGGACGCTGTCGATGGTCGATGGAGTTCTGCTGCTGGTCGACGCGTGCGAAGGCCCGTTGCCTCAGACTCGGTTCGTACTCAAGAAGGCGCTCGAATTCAGCCTGCCCGCAATCGTTTGCATCAACAAGATCGATCGCTCCGACGCACGCGTGCCAGAAGTGCTCGATGAAGTATACGATTTGTTCATCGATCTGGGCGCCAACGAGACGCAGCTTGATTTCCCGGTGCTCTACACCAATGCCCGCGCGGGAACTGCGACGCTAAAACTCGACGTGCCGGGCGAGAATCTCATCCCGCTGTTCGATTCTATCGTCGCTCACCTGCCGGGGCCGGAAGTCAATCCCGACGCGACGCTTCAGTTCCAGGTGAACAATATCGACTACGACGACTACGTCGGCCGGCTTGCGATCGGCCGAATTGTCGCGGGCGAGATGCAGGCGGGATCGAATTATTCGCTGTGCCGCCGCGACGGCAAGACGGTAGCTTCGAAAATTGCCCACATTTACAGCTGGCAAGGATTGAAGAGGATTGAAGTTCCCTCCGCGCGGGCGGGCGAGATAGTGATCGTCGCGGGGATCGAAGACATCGCGATCGGCGAGACAATCGCCGACTTGGAAAATCCGCGCCCGCTGCCGCCAATCAGAATCGACGAGCCGACGGTGGCGATGACCTTCTCGGTGAACAACTCGCCATGGGCGGGCCGGGAGGGCGAGTACGTAACCTCGCGCAAGCTGGGCGAACGAATCGAGTTCGAAGCGCGGCGCAATGTCAGCACGCGCGTTGAGATGCTAACCCCCGATTCATGGCGGGTGATGGGCCGCGGAGAGCTGCAATTGGCGGTAATCGTCGAGACGATGCGCCGCGAGGGATACGAACTGCAGGTCTCCAAACCCACCGTCATTACGCGCGTTGTGGACGGGCAGGTGCAGGAGCCGATGGAATTGCTCGTGATCGATATCCCCGAGGAATACATTGGCGTAATCACCCAGACGCTTTCCTCCCGCAAGGGACGGATGCGCACGATGGTGACGCATGCGGGCGGCCGCGTGCGGCTTGAGTACGACGTTCCGGCGCGCGGGCTGATCGGGTTTCGCGGCAGGTTCCTTGAGAGTACGCGCGGCAACGGCCTGATGCATACGCTGTTCAACGGCTACTCGCCGTGGTCCGGCACGATTCGGTCGCGCGCCAATGGCGCGATGATTTCCGATCGCGAAGGCGTCACGACCCCCTACGCAATATTCCATTTGCAGGAGCGCGGAGCGTTTTTTACCGGCGCGGGCGAGCCGGTTTACGAAGGCATGATCGTCGGCGAGTACTCGCGGGAGATCAACCTACCGGTTAACGTATGTCGCGAAAAAAAGTTGTCCAATATGCGCGCCACAGGCCACGACGAGGCAGTTCGCCTGTCACCCCATCGCGCAATGACGCTGGATGCGGCACTGGAGTGGATCGATGAGGAGGAGCTGGTGGAGGTGACGCCCAAGTCGATCCGGTTGCGCAATCGCGTGCTCAAGACCGGGCTTCGCGCCAAGCACCGGGCGGGCTTCTCCGAAGGCCCCCCTGCGGAGCTCGCCGGCAGCGGCTGATCCCGTCCCGCGGGCACCTGCTGCCGCCCGGCGAACGCGCGAATCGCACGAGCGAAATGATGAGACGAGTCCGCCGCATCGCCGTGTATTTGCTGCTCATGCTAGTGCTCGTGGCGGCAGGGGCGGCGGCGCTGATTGCATCCCGCCAGGATCAAATTGTCCGTATCGTGCTGTCCGCGGTGAAGGATCGGACGGGCGTCGAGATCGTTCCGCGCGCAAGCTCCATTCATCTTCGCAATCATCTGGTGGTGGTGCTCGAATCTCCGCAAGTCAGCGCGCGGGGCCAGCGGTTCGTCAAGTTGAAATCGATCCGGGTTGCAGTCGGCTACCATTCGATCCTGTTCAGCAACGGTCTCCCGCTCTATTCGATCACTGCCGAGGAACCTGAGTTCAGCCTGGCCGTGAATGCGTCGCGGGTGTCGGCGGCCCCGATTCCGCGGCCGGGGCCTGATGCGGTCGCGGCGATCCGGGAAGCATTGCGCTCAATTGGCCGGATTGCCTGGCGCCTTGAACTGGACGACGCGCGATTCGACTACGCGGACGGAACACCGATTGCGGATCGGGTCGATCTGCTCGTGTATCGGCGTCATCACGGTGGTGATTGGAATGCCACATTTGACGGTTCGATAATGGCCAGTCCGATCGCCGGCGCGCATGCCGCCGGCCGCGTCAAGATTTCCACCAGCGAAAACCCGCCTGCCAACCGCTTTGCGCATACGCAATTGTGGATTTGGGGCGTCCCGATCGAAGGCGTGGAGGCGGAAGGGTTTTCGCTTGCCGGGGAGATGCACGGCAGCCTGACTTTTGATGTGCATCCCAATGGAACCGGCGCCGGCGCGGGCGACGCGGAAGCCCAGAGCCTGCAGTTAAGCGGGCCGCGATTACCAGGACCGGTGCGCTTGGACGATTTATCGATGCATGCGGCGTTCAGCATCTCCGACGGCAAATATTCCGTCTCGGAAATCACGCTCAGCCGCGCAAACACTCACCTCGCATCAGCTGCCACCCAATTGTCGCGGCCGGCCTCCGAAAATCCCACCTTGGGTGTAAATCTTGGCGGAATTCACCTTGACGCAGGCAGCGTAAAACATGCACTCGCGGATGTCCGCCATCTGCCGCATGAGCTGGTTGATGCGCTTCATCGGCTCAGATCGGGACAGGTGAACCTGAACGAGGCGACGCTAACGGCGGCATTCGATCAACTTAAAACATCCCCTCTCGAAACCATCCGCAGCAATCTCAACGTCGCCGCCGCAATCCAGGACGCGGGTGTTTCGTTGCCGCCGGAGACTCAACTTCCGCCGATCGAACATTTCAACGCGGAGCTTCGCTATGCGCAGGGGATGCTGAGTTTGACTCAAGGAGGCGCGAATTTCGGGAAATCGGTCCTGCGCGATGTCTCCGGTAGCGTCGATTTTACCAAGGGAATCGAGGGTGCGGCCTACAAATTTCAAGCCACGCTCGATGCCGATCTTGCGGAACTCTCACCGGCGCTGATGACCCAAATCGACAGGCGCCATCTAAACGACCGCGCGAACCTTCAGCGGCTGGCCGGACGTTTGCTGGTATCCACAACCGCTTCGGGCCGGCTGAGCGTCAAGAATCCCGCGCTGCCGGCTGTTTACTCCGTCGCGATAAAACCTAAAGCCGCGGTGGTAATGCTCAAAGATTCACCCGGGCCAATCACCGCGACCGGCGGCGGATTGATCATTTCACCGGATGGAATCGAAGTGGATCGACTTTCGATAGCGGCCACCGGCGGTGATGCGGTCGTGGATGGCGAGGTCGATTTCGCAAGCCACAACTTCCAGGTTCATAAAATTGCGATCGACCTGAATCACTTTCCCGCCCAGTTATGGACCGCGATGGTGATGGATCCGTCCGATTTGGGAATTCGTGGACTGGTCGGCGGGCGTGTGACATTAGAGCCCGATCTTCACGACCCGGGATTGATCGATCCCGAAGGCCGCCTCACGCTGACCAGTGGCGAGGTGCAGTTCAATTTCTTGCGCGCGCCGATAGTTGTTCCTTCCGCGACCTTTTCGATCAGCCATGGCGCCATCACGCTGGCGATGCCGGGGGCCAAGTTGCAGGGATCGCCGATCGATTTCCGTCTCGGAATTCCCGACTTCCGCCATCCCACCGTGCGAATCGACGCGGTGGTCGACAACCTGAATCTTGAGGTGATGAAGTTCATCCGTCTGCCGTGGTCGCCGGCGACCCCACCGATCCGGTTTACGGTTCCGGTGAGCGGACACGTCGATGCACGCAAGGGGCATCTGGTCTCTTTTGAGATGACCAACGTCAAGACCGATTTCACGCGCAATCCCAATGGCGACTGGCATGTATACAACTTGGATGCGATTGCCTATGGCGGCCGGATGAAGTTGGAGATTTCCGGACGCGGACCGGACAACTGGATTCATATCCACGGAATCGCCGCCGACATTAATCCGACGCCGGTGTTTGCATTGGCGGGTCCAAATCACCAATCGCCCCTCGATGGCCATGTATCGCTGAGCGCCGACTTGTGGGCGAATGCCGACACGAATTTTTTCAAGACGCTTGCCGGCGATATCTCAATGACTGCCCGCGACGGTACGCTCAATAAATTTTCACTGTTCTCAAAGCTGCTCGGCTACATCGACATCAAGAACTGGCTCACCGCGAATATCCCCGATCCCCGTTCAAACGGTATTCCGTTCGATACAATGATGGGCGATTTCAAAGGCAAGAGCGGAGAGTTTTATACGGACAATTTTGTTCTCAAAGGAAAGGTGATGGACATCACCGCGTCAGGCGTCGTCCGATTCGGCGAGGGGACCGTGGACCTGCAAGTTGGAATGTTCCCCTTCGACACGGTCGACTGGGTACTGAATAATATCCCGCTGATCGGCTCGCGCATTGGGGCCGGTACCGGAAAATTGGTGGCAGCCTATTTCCAAGTGAGTGGCCCGGTGAGCGATCCATCGATTACACCCAAACCAATCACTTCAGTTACCGAGTTTGTGATGAAGACGCTCGGCATGCCGATCAACCTGATTCGTCCCAACACGATAAAGTAAGCATGATCTTGGAGTCATTCGCCGGGCCCGCTACTGTTGTCGCTACTGCGTCCGCCTATGATTCACCTTACGCTATACACGCGACAGGAGTGCGAACTTTGCCACGAGATGGAGGCGATTATCATGGCAGAGATGGCTGCGTTTAATGCGCGCCTTGAGCGAATCGAGATTGACGGTGACCCGGCCCTGGAGGAAAGGTTTGGCATGGAGATACCGGTACTATTTGTGAACGATCGTAAAGCGTTTAAGTATCGATGCACCGCGGCCGAACTTCGCAAGCGCCTGCAACGCGAGGTCAAGGGCTGATATGCCTCCGCGTACGCCCCATCGCTTGATTGCGGTGCTGACCACGACCGCCACCGAACAGCAAGCAGCCGCGATCGCGCGCACGCTGGTCGATGAGCGGCTGGCGGCCTGCGTCAACATCGTCGGGCCGATTCGTTCCGTTTACCGCTGGCGCGCCGCGGTTGAGGACGAGCGTGAATTTCTCCTAGTGATAAAAACGCGCGCCACGCTTTACGTGAAAGCGGAAAGCCGCATACGACAGTTGCACAGTTACGAAGTGCCAGAAGTAATATGCCTCCCGATCGGACGGGGCGCGCCGCCGTATGTGAAATGGCTGCTCGAATCGACTGCGGGCGGGCGTGTGGCAAAGTAGGCACGATGTTTCGGGAATCGGTCAAGAAAATGGCGCCGTACCGGCCCGGCGAGCAGCCGCGGCCCGGCCGGCGTCTAATCAAGCTAAACACCAACGAAAACCCCTACCCGCCGTCGCCACTGGTCCGCCGTGCCGTGGCGCGCGCGGCAGGGGCGGACCTGCGGCTGTATCCTGCGCCGCGCGCGGACGAACTTATAGCGAGCGCTTCCCGTGTCTATCGGGTTCCGCCCAAAATGATTCTCGCCGGGAACGGCTCGGACGAATTACTCGCGATGATCTTCCGTGCCACGCTGGGGCCGGGCGATACCGTGGCATATGCCGTTCCAACCTACTCGCTGTACGACACTCTCGCGCTGGTTCAGGAGGCACGAATTGTTCATGTTCCGTTTAATACCGACTTCAAATTGCCAGCGAATGAGTTGGGCGCGGTTTGCGCGAAACTAACGATCGTATGCAATCCGAATTCGCCTTCGGGAACGCTCACTCCCGTTCGCGAGCTTGCTGCGCTCGCGCGGCGGCTCGACAACCGGCTCCTTGTGATCGATGAGGCATACGTGGACTTTGCGCGCGAGAATGCGCTGGCGCTGATCCGAAGGCATCGCAACGTCGCAATCGTGCGCACGCTGTCGAAGTCGCACTCGATGGCCGGAATGCGCCTGGGGCTGTGCTTCGCTCATCCCGAGATAATTGAGACGCTGGCAAAGGTAAAAGACTCGTACAATTTAAGCCGCATCGCATTGGCAGCCGGGGCTGCCGCAGTCGGCGATACTAAGTGGATGAAGCGCAACGTCGAACGTGTGCGCAAGACGCGAACGATTGTCGAGGCTCGGTTGCGGCGGATAGGATTCATCGTGCCACCCTCTCAAGCAAACTTCGTGCTTGCCCGGATGCCGGGACGCGATATGGCGGGGGTTGCGCGCGCACTCAGAAGGGCTGGAATTTTAGTGCGCCATTTTGCGACTCCCCGCCTGTTCGACACGCTTCGAATCTCGATTGGCACGCCCGCTGAAATGACCGCCTTGTTTCACGCGCTGTCGCCTCTGCTCATAAGCGACGCGCGGAGCCGCCGGAAGAAATCCGCACGATGAGTGCAATTCGCCGCCTGTTCGGCAAATTCCGCTCGGTGCCAAGCGCTGCTAAGAAGTCGGCCGAAGTGACCGGCGCGAGCATCGAATGGGTTATTGCGGGTCTTGGTAACCCGGGTGAAGAGTACGCGCGCTCGCGTCATAACATGGGCTTCTTTACGATCGATCGAATGGCAAAAGCGCACGGCATTGAGCTTTCGCGCCGCAAATTCAAGGGGCAGGCGGCAGAAATTGATATCGCCGGACATCCCGTGATGATCGTTAAGCCGCAGACATTCTACAACTTGAGCGGTGAATGCATTTCAAGCTTGCTCGGTTATTTCAAGGTTCCACCGAACCGTTTGATCGTCATTCACGATGAACTCGATTTGGAAGCTGGCCGGATCAGGGTCAAGCAGGGCGGCAGCGACGCGGGAAATCGCGGCGTCCGCTCGATCGCGCAATCGCTGAGCACGCCTGACTTTGTTCGAGTGCGCGTCGGCGTTGGCCGGCCGCCCGGACATGAGCAGGGAAAGGACTACGTCCTGAAACCGATGACCCGCGGAGAGATCGAAGCGCTCGGCCCAATCCTCGATCGCGCTGCGGACGCCGCCGCGGCAGTGATGGACGATGGTCTGGAACGGGCTATGAATGTCTATAACCAGCGCGTTTGAGAACTGATTACCAATCATCGTCATCGCCTGACATTTCGGCAAAATAATCCGACAAAGTGTTGACGGCGGAGCGGTACGCTGTAAAACTTTTCGGAACGCAATACGCCGTTACGGTGTCATTACTTTGTATCTCGCCAAGGGGGGCGGAGCATGGTAGGCGAGAACCGGACACGTTTCAAAACTATGCAAGAAGCGCTGCGCTTCTACTTTCGAATGATTGACGCCGTCGGCGAAGGCCGCTTTCGCTGCCCGGCTTCCATGCGGTTTCAAGCAGATGCATCGAATACCGGCGAGAGCGCGCTCGCCGATTATCGATCGATAGGCGCGTGCCTGAGTACCCTCGGCGATGCCGAATTTATCGCGCTCAGCGAGTTCTACGGGCCAGGATGGTTTGACGCCCGCCACAGCGGAATCGAGCGCGCACGGGATGCGATGCGCCGCGCGTTCCCATGGCGCCGGTATTCGTTACGGATGGTAGCGGCACTGCATCGCGATGCGATCGTGATTGTGCGGCGCAGGCTGATTGGCCGCGGAATGACGCTTGGCACAGACTCGGACCTTGAGCCATTAGTGCGTGACGCATCGGGTGGCCCGGACCTATTCCGCCGCTTGGAATTTCCTGTACGCTTGGGTCCTACACCGACAGCGGCGAGACGGACGACAAAAGGTGGCGAAAGAAAAGCAAGCGAGAGAATCGGCAGACGCGTTTGCGCGGGGCGCGGCGGAAGTAATCTCACCGGCGGAACTGGCCGCCAAGTGCGCCCTTGGCCGTCCGCTCCGGATCAAACTCGGAATGGATCCAACGGCTCCGGACCTACATCTGGGCCACAGCCTGACGCTTAAGAAGCTGCGTGATTTCCAACGCGCTGGTCATACGGTGATCTTTCTAATCGGGGACTTCACCGCGATGATTGGCGATCCGACCGGGCGCTCCGAGACCCGCAAGCCACTCACGCGCGAACAGATAACCCAGAACTCCGAAACCTATCGTGGACAAGCGTTTAAAATTCTCGATCCGGCCCGCACTGAGGTGCGATTCAATAGCGAATGGATGAGCGAGATGGGGGTCGCCCGGCTCATCGAAATTGCGTCCAAGCTGAGTGTTGCCCGGATGCTTGAGCGGGATGATTTCGAGGCGCGGCTTTCCAAAGAGGAACCCCTGTTTCTTCACGAGCTGCTCTATCCGCTGATCCAAGGCTTCGACTCGGTTGCACTGCAGGCCGACCTCGAAATCGGCGGCACCGATCAGAAATTCAACATGCTAGTCGGGCGCGAGCTGCAGCGCGATTATGGCCAGCCACCACAGGTTGTCATGACGATGCCGCTGCTTGAGGGCCTGGATGGCGTGCGCAAGATGTCCAAGTCCTACGGCAATTACGTCGGTTTGACCGACGCCGCTGAGGACATGTTCGGCAAGCTGATGTCGGTGCCCGATCAGTTGATGGTCAAGTACTACGAACTCCTGACCGACGTATCGGAGAAGGAGGTTGCCGCGATCAAGTCCGGCACGGTGCACCCTATGGAGGCGAAGAAGCGGCTTGCGGCGACGATCGTCGAGGAATACCACGGAGCCGATGCGGCGCGCCGGGCGCAGGAATTCTTCGAAAGCAAATTCCAGCGCCGAGAAGTTCCCTCCAGCGTGCAGGTGTATCGCATCGCGAATGATCTGTGGATTTGCGAACTGATGAAGCAGATCAAGTTCACTCCCTCGACTACCGAGGCGCGCCGCCTAATCGTTCAGGGCGCAGTCCGGGTCGACGGGCAAACGATTACCGACGTGAACTTCAAATTCATTCCCGGCGAGCACAAGATTCTTGAGGTGGGCAAGCGCCGGGTCGCGAGGATCGAAGCGTAATGTGGTGACGGTGCGCTAGCCTTTCGGCTCGTTCTTTTCCGCTTGCGCGACGGCTGTGCGCAGCTTTTCAATCGTTCGAGCCAGCGCCTTGGTATAGCGCTGTTTGGTCCAAGTTTCTTTGGTGCGCATCTTGAGCCAACCGAGCTTTACCGCGTCGGGCTTGTTGCCCATCTCACCGGTTGAAACTTCGATTACGGCCCGTTCCTCAGCCGTCAGTGTAGCGAGCACCTCGCGTTTCAGGCTCTGAAGGAATCCCGCTTTCAGATCGACATCAAACTTCATCGCACGCCAGATTCGGCTCCCGGCATCACGCGCCCGGCATCGGCACCGCAGGCTTGTGACAGCTTCCGCCGGTGACGCAGTTCAAGCCCGCGCCGACGTAGGTGGCGCCCGCTTTGACCGGGAAGAACAGATAATCGAGAGGCGTCTGGATGGGATCGAAATGCGTCTGGGCGGTTTGCGCTTCCTGTTGCTCCATCTTCTGCTTGGAGCCTGAATCGACATCCTTGATGCTGGCGATTTTATCGCTGGAGCTGAATATTGCCGACTTGCCCTGATCCAGCCATATGTAGCGCAAAACGGTTGCACCGCTATGATCGGGGTCGGGTACGCTGTCACGCAGGTCGGGTTGTCCCATTGCCTGGATCGCCTGCCCCGGTGTCATCCCCGGTTTGAGAGATTCGCCGCCTTGAGCAGCGCATGATATCGCGGCAAGCGGCAAGATCGAGAGCGTGATGCGTAGCAGCAATGTCCGCAAATTCATCCCCAACTTCTCCCACCCAAGGGAGGTAACATACGCTCCGTCATCCAGCAACCTACCGTGTACTGGTGAATCTGGAGCAAGGTTGCTATAAGCCGACATCCGCCTTTATCCTTGCGATTCTCTGGGAGGGAACATCCGATGATCAAACGAATCTTGATGTCATTGGCGTTAGCTCTGATCCTGTCTGCGCCAGCCTTTGCAAAGACCCGTGACGCCAAGGCCAACGAAGCGGCCAAGCAGAGTTCCGACGCATTCATCAAAGCGTGCACTGCTGGTGACTTGAACGGCGTGGCGGCGCTCTATGCCGACGGCGCCGATGTGATCTGGCCGGGTCAGGGGGAAGCGGCCAGCGGCAAGGATTCGATTGAAAAGCTGGCGGCGAAGTACTGCAAGCCTGGAAATGGGCCGCTTTCGGTTCGGTTTCAAGACGCATGGCCGATTGGCAGGGAGTACATCTCGGTCGTGAGCGGTTGGGACGAGAATATCAAGGGCGATGACGGCAAGCCCGTCAAGATGGACATCCGAGCCACCGAACTGCTGCATAAGGTGAAGGGCAAATGGCTCATTGTGCTTGACCATGCCTCTGTTGGGATGATGCCGCCACCAGCGCCTTGCCCGACGCCAGCGCAAGCTCCAGCCACGTCGGCGGCGAATCCAGCGCCTGCCCAACACTGACTCGTATTGAATAGTCGGATGCGTTGAATATCGAACCGCGGTGGCTAGACTTCGCTCTGCGGAAAACCTAGACTGCGCCAGATAACCTCAGGGCGTTGCCCCGGCTATGAATGGTATGAATTGCGGATAGCCGCCCGGCTTCGCCCTCGAAATATCCCGAATCGTCAGGAGACTTAGGACTAACGATGAGCGAATCGAATATCGTTCTGCCAACTTTAACTAGCGGCCAGGTAATGATCCTGTGGCTGGTGCTGCTTTCGGCGCTGGTTGCGCTGGGCTATGGACTGGTTCTCATCCGGGTCGTGCTTGCGGCCGATGCGGGCCCCAAATCGATGACCGACGTGTCCGATGCGGTTGAACAGGGCGCGATGGCGTACTTGGGGCGGCAGGTCCGCACGATGGTCTGGTTTGTTGCGGCAATCTTCATCGTCCTCTTCATGATGTATAGCAACGTCTATCAGGGCTTAACGCTGCCCTTGGGGATATCCGTCGCGTTCCTGATGGGCGTGGGTGCTTCATACGGCGCTGGTTACGTCGGGATGTGGCTGGCGGTCAAGGGCAACGTCCGCAGCGCCAATGCAGCGCTCACCAGTTTCAAGGACGCGATGGAGCTCGCATTCAAGGCGGGCGGAGTTTCTGGAATGTTCACGGTTGGGCTGGGCTTGCTCGGCGCGACTATTATCTTTCTGGTATTCCGCGAAAATGCGATGAAAGTGCTGGTCGGCTTCGGCTTCGGCGGGTCGCTGGCGGCATTGTTCATGCGCGTTGGCGGCGGAATTTACACCAAGGCAGCCGACGTCGGCGGCGATCTGGTAGGCAAGATTGAGCAGGACCTGCCCGAAGACGATCCGCGCAATCCGGCGACAATTGCCGACAACGTCGGCGACAACGTCGGCGACTGCGCCGGAATGGCGGCTGACGTGTTCGAATCATACGAAGTTACGCTGGTCGCCGCGATCATTTTGGCGGCCTACGCATTGAACGAGCCGGACTTTGTCGCTGTATACGGCCAGAATGCCGGCGCGTTTGCGGTCAAATTGATCATGTTCGCACTCATCCTGCGCGGAGTCGGCGTGTTCTCCTCGATCCTGGGAATTATGGCGGTACGGGTGCCGGCGGGCAGCAAGATGCTCGACCCGATGCGGCCGATCAATATCGGGTATATGACCTCGGCGGTTGCTTCGGTCATCGGCTTTTTTATCGTCAATTTCTTCTACCTTGACGATCCGCGCACCGGCGCAACCGATTGGCGATTTGCATGTTGCGCCTCGTTGGGAATCATTCTGGCGGTAGTCACATTGTGGCTGACGAATTACTTCACACATCCGGAGAAGGGCCCGGTGACGGAAACCGCGATGGCGGCGCGTACCGGCCCGGCAACGCTAATCCTTTCGGGAATGGCCGAAGGGCTGGAGTCGTCGGTGTGGGCGTTGGTGGTTATCGCCGGTGCGATTATCGGCGCAATGGCAATTTTCCATGAATCGCTGGCGCTGCAATTCTACGGAATCGCATTGACCGGACTGGGCTTGCTCACCACCACGGGTTTCATCCTGGCGATGGATACCTACGGTCCCATCACTGACAACGCCCACGGCATCTTCGAGATGGGCGGAATCCATCAGGAGGAAGCCTCAAAGACGCTCTCTTGGATGGACGCGATTGGCAATACGACCAAGGCGCTCACCAAGGGCCTTGCGATTGCGACCGCGGTGCTGGCAGCCGTTTCGCTGTTTCGCTCCTTCATTGACGAAGCGCATTTGGGTGCGCTCGGCGTGCAGATCAACATGCCGACGGTGTTTGTGGGCCTAATGATCGGGGGTGCGGTGCCATTTTTGTTCAGTTCCTTCGCGATTAAGGCGGTCAGCCGCGCGGCATACCAAGTTGTGTTCGAGGTGCGCCGCCAATTGCGTGCTCATCCGGGAATCATGGAGGGCAAAGAACTGCCGGATTACGGCAAATGCGTGGACATCGTGACTGCCTCGGCCCAAAAGGAGTTACTTGGACCCGGCATCTTGGCGGTCTTTTCACCGCTTCTGGTCGGCTTCGGACTGGGCGCGGGCGCGCTCGGTGGGTTCCTAGGCGGCACGATTTTGACGGGCCAGTTGATGGCGGTGTTCATGTCGAATGCCGGCGCCAACTGGGACAACGCGAAGAAAAAGGTCGAAGACGGATATCTTGGTGGCAAGGGGACGGAAGTCCACAAGGCCTCAGTCGTCGGCGATACCGTCGGCGATCCGTTCAAAGATACTGCCGGCCCTGCGCTCAACCCGATGATCAAGGTGATGAACCTGGTCGCGATTCTTGCGGCGCCATTTACGACGGTTTCGCTAGAAGGCGTTACGCCGCTGCGGATCGGGGTAGTGGTTGTAGCGATTGCGGCGCTGTCGGTCGCGGTGATCTTCTCCAAGCGCGGTTCGCTCGCCGAGGAAAATCTTTCGCCCGAAGCGAAAGAGGCGGCTTGATCGTCTGGCTAAGCAGTATCGTTAGCGCGGCGTCGCGCCGCGCTTGATTGCCGCGATCAGCGATCGCGCCTGTGCATTGCTTGGATCGCGCTGAAGCACAGCGCGCAGCGCCTTTTCAGCGCCGTCTCGATCGCCGTGCAGAAGGCGAATCTGAGCGCGCACGACTGTCGCTGCCTCCGAGCCACCCGGCATCGCTTCCGCTTGTTTGATCGCCGCTTCCGAACCCGGCGAATCGCCTGCGGCGTCCGCGATGAGTGCGAGCGTGGCATAGCCGCCCAAAGGCGGATGATCGGATAGCGCAAGCCACTTGATCATCGCCTGTTCCGCCGCAGGGAGATCGCCCAGCTTTTCGTCGGCGAGGCTCAAGTCGTAGAAGTTCAACGCCCTCTCCGGCGCCAGCTTTGTGGCCATTTCGAACTGGTCGCGCGCCTTCTTAAAATCGCCGTGTGTCTGAAGTTCGATTCCAAGTTGAGCATGCCAGATTTCGACGTTGGGCGACTGCTCAGTGCATCGCGTGAAGTATGCGATTTCATCGTGCCAGTATTGTTGGATTGAATATGACGTGATTGCGTACACCAGCAAGACGATTGCCGTTCCGGCAAGAGCTGCTTTTGCTTGATTGTCATTCGCTCGCGCGAACGAAACCGCAAGGTCGGCGACAATCATGCACAGGCCGAACGACGAAAGATAAAGGTACCGATCCTGAATCGGAATCTGTGGGTACAAGCCGCGCAGGTTCAGCATTGGCACGATCGAAATCGCGATCCAGGCGAGATAAAATAGATTAAGCAGCCGATGCGGTATTCGCCGGAAAAGCGTTGGTCCGGCAAAAATCAACGCGCAGATTCCAGCTACTGGAAGATAAAATGCCGGCCCCGATATCCTTTCAGCGGGGTCGAGGGAATACGCCGGCCCCGCCAGCCACGGCACAACTAGCAGCATCGTATAGGCGGTGATCGCGCCGGGCAGGGTTAGAATCGCCTCCATTGGCGTCATGTGGGTGCTGGGAAATGGCCGGCTGATAAATCCGAGCACCCAAATTCGCAGACCGAAATAGGCTGCCAATACCAGTGCGTATGGCCACACTGCCGTCAACGCGGAGCGCGCTCGATGCCAACCAGTGAAAGATTGATCTTGATTCGAAACTGGAAAGAGCAGAGCGTGCGATGCAACTAATACCGGGAAAATGGCGGACGCGTCGTAACTCAAGAGTGCGCCTCCGAATGACGCCAGCGACAAGAAGAGCCAGTGTGGTTGGTGTCCCTTCGGTGCGGGAATCGCCTGCCAGCGCAGGTAGAAGCAAAAAGCGGCCAATTCGAAGGCTGCACTTAGAAGTGTTCCGATCGCCGAAGGGTATGCGACAACTGGAACATGCACCGGCATCAATGCGAACAAAGCTGAGGCGGCGAGCGCCGTCCATCTGTCCATCGAAAGCCGCCAGCCGACCCTGAACGCGAGCAATACGACAATTAAGTGGAGCACGATCAATGCGGCATGCCAGCCCACCGGATTTAAGCCGAACAGGTGAAAATTGAGCGCAAACCAGACGTTTTGAAAGGGCCGATAGTACGGAAGCACGGGCATCGCGCCCGTTCCCCGAAACCAATCGACGTCATTTACGAGAGATTTCCAAATGAACGACCAGTCGGCCAGAAAGCGATTGTCAGCGATGAGTCCCTGATCGTCATACACGAAGCCACTTCCCAGCGAGCGGCTGTATACCAGCGCCGTACCGGCCAGTACCGCCGCCATCCAGGCGCCGATGCGCGAATCACCGGCGCCGAGGCGTGCGAAAATCTGAAGTCGTGAATCCAACTCGCCAGTGGAGCCGGTCTGCTCTAAAGTGTTACCCATGATTGCGGTTGGCAATGAGGCGGCGGGGGCTTGAAAGTTACTCCCCAACATCCTGCTGGATCGCGGCCCGAAATGGAAACTCGACAGCGCGTGCCACCATCTGCGGATTCCGGCGGGATGGCCGCGCTTTCGATCTATGGCGTGATTTCGTTAATAGTTTTGGGCCGCCCACTCATTGGCCATTTTCGTGAGGTGCAAATCGGAATCAATACCGACCCGCCGCTATTCATGTGGTTTCTCGCCTGGTGGCCCCATGCGATTGCAAATGGGCTAAATCCATTCTTCACAAGACTGCTGTGGGCGCCGGTCGGATTGAATCTGACTTGGACAACCTCGATCCCACTTCCAAGCCTTATCATGTGGTCAGTCACGGCAACTCTTGGTCCTGTCGCGTCCTTCAACTGCCTGATGTTGATCGCCCCGGCGCTGGCGGCATGGACAACGTTTCTTCTGTGCCGCCATGTATGTCGGTCGTGGTGGCCGGCGCTGCTCGGCGGATACATATTCGGATTTTCAGATTTCATGCTCAGCGAGGAATTAGGTGGGCACATTCATACCACGATAGTATTCCTGGTGCCGCTTTCCGCCTTGATTACGGTCCGGGCGATTCAGGGAGAAATCGCGACGGGCCGGTTCATCGCGACGCTGGCCGCGATTCTGGTCGCCCAATTTCTGACTTCCACCGAAATTTTCGCGACGATGACCATTTTCGGCGCGATGGCGATGACTGTGGCATGGGCGTATGCGCCACCTGATACGGCGCGCAAGATCGCCGCTCAAATGGTGTCGATCGGAATTGCGTATGCGATCGCAGGTATTGTTTTGAGCCCGTTTATCTATTGGCTTTTCGCGCTCGGATTGCCTCATGGTGAGTTTGCTTCCTCGGAAATATTTTCGTCGGGCCTCCTCGATTTTCTGGCGAACTCGCGCCTGCCGTTGATTGCTGTCGCAGTCGTCTATGCAATCAGCCGCTGGCGATCGCCGGTATGCAAGGTGCTCATAATCATGGCGCTCGTCGCATCTATTCTGGCGCTGGGGCCGCGCCTGCATATTGCTAACCGAGCGTATTTTGAATTACCCGGGGAAATCCTTGAGGCGCTCCCAATGATCGACAAGGCGTTGCCAATGCGCTTTGTCATGTACAGTTTCCTATGTCTGGCGGTGGCGGCTTCGCTATGGTTCGCGTCGAATCAATGGGGACTGATTCTCAACTGCACTGTCGCAGCGATACTGATATTTCTCATCCGGCCCGGCTTTGCCACGCAAAGGACACGGTCGGTCGATGTGCCAGCCTTTTTCACTGATGGAATTTATCGCGATTACTTGCATCCGAACGAAAACGTCCTCGTGCTTCCCTTCGGTCACCGCGGCGACAGCATGCTCTGGCAGGCCGACACCGGGATGTATTTCCGGATGGCCGGTGGATGGACGGGGCCGTCACCAGCCGAGTTCGCCGGATGGCCAATCATGACCGCGTTTACCGCGGCAATATTCTTGCCCGATGCGTCCGCGCAGCTTGGCGCGTTCATGGCGCATCATCGAGTGGATGCCGCCGTCGTCGCTGACGACGACCCGGACGCCGGGTTCTGGCGTGCCTTGCTGTCCGGCCTGTCGAGCGCAAAAGAAAGTGCGGGTGGTGTGACGGTCTTTCGGTTGTCGGCCGTGGCGCTAACTCCTTACCGGGCAGCCACGATCCCTCAGATGCGCGAGCGCGCCGACTCCAGCGCGGTCGATGCATTGTTGTTTGCGGCCAGCCAATGGATAGCCGCTGGAAATAGTCCGGTTGAACTGACGGCTGCCGCGGCACTTAAGCGCGGTGTCCTGAATCCGTCATGGTGCGCAGGGCCAACCGCCGACGTGTTTTCCGGCAAAGATATTCCTGCTGATTTGCCGGATCCGAATTGGTTCTGCGGCGCTTGGCTCGGCGCTGCAGGTGAGGGCCATCCCTCTGCGGCAATATACGGAACCTACAGCGAACTGGAGCCGACAATCGATCGCTATCGGAAATCAGCTCTGCACATTTACTTCCCATATCCGAACGATCTTCTGGCACCGGGCACGCCGGTCCCGGCCGCGAATGCACGCGCTCTTATGCAAATAGTTTTCGACAAAAACCGGCTCGCCGCAATCGCTTCCCAACTCAAGGAATTGCAATGAATATCGCATGGATTGGAACCGGAATAATGGGCGCGCCGATGGCGCGGCGTCTGCTTGCCGCGGGCCATCGAGTCGTGGTTTTTAGCCGCTCAATCGAAAAGGCGCGGGCGCTTGCCGCCGATGGCGCAACCGTCGCGGCCAGCGCCGCAGCCGCTGTTGCGGATGCCGATGCGGTCTTCATCATGGTGCCCGATACTCCCGATGTTGAGGCGGTCTCGGCTCAAATCATGCCGGCGCTCAGGCGTGGATGCGTCGTTGTCGATATGAGCACGATTTCGCCGATGGCGGAGCGCAGTATCGCTACCCAGATGGCCATGGCCGGCGTGGACTACCTTGACGCGCCGGTCTCGGGCGGCGATACCGGAGCGCGCGAGGGAACACTAGCAATCATGGTGGGCGGCGAGGTGCAGGCGTTTGAACGGGTGCGCCCGCTGCTTGAGCATCTTGGAAAACGCGTAACGCTAATGGGGCCGGCCGGTTCTGGGCAAATGACCAAGCTCGCGAATCAAATCGCGGTGGCGCTAACGCTTGAAGCCGCAGCCGAAGCCATTTGTTTTGCACGCGCGGGTGGCCTCGACCCCGCGCGAATGATCGACGCGATCGGGGCGGGAGCGGCGGCGTCCTGGCAACTCAGCAATCTGGGTCCCAAGATAATCGCGCGCGATTTTCGCCCGGGATTTTTCATCAAGCTGATTCGAAAGGATTTGCGAATTGTGGCCGAGGCGGCGCGCGCGGGTGGGATTGCTCTGCCGGGGCTGGCGCTGATGACCTCAATGTTTAACACGGCATCTGCCCTTGGCCATGACCATGACGGCACACAGGCGGTAGCCGGTGCCCTCGACAGAATCGCTGACGTCCAGTAGTACGGAAGGCCGAAACACGTCTCGTTTGGAGGTCCTTATGGCAACCGATCATTTGCTCACCGAAACGAAAGATCGCGTCCTGTATCTCACGATGAACCGGCCTGAAAAACTCAATGCGTTCAGCGCTCCGATGCTGGAAGCGTTGGTCGAGAATCTGGCCCGGGCCGCGTCCGATCGCGAAATCGGCGCGGTGGTGGTGACGGGCGCTGGGCGCGGCTTCTGCTCCGGCGGCGATATCGGCTCAATGGGCACGCGAGGCGGTCCGCTCGGCGGACCGCCGATGACTGTCGAGGAATTGGTCGCCGGGCTTCGCCGCAGCGAGGAATCGTCCGCCCTGCTGCATCGGATGCCCAAAGTCACGATTGCAGCCGTCAATGGCGCGGCGGCGGGTGCGGGACTGAGTCTCGCGATGGCGTGCGATCTCCGGCTCGCCTCGGCCGATGCAAAGTTCACGACCGCATTCGCCAACGTTGGCTTCGGTGGAGATTTCGGCGGGACTTGGTCGATGACTCGGCTAGTGGGGTCGGCCAGGGCGCGGGAGCTTTATTTTCTCTCCGACAAATTAAGCGGGGAAGAAGCGGTGCGGATTGGGCTCGCAAACCGCATTTTCCCGGCAGCTTCGTTCCGCGATGAGGTTCATTCGGTTGCGAAGAAGATCGCCAACGGCCCGACGGTCGCATACAGTTACATGAAGGCAAACCTAAACGCGGCGATAACCCACGAGTTCGGTGAACTCCTCGATCGCGAGGCATGGGGACAGGTGATGACTGGTCTCACCGAGGATCATCGCGAAGCCGTCAAGGCATTCCTCGAAAAGCGGCCCCCAACATTCAAAGGCCGGTAGAACGAAGAAAGCCATTAAGCACCAAGGCACCAAGTCTTTGTGTCTTTGTGCCTTGGTGGCGATAATTCTCCCTATGTCACGCGAGATTCAAATTGAGGCCGTGCACGAGGCGCTGGGGCGCGTAAAGTACCCCGGCTTTGCCGCCGACATTCTTTCGCTTGGAATCGTCGAAGAAGTCGCCCCGACGTCCGAGGGCTATGCCGTCACGATTCGTCATGCGAGCGAGCGTGAAGAGGTGATGCGCACGATTGCCGCGGATATTCACCGTACGCTTACTCATGATCTCGGGATCGAGAAGGTCGAACTTCGAGCGCATCGCGTCGAAGCCGAACTCGGCGAAAAGACCGGCCGGGAGCGGCTGGAGGGCGTCAAGCACATCGTCGCAGTCGGCAGCGGGAAGGGAGGAGTCGGCAAATCGACGGTCGCGGCGAATCTGGCGCTGGCGCTCGCGGAATTGGGTCTGAGCGTCGGCCTCCTTGATGCCGACATATATGGACCGTCGGTTCCGATGATGTTCGGAACTGGTGACGCGCACCCCGCATCAGTCGATCGGCAGCATTTCAAGCCGATCGAAAAATACGGCGTGAAGCTAATCTCAATTGGGTTTTTCCTCGGCGAACGCGCTCCTGTGATCTGGCGCGGGCCGATGGTGATGGGCGCCGTACGCCAATTCCTAAAGGACACCCTATGGGGCCCGCTGGACTTTTTAATCGTCGATCTGCCGCCGGGGACCGGCGATGCGCAGCTAACGCTGGCGCAGCAGGTGGCGCTCGACGGCGCTGTGATCGTCACAACGCCGCAGGATGTTGCGGTCCTCGATGCGACCCGTGCCGTTAAAATGTTTCGGCAGGTCCATTGTCCGATCCTTGGTGTGGTCGAGAATATGAGCGGCTTCATTTGTCCCGACTGTGGCGAGCGTGACGATTTGTTTGGACTAGGTGGTGGGGAACGAATGGCGTCGGAGGAGGGCGTGCCGATGCTCGCGCGGATTCCGATTCAGCAGGAAGTGCGGTCGGCCGGAGATGCCGGTAAGCCGATTGTGATTGCCGCACCGGAGCATCCAGCCAGTCGCGCCTATCTTGAGTTGGCGCGCGCCATCGTGGCGCGGATATCAGCCTGAATTCGTACTTGCCCGTGATGGCCGGCGCCGATATCCTTTGCAATTGGCCGAATCGTTAACCGGCCGCGGCTTTTCGGCCCGTTGGGCCGCCCGCAGGGAGTTCAATTTTGTCCAATAAACCGCCTGAAACTATCGCCCCGGCAGAGGGGAAGCTCGGGGTCCTGATGCCCGGAATGGGCGCCGTTAGCACGACGTTCATCGCCGGTGTCGAGGCGGTTAAGCGCGCCCTGGGCGAGCCAATCGGATCGCTCACCCAGCTTGCGACGGTGCGCCTCGGTAAGCGCTCGGAAGGACGCTCGCCGCGGATCAAAGATTTTCTTCCGCTCGCGTCGCTGAACGATCTTGAATTTGCCGGCTGGGACATCTTCGAAGATAACGCCTATGAAGCCGCCCGCAAGGCTGCGGTCCTCGATTCTGCCCTCCTTGAAAAAGTGCGCGAGCCGCTGGAACGGATCCATCCGATGGAAGCGGTATTCGATCAGGACTACGTGCGCCGGATCAAAGGCCCGAATGTCAAGGAAGCGCGCAACAAGATGGACAAGGCCGCGATGTTGATGGACGACATCCGGAATTTCCAGAAGCGCACCGGCGTTTCGCGAATGGTGATGGTATGGTGCGGCTCGACGGAGGTTTTCGCGCGTCCTGCGGCAGTCCATCAGACGCTTAAGGATTTCGAGGCCGGCCTTGTCAAGAGCGACCCAGCAATCGCGCCGAGCCAGATCTACGCCTATGCTGCGCTAAAGCTCGGCATCCCGCATGCCAACGGCGCTCCCAATCTCACCACCGACACACCCGCGCTCGCCGAACTTGCGAAAGAAAACGGGGTGCCGATTTGCGGCAAGGACTTTAAGACCGGCCAGACTTTCATGAAGACTCTCATCGCGCCGGGGCTGAAGGCACGGATGCTCGGGATGGCGGGATGGTACTCGACCAACATCCTGGGAAATCGCGACGGCGAGGTACTCGACGATCCTGGGTCGTTCAAGTCCAAGGAGGAAACCAAGCTCTCCGTACTGGACCGGATTCTGCAGCCGGAGTTGCATCCGCAGCTCTACGGCAACCTCTACCATTCGGTGCGCATCAACTATTACCCGCCGCGGGGCGATGCCAAGGAAGGATGGGACAATATCGATATTTTCGGATGGCTCGGCTATCCGATGCAGATAAAAATAAATTTCCTGTGCCGCGATTCGATTCTGGCTGCGCCGATTGTGCTCGATCTCGTATTGTTCATGGACTTGGCCCGCAGGGCTGGGATGCGCGGAATCCAGGAGTGGTTGTCGTTCTATTTCAAGGCTCCGATGCATGCGCCGTCGGTCTATCCCGAGCATGATATCTTCATCCAGTTGATGAAGCTCAAGAACACACTGCGCTGGATGCGCGGCGAGGAGCTAATCACCCATTTGGGCCTCGAATACTACGATTGATTTGCAGTAAAATACCGAAGCAATGAGCGTGCTGCGCGACAAGACAATAGTGCTCGGAGTGAGCGGCGGGATCGCGGCTTACAAAGCCGCCGAAATCGTCCGTTTGCTCGTCACCGCGGGCGCAAAGGTGCGCGTTATGATGACGCGCAACGCCATGGAGTTCATCACGCCGCTTACGCTACAGACGCTCAGCCAGAATCCGGTCGCGACCGACACCTTCTCGCTCACTCAGGAATCCGAGATCGGACATATCCGGCTGGCCGATTCCGCCGACGCAATATTGATCGCGCCGGCAACGGCCGATTTGATCGCCAAGGCGGCGGTCGGGATCGCCGATGATTTGGTTACGACGGTATTGCTGGCCACCCGAGTGAAAGTGACATTTGCGCCGGCGATGAACGTGAAGATGTACGAGCATCCGACCGTCGTCGAAAATATCGCAAAGCTGCGTGCGCACGGCGTATCGATTGTCGAGCCCGGTGTCGGCGAATTGGCGTGCGGCTACGAAGGGGCCGGCCGTCTTGCCGATCCGGCGATAATCGTTGCTGAGATGGAGCGGTTGCTTTCAGCGCGCGATTTCGCGGCGGAGCGAATTCTGGTCACCGCAGGCCCCACGCAAGAGGCAATCGACCCGGTGCGATTTGTCTCGAATCGGTCATCGGGAAAGATGGGATTTGCGATCGCGCGAGCGGCATGGCGGCGCGGCGCGGAGGTGCGCGTCGTCGCCGGGCCGACCGCGCTTGCGTTGCCGAACGGCGTCGAGAGAATCGATGCAGTCAGCGCGGCCGAGATGCTCGAAGCGACCGCCCGGAATTTCCCGTGGTGCACGGCAATTGTGATGGCGGCTGCGGTCGCTGATTTCCGGCCCGCACGTCCGGCACGCGCAAAAATCAAGAAGGATGCGCGCGGCATGACGCTTGAGATGGAGCCGATCGTGGATGAAATGCCGCGGCTGGCGGCCAGAAAGGGCACGCGGCTCCTCGTGGGGTTCGCGGCAGAGACGGGCAACCTTGCGGCCAATGCACGCGACAAGCTGCGCCGAAAGCATCTCGACCTGATCGTCGCCAATGACGTCACGCAGCCCGGCGCCGGGTTCGGCGTCGATACCAATATTGTGACGCTGATTGGGGCGGATGGCCGCACCCAGAGCCATCCGCAATTGTCAAAGGATGCCGTCGCGGACCTGATCCTCGATCGCGTCGCCGCAATTCGCGTACAAAAGAGCAAGCCCGCCCGCTTGCGCGTCGTGCGCTGACGCTAGCGATTCGTTCTCGCTCATTACCCCAGATTTGCTATCTATTGGCCCATGAGCGGGTCCCGACAATCGCCCGATCGGGCGACGATCGCAGCGTCGCTTGCGGATTACGTTAAACAGTTGAGGGAGGAAGGGATGGAGGGCCTGCCCGTCAGCGCGAAGCCGTCGGCACTTCCGCAAAAGATGGAATCGGGGCCCGGCTCCAAGCCGCCGCCGTCAGCCGCTCCAGTGACAAATGCCGCTCCGCCACAGCCCGCAAAATTATTTTCCAAATATCCCGGCCTTGAAAAGACCTCGACACTTGAAGAACTACTTACGTTCATCGGTGACTGCCAGCGATGCAAGCTCGCGCCGAAGCGAACCAACCTGGTTTTTGGAGTAGGAAATCCTAGGGCGCAATTGATGTTTGTCGGTGAGGGGCCTGGCGCCGATGAGGATGCACGCGGAGAACCGTTCGTTGGCAGGGCGGGGCAGCTGTTAACCGACATTATCGAACGCGGGATGGGCCTAAAGCGGGCCGACGTTTACATCTGCAATGTCGTAAAGTGCCGCCCGCCGGAAAACCGAAATCCGGAACCAGATGAAGTCGCCGCATGTGAACCGTTCATGCTCCGGCAGATTGAGCTGGTTCGGCCGCGCGCAATCGTTGGATTGGGCACGTTCGCGGTGCAATCGATCCTGAAGGTGAAGACTCCCATCAGCAAGCTGCGCGGAAACTGGCACGAGGTGCGCGGGATCGCGATGATGCCCACGTTCCATCCGGCCTACCTGCTGCGGAATCCCGGCGACAAACGGCTGGTCTGGGCCGACATCCGTGAGGTGATGAAGTTTCTCGGTATTCCAGTTCTTGGACGCGGCGGCGTACCGTAAAGAATCGTCAATAGCGGGAAAATTGGAGGCGGCGATCGGATTCGAACCGATGCGTGGAGGTTTTGCAGACCTCTCCCTTAACCACTTGGGTACGCCGCCCCATCGATCGGATCGATTACAGGCAGGCGCAGAAACTTATCACGCCGCGCCAACCCCATCAAATGTTCGTGGGCCTTGGAGCGGTATGGAGCCGATCGACTGCGGCATTTTGCCGATAGGGCGCAAGCGCATCTCGCACGCAGCCGATTTCATTTGCGAGACGATCGATCTCGGGAGCCAAGGCGCCGATATCGCCAGCGTGCGCGCGCTGCTCAATCACACGACATAGTTCCATTAGCCGTTTGGCACCAAAATGGCCGGACGCGCCCTTGATTGCATGCGCGGCGCCCGCCACGCCGGCACTGTTGCCGCGTGAAAGCTCCTCACGGATCGCCTGCAATCGATTGTCGGTATCCGCGATGAAGACCTCGATCAATCTAGGGAGAAAATCGCTGCCGGACGCGTCGCAATCCTTGAGCCGGTCCAGGCTCGCGCGATCGATTGCGGGCGAACGTTCGTTGGCGGTCGCGTTAAGATTGCGGAGCCATTTTTCAATGGTTGCCGCGAGCTCCTCCGGCATCACTGGTTTTCGGAGATAATCGTTCATCCCGGCGTTCAGGCATTTGCGCCGATCTTCCTCGAAGGCGTGTGCGGTCACACCGACGATTGGAATGGGCGCGGTGCCGCTGAAATTCCGGCGAATCGTGCGAGCAGCCTCGTAGCCGTCCATTTCGGGCATCTGACAGTCCATCAGGAGCAGGTCGTAGGACTTTGATCGCAGCGCATCGATTGCTTCGCGGCCGTTGGCGACGGCGTCAGCGGAATAGCCGATGCGACTCAGCATCTTGATGATTACCTGCTGGTTGACGGGATGATCCTCGGCGACGAGGATGCGCGCGGAGGCGCGGATCGCCTGCGGTGTGCCTACGGAGAGCGTGATCAATCTAGCGTTCGGTGCGGGCGAAGCCGAAGTGTCCAGTGGCTGGTCTGTCGTGGATACCGGGCGCGCGGAAGGTTTTTGCAGCGGGACCGTGAACCAAAAGGACGACCCTTTGCCAAGCTCGCTTTCAACTCCAATTTTACCGCCCATCAGCGCGGCCAGCTGCGCTGCGATGGCCAAGCCCAACCCAGTTCCACCGTGCTTGCGCGTGGTAGACGCGTCAGCTTGATAGAATGCGTCGAAGATTCGGGATTGGTCTGATTTTGCAATGCCGGGGCCAGTATCAGTCACGACGAACCGCAGCTTTGTGAAGGTTGCCGTATCGCTTTCTACGCTACCCTGAATTGAAACCTGTCCGCGATCTGTAAATTTTACGGCATTGCCGATCAAATTGGTCATAATTTGGCGGAGTCTTCCCTCATCGCCGCGGAGCAGGCGCGGCATGCTATCCGATATAGATGAGATCAATTTAACCTTTTGATCGCGCGTGCGAGGCGCGAACATCTCGACGATGCTCTGCAGTGTCGTCGCCGGACTGAACTCAGTCTCGTGCAGGTCAAGTTTGCCGGCAGAGACTTTGGAAAAGTCGAGGATGTCGTTGATTATCGTCAGCAAGGAACATGCGCTCGACCAGGCCGTTGACGCGAACTCGCGCTGCTCGGTATCAAGTGGCGTATCGAGCAACATTCGAGTCATCCCGATTACGGCATTGATTGGAGTCCGGATTTCGTGGCTCATATTGGCCAAAAATGATGACTTGAGCCGCGACGCCTCAAGCGCCGCCTCGTGTGCGCGCGCCAATTCCATCCGGCTGTGCGAGCGCTCAATTGCGTACGAGATTGACCGAGCGAGCAGCCGGCCGTCGAATTGCCCCTTCACCAGATAATCTTGCGCGCCGAGCTTTACGGCCTCCCGGCTGAACTGTTCGTCGTCCAGTCCGGTAAGCACAACGATTGGATCGTGGCCGGCTGCGGCGGCGACTCGCGCGACTGTCTGCTGAGGCGAAATCCCCGGGAAAGAAAGGTCGAGGAGTACCGCGTCGAAGCGGCCCGAAGCGAGCAATTCGAGACCTTCGGTCAAAGTAGTGGCGGTGCGGACTTCGAAACCAGCTGGCCGGCTTTCCGCGAGGGCAATTTGTACCAGCCGCACATCGCCCGGATTGTCCTCGATGAGCAGTACGGTGATCGGATTCGGGGCCATCGCGTCATTCCGCCGGTAGTTTGACGATCTCAAGCCAGAATTCCTGAATCTGGCGGATTACGCGGGTGAATTGATCGAGGTCGACGGGCTTTACGATGTAACAGTTGGCCTGCAGATTGTAACTCTTTAGAATGTCAGCCTCCGCGGACGAAGTTGTGAGTACCACTACCGGAATACGGCGCAATTCCGGGTCTTTCTTAATCTCTGTCAGAACCTCGCGGCCGTCTTTGCGGGGCAGATTCAAATCGAGCAGCACCAAGTCTGGCCGGAATGCATCAGCATGCCGGCCGCGCCGATGCAGGTAGTCCAGTGCCTCGACACCGTCGGATGTTACCGCAAGGTGATTGTGGAACTTGCCATCCTTCATGACTTCCAGTGTGAGCCGCACGTCTCCCGGGTTGTCCTCGACCAGTAGAACATCGACCGGATGCCATCTAGTTGGCAGGTTCACGCATCACCTCCCTGTCGATAGCTGGCAGTGTAAAGGAAAATACGGAACCCTTGCCGGGAGCCGATTCCAGCCAAATCCTGCCGCCATGCCGCTCGATTACGCGCTTGCAAATCGCCAGACCAATCCCAGTGCCGGGATATTCACCGCGGCCGTGTAGCCGTTGGAACATCGCAAAGATCCGCTCGTGATATTCCGGTGCGATCCCAATTCCGTTGTCGGCGACGGAGAACAGCCATTCGCCGTTTTTGCGCGAACATCCGACATGAATGGCGGGTGTCGAATCGCCGTTGAATTTGAGAGCGTTGCCGACCAAATTCTGGAAAACTTCGTAAAGACGAACCTCTTCGCCCATTACGCGCGGCATCGGATCTCTGGTTATGGCGGCGCGCGATTCCTCGATACGAAGCCGCAGGGCTCCCAGCACGTGTTCGATGACGGCATCCAGATTGACCGGCTGCGCATTCTGAACGCGCCCGGCTCGCGAGTAGGAAAGAAGATCGTTGATCAACTGTTTCATTCGGGTCGCTCCATCTACCGCAAAGCGGATGAAATCGTCGGCATCGGCATCGAGCCGTCCTTCGTAGCGCTGCCGGATGAGCTGCAGGTAGCTCGCGACCATTCGTAATGGTTCCTGCAAATCATGCGACGCGACGTACGCGAATTGTTCGAGTTCAGCGTTGGAGTGGGCGAGTTCTTCGGCATGCGCCTTTGCTTCGCGCTCGGCGCGCTTTCGATCGGTGATGTCACGCGTAATCGATGAGCTGGCGACAAACCGGCCGGACGCGTCCAGGATTGGCGACGCGGTGACCGCAACGTCTATCTCCGTGCCGTCGCTGCGTATCCGCCGCGTTTCATACTCGGAGAAGGAGCCGCCTGCCGCCAGCCATTCGGTCATCCGGGCGAACTCCGCGCGGAGTCTAGGAGGAACCATCATTACAAACGGACGGCCGATCGCCTGCTGCGCGGAATAGCCGTACAGGCGTTCGGCGCCTGCGTTCCAGTTCAGGATCAAACCGTCGCGGCTCTTGCTAACGATCGCGTCGGACGCGGTGGTGACCAACGACGCAAGCAGTGCCCGAGTCTCCTCGGCACGTTTTCGTTCCGTGATGTCGCGAATCACCGTAGAGACCAGTTTGCCGTCTTCCGTCTCAAGGGGACAAAGGCCGACTTCGATTGGAAAATCGGTGCAATCTTTGCGGTGCCCGTAGAGATCGAGGCCGGTGCCCATGGCTCGGATTTTCGGTGCCGAGGCATATGCTGTCCGATGCTGAATATGCCGACTCCGAAAGCGCGGCGGAATCAGCATTTCCACAGGATTGCCAATCAATTCCGTCCGCGAGTAACCAAATAGTTTTTCAGCCTGAGCATTGACCAGCACAATCCGGCCGTCCTTGGCGACGATTACCATCGCGTCCAAGGCGGCTTCGAACAACGTGCGGAATTTGATTTCCCCACGGCTCCGCTCAATGGCACTCTTCGCGGCCACTAGTGGTTCGATCCGAGTTCCTGTGCCTCGGTGTCTGAGCGATCTGGCTGCAGCCGTATTCCGGGCAGATTTTGGATGGCCATCGCGCTTCACAATTCAAAATACATGCCGTATAGAGATCGGCCCACGCCCGAGCAAACCGAGGGCATCGTCTGTCATTTCGGGGCAGTATTGGGCTATCCCATTCACATTATGGCCGCGGTCTTCCCGAATTGTCGCCGCCATTCCAGAATGCGGCTTGATCTCGCCGCCGCCGTCAATAATTTGCCACTTCACGGTCGCTTTGACTTGGCCGTGGGTGCCACGATTTTCCCGTCTGCGCTGATATTGCCGATCAAGGGCGGCACTGTGTAAAGTGACATGGCGCAAATTCGCTGGGCTCCGGCGACACGCGCAGACGGGGGAACTTGAGGAAGCTGATGAATCGGACCTTGCGCTTATTGGCAATCCAGTGCGGACTGGCGTTGCTAGTTTTGACGGCTCCTTCGCGGGCACGCGCGCAATCGCCATTTGATTCGCCCAAGTGGCAAGCGCTGGCCCAGCAACAAATTCTGGACGCAACGAAGCAATTCTATCTTGCCTTGAATGGCGTGCTCACGGGTGATCTCGACTTGATCAGCCAGGTATGGTCGCACAAGACCGACGTAACCAACCTGTCCTCCGCAGGCGGCCGCGATAACGGATGGAACGAAATCTTTCAGCGTTACCAGACGCTGGTCCGCATGCAGATGGGGGGAAAGATCGTCCCGCAGGACATCGTCGTCGTCGCAGATGGTGAGATGGGATATTCGATCTGCACCGAGAGCGGTGATACCCGCACCAGCAACGGCAGCATGCAGAATTACACCAAGCGCGCGACGAATATTTTCCGGCTCGAGGACGGCAAGTGGAAGCTAATCCACCATCACACCGATCCGGTTCAGATCCTCGAGCCCTGAGTAAGACCGTTATCTATCGCTGCCAGAGAATGTTGCTGGCTTCGAGCGGCACGGTCGCGTTGCCGCCGGCCGGTACAATCCTCGCGGTGTAATCCGATACCGGTCGGTCGGCCGGTACGCGCGCCGTGTAGACGAACCCATTTACCGCCCCAATCAACTCGGCGCCTCGCGTCATTGTGATACGAACTAGCGGGCCGTCATTGAATGAATCCGCATATAATTCGACGCTGATTGCGGACGGGTCGATATCGTCCAAGTAGACCTGAACAGACACCGCATGCGATTCGCTGGAGGACTCAACTCCAATATCACCAAAGTGGATGGCGTCCCAATGCCGGGCAAGATGCTCCCGCCACTTAACAATTTCCGCGGCCACCGCGGCTCGATTGCTAGTTCGAGCGCGCCATGACGTTGCCGCCGGCAGGTAGTACGCTTCGGTATATTCCCGAACCGCGCGATTGGATGAGAATTGCGGAGTCAGGCGCGCCATGCTTTCGCGCATCATCGCGATCCACGCGGTCGGGATTCCGCGATCGTCACGATCGTAGAATTTCGGAATCACCTCTGATTCGAGCAGACGATAAAGGGCGTCTGCCTCTGTGCGGTCCCAATCCGGATCGTCACCATGCTCCCTCCCGTCTCCGAGCGACCAGCCGACGTCGGGAGCGTATGCTTCCGCCCACCATCCATCACGCTCGGAAAGATTCAGGCCACCGTTCACCAGCACTTTCATTCCGCTGGTACCACATGCTTCCCACGGGCGGCGCGGTGTGTTCAACCACAAGTCGACACCCTGAACGAGCTCTTCAGCCAATAACAGATCGTAGTCGGCCAGAAAAACCGCATGTCCGTGGACCTCTGGCCGCTTGACGAACTGAGCCCATTGCCTGACCATCGCTTTGCCGGCTTGGTCGGCCGGATGCGCCTTGCCGGCGATTACCAACTGCACCGGGAATCGCGGATTGACGAGAATACGCACCAAGCGGTCCGGATCGTGCAGCAGTAAGTTGGGCCGCTTGTAGCTCGCAAAACGGCGTGCGAATCCGATCGTGAGGGTATTGGGATCGAACACGTTGCCGGCCTGCTCAATCGCATGCGCCGGTTCGCCCGCTGCCGCGACTTGCCGCTCATACCTGGTTCGAACCGCGGTCATCAGTTCCGCGCGACTGTTAGTGCGCAATGCCCACAGTCGATCGTCCGGGATTGCCCGAATCTTGTCGGCCAACCCCTCAAGCGTCCCGGTCCAACGGAGCGGACCACAGGCCTCCGTCCACAGGCGGTCGGCATGAATCGAATCCCAAGTCGGGGTATGGACACCATTGGTGACATGACCGACGGGCATGTCTGCCAACGGCCATCGGGGAAACAGGTCCCTGAACATTGCGCGGCTGACGGCACCATGCAGCCTGCTAACCGCGTTGATTGCGCCACTACCACGAACGGCCAGATAGGCCATGTTGAAAGGTTCGCGGGGATTGGCGGGGTCTTTGCGGCCCAATCCAAGCACCTGGTCCATCGTCATGCCGGGCAAGCGCCTGCTTACGAATAGCTGCATGAAACGGCCAATGAGCGCCGGCTCAAAGCAATCGAAGCCAGCCGCAACCGGTGTGTGCGTCGTGAAGATGTTTCCGGCCCGTGTCGCGGCGAGCGCCACTTCAAACGGCTGTCCGGTATCCTCCATGAAGCAAGCAGCACGCTCCAGGACCGCGAATGCGGCATGTCCTTCATTGAGATGGCAGACTTCGGGATTAAGCCCCAGCCGGCGTATCAGCCGCCATCCGCCAACTCCAAGTATCAGCTCCTGCATCAGCCGCAATTCCGGGCCACCGCCATAAAGCTCTCCGGCGATTCCGCGAAAGAATGGCGGGTTGGCGGGATCATTGGTATCGAGCAGATATAATTTCGTACGGCCGACCTGTGCCTCCCAGGCTCGCACCCAAAGTTTGTACCCCGGCAGGCTGAACTCGACCCGAACCAATTGGCCCTGAGAATCGCGGACCGGCGAGATCGGTATCTGGTCCGGTGCGTTGAAGGGGTAGAGCTCTTCCTGATTGCCATCTGCGTCAATCGACTGACGGAAGTATCCCTGCTGGTAGAGGAGCCCGATCCCAACGACCGGGATTCCCAGATCGCTGGCAGCCTTTAGCAGATCGCCCGAAACGTTGCCCAACCCGCCGGAATAGATCGGAAGCGCTTCGCCGAGCGCGAATTCCATGCTGAAGTACGCGGCGCAAGTGAGCGGAGAATCCGGATGCGCACGCTGAAACCAACCTGCGGATCGAACGAATTCACGGCGCGCCACCACCACCTCGCCCACCCGACGGCGAAAGTCAGCCTCAGCGGCCAGTTCCCACAGCTTGCTTTGCGACGCGGAGTGGAGCACCAGCCAGGCATTGCGGGTCAGTTCCCACATTTCGCCGTCCAGTCGCCGCCAAATGTCGTCAGTTGAATGATCCCAAGCCAGGCGCAGATCGAGCGCCAGCTCGCGGAGCTGCCGGATTACTTCAATTTCCAGTGGCAGCGTCATCATGCCGCTGGAAAGCGTTACGTCCCGATGTGTGGGATTGCTCACTTAGGGGGACCATGGAGCGGGTGATCGGTTTCGAACCGACGACCTCGTGCTTGGCAAGCACGCGCTCTACCAACTGAGCTACACCCGCTCGATCGCATGGTAGTGCGAACTAAATTGATTAACGGGCGCGACCGTGCTTGTCAAACCTCCATGGCCTATGCGGGAATTGGATTTGCCCGGAATTATTGAGGTACCGCTCTGAAACTCTCCCGCGATTTTTACGCGCGGCCGGTATTAACCGTCGCACGCGAATGCATCGGAAAGGTGCTGGTTCATCGCACGCCCGAGGGCGAAGCTGCGGGCCGAATCGTCGAGGCGGAGGCCTATCGCGGTCCACTGGATCTGGCCGCGCACAGCTCGCGCGGATTAACGCCGCGAACGGCTGCGATGTTCGGTCCGCCCGGGTACGCCTATGTCTACCTGCTTTACGGAATCAGCTGGGCGCTCAATCTAGTGGTCGCTGATGAGGGCGAGCCGCATGCGGTGCTAATCCGCGCAATTGAGCCAATTCGCGGGATCAAATTGATGGCACGGAGGCGGAACAAATCCGCCGATTCGCGAGACCTGACCAACGGGCCAGGCAAGCTTACTCAGGCTTTGGGCATCACCGGTGCCGATTATGGCCGCGATCTGTGCGGGCTCCGGCTTTATCTTGAGGAATCGGATCGTGTGCCTGGAAGGATCGGGCGCTCGGCGCGAGTCAATGTCGATTACGCCGGCGATTGGGCGAAGCGTCCGTGGCGGTTCTACGAGCGCGGAAATCGGTACGTGTCGGTGCGTCCGCGTGAATAATGACAGGAAATTTATCACTAAGGCACCAAGGCACTAAGCAACACCAACGTTTATCCTTTGGTGTCTTTGTGTCTTGGTGGTGACTTTCTGTTACCGGGCGGCGCGCTTGGCCGCAATCGCAATCGGCTTGGGCCGGAGCTCACGAATCACGCGGATGTAATAGTCCACGCCTGACCATACCGTGAGGATCATGGCGAGCCATAGAACAAACATTCCGCCCGCGAAAAAATCGATGTGCAGGTAGGTGTAATGGATTAGCAGTCCGTGAATTCCGATCGATTGCAGCGCCATCTTGTACTTGCCCAATTCCTCTGCGCCGACAATCAACCCTTCGGCCGCCGCAACCGCACGCAGGCCTGTGACCATAATCTCGCGCGATACGAACACGACCGCCATCCAAGCCGGCAGATGCGGCGTGCGCGCCATCCCGGCCAGCATGATTAGGGCGGTTGCGACAATCAGCTTGTCAGCCATCGGATCGAGAAACTTGCCGAGCGTGGTGACCAAATCGTAACTGCGCGCGACGTAACCGTCGGCGTAGTCGCTGACGGTGGCGATGAAGAACACACCGGCTGCCGCCCACGACGCCGCCGGCGAGGTGTACATAAGGCACCAAATCAGGATCGGAGCGGTAGCGATCCGGAAATAGGTGATCAGATTTGGGGTTGAGAAAGCCATTTACACGATAGCTGCCGCATTCTGCGGAGGTTAGATGTTCCAATTTCAGGATAGGTGAATCGAGACTGCGTGGCAAATCAAGCATCCTGTGGCTGTTGCAAATGCCTTGACCGGCCGTGTTGCGGCCCATTAGCTTCAGAAATACGGTGTCGTCACACATTGCCGATGCCTACCGGCGCGTTGGACTCATCGCCATGAACCACAATTCCCATCTTTACAGCGACTTTCTTGTCATTGGCGGAGGGATTGCGGGCCTGACTTTCGCGCTGGATGCATCCGACATCGGCTCTGTCACTGTGCTGACCAAGGCCGGCAGTGCCGAAGCGAACACGGCATACGCACAGGGCGGCATTGCGAGCGTGTGGAGCGTGCGCGATTCATTTGAATCGCATATCGAGGATACGATTCGCGCCGGCGCCGGGCTGTGCGATCAAACCGCGGTGGAAACGATCGTCCGCGAGGGGCCGGCCGCGGTTCAACGGCTGATCCAGCTTGGAACGGAATTCACGCGCTTTGAGGGCGGCAGCAGCGGCTCGGATCAGGAAATCGAATACGACCTTGGCCGAGAAGGCGGCCACAGCCATCGTCGCGTCCTGCACGCACAGGACCTTACCGGCCGCGAGATCATGCGTGCGCTTACGGCCGCCGCGTCCGCACGGCCCAACATCAGCACGCTCGAAAATCATGTGGCAATCAATCTGCTGGTCGAAAAATCCGCGGCTGGCGCGCCTGGCGCATGCTGGGGTGTTTATGCGCTCGACCGCGAAACGCATGCGATTAGAAAAATTGTCGCGCGTGTCACGATTCTCGCCACCGGCGGCGCTGGAAAGGTTTACCTTTACACGACCAACCCCGACATCGCGTCGGGCGACGGCGTCGCAATGGCGTATCGGGCGGGTGCCGAAGTCGCCAACATGGAATTCTACCAATTCCATCCGACCTGCCTGTACCATCCGGCCGCAAAGTCGTTTCTAATTTCGGAGGCACTGCGAGGCGAGGGGGCAATATTGAAGCTGCCCGACGGCACGCCGTTCATGAAGCGCTACCACCCGGACGCGGAACTTGCGCCGCGCGATATTGTCGCGCGCGCAATCGATTCCGAGATGAAGCGGCACGGGCTCGATTTCGTGCTGCTCGATATCAGCCATCGCGACGCCGAATTCATCCAGGGGCGGTTTCCGAATATCTTCAAGCAGTGCTTGAACTTTGGGCATGACCTGACGCGCGGGCCAATTCCGGTGGTTCCGGCGGCGCATTACATGTGCGGCGGCGTACGAACCGATCTGAGCGGCCGTACAACGATCCCGCGCCTTTACGCCGCCGGCGAGGTGGCGATGACCGGGCTGCACGGCGCCAACCGGCTGGCCTCCAATTCGCTGCTCGAAGCGGCCGTGATGGGCCATCGTGCGTTCAATTCGGCGCGTGAGATCGTGCGCGGCGGCGGTGCTCCGCCGGAGTTTCCGGAATGGAATGCGGGGCGCGCGATTCGCAGCGAAGAGCGCGTGCTGATTACGCAAAGCTGGGACGAAATTCGCCGCCTGATGTGGAACTACGTCGGGATCGTGCGCAGCGATCGCCGCCTTGACCGGGCGCTACGCCGCATCGAGCTGCTCAAGGAAGAGATTCACAGCTACTACTGGGATCATTTGCTCGACAGCGACCTTATCGAGTTGCGCAATCTGGTGATGGTCGCGGAGATCATCGTTCGTTCTGCAATTAGCCGCAAGGAATCTCGCGGCCTGCATTACAATATCGATCATCCAGAAACGGGCGGCCAGGAATTTGTCCACCCGACGGTGCTGCGAGGGGAGCGGAACTGACGCCCGATCACCCTCGTAACACGCGTTCAAATTCCTCAGGCGCAATATCGGCCTCGCGCAAAATCTCGCGAATCAATGGGCGCGCGAGGTCGCGTCCGGCGTGGTGGGGAACCGTAGTCGTGCGGCCATCGGGATGACGGTAAAAGACATGACTGCCCTTTTGACGAACGGCGGTGAATCCTAATCGGAGCAAAACTTTCTCCATCGTCTTTGCATTGACGATGGCTAGCTTGCTCATGCGGCGACCACTATTTGCTGGATTCCGACGAAAGTCCCGATATCGAGCGGTTCACCGCGTGCGGACTTCTCCTCGATAATCAGTTCAACGACTTCGCGCAGATTTTCCTGCAACTCGTCGAGCGTGGCACCTTGGCTGTGGGCGCCGGTAAGACCCGGAACCGTACCAACGTATAATTTCGTCTCGGGATCGAACTCTACGTACGCCGTAAATGTGCGGTCCATCCGAATTGGCCTCCTTGACCCTGCAAGCATTGATCTTATTCTATCCGGCGAGCCAGCGAGAAGGGTGGAAGCATCGTTAAGCGGCAACCTCAGGCGCCTTGAGTTCGCCGGCGCGAAGGCGTTCCAGGTGTGACGTACGGTCCTTAAAATCGGATTCGCTAAGAAAGCCATCTCGATAGAGAGTTCGCAGCCATTCGGCGGCTTCGAATGAGCCCTTTCCGTTGTTGCACTGCCTGCAAGCCGCAACAACATTCCGATACGTGTTATTCCCTGCCGGGCGTGATATGACGTGCTCGATGACGTAGTTCTGCCCGTTCAATTTGCGGAGGCAATAGAAGCATTGATGTCCCTCGCGCTCCAAGATTCGTGCGCGGTTCTCCTCGATTTCAAAGAAGTCCTGCGTCTCCAAGTCAGGCGGGGCGTCGGGCTGGTCGGCGGTCACTACACCTGGTATTTCGGACGGAAGACGCAGCTGAATTTTCCGCCCATCACGGTGGGTATCCAAGAGCCTAATGCAGCCCTTGTTTTGCAGTGATTGAAGCTTTTCACGCGCCGTGCTCTCAGACATCGGTTTGCCCTTTTCGCCAATGCCACAGGCCATGCGTCGCCGCGCAGATTTAAAGCCGAAAACTGCTTCTTCAATTCCCACTAACCGGGTGTGTCGGAACAGGTACAGATAAATTGCCTGCTCGTAGGTATCAAGTCGGGGAGCAAGATAGTCTTGGAAATCTTTGAAGAACTGTTCAAGCTCCACGGTAAATCCGCCTACTCCACTGGCGCAGCTTCCTTCACCAGATTCGATGCGTACGAGAACGTAAACTTGCCTGCCTCGAGGCCGGCGATGACCTTGCCGCCCTTGGTCAATTTGCCGAACAGCACTTCATCGGCGAGAACGCGCGCAATCTCGTCCTCGATCAGGCGGCCCAGCGGGCGGGCGCCGAAGCGTGGATCGTATCCATGCTCCGCGAGCCACTTTTTCGCATCGGCGGTCACTTCGAGCGTAACCTTTTGCTTGTCCAGCCGCTCCTGAAGCTCGGCAAGGAACTTGTCGACGACGCGTTCCATCACCGCCGGACTGAGCGGCGAGAATTCGATTATTGCCGACAACCGATTGCGAAACTCGGGTGAGAACATCCGCTCGATTGCCGCCTTGGAGCCGCCGACCCCCGCTCCGCCTTGAAATCCGATCGTCCCGCGCGACAGTTCCTGTGCGCCGGCGTTGGTGGTCATCACCAGGATCACATTGCGGAAATCGGCCTTGCGCCCGTTGTTGTCGGTTAGCGTCGCATGATCCATCACCTGCAGCAGGATGCTGAACAGGTCCGGATGCGCCTTTTCGATTTCATCGAGCAGCAGCACACAATGCGGAGCCTTGTTGATTGCATCGGTGAGCAGCCCGCCCTGATCGAAACCGACGTATCCCGGCGGCGCGCCGATCAAGCGCGATACGGTATGGCGCTCCATGTACTCGCTCATATCGAATCGAAGGAATTCCACGCCCATCGTTTTTGCCAACTGGCGGGCGACCTCCGTCTTGCCGACGCCCGTTGGCCCCGCGAACAGAAACGCACCGACCGGCTTGTCGGGATGGCCCAGCCCTGACCGTGCCAGTTTAATCGCATGCGCGACTGCGGCGATTGCGCCGTCCTGTCCAAACACCGCGCGCTTGAGGTCTTCGTCGAGCGATTGCAGCCGCGAGCGATCGGTGGCCGACACCGTCCGTTCAGGAATTTTCGCCATCCGCGCCACCGTGCGTTCGATATCGCGCGTTCCGACGGTTACAGGCTCCGGCGAATCACCGCCGCGCAGATGTCCGGCCACGCCTGCCTCGTCCATCACGTCGATTGCCTTGTCGGGGAGAAAGCGATCGTTCACATATCGCGCCGAAAGCTCCACCGCCGATCTGATTGCGGTCGCCGTGTACCGGACGTTGTGATGCTTCTCGTAATTGGGTTTGAGGCCGTTCAGTATTTGCACCGATTCTTCCTGCGTCGGTTCAGCCACGTCGACCTTCTGGAAGCGGCGAGCAAGCGCTTTGTCCTTGTCGAACGAGCGCTTGTATTCCTGATAGGTCGTCGAGCCGATGCATCGCAGGTCGCCCGAAGCGAGCGCCGGCTTAAGCAGGTTGGAGGCGTCCATCATCCCGCCCGAGACCATCCCCGCGCCCACAATCGTGTGAATCTCATCGATGAAAAGCAGCCGTTTGGGATTGCCCGCGACGGCCTTGATAACAGCCTTAAGGCGCTGCTCGAACTCGCCGCGAAAGCGGGTGCCCGCGAGCAGCGCGCCCATGTCGAGCGCATAAATCTCAACCCCGCGTAATGCGGCCGGAACCTCGCCGCGATGGATCGCAAGCGCCAATCCTTCGGCCAGCGCCGTTTTGCCCACGCCGGCCTCACCCACAAAAACAGGATTGTTCTTGCGCCGGCGCAGCAGGATGTGAATGGCGCGTTCGAGTTCTTTTTTGCGCCCGATGAGCGGATCGATCTTTCCCTCCGCGGCGCGGGTGGCTAGATTAATCGCAAAGTCGCGCAACGCCTTGGATGGCGTCAGCTTCGGCTCGCCATCTTCGTCTTCCGAGCCGGTATGTTTGTGCTCATGGCGCTCGGGCGAATCGTCGTCATCGTCTTCCGCGCTGATCGTCTTTGAGACTCCGTGCGATATGTAATTGATCACGTCGAAGCGCTTGACGCCCTCATCGTGCAAAAAGAGGATTGCAGGCGATTCGGTCTCGCCGAACATCGCGACCAGCACGTCGGCGCCCGTGATTTCGCTCTTCCCGGCCGATTGCACGTGCAACGCCGCTCGATGGATCGAGCGCTGGACGCCGAGCGCATAGCGTGGCTGGATTGCGCCGTCGGCCGGTACTCGTTCGATCCGTTCGTCGAGATACTTCGCTAGCTTGCGCCGCAGAGTATCTAGGTTGGCGCCGCAATTTTTGATGATCGTGCTGGCGGTCGAATCATGAAGCATCGCATACAGGAGATGCTCCAGGCATACGAACTCGTGATGCCGGTCGGCCGCTTCGGTCATCGCGAGTTGCAGCGTCACCTGTAATTCGCGGCTGATTGCAATGTCGTTGGGTGGCATCGGCGTTATTCCTTCTCCATCACGCACTTGAGCGGGTACTCGGCTTGGAGCGCGAGTTCCTCAACCGTGCGTACACGCGTTTCCGCGATCTCATACGGATAGACCCCCGCGACTCCCATGCCGTTCTGATGCACGTGCAGCATGATTCGGACTGCCTCGGCGTGCGGCTTGTGGAAGACGAACTGCAGAATCTCGACGACGAATTCCATCGTCGTATAGTCGTCGTTGAGCAGGATGACCTTGTACAGGGGCGGCTTGTCGGTCTTGGATTTGGTGCGGGTCTTGCGCTGGATGATTGTTGCGCCGCCGCCCACGCGGTCATCGCTGTCTTCCGCTGGTCCGGCGCTGAAAACGGCGCCTCTTCCTCTGAATTCCGCCATTTCACGTATAGAATAGCAAAATCGAATGACTGACGCTCAACCAAAGATCGAAGTGGAAATTGTCGATGGCATCTGCAAAATTCCGCGCGAGTCCTGGGATGCCGTGCTGACCCCGGATGATTCGCCGTTTGTCGAATGGGACTGGCTTTACGCGATGGAACAATCCGGCTCGGCGACCCGCGAGACCGGATGGGCGCCGTACCATATCGTCGTGCGCGAAGCGCCGAGGGGGAGAATCGTCGCGGCCTGTCCGCTGTATTTGAAATCGCACAGCATGGTTGAATTCGTCTTCGACCATCCGTGGGCCGACGCCGCTGAACGCGCCGGAATTCGCTACTACCCGAAGCTGCTGGTCGGGGTCCCATTCACGCCGCATACCGGACGGCGATTTCTGACCGCACCCGGCGCCGATCGCGCGATGCTGGGGTCGATTCTAGGCCGCACGCTGATATCGGTCTGCGAAGACAACCATCTCTCGTCGGTCCATATCAATTTTTGCGAACCGGATGAGGCGGCGGCATTGGTGGAGCGCGGATTCCTGGAGCGGCTCGGCCATCAATACCATTGGCACAACGCCGGATACGCGTCATTCGACTATTTCCTTCAGCGCTTTCGCCATAAGCGACGTACGGCGGTCCGTCATGAACGGGCTGCGATGGCGGGGCAGGGCGTCGAGATTCGGGTGGCGACCGGCGACGAAATTCCCAATCGCCTGTTTCCCGAGATGTTCCGGATTTACTTGTCGACAATCGAAAAGCTGTATTGGGGCCGCCAATATCTGACTGCGGAATTCTTCGATCTTCTCCGCAATAATTTCCGCCGCAATCTATGCTTCATTGGGGCGCATGCCGGCGGCGAACTCGTCGGTGGCGCGATCTGCGTGGAAAAGGCGCAGGTCCTTTATGGACGATACTGGGGATGCTTCCGTGACGTGCGCTTTCTGCATTTCAACGTCTGCTACTACGCGGGCATCGAGCATTGCATCAAGACCGGAATCCGCCGCTACGAACCGGGCGCGGGTGGCGAGTACAAATGGCTCCGTGGTTTCGATCCGGCACTGACGCGCAGCATGCACTACATTTCCGATGAACGGCTGCGCAAGGCGATTGCTTCATTTGTAGCGCGTGAGGGCGGTGAAATCGGGCGGCTGATCGAAGCAGGCCCGAATTTGAGCCAGCTAAAGCCTCCGCCGCCATCCGACGAGGAGCGCGAGTGACCGGCAAACCGGCGTCGCAAACCTAAAGCCTTGCGGCGAGGGGATGACCGATCTATACGAAGAACTGGAACAGCGGAGCCAGCCCCACACCGCTGACCACCGCCGCGCCATGAAGAAGCAAGCCGCAAGACCCGAACCGCTCAAGGAGCGGATGCACGTCATCCCGCGCACGATTCGGCCGATTCAGAACAGCCTGGTTTCGGCCTTCCACGGATACTTCTCGCGTGCGCCCGGATGGGTATTGCTCACGACCATCGGCAGGAAGAGTGGTCTGCCGCGCGAGGTGTTGCTGCCATGCACACGCACCAATGGCGAAATAATTGTGATTTCTACCTATGGGATGCGCTCGGACTGGATTCGAAACATCAGCAAGAATACCGACGTGAAGGTGACTTGCGACGGCGCCATCGTGCCTGGACGCGCCGAGATCGTGGACGACGTCAAAAAGAAACGCGCGCTAGTAAGCAAGCATCCGTTCTTCGCGCCCGCGCCATTCGAGATCGTCAATGCCGTGGCGCTTCGCCTGACGCGTCCGGCTATGGTGGCGTTCCTGCGGAATTGGGTCACCGACCGCCCGGTCGTGGTGATTCACATCTGATTTGTGCTAGCTGCTGCTTGGATTCGCGGGCGGTCCTGCAATCTCGCGGTAGGCAAGGGCGATGGCGCCAGTGGTTGCGGCCGACTGAATGAATGTCACAGCCAATGTGATTGCCCCGATCATAACGGCGCTCACGATATCGGTATTGTGCCGATATGGGCGAACAGTTATTTGCAGCAAGATTTGAAAGGGGAGGCCGACGACCATCCAGATTCCGAAGAGCCGCCATCCGGATCCGCTCGTTTGTTGCCATACTTCCTTCACACCTGAGAGATTCCCCAATCTATCCACGGCAATTGCCGGAAAGATGAATGCCAACCTCACACTCGCGGCGACTCCCACGATTAGGAGTGCAATTGTGCTAACCCAGCCGACCACCAAACTTCCCATACCGAGTGAATCTCGGTTGAGGTATAGAAACGCGCCTGTGAGGGCCGCTGGCCCGAAAGAAAGCAGTAAAATCAGCAGACTGGCTATCAGGAATTTCAACTCACGATCTGTAAAGTCAAAATATGGCCGGCCGCTGATTCCGTCCTTGCCGATGACAGCCAGCCGCTTCCAGCCTACGTTTAGAGATACTGCTGCGATGGCAGCAGGCAGAGTGTAAAACCAATAGATCGTATGTATGCCCGTAGCCCGGCCGAATCCTCCAAAGATCAACTGACTTGCGGCAGCCACGCCAAGAGGAAACCACGCCATCCACACGAATGCTCCGAAATCCTCGAATGGCATCCGGATTCCGGCCCAACTCAACCGCAATACGTCCAGCTTGGGATTTTCGTCCGGCATGCGCCCCCCCCATTCGATGGTAGCCGTTTAGGTTTCAGTCGCTCTGCAATGAATCGATCGATCGCTTCATGCTCGGCTTCAACACCGTCAGGCGTGATCGCCGGAGGGCGCCGCTGCCAACTCGGGAACCGGCTCTCCCGTCAGCTCGGTCACGCGATGCTTGTAAGTGTTGAGATGCGTGCTCGCTTTGCCAAAGGCATCCTGCGCCTTGGCCTGGGCATCCTGCACCTTGCTTAGCTGGCGGCCGATTTCGTCGAATTGGCGCTCGAAATGGCCAAGCGAACTTTGTGCTTTCCGCAACTCCTCGGTCGCCTTCTCATAGTTCTTCGCGTACTTGTACATCTCGAAGACCATTTGGATCGATCCGAGCATGACGATCAGCGTATTGGGCGAGACGGGGAATACGCGCTGCTTGTTGAGCCATTCGGTGAGTTCGCCGTTCAGAATCGTTTCCATGTAGAGCGTTTCGCTTGGCAGATACATCAGCGCCATGTCGGTGGTGCCGTTTTCAGGCTGAATGTATGCGGCTATCCGCCGGCCCTGCTCCTTCATCACCTGCGCAAAGCGCACGCGAGCATCGGCAATCGTGGTTGCATCGCTGTTCTCGAACAACGGCAGCACCTGTTCGCGCGGAAACTTGGCGTCGATCGGCAAGTTGCGGCCGGGGAATTTGATTACCGCGTCGGCGCGGCCGGTGCCGTTCTCGCCCGGTGCGGATTGCATCGCGTACATATGCGCGGGCAGAAAATCTTCCAGCAGCCGCTCGAGACTGGCCTCCCCGAACTTGCCGCGCAGATGCGGCATCTTGAGGAGATTGTTCAAATCGTTGATCGACGCGCCAATAGTGCCGACGTTTTTCAGCTGCTCCTCGGTCGCCTTCAGGTGATCCTGGACACGTTGAAATTGTTCGATTCCGGCGCGGATGTTCTCGCCCAGCTTCTGCTCGACCTGTCCGCTGACGGTGCCAAGGCTTTCGCGGGTTTGCGCGGTGAGCGCCGCAATCTCCGCCTTCAAGCTCTCCTGCTGTTCCGCGCGACCGGCGGCGAGCTGCTTGTCGACGGCTTCCTTAACTTCGAGGAAACCCTGATTCAAGCGGCTGCTCACCTTTTCTGAAAGATCGCCCTCGACTTTGCCCAGCCGCTGCGCCAAGTCCTTGCCCGAATCGCCCAGTTTGCTGTCGAGGCTATCGAGCCGAGCCAGCAACGGACGAAAAACGTCAGCGTCCGCCTTGGGCGCATTGGTCCTCGTCGCAACCAAAACCAATGCGACGGTGATGATAGCCCCCACCACAATTATCGCTACAATCCCGAAATCCATCTCCCCAAACCTCCAATCGGTATGATTCTACGCCAGCGGCGGCGGGTCGTCCAATCGGTCGCGGAAAAACCGCCCGTCCGCCGCCGATGCGCGCGGCACAAGGGCCTGCTATCGTGGCGCGGTTTGGAGCATATGGTGTGAAAGACCTGCTCAAAAGAGGCTCAATAACGATTTTGCTTGGCACCGGAGGTGTCGGCAAAACGACGGTGGCGGCGGCATTGGGAATGGCTGGTGCGGCCGAGCATCTGAATACAGCGGTGATCACAGTCGACCCGGCACGCCGGCTCCGCGATGCGCTGGGCTTGGAGAAGCTCGGCGGCCGTCCGACGAAAATTTCCTCCAAACGACTGCGCGAGGCGGGCTTGGGCTCCGGGCTGAAACTTTCGGCGATGATGCTCGACGTAAAGGGGGAGTGGGACGCGCTGACGCAGCGGCTGGTTTCCAATCCCGCGGCGCGGGAGCGCATCCTGGCCAATCCGTTCTACCAAAGCCTGACGGCAGAATTCGCCGGATCGGAAGCATTCGCGGCGCTCCAGCAGCTTTACGATTTGCATCAATCGGAAGCTTTCGAGCTGGAAATCGTCGATACGCCGCCCGCCGCGCACGCGTTTGAATTCTTGCAGGCACCCGCCCGCCTGATGCGCCTGCTGGATTCGCGAGCCGCGCGATGGCTGTTCACGCCGTCGCTGTCGGCGGGCAGGATCGCGGCGCGCTTTGCCGGAGAGGCGGCGCGGTTCGTCGTGCGTGAACTGGAACGATTCGCGGGCGGCAATGTGCTTTCAACGATCACGGAATTTTTCGCCGCCGCCGCCGAAGGAATCGACGCGATCGTCGAGCGATTACAGAAGACCGAGGCGCTGCTTCATTCGCCTGCGGTCAGGTTCGTTCTGGTCACGACCGCCGAGGCCGATCGCCTGCGACAGGCGCGCGATTTGATCGATGAGATGAAGGCGGGCGGCCTGACGTTGTCCGCAATCGTGATCAATCGGCTCCTCGATGAGCATACTTGGAAGGAAGCGGCCGGTTCCTCCGGTGGCGCGCTGAATCACCTGGCGGAGATACCGGAACTGCACAACGCGCTGGCGGACGAGATCGGCGCACGAAGCGGCGTTGCGGCGATGGTACGAAATCTCGAGCGCTATCGAGAGTGCGCCTTGGACGACATCAAGCGCGTGGAGTCATTTGCGCGCGATCTGCCCGGCGGAGTCGAACTTGCAGTGGCGCCCGAAATCAAGGCCGGCGTGCGCGATTTGGCGGCAATCGCGCGGATGGCGGAATACATCATGTCGGGCGCGGCGATTCTAAAGCCGCTCGCGCATGCGGCTGAGCGGATGGGCCCGCATCCGAGTCACTCGCATCGCTCGCACGGTCATTAGCGAGTTATCGGCCGGTTAATTCCGTCGCGCTGCCTATAGACCGATTGCGATCAAGAAGGGATTAGCCAGGTTGGTGGCGGGCCCGTTGATGGTGGCGATGGGCGAGGCGTTGCCGTTGCTGCCGGCGGCATACTCCGTGACGGTGGCATCGCCGGCGTTCGCCACATAGATGTTCCCGCTGGAATCCAGTGCAATGCCGGTGGGGTTATTGAGGCCCGTGCCGCCCCCCGTGATGGTGGCGATGGGCGAGGCGTTGCCGTTGCTGCCGGCGGCATACTCCATGACGCTGGCATTATTGCCGCTCGCCACGTAGATGTTGCCGCTGGAATCCAGCGTAATGCCGAAGGGGCCGTTCAGATTCGTGCCGGGCCCAGTGATGGTAGCGATGGGCGCGGCGTTGCCGTTACTGCCGGCGGCATACTCGGTGACGCTGTTATTGCTGTTGTTTACCACGTAGATGTTGCCGCTGGAATCCAGCGCGATGCCGGTGGGGTTGCTCAGATTCGTGCCGGGCCCAGTGATGTTGGCGATGGGCGCGGCGTTGCCGTTACTGCCGACGGCATACTCCGTGATGCTGCCAATGCTGCTGTTAGCCACATAGATGTTCTCGCTGGCATCCAGTGCGATGCCGGCGGGGTTGCCCAGATTCGTCGCGATCCCGCTGATGGTGGCGATGGGCGCGGAGTTGCCGTTGCTGCCGGCGGCATACTCCCGGATACTGCTGTCGCCGAAGTTCGCCACGTAAATGTTTCCGCTGAAATCCAGCGCGACGCCGTGGGGGGAAACCAGGCCCGTGCCGCCACCGTTGATGTCGGTGGAGGGCGCTTGGTTGCCGTTGCTGCCCAGCGGATAGGAGGTGATCGAGGCGCCAGCGAAATTGGGAACGAACAGCGCCGGAGCCGCCGAGGTTGAAGTAGCCGTAGGTGTTGCGGTCGCCGTGGCCGAATCGGTCGGGGTAGCGGTATCTGTTGCGATGTCAGTCGGCGTTGCGGTCGTGGTGGCGGTATCGGTCGCGGTCGTGGTGGCAGTATCGGTTGGCGTCGGGGTTGCGGATTCGGTTGCGGTCGTCGTGGGGGTGTCGGTCTGAGTCGCAGTGAATGTCGCCGTTGCGGTATCGGTCGCCGTCGGCGTTGCCGTGGCGGTAATGGTGGATGTCGGGGTCGTCGTGGCAGTTGCAGTCGCTGTGGCAGTGGCCGTCAAAGTCGGTGTTGCAGTGACGGTCGCAGTGGTCGTGGCCGTGGCGGTCGTCGTTGTGGTGGCGGTTATGGTTGCAGTCGTGGTTGCGGTAGTAGTTGCAGTCGTCGTGATTGTGACGGTCGCCGTCAACGTGGCGGTGACTGTTGAAGTCTGAGTGGCAGTAACGGTTGCCGTCAGAGTCGCCGTGACGGTTGCAGTCGTTGTTGCAGTGGTGGTCGCGGTTGTAGTTTCAGTGGCCGTCGCAGTCAGGGTCGCGGTTGTCGTCGCGGTAGTGGTGGCGGTCGCCGTGCGCGTTGCCGTTGCTGTTGTTGTCGCAGTTACGGTGACTGTCGCAGTGGCCGTCGCCGTAACGGTGGCGGTGGTTGTTGCGGTAACGGTTGCCGTGGGCGTGGCGGTTCGCGTAGCGGTGGCAGTTACAGTGGCGGTTGGCGTAGTGCGGATGCCGAGCGCGGCGATCCCGCGCGGCGCCATCAATCCGGTATCGCCACCGGCGATTGTTCCGTATGGCGGCGCATCGCCGTTCATCCCCGGCGCGTAAATGTTAATCGCACCCGGATCGGTGAAGCTGGTTACGTAGATGCTACCGCCGGAATCCACCGCGATCCCCGCGATATCCTCCAGTTTGGTATCGATGCCGGTAAGATTCGTGATCGGCGACAGATCGAGCTTGCCCTTCTTTCCCTCAAGCGGTGCGTAAACGGTCACGCATCCGCTAGCCGACGGACCGCAACTGTTGTTGGCCACGTAAATCTGCCCAACCAAGTCGACGGCGATACCCGACGGCTGCCCCAGTTGCGTCAGATATCCCGCTATCGTTGCAACCGGCACGATGTCCCCGCTGGCGCCGGACTCATACACGGTGATGCTGCCCATTCCGTCGATGCCGCCTTCCAGATTTGCCGCATAGATATTTCCGTTCGAATCGACCGCCACACCACTTGGATACGCCAAACCGGTGGATGCACCTGCGATTGTCTGGATCGGCGCCGCATTACCGGATGCGCCCGCTGCATATACCGTGATCGCGCCAAAGCCAGCCGGACCGCCGCCGGCGTCAGCTACATAGACGCTGCCGCCTGAATCGACAGCAATTCCCTGTGGATCGACCAAGCCCGTTGCCGGGCCGCCAATCTCGACTACCGGCACGGCGTCGCCGTTACTGTGCGCTGCGTAAATCGTCAGGCTCCCGGCACTGTAGTTGGCGACATATAAAATGCCCGACGGACCCGCCGCAATTCCGAAGGGATAATCCAAGCCGGTATCGGGGCCGATAATCGTCGTAAGCGGCAGGACATCCCCTTGGCCGTTGATCGGATAACTGGTCACGCTGTTGGCGTAGGAATTGGTCACGAAGATTCCCGACGGCGGCGCCGGCGTTCCGGTCGCCACCCCTGACAGATTGACCAGCACCCGGCGGCCTCGCGTCCGCCGTGTCGCCCCCATCGTGATCGCAAGCTGCCCGCCGAGTGGACCCGATTGCTCGGGGCTGAACGCCACGCCGATCGTGCAATTCGCGCCCGCAGCCAACGCTCCGCCGCTGCAGGTGTTGCTGCTGATTCTAAAATTTGGTGGCGCGGCGATCCCGCCAACCGGAACCGTGTCGCCGCTGCGATTGGATACTGTGATTGTCTTTGGAGATGAAGTCGTCCCTGCCAGCTCGCGGTTGAACTTGAGGCTATTCGGAGCGACGGTAAGGCCTGTCGCCGCGAATGCCGCGGCTACGAATCCGATCAAGCCAAGAATCGATGTGGCTCCTGCCGCGATTACAGCGTTTCGAATGACATCCCCCTGGCGCCTACCCACCAAGCTGGCGCGGTTACGGTGTGCTGATGTTGGCGCGCGGGCAGAAGCTATTCAAGGGGGTCCCCCTCCGCGAGAGGACGAAAGCCGGAGTGAGCCTGTAAGCCGGGTTCTGTGCCCCACCGGGAGGATGGGGCGGCGATCATTCCTCTAGGCCGCCGGTTGCCCGGCGGCTCGTGCGACCATACCCGAGGGATTTTGAGCGGGCCGCTCACCCTCCTATTTGGTCTTGCTCCGAGTGGGGTTTGGCATGCGCGCGCGATTACTCGCGCGCCGGTGGGCTCTTACCCCGCCATTTCACCCTTACCTTTTCAGGCGGTCAGTTTTCTGTGCCACTTTCCGCGGATCGATCCGCGCCGCCATTAACGGCCACTCTGCCCTTTGGAGCCCGGACTTTCCTCCTCCTTGCGGAGGCGATCGCCCGGCTCACTCCGGCGAAATCCAACCTATCACGCCTGCAGGGTGCGTTCGTAGTACAAGATGCGCTGGCAATTGGGGCAATAATGGATTCCGAGATGCTTCTGGATCTCGTTGTAGAATTGCGGTGGCAGCCGCATTCGGCATCCCTTGCACGTGCCGTCCTTCGCCAGCACCACCGCAATTCCGCCCCGCCGGTTGAAGATCATGTCGTAGCGCGAGAGGAGGGCGGGTTGAATGGAAGTGGCGATCGCTTCGCGATCCTTACGATGCTTTGCGATGGTTTCCTTTAGCTCTTCGACTTGCGCCGCGATTTCCTTTTCCGCTTCGGCAAGTTCGGTGCGTCCCTTGGCGATTGCTTCGGTGAGTTCCGTGATTCGAGCGGTTCGGCCGTCGGCGCCGTCCATCAGGCCGAGCAACTCTGCTTCAAGGCGGGCATTGTCTTCCTTGAGTGCCTCGACTTCATGCGACAGCGCCTGGAGTTCCTTGTCGTTCCGAATCAGGTTCAGCCGCATCCGCTTGTTGCGGATTCTAGCCTCACCTTCGGCCAATTCGCGTTCGGCCTTTTTACGGGCGGCTGCGACTTGCTGGTCCTGTTCGGTCAGGCGGTCAAGCTCGGCCTGGTTTTTCTGAGTGTCGCCGCGAAGCTGTTCAACTCTTCCCGCGATCGATGCCAGTGACTGTTCCAACTCCTGCAGCTTTTGATCGACGACCTGCAGGTCCATCAAACGGTTTATCTCTTCAGGCAATTCGGCCTCCGTGCAATGAGGTGGGCCCACCAGGATTTGAACCTGGGACCAGCCGGTTATGAGCCGGCAGCTCTAAACCAAGCTGAGCTATGGGCCCTCGGGAAAACATTGGGCTAATGGGATCGTAGCAAGATCGGCGGAAATACTTAAGGGCTTGGCGATAAATCGGCAATTAAATTTTTCCCTCCACTGGAGTCATCCGTCGCGAACCTCGCGCCGATGTGCAATAACCGCTTGCGCGGCCGCTGCCGCTTCATCCTGGGAATTTGCGCCGGTACCCGTCCCTGCCGCATTAAGGCGCAGCGATGCGATTTCACGCGTTTTGCGCCGGCGCGCCAGCGCCGCGATATAGTCTCGCATCAGGGCCGCCGTTCGGGCGGCATCGTCTGCCGCTGGATCGACCGCCACCGCGGCCACCCGGCTCTGCTGTTCCGGCGTGAGTCGCTCGGAAATCCACTGCGCGAGGGCCGCATAATCCTCGTCGGAGCGGCATAACTCTTCCAGCGCGCCTGCGAACTGACGATCTTCGAAATTCTTCATCGCTCCGGAAGCTGTAATTTCTCCGCGCAACTCCGGATGAAGCACCGCGAGCGCGACCAAGCCGATTTCCGCCTTTGCGCCCGCATCGATCGCGGGTGCGGCGAGCGCTTTCTCGGGCCGCGATGCGCGCGTACGGGGTGATTCGCGGCGCGCTTCACGGCGGAGAATATCTTCACTCACCCCAAACATATGCGCCGCCTTGCGTACTAGTTGATCGAACTGCAGCGGATCGCGGATCAGGCGCAGCTTTTCCAAGACGGACTGGGTAGCCTTGATGCGGACTGCGAGCGGGGCCGCCGGGCCGGGAGCCTTGGCCGCCTCCTCCCGCAAATACAAATCAACCAGTAGTTCCGCATTGTCTATGAGTGCCGTGAACGCCTCCGGACCGCGCTCGCGGACGAGTGTATCGGGATCAAATCCCTTTGGAATAAAGATTCCGCGCCCGAGCAATCCTGCTTGGAGAAAGACCTCCAATGCGCGCATCGAGGCCTTGCGGCCGGCGGCGTCGCCGTCGAAACATGCGATAATGTTCTTCGTAAATCGACCTGCCGCCCTCAACTCTTCAGTCGAAGCTATCGGGCCGGCTCCCGAGGAATCGGTCATGTTCTCCGTAAACCGTCCCGCCGTTAGTATTTGATCGGCGGTGAGCGCCGTACCGCATCCGGCGACGACTTCTTTGATACCCACCTGCGCCAGCGCGATCACATCGAAATAACCCTCGACCAGAATCGCACGGTCCTTCTCCGTGATTGCCTTTCGCGCTTCGAATAATCCGTAAAGAGTACGTGACTTCGAATAGAGCGGCGATTCGGGCGAATTCAGATATTTGGGCAGGCCTGAATCGAGCACCCGTCCGCCAAACGCGATGGCGCGTCCCTGCGTATCGCGAATCGGGAACATCACCCGCGAATGGAACATGTCGATCGGGCCTGCGGAGGCCTTTTTTATCAGTCCCAGCCGAAAGCCGGCTTCACGCAATCCTCGCCGCTCCAATGCCTTTGCCAGCGATGCCGGCCGGGCGGGAGCGTAACCCAATCGAAACGCACGCGCGGTTTCGTCAGTGATTCCCCTTGCCCGCAAATATTCTCGCGCTACAGCACCATCGTCCGTATTCCAAAGGACGTGAGCGAAGAAATCGGCGGCGACCTCATTGGCTTGGCGCATCGCCTCGCGTTCGCCCGGCGGCGGTCCGCCTTCACTTCGTTCCGGAAGCACAACTCCATATTTCTGCGCGAGAGATCGCAGCGCCTCGGCAAACGACAATCCCTCAACGCGCATGATGAAATCGAAGACGCTACCGCCCACTCCGCATCCGAAGCAATGGAAGAATCCGCGCTCGGCATTAACGGAAAACGACGGAGTTTTTTCGTTATGAAACGGGCACAGTCCTGTGAAATTTCGGCCGGTGCGCTTAAGACGCACGTGCGCGCCGATTATCTCGACGATATCCGCTCGCGAGCGGACTTCCTCGATCTTGTCATCACCGAAATGTGCCATTTGATACTGCTCAGGAAAGGCTCATCCGCCGCTCAATACCGCCCTCATCCGGTCCGGGTAATTCGTCATGATTCCATCAACGCCGAATTCTATCAGCCGGCGCATCGCCTCGGGCGGGTCGACAGTCCACGTATAGACCATCAGGCCGCGTTCGTGCGCCGCCTTGCACAGGTCGGCCGTTACCATGTCAAAGCGCGGATTGATCGCATGCGCATGCATTGCGACCGCAGCCATCAAGAGATCTGTCGAGCCCCTTTCAGCCAGCAGCCCGAAGCGAATGCGCGAATCGAGGTCGCGGATCTTTGCGAGATAATCCCAGTTGAAGCTGGAAACTATCGAAGTGCCAAAAGCATCGCGCTTTTGCATCACGGCTGCGACCTGGCCTTCCGCGCCTGCCGCTTTAAGTTCGATATTCAAGCCGCATCGTCCTGCTGTTGCGCCAAAGACCGCATCGAGCGTGGGGATTCGCTCGCCGCGAGAGCTGCCGTCTTTGAACCACGCTCCCGCGTCAAGCCGCTGAATCTCTTCCAACGTTAGCTCGGCGACTTTGCCGCGTCCGTCGGAGGTGCGATTTACGGTCTCATCGTGGATGACAACGACGGCACCGTCGCGGGTCAATTGCACGTCCAATTCGCACATATCGGCGCCCGCATCGATTGCGGCGCGAAATGCGCTCAGGGTGTTTTCGGGAAAGGTGCCGCTGGCTCCACGATGGGCTATGTTAAGCGCCGCCCGCCTCACCGCCTTAATGTGTCCAATTCCATTAATGAATCGAGTTTACGCTGTCGCGTGAAACGGGCGCAAATGCACGGCGCTCGGCATTCAACAGGACGGCGAGTCGGGTACTCGAATGGATCGCTCCGGGATGGCAAAGTTGGAACCGAAGGATTGCGTGTGAGCGCTCAAAAGACGTACGCCAAGGCGATTTTTCGCGTTCGCGCAGCGCGCGAGGACGATGCCGCCGGGATATTGATGTCTCGAGGAGCGATTGGCTGCGCGGTTGCGGGCCTCTCGAAGCCGGACGCGCGGAGGAGAAACTCGATTTCACTCGAAGCCTGGTTTTCACGCATTTCCGAACGGGAAGTGGTGCAGCTTACCGCCGCATTGCGCCAGGCCGGTATCCTGGCGGATGAAGGCCGTACAAGCGCAATACACCGCATCGCGGATCCGGGCTGGTCGACGATGTGGAAGACGCGGTTTGCCCCGTTTCGGATCGGACGCCGGTTCCTGATTGTTCCGCCATGGCGGCGCATCCACGAGGCGGGCCGCGTGAGTATTGCGATTCAACCCGCTCAGGCATTCGGCACCGGGCATCATCCGACCACCGCAGGAGCGTTGCGCGCGCTTGAAGAACTGACGCGGACCAGATTGCCGGGCGCAATGCTCGACATCGGGACCGGCTCCGGGATACTGGCTATCGCCGGCGCGCTTCTGGGCGTGCGCGACATAGTCGCGATTGATGTGGATACCGGAGCCTTGGAGAACGCTCGCGCCAATTCGGAATTATGCTCCGCGGATCGGGTGATTCGATTCTCGTCCATACCGATTGAATCGATCCGCCGCCGATTCGATCTGGTGACGGCAAATATTCTGAGTGAAACGCTGATCGGAATTGCGCGCCAAATGAAGCGCATCGTTGCGCCCGGCGGGCGGCTGGTCCTCGGCGGAATTCTCGCGCGCGAGGCCGACGAGACACTCGGCGCCTACCGTACCGCCTTTCGATGCGAGCGCCGCAGCACCAATCGCGGATGGACGACACTGGTGCTCGCACGATGAACCGGCCGCCAAGATTCGCGATTGCGCATCCGCCGGACGCCGCTGGTATCGCCGTCATCGAACGCAACGAACTGCATCACCTGCGCGACGTGGCGAGATTGAAGGCAGGCGATACGATCTCTGTGCTCGATCCCTCTGGGCGCGAATATCTGGGCGAAATTTCCAATCTCGGGCGCAGTCGGGCGGAAATCCGAATTATCTCATCGAGACCGGTTCAGAGCACCCCGCGGATCATACTTGCCACGGCGATCATCAAGGGTCCGCGTATGGATCTCGTTGTCGAGAAGGCAGCCGAGCTTGGCGCGACTGAACTCTGGCCGATTCAATGCGCGCGCGGGCTGGTGCGCTCTCCCGGGAGCGAGCGCCTATTGCGGTGGCGACGGCTCGCGCTCTCGGCGGCCAAACAGAGCCTTGCGCCGCGCCCAATGGAGGTGCGCAGTCCGAGCGAGTTCTCCGAATTGATTCGCGCCGTCCCGGAGGGCGCTCTCGCCGTGATTTGCGCGATTGGCGCGGAGTCCCTTGGCAGCGTCATACGCAAGGCCGGGCCGCATTCGATGCTGATCGCATGCGGCCCTGAAGGTGATTTCGATAATGCCGAACTGGCCGCAGCCGATGCCGCCGGCTTCGTCGCGGCAGGGTTGGGGACAAACCGGCTGCGCAGTGAAACCGCCGCAATCGCCGCCTTAAGCATTGCGATGGAAGCGCTCACGGCGCCCGCGTGATAAAGATAAGCGGAGGAGACAGGCCGGTGGCTTACAAGTTCGCCTTCATAATGGACCCGCTGGAACAGATCCTCGTCGACAAGGACACCACTTTCGTTTTCATGCTCGAGTCGGTGAAACGCGGCCACGAGATATACTTTGCCGGCATCAACGATCTTCATGCGCGTGGCGCGAATGCGATGGTCCGTGCGCGCCGATGCGAGGTTGCCCGTGCAATGCCTCATTACCGCTTTCTAGGCGAAGGCGAGGATCGGCCGCTGGACGATTTCGACGCTATCTTCATGCGCAAGGACCCGCCCGCCAACGATGCGTACCTCTACGTGACGATGTTGCTCAGCCTTGCTGACAGCCGCCGTACATTCGTTCTGAATCATCCGGCAGGATTGCGTGAAGCGAACGAAAAGCTTTACACACTCAACTTTCCGAGCCTGATTCCCCCAACGCTGGTAACTCACCAGAGCGCACGGCTGCGGAATTTTCTGGAAGAGCAGGGCGGCGAGATGATTGTCAAACCTCTGGATGGCCACGGCGGTGAAGGTGTTTTTCACGTACATACACGCGATCGCAATCTGAATGTGATCCTTGAGACGGTGACCCGCAATGAAACACGGTTAATTATGGCGCAGCGGTATTTGCCCGAGATTCGCAATGGCGACAAGCGATTGATCGTGTTGGACGGCGAGCCGCTTGGATGCATGTTGCGCGTGCCGCGCGAGGATGAACATCGCGGCAACATTCACGTGGGCGGCACCTGCATCAAGGCGCCGGTCTCCCCTCGCGACCGCGAGATTTGCGAGACGCTAAAGCCGCGGCTCAAGCGCGACGGGTTGTATTTCGTCGGCTTGGACATCATCGGCGATTTTCTGACCGAGGTGAACGTGACCAGTCCGACAGGCGTGCAGGAGATAGATCGACTGGATGAGGTCAACTTGGAGGCGAAAGTTATCGATTTCGTCGAATCGCGGGTTCGTGCGCTCAAGAACTAGCGGCAATCAATCAAAGAAATGCTCGCGGCATGCCGTTGCATGAGAGGCCGCCGATCGATACGAATAAATGTTTCCGAGGCAACCCGCCACGGTGGGCAGGTAGCTCAGTCGGTAGAGCAGAGGACTGAAAATCCTCGTGTCGGCGGTTCAATTCCGCCCCTGCCCACCACATTTACCGCAATGAATACAGGGCTTTCGTAGCATCCGCCGTTTGCCTGAGCCGCGCGGCGGATCGCGTAGGTCACAGTTTTACTCACAGTTCCAGCCGTGGCAGGCCGCATCGAGCGCGGCGCGAGTCCAAAAGCTCAGAGAGAGTTGTTATCTGGCGCGTGGCAATTTGCGCTCACGCCAAGCGCGGAAGCGCGCATACGTCAGGTTTGTGCCGGTAGATCGCGCCGCAACTTTTGCGGACCGTTCGCGCGGCGTGTCATTGAACAGGGTCGAATACTAACAGGGTCCGGCTGATATGCGTGATCCGCCGCATGACTCGCATCCAATCTCGGCAACCGGGGGATTTGCCTGAGCTTGGGTTGGAAGATAATCCGCGCGCACACGCGAGCCACGATGCGGCGGCGTGAGCGGCTTTCGCTTCGCCGTTAGGTGCGAACAAAACTGAGCACGGGAAAGGTGGTAGCTGATTGGCACGCGCGTCTTGGTTGCGGGGCCGCGCTACTCGGCTCGCGGGCGACTCGCGTCGCGTTCCTGTCTGAGACGAGCGCGGCTACGGATGGCCGTCTCAACCACGCGGAGATTTGCAGGTGAAGGATAACCGACGCGACGGTCTGACCTGACTTGCTCGCGGTAGCAATTACGATCGAGGGAAACTCAACGCTGGGAACCGGAATACTTGAGAATCGAAAAGACGGTCAATCTATCAAGTCTGGTTGGCGCTCGCGGCTAGGCCGGGAGAGATGGGAAGTATCCGCATTCGGAAGCATCGTTCCCGGTCTAAGAAGGGGCCTTCCGGGGGAGTACGGGAGCGCGAGAGGTAGGGAGCGGGGGGTCAAGGAATTCCATTGGGGACTTCCCCGCGTTCGATTTCTTAAAAGTTGTGGAGCCGCATATTATTTTGCGTGGGAAGCAAGCTGAGGCTTTCCAATCGGCTTGCACGGCGTTGGCAGAATCATGCGATGCCCGTGCCACAGGGATTCAAAGAGCTTGTCACGGGCTTGCGTGGAAATTGCCCGGCGCGGGGAGATGCGGGCGCGGCGGGATGCCTCTGCCCCTGCTTTGTAGAACCTCGAATCGATCGGCCGGGCGGCTCCTGGCGGTGATGCGGATCACTGCTGGCGGAGTCGCGCGCGCCGTGTGCGAGGTCACTGCCGGAATGGCCGATGCTGAGCGCGCCGGCGCACGCGACAGTCGCTTCTAAGCCCGTTTGCGCGCCCGCGTGGTCGATTCCTGTGCGCGCCACCTGAAACAATCTGCGGCTCCATGCTGAACGCGCTGGCGGCGAGCTGGCCGGGCGAGAGGTTCTATTTGGGTTTGCGCCGCGCGCGTGTACGTTCCGCAGTCGCCGATTCGCGCGTTGGTCGATCGCATCGGTCACGATCGTGGGGCAACTTAGTCGAAGCCGGATGGAGAATCGATCGCCGCGCGTGCGAGTGTGCGCTGTAAACTGCGCTTGCCGAGAACCCGCGCGATGCGATCGCCAGCGGTTCCATAAACAAGCGGCCGGTACACCCGGCCGCTTGTTGCTCCCGCGATGCTGTGAAAGCATCGCGTTGGTATGTCGAGCGTCCCTAAGTGTATCGCACGCGCCGAACCAATCGCTACCGGCGACGACGCGCTTCGACCGCTTCAATCCCGCCGCAGGTCGGACAGCCCCGCGCTTGACCGGAATGAAGTTGTCGCGGTTGTTAACTTTTGCCAGTACCTCGATTCAGTGATGCCTCGTAACAAGTTGCACCCGACGGCGATCACTAAAGTAACCGCCTTCCTGTTTGTGGTCGGGCCAGTATTCTTGGAGGATTGGAACCCTGTCTTTCTGGATCGCATAGACGTTGAGCCGGGCACGGTCGCATACCGTCGCGCAGCGTTTTTTAATGCTTGGTGGCTCTTGTCGCATATCGCAGGTGCCGGTCACTGGTGGCGCAATGAACCTTGCTATTTTGCCGCTTTCCTAATGCTCACGGCTGGCGGGGATGCGGTGTCGATTCGCTATAAGAGTGCCCGTGTGCGGCTCCGGGAAATTGTCGCGAAGGTTCGCCGTGCCGCCGATCGTAAATCCACGATGCGTCCGGCGTGGCGGCGGAAAACCTTGTCTCGCTATCCAGTGATCGCAAAGCTACTCCACACGTTCGACCGCGACACTCCACGTGCTCGTTCCAAAGGCCGGACACAGAGAAACCCCGTCTAGTGTGAACGTCATCGGGTGAGTTTGTATCCTTCGGGCGAGCATGAAGGTGCCCGATGGACACGCAGCCGATGACAAATGATGACCGCCTTCTGACCCTCAAGCAGGTTGGTGCCTACCTTGGCGTCGGCCGCTCTTGGCTAATCGACCATATCAAGCGCGGAGATCTAGTCGCCTTCCGCGTTGGTGGGGTATGGCGCGTCTCGCGTTTTGAGTTGCGTCGATTCCTGATGAGCAACCGGAGCGACCGCCAGCGCGACCGCAAGGCCCAAGAGGCGAACCCGTCAACATGAACCCAGAAACAAGAGCGCCGCGAAGGCCTGCCAGCCCACGCGGCGCGAGGAGCAACGTAATGTGCTTGAGAACATACCTCAACAGACAAGGAGGTTCCAGCCAGCGACCAAACAGGGCGCGCGCCCAAGAGCCGGAGCCTCTTGGTGATTGGCCGCAAGAGGTCGCCTTGGAGGAGCGGCGGCGGCGCAACATCGCGGCGCTGAGGCGCATGGACGAGCGCCAATTTTCGGAGCGGTTGGCGGCGATGTCATGCTGGCGGTGCTGGCTGGCGCGCGCGGCGCGGCGCGAAAGGAACGGCCGTGCTGACATTCGATGACGTGCTCGCGCGGCTCGAAGGCGCACGACGCTCCGGCGCGGGCTTTGTCGCGCGATGCCCGGCGCATGACGATCGTGCCCCGTCGCTTTCGCTCCGCGAGGGTGATGACGGCCGCGCGCTGCTTAAATGCTTTGCCGGTTGCGCCTATCGCGACATTGTGGCGGCGCTTCCGCGCGGCGGCAGCGCCACGTGTGCGCCACGCATAGCGGGCGCGAGCGGACGTGCGGACGGTGATCGAGGCCGTGTCGCGGCGGCGCTGCGAATCTGGAGCGAGGCGCGCGATCCGCGCGGGACGATCGTTCAAGACTACCTTGTCGGCCGGGGAATCACGTTTACGCGCGGCGCTCCGGCGCGTACCCGATATGCTTCCACGCAAGGCCGATGCGCGGCTGTCAATCTCGCAATCCCGCCGTCGCTCCGCTTCCATCCCGCGCTCAAGCATCCGTCGGGCGCGCGCCTGCCCGCGATGGTCGCGGCGATCGATGCGCGCAACGGAGAGTTTGCCGGAGTTCATCGCACGTTTCTTAAACCCGATGGCACGGGCAAGGCCGGGATTGAACCAAACAAGATGGCGCTTGGACGGGTGAGCGGTTGCGCGGTTCATCTGAGCGCCGGTGATCGCGCGATTGTTTTGTGCGAAGGAATCGAAACCGGGCTTTCGATTCTGCAAGCGACCGGCCACCACGTTTGGGTTGCGCTCGGTGCGTCAAACCTTGGGATGGTTGAGCTTTCCGATTTCGTGCGCGAGGTGATCATCGCGGCCGATAACGATCCTGCTGGAATCGAGGCCGCGCGCGCCGCCGCTGAACGATACAGAGCGCGCAAGCTCAAGGTGGAAATCCTAGCACCAGCCTTGCAGGGCGCGGATTTTAACGATCTGGCGCGCGAGGGCTAAGCCGATGGGAAGCGAGCGGGAAATTGAGAGCGCCTTCGGCAAGCGCAAAGTGATCACGATCGATGGCGGACGCGGCGGCGGGCCAGAGTCTGCTCAATGCGCCGTTTGGTCGAATAGGCTCCGGCCACGGCCGCTCAAATGGTTCTGGGCGGGTTGGATTATGGAAGGCGGGCTCAATTTTCTCATTGGCGATCCGGCGGCTGGAAAGGGTCTCTTTCTGGCTGACTTGGTTGCGCGCATCACACGCGGGGCCAAGCTGCCCGATGAAAGCAAAGCGCCGCGCGCCACTGTGCTCATGTGCGCGATCGAGGAAAATATCGCGGGCGCGCTGCTTCCACGGCTGATTGCGGCCGGAGCCGCGCGGCGGCGCGTGGCGGTTTTCACGCCAAGCGCGCCCGGTGATGCTCGCAACGGCGGGGCGTTTGAGGGATTGCCCAAAGGAATCGAGCGCCTGCGCAGTCAAGTTGAACGAACCGGCGCGCGCTTGGTCGTCTTCGATCCATTGGTCGATTTTCTCGCGGCCGGAACTGATCCGAACAATGAGGTTGCAGTGAGCGAGGCGCTGAAACCACTGACCCGTCTCGCGGAAGAGAAGAGCTTGGCGATCATCTGCGTCCGCCACTTGAACAAGAAGAGCGAGACAAAGGGGTTCTATCGGATGCTCGGCTCAACCGCGTTCGCTCAGAAAGCGCGCGTCATCATGCAGATTAAGCAAGACCCCGAACGCGATGACAGCCGGATACTGTCGTGTGAGAAAAACAACTACGCGCAAAAACCGGCGGCGCTCGCCTTTCGGATCGTCAACGGACGGAACAAGACGCCGCATATCGAGTGGCGGGGGCCGTTGGACCGTGAAGCGGAAGAAGCGGCGGCCGACGCGGAAGGTGTGACGCCAACCAAGCTGGATGAAGCCTGCAACCAATTGAGAGCATTGCTGGCTGATGGGCCAGCCGATGCCGAAGCGGTTCAACGTGCGATGCGCGCCACTGGCGTCGCCGATCGTACCCGGTTCCGAGCGTACAAGAAGATGCGGGTCAAGAAAGAAAAGGTGTCTGACGAAAAGACCGGGGAGATTGTGAAATGGAGGCTGTCGCTCCCATGAACGCGCGACAAGCCGCCACGCTGCCAGCCGCTGAGAGTGAGTGGCAGTCTGGCAGTGTGGCAGTGTGGACCAACATCTTTCCCCACGGGAACATGGGCTTTACCACTTTGCCCATACTGCCATACTGCCAAACTCTTCACGCGCGCGCACACACACGCGCACGTCACGAAGGCAGAATCGCGGAAGGAGGGACGCCATGAACAAGCAAGGTGAGTTGCCCGGATTCGGGCCGGACGCGCGCGACGCCTTCCGGTTCACGTGGCACAACACGATGCTAGGCGCGCGGGTATGGGTTGAGCATCGCGGAAAATGGCGCGCGGGTGAAGTAGCTGGTCGCGGCCGACAATACGCCACGGTTGCGATCGAGAGTGCCAGCGGTCGGCGGAGACGGGTCAGAAAACTCTACGCAGAATTGCGGAGGTTGAAATGAGTGCGGTTGTATCCATGAAGCGGGAGCGCGAAAGGCTTGCGTTCGCGGATCGGATGACGGCGATCGAGCGCACGCTGAGACGCGGCGGCACGATCGAGCCGGAGAAGATGCTGGCGAAGCTGCTCACGGCGGAAGAGGTAGCGGAGCTGCTCGGCTTGAAGCTCGGCACGATCCGCAACATGACATCGCGGCGCGAGCTTCCCTGCGTCCACCTCGGCAAGCGCGCCGTTCGCTACCGGCTGGCCGACATTCTGGCGCTTATCGAGTTGCGCTCCGTCGCGGCAATAGGGTGAACAATCCCATGTCGATACGGGCGAATAGCTGCGCTATACATGGTGTCCATGACTGGCCGGAAACTGCTCCGCTACCGCCAACGGCTCAATCTTACCCAAACAGGGTTGGCCACGAAGCTCGGCACGACCAGAAATACGATCGCGCGCTGGGAGAGGAACGAAGTCCCAATTCAGCACGCCAAGATGCTGCACTTGGCGTTAGAACGGCTGGTTGCCCTGTCGCAACGCAAATAGCCGTCCACGACACCTTAACGACATTCCGGGGTTGATCGCCAATGATACGCTATGTATCACTAGGTCTTGGTGCGGACTGTGACCGGGCGGCAATTGAAACGCTATCGCTTACAGCTTGGCCTTGCTCAAAGCGAGATGGCGGCAAAGCTCGGCGTGAGCAGAAACACAATCGCGCGATGGGAGCGCGGTGGAGCCACAATCCAACATTCAGTAATCCTGCGGCTGGCGATCGAGCAATTACTCACTGTGGCCGAACGAGGACGGCGCAACCCCAAGCGAGCCAGTCCGCGTGCTCCGAAAAAGTGACTGAGGCGATCGACGTGTACGTCTCGTACATCTTGGCGGTAGTTGCCACGATGTTGATCGTAACAGCCGCGATCTATGTGGCGCTTAAGTGGCGGCGCGCGCCGAAAGTTTACCGGGCAATGCGGATCATCGCGAGTGCGAACCTCGTGGCGGGCGTGATCATTGGTGTGCTCGCGAGTCAGCTAGCCCTAAACGCGGGAGTGCGGATGTCGGGCGGACCGATCGGTTTCCTTCACCCTAATCCATGCGCTCCTGACGGCCTTCCCGCGACGGAGTTGGGAAAGGCTATTGTTCTTGAAGATCAGCGGCACGCAGGCGATCCAAATCGAATGGATATCGCGGAGACAGCTTCTCTCTGTAAGTCACGTCGCGGAATGAATGAGGCGTTGGCGCAATTGGACGAGGCGAATCACGACATTTGGGAAAAGTGGTCCAAAATTGGAGCCACGGCAACACCAGCAATTCCAGCGGCGACAGCGACACCGCCCGCGAAAGCAGCATCACCGGCAAGCACCCCAAAATCTGAAACCTCGATGGGTGCAGCGTGTGACGCGGCGTTTATCGCGCGGCACGTACTTGGTCGCGATCTTTCCCTAGGTACGCACGAAGCATGCATTTCTTATGACGAAATTGCCGAAATGTGCACCAGCGGATCGCTCGCGAAAGATTCGGAGTATTGCGAGCAGGCGTTTGATTTCCAACGTCGGAGGATGGGCGGATGAAGAACGGCTTGCCGGTTCAAGGAAGCCGTGGAGCTATCTGTCCGCACTATGACGCGCAAGCGCGCGGGCGTTCTGGAAATGAGTGGCAGAGTGAGCAAATGAGGTAACGGCGATGGCGCGTGAAGGTGCGAAAGATCGTGGAATCATGGAATGGCCGCGTGGCTCCGCCAAGTGGTGGGCGTCGTATGCGGGAGCGGACGGCAAGATGCATCGCGAATTCGGCGGCGCAAAGTCGGCGGCGCGCAAGCTCTATGAACTACGCAAGACCGAAATTAGGGAAGGGCGCTGGTTTCCGAGCGCGCGCCGACGTGCGGCGCTGTTCGACGATCTGGTTGAGAATTACCGCACGGCGAAAGAGCGCGAGGGTAAGTCGATTATGAATACCGCCGTGGGATTCAATCGCCTGCTCGATCGCTTCGGCGGCCGACGCGCCGATTCAGTCACAGCGGATGAGGTTGAACGATGGCGCGCCGATCTTCTTGCGGCGAAAGCTCCCGCCACTGTCAACCGCAATCTCGCACTTCTCCGTGCGATCATGCGCCGGGGCGCGCGCGATCGCCGGATCGCGGCGGCGGCAATCCCCGAAATCAAGTTGCTCAAGGAGAACAATTTTCGTGTGCGTTACCTGAGCGACGTTGAGGAACACCGGTTGTTGGCCGCGCTCCCCGTGCGGCTTAGGCCGCTAGTGATCGCCGCGATTCATACCGGGATGCGGCGCGGAGAATTGCTCAACCTCAAATGGCAGGATGTGGATTTCGTGAGCGGGACGATTTTCGTGAGCCGGTCCAAATCGGGCGAAGGCCGCCGGATTCCGATGAGTCCTACCGCGCGCGACACGCTTGAGGCAATGCGGGGAAAGCGGCGCGCGCGCCGTCATCTTCAAGTTGTCGATCGGCGCAACGCAAGCCCCTACGTGTTTACCGCGCCGCGCGGCGGGATGGAGATGAACCTTGCGCGCTCATGGTATCCGGCGCTTGAGCGGGCGGAGCTTGACGATCTGCGTTTCCACGACCTGCGGCATACGTTCGCGAGCCGTCTTGTGATGATGGGTGTACCGCTCTACGAAGTGCAAACCCTGCTCGGCCATAAGACGCCCGCGATGACGCTCCGCTATGCCCATCTAAGCCCGGCGAATTTGCGCGCGGCGGTCGCACGACTTGACGCGCCCGGACCGAAGCCGTGGGCGGTGAAATCGGAGAAGGTTGGGGCTGGTTAGGCGATTGGCTTCATAGTCGAAATCGCGTCGGCGGCGCCGCGCGTCTGCCGCTCGCGCCAGGATCGCGCGTTCGGGGATACGGGCCTAATTTAGGAAAGTAGGTACTTAATGCAAAGCTGAAAAAAAGCGAAATCTGCCGGAATCTAGCGGGTCGGCCGATCGTTTTTTCTTGAAACGCCGATCGGCAGCGGCGAAGCACTTTGCTAGGCGCTGCCCGCTGGGAATAGAAAGGCTGAGCGGCCGATTAAAGCACCGCGTCGATATAGCTGAGCGGTCCGGTTATGCTGCGGCCCAGTCCCTGATAACCGAAAAATACGACGATTGCGACAACCGTGAGAATTAGCGCGTACTCCGTCATCGTCTGGCCGCGCAGAAGGTATTTCATAGCGATATCTCCCCTCGTCATCTCAACCGCCAAGAGCGGCTGGGATCACAATTACGCTACGAAACTTTGGGAGATCATACTTTCGGCAAACGGCAAAGTCAACGCTAGGAACCGGCTTATTCTGAGTCTACGAGGGCGAGCGCGGCGGCGTGGCCGGGATTCATCTACCGCTTATAGATAGCTCGCACCCAATGCGAAAGGTCCCGTTGAGGGGCCGAATTTGCCACCCGCAGTGGCTGGCTTCGGCCACTGCCCGCTCCGGCCGGTCACAGTTTTAGTCACAGTTGGACATTGAGCTTGGAGTATCACCATCATTCAACCTCACCCGCGCAAATCCAATTAACACGGGCGCTTGGTTCACTGGCGCTCACCCAAGGATTACGGCGATGACGGGCAAAATCACTCTGAAAATCCTCGTGTCGGCGGTTCAATTCCGCCCCTGCCCACCATCGATCAATCCGATTGCAATCTAGTTTTGCATGCGCGCCTGGATTCTGCCTTATGGACACCCATCGTACGGCGTACTGGCAATATGGTAAGTTTGCCGGCATGAATTTTCGAAAATTCGCCGTCGATTATCGCCACTTGCCCCAGCCGATCTTTGCGATGTTCGCGCTGAGCATACTACTGAGTGCTATTGCCACCCCGGCGTGCGCCGATAACGTTGCCGACGGCCGGCGCTATTACCTGCGCTACTGCGCTTCGTGCCACGGCGAATCAGGCGATGGCAACGGGCCGGTGGCAAAAGTCCTCAAGGATCAACCAGCCGATTTGCGTAAGCTCGGCGCGAGTTTGGGGATGCCGCTGCCTGCCGCGCGGCTTTCCCGATTCATCGACGGCCGCGAGGCGGTAGCCGCGCATGGACCGCGGACGATGCCGGTGTGGGGAGACAGATTTCCGGAAATTTATGAGGCGAAAGGCTCGCCTGAGGGCGATTTGCCGAGCCGAATCAGAAAGATTATCGACTATCTAAATTCTATTCAGGAGAAGCCCGCGCCCAATATTGCACCGAAGTCTCATTGACCCGCGCGCAGATGCGTTGCGGATCCTGCCGGCTCGTCAGGCGAAATGGACGATGCCGAGAATTATTTCCAGCAGGATCAGCAGTGCCACCACGACCTCCAGCCAAAACAGGCGCCGCTCGCGGGCCACATCCAGAAGCAGAACCATTGAATCCTGGATGCTCTGCAATTTGCTGATTAACGCGGCGTAGCGGTCGGCCAAATCAAACTCGCCGCGCAAGTCGATGTAGATCCGATCCATCGCGGGATCGTCCCAGGCGGCATCGGGCTTATCGAGGAGGTGAAGCACCGACAGGACCTCGGTCCGAGTGGAGATCGCCTCGCCGATGAAGCGATGCAGCGGGCGGATGCGGAACGGCACCGTTCCCCGGGATTCCAGCAGATCGACAAACTGTCCGGTGCGCGCGAACAAATTCTCTACAATTCGCTCGTAGTATTCCATCGCGGCGCTCTGCGCGACCGTTAATGCAACAATTTCCGCGCGTCCGGCGGTCATCCGGTCAACGCGCAGCATCCCTTCGGAAATGCCGGTCTGCGCAGCTGCGTCTTCCAGAACGGAATAGTCCTCGCGGATAACCTTGGTTGTCAGCTTGGGCAGAATTTTGGAAATTCGCGCGCGCTCGATTTCGCGCCGCTCGGGCGGGATGTCGTGCATCACGATCGCGCCGAAAGGGAATATATAAACGCCGCCATCGTTATCGACTGGAAGATACAGGTTGAGCGGAGATACCCGTGCCTCCGGGAATGAAGCGGCAATATGTCGCAGCGAGAAATTCTCCTCGAATGCGACAGCATAAAATTGATGGATTCGATTCGGCATTTCAGTTTCGCCTGTGATCCAACATCCGGCGGCTACAATACTTTCAACCGGCGACCGGCAAGCGCAACCCGGTGGCGAATGTTACCGGACGGTTAAAACTGGATTGCGGAGGCTACGGCATGGCTTTCCGTCATGTTCCGAGTCGGTTAGGTTCGACTACCGGAGCGTGATTGGATGAACAGCGGCGCGAAGCGGCCGATCGCGTTGACGATTGCAGGGAGCGATCCCGGCGGCGGCGCGGGCATGCAGGCGGATTTGAAAACGTTCGCCGCGCTTGGTGTCTATGGATATTCGGCGCTCACGATGGTTATCGCGCAGAACAGCCGCCGAGTTACCGACATAGAAGTGGTCTCGGCAGCGATGTTCATCAGCCAGCTTGAAACTTTGGCTGAAGAGGCCAAACCGGCGGCAGTGAAGGCTGGAGCCACCGGCAATGCCAAGCTGATCAAAGTAATCGCACGTGCAATCGAGCGGCTCAAATTGCCGGCTCCGGTCGTCGATCCGGTAATCGTGTCGAGTGCTGGCAAGCGCCTGCTCGATCGGGCCGGCCTTCGCGCGATGCGCAGGCGGCTGATTCCGATTGCGCGGATCGTCACTCCGAATATTCCAGAAGCTGCGGCCCTTGCGAAGATCAAAATTGATTCTCCGGCGGCGATGCGCAAGGCGGCAAAGGAAATCGTCTCGATGGGCGCACGCGCGGTTGTGATCAAAGGCGGCCACGCAGCAAACGATCGGATGGCCACCGATCTATTTTACGACGGCCGCAAATTCATCGAATTGGCCGCGCCGCGTATCAAAGGGGGCGGAGCGCACGGCATGGGATGCGCTTTTTCAGCGGCGATCGCTGCCTATCTCGCGCGCGGTGCGAGCCTTGAAGATTCGGTGCGCGGCGCCAAACGTTACGTTACGCTGGCGATTCGTCGCGGTTTCAAGCTGGGCCGCGGGCGCTTGATTCTCGATCACTTTGCGCGCAGCTGATTCGGTACGATTCGCGGCGGTCAGCTTTCGTTCAAGTCTGGCCGGCGGCTCCGGCGGCGCCCGCCGGGGCCAGCCCGGTCAGCATCGAAAGCATCGCCTCCATCGGATCTGGCTTTTCGAACGGCAGCCGCGCGATGTCCTTGGTTGCTAACACGACATCCAGGCGTGGTACCGGCTGAGCCTCACGGCAATAGACGAATGCGGTCGCGCAATAGTCGTCGCTGCGCTCGACCAACCCCCAAGTCACCGCTCCCGAAGCCGGTTTCATCCAGCCGGTGCCTGCGACGGGATGAGTCGCCTCGTACGCCGTCTTCTCAGCATCCTGCCCCGCGGCGAACATCATCGCGCCAATTTGCTGGATAGTGACCTTCAACTCCCGCGCGAACATTACCGGTTCGGCCAGATGCCATCGATAAAACCCCACGAAATTCGGATTTACTGTAGTTGCGGAACCCTCGGTGGCAGCCGGCCCGACAAGTAATGGTGCACCGCCATACGGGCCCAGGTGACGGCCCAATCCCCATCCGCTGCCGACGTAATCCTCCAGTCCGGTACCGCAGATGGTCGGGAAGTCGCGATCGCCGTCACGGTATATTTTCACTTCGCCCTCGCCGTACCACATCCCGGAGTCCAGCACCCGGACTCCAACGACGCAGCCAAGGAAGCGGCCGGGTCCACGGAAATTATCGACGATTACGAAGTCGCGCTTGTGCACGGTGGGGTTTTCCCGGCGAAACGAAGCATGCAGGTATCCGGCATATTCGGGAATCGACGGTTCGATGGTGAAATCGATCTGGTAGTAGAGCAGCGTCGGTTGAGGTGACGCGTTATGAAACTCCACGCGGACCGCGCGTCGAAACGGGATCGGTATAAACGCATTATAGCCGCGCGCCTCGTTGACGGAGAACAGGATGTTGTAAATTTCCGCGCGGCGACCGTGCGGAAGCCCAAAGAAGTCCAGCGCGGGAACCGAAATGCTGGGCTCGGCCGCACCGTCATAAAATACTTCCAGCACGAGGGATCGAAGCAATTCCGGTGGCGCCGGTGGAAAAACCATCCATATGTGGCGAATCGTTCCCGGGCCTTTCAAATCCGCCAGCACCACCCGCTCGCCGGGCGCGATAATGCGCGATGGAGCGCCTTTGCGTCCGCCGCATTCGGTGCCGCCTTTGCCGCGCGCACCGGTCGGGTTCTCGAAACTAACCGACCGCGAATCGAGGTTGGAATCGATGAAGCTCGGGTCCCAAATGTTGTTCATCAGGTCTCTCCGTTTAAGGTCCGGGTGCTGAATTGCATGTAGTACAGAGCGGCAGCGGTCTCAAGCTGCGCGTAGAGCTCAATTTAGCCTTGAGTGCATCGTGCGCATATTTAGTCTCCATCCGGCCCCGTGATATACCCATATCGAGGCATCGCAATGGGGGCAGGGCAGTCAGCCAACGGCAGTGCCGGATGGGACCCGGCCGAAATCGCGGCGATCGCGGTTCGGCTCAAGAACCAGCCCGGAGCCCTTATGCCCGTGCTGCATGCAGTTCAGGAACGGCTCGGGTACATTCCCGCCGATGCCGTTTCGATAATCGCACACACGCTCAACCTCTCGCGTGCCGAAGTCCACGGCGTCATTAGTTTTTATCATGATTTTCGCACTGAGCCGCCCGGCCGCACGATAATTCGCGTGTGCCGCGCGGAATCGTGCCAGGCGATGGGCGCGACCGCACTGGCTGAGCATATCAGGCGGCGGCTTGGGCTGGATTTCGGTGCGACCAGTCTCGGCGGTGAATTCACGCTGGGTGCGGTCTATTGCCTTGGCAATTGCGCATGTTCGCCGGCGATCATGGTGGGCGATGATATTTATGGCCGCGTAACGCCGAATCGGTTCGACGAAATCATCGTACAACTGGGGAAGAAGTGATGGACGCGCTGGTTTACGTTCCCCGAGATGCCAGCGCAATCTCGCTGGGTGCCGACACGGTCGCTGGGGCGATCGCTGCGGCGGCAGCAAGGTGCGGGCGCCCAGTTAAAATCGTGCGCAACGGGTCGCGCGGAATGTATTCGCATGAGCCGATGGTGGAAGCCGTGACGCCATCGGGCCGAGTCGCATATGGACCGGTTTCGACGGCGGATGTCGGAGCGCTATTCGAGGCGGATTTTCTAAATGGCGGCGCGCATCGCCTTAGGCTTGGCGTTGCCGAGAATATCCCATGGTTGAAGTCGCAGACTCGCCTGACATTCTCGAGGGTTGGCGTCATCGATCCCGCCTCACCCGATGACTATATCGCGCACGAAGGACACCGCGGGCTCGATCGTGCGCTCACGATGGCCCCCGACGAGATTGTCGCGGAGCTGACCAAGTCCGAACTGCGTGGACGCGGTGGCGCGGGTTTTCCAGCCGGAATCAAATGGAAGACCGCGTTGGATGCGCGCGCGGACCAGAAATACATCGTTTGCAATGCTGACGAGGGCGATTCAGGGACATTCTCCGATCGGATGATCATGGAAGGCGACCCGTTCGCGCTGATCGAGGGGATGACCATCGCTGCACTCGCGGTCGGTGCGACGCGCGGCTACATCTATTTGCGATCCGAATATCCTCATGCCCGGCGCACTTTGGCGACAGCGCTCGCCGCGGCACATGCAAAGGGGTGGCTCGGCGCGAAAATCTCTGGCAGCCGGAATGCATTCGATATCGAGCTTCGCATCGGCGCGGGCGCTTACATTTGCGGAGAGGAAACCGCGATGCTCGAAAGTATCGAGGGTAAGCGCGGTATGGTCCGGTATAAGCCGCCGATTCCCGCGGTCGAAGGTCTCTTCGGCAAGCCGACCATCGTAAACAACGTAATCACGCTTGCGACTGTGCCGGTGATTTTCGACCGTGGAGCGGAATCATATGCCGCGACGGGCACTGGAAAATCGCGGGGGACACTTCCGTTTCAAATCGCCGGTAACGCGAAACGGCCCGGACTGGTCGAAGCTCCCTTGGGCATTACAATTCGCGAAATCGTTGACGGATATGGCGGCGGCACGGCGAGCGACCGGCCGATTCGAGCGGTTCAGGTTGGCGGTCCGCTGGGGGCGTATTTCCCTGCCTCGATGCTGGATACCTTGCTGGACTACGAATCGATGGCGGCGCACGGCGGAATTCTTGGCCACGGCGGAATCGTGGTTTTTGACGATACCGTCAATATGGCGCAGATGGCCCGCTATGCAATGGAGTTCTGTGCGATTGAGTCGTGCGGCAAATGCACGCCATGCCGGATTGGGTCAGTGCGCGGCACCGAAGTGATCGACGACATCATCGCGCGCCGCCGCTCCACAGAGAATCTCAGCCTGCTGCGCGACCTATGTGATACAATGAAGCTTGGCTCATTGTGCCAATTGGGCGGGCTGGTTCCGCTGCCGGTGTTGAGCGGATTGAAATATTTCCCTGATGATTTCGGACTTACGGCCGCTGACGTTGAATTTATCGGTCCTGACCTTGCCATAAATACTGCAGGAGCGGCGAAATCCGATGCGATCGCGGGCTGATAACGATCTCGTTACGCCGGCGCGAACCGGTGGACGGCTAGTTGCGCTGGAAATCGACGGCCGGCCCGTCGCCGTTCCGGAAGGTACCTCCGTGATCCGCGCGGCGGCAGAGGCTGGAATCCGGGTACCAAAGCTTTGCGCGACCGATTCGCTTGAACCTTTCGGATCGTGCCGGCTGTGCATAGTCGAAATCGAAGGGCAGCGGGGCTATCCGGCCTCGTGCACGACTCCGGTGCGGGATGGGATGCGAGTCCGCACGGAGAGCGCCGCGCTTGCGCGCCTGCGCCGCGGGGTAATGGAGCTATACATCTCCGATCATCCGCTTGATTGCCTTACTTGTCCCGCCAACGGCAACTGCGAATTGCAGGACATGGCGGGTGCGGTTGGATTGCGTGAGGTCCGCTACCGTCCCAGCGACGAGAATCATTTGAGTGCCTCCCGGGACGAGTCGAACGCATATTTTACCTTCGATCCGTCGAAATGCATCGTATGTTCGCGATGCGTTAGAGCGTGCGATGACGTTCAGGGCACGTTTGCGCTCACCATCGACGGGCGCGGTTTTGCGTCGGTCATTTCGCCGGGCCAGAACGGGCCATTTTCCGCGTCGGAATGCGTATCATGCGGCGCGTGCGTGCATGCCTGTCCGACGGCGACACTCACCGAGAAATCGGTCATAGAACTGGGCCAGCCCGAGCATAGTGTCGTCACGACCTGCGGATACTGCGGCGTGGGATGCTCGTTCCGTGCCGAAATGAAAGGCGATCTCGTGGTACGGATGGCGCCCGATCCTGACGGTCGTGCCAATCACGGCCATTCGTGCGTCAAGGGCCGCTTCGCATGGGGCTACGCGACGCATCCCGATCGCGTGATTCATCCGATGATTCGTAACTCGATCGATGCGCCATGGCGCCAAGTATCGTGGGAGGAGGCGATTGGCTTCGCCGCCGACGAATTCAAGCGGATTCAGGAAAAATATGGACGTGGTGCGGTGGGCGGAATTACTTCGTCGCGATGTACCAACGAAGAGACCTTCCTGGTTCAAAAGATGGTCCGCGCGGCGTTCGGCAACAACAACGTCGATACCTGCGCGCGCGTGTGCCATTCGCCAACCGGCTATGGCCTTAAGACGGCATTCGGGACCTCGGCCACCACTCAGGATTTCGATTCGGTGATGGCGTCCGACATAATCATGATTATCGGCGCCAATGTGACCGAGGGGCATCCTGTGTTCGCATCGCAGATGAAGCGGCGGCTGCGCCAGGGGGCGAAGCTGATTGTCGCCGATCCGCGCGCGACCGAGATTGTGCGGATGCCGCACATCGAAGCGGCGTTCCACTTGCAGCTTCGGCCGGGGACCAACGTTGCGCTGATCAATGCGCTCGCTCATGTGATCGTTGCCGAGGGTCTTGTTGACGAGGAATTCGTGGCCGCGCGATGCGATCCGGCCGAATTCGCCACGTGGAAGAAATTCGTTTCGGAGGAGCGCAACTCCCCTGAATTGGCCGAGAAAATCACCGGTGTGCCGGCGGAGAAAATTCGCGCCGCTGCACGCCTTTACGCGAATGCCACCAACGCCGCGATCTACTACGGCCTGGGCGTGACCGAGCATAGCCAGGGCAGCACGATGGTGCTTGGGATCGCGAACCTTGCCATGGCGACCGGAAACATCGGCCGGCCGGGCGTGGGCGTAAATCCCTTACGCGGCCAGAACAATGTGCAAGGCTCCTGCGATATGGGGTCGTTCCCGCATGAATTCAGCGGCTATCGCCACATCTCCGATCCGGTCGTGCGCGCGACCTTCGATGCCGCATGGGGCGTGAAAGTCGATTCCGAGCCTGGCTTAAGAATTCCGAACATGTTCGATGCCGCCCTCGACGGCAGCTTCCGCGGCCTCTATGTGCAAGGCGAGGACATCGCGCAGTCGGAGCCCAATGCAGCGCATGTGTCCACTGCGCTGCGTGCGATGGAATGTATCGTGGTGCAGGATCTGTTTCGCAACGAGACCGCGAAGTATGCTCACGTCTTCCTGCCGGGATCGTCGTTCCTTGAAAAAAACGGAACCTTTACCAACAGCGAAAGGAGAATTTCGCGGGTCCGCAAGGTGATGGCGCCGCTCGGCGGCAAAGAGGACTGGGAAATCACCTGCGACTTGTCCACCGCGCTCGGCTACCCGATGAAATATTCGCATCCACGCGAGATTATGGACGAAATCGCACGGCTAACGCCGACCTTCTCCGGTGTCAGCTATGAAAAGTTGGATCGGCTGGGCTCCGTGCAATGGCCGTGCAATGCCGATGCGCCAGCGGGTACGCCTGTGATGCACACCGCGAAGTTCATTCGCGGCAAGGGCAAGTTCACGATCACGGAGTACGTCCCGACCGAGGAGCGCATCAACGCCCAATTCCCGCTAATTCTCACCACTGGCCGTATCCTCACTCAATATAACGTCGGAACCCAGACGCGGCGGACACCAAATGCGGCGATGCATTCGGAAGATCGCCTGGAGATTCACCCAAATGACGCCGAGCTTTACGGAATTCGCGACGGTGATTTGGTGTGCGTGCAGAGCCGGCGCGGCCAAACCAGCCTGCATGCGCTCGTAACGGATCGGGTGCAGCCGGGAGTTGTCTATACGACGTTCCATCATCCCGAATCGCATACCAACGAGTTGATGACCGAACATTCCGATTGGGCGACTAACTGTCCCGAATACAAGGTTACCGCGGTGCATGTGTCGCCGGTCTCGCGTGGCTCGCAGCAGGATGCCACCGCGGCAGGGCGCTGATTCGAACTTCCGCGACCTATTGAAATGGATATCCGCAACCTGATTCGGATGGCGAATGACATCGGCGCCTATTTCGCCGCATACCCGAATCACGATGAGGCAGTTGCCGGGATCGCGGCCCATCTGCGCAACTTCTGGGATCCGAGAATGCGTCGCGCACTGATCGATTATAGCAACCAAGAGGGCGGTGCCGACTTGAAACCGATCGTGCGCGAAGCGGTTCTGGCGCTGGCGCAGCAAGACCGCCCGGCCGGATAGCCGTGGCCTTTAAGCGTCCCATTATCGCAGTGCGCCGCCGCCGGGCGTTTAAATGGAGCACAGGTTCGATGCGCGCGGCCATCGAACAACTCGCCGTCGAGGAGCCGCTCGAAATCCGGCTCGCCGGAAAACGTTTTACGCTTACGATGCGCACCCCCGGTCACGATGAGGAGCTGGTGGCAGGGTTTTTGTTTGCGGAGGGATTCATCGAAAATGCCGATGAACTCGGTCAAGTTCGCCGGGTGCGCGACCGCCGCGGTGCGCCTGAACCCAATGCAATTGATATCGTTCTAAACGTCCCGGCCGCTGGCCTGCGCGACCGGCTAAAGCGCAACTTCGTCATTTCTTCCAGCTGCGGCGTATGCGGAAAGACCACCATCGATGCGATTCGCCGGCGCGTTAAACCGTCGTCGAAATCTGCCCGCGTCGCGCCGACTGTACTTCTGGGCCTTTCCGATCGCTTGCGGGAGAGCCAACCAGTGTTTGCAGCGACCGGAGGCTTGCACGCGGCTGCGCTGTTCGACCTTGCCGGCACGCTTATCGTCGCGCGCGAGGATGTCGGCCGCCATAACGCGGTTGACAAGGTGGTCGGCTATGCGCTTCGCAGGGGAATGCTTCCCTTGAACCGGCATTTAATGATGGTCAGCGGGCGGCTAAGCTTCGAAATCGTGCAGAAGGCCGCCGCTGCCGGCCTGCCGATCGTCGCTGCGGTATCGGCACCGTCGTCGCTGGCGGCTGAATTAGCCGCGAAGATCGGCACGACGATTGTCGGCTTTCTCCGCGGCGGCAGCTTCAATGTCTATACGCATCCGCAGCGAATCTCTGCGTGACGCGCCGATCGCCGCTGTGGCCGTTTCGGAATTCGCCCTGATTTGAATGGCTATTTCGACGCCTGCGGCGGGAAATCCTCCCCTTGAGCGGTGCGATGCGGCGCAGATAACCTATACGGTTGAGATTATGTCGGAGCAGCCGCATGTACGCGCGTAAACGCGCGACGGATCGGATCGCCCGCGAAAAGGTGCTTTACCAGCGCCATCCGGGTGGCGACATTTCCGTGTGTGTCGTTTATCCGAATCTCTACCGCCTTGGGATGTCGAACCTCGGCTTCCAGGCAATTTTTCACATCTTCGAATCGAACCCGCGCGTGGCCGCCGATCGCGCATTTCTGCCCGAAGCTGACGAGCGCGCGGCGATTCGCACCGGTGCCGAGCGGTTTCTCTCATTCGAGCAGGCCCGTCCACTTTCCGACTTCGATGTCATTGCGTTTTCGATTTCGTTTGAGACCGACTATCTGAACGTCCTGAGCATCCTCCGCATTGCGGGAATCCCATTACGCCGCGCAGACCGGGCCGATCGAAACTTTCCGATGATTGTCGCCGGTGGCTCCGCAGTCTTTCTCAATCCGGAGCCGGTCGCTGATTTCGTCGATCTGTTTCTGATTGGAGAAGGGGAGGAGATGGCGCCCGAGTTCATAGAGCGCATTGCGGCCGCGCGCGGCACATCGGAACGATTGCGCGAGGCGGCATCAGTTGACGGCGCCTATCGCCCCGATTGGTACGCGCCGGCATATGACGGCGGGGGCCGGCTCGCTGCGGTCGATTACTCAGGGCCGGCATCCGCACGCGTGAGCCGGCGTATGATTGCCGACCTCAACCGATTTAACACTTCGTCGCTGATTCTTACGGATGAATCCGTTTTCGGCGATATGTTTCTGGTCGAGGCGAGCCGCGGCTGCCAATGGGGATGCCGGTTCTGCGCCGCCGGTTTCATGTACCGGCCGATTCGATATCGCGCGCCGGAGAGAATCCTCGCGGAGGCCGAGCGCGGCCTTACCGAGCGCAATGTGATTGGGCTGGTCGGCGCGGAAATGGCGAGCGTACCGGGCGTGGCCGAGGTCGCGGCGGCGGTGGCCGATCTGGGAGGCCGGCTGTCGCCGTCGTCACTAAAGGCCGATTGCATCTCGCCAGCACTGGCGAATGCGATGGCACGCGGTGGGAATCGTAGCGTCACGATTGCGCCGGAAGCCGGCAGCGAGCGAATGCGCCAGGTAATCAATAAAAATTTGACCGAAGCCGAGATAATCCGCGCCGCCGATATGATGCTTGGCGAGGGCGTTCCCAACTTGAAGTTTTACTTTATGATTGGGCTGCCCGAAGAGCGTGACGAGGACGTTATCGCAATCGCGAACCTGGTGGCTCGCGTGCTCGAACGCGCCCGCGAGCGCCGCTCACGAATCGGGTCGGTCATCGTCTCGCTCAATCCATTCGTGCCCAAGCCGTGGACGCCGTTTCAGTGGGACGCGATGGAGGATGCACGCACGCTCAAGCGAAAGGCCGCGCTCCTGCGCGGCCATCTTGAGCGCCTTGGGCCGGTCGAACTTGACGCGGAATCGCCGCGGGAAGCCTATTTCCAGACGATGGTGTCGCGCGGAGATCGCCGCGTGGGCGCGATTCTGGAACGCCTTGAATCGGCGGGATGCGACGGTCCGGGGCCAATTTGGCATGAGTTGAAGGCAATTCATCGTGAAGCGGGAGAGGATGGCGAGGCCACGCTGCCCGATCCGGATTTTTACGTCACGCGCCGGTTCGGATACGATGAAACGTTGCCGTGGGATTTTATCGATCATCATATTCACAAGTGGTTTCTGCTCGCCGAGCGCAAAAAGGCGCACCACGAGCACCAAAGCCCTCCGTGCGATGTAACCCGATGCACGGTATGCGGCGCCTGCTGAAATTGCGGAAAGAGGAGAGAATTGATGGCTGAGTCACGGATTGGAATTGGACGTCTGGTAGCTACATCGATGTTCGCATTGGCTATGAGCGGCGCGGGAGTCGCGATGGCGCAAACGGGAGCGGGAGATGTCCCGGGAACGTCGGTGGTACCGGCGACGGGAGGTTCTTCGGCTGCTGCATCGCCATCGGCACCGGCATCAGCCGCGCCGACGTTTGCCCGGCCGCGCGTTGTCAAGCATCATTCCGCCCCGCCTGAAGTAGAGCCCGCCAATGCGCGATTGATGCTCGTCCAAGATGCGTGGGTTTACGCGGATGCATCGAAGTCGAGCGCCCATGTTCAGAAAGTCTATGCCGGCAAATACGTGATGGTCACTGGCAGCACCCGCTCATATCTGCAAGTCAAACTGAAAAGCGGCAAGGTCGGCTTTATAGAACCGTCGGCGGTCAGGATCGATAACGCCACGGACAAGGTATGGCGGCTCACGCGCGATGCCGAGGTTCGCGATAAGCCCAATCGCTGGGCGAAGAAGCTGGCTCAGGTCCATCGTGGACACGATGTCCACGTCGTTGGAATGGCGCTGGACTATTGCAAAATCCGGATGAAGGATGGCCTTGAAGGCTATATTCCCATCAGCTCTCTGCAGTAAGGCGCACCGGAAGTTCTAGTTTCCACGTTCGCCTGCCGGATGCGGAATCGGCTCGCCTGATTTGCCGACATAGATCGCATCGAAGAAGGTCTCAATCCGTGATGCGCCCGCAGTCGCGGTGATCGTGTATCGCCCCGGATGCGGAATCGACACGCTGAGGTTCACGGCCAAGGGGACTTTCTGCGTGATTCCTTCAGGAAGCTGGCCGGATTTGCTCGCCTGAATTTGTCCCGTGATTTCCGGAATGATTGGAACGCCGGCTTCGTCGGCGAGCGTGATGCTCAGCGGGAACTGCGTCCCGGTTTCGTTCCATGAAATCAGAAACCCAAGACCGACCGCGAGTTGTGCTGGTGCCGGATAATTTCCGGACCTAAAAATGCTCCAGCCCCCGCCCAGGATGAACAGCTTTCCGTTCCCCACCTGAGCCGCATCCGCCAGTACCAGATATTCGATCTTCATCGCTCGCCTCCGCCGGACTTTACTTTCCAAGGTGAATTTTCCTATAGTGTCATCAGTCCGTTGAGGAATCCAATTCCCGGCGAGACGAAGAATCGGATAATAGCCCCGCCTGCGGGGGCAGAAAATACATAGCGCCTGCTCGCGCCTGGATCTGGATTTGGACCGGGACTCTGAGATGGTGAGCGCTCCAAGGATGAGTTCGCTCTCATGCGGGGTTGCCGGTTACGCGGCAGCCCCGCTTTTTATTGGGAGCGACGAAGATGGAGCACGAAAAGGTCCGAGTGCCGGATTTGCGGCGGATGAAGAAGGCGGGCCGGCCGATCACGATGCTGACCGCGTATGATTTTCCGTTCGCGAGAATTTTCGACAACTGCGGCGTTGATATCCTGCTCATCGGCGACAGCCTGGCGATGACCGTTCGCGGCGAGGAAAGCACCCTCGGCGTCACGATCGACGAGGTCATCTACCACACGCGAATCGTCGCGCGAGCGCGCAAGCGCGCGCTGGTCGTCGCTGACATGCCGTTTCTCTCCTACCAAGTCACGCCCGAAGAGGCGATTCGCAACGCCGGGCGGCTGATAAAGGAGGGTGGGGCCGAGGCGGTCAAACTAGAGGGTGGCATCGCGATGGCCGAAACTGTTCGGCGAATCGCCGACGTTGACATTCCCGTCATGGGCCATATTGGGCTGACGCCGCAATCTATCCATCGTATGGGCGGCCACCGCGTGCAGGGACGCAAGTCAGGCAAAGCTCCCGGATGTCGCGAGCGGCTGCTGGAAGATGCCGCGGCATTGGAAGCCGCAGGTGCGTTTGCAATCGTGGTCGAAGGGATGCCGGCATCGCTGGCGCGCGATATCACCCAAAGCGTTCGCATCCCGACGATTGGCATCGGCGCCGGTCCGCAATGCGACGGCCAGGTGCTGGTAATGCACGATCTGCTGGGACTCAGTGAGTCGCCCGCGCCGCGATTTGCCAAGTTGTTTGCAAATCTGTGGAATGAAGCCAGTGCCGCCGCCAGCGCCTACGTTCGCGAGGTTCGCGGGCGGGCATTTCCGGCGCCCGAACATTGTTACGCCGAGGCGCGGGGGGCCTAGCGATGGATATCATCACGGCACCGGCCGCGATGACGCGTTATGCCGAGGCGGCGCGCATGCGCGGCGATCGTATTGCGCTCATACCGACGATGGGCTTTCTACACGATGGGCACATCCGCCTTATGCGCGAGGGGCGAAAGCGCGCGGATTTGCTGGTTGCTTCGGTCTTCGTGAACCCTACGCAGTTCGGCCCCAACGAAGACCTTGCGCGTTATCCGCGCAGCTTCGAGCGCGATTGCGAATTGATGCGCGCGGTTCCAGTCGACGCCGTTTTTGCCCCGGAACCTGCCGCGATGTATGTACCCGGCGCGCAAACGTGGGTGGAAGTGACGGAGCTGACTCGCGGGCTGTGCGGAGCGCATCGTCCGGGCCATTTCCGCGGTGTCACAACGGTGGTTGCCAAGCTGTTCAATATCGTAAAGCCGCATTTTGCGTTGTTCGGCGAAAAGGACTTTCAGCAACTGCGCGCAATTCAACGAATGGTGGCGGACCTGAACTTCGACGTCGAGATCGTTCCGGTTCCGATCGTCCGCGAGGCCGACGGACTCGCGATGAGTTCGCGCAATGCCTACCTCTCGCCCGATGAGCGAAAGCAGGCGCTCGCATTGAGCCGTGCGCTGTGCGCCGCCCGCGACAAGCATCGCGCCGGAGCAATTTCTGCGGAAGAGCTCGCGAATGCTGCAGCGAACGTGCTCAGGCGGACGCCGGGTGTTGCAGTCGAATACGTCGAGGCAGTCGATGCCGAAACGCTCGCTACCAAGCCTGCGCCAAAACGTCCGGTTCTGGTCGCGATAGCGGCCCGGGTCGGCAAGACCAGACTGATTGATAATACGGTTCTATCTCCGATGGAGTGACGAATATGGCAACTCGCAACATGCTCCGCGCAAAACTGCATCGCCTGCACCTGACCGGCGCGAACGTCGATTACCAGGGCAGCATCGCGATCGATTCCGACTTGCTCGATGCGGCCGGAATCATCGAGTACGAAATGGTTCACGTCTGGAACGCGAGCAACGGCGAGCGCCTTGAGACTTACGCAATCGCCGCACCTGCCGGATCAGGCGAGGTATGCCTAAATGGGGCGGCCGCACGCAAGGGCGCGCCCGGCGACATCGTGATCGTGGCGTCGTTCGGACAGATGGAAGAGGCCGAAGCTCGCCGGCACGAACCGACCGTCGTTTACGTCAACGCTGACAACAGCATCAAACGCCCCGCACTCGCCGCCGCACGCTAGCGGTGCGCGCAAAGAAATTTCGAAACCACTCACGGGTTTCGGGCTTCCCGCAGTGGCGAAAACGGCGTTCCGCCATTTTCGGGAAATAAGACGGGAGCGCGAGACGGTTAGCGTGTCACAGTGGCTATGATTTGCGGCCTCATCGATTCATAATTCTTCGTTCCCCGGCTTGAATTCCGGCGGGACTGGGCCGAGCGCTTCTTCCATCTCCTTCGCCCACGTCGCTTCGAGGTGTTTCACCACGATGCGCAGGTTTTCGAGGATGTGGCCGAACACCTCGGGATTAGGCGCGGAATACTGAGCCTGCGGCGGCCACGATGCCGGCGGTATGATTCGCATCGGACCGGCTTCGGTGACGAGCCGCATGATGCAAATGACGTGGCGCGACCACGATCCGGTATCGAAGTGAAGTTGCAGCCGCCGCCCGCCCGGACTCGGCTTCCATATCTCATGAGATCCTGCCGGGATGCGGCCGGTGGCTTTTTTCCATCCGTCAGGGGCGAATGCCTTCACGATTGTACCGCGAATCGAGCCGAGCGGCTGAGGGACGAGCTTCAGCGCTTCCATCGGTCCGGGGATGACGTGCGGTAGATTCAGTTTCTCCACTTCCGCCGTTATGGCCGCGCGATGGCGCGCATGGATTTCATGTATGTCGTTCGATACGGGTGCGTTCGCAACGGTCACGCGATTCCCATCCGGCACGGCCATCGGTTTACTTGCAGCCGCACCGGGGTAGGCCCCATAGAGCGCCTTGATCCCCGCCGGAAGCGGCGACTTGGCATCGCCCGACGGCGTCTGCTCGGTCACGAACAGGCGGCTTCCCGCCGCGGAATACCATTGAAGCACCACCGATGGGGTCATATAGGTCAATGCGGGCGCGCGCACCGAGAAGGGCGGAACGAACGCCGAGCGCATTCGCATCGATGACTCGCATGGCTCGATGCCGTCGATCCATCGAACCGGTCCGATCACATAGAATGCCATCGCGACGGGAAACTGATTGGGAATTCCTCCGGCGATCTCGGCAAGCGTTTCGTGCGGAAAACCATCGGCCGAGCATCCCGCTCCGCCATCCCAAAGCGGCCCTAAATTCGACAATCGTCCCGATTGCAGTCCGGCGGTCTGCCCGCCGCCACCCGGGGCGAACCGCGCTAAGTTTGAGAACTTCGCAATAATAGCGTTGCATCCTGCCGCGCTCCCGGGATGATCGACGAAGCAGAACCGCATCGGCGCTTCGGCCACATCCGCCATTGCGAGACATTCGTTCACCCGCGCGAGCATCGCGGCGAACGGCTCCCCGCCTGGCACCGGAAATTGATGGACTCGGAAGTAGAGCATGGCTGTGATGCTTCAAACCACCACGCGCACTGTCCAAAAGCAAACGGGCCGGAGAGGATATCTCCGGCCCGTTATCGGCGATTCAAGATAGCGCGATCTAATAGTAATCGACCGGGTCGATCTGCCGCTTGGCGCCCCAGTAGAAGAGCATGTTTTCAGTCAAACCCTGCCAAGTGAACTTATTAGGTGGCAGCAGCAGCCGCTTAGCCATGGACTTGAGCGAATAGAACTCCTTGGTGCAGCGCCATACGCCTTCTTCGACTTCCTGCGGCGACAGATTCTTCGGCACAAACATGCAGCGGAAGTTATTCGTGTAGAGGTCCGCGTCGGGGATGATCACGCGCCCCTCGTTTTCCAGCTTGTCGCGCATCGGAGTGCCCTTGCGCGGCGTGACGGTATTGAAGAACGCCTCAGGCGCTTTGACCTCATGCAGGAACTTGAGCGTATCGTCGAAAATCTTCGGATGGTCCTCTTCCAGTCCGAACAGGAAGTTGAGCGAATAGTAGATTCCGTACTTCTCAAGGCGCTTGAGCAGCTTCTTGTACTGGCCGGCATGATTCTGGATTTTGTTCATCGATAGCAGGCTTTCCTGGCTGATCGATTCCACACCGATATTGACGTGGAACACTCCCGCCTTGGCCGCCAACTCCAGCAGGTCCTCGTCATGATTCGAATTGACGGTCCACAGACATGAGAAGCGGATATTCAGCGGCTCGAGCGCCTTGAACAGTTCCTTGGCGAACTTGTGCTTGCCGGTGATCTGGTCGTCGATAAACTGGAAGCGGCGGAATCCGGTCACCGCCATAACCTGCTTGATCTCCTCGACGATGTCCTCGATTGGGCGCGTGCGATACGAACCCTCATAGAACACTGGAATTTCGCAGAACGAGCATCGATAGGGGCATCCGCGGCTGGCCTGAATCGGGGCGGCCTTGAACAGATAGCGGTTGAGCTTGAGGAGTTCGTGGCGCGGGCGCGGCAGGTTCTTCAGGTCGTGTGCGCGGTCGGCCTTGTACACCTGCTTGAGCTTGCCGTCCTGCCAGTCCTGCAGCAGTTGGGCCCATACGAGATCGGCCTCGCCCTGCACGACGGCGTCGCAATGTTTTAGCGCTTCCTCAGTCTGAAGAGTGGCGTGGAAGCCGCCGAAGACGACCGGAATTCCGCGCCGGCGGAATTCATCGCCAAGTTGATAGGCGCGAAGGCTGGCGCCGATCGTGGTGGTCATTCCGACCAAGTCCCATCCGCCGTCCCAGTTGATGTCCTCCAGCCGCTCGTCGCAGAGCGTGACATCGTAATCGTCGGGCGTCAGCCCGGCCATCAGCGGGATCATCAGCCCCATGATCAGGCGCCATCGCGTCTTATGCGGGGTGCCGTCGAGATGGACGGTGGTTGGCTGGACCAACAGAATTTTGGGTCGTTTGCCTTTCATGGCTTCCCTCATTGTGCGCCGCGCGGTGTCTCGCGCGGGATGGAATCAGCCTGATGCCGGTGTTTGTACGTGAGCCACATCAGAACAATTGCGAAAACATAAGTGCCTGCGGCGGTTCCCCAGGCAAAAACTTCCAGATGGTTGATTAGAGCAAGCACGACCAGCAGATAGGCGAAATCGCGCCCGGTCCATCGATCGAGCTGATCGAGCCAGTCCGCCGCCTCTTCGCCACGATGCCTGAAAGCATCCCAAGTGGCAAACGCGCACATCCCAAATCCGCCCAGCACTATCGGAATCAGATAAAGGTACGCGTGGCTGTGGCTGGAGCGATAGCATCCGGTGAACAGTCCGATGAACACGGCCACATGCACGATGTTGTCGGTGATCGTATCGAGCATGCCGCCGAACGGCGTTTCGCTCATCTGGAGGCGCGCAACTTCGCCATCGACACCATCGATTGTGATCGAGGCCAGGAACAGAACCGCGCCAATCAGCCGCGCCCAGTAGTTTGGAATCGAGAACATCACCGCGCAGCCGAGGCCCAGCACCGTGTTGGTGATCGTCACCATGTTGGGCGTGATTTTCGTGCGCGCCAGCCGATAGCTGATCCGCCATGAAATCTTGCGATCGACCCACCGCGCCATCGGGGCGTCCTTGGCGGCCGTTTCCTCGCGCAGCGATTGCGCCAGCCTGATCTCGGCCTCTTCGCGATCTTCAGGACGGCCATTGAGAGCGAAGGGCAGCAGGATTCCGGCGGCCTGCTGGGTCGCAGGACTAATTTTGAGCGGCCGTAGCACCTGCCCAATTGGGCCGGCGGCAATCTCGCCTCCGCGATCGGTATCGGCGCTCGCTGCGCGGTAAACCGGTCCGCCGCTTAGGGTATAGGCCTCCAGGAGCTTTGACAGGTGCGATTTTGATAATACAAGGTTTCCCGAGAATGCCAGGCATGGCGCCGCGAGATCGAGATCGCCCGGCCGCGCGGCCAGATCGCGAAACGACTCGACCATCGCGACCAAGTCGCTGTTGCCGAAGCGGCCCATCGCACGCACCACGGCCTCCCTGCGCTCGCGCGGAGCCTCGATGATGAAATGCTTTATCCCCGCGCGCTCACAATTGATCATCAGGCGTTCCAATAGCGGTCGGCCGAAAATCGTGTTGTCTGCGCGATCGGGAGCGGAAATTAAAGCCGTCTCGATAATCAATGTCTTAACTACTGAAACTAGCCTATTAACCGGCTGGTCAGTTGGCGTCACGTTAACATAGCTGTAACGCCCGCGCGAGTAGGGGGACTACTTTTCCATCGTCCATAATATGAGGCGAACTGTTCGAATGACGCAGCCAGGTGCTTTGCTAGTGGCGGCTGCGTTTGGCTGATAAAATTTTGCAATTCATGGCGACGGTAACCCATCTGCTGTTCGATTTTGGCGGCACCCTCGACGGCCCTGCGCATTGGCTCGACCGGTTTTTGGCCCAATATCGCGCCGCCGGGATCGAAATCAGCCGCGCCGAGCTAGATCCGGCCTTCGACAATGCCACCCGGATGGGCTATCGCACAACACATTTGGTCGGACGATTTGGCTTGGTCGATTTGGTCAGGTTTCTGGTTGGCAATCAGTTCGAATACTTGAGAAAGAGGGGCCCAGAGCAAGTGCGTGCGATGCTGGAGCAGGGCGGTCCTGCGGGGCGTCATCGCGTGGTTGAGGCGGTGACGGCCTCGTTCGTGCGGGAAACCATCGCCGGCATGGAGCATAGCCGCGAAACTCTGACTCCTCTCAAGGCGAACTTTACGTTCGGAGTAGTATCCAATTTTTACGGCAACTTGGGCCGCATTCTGGCCGAGGCCCGGATGGATACATTGTTCAGCGCGGTCATCGATTCTTCGCGAATCGGAATCTTCAAGCCAGATCCTGCGATATTTGCCGCCGCTCTCAAGCGGATGCACGCCATGGCCGATTGCGTCGCCGTTATCGGCGATTCGCTTTCGAAGGATATCGTGCCCGCCAAAAGCCTTGGGATGCGCACGGTATGGTATCGCGCCGCTGGCCGAACCGACGCGATACCGGCAAACGTACCGGCAGATTTCACAATTGATTCACTCGGCGCGCTGTTGGACATCAAGTGGTAGCTGATTTACAAGGCGCGATTATTGCCGCGGGGCGTGGTGAGCGATTGCGCAAGGCGGTCGGCGAACTGCCCAAGCCACTGGTCGAGCTCGACGGCGAGACGATGCTTTCGCGGCAGGCGCGCGCGATGCTAAACGCGGGGGCATCGCGGATTGTCGCGGTGATCAATTCGGAAACCGCGCAACTGATCGCCGAGCGGAAAATTCAGATGCCGCCGGAACTCGAATTGATTGTTCGCGATACGGCCAGCTCGATGGAATCCTTGTTTACTGTCGGCGAACGGCTTTCATCCGGGTTGTTTTTGCTCGCGACCGTGGATGCTTTTATCTCACCGGATGAATTCTCACGGTTTACGTTCGAAGCCACCGGCAAAATCGGTGCGAGTGGCGGTACTCGCGTCGATGGAGCGCTTGGCGTGACCAAGTGGCGCGGAGACAAGAAGCCGCTTTTCGCACATGTAACATCAGCCGGGTTGATTACCGGCTTGGGCGGGGAGCAGGCTTCGATGGTTACGGCGGGAATTTATATGATGCCGACTCGAATTTTCGAACTTGCCGCGGAGGCTCGCAGCGCAGGCCTTGATGCCTTGCGCCAATTCCTCACGATGCTGATTGATCGCGGCTATTCGCTGGTGGCCATCGAGATTGCGGACGCGATCGATGTCGATGAAGGCGCCGACCTCGACGCGGCGCGTAGTGCGATCAAGGGCGGCCGATGAAATACCGGGCGCTGGGGATTTATCGAGAGCCGGAGTTTTCCCCCGGCAAGGTCGAAGCCGACGCGGCGATACTGGATGCCGTCCTGGCGGAGTTGGAACGCGAAGGCCTCGCGGCTACCGCGATCGATGCGGCAAGCTTCGGCGCCGGAACCCCCGCGCGTGCCGACTTGATTCTGGCAATGTGCCAAAGCGAACCGGCGCTCAAGCGGCTGGCGGAAGAGGAGCGCCGAAGCGCCATCGCGATAAATCCCGCGCTTTCGATTCGCAATTGCTATCGCGATCTGCTGGCAGCCGGCCTCCAGCGATCGGGTGTGCCGACTCCGGCGGGCGGCCTAGTCGCAACGACCGAAGGTTTCGATTCAGGCAAGCTCGCAGGAGTTGATTTGAACGCGGGCGTATTCGTCAAGCGCGGCGACCTTCATGCGCTGGGCTCCGATGATGTGCGGCGCGCCGCCAATCGTGCGGAGGCGGAGAAGATTCTTAGCGATTTCGCGCGGCGCGGAATTCGATTCGCGTATATCCAGCAGGAGGCGGCGGGCCGCGTAGTCAAATTCTATGGCGTAAGCGGCAACGCCTATTTTGCAGCGCTACCGGAGGGCGGAGAGGTCGTGGAAGCTACCATACGCGCGCTGTCAGCCGCGGCTTCAGCCGCAGCATCGGCGCTCGGGCTGGAGGCGTGGGGAGGGGATGCGGTCTTGAATGCCGATCGTTTTGCGATTATCGACTTCAATGACTGGCCGAGCTTCGGGCGGGTGCGAGAGGCTGCTGCGCGAGCGATCGCGCGCCGGGCAATCGCGCTCGTGAACCGAAAGGCCGGTACTTAAGAAAGGAACTGATTCACCAATATCGGATGACAACCACCGCCAACGGCAAGCTGCCCTCGATTAAAACTGCAATCCCCGGACCCAAGTCGCGGGAAATTTTCGACACCGAACAGCGCCATATCGCGCCGGGCCGCCAGCGAATTTCGTTATTGGCGGGTATCGCCTTCGATCACGGAGAAGGCGCAACCCTGGTGGACGCGGACGGTAATCGCTATGTCGATTTCTTTGCCGGCGTCGCCGTGGCCGCACTTGGCCATGCACATCCTGCACTTGCCAAGGCGCTTGGGGACCAGGCTGCACGGCTAATCGTCGGCACTTTCGCAACCAAGGAACGCGCCGAGGCGTTTGCGTTGCTGGCCGAGGCGGCGCCGTACAACCTCAAACGCGCACATCTCTATAGCGGTGGCGCCGAAGCCGTCGAGGCCGCACTTCGGCTGGCACGGTCTAAGACCAAACGCCATGAGGTCGTCAGCTTCTGGGGCGGCTTCCACGGCAAGACCGCCGGCGTTATTGGCATGATCGGCGATGAATCCAAGCAGGGCTACGGGCCGCTGGCCGCCGGTCAGTACACCGTGCCCTACGCCGACTGTTACCGATGCCCGTTCAAGATGAAGTATCCCGATTGCGGGCTGTACTGTGTCGAGTTCGCGCGCAATCAGATCAAGATGTCCTCGGGAGGCGCGGTCGCCGCAATCGTGGCGGAGCCGATGCAGGGAACCGCAGGCAACGTAATCCCGCCCGACGACTGGATGCCCGCAATCAAATCCGTCGCGAAGGATTTCGGCGCGATGCTGATCGCGGATGAAATGATCACCGGCTTTGCGCGGACCGGGAAAATGTGGGGGGTTGAGCACAGCGGCGTCCAGCCCGACATCATGACAATAGGTAAGGGGATGGGGTCGGGATTTCCGGTCTCAGGTGTCCTCATGAGCGACGAACTGAGCAAGGCCGAGCCGTTTTCCAAGCCGAGTGCCTCTTCGTCGAGCTACGGCGGAAATCCGCTGGCCGCGGTCGCCGTCGCGCAGACGCTCAAGACGATCAAGTCGGAAAATCTGGTCGAGAATTCGCGCCGGGTGGGTGCGATGATGCTTTCGCGGCTGCAGGCGATGAAGGAAAAATACGAGTTCATCGGGGATGTACGCGGCCGAGGGCTTTTGATTGGCGTCGAACTGGTTCGCGATCTGAAAACCAAGGAGTTGCTCGGCAAGAAAATCACCGAAGCGATCTTCCTCGAATGCCTGAAACGGGGGCTGGTGATCATGGGCTACTTCCCAAAAATTCGAATCAATCCGCCGCTTGTGATTACGGAGGCGCAGGCCGAAGCGGGGCTTGCGATTTTGGACGAAGTATTCGCCCACGTTCGCGATCATCTCGATTGGCGCACGGCCGACTAACCCGGCGGAGCGCGAATCATGGCTGAGTCAACCAGCGGCAACGCGGCGCTTTTTTTCGATCTGGCGGGAACTTTGGTGAAGATGGACGAGACGCGCCAGCTTCCGCTCGATGCGCGCGGAAATATCACGATCGAACTGATGCCGGGAGTCGCGGATAAGCTGCGCCCGATGCACGACCATCTCATGTTCGTCGTGACCAACCAGGCTGGAATCACGCGTGGCCGCCTCACGATGGAGAAGGTGGAAGCCGCGCTGAGGGAGCTGGATCGCCAGCTCGGTGAAATCCTGACCGGATGGCAGGTTTGCCCGCACGATGACGCAGCGGGATGCGAATGCCGCAAGCCCAAGGGTGGGATGATTACCGAATTGGTGGCGCTCTTCGGTGTCGACCTGAAGGCCTCCACGATGGTCGGCGACCAGGAAATCGATCGCGTGGCAGCCATTGCGGCTGGCGTAGGACGCTTCGTCTTCGCCCGTGACTTTTTCGGCTGGAAATGATTTGATGGTCGCCAGCCGGCGTTCACTTCGTTGAATGTCATCAGATGACGGCGAACGGCTCTTCGTTTACGGCGCGTTGATGGATGCGGCGCTGCGTGCGTCGATAGTCGGGCGGTCGATTGACGCGATTCCGGCGCGGCTGATTGGATGGAAGCGCGAACGCAGGCGCTATTACTTTGTCGAACGATCTGCCGGCGAAACAGTCGAAGGCGCCATCCTTGAAGATCTCAGCGCGCGCGATTTGAAAATATTGGATGAATACGAAGAAGTCCCGGCGCTATACACTCGGCAGCGGATTGTCGTGGCTACGCGCGACGGGCGGTCGGTCGAGTGCTGGATTTATATTCAAACGGCGCGCGTCATGGCGGACCTGCCTTGATCCGAAATCACGCCTTGGTGTCGTTGCGCTTTAGCTCGAACTTGTCGAGCCGGTATTGCAGAGTCCGATAGCTCATCCCGAGCATCTTGGCGGCCTTGGCGATAACCCAGTCGCTTTTTTCCATCGCCTGCAAAATCAAGTCGCGCTCGAAATTCTCGAAATTGATTCCTTCGGATGGGATTTCGAACTTTCCCGCACGGGCCCGCGCTCCTACCTTGCCCATCGTCTTTCGCGCCAACACCTCATGCGGCAACTCGGTGGGCATTATCTTGTCACCTTCGCAGAGGAGGATCGCGCGCTCGATGGCCGACTCAAGCTGGCGGACGTTGCCCGGCCACGCGTAGTCAAGCATCACTTCCATCGCCTCGCGGCTGATCTCTTTCACGCGCCCCTCGGCCAGATGGCCGAACTTGGAGAGCGCGTGCGCCGCCAAGAGCGGAATGTCGCCGCGGCGCTCGCGAAGCGGCGGCAGCGTTATCGTCACCACATTCACGCGATAGTAAAGATCTTCGCGAAAGCGCCCCTGATCTACTTCCTCCGGCAGACTCTTGTTGGTGGCCGCGACCAATCGAACATCGACTCGGACGGGATCGTTGCCGCCGACGCGGCGCACCTCCCGTTCGGTCAGCACGCGCAGAATTTTAGCCTGCAGGCCGATGCCGAGATCGGCGATTTCATCAAGAAAGAGCGTGGATTTATCGGCGCTCTCGAACAGGCCGATTTTGCGTTCGCTTGCACCGGTAAAGGCGCCACGCTCATGGCCGAACAATTCGTTTTCGATCAGATTGTCGGGAATCGCAGAGCAATTGATCGCGACGAATTGCCGTGCCGCTCGCGGCGAGAGGCGATGGATCGCGCGTGCGACGACCTCCTTGCCGGTGCCGCTCTCGCCCTGAATCAGCACGGTGGAATTGGAAGGTGCCACCCGCCGGACCATCCGGATCACTTCCTGAATCGCCGAATCCTGCCCGATGATCCCCTCAACCTCGAATTTCCCTTCCAGCCGCCGCTTGAGGAGTTGATTCTCCTGCTGGAGATTGGCCAGCTCGGCTGCCTTCGCCACCGTCATCACCAATGTCTCGCGATCCGTCGGCTTGGTCAGGTAGTAGAAGGCGCCGTTTTTCATCGCTTGTACGGCGCTGTCGATGGTTCCGTGGGCGGTCAATACGACGACCTGGCTCGCGGGATAGGCGCCGCGCACCTTGGCGAGCAACTCGTCGCCAGACATTCCAGGCATCATTAGGTCGGTCAGCACCACGTCGAAGCGTGACAGCGCAAGCAACTCCATCGCGCGCTTGCCCATCGCGGCTTCTTCGACGCGGAAGCCCTCCTCGCGCAAGGTGTCAGCGGTAATTTGCCGCTCGAGGTCGTTGTCCTCGACGACTATGACGGACGCCTGGGTCATGATGCTCTGTGTAACGTGCTTAGCGGGAAGGTGAAAGTCAACGTGGTGCCGTGTCCTTCGGGATTGGGACCAATCGCGGCGGTGCCGCCATGGCGCTCGACAATCGCTTTGGAAAGGAAAAGCCCCAGCCCGATTCCTTCGCGCTTGGTGGTGAAAAATGGTTCGAAGACGTGGCTGGCCACGTCGGGATCGATTCCGGCGCCGGTGTCGGAGAAATTGATCGCGATCCCGCCCTCGGAGCGATGGAAAGCGATCTTCAGCGTTCCGCCGTCAGGCATCGCCTGAATCGCGTTGGCGATTACGTTGATGAAACAGGTGCGAAGCTTTTCCGCATCGACAACGAGAACTAGCGGCACTTCGGCGCCTTCGGTAGCCAGCTCGATGCCCTGGCTCTTCATTTTCGATTCCGACAGAGCGATTACCTCGCCGATGAGTTTCATCACGTCGGTGGGCGCGGGACGGATTTCGATCGGCAGGCCGTAATGCAAAAAGCTCTGCACCAGTTCTGACAGCCGGCGCAGTTCGTCCTTCATGATTCCGACTTGGCGCATGAACGCCTCGCGATCCGGCGGCGGCTGCGGCGCATAGCGGGCGCGTAATTGATCGAGCGCCAGGCTGATGAAGTTGAGCGGGTTTTTGATCTCGTGCGCCAGCCCGCCCGCGAGTTGTCCCAAGGCGGTAAACCGTTCCAGCCGGTTTAGTTCCTGTTCGCGTTCGTGCGCGCGGCGCAACTGCCCGACCATCTCGTTGAAGCTGTGCGTCAGCAAGCCGATTTCATCGCGGCGCCGATCTTCCGGCACCGGTTCAAGGCCGCGCGCGGCGATATTTTGCGCGGCGTCGGCGACGGCGTGGATCGGCTTGACGTAACGATCGGCGAGCAGGTAGGCGAAAACCAGGCCGATCGTGAATATCGTGAGCGCGATTCCCAACTGCCGGGCGCGATTTTCGGCGATCGGCTGCGCGAAATCGCCGAAGTTCGCCACCACCTGGACATATCCGAGCAAATGATCTTCGACTTCGACCGGTATCAGATACACGGTTTTGTCCGGCTCTGCCGGATCGAGTTTGCCGGCCGGAACCGTGAGCAGATTGCCGGGGTGCTTCAGTTGTTCCGGCGTGAGCCATTCAGCTTGCTTCGAATCGACGGCCGCGCCAATCAATTTTGGATTGGAACTATTGAGAATCAGATTCTGGCTCGACGCGATCGATACCTCCAGTCCCTGCGTATGCAGGCTGCTGACGTAACCGCGCAGGCGATCGCGGTCCGTACTGCCGACGGACGTAAGTTCTTCGACGCTGATCTCGATCGCACGGGCAAGGTCTTTGACCTTCTCCTGCGTGTTTTCAACGATCTGCTCCTGGGTGCCGAGGCTCACCCAGACCTCGGCGCCGAGCGTAAGCCCCAGCAAGCCCATCATCAGGACGATCAGCTTGGCCTTGAGATTTAGAGCGGGGAAAGTCAGTTGCATCGGGCTGGCCGGCGGCCTGCCGCTTATCCCTCGGTTTTTGAATCATTGGGCGCCGCAGGCCCAAACAAACGCATCGCTAACAGCCCGGCGCAAAGCAGAGCGACGACCCAGAGCATCTTTTCAAAGCCGCCGATGTATCGGACCACAGACTCGATCTGCTGGCCGAACAGGTAGCCTAGCGTCACGACCACCGGCACGGAAATTACCGCTCCCAGCAGGTCATACATCAGGAAGACTGCCGGCCGCAGTCCGAACGATCCCGCGGTGACATAAATCAAAGCCCGCATTCCGGCCAGAAAACGGGCATAGAAGATCGCGCGATGCCCGTGGCGATCGAGGAAGCTCTTGATCCGGTCGATCTGCACTTGCATCCCCGGCTTCGAAACGCCGAAATAGCGCACCAACCCAGACCCGAAATGCCGTCCCGCGAAGAACAGCGAATTGTCGCCGGCGATAACGCCGAGCAGTGAGACCGCCAGCGTAAGCGGCAGGCGGGTAACCCCGCGATGCACCATATAGCCGCCGGCCAGCAGAGCCACGTCTTCTGGAATCGGCAGGCCCAAACCACACAGAGCCAATACGACGAACAAACCAAGGTATGTGAAGTGTTCGATGTATGCCGATACCAGGCTGGTCAAGGTTCACTTCCCTTTGGTGTAGCGTTGGATCAGGACCTGTGAAATCGATTCCGCAGGCACCCCACGCTCGGCAAGATCGGTTGCAATGCGCGCTTCCGAAATGCAGACCGGGCATTTAACGGCATAGTCGGTCGTAAAACAGTCGTACAGGCTTTGGGACTCCGCTTCCTTGCCACAGCCGCCATAGCACTTCAGTTGGCTGAAGACACCGGGATGATGCTGCGCGCCGGCGTATGCCTTGCGTACATCGCCGTCGAACTGATTGGGGTCCAGTGTCTCCTTCAACTGGCGCATCGGATCGGGGACCCGTGCGGATTGCAGCGATGTATAGCCCACGTAGCAGATCGCAACGACGATTATCGCGCCCATGGCGATCAGAGTTTCGCGGTTAAGGTCCTTAAACATTAGCTTTCCTGTCGCCAATCATAGCATTTCGATGAACCGAAGGCTTTGGCTCGCGAAGCTGTAAAGGGACGCCGGCCGATGCGCGCCGCGCCTGGCATGTGACAACCGGCGCAGCAGGCCCATCGCCATGATTCGCCGGCGAAAATTACGCCTGTCGATTGGGCGTCCCAAAACGGTTGCGTATAGCTCCTCCAGTTCAGCAAACGTGAATTCCTTCGGCAACAAGGCATACGCAATGTTGCTGTATTCAAGTTTCGACTTTAGCCGCTTCAACGCATACACGGCCATATCCGCGTGATCGTACGCGAGCGGCGGCATTTTCGCCACTTCATGCCACCGCCCCGGGCCGGACTTGCCGTTGCCGCTGTGGAGCAGGTTCGGGTCGCGGATTAGGGCCATGTAGGCGACCGATACTACGTGTGCGCGCGGGTCGCGCGATGGATCGCCAAACGTAAAGAGCTGTTCAAGGTACGTTCCGCTGAGCCCAGTGGATTCATGCAGCTGGCGGCGCGCCGCGCGGTCGAGCAACTCACCCACTTTGACCAATCCACCCGGAAAGGCCCATTTCCCGCGTGCTTGGCCATGCTGCAGTTCGACGAGATAAGTTCTGAGCCGGCCATCTGCGACCGCAAACAGAACGGTATCGACCGCAACCATGGGCCGCGCGATGCGTCCGGCGCCGGCTCGGCGGTTACTTGAGTCAGGCTGGCTCAAGCGCTCAACGCGAGCATCGCTTCGAGCGCCCGCTTTGCGCCTTCGCGTACGTCGTCGGACAAATTGATTTCATAGCGCGTGTGGCGCAGCGACTCGAGCGTGCCCTCCAGAGTGATCATCTTCATGAACCGGCACAGCTTGCACGCCTTGAAAAATCGCTTGTCCGGGATTTCCATCAGGAGGCGGTCCGACAACCCGCATTCGGTGACGACTAGGAATTTTTCCGCTGTGCTTTCGCGCGCATAGCGGACCATCGCGCTCGTTGACAGCACCGCGTCCGCCAGCGCAAGGACGTCTTTTCGGCATTCCGGATGCGCCAGCACGACGATTCCGGGGATCGCGTTCTTTACCTTGCTGACTTCCTCCGGGGTTATCTGATGGTGGACGTAGCAGTTGCCGTTCCACGAGATTACGCGTTTGCGCGTGTTCTGCTGGACATAGTTGGCCAGGTTCTCATCGGGAACGAACAGGATATTATTCGAATCGATTCGCTCAACAATCTTGACCGCATTTGCCGAGGTGCAGCAGGCGTCCGAAACCGCCTTCACATCCGCCGTGCAGTTCACGTACGAAACGACTTTCAAATCCGGATACAGCTTCAACAGTTCGGCCTTGCGATCGGACAGGGCGTCCGCGGTGACGCTGTCCGCAAGCGAGCATCCCGCGCGCAGGTCCGGCAAAAGGACGGTGCGCTCCGGGTTGAAGACCTTGGCAGTCTCGGCCATGAAGTGAACGCCGCAAAATACGATAATTTCCGCGTCGGTTACATCGCGCGCCTTGCGCGCCAGCTCCAGCGAGTCCCCGATAAAATCCGCAACCTCGAATATCTCCGGCCGCTGATAATTATGCGCCAGCACTACCGCCCGCCGATCGGCCTTGAGCTGTTTAATCTCGGCAATCATCGCGGCATACCGCTCGCACGCCGACAGCGTGTACTCATCCTGACCGAGCACTGACAGTTTGTCGCGCAATGCGGTCGCGGTAAGGGGAGTCATTTCAGCCGTTGCATTCACTTTTCGCTCCTGACGCAAGCTCGAGTTGCGAGTCCCATACTTTGCGTCATTCTGACGCTTACTCTAGGGTTTAATCACGAATAATGCAAGGGCGGCGGACACAGGCTTCATTTTCCGGGCGGGGCAATCTATAGTGAAGGCCTTGATGGGTACCGCACCTGCATTACCTGAACCGTCGGAGCTGCTCTTGCGCTCGCAATGGGCGCGCGAGATTCCTGGGCTCGACGACGAAATTCGTAATTGGATCAAATTTGCCCCAGGCCACCGGGCATACCTTGAGCGACGGGCGCTTGCGTTCGCCACTCCGGCGTTGAATCCGCAGGGCTTGAAGCACCTTGCCGAGACCGGCGGGCGCGCGCTTGGCGCAGCAGCCGTGTGGGCAACCGCCGACCAGGCGCGCGCCGCTTATCGAGCAGTCGTCTATGGCGAGCGGGAAGATGTCCGCCTCCGCGATGCGACCAAGCGCGCGGAAGGGGTGGTGAGGGCAGGGGGCTCCGCCTATGTGAAGTTTGGGCAATTCCTGTCGACCGCGCGCGGCCTGTTGCCGGATGAAATCGTCGATTCATTCGCATGGTGCCGCGATGAGGCCGAACCGCTTTCCTCGCAAGTGGTCCGCGACTCGTTCGAAACCGCGGTAAGGCGCAGAATGCAGGGTATCTTCCGCGATTTCGATGACCGCCCGGCCGCCGCCGCGTCGATTGCGCAGGTGCATCGGGCGCGCCTACTCGATGGCCGCGAAGTTGCGGTAAAGGTACGCCGCCCCGGATTGCATCAGCAATTCGAGGGCAGCCTGCGCGCGATGGCCTTGATGGCCGCGGTTGCCGAGCGGATGTCGTTTGCGGCCCGCGTTGCCAATGCGAGCGGATTCGTCGAACTATTTTCGCAATTGGTTCTCGAAGAATTGGATTTTCGTCTCGAAGCGCTGAACATGGCGGAGGCCGGCCTGGCCGTTGAAGACGCGCGCGTGAACGATTTCGTCCGCTGCGCGCGCCCGATTCCGGGGCTGGTCACCGAGAACGTGCTCGTCATGGAATGGCTGCCCGGCGTGAGATACACCGACGCCGCCGCGATGCTGGATGCGAATGTCGATCGCCGCCGGCTGCTGCGGCTCGCGATCCAGACAATCGTCGAACACACGTTAATCTATGGCCGTTTCCACGGGGACCTGCATGCCGGCAACGTGCTGGTCACGCCCGAGGGTAATTTCTCGCTGGTAGATTTCGGGATCATGGGCCGTCTCGATGCGCCGCAACGCGCCGCGGTTGTCAGGCTGTTGGCCGGATTTGCCACCCACGACATCGAGGCGCAATTGCTGGCGATGGTCGAACTCGGCGCAATTCCGCCCGAGGCGGACCTCGTCGCGCTGCGAACCGCATTCGAAGACGAAGAGCGGCGCATGGGATCGCGACCGGGCGGTCTGACCTACGACAGTATGGCCGACGAATTGGGCCGCGCGATCCGGATCCTCGTCGCCAGCGGTTTCCGATTGCCGAAAACCCTCGTGCTGTTTTTCAAGAATATTCTCTACCTAAATGGATTTGCGGCCGCCGTTGCTCCGGGCTCCGACCTGCTGGCCGAAATCGAGCCGATCTTAAACTATTTTCAGGGCAAATATGCCGACCAGATCGGGATGCATGGCGTGAAAATCAGCGGCAAGAGCTGGAAACAGCCCGGCGTGACCGGCTAGTCACCGGCGATTTTCAGCCACACGCAGGTTCCGGGACTGAGCGCATCCGCCGAACCGGTAGCCGAATCAATCGCGGTTTCCAAATCGAGTCCGGCGGCGAGCCGGAGTTGTATGCGGCCATCCTCCGATCTTGCCGATAGCACGCGTGCCGGAACCAAATCGATTGAATCTCGCGCGCCCTTCGCGATCATGGCATTTGCGGCGATAATTTTGGGTTCTTCCGCACCGGGATTGCCGTTGGCAGCCTGAATCGACAGCCTGCGCACGATAATTACCGCGGATCCGCTATTGAGGTTGGCGGGTTCGGCAGCGGGAGTTGCACTTCTTAGGAAGCGCGCAATCTCGATGCTGTCGGGCTTCGAAAAAACCTCTTGCGGCGTGCCGGATTGAATCACGTGTCCATCAATGAGGATCGCGATCCGATCAGCCAACTCGCGCGCCTCGCTAAAACTGTGCGTCACATGAATCGTGGTCGTGCCGAGCTCGCGATGCAGTTCCAGAAGCGTCTGCCGGAGCGCGTAGCGCGAATTCGGATCGAGCGCGGCCATCGGCTCGTCCAGCAGCATCAGGGAAGGATTAGCCGCCAACGCCCGCGCAAGGGCCACGCGCTGGCGCTCGCCGCCGGAAAGTCCGCCGGGCATCCGATCGAGAATCGGTGCGATTCCAAGGCTGGCGGCAAGTCTCTCGACCGTCGCGCCGCGTTGATTGCGGGGAGTGCGGCGCGCACCATAGGCGACATTGCGGCGCACGCTCAAGTGCGGGAACAACAGGCTATCCTGATAAAGAAAGCCAACGTGGCGATCCTCCGGCGCGGCGCCGCTGAGGTCGCGGCCGTCGATCGCGATTTTCCCAGCCGTAAGCGGCCTGAGTCCCGCTATTGCCTCCAGCGTCAGCGTTTTGCCGGCGCCCGTAGGACCCAGGATGACGAGATACTCGCCATTGGCGGCATTGAGCGATAGCGGGCCAAGCTTAAAAGCGCCCGCTGCAAGCTCGATATTGTCGACCTCAAGCCGCATGCAGCCGGATCGTAGCATGCGCTCCGCGCGCAGCCATCGCCCGAATTATTGCGGAGAGTGCGGTGGTTTTAGGACGACGCAGGCGTGACGGGCGAGCCATCGTGAAGATCGCTCGACGGCGCGATTATCACCATCTCCCCACCGCTGAGTCCCGACTTCACTTCGATGCCATCCTGATATTCACGGCCGAGCACCACCGGTGACGAATGGACCTCGCCGCCGCGAACAATCCATACCGAGTTGGAGTTGCCCTCGGTCACGAGCGCCTTTTTCGGCACCAGCACCATCGGCGCCTCGGCCTTGTGCGCGACACTCGACAAAAAGACGACCTTCGCGCTCATCTCCGGCTTGATGATCGACAGATCGGGCTTGAGAATCCTGACTTCGACCTTGACGGTTCCCTTCTGGCGATCGGCTTCCGGATAAATCTTTACGACTGACGCCGCAAACTGCTGATCGGGATAGGCATCCGGTATCACAGTTGCGGGTGCGCCCATGACGACCTTTGCGATGTCGTTCTCGTTGATATCGACCTCGCATCGCATGTCTTCAGTGTCGGCCAGTTGCGCGATGTCGGTGGTGCCGCCGCCGGCCTGGATGTCGCCGCCATAGTTAATCGTGTCGCCGACTTCGCGATATTTCTTCAGGACGACGCCGTTGATTGGCGAGGTGATCAAAGTCTGACTTACGTTGAACTTTGCGTAGTCGATTGAACCGTCGGCCCGCTTTAGTTCCGCTTGGGCGACGGCCAATTGGTTTTCTGCGTCGTCCAATGAGTCCTTCGACGCAACACCGTTGCGATACAGCTCGCGCAGCCGCTTTGCCCGTTCCTGCTTGAGCGTAACGTTGGCGTTTGCAAGATCCCGGTCGGCATACGCCTGCTTGAGTTGTGCCTGGTAATCGCGGTCGTCGATTCGCGCGAGGATGTCGCCGACCTTGACGTGCTGACCCTCTTCGATCGGTTCGGCTACGATTTGCCCCAGAATCTTGGTGCCGACCACGATGTACTTGTGCTGGGTTATCACGTAGCCGCTGCCGGTCAGGACGGTTCCAGCCTGCCCGGCGTCCCGGACGGCAACGATTGCGGTCTGGACTTCGGGCGGACGACCGAGCGTCCGCTGATAGACCGCATACCCGCCTGCCGCAAGCACAAGTAGCACCCCTGCGCCAATCGCGATCGGGATCAGGCGGCTGGGCGGTTTCGGCTCGGCCGTGCGCTTGATTCGAAGCGATTCCAATTCGCGCACATTCGGATTTTTTGGCGATTCAGCGGACATCACCCTAGACTCTCCTGAGAGCGTCGGTAACCGGCATTTTCATCGCCTGGCGCGCGGGAAGCCACCCGCCCATCGCGCCCATCACGGCGGCGAAAATGACTGCCTCAATGACGATCAGGAACGTCACACGGAAGCTGAATGCAAGCGTCGAGAACGTCACGAAATTTCCAAATGTCGTCGACAGCCCGTTTATCGGCATCGCAAGCACAATTCCGATTAATCCCGCACCCAGGGCGAGGGCGACCGATTCGATCAAAAACGAAGTCATCACCGCGCTTGGAGTGAATCCCAGCGCGCGCAAGGTCGCGATCTCTCCGGTACGCGCGGAAACCGCCGCGTACATCGTGTTCATCGCGCCGAAGATTGCCCCGACCGCCATGATGATGGCGACGATCATCCCCAGCGTGCGCATCCGATTGGCGACGATCGCCTGATCTTTGTAGTAGTCCGGTTCGGTCTGGGCCTGCAGATTGATACGCGGATCGTCGGCGATGCGGCGAATCAGCGCATCGGTGTCGGTTCCCGGCGCGACCTTCAGGCGTACGCCGCCATAATAGTCTCCGCGCTGGGCATCGTCCTGCACGTTGTGCAGGTCGCCCCAGACTTCGGATTCGAACGTGCTGCCGCCGGAGGTGAAAATTCCCACCACCTTCCAGGTCCCGCGCCCGAAGCGCAGCGTCGAGCCGACCGTGCAGTCCTTGTACCTGCCGACGAGGCCCCTTCCGACGATTACTTCATTGACCGACGGATTGAACATCCGGCCCTCGACGATTTTAACCTTGTCGTGAACCTTGAGCGCGATCGGCCGCACTCCACGCACGACGATATAGTCGGTGCCGCCGCCGGCGCGCTCCAGCCATAATTGCACCGCCAGCTCGGGTGATGCATCGACCTGTCCATCGGGCTCGCGCCGGACTTGCGGCAGGAAGCGCATCGCCTCGAACTGATCCAATTGAATTGCCGAGTAGGTCTCCGTGGTTGCGCCGCGGCGCAGGACGATCATGTTGTCGGGAGAGCCGGCATCCGCAATTGCCGTGTTGAGGCCCGCGACCAGCGCCATTACGATCACGAAAACCGCAACCACGAGCGCGATTCCGCCCGCCGTCATAGCCGTCGAGACGCGCCGAACCAGCAGGCTTCGCAAGTTATATTTCAATGGAATCGCCATCTCAGGCCACCATCCGGAGCGCATCGACGATGTTGCGCCGCACCGCCGAGGTTGCGGGCACGATCGCGCTGCAAAATCCGATCAAAATTGAAATCCCGATTGCGCCGGCGAGCACACTTGGCGGCATTCGCACCAGGCTGAACGGGCCCATCACGATATTTCCCAGCGAGAACGCCTTGAGCAAACCGTATGCTGCCGCGCATCCGATTAGGCCACCCGTCACTCCAATCAGCAGTGACTCGGAAATCAGCAGCGACAGGATCGTGCGCGAAGGAAATCCGATCGAGCGCATCACGGCAATTTCATTGCGCCGCTCGCGAATCGACATCGCGGCGGTGTTCGCGGCGACCAGGCCAATCGTCAGCACCACGATGAAACCGAGCAGTTCGGCCATCCGGAAGAACGTCCGGTAACTCTCCATGAAATTGCCCAAGAAGGTCGCTTCCGATTCGCTAATCGTCTCGGCCGATGAGTTGGCGAAACCAGCGTCGATTGCGGCAATTGCGGATGCTACGTTCTCGGGCCGGTCCACCTTGACCCAAATGTTATCGACGAATCCGGGCTGGCCAGCGGCTTCTTCAAGATAATCGCGGCGAAATATGAGGAATGACGGCGGGGCTTTTCCCGATACCGTCCCGACGATATCGAGCGTCACGTTGAACGGATACAGCGTGCCGCGCAGCATGATCTGCTGGCCTACATGCAGGTTGAATCGTTTTGCAGTATCGACGCCGATAAGGCATGCGGTGCGGATTTTCTTGAATTGGTCGACGGACTCCTTGGAAATGTTCCAATCGGACCACATGATGTCCACTTGATCGGGGTCGACCGCCAGGTTGGGAAACTGGTCTGAAACTTCGTGGTACACGCCGCCGAACCAGCTCTCGGCGACAATCGCGTCGACATGCGGCACCGTCCTGATGCGCTGCACATAGGCGATCGGGACCGGATAGGCGAGGCCGGCCTTGTTATGGGTTGCAATTCGTGTCGATGACGCCGAGTCGCCAAGAATTTGATCGGCAACCGTTGGAATGCTGACCAGCACCGAGAAAATGAACAGCGACACCGCGATCGACACCACTGTCAACAGCGTCCGCCGCTTGCTGCGGAACAAATTCTTGAATATCAGGGCCGCGTACTTCATCGGACCAACTCCATCGGGCGCAATCGATCAGGCGTGGGCGCCGGCAGCCTCGACGGGTGCACCACGCTTGCCGGTTTCGACGCCGGCCAGAACGCCCTTGTCCAATCGATAAACGGTATCGACATAGCGTTCGGCGCGCGGATCGTGCGTGACCATCACGATTGTCTTGTGAAATTGGCGATTGAGATCGACCAGCAGGTTCAGAATCTCCTCGGCCGACTTCGCATCGAGGTCGCCAGTCGGTTCGTCAGCCACGATGATGGTCGGATCGGTGACGATTGCACGCGCAATCGCGACCCGCTGCTCCTGTCCGCCGGAAAGCTGGCGCGGATAATGGTCCGATCGATCGGCGAGCCCGACCGCCTTGAGCGCCGCTTCAACATGATCGCGCCGTTCAGTTTTACTCAGGCTGGTAAGCAGCAACGGCAATTCGACATTTTCAAATGCGGTCAAAACCGGGATCAGGTTGTAGAACTGGAACACCAATCCAATGTGACGCGCGCGCCATCCCGCCAGCTCGCGCTCCTTCATCCCCGTGATTTCTTCGCCGCCGACGGCGACCCGGCCTGAGGTGGGATGGTCGATTCCGGCGATGAGGTTGAGGATGGTCGTCTTGCCGGACCCCGACGGTCCCATGATCGCGACGAATCGCCCCTCCGGCACTTGGATTGTCACGTCGTCGAGTGCGCGAACCTCGAACTCGTCGCGCTTATAGAGGCGCCGTACATGTTGGAAGTCGATTGCGTATTTTGTTTCCATGGTGATTGTCGCTCAGTCCCTTTCGCTATCGCTTGCCGCCGGATACGGCGCGTAACCGGCCAGTGGGTGTGGCCATCCGCCGGCCGGTTTTAGTTTGTCGTTTCAATTGGGTGATTAGCCGGCCCAGCAGGCGAATCTTCGCGTTGGTCAGGATGCGTCCGAACTCGACGACGGCGATCCGGACCGGGCTTTCTCCGGTACGCCGCATCTGCGCAACTACCTGAGCCAGCAGCGGGGCGCGCGCAAGGTCCTCCAACCGGGCCCGTTCCAAATGCTGGATCGCGGTCTCCGGTTCATCAGCGGAGAAATACATTTTGACTTCCGCCTCGTCGAAGACGAACAACGGCTGGGCGGGCTCGCGCAGCATCCGCGTGAATTGCGCGCGTCCCGGCGAGGTGATCGCGTAAATCTTGCGCGTGCGGCGGCCGCGGCGGTCGGTGCGCACCGTGACCAAGCCGTCGTGCGCGAGCTTTTTCAGTGCTGGATAAAGCGAGCCGTCGCTGATGCGGTAGAAGAAACCGATCGGATGAACGAAACGGCGCTTCAGATCGTAGCCGGTCGCCTCGGACTCCATCAGAAACCCCAGGATGGGGAACTTGATGTCCATCCGGGGCAGCGTCTGCGAGCCGAAGGCCGGACCGCCTGAAGTCTGAATTGGGCCGCGTTCCCGGTTAAGGCGCGCGCGGAGCTGTTCCGATCCCTCGTTCATATCTATCAACCCAATACCTCGGCTTGAGGTATGAGTCAAGGGCGGAACGCCGCCGCAATGCCAAAATTTCAGCGCGGTCGCTCCTAAATCCCTCCCCCGTTATTTTCACGCGAGAGTGAGGGTGCAGGATCATCCGCGATGACACGCCTTCTTCCGTGTCATTCCCGCGCGCGTGGCCGCCGCGCGCGAGGAATCCCTAAGGCCTTCTTTTTCTCGCGGCGTCTTTTATCGCACTCTCACTCCCGATGCGAGCGAGAAACGGGTAAGCTTTTCCCTCAATGGCGGGGAACCTGCTCTTTTACGGCGACAATCTGGGCGCCCTGCGCGAGAGCATCGCGAGCGAATCGGTCGATCTCGTTTACCTCGATCCGCGTAAGAACTCTGATTGAACAGGCAATGATCCAATGTTGTTCCAGCTCTTGAAGCGACTGTTTCACGCAGACGCCTCACAAAAGGAACTCCCCGCTCCCAGAGAAGAAGCGATCGTAGTTAGTCACTCTCCAGCGTCGGGTGGGCGCAAAGCCAGCGACTTGTACTTCGACACCATGGCTCAGATGCAAGAAGCAATCTCGAAGCATGACTATAAGCGCGCCGCATCCCTTGCGCGTGATGACCTCCGACATGTCGCGGGGTTCGTGAGAGAGTCCCTCCGGGACTTCGGCTCCTTCGGCATCTCTTCGATACCCGCGCTCCAGCAAGGCGGAACTATGCTGGCGCTGGCTGGTGATGACGCCGGACTCGCCGAAATGAAGAAGGTTGTTGCCTCGATCCCTGAACTCGATCCTTGGATTACCGCAGTAGAACAACACCTGCAGGATCGATGGCTGTTTCCTGCGATTGAGCAAGCAGTTGCGGCAAATCCTCGCTGCTTGCAGACGGACATCAAACAACTCATCGGCGCAACAGATGGAGCGCATATAGCCAACCTGATTTCGTATCTCGAAAAGGGCGGCAAGATCGTGCGAATCAAGGAAGGACAGAATTACAGGCTTGTGCTGGCCGGATCCAACGAAGCTCCCGTGCGGGTGCCTAAACGGCTCGTCTCCTCTCATCGAACAGATTCCAAAGCTCCGCCGCTGTACAAAATCGATGTTTCATCGCTCCGATATGTGCCGTTGCCTCGCGCACCGATGCGGTGGGAGGAAGCTCAATCAAGCCGCGAGCGCGGGAAAACGCCGGACGCAAACGATCTTTTCGATCTTCGTGATTCTGACTGGCGCGTCACGTCGGTCGATAAGATGCCGTCTGCTGACCGCCCCGACAGTGCCTTTCGCAGAATGTATTCGGTGGACTCCGGGCTCCTCATGATCGACGATCTAGGCAGGGCTGAGGGCTTTGGTCCCATTGAAGCTGCGGCCATTCGGTATGACCGGTCTGGACGGTTAGTCGCAAAGGCAGGGTTTTCTCACAAGCTGTTCCACCTCGGCGTACACACACTTGGCCATGGCATAATCGCTATGTCGTCGGACTGCGTTGTCCACGCCTACGACGACGGCCTGCAGCCTTTGTTCGAGACTGCGTTAATAGAGGCCCCAGAAATTCAGGCCCTTCGTAATCGGTTTGATATCCCACAGGTCGAGCTTTTCAAACATCTATGTTGTGTTGCGCTCTCGCGTGACAACGGGAGATATTTGTTTACCGCTGTTGATGAGGCTTGGTGCATCGGTAGCAAAGGTATAGGACTCTGGGGCGTTAAGCTGCCAATGGAGGAAGGTTGGAAGCGGATCAGCACACCGAGCACGAAAATTGCCACGAGCGTCGAAATACAGAGCGCGTTAAGTTTAATGGGTCTTTCGCTGCCCGTCACACCGGAGGACCTCAAGGGGCGATATCGGGAATTGGCGATGAAACTGCACCCCGACCACAACCCCAGTGACCCGTCCGCTGACGACCGAATGAAAGCGCTTAACGCAGCTGCGGAAGTACTAACTGGTATTGATCGGAGTGCGTTACCAGCCTACACCGGTGCCACGTTCGTAAAGGAATTGGACCGGAAGGAACTTACAATACACGGTCTCAAATTCGCGCTAACATTTTCGTATCAGCAGAGCGAATTATACGCGAGCGATAGGATCTACGCGGCGAGCTTCGCCGCACGTTCGGATTCCGTCTATCTCGCCGGACGAACTGGGCGAATCGTTCTCGTGAACGAAAAAGGTGAAGGTGTGCGGGTGTACGATCTGGGCGCTGTGCCAAGCAAGATCATGGATACCGGAGAATATTTGTACATCCTCACGGACACCCGTGTTTATGTGCTTCGAGATGATTCGTTGTGTGCGCTGGTTGACATGTTCAATAGCGGCAACCTGCTTATTGCGGACAGCGGGTTTGGGCTATTGGAAAGCAAGCGGTTCAGATGGTTTCGGAAGAATGGCGTTTACCTCGGAAGCATTGTGTCGAAGGATCCGATTCGTCGTGTGTATTGGTCGCCCGGTGGAATGGTAGTGGAAACACGCCAGCGCCGAGCCACTATCGATGGTGTCCCACCTTGGTGGGATTAATTGGCGCTGGCTCTAAGCTGTCGAATCGGCCAAGGATATGCTAATCGCCGCTTCGAAAAGACCCTTCGCAGGCATCCGGGATTCCTCGCGCGCGGCGGCCACGCACGCGGGTCCATATATGACATCGAGAGAAAAGCGTTCGACCGCATCGGTTCAGGGCTGAACGGTTCAGCCTGATGTTCGGGGTGCACAGAGGGTACAATCAAGGCGGTCGCCCCTTCGGCTCTCTCGGCTGCCGCTGGGAATCCTCTACGGCAAGCCCAGGGCTTCGGCTCTCGGGGCGGGCTCTTAACCATGCGGGTCAGGCGATTTGGGCAGTTCTCATGGCTGATGCCGGGTGTTCAGGTTTGCGAAAAAAGCAAAACCCCGTTCGATCGGAGTTCGGCTGGAAAAAATAGAAAAATTACCAAACGAACCCAATTTCTTCAATGATTACAGGTGCTTTTTAGCGTAGGCAATCAGAAAGATACGCCGGAATGGAAACAGGCGCCGGCCGTCGCGGCTTTCCGGATAGGCGGCGCGGAGTTTTTCAACATAGCTGGCCGTGAATCGATCGCGGTCGGCGGGAGAGGGCAGTGCATCCAGAAACGGCCGCAGCCCCGTGCCTTTGTACCATTCGGCGATCGCCTCGGCGTTCTCCATCACGTGCACATAGGTCGTTTCCCAAAGATCGATCCGGCTCGCGTGCGAGGCCAATGTGTCGTAGTAGAAATCCGCCTCATGCGTATGCCATTCGCGAACGGTTCCCGACGGGAATTTGTCCCGCCACGCCGGTGATGCCGCCAGCTCCCGCATCGCGGTATGCGCCGGAGCGTCGAAGTTTCCCGGGATTTGCATCGCGAACGCTCCCCCCGGCGCCACCCGGCTAAGCAGCTTTGGGAACGTTTCTCCATGATTTTCCACCCATTGCAGTGCGGCGTTGGAAAATACGAGGTCGAATTGCTCGCGGCTGGATGCCATCCATTTTGAGATGTCGCCGGCGATCCAGGTGCGCCGTGGCTCCGAT
>Ga0335069_10000051_pt1 | contig 200530 bp, 180 predicted proteins | sample Lox_Sample_11_FD_206714 | JGI IMG/M metagenome (GOLD analysis project Ga0335069, IMG submission 206714) | Soil microbial communities from Loxahatchee National Wildlife Refuge, Florida, United States - Lox_Sample_1.1 | ecosystem: Environmental > Terrestrial > Soil > Wetlands | place: USA... | reverse complement strand
TACCTGGACATGTCCCTGCTGAAGTCGAAGGAGGCCACTGCCGCCAAGGCCGCGTGAAGCAATCGAGGAGCTTCACCGCGAGTCTGATTTACACATCATTCGGGACTTGACCGGTATTTCGGTGGCCTCTACAACTCTCTCAACTGCGTCACCCTCGCCTCCGAACTCCCAACTCCCTATGCCGCCAGTAATCCGGACGTCTGCAGCGCCGGCTTTGCCAACGGAGACCCTGCAGTCGCCGCCAAGTGTTTGTATCCTCTCAAGGGGACGTTTGACATCGAGTCCAGTAACATCCAGACGTGTGGCAGCGGGATCTTCTTCGGCCGAGTTGCAGGCTCGCTGATCTCCATCAGCGGCAACGCCGTCGCTGACACGCTCTATGGACTGGACCTCGAGAACATCGAATCGTCGATGCTGGACGTGTCGAACAACACGATCAGCAACATTATCAGTGCCAACCTAATTGTTTTCAACCCGTACTACCCAGGGCAAGCGGCCTCCACTTACGCAATCCACGGCAACTCCTTCGACGTGGGCCGCCCGGACCTCCCATACGCTGACGGTATATTTCTGTTAGACAACGACCCGTCTGACAACGGCAGTTCGTTGAAGGTTATCGACGCAGCGATCGTAAACAACAAAGTCAGGGCAGAGAACTGTCAGTATGGGCTCATCCACGCGATCTTCACGGACGGCACCCTCATCGCCGCAAACGACATTTCGGGCACAAGCGTGCCCAACTTCGACTACGGCCCGTCATCGGACCCCTTCGGCGGGATTGTGATTCAAGGGGCGAGCCACTGCTCCATACTCGGAAACCACGTGGCCAACCTTGCCGTCACTCCCGACCCTGCAGGTGCTGCCATCTTCCTCGGGCCAGGCTTCGAAGGTCAGCCTACGTCCGCTTGGTTGCAGGACCGTGCAAGCCTAGCGACGTCAAGGACCTAGGGATGAACGACAAAGTGCTCTGCGCGCCGCATTAGGTTCTCACTGGCGCTGCAGGTCTAACGCGGGCGGTCCCGGCGACGGACCGCCCGCGACGCACCCGCCCTCGCGCCCGCATAGCGCCAAGCTCAGGGAGTACGGCAGAGCCGCTCTGCGAAGCTGCGGGAGATGAGCGCGCAGCCGAGACGAAGGAAGGCCCGGCGGATGTCGGCGCGTTGCTCGTAAGTCGACGCTTCGAACCGTGGAATCGGGGGTGCCACGTTGGTGCCACGGCATCGGTCGGCAGAAGTCCATGCGTAATTCGTTGACGCGTGCGGGTTTCGTAAGAATTGGTGAGTGCCGTTGCCACGTTAGTTCACTGTGCGTGTATGAGTTGAGCCCCAGGCGCCCCGCCACTCAACTACTGGACTTCACTCGCTTCAGGGGACAACCTCGACTCCGTCTCCCCCACGTCTCCCCGCCCGTCTTCGGGTGACCTCATCCGGCCTTCGTTCCAGAAGCCTAATCGCGACGTCCCGGTGACCCCGCGACAGGCGTCGCACCTCAGGCCGGAATTCTCGTCTCCCCCTCGTCTCCCCGCACTCGGTCGAATCGCGTCGGCCCGCGTCTCGAGCCCTCGGAGAGGCAGACCGTCAGGAAACTGCTGCGGCACAAGGCGAATCGGCGATTGGGTGTGCTCCGTAGCCATGTTAGCCAAGTGCCGGCCTGATGGGTCAAGCCCTAGGCGCCCCATCAATGTTCGACGGTGTTTCGTCTCTCCCCCCGACGCTCAGCCCAACACCCGGCATTCTCGTGGAATGACGGACCCCATCGCTCCGGCCGCCTGCTCATTCTTCCGAAGCGTCCCGCCATCGAGTGACGCGACAAACAGCCGCGGCGCAGTGTCTCCTTGTGGACGGTGGTGGCCTCTCATGGAACGGCCCGACAGACGCAGGTACCGCCCCACCCGCTCCCCCCATGAAGACCTCGCGCCCAGACCATATCGCCCATCCGCTTCGTCCTATCGTCCGGCGTGAGCTTCAGGGCACCCGCCCATTCGTCGTACTCGCATGCGGCCACGTCGTCCCCGGCGCCCCCGCGAGCCGCCGCAGTCGCTTCTTCCCGTGCCCCAAATGCGCCGATGTCATCGAAAGGTACCGTCAGTCACGGCCTGTCGCGTGACCTCCTGCCGTCGGGCACGGCCGAGAAGTCGACTTTTTCGCGTGGAGAGACACTGCATCGCGCGCGACGCGGAGGTCTCGGCCTGCCATCGAGCCGCCGCACCTCACCCGGCTTCCGCGGCGTCAACCACCACCCGGTGCCTCCCGCCAGCCGACCCTGAGCCGGCTCCGGACGCGGCCTCCTCGCCCACCGCCCCTCTAGCCGCACCCTCGACGCTTTCGACTCACGAGGCCCCGCCGCGGGAAAGTCCGCGCGAGTACGCGAGGACGGCCGGCTTACCGGGGATGTCAGGCCCGCTCATCCTGTGGAGCGCGGTCCACTTCCGGAGGGAACCGGAATGCCCATGGCCCGGCCGTCCGGGAGCGGCACCGTGGCCTTCGTTGTCCGGCGGTGCGCCCATCCCACCCCCACGATGGCGAAGCCCATGATCGCGTGCGCCCATCCAGCGACCGGCCGCAAGGAGTCCGGGACGAGATAGGCAATGGCGTAGCCCGACGCGACCCCGGCACCAGCGAGGAGTCCGAGGGCAAGCCCGCTGCTGCGCCGCTGGCGCAAAGCCCAGCCCCGGCTCATGTGGCCGGCGGCGACTAGCCCCAGCGCGAACACACCGGCGACCGCGGAGAGTCCATGCCACCGAAGGAGCCAGGGCTCCACGGGGTGCGGGAGTTCCCCTACCCCGGCACCGAGGAGGTAGTGGACAGGAATCCAACAGACACCGGAAAGGAGCAGCGACAACCCGGCGCCGATCACGGAATACCGCTGCCATCGAACGAGCGGATTTGCGCTCTGACGACCGACAGGCATCAATGGCATGCGCGACCCTCGGAGTGAATCCAGGCCACCGCGTGGTGGCGGGCCAGCAGCGGATGATCCGCCCGGCCGGTGAGCGCAACGACCTTCGTGAGAGCATCGCTCCACATGCAGCGCGGCGCCGCGACGCTGACGTGCCACGGACCCCCTGTCGCCAGGCCGGCGAGCCGGGCGCGAGCACCGAACCCGAGATGGCTCGTCGCGACGGCCCCCTCCCGGAGCGAGAGCCACGGGGACGCGCCCCCCCGGTGCTCGTCCCTCAGGTAGATCGGCACCTCGACCTCACCGACCCGAAGGTCCCCACCCGCGTTCACCCAGCACGTCGAGTCGCCCCCAAGCCCTTCCGTCAAAGCCTCGAAGGCCCGGTCCACTGCGTAGCCCTTGCCGACCCCCCCCAGGTCGATACGCACGGAGGCGCTGTGTTTGCACGCCCGTGGAGCGCTATCGCCCCCCGTGATCGACCAGGCGCGAGGGCCCGTGCCGAGGGAGACGTCGAAGAGTCCGCCACTCGCTTCATGGAGTTCCATGGCGAACCGGAGCACGGCGGCCGCATGGCCCCCGATGCGCACGGAGGAGCCCGCCGGTGCGGCGTTGAACCGGGCCACGTCGCTCTCGGAGCGGAACGCCGACAGAGCCCCCTCCACCTCGGCGAGCCTGCACCAAGCCGCACGGAGCGCGGCCTCCGCCCTTTCGTCGCCATCGGCGTGCAGCCCCATCTCCACGATGGTTCCGAGCGCCGGGCGCGCCCGTCGGAGCGTCCGCGGCGGGGTCACCCGAGCTTCCCCGCCTTTCGAAAGGCGTCCAGGACCGCCACGATACGCCTCACGCCGTCGGTCACGTGCTGGCAGGAGAGCGTCGCACCGCTGATGTTGGCGATGTCGTCGCCCACGCGCAGCGTCGAGGCAGCGGTCTTTCCGGCGAACTGGGATCGCCACCGCTGCAACCTGACCTCACCGCCATGGCTCTCTCGATACGCGAGGATCTCCACCTGGCGAAGCGCGCCGTCGGAACCCACTCCCGCGGCGAAGGTGATGCGGTCGAACTTTCCGATGACGTCGTCGATCACGGCCGCACCGACGACTTGGTCGCTCCGGCGGGCGACCCGGACGACCCAGCGGCTCCGAACCGGCATTCGCAGACTTGCCTGGAGCTTCTGCCGGATCGCGTCATCGAGCGTCAGTTCGACGAGCTCAAAGCGCTGTGCCTCGGGGAAGAGCGCCGCCTGCGCCTCGTCGAACGTCAGGTACTCCACCGCGAAGGCCGGGACAGGGGAGGGAAGCGCGGCCACCGTCGCCATGAGCGACCATGGAACCGAGGCTTGAATGCGTCGCCATCTCATGCGTGGTCCACCGAGAGCCTTGGCTGATCGGAGCTTGACACACCCTATTTGATATCAATAATCGTTCTCATTATCACGGACGCGCCCGGCTTTCCACTCAAGCGGAGTGCGCACGGGCCGCTCCGGGTCAACGATTCCCGACCTGGCGTCCCCAGGAGTGGGCCGGCACCAGCCCGTCCCGCCCACGGCCCCGGACCGCCCTCGCCGCCAAGTGGCGCCCGTCGACGCCCCAGAAGTGAGCCCGCCTCCACCTTCTCTTCGGCTCCTCGCCACAGCCGCGGCCCTGTCCTCCGCTCAGGATGGGAGCGCGCACGAGGCGCCTGCGCCGGAGCCCTCGCTACGGCAGCTCGAGCAGCAGCAGGAGCTCAAGGCCCGGGGAGAAAGAGCTCAAAAGCCGGCACGGGCCGCGTCTCTTTCAACTTGAAGTACGAGCTGGAGCACGCCGTCGCCTCCTCCGGCGACCTCGGCGAGTTCGAACTGGGGCAGCTCTACTTCGACTTCCAGGTGGCCGACTGGATCACCCTCACCGCCGCCTGTTCCTCATGCCTTTCGACTTCATGAACGAGCACCACGATCCGACGCAGTTCTACGGCGTGCAATCGCGAACCGGTACAAGGCGAACGCCGCCAACCGCGGCTCGCCGCGCCAGGTGACTACGGGAATTGGCCCCAGAAGACGACGCGTGGACGTTCGGGGAAAGCCCCTACGTGACTCCACGACGTCGTCGTCAAGGCCGACCACCAGATCTTCTCGGTCAACACGAACCTCACCCGGTTTGACCTCGGTGTCGGCGTGCGCCACTGACGCGGCCACCCGCCGACGGCGGGGCGGGACCGCGCTATGCCACCGATCTCGGCTGCTCGGGAGCCGAGGCAGGCTTTCCGAAGTGCGCCTCGATGGCCTGGTCGATCTCCTTCTCGCTCGCCAGCACCGGCTGGACGGGCAGGCCCGCCGCGAACCGCACGTCGTCGAGCGCGGCGAGGTCGCGCGGGTCCCGCATCGCCACCACCAGCGGTCCTTGCCGCTCGTCACCGGTGATCGCCAGCGGGATGACCCGACGCGCCCGGATGAGCTTCTCCGGGAGCGTCCGGAGCGCTTCCTTCGGGATCGTCCGCGCCTCGACCCGGATGCAGGGGACCCCCAGGTACTGCGCGAGGTCGAGCAGGAGTGCACGCTCCGTCACGAAGCCGAGCTCCACGATCGCCTGCTCGAACGACCTCCCCCACCGCTGCTGGTATCCCTTCGCGCTGCGGACCTGGAATGCGTCGATCCGGCCGATCGCCATGAGGAACTGCTCGAAGGGCGGCAATGGCTTCACGTCGGCCTCGCTCGGTGGGCCGCGCGGTCCCAGATGCCGCGGCCCTCGCGGTCCCTATAGAAGAGAATACGCCCGCGAACACGTGCGGATCGCATTCGCATTCGTCCCGCGTTGCCGGTACGGCTCGCGGGCGAGCGGCGCCCCGGGTCGCGATGTCGAGTCCTTCCGGGACGCTGTGCAGTGGCCGCACGTCGGGCCGGCGCGGGAGCCTGGGCGGCCCCACGCGAAGTGGGGATCGCGCCCTCGCCAACCACATGCGGCGCCCGATGCTCGCCTGTGCCCACCTCACCCCGTACCACACGCGTGGCACGCGTGCCCGGCGGCGGCGCGCGCCCCCACATGAACCGGGGCGCGGGCGGGACAGTGCGCCCTGCGCGTCGGGGGTCGCGCCCGTCTCCGTCCCGCGGAGTTCGAGGGCGGCGGCCGACCTGCGTCTGGACGCTCGGCCTTGGAGCGGGGCGGGCTCACGCCCCAGCCGAACGGCGGTGCCGCGTACGCCGCTCTCTTCGCCGGTAGACGCTCTCGGCACGGCGCCTGCGACGCCCGGCACTCGAGAGGTAGCGGCCGAAGAGCGCGATGAACAGCGCGAGGAGGGCGAAGTAGACGAAGATGCTCATGCGCGCCCCGGGGAAGGCTGGCAAACGTAGCTGGGACCCTATCCCATCGGCGTTGATCAGGGTCACCCGCCAGAGGCACGCCCCAAGGAGGTCCCCGGATATCGGCCCCGGGTCCAGTGGGAAACCGGAAGGTCCCGCGACGGGAGGGACGCGGCCACGCGGGTGGGGCGTCGCGCGGGCCCGCCCAAGGCGGAGATGCCTCCCGAGCCGAGGCTGTGCGCCGAATGCCGAGCCCTGCGACGCGCGGTCCGTGGTGCGGCTTCGCCAGGATCTGCCGTCGAGAGGACTCGGCCCCTGAGGCGATGTACCCCGGCCGGCCGCAAGCGCGCGGCGCGGCGGAGAAGCGATGCGGTCCCTGTCCCATGTTCACGAGTCTAGCGGCCCGGCTTTCGGCGGTGTCTCCTGCGGTCGTCCCCTTCGCGCGCAGGAGAGCGGCACGTGACCGAGGTCGGAATGACGGCGAGGCCCGCCCGGGTCCGTTTCGGGGACCTCTGGGTCGATGCCCTCACGTTCGACGAGGCCCTCGCCTCCATCGAGCGGCTCGTCGAACGCCGGCGGGGCGGCGCCGTGTTCACGCCCAACGTGGACCACGTGGTGCTCGCCGCCCGCGACCCGCGGTTCCGGGACGCGTACCGGCGCGCCGACCTGTCCTTGTGCGACGGTCAACCCCTTCGCTGGACCTCGGGGCTCGTCGGGCTGCGAATCTCCGAGAAGGTCTCGGGCTCGGACCTGTTCCTGCCGCTCATGCATCTCGCCGCACGCCGCCGCTTCCGCGTCTTTCTCTTCGGTGGCGCCCCGGACGTGGCCGAGCAGGCGGCCGCCAAGCTCCGGGCCGAGCTCGGGGTCGACGTCGTGGGCGTCCTCACTCCCCGGGTCGGCTTCGATCCGACGCCCGAGGAGGATCGGTCCGTCGCGCAGATCCAGGCGGCACGCCCGGACCTGCTCGTGGTCTGCCTGGGCGGCCACAAGGCCGAGCTCTGGATCGATCGGGTGCGGGAGCGCGTCCGCCCGGCGGTTGCGCTGGGCATCGGCGCGAGCATCGACTTCTTCGTCGGACGCGTGCGCCGCGCTCCTCGCTGGATGCAGCGGGCGGGTCTCGAGTGGCTCCACCGCCTGCTCCAGGAGCCCCGACGCCTCGCGCGACGCTACCTCGTCGAGGACGTGCGCTTCCTCGGGATCCTCCTGCGTACGCTGCGCGCACCGCGGGCCGAGAGGGTGCTCCCCGCCGGGCGCTAGGCCCGAGCCCACCCGGGCCCTGGTCAGTCCTGGACCTTCCGCGACTCCCCGGGCTTGAGGTCCCCGCAGTTCGCCCCGAGTCGGCGCGCCTCGAGTTCGAACCTCGTCTGGCTCTCCTTGCCCGCGACCTGCACCTTCATCTCGCCGTGGGCGACAACCGCGTCCGGGTTCTTCACCGTGATCTCGAACTTGCCGTCGGACTTCAATCCCGCGGCGTCCCCGGACGCGCACCGCACCTCCAAGGCGACGTGGCGCGGGGACCGGTCCGTGTAGCGCCGCTCGCAATCGCCGTCATCCGCCGCCTCGTCGAAGCGGAATCCGTTCCGGATGTCGCCCTCCGTGACGCAGGATCGGTAGGTGAATGTGCGGGGCTTGCCGCTCCGGGTTCGCGCCCGGGCAGCCTCCACGCGGGCGCGCTGCTCGGGATCGAGCTTGCTCGCGTCGAGCGGCTTGAAGTCGCCCTCCAGCTTCGTCGACGTCGTGCTCTTCGCCTCCCAGAGGCCAGGCTTGATGTCGAGCGGCGGACCGGTGCCGGCAGAGAGGGCGATCCCGGCGAGGGCGGTGGCGACGAGGTCGAGCGTCATCGGGCTGCGTTCCTCACCCTTCGCTCCTAAGGTCGCTCCCGATACTTGTCGAGCGAACCTGACGCCCCTGCCCGGGTCATGCGGCCTTCGCAGGGTGCCGCCAATCCTGGCCTCGACCGTCGGTTGGCGCGCCGGAGCTCGATGGGGTGTGGTCCCGGTCGCACAGGAGCGGACGCCGTTCGTGCCGGCACCGATGGAGGCAGCGACGGCCCTGGTGGCGTCCTGCGCCCGGAGTGGGTGCGGGGACTTACAGGGGCACACAGGGGCCGGGCTTTGTAATCCAGGTTTTTGTGCCGACAATGAAGGGCACGATGGTTCCGCCTACGGAAGGCCTCCCAGCGACGCTCTTCCTGCAGGAACTCGACCGGGAGCTCGAGAGCCTTGCGTTGCGCGGCGAACTCGAGCTGCCGCCCTACCCCGCCGTGGCCCTCCGCGTACAGGAGGCGCTCGGCCGACCCGACTTCGGGCTCGACGAGGTGGCACGGCTCGTCGGCTCCGACGCGGCCCTCGCAGCTGCGGTCCTCCGCTGTGCGAACTCTCCCCTCTACCGGCGTGGGGCGACTGCCACATCCCTCACGCAGGCGATCATCCGAGTGGGCGCTCACGAGGTCATGCGGCTGCTACTCGCCTCCTGCCTCGCGGCGCACGCACACACGGCCGGCCCGCTCGCTCCCCTCCGGCGGATGATCTGGATCGAGGGCCTGTGCGGCGCCGCGCTATGCCAGGAGCTCGCGCGCCTGCGCGGCCTGAAGCAGGAGGAAGCCTTCCTCGCGGGCCTGCTCCACGACTTTGGAAAGATCGTGGCGTGCACTTCGCTCGAGAAGATCGTGGAGAAGCGCGCCGGCGAGGGCACGGGCACTGCGCAGGCATGGCGGGCCCTCATCGATCGGCACCACGTGGCTCTCGGCGCGGCTCTCGCGACCCGCTGGAAGCTGCCACCGACCCTCGCGGACATCATCGGCCACCACCACGAAGAGGGCGTCTCGGCCGGCGATGGATCCGGCCTCCTCGACGTCGTCCGCATGTCCGATGCCATCGTGGCCCTCTTGGTGGCACGTCCCGGCATCTCCAGCGCGGACCTCGGGGGCGTCCCGGGCCTCGGCAAGTTCGTGGAACGCGAGGCGGTCGTCCGGGTGATCCAGAAGATCCCGGAGTTCGTGGACGCGTTCGAGTCGAACGGCGCCGCGTCGGCTGGCCCGTCGCCGCGCATCGAGCCTCCCGCGACCACCCTCGATTCGGCGGGCCGACCGGTCCGGTTCGGGGTCACCGTCGTCCAGGGCCGCAAGAGTCGCCAGTTCACGGCCCACACCATCGCGTCGAACGGCCTCGCGATGGTCGGCAACGAGCCGCTCCTCGACGGGCGGCTGCACGAGACGACCATCCACAGCCAGCCGGGGCCGCTTCACATCTGGTCGCTCGCCCGCCTCTCGCGCCGGGACGGCGGCTCGTATCACGTGGAAGTGCACCCGTTCGCGCTCTCGGGCGTCGAGCGGGGGCTGTGGTCGCAGCTCGCCTTGGGCGACCCTTCCGAGACTTAGAAGTCGCGGGTGGCTTCCTCGCGAGGTCGAGCCGTGCTCCGGCTACCGGCGCGGGCGCCTGCGCATCGCGTGCTGGACCACGAGCGGGCGCCTCACCCCGACGACCCAGTAGAGGCCGATCAGCGCAACGGGCGCGTAAAGCGATACCAGTTCCAGCATCGTGGCTCCCTGCCGCCACCGGCCGAGGTCCTGCCCCCATCCTGTGCATTCGCCGCGCCAGGGCGATGCCCCGGCCCCGGTGCGCGCTTGGGGCCAGAAAAATGGCGGAGCCGCCGGCTGCGCCTCCCGCCTACGGGGAGCGTTTGCCCCCACCCCGGGTCCGGTCCCACCCGAGGACCCGGCGGGGGCGACCGCCGTCCTGGCGAGAGTCCCTGGAGGTGGAAGTGCCCGGCGCGCCTTGACAAAGCCTACCGCGGCCGGTTTAACGGGCGCCGTCGCGGCAACCCGTGCCGCTCGAAGGGACCCACATGGCTCGCAAGAGGAACTTCAACGCCGGCCCCGCTGCCCTCCCGCTGCCCGCCCTCGAGCGGGCGCGAGACGAGCTCCTCGACATCGCCGGAAGCGGCATGTCGGTGATGGAGCACAGCCACCGCGGCAAGGAGTACGAGGCGGTGCACGACGAGGCGCTCGCCCTCGTGCGCGAGCTACTCGGCGTGCCCCAGACCCACGAGGTCCTGTTCCTGCAGGGCGGAGCGTCGGCGCTGTTCGCGCAGGTGCCCATGAACCTCATGGAGAAGGGGCGCCCGGCCCAGTACCTCGTCACGGGGGCCTGGGGCGAGAAGGCCGTCGGGGAGGCCAAGCTCGTCGCGGGGCTCTTCGGCGCCACGGTGGCGGTCCAGACGACCGGAACCGGCGACGGCAAGGAGAAGAGCTACACGCGCGTACCTGCGCCCGCGGAGGTGAAGGCCGACCCGGCCGCTTCCTACCTGCACCTCACCTCGAACGAGACCATCCACGGCGTGGAGTTCAACGTCGAGCCGTCGCGCGGGTTCCCCGCCGCGGGGGTGCCGCTCGTCGCCGACATGTCGAGCGACTTCCTCTGGCGCCCCTTCGACGTGTCCCGCTTCGCCGTGGTGTACGCCGGGGCACAGAAGAACATCGGGCCGTCGGGTGTGGTCGTGGCCGTCGTCTCCAAGGAGGCGCTCGAGAAGGGGCGAAAGGACATCCCGAAGATCTTCCAGTTCCGCACCCACGCCGAGAACAGGTCGCTCTACAACACGCCGCCGACCTTCGGCGTCTACATGGTCCGCAACGTCCTCGCTTGGGTGAAGGGCCAGGGCGGTCTCGCGAAGGTGGAGGAGGCGAACCGCCGGAAGGCAAAGCGGCTCTACGGCGTCATCGACGCGAACGCCCAGTTCTACCGGTCACCGGTCGAGAGGGAGAGCCGGTCGGTCATGAACGTCGTCTTCCGGCTGCCGAGCGAGGCCCTCGAGGAGCAGTTCATCGGCGACGCGAAGAAGCGCGGCATGGTGGGCCTCAAGGGACACCGCTCGGTCGGCGGGATCCGGGCCTCGATCTACAACGCGGTCCCCTACGAGTGGGTGGACGAGCTCGCCTCCTTCATGGAGGAGTTCGCGAAGGGCAAGTGACCGGGACCGGGCGTCGCGCCGCCCGGCTCTTCGCGGCCGAGAGCTACGCCGCCTTCGCTCCGCCAGCGGATCGCCGAGCGGCCCGCTCCTCGAGCCAGATGGTCATCGGGGCGGCGATGAACCACGTCGAGTAGGTGCCCGAGACGATGCCGATGGCCATGGCCGCGGCGAAGTCGAAGATCGTCCCGACTCCGAAGATGAGGAGGCCGACGAGGGAGAGGGCGGTCGCGAAGGACGTGAGGAAGGTCCGGCCGAGCACCTCGTTGATGGAGATGTTCACGATGTCGCCGAGCCTCTTCCCCTTCAGCTTCCCCTGGTTCTCGCGGATCCGGTCGTAGACGACGACCGTGTCGTTCACAGAGTAGCCCACGACGGTCAGGATCACGGCGACGGAGGTCAGATTGAACTCCCGGCCGCTGAAGGCGAAGTAGCCGAGCGTGATGATGGCGTCGTGGAGCAGCGCGATGATGACGCCGGGCGAGAAGCGGAAGTCGAAGCGCACGCCCACGTAAAGGACGATGATCGCCATCGCGTAGAGGATGGCCTTGAACCCCTGGTTGCGGAGCTCGCGCCCGACCGCTGGCCCGACGTACTCCACGCGCAGCACCTGGGGCTTCGCCTCCGCGAACTTGCTCAGCAGGTCGTTCTCCACCCGGTCCTGGATCCCCTGGGTGAGGACGGCGAGCGATCGGGAGCCCGCGGTCAGGCCCGCTTCCTCCCGGATCTCGCGGACGCGGACGCCGGCCGACTCCACGGCCACCTTGAGGTCGGCCGGGCTCGGAAGCGTCTGGAACTCGAAGTCGATCTTGTCCCCGACCTCCGGGCTGAAGTGCGGCTGCCCCTGGACCGGGAACTTGGCCTTCACCGCCGCGACGACCCGGGCCACGTCCTCCGGCGTGAGGAGCGCGATCCGCCCCACGCGGATGAGGTAGGCGTGGTCCGATTCCGGTCCGTAGACCTGCACGGACGCGTCCTTGAAGCCGAGCCCCTCCAGGCTCTTCCGGATCTCGCCCGGGTCGACCGACTTCGAGAACTGCACCTGCATCTCGGTGCCACCCGCGAAGTCGACCCCGAAGTTGAGCCCGTGGATCTGCGGCAGCGCCCACAGGATCACCGCGATGTTCACGATGAGGGACAGGGTAACGGCGATGCGCCGCTTCCCGACGAAGTCGTAGCTCGTCCCGTGCGGAACGATGTCGAAGCTCTTGAATTGCATCAGACGCTCAGCCTTGCCGTGTCCCGGCGCGTGAACCAGTCGACGATGACGCGGGTGACCACGATGGAAGTGAACATCGAGGCGAGCAGGCCGATGATCAGGGTCACCGCGAAACCCCGGACCGGACCCGAGCCGTACTGCATGAGGACCACGCCCGCCACAAGCGCGGTGACGTGGCTGTCCACGATGGTCCAGAACACCTTGTCGTACCCCTGGTCCACCGCCTGCCGAACCGTCTTCCCCGCCCGGAGTTCCTCACGGATGCGTTCGTTGATGAGGACGTTCGCGTCCACCGCCATGCCGAGCGTCAGCACGAAGCCGGCGATGCCGGGAAGCGTCAGCGTCGAGCCGAGGAGCGACATGATCGCGAGAACGAGAAGGCCGTTCTCCACGAGCGCCACGTCGGCGATGAGGCCGCTGCCCCGGTAGTAGAGGAGCATGAAGACCATGACCGCCGCGAGACCCACCACCGCGGCGACGGCGCCGCTCTTGATGAGCTCGGGCCCGAGCGTCGCGCCCACCGTCCGCTCCTCGAAGATCGTCACCGGCGCGGGAAGCGCCCCGGCCTTGAGCACGAGCGCGATCTCGTTCGCCTCCTCGAACTTCTCCTGGTAGTTGCGCCCCGACCCGAGGGTGATCTGGCCGTTCGTGGAGATCTTTCCCTGGATGTACGGGGCCGTCTCGACCTTCGAGTCGAGCACCGTCGCCATCCGGCGGTGCAGGTTCTCGGTGGTGAGCCGTTCCATGAGGCGGCCGCCCTCAGGCGACATGGTGAACACCACCACGGGCTCCCCCACGCCCTTCGAGCTGTCCACCGACGGGCGGGCGTCCGAGATGTAGTCGCCGGTGAGCTCGGTCTTCGCCCGCAGCAGGTAGGTCCGGTAGAAGCGCTCCTTGATCGGCCCCTGGCCGACCACGACCTCGCCGATGCCGATCTCCTGGTCGCGCGAGATCTTCGGCTTGAGCACCTTGTCGATGGCCGCCTCGAGGTCCTGGCGCTTGCTCGCGGCGATGTAGGTCACCTGGCGCTGCGTCCCGGAGGGGAGCTCGACCGACTCGACCAACCAGCAGCCGTTCTGCGGAAGCGGCAGCTGCAGGCCCTCGGGGCCGCTCGGGCAGGGCGCGAGCTCGGAGCGCACCGGGTCGAGAACGGTCGACTCGTCGTCTGCGATCTTGAACTCGAGCTGCGCCGTGCGCCCGAGGAGCTCCTTGGCCTTCTCGGGGTCCTTGAAGCCCGGCAGCTGGATCTGGATCTGGTTGTTCGCCTTCCGCTTGATGTCTGGCTCGCTGACGCCCCACTTGTCGACGCGGTTGCGGATCGTCTTCTCCGCCTGCTCGACGGCCTTCGCCTGGAAGTCCTGGATGACCCTGGGCCGGAACGCGAACCAGACCGCGCCCTCGGGCGCGCCCGAGGGCGCGGAGAGCTCGGCGCCGTACGCATCGAGTACGACCCGCTCGACGCGCTTGGGGTCCGGCGAGCGGACCTCCACCTTCGTGCCGTCCTCGGACGGGGCGCTCGCCGTCACCGGGACGCCCTTGTCCTTCAGGAAATCGGCGATCTCGTCGGCGCGCCGTGCGACCTTGGCCTTCACGGCCCGGTCGACGTCGACGCCCATGGCCAGCAGGATCCCGCCCTGCAGGTCCAGCCCCAGGTTCAGGTGCTTCTTGGGGTTTGGCGCCCACCCCGGCACGGACTCCTCGTACTTGGGGCCGTTGCGCTCGCCCGGGGGCAGCCGGAAGTAGAACCAGCTCGGGACGAGCTGGTAGATCGAAAGCAGCGCGACGGCGACAACGAGCGCCAGCCGCCAGTACCAGGTCCGCTCCATCTACTTCTTCTCCTTCGCGTCCTTCTCGGCCTCGCCCTTCTCCGACCAGGTCGCGGCCACCTGGGCCTTGAGGAAGCGAATCTTCGTGCCCCCCCCGACGTCCAGCGTCACCGTCCGGTCGTCCACCTGGAAGACCTTGCCGATGATCCCGCTGTTCGTGACCACGTCCTGCCCCTTCTGGAGCTGGCCGACGAATTCCTGGTGCTTCTTCATCTGCTTCTGCTGGGGGCGGAAGAAGACCAGGTAGAAGACGACGGCGATGAGGACGAAGGGCAGTAGCTGGAGCAGGGGGTTCGCTTGCCCCGGCTCAGACCCGGTCTGTCCCAGGAATGCCGTCAGGATCGAGTGCATCGCCGCTCCATATGTTGGGGAAAAAGCTCGGTCTTTTAGCCACACTTTGCGGCGGGAGGCAACCGAAAAACCGGCGTCTCAGCCGTCGAGCCCGGCACGATACGTCTCCAGGGTCGCGCGGCGGAACCCCCCGAACCGCCCCTCGGCGATGGCGGTCCGCGCCCCCTGCATCAGGGTGAGGTAGTGCTCCAGGTTGTGGAGCGTGTGGAGCCGCAAGGCCAGGAGCTCGCCCGAGCGGAACAGGTGGCGCAGGTAGGCCCGGGAGAAGGTCCTGCACGTGTAGCAGCGACAACCCGGGTCCAGCGGCCGCTCGTCGTCGGCGAAGCGGGCGTTGCGGATCGTGAGCCGGCCGCGGCTCGTGAACAAGAGCCCGTTTCGCGCACAGCGCGTCGGGAGCACGCAGTCGAACATGTCCACCCCGGCGGCGATGCCCGCGAGGAGGTCCTCGGGCGTGCCCACCCCCATGAGGTAGCGGGGCTTCTCGCGCGGCAGGTCCGGGGCGTGACGGGCGACCCCCTCCCACATTTCCTCGGGCTCCTCGCCGACCGCGTAGCCCCCGAGGGCGTAGCCCGGCAGGTCCAGCGCAGCGGCGTCGGCGATGGCCCTCGTCCGCAGGTCGGCGAAGAGCCCGCCCTGGGCGATCCCGAACAGCGCGGGGCGCTCCCCGTAGGGAGACTCGGCGGTGAGCCAGAAGGCCTTCGATCGGACGAGCCACCGCTGCGTGCGGGCGAGCGACTCCTCGTGGTAGAGCCGGTCCGCGCGGGACGGCGGGCACTCGTCGAACGCCATCACGATGTCCGAGCCGAGGTCGAGCTGCACCCGCAGGGACGATTCCGGGGAGAGAAAGTGGCGGGACCCGTCGAGGTGGCTCTTGAAGGTGACGCCCTCCTCGGCGATCGACACGAGCGGCCCGGTCCCGCGCTTTGGCGCCTCCTTGAGGCTGTAGACCTGGAATCCTCCGGAGTCCGTGAGGATCGCCCCGCCCCAGGACATGAACTTGTGAAGGCCGCCGAGCCGCCGCACCCGTTCCTCGCCGGGCCGGAGGTAGAGATGGTAGGTGTTCGCGAGCACGATCCGAGCCCCGAGGTCGGTCAGGTCGGCGGGCGAAAGCGTCTTCACGCTCCCCGCCGTGCCCACCGGCATGAATACGGGGGTCTCCACCGCACCGCGGGGCGTCGCGAGGCGGCCGCGCCGCGCCTCGCCGTCCCGGGCGAGGATCTCGAACTGGATCACCCGCGCCGTTTCCCCCGGCGGGCGCCGGATGTCAAGCGCGCGAGGCCCCTCGGGCGCAACTCACGCGGCTCGCGCCCCCGACCTCGCGACCTCGGCGACGAGGTTCTTCCAGGCGCGCGCCCCCCTGCCCTGGGGCACGATGCGGACGCCGACGGTTCGCTCCACGCCGCCGCCGAGCGCGTTCCAGCACACGACCGCGCGCGCCACCGGCGCGAAGAGCCCGTCGCCGATGCGGAGATTCACGAGGGCGCCGATCTCGGGCAGCTCACCTTGCCACACGATCGAGCACCCTCCCTCCGAGAGGTTCACCGTCTTCGTCTCGAACGCCGGCCCGGACGGGACGGCGACGGCGACGCGACGCTCGGCGGCGAAGCGCGGCGCCCGCTCCCGGAAGCTCACCGACTCCCCGCGCGCCGCCATGGCGAGGAATCGAGCCGCGGCGATGCTCGCCCGGTCGAGGGCCAGCTCGATCCCCGGGGGCAGCGACGGACGCCCCACCCGGCGGACGAGCGAGACCTTCCCGAAGACGGTCGCCCGGATCGTCTGGCCGTAGATGCCGATGCGGGCCGCCACCTCGTCACCCACCCGGGACTCGGAGAGGGCAGGCAAGAACAGCGCCCCCGACTGCGCCCGCCACCCGGAGAGGAACTGGGAGGCCTCCAGGCTCAACGCGATGCTGTGCATCCCCCGTGGACCCCGCATGGGGTACCTATACTAAACGACAAGGACGGCCCCTCCCACCTTCAAAAGGGTGTTCACAGGACGGCCATGGCGTCGCCGTAGCTGTAGAAGCGGTAGCGCGCCGCGACCGCCTCCCGGTACCCGGCGAGAACCCGCTCCGCTCCGGCAAAGGCACATACGAGCGCGAGGAGCGTGGAGCGCGGAAGGTGGAAGTTCGTGACGAGGCCGTCCACGGCCCGGAACTCGAAGCCGGGCAGGATGAATATCTCGGTGCGGCCGGGCCCCGGCCGGAGGGACCCGCCAGCCCATGCGCTCTCCAGGGCGCGCACCACGGTGGTGCCGACGGCCACCACCCGGCTCCGGCGAGCGCGGGCCTCGGCGAAGGCCTCCGCGGTCGCCACCGGCACGTCGAAGCGCTCCGGGTGCATCCGGTGGTCCTCGAGGCGCTCGGTCCGCACCGGGAGGAACGTTCCGGGGCCGACGTGCAGGGTGACGAGCGCCCTTCGCACGCCGTGCCGCTCGAGGCGGTCGAGCAGGGCGGGCGTGAAGTGGAGGCCGGCGGTCGGCGCGGCGACGCTCCCCGGCGCCCGTGCGACGACGGTCTGGTAGTCGCGCCCGTCGGACGCGACCGGCTCCCGGCGGATGTAGGGGGGCAGGGGCACGCGCCCGACGCGCTCGAGGGCCTCCTCGAGCGCGGCGCCGCCCCGATCGAACCGCACCGAGTAGAATCCGTCCCCCTCCGCGGCTTGCACCTCGGCGGCGAGGCCGTGAAAGTCGAGCCTCGAACCGGAACGGAGCGCCTTCGACGCCTGCCCCATCACCCGCCACAGCCCGGCCGGCTCGTCGAAGGGCTCGACGAGCAGCACCTCGCATCGGCCGCCACTCGCCTTCCGCCCGACCAGCCTCGCCGGGATGACCCGGCTGTCGTTCAGGACGAGCAGGTCTCCGGGCTCGAGCAGGTCCGGGAGGTCCGCGAAGCGCAGGTGCCGGGGAGCCCCGTCTCGGCGCGGGAGCGCGAGGAGCCTCGAGGTATCCCTCGGCTCCGCCGGGGCCTGGGCGATGAGATCCTGCGGCAGCTCGTAGTCGAGCTCGTCGACGCGCACGCGCGGAAACCCCTAGTACATCCTCACGAGCTCGGCCCCGGGGTAGTAGCGCCGGAGGATCTCCCGGTAGCCCTCTCCGGCGCGCGCACGCCCGGCGGCGCCCCATTGGCAGAGCCCCGCACCGTGACCGGAACCGCGGCCCTCGAGCACGAACCCGCGCGGGCCCACCTGGATCGCGAAGGCGAGCGAGGGGAGGCGGTCGAACCCGGCCCGGCGCCGGAACTCGGCCCCCTCGATGACCGCGCGCTCGTCGCCGGCTCGCACCTCGACCTGCGACACGCGGCCGGTGGGGGTCCGCCCGGCCACGCGAGCCGCGGTCGCCGGCCGGGAGAGCCCTGCGAGGCGCCCCATCTCCGCGGCCGGGAGAACGAGCTTCCAGCGATACCGCGGGGCGTCTTGGCACCTGCCGCAGTGGACCGAGGTCAGGTAGGGCAGCTCGCGGCCGAGCGCGTCGGCGCCGCTCTCGGTCGCTCCTCCGCAAGCGGAGTGGAAGTAAGCCTCGATCGGCCTGTGCTCGTAGACGAGCACCTCGCCCGACGTCGCCGCGGCCGCGGTCCGCGCGCGGGGATCGACGCCCCCCGCTCCCGGGTAGACCTGGTCGAGAACGGTGGCTCCGAGGTCGTAGTCGAGGCCGAGTTCTCGCGCCTCGATCTTCCGGGCCATGGCGAAGGTCCGTGCGGCGACCGCCTGCGCCTTGAGCGCTTCGGGGGGGAACGACGGCGGCATCTCCGCCCCGGTCACGGCGGCCACGTACTCCTCGAGCGGCAGGACGTCGATCACCTCGAGCCCGCCGAGTGCGCGCCGGACCTCCACCTCCCCTGACAGGTCGCGTCCCGCATGGCGGATGGGCCCCGTCGCCGTGAACGCGACCCCGGCGCCCGCGACCGGCTGGCCGTCGAGGAGGATTTCGCCGTCGACGAGGCGCAGCCGGGCGGCACCGCCCGGGACGGCCGTGCGGGTGGCGCCGTCGCGAAGCGGCTCGGCCGCGAGCGAGGCCGCCGCGACCTCGACCTCCAGGCGCCCCGTGGTCACGGCGATGCGCACGACCTCGCCCGCCCGCGCGCGGCTCGGCGGCAAGGACGCGAGGAGCGACGCGACGAAGACGGAGATCCCCCGGCCCACGCCGCGCGCTACTCCCCGGCCGGCTCTTCGCCGCTCCGCGCCGCCCGGACCTTGTGCCAGACGAAGGCGGCGACGGCGACGACGAGGACGACCCCGATGGCGGCGTCGAAGCGGTGGAACGCGGCCTTGAGCCTCGGGTCGCTGTTCCAGCGCTCGCCGAGCTTCATCCCCGCCCATGCGAGCCCGAGGCACCAGGGGAAGGAACCGACGAACGTGTAGACGACGAACTTCGCCATGTTCATCCGCGACACGCCCGCCGGAAAGGCGATGAACGTCCTCACCACCGGCAACAGGCGCGCCCAGAAGACGACCGCCGCGCCGTGGCGGTCGAAGAGCCGGTCGGCCAGGTCGAGCTCGTGATGGGAGACGAGGACGTACCGACCGTACTTCTCGATGAGGGGCCTCCCGCCGTACTGCCCGAGGTAGTAGGCGGGGATCGACCCGGCGACGCACCCCACAGCGCCCCAGAAGGCGGCCGCGACGAGCGTGAACTGGCCCTGGAATACGAGGTAGCCGGCGAACGGCATGATGATCTCGGACGGGAGCGGGATGCAGGCGCTCTCGATGCCCATGAGGAGGACCACCCCCCCGTACCCCATGGAGGAGATCACCGATGTGGTGAAGACCGCGAGGGCACCTAGGACCTTCGCCACCATCCGTCGCCTCTCCCGCGCGCTTCCGCGCGCCCGTAGAAGACCTCGTCGTAGGGGCAGGAGCAGTCGGTCTCCGGCGGCTCCGGATAGTAGACGCTGCGCCCTTCCCAGCTCCGCAACCAGTGTCCCTCCGCCTCGCCCGCGCCCGCGAGCCGCCCCGACCGCGCCGCCGCCCCGTCCCCCGGACCACCCGGCCCGAGGAGGTAGCCCGGCTGCAGCGTCACCTTGCCGGCGCCGTCCGGGAGGTCGACCGCCAGGTGCGGCACGGCGAGGCCGCTCGTGCGGCCGCGCAGGTGCTCGAGGATGGCCACCCCGCACGAGAGCGGCGTCCGGAGGTGCCCGGTCCCCTCGGCGAGGTCGCCCTGGTGGAGGTAGTAGGGTCGCACTCGCCAGGAGAGCAGCCGGCGGTTCAGGTCCTGGATGATCCGCGCGGACGAGTTCAGGCGCCTGAGGAGCACCGTCTGGTTCTCCACCGGGACCCCGTGGTCGACCAGCCGCTCGCAGGCGGCCCGTGCCTCCTGCGTGCACTCCTTGGGGTGGTTGAAGTGCGTGACGAGGAACAGCGGCGCGTGGCGGCGGAGCAGCGCCGCGAGAGCGTCGGTCACCCGCATCGGGTTCACGACCGGAGCGCGGGAGGCGACGCGCACGATCTCCACGTGGGGCACCGCGCGCAGCTCGCCGAGCAGCCATTCCAGCCGTTCGTCTCCGAGCGAGAGCGGGTCGCCGCCGGACACGAGGACGTCGCGGACGGCCGGGTGTGCGCGTACGTAGGCAAGGCCCTCCTCCGCCGATGCGCGGTCGAACGCGCCCTCCTCCCCGCCGGTGACGCGCCTGCGCGTGCAGTGCCGGCAGTAGGTCGCGCAGTGGTCCGCCGCCAGGAACAGGAGGCGATCGGGGTACTTGTGCACGATGGCCCGCACGGGCCGGCGCTCGTCCTCCCCGAGCGGGTCGCGCAGGTCGCCGGCCGCCTCGGCGGCCTCCGCCGCGGTTGGGATCGCCTGCATGCGGACCGGGCAGTACGGGTGAACGGGGTCCATGAGGGCCGCGTAGTAGGGCGTCACGCCGAAGCGGAACCGCGCCGCGGTGCCCTCGAGGCCGCTCTCCTCGCCGGGGGTGAGTCGTACGAGCCCCGCGAGATCCCGGGCGCTCCGCAGCATGTGGCGCTGCTGCCAGCGCCAGTCGCCCCACTCCTCCGCGGATACGCCGGGGAAACGCTGCCGAAGGTCTTCCATGCGCCGCCCCCGGCGGCGGCCCGGGGCGGGCGGAACCTACCGGCGCGGGGAGGCGAAGTCAAACGGCGTTCCGGACGCGTTCTGGGCTCGCCGGGAGCGCTCCGATTATGATGCTAGACAGGTTCGCCGAAGGCGTGTGGCGGAACCCCGGCTGCGTTAAATGCCTTCCAGGCGGACCGGCTCCGCCGAAGGAGCGGTTCGATGGCGACCCTTCCGGCGACCCATGGCGACCCGTCGCCCACCCCCGCGCAGGAGGGTGGCAACGGCCACGGCGGGAACGGACGCGCCACCCCGACCGCGAACGAGACCTCCGGTCCGGCGCCGAGCATCGCCTCGCGGTTCCGTCCCGGGCCGCGGGCGGCCTGGAGAGACGTGCCGGACGTCCTCTGGAACGACTGGCACTGGCAGCAGCGCGAGCGGATCACCCGCCTCGACCAGCTCGAGAAGGTGATCCGGGTGACGCCGGACGAGCGGCAGGCAGCCATCGAAACCGAGCGCGACTTCCACATGGGCATCACGCCCTACTACGCGGCCCTCATGGACCCGGACGACCCCCACTGCCCGGTCCGGCTCCAGTCCGTTCCGACGATGGGCGAGGCCCTGATCGCCGCAGCCGACCTCGAGGACCCGCTCGCCGAGGAGCGCGACATGCCGGTGCCCGGGATCACGCACCGCTACCCGGACCGGGTGCTCTTCTACATCACCCACAACTGCCCGGTGTACTGCCGCCACTGCACGCGCAAGCGAAAGGTCGCCGACCCGACAAGCGCCGCCGCGAAGAAGCAGGTGGAGGACGGGTTCGCCTACATCTCGTCGCACTCGGAGATCCGGGATGTCGTGATCTCGGGTGGGGATCCGCTGTCGCTCTCCGACGAGAGGCTCGACTACATCCTCGGTCGCCTGAGGGCCATCCCGCACGTCGAGGTCTTTCGCCTGGGCACGCGCAACCTCGTCACCCTCCCCCAGCGCGTGACCGACGACCTCGTCCACATGCTACGGCGCCACCAGCCGGTCTACGTGAATACGCATTTCAACCACCCCAAGGAGTGCACGGCCGAGGCCTTCGAGGCGGCGCGCAAGCTGGCGGACGGCGGTTGCGTGATCGGGAACCAGATGGTGCTCCTCAAGGGCATCAACGACGACCCGAAGATCGTCATGGAGCTCAACCACAAGCTGCTGCTCATGCGTATCCGCCCCTACTACATCTACCAGTGCGACCTCGCGAAGGGCATCAGTCACTTCCGGACGTCCGTCGAGGCGGGACGGAAGATCATCCGCGCCCTGCGGGGCCACACCTCGGGGCTCGCCGTGCCGCACTTCGTGGTCGATGCCCCCGACGGGGGCGGGAAGATCCCCGTCAACCCGGACTACGTGGTCCGCCACGAGGGCAAGAAGTGGGTGTTCCGGAACTTCCGCGGCAAGGAGTTCACCTACTACGAGCCGTGAGGCCGGGCCGGGCGATCGCCGCGTGACCCGAGCCTGGCCTCCCGCCCACGGGCGCGCGCCGGACCTGGAAGGCCGCGCTTCGCGCGGTCCCCTCAGTCCGCCTGGGCGATGCACTCGATCTCGATGCGCGCCCCGCGCGGCAGGGCCGCCACCTGGACCGTGGAGCGCGCCGGCGGGTTCTCCGGGAAGTGGCGCGCGTACACCTCGTTCACCTTGGCGAAGTCCGCGAGGTCGACGAGGAACACGGTGCTCTTCACGACGTGGCGCATCCCGAGGCCTGCCGCCGCGAGCACCGCGGCCACGTTCGCGAGGACCCTCTCCGCCTGAGCTGCCACGTCACCTGCGACCATCTCGCCGCTCTTCGGGTCGAGCGGAATCTGACCCGAGCACCACACGGTCCGCCCGCCCCCGGTCTCGACGGCCTGGCTGTAGGGCCCGATGGCCCGCGGTGCGTCCTTCGCCTCGACGATCTTCCTCATGGGCTCCTCGCGGGCGGGGGCGTCTCGCGCCCCACGCCTCCCTGCGGCTACACGCGCTCCACCGAGTGCACCCCCTCCACCCGCTCGAGGCTTCGCATCACCCCGGTGAGCTGCTTCAGGTCCTGTACGGACACCTCGAAGGAGAGGACGGCCTTGTCGGCGGACGACCGGACGTTCGCCTGGGCGATGTTGATCCCGGCCTCGCTGAAGGTCTGGGAGACCTTGGCCAGCATCCCGGGCTTGTCGTCGGTGATCACCTTGACGGCGACGAGCCGCTTGAAGTCGCCCTTGACGTCCCAGGAGACGTCGACCCGGCGCTGGGGGTCCATGGCGAGGGCCTTCTCGCAGCGGGCGGTGTGGACGGTGACGCCGCGGCCGCGGGTGATGAACCCCACGATGGGATCCCCGGGGAGCGGGTTGCAGCACTTCCCGAACCGGACGAGCACGTCCTCGATCCCGCTGATGCGGACCCCTCCGGTCGGGAGCCGCGCCACGCGGCGGAAGAGCTCGGTGAGGCGGCTCGTCACCGGCGCCTCCGCCGCGGACGGCTCGGAGAGCTTCTCCGCCGGGACGAGCTGCTTCACGAGCTGGTCGGGGTCGACCTTCCCGTAGCCCACCGCCACGAGCACGTCGTCGCCGGTGCGGTACCCGAGGGCGGCCGCGGCCTTCTCGAGGGAGCCGTCCTTCGCCGCCTTGGCGAGCGACACGCCGTAGCGGCGCAGCTCCCGCTCCGCGACCTCCTGGCCGATCTCCAGGGACCGCTTGTGCTCGGCCTGGCGGATGTGCTGGCGGATGCGCGCCTGCGCCCGGCTGGTGCGCACGAAGGTGAGCCAGTCCTTCGAGGGGTGGGAGTGCGGCGAGGTCAGGATCTCCACGGTGTCGCCGTTCTTCAAGCGGTACCGGAGGGGGACGATCTTCCCGTTGACCTTCGCGCCCACGCACTTGTGCCCGACCTCGGAGTGCACTGCGTAGGCGAAGTCGAGGGGCGTGGCCCCGCGCGGAAGGCTCTTCACGTCCCCCTTCGGCGTGAACACGAATACCTCGTCCGCGAACAGGTCGACCTTCACGGTCTCCAAGAACTCGGTGGGGTCGGAGAGCTCCCTCTGCCACTCGAGCAGCTGGCGCAGCCACCCGTAGGTCTCGGCGTCGGCGGGGCGGATCCCGTCCTTGCCGGCCTTCGCCCCGTCCGCCCCCCTCCGCTCCTTGTACCGCCAGTGCGCCGCCACGCCCTGCTCCGCCACCCGGTGCATCTCGTCCGTCCGGATCTGGATCTCGATGCGCTCCGCGCGGGGGCCCACCACGGTCGTGTGGAGCGACTGGTACATGTTCGGCTTGGGGATTGCGATGTAGTCCTTGAAGCGCCCGGGAACGGGCTTCCAGAGCGAGTGGATCAGTCCGAGCGCCTCGTAGCACTGCGCGACGTTTCCGACGATGACCCGGAAGGCGATGAGGTCGTGGATCTGCTCGAACGGCAGCTCCTGCATCCGCATCTTTCGCCAGATGGAGTAGAGGTGCTTCACGCGTCCGTAGACCTGCGCGTCGATCCCGTTCTCCTTCAACCGGTCGCGAACGAGCTCGATGACCTCCGCCACGAACCGGTCGCGCTCCTTCGCGCGGCTCGAGACCCGCTCCTGCAGCTCCAGGTACTCCTGGGGCTTCAGGTACCGGAAGGAGAGGTCCTCGAGCTCGCTCTTGACGGACTGCATGCCGAGCCGGTTTGCGAGCGGCGCGTAGATGTCGAGGGTCTCCCGCGCGATCCGCTCCTGCTTCTCGACGGGCATGTGCTCGAGCGTCCGCATGTTGTGGGTGCGGTCCGCGAGCTTGACGAGCAGTACGCGGATGTCCTTCGCCATCGCCACGACCATCTTCCGGAAGTTCTCCGCCTGCTTCTCCTCCTTGGTGTTGGCCGCAGAGAACTGGGAGAGCTTCGTCACGCCGTCGACGAGGTCGGCCACCTCCTCCCCGAAGAGCTCCTCGATCTCCTCGCGCGTGGCGAGGGTGTCCTCGATGGTGTCGTGGAGCAGCCCGGTGACGATCGAGGCTTCGTCGAGGCGCAGCTCGGCGAGGATCCCGGCGACCTCCAGGGGATGGACGAGGTAGGGCTCACCCGACTCGCGGATCTGCCCCTGGTGCACCTTGGCCGAGTAGACATACGCCTTCTTGATGACGTCCAGGTCGGCCGAGGGGTGATAGCCGGCGACCTTGTCCAGGATGTCGTTCAGGCGAAGCAAGCGTGGCCTTCCAGGGTAGCCGTGCCCACCGCGCGCGGGCAAGCGGTTGCCCTTGTCTGTTTCGTAACCGTCCGGCTGCGGCGACGCCAGGGCGGCCGGAAGGCCCCGGGGAAGGCCGGCGCGCGCTAGACTCGCAGCGGATGCTCCCGCAGCGGCTCTTGCCCCCCGCCGTGGCGCTCGCGACCACCGTCGTGATCGGGGTCGTGGGCTACTGGCTCATGGGCCACGGGGCCTGGTCGCTCACCGACTGCGCCTACATGACGATCACCACCGTGTCGACGGTGGGCTTCGGCGAGATCCTGCCCATATCCCAGGTCCCCTTCGGCCGGCCGTTCACCATGGTGCTCGTCCTGGGAGGGGTCGTGTCGCTTTGGTGGTTCCTGGCCACCGTGACCGCCGTGCTGGTCGAGGGCGAGGTCCGGGGGCTCCGCTGGAGGAGGCGCATGGACAGCCAGCTGAAGAGGATGCAGGACCACATCATCGTGTGCGGGGCCGGGTCCACCGGGATCCATTGCGTCCGGGAGCTGTCGACCCTGGGCGTGCCCTTCGCGGTCGTGGACCGGAACCCCGACGTGCTTCGCGAGGTCACCGGCGCCCACGGGGGAGCGGCCGTGGCGGGCGACGCCACCCACGACGAGATCTTGGAGGAGGCGGGCATCGGGCGGGCGCGCGGCATCATCTCCGCCCTCACCGACGACAAGGACAACCTTTTCGTCGCCATCACCGCCCGGGCGCTCAATCCCCGGCTTCGCATCGTCGCGAAGGCCATCGACGTGAAGGCAGAGGCCAAGCTGAAGCGCGCCGGGGCCGACAGCGTCGTCTCCCCCAATGTGATGGGGGGCTTGCGCATGGTGTCGGAGATGGTGCGCCCCGAGGTCACGAGCTTCCTCGACGTCATGCTGCGCAACAAGGAGCAGCCCCTGCGCCTCGCGGAGATCGCTGTGCCGTCGGCCTCCCCGTGGGCCGGGAAGCCGCTCGCCGAGCTCGACCTCGCGAGCAAGGGGCTCCTCCTCCTCGCCATCCGCGACCCCGTCGCCGAAGGCGGGCGTTTCACCTACAGCCCTACCCCGGACGCGGTGGTCTCCGGGGGCTCCATCCTGATCCTCCTCGGGGCTCCCGACAAGGTGCGAAGTTTGAGCACCGAGGCCGCCTCGGGGTAGAAGATCTTCCGAGAGGTTCCGGCCCTTGCTCGAGTGCTTTCACTGCGGCGGCAAGCTCGACGTCACGATGGCGGAGTGCCCTACGTGCGGCGCCGAGGTGGAGATGGGCCGCCTGACCGGCATCCTCGGGCTCGTGTGCCGGAACTGCGACGCCTACAACGAGCCGGGCACGAAGGCCTGCATCTCCTGCGGCCAACCGCTATCCCCGGCCCGGCCCGGCGGCTCGCCGCCTCGTGCCCCGGCTGCCCCGGGAAGCCCGGCACCCGCGTCGAAGGTGACGCCCGCGTTCGAGGCGCTCTCGGTCCCGGCGCTCTCGGACCTGCCTCCGCTCGACCTGTCGCTCCCTCCCTCGGAGCCGGCCGCTGCCCCGCCGCCGGCACCTCCCCCGGCGCCACCCCCCCCTGGGCCGAACGGATGGGACGACCTCGACCTCGAGCCCCTGCCGGCGCGGGCGGCGCCCGTCCCGCCGGGGCGAGCGCCGGTGCCCGCGGCCGCCCGGGCGGAGCGGCCCGAGCGGACGGACGAGACGCAGCCGATACCGCTCGTCGCGGCCTGCCCCCACTGCGGCGAGGAGTCGGGGGGAGGCGCATGGTGCGTCCGCTGCGGTCAGCCCATCGGAGCGGCCCACACGCGCCCCATGGCCGCGCAACCTCCGGCGCCGGGACAGCGGACCCCCTCGCAGGTGTTCGGCCCGGCGGAGCCCGGCAAGGCCACGCTGGTCCTCGAGCGGGGCTCCGGTTTCGAGGGCGCGGTGTTCCGCCTGTCGGGGCCGGAGGTCGGCGCCGGGCGAAGCCAGGGGGTCGTCCTGTTCCCCGACGACGGCTCTCTTGCCCCGCTCCACGCGACCTTCTTCTACCGGGAGGGGCACCTCTACCTGCGGGACGAGGGATCGAGTGGCGGCACCTACCTCCGCCTTCGGGGACTCAGCGTCCCCCTCCGGGGCGGCGACTTCTTCGCCGTCGGCGATCGGCTCCTGCGCTTCGGGGGACTGCTCGCGCCTGCCCCCCCACCCCCGTCCGACGGGACGCGGCGCCTCGGCTCGCCCCGCCCCACGGGGCTCGCGGTCGTGGTGGAGGAACGGCTCGAGGGCGGGTCGACTGGCCGGGTGTGGATCCGCCCGGCGCCTTCGGTGACGCTCGGCCGCGCCGGATGCTCCATCAACCTCGGCGACGACCCCTTCCTCTCCCAGGCCCACGCGGAGATCTTGGTGGAGCCCGACGGCGTCGCCAAGCTGCGCGACCTGGGGTCGTCGAATGGGACCTTCGTGCGCATCCCGCCCCGCTCGGAGCGCGAGTTGCGGGACGGCGACGTCCTGCGGATGGGGCGGGAGGTCCTGCGCGTCGTCTCCGGGCCGGGATAGCCGGGCCGGGCGTCCCGCCCCCGCGGCGCCCGCCCGGGGATCTGGGCCGCCCGCGACTGGGGGGAGAGGAGGCAACTGCGATGGCCGTCGTCTTCGTGACCATCACGCCGCTCGGGACCGGGTCTCCCAGCGTGTCGAAGTACGTGGCCGGAGTGGAGAAGATCCTTCGCGCGAGCGGGCTCAAGAACCAGCTCACCGCCATGGGGACGATCATCGAGGGCGATCTCGACGAGATCCTGAAGGTCGTCCGGGCGATGCACGAGCACCCGTTCGCCCAGGGGGCCGTGCGGGTATCGACGTTCGTCAAGATCGACGACCGCCGCGACAAGGAGCACACCATCGAGGGCAAGATGCGCTCGGTGGAGGAGAAGCTCCGCGGCTCCTAGGCCCTAGCCGACGACGAAGACCGTGCACGACCGGGCGCCGTGCGCCCCGACGACGAGCGCCTGCTCGATGTCCGCGGTCTTGGACGGGCCGGAGATGAACAGCCCGTAGCCCGGGCGCTCGATCTCGATGCGCGCGTACGCCTCCTGCATGCTCGACACGACCGCAACCGCAGGCACGACGAGCACGAGGTGCTCGGCGATGACGAAAACCGCCCGGTGAGGCCCCAGGTTCCGCCCCGGGACCCAGACGGCGCCGTTCTCGGCCACCGCGACCTCTCCGGCGATCACCGCTGTGTCGAGCCCCTCGAGCTCGTGGGGGTCCGCGACGGACGCGAGGTCGAGGCTCGAGCGCCCCGCGCCGGGAACGAGCGAGACCGCCTTCTTCGCCTGCGCCCACGCCGGAAGGGACGCGAGCTCGGCATCCAGCGCGGCCATGTCGCGCACGCGCGAGGCGGCACCGCCCACGGCCTTCACCATCTCCAGGAAGTGCGAGACCGGGTCGTCGAACCGCGTCGGCTCGGGGTCCTCGGGCCGCGGGACGGCGCGCGCGCTCGCCCGGCGGAGGGCGGAGAGGACGGTCTCCCGGGAACTCACGGCCGCTCCTCCCGCGAGGCGGCGCGGAAGAGGTCCCGGAAGCTCCGAGGGGGCGCCGCCGGCAGCTCGCGCTGCCGCGCCCATGCGCCGCCAGGGCCCAGCCGGGCAGCGGAGGGGAACGCCCGCAGCACGAAGCGCGCCGCCCGCCCCGCCGCCCGGTACAGCGCCGGGTGGCGCAGCACGAAGGAGCCGAACCTCATGGCGACGCGCTTTCCGAAGGGGAGGATCCCCCTCGCCGCGATGTCCTCGCGCAGCGCGAGGAGCTCGTGGTGCAGGTCGATCTTCACCGGGCAGACGTCGCTACAGGAGCCGCACAGGCTCGAGGCGAAGGGGAGGCTCCCGTGCGCCCGGGCGTCACGCTGGGCGCCGAGCACCGACCCGATCGGTCCGGGGATGAGGTAGCTGTAGCTGTACCCGCCGCTGCGGCGGTAGACGGGACAGGTGTTGAGGCACGCTCCGCACCGGATGCAGGAGAGCGAGCGGCGGAAGTTCTCGCGCGCCAGGATGTCGCTGCGGCCGTTGTCCACCACCACGACGTGCATCTCGCCGCCCCGGATGGGGCCGTGGAAATGAGTCGTGTACGTCGACACCGGCTGACCGGTGGCGCTCCTCGCCAGGACCCGGAGGAAGACGCCCAGGTCGCGGGCGCGCGGGATCACCTTCTCGACGCCCATCGAGGCCACGTGAAGGGGCGGCAGGCTCGTGCCCATGTCCGCGTTGCCCTCGTTCGTCACGACCACGATTCCGCCCGTCTCCGCGATCGCGAAGTTCACGCCGGTGAGACCGGCCTGGGCGCCGAGGAACTTCCTCCGGAGGTGCTGGCGTGCCGCCTCGGTGAGGGTCTTCGGGTCGGAGAGGCCCGCCGGAGTCCCGAGCTTCTCGTGGAAGAGCTCGCCGATCTCCTCCTTCTTCCGGTGGATGGCGGGCATCACGATGTGCGAGGGGGGCTCGCCGGCGAGCTGCACGATCCGCTCGCCGAGGTCGGTGTCGACGACCTCGATGCCGCGCGCTTCCAGGTAGGGGTTGAGGCCGCACTCCTCGGTGAGCATCGACTTCGACTTCGCGACGAGCTTCACGCCGCGGCGCTCCAGGATCTCCCCGACGATGCGGTTGTGCTCGGCGCCGTCCCGCGCCCAGTGCACCTGGATGCCGTTCTTGCGGGCGTTCGCCTCGAATTCCTCCAGGTAGTCGGCGAGGCGCGAGAGGGTATGGGCCTTGATCCCGGAAGCGGTGTCCCGCAGGCGCTCCCACTCCGGCACGGAGGCGGCCGCCCGGTCGCGCTTCACCCGCACGAACCACAGCGCCGTGTCGTGCCAGCGGGCGTGGGGGACGTCGGAGGCGAACGCGGCAGCGCGCTCGGCGTGGGAGGCCTTCATGGCGCGAGGCTCGCCTTCTCGAGGATCTGGGCGACGTGCATCACGCGGATGGGCTTTCGCTCCCGGCGGAGCAAGCCGTCCAGGTGCATGAGGCACGACATGTCGTACCCGGCGATGACCTCGGCCCCGGCCTTCTCGTGGTCGGCGATGCGGTCCTTGCCCATGAGGCAGGACACGGCCTCCTCGTTCACGGCGAAGGTCCCGCCGAAGCCGCAGCACTCGTCCGGACGCTCGAGCGCGACGAGCTCGAGGCCCCGCATCTGGGAGAGGAGCCGCCCGGCCTTGTCGAGCGGCGGGTCCATGCGCTCGCTGGAGCGCCCGAGGCGCAGCTCGCGGAGCCCGTGGCAGCTTCGGTGAAGGCCCACCTTCCCCTGGAACTCCCCGTCGACGTGCCGGATCCCGGCGACGTCGACGAGGTATTCGCACAGCTCGTACGTTCGGGCGGCGACGTCGCGGAGGTCCGCGCGGTCCCCGAGGAGGTCGCGAAAATGAAGCCGGACCATGGAGACGCAGCTCCCGGAGGGGGCGACGACGTGGTCGTAACCGGCGAACACGCGCAGGAAGCGCTCGGCGAGCGGCCGGGCGTCCTCGGCGCACCCCGAGTTGTACATGGGCTGCCCGCAGCAGGTCTGGTCCTCCGGGAACTCCACCTCGGCCCCGAGGCGCCGGAGGATCCGGTACGTCGCGAGCCCGACCTCCGGGTAGAACTGGTCGACGTAGCAGGGGATGAAGAGTCCGACTCGGGGCATCGGGGCGCTCGCTCTCCTGCTCGTCGGGGCGGCGGGGCACGGCGCCCCGCCGCCGTCGGCGTCCTAGTGGGGGATCATCCCCGGGAAGAAGTTGTGCTGGACGAACACGAGCACGCCCACGAGGCAGGCAAGCACGAGGCTGTGCCAGAAGACGTAGCGGAGGATCTGGCCCTCCTTCCCGTGCTCCCCGGTCGCCACGGCCGCGACCACGATGGACTGGGCGTCGATCATCTTGCCCATCACACCGCCCGAGCTGTTCGAGGCCGCCGCCAGGATGGGCGACATGTTGAGCTTCTCGGCCGACACGACCTGGAGGTTTCCGAAGAGCACGTTCGAGGAGGTGTCGGACCCGGTCAGGGCCACGCCCAGCCAGCCGAGCAGCGGGGAGAAGAACGGGAACAGCGCGCCGGTGGACGCGAAGGCGAGGCCCATCGTCGAGTCGGACCCCGAGAAGCGCGTCGTGAAGCCCAGCGCGAGCATCGCCGCGATGGTGAGCAGCGAGAAGCGCACGCGCTTCAGCGTCCCGAAGTAGGTCTGCACGAGGGATCCGAAGGAGAGCTTGAGCAAGAGCCCCGAGACGATGCCGGTGAGCAGGAGGCTCGTACCGGTCGCGGAGAGGATGTTGAAGACGTACTTTGCGTCCTCGAGGGTCGGCTTCTTGGCGACGGGCGGCACCTTCTGCACGACCTTGTGGAGGTTCGGGACCTCGAAGCTCGGCGCCCAGATTCCGTTCAGGATCTTCTTCACCTCCGGGAGTCCCCAGACGAACACGAACACCGAGAGCACGATCCAGGGCATCCAGGCGAGGAACGCCTCCCTCGCCGAGTGCCGCTTCACCTCGGGGTGGGCGGCCTCGCGCTCCTCGGGGAAGCGCCAGATCTGCTTCGGCTGCCAGAACTTGAGGAGCGTGTAGGTCGCGGCGATGGAGACGATGGCCGCGACGATGTCGACGAGGGAGGGACCGAAGAAGTTCGAGACGATGAACTGCGGGACGGCGAAGAAGACGCCGGCGACGAGGCAGGCGGGCCAGACCTCGATCATTCCGGAGAACCCGCTCATGGCCCACACCAGCCAGAACGGCACGATCACCGAGAAGAAGGGCAACTGCCGCCCCGTCATCGCGGAGAGCTGAAGCTCGGAGAGGCCGGTCACCTTGGCGAGGGTGATGATGGGAGTGCCGAGCGCACCGTAGGCGACGGGCGCCGTGTTGCCGATGAGCGCGAGCCCTGCGGCGGCGAGCGGCTTGAAGCCGAGGCCGATGAGCATGGCGGCGGAGATGGCGACGGGGGTGCCGAACCCGGCCGCGCCCTCGATGAAGGCGCCGAAGGCGAAACCGATGAGCAGGACCTGGATGCGCCGGTCGGCGCCGATGCCGGCGATCGTGTCCTTCACGATCTCGAACTTCCCCGTCTTCACGGTGATGTCGTAGACGAAGATGGCGTTCAGGATGATCCAGCCGATGGGCATGAGCCCGAAGAGCGCACCGTTCACTGCGGCCATGCCGGCCATGCCGGCCGGCATCCCGTACACGAGGACGGCGACGCCGAGCGCGGCCGCGAGTCCGACGATGGCGGCGACGTGCGCCTTCACGTGGAAGAACGCGAGCGCGCCGAGCAGCAGGATGACGGGGATGGCGGCGACGAGCGCCGAGACGAAGAGGTTGCCGGCTACCGGGGTGTAGACCTGGGTCCAGGTCATCGTTGGCCCTCCGAGGCTCTCGAGAGGCGGGGTGGGCGTTCGCTGCAGTGGAGCTACGAACGTCGGATTAGAACCGGTTGTGCCGGGCCAATTCAAGCCGGCACGGCCTGACCCACCGCGTCATGGGGCGGCCCCCGACCTCGGCTCGAGGCGCGAGGTCGCCCGATCCACGAGGAAGAGGATGGAGCGGTAGGGGATGCCTCCGTGCACGGAGAGGCCGATCTCGCAGGTACGGCTGTTGGAGAAGCCCTCGCCGCAGCCGGCGACGCCGCTGCGGAGCTCGGCGAGCGCCGAGGCGTTCAGCTCCGGATGGCTGAAGCCGCGGTCCCCGGCGAACCCGCAGCACCCCACGCGGGGCGGGACGACCACGCCCTCCGCGCACGCCTCCGCCACCGCGCGGAACTTGTCGGCGAGCCCCATCTTCGTGGAGCTGCAGGTGACGTGGATGGCGACCGCCCCCGGGCGCTTCTCGAAGTGCAGCTTGTCCATGAGGTGGCCGTGGACGAACTCGACCGGCTCGAGGAGCTGGAGACCGGACGAGAACACCTTGCGCATGCGGTACAGGCACGGGCTCGTGTCGCAGACCACCGGGATCCTGCCGCCCTCGCTTCGCTCGAGCAGTGCGCGCTCGAGCTCGCGCGCCTTCTCGTCGGCCACGTCGCGGAACCCCTTCGAGTCGAAGGCGAGCCCGCAACAGAGGGAGTCGACGTCCTTCGGGAACAGGACGTCGTAGTCGGCCTTCTCGAGCAGCGACAGCATGGCCTCGGAGGTCGCCCTTCCCTCCGGGTCGCCGCGGGCGGGCCCGAAGGCCCTCGCCACGCACGACGGGAAGTAGACGACGCGCCTTCCCCTCCCCCGCAGCACGTCGCGGAGGCCGTCGGGCCTCGCGGGGCGGGGCATGTGCGGGTTCCACTGCGGGAGATGACCCCTGCTAGCGACCCGGGCGGCGTGGGACAGGGCACCCAGGAGCCTCGTCCCGAGGACCGCGTGGGCCACGTCCGCGGCGGCGAGGCCCCGGCGCACCCAGGCCTCGGTCCCCGCGAAGTCGGCGGCGAGCCGCCTCGCCCGGGCCCGTCCGGCCTCCGCGTGCGAGGCCGCCCGCAGCTCCTTCACGAACTCGCCCGTGTCGATGGCCACCGGACACGCCGTCGCGCACAGGCCATCGGTCGCGCAGGTCTCGTCGCCGAGATAGCGGAACTCCTCCTCCAGACGCGCGAGGCGAGCCGCGTCCTCCCCGGTCCGCCGCAGGCGCGCCATCTCGCGCTGGACCGTGATGCGCTGGCGAGGCGTGCTCGTGACCTCCCGGGAGGGGCACTTCGGCTCGCAGAAGCCGCACTCGATGCACCGGTCGACGACGTCGTGCGCCGTCGGCAGGGGCTTCAGGTTCTCGAGGTAGACGCGCGGGTTGTCGTTCAGGACGACGCCGGGGTTCAGGATGCCACGCGGATCGAGGAGTGCTTTGACGCGGCGCATGATCGCGTACGCCTTCGCGCCCCACTCCCTCTCCACGAAGGGTGCCATGTTGCGCCCCGTCCCGTGCTCTCCCTTGAGCGATCCCCCGTAGCGCCCCACCACCATCTCGCAGACCTCCTCCATGAGCGCCTGGTAGCGCGCCACCTCCGCTCGGGTGGAGAAGTCCTGCGTGAAGGTGAAGTGCAGGTTCCCGTCGAGCGCGTGCCCGAAGATGATCCCTTCCTCGTACCGGTTGCGCCGCATCGTCCGCTGGAGGTCCAGGGTCGCGGCCGCGAGGTGGCGCATCGGGAAGGCCACGTCCTCGATGACCACGGTGGTGCCGATGCGCCGGGCGGCCCCCACGGCCGGGAAGAGGCCGCGGCGGACGTCCCAAAGCTTCTCGTACTCGGCCCGGACGTCGGTGAAGGCGACGGGAAGGAGCTTCGGCACGCCTTCGATGAGGGAGCGCACCTCCTCCGACTGGCGGGAGAGGTCGGCCGGAGACGGCGCGCGCGTCTCGACGAGGAGGGCGCAGGCGTCGGGTCCGAGCTCCTTGAGGTAGGAAGGAAGTCCGGCCTTGTTCTCGACCGACCGGATCGAGGCTCGGTCCATGAGCTCCACGGCCGAGACCGGGCCCTCCTTCAGCCGCTGCGTGGCGATGGCCGCCTGCTCGATGTCGGGGAAGCAGACGAGCGCGCTCGCCTTGTGGGGGTGGTCGACGACCGTGCGGAACGTGACGCGGGAGATGAAGCCGAGCGTCCCCTCCGACCCCACCATCAGGTGGACCAGGATGTCGACCGGGTCCCTGTAGTCGACGAAGGCGTTGAGCGAGTACCCCGTCGTGTTCTTGATGCGGTACTTCTCGCGGATGAGCGCCGTCAGCGGCTCGTCCCCGGCGACCTCGTCGCGGATGGCCGAGAGCCCCGCGACCAGGTCGGGATGTCCCTCGGCGAATCGCTGCCGCGAAGCGGCGTCGGAGGTGTCGAGCAAGGTACCGTCCGCGAGGACGAGCCGCATGCTCTCCACGGTCTGGTAGCTGTTGAGCGCCGTTCCGCAGCACATGCCGGCGGCGTTGTTCGCGACGATGCCGCCGATCATGCATGCGTTGATCGACGCCGGGTCCGGGCCGATCTTCCGGCCGTATGGCGCGAGCACCTGGTTCGCCTCGGCCCCGATGACGCCTGGCTCGAGCGCGATCCGAGCGCCGCCGTCGAGAACCTGGCAGCCCCGGAAGCCGCCGGCGAGGACGACCAGGATCGAGTCGGAGACCGCCTGGCCGGACAGGCTCGTACCCGCCGCCCGGAAGGTGACCGGGGTAGCGAGCCTTCCGGCGAGCGCCACGATCCGCGCCACCTCGTCGGCGGAGGAGGTCTTCACGACCACCCGGGGCACGAGCCGGTAGAAGCTCGCGTCGGTCCCGAAGGCCAGCGTCCGGAACGGGTCGCACATCATCCGTTCCGCAGGCAGGAAGCCTGCGGCCCCGTCCCAGAACCGCCGGTAGGCGTCCGGGAGCGCGCGGTAGTCGCTGCGTCGGTTCAGGTTGGCCATAGAGCCTCCCCGCAGGTCCGCTCGTGCGCGGCGGGTGGGACATTGTAGCACCGGAGCGTGTTTGACCCCCCGTGGCTCCCGGGATACATCTTCGACGGTGGCATCCGTCGCGCTGAAATGCCCGCGCTGCGGCAAGGAGAACGACCCGTCGTTCTCGTTCTGCCTGGACTGCGGCCAAGCCATCCGCGCTGCGGCGGAGCGCCTCTGCCCCCACTGCAGCGCGAAGATGCCGGCCGCCTTCCGCTTCTGCGGTCACTGCGGGCGCCCTGTCGAGCCCGCCCCGCACGTCACCGGCAAGGCGTCGTTGGCGGCGGCGGCCGCGCCGCCCCCGCCCGCGCCCCCGGAGGCCGTGGAGGTCCCTCCCCCGCACCTCGTGCTCGTCCGCCACGACGGGCAGCCAGGGCAGGTCCTCGAGCTCTCGAAGGATGTCACCCTCTGCGGCCGCAAGGAGGGCGACATCCTCCTACCGGAGGACGGGTCCGTGTCCCCGCGTCATGCCTCCTGGACGTTCCGGGACGGGCGGCTCCGCCTCGAGGACCTGGGAAGCGCCTCGGGCAGCTTCGTCCGCATCCGCGGACCTCGATCGATCACCTTCGGCGACGAGGTCCGGATGGGGCGGCAGCTGCTGCGGCTCGAGCCCCTCCCCCGCGAGGCCGCGGCACCGGGCGAGGCCCGCCCGTGGGGATCTCCCGACCCGGGCTTTCGCATGCGGCTCGTGCAGCTCCTCGAGGGGGGCGGAACCGGAGAGGTCTTCCCCCTCCGGCTCGGCGCGAACTCCGTGGGCCGGGAGATGGGGGACGTGACCTTCCCTGGCGACCGCTACGTCTCCGGTCGCCACGCCCGCATCGACGTGACCGAGACCGCGGTGACGGTCACCGACCTGGGGAGCTCGAACGGCACGTTCCTGCGGGTGACCGGCCCGACGGACCTCGCCGCGGGCGACCAGGTGCTCCTCGGGATGCAGCTGCTGCGCGTGGAGGCGTGACGCGGCCCTAGCTGAACGACCGCTCCTTCTGCTCCTGCTCTTCCTTGCAGCGGATGCAGAGGGTCGTCACCGGCCGGGCCTCGAGTCGCTTGATGGAGATCTCCTCCTCGCACTTCTCGCAGATCCCGAAGGTGCCGTTCTCGATGCGCGCGAGCGCCTTGTCGATCTTGGCGAGGAGGAACTTCTCGCGGTCTCGGAGCCGGAAGATCATCGACTGCTGGTACTCGCTCGAGGCCTGGTCGATCTCGTCCGGGAGCTCGTTCGTGTCGAAGCTCGACTCCTCGCTGAGCGTCTTCTTCGCCGAGGCGAGAAGCTGCCTTTTCGACTCGTCGAGCATGGTCTTGAACCGCTTCAGGTCCTTCTTGTTCAAGCCGCCACCCCCACGAGGAGCCCTTCCGGGTTCCCAGAAGAGCGGGAGAGGCTAATCGCGCCCCCCCCGACTGTCAAGCCGCGCAACGCGACCGGGCGGGCCGTCCCGTCCCGCGCGGTCCGACCCGCCCCCGCGGGACCGTACGGCGCGGCGCCTTTCCCCGCTGCGAGCCGGGCCCGACTGCGCGCGCGCAGAGTGGACAGCGCGGCCGCGCTGTCCTAAACGTCGGGCGATGGCCGACCCCCGGATCGAGCGCGAATTCGTGCGCGCCGCGCTGTCCCTCGCGGCACGGCCGGAGGTCGACCGGCTCATCTACGTCTCGGACGTCCCGCTCGCGGTGAGTGACCTGCGCGGACGTCCGATCAAGAGGAAGCTCGTCTACGCGGTGACCGGCGAGACCCTCGCCCAGCAACTCGCGGCCCGCAAGTACGCCGCCGTCGTCATCCCACCCTACGGCTACTCCCGGGTCGAGAAGATCCGCGTCGCGCTCGTGGCCTGCCAGAGCGAGGGGCTCGTGAAGGAAGGGGACACGGTGCTCGCGCTCGCCGGGAGGGAGAAGGCGCTCGACACCCTCGTCCGGATCCACATGGGCGCAGACGACGAGGAAGACAAGGTTCGCGTGGACGCCCTCGACCTGCCCGAGGACTTCAGCTTCCAGGTCGTCGAGCAGGTGATCTACGTGGCTCTCGAGATCGGCGCCCAGGGCTACGAAGGGCATCCCGTCGGGACCATCTTCGTCATCGGGGCCTCGACGAACGTCATGGAAACCAGCCGGCAGATCACCCTGAACCCCTTCCAGGGAATGAGCGAGGCCGAGCGAAACGTCATGGACCCGACCATCCGGGAAGCCCTGAAGACCTTCGCGGTCCTCGATGGCGCCTTCGTGATCCGGGAGGACGGGGTCGTCCTCGCCGCGGGACGCTACCTGCAGGGCGGGTCGGACAAGGTCCGGCTCCCCATGGGGCTCGGCTCTCGCCACCGCTCGGCCGCCGCCATGACCGCGAACACGCGAGCCGTGGCGGTGACGGTCTCGCAGACGACCGGTACCGTCCGCGTCTTCAAGGAGGGGGACATCGTCCTCGAGCTTCGCCAGACGGCTCGCCGGGTGTGATGGACCCGATCCTTCCCCGCCCGCGATCTGCGATTTCCCCGGCAGCGGCGGCGCTCCTCCTCTTCGCGTTCGCCACCCTCCTGCGCGTCGCCTACGCGGGCTTCGTGCCTCTCAGCCCCCAGGAGGCCTACTACTGGCAGTACGCGCGCCACCCCGCGCTGTCGTACTTCGACCACCCCCCCGCCGCGGCTTGGACCATCCGGGCGACGACCGCGCTCTTCGGGGACGGCGAGCGCGCCATCCGGCTCGCGGCCGCGGCCTGGTCAGGTGTCTTCTTCCTCTTCCTGTTCCTGTCCGCACGCCGCCTGTTCGGCGGCCGGGTGGCACTCGTCGCCTCGGCGGTCATCCTGGTCACGCCCTTCTTCTCGCTCGGGCAAACCATCATCACCCCGGACGCGCCCCTCGTAGGATGCTGGATGGCGGCCTTCTACTTCACGGTCCGGGCGCTGGACGAAGAGAGGGGCGCCTGGCTGCTCCTCGCAGGCGCCGCCACCGGCGTGGCCTCCCTCGGCAAGTACACGGGGTTCCTCCTCGCCCCGCAGATCTTCCTCGCCCTGCTCTTAGACCCCCGGGGCCGGCCCCTGCTCCGCACGGCCTGGCCGTACCTGGGCCTCGCCGTGGCCAGCCTGCTCTTCCTGCCGGTCCTGGAGTGGAACCGCGCACATGGCTGGGCGAGCTTCGCGTTCCAGTTCGCCGGACGGGGCCGGTCGATGCGGCTCGAGCCCGTCCTCGTCGGCCGATTCCTCGGGTTGCAAGCGCTCGTCGTCTCCCCGGTCCTGCTCGTCGCGCTCCTCGCCGCCCTCGCCGGCGCGGCGCGTCGGCTGGGGGAGCCGAGCATGCGCCTGTGCGCGATCTTCTCCGCCCCGCTGCTCGCGATCCTCGCGGCGGTCTCGCCCTTCCACTGGGTGAAGATGAACTGGGCCGTGTGCGCATATCCGACGGCGCTCATCGCGGCGGCCGCCTTCTACGCCGCCGAGCCGCGCCGCTTTCGCCCCGTCCTCGTCGGGGCGGTGGCGGTGGCGGCCCTGTCCGCCGCATACCTGGCGCTCATGCCGCTCGTGCCCGCCCTCCCCTTCCCGGCCCGGGACGCGACCACGGAGGGATGGAAGGAGCTCGCGGCCCGCGTCGAGCGCGAGCAGGGGGAACGCCCCGGCATGCCGGTGGTGGGCTGCTTCTACCGGATCCCGAGCGCGCTCGCGTACTACCTCCCCGGCCGGCCTGCGACCTTCTCCTCGAACGCTTTCGGGGAGGCGGGCCTCGCCTACGACTACTGGGAGGACCCCGCCACCCTGGCCGGGCGCGAGGTCCTCGTCGTCCTCGACGACCGCGACAGCGAATGGTGCCGGCGCCGCACCGAGCAGTGCCGTCCGCTGGTGCCCCTCGAACCTCTCGTCGTCCGGCGCGGCACGGCCGTCGTGACCACGTTCCGGCTCTGGCGCTGCGGCTACCTCGGGCCGGGGCGCTGACGGAGCGTGCGCCTCCCCGCCGGACAGGCCCCCGAGAGCGGGCAGCGCCCGCAGCGCGCCGGATCGCGTCGCGGAGGGCAGCCGCCGCTCATGCCCAGGTGGCAGAGTGCGAAGTCGAAGCGGACCGGGTCCGAGGGATCGACGGCGCGCAGCGCGCGCGTGACGTCCTCGGCGGTCCGCCAGGAGAGGTCGCGGCGTCTCGTCAGGCCGAGGCACCGCGCCACGCGGGCCACGTGGGTGTCGAGCGGCACGAGCAGCGCCGCCGCGGGCACGCCCCGCCACAGGCCCAGGTCGACCCCGTCGGGGCCGCGCACCATCCAGCGGAGGTAGAGGTTCCAGCGCTTGCTCGCGCCCCCGGCCGCCGGATCGGGGCACAGGTGGCGCAGGCCTCGAGTACCCCGGCGGGCGAGCAGCACGCGCGCCTGCGGGGCCTCGCGCAGCTCGCTCGCGAACGCGGCGAGGGCCGAACGCACCGGCCACGCCTCCCCTCGCGCGGAGGCGTCCCGGAAGAGCGCCGCGAAGCGCTCGCCGAGCGATCCATGGAGGCGACGCAGGTGGCCCGCGGCCGCGAGGAGGGCCGCGACGTCCGCGGGACGGTTGAAGCGGTACCGGAAGGCGGCGAACGGCGCGGCGTCGGGGGCGAGGGCCATGCGCTCGGCGAAGGCCGCGGGAGAGGGCCCCGCCGCGGCGAGGAGGCTCTCGAGCGCGGGCTTGAACACGTCCGCCCGTCCGTAGGCCAGGCAGGCCGCCAAGAGCCCCGCAACCTCGGCGTCGGCGGGATCCGGATAGCGGCGCGGGAACTCCACCGGATCGGCGGCGATGCGCCGGGCCGCGTCGAGATCCCGCTGCAGTCGGTCGAGCGCGGCACCGAGCGCGCCCGCGGGTGGCCTCGGAGAGACGCGTCCACGGCGCATGGGCGAAAGCTAGCGGGGTCGTCTCTCGCGCGCACGGCGGCGCCCCGCGGGCTACCTCGGGTGGGCGCCCCCGCCCTTCTGGATCTCGTGCAGGAGGTGGCCGAGTTCGGGCGCGATGAGGCGCTCCCAGGCGAGCCGCACGGCCGCGGTCGATCCGGGGACGGAGAACAGGGCGAGGCCCCGCCAGACCCCGGCCACGGCACGCGACAGCATGGCCGCGCTTCCGATCTCCTGGAACGAGAGTGCCCGGAAGAGCTCCCCGAACCCGTCCAGGCGCTTCTCGAGCACGCCGGCCACCGCCTCGTAGGTCCGGTCCCTGGGCGAAATGCCCGTGCCGCCGTTCAGGATCACCGCAGCAGCCCCGGCCGCCGCGGCCTCCTCCAGCACGGCGCGGATCTGCACCGGCTCGTCCTTCACGATGCGGTACCCGGCGACCTCGTGCCCCGCTCCGGCGACGGCTTCCCGGAGGTACCGCCCACTGTCGTCCTGGGCCTCCCCCCGGGTGTCGGATGCCGTCACGATGAAGACCCGTGCCGGGTGACGCCCCTCGCGGCGGTGTTCCTCGTGTCCCACGCGGTTTCTCCGACCCGTCCTAGGGCCTGAGGCCCGGGATGGTGATGTCGCCCCGAGCGGCCTCGATGGCCTTCTCGACGGCCGCGCGGTCCGGCGCGTCCGGCTGCAGGGTGATGTAGACGCTGAATTCCTGCACCGCTCGGCTGCGGTCGCCGAGCTGGCGGTATGCCTCGCCGGCGACCCGGTGGGCGAGCGCGGTCTCGGCCACCGCGAGGGACGCCTTCGCGAAGGCGAGGGCCTCGGTGGCGTGGCCGGCCTTCGCGAGCAGGGCGCCCGCCTGGGCGAGCCCTGCCGCGTCCCCGAGGTCGAGCCTGCGCTGGCTTCCGAAGCCGGTGGGCCGCAGGACGATGTCGAGCCGCCCGTTCGCGGCCTTGGCACCGGGGACCTCGACCTCCGCAACCTCGAAGCCGGACGAGTGGGCGCGCACCCGGTAGGTGGCGTCGGGGTCCCTGACGGGAAACGTCAGGGGGGCACGCCCGACCTCCTCGCCGTTCACTTGCACGAGGGCACCCGGGGGCAAGGTCTCGACGTACGCCTCGGGGGGCCTGACCTCGCTCCAGGATGGCGCCTTTGGCGCGCAGGCCAGCACCGCGAGGCCGAGGAGGCTGGCGCTTCCGTGTCGCGGCGTCACGATGTGCTGCAGGGTATAAGACCCTCCCGATGATCGACAAGCACACGGTGGCCCGGGCACTGCGCGAGGTGGGCATGCTGCTCGAGGTCAAGGGCGAGAACCCGTTCAAGGTGCGCGCCTACGACACGGGCGCCCGGGCCGTCGAGGACCTCACGGAGGATCTCGCGACGCTCGTCGCCCAGGGCCGCCTCACGGAGGTCCGCGGGATCGGCGAGGCCCTGGCACAGAAGATCGCCGAGCTGTGCAGCACCGGAAGGCTCGGGCTCCTCGAGCGGCTGCGCGCCGAGTTGCCGTCCGGCATCGGGGAGCTCCTGCAGGTGCCCGACCTGGGACCGAAGAAGATCGCCGCCCTCCACGCCGCGCTCGGCATCGGGAGCGTCGCCGAGCTCAGGACCGCCTGCGAGGCGGGGCGCGTGCGCGAGGTCAAGGGGTTCGGCGAGAGGAGCGAGCAGAAGATCCTGGATGGCATCCGCCGCTTGGAGTCCCGCGGCAGCCGGGTGCTCCTCGGCGACGCCCTCGAGTCCGGGGAGGAGATCCTGCGCCACCTCCGCGGCACGGGCGCGGCCGACGCCCTCGCGCTCGCGGGCTCCGCACGGCGCTGGAAGGAGACGGTCGGGGACCTGGACGTCGTCGCCGCGTCGCGGAACCCTCCCGCGCTCTCGGAGGCGCTCGTCGCCTACCCCCTCGTCGAGGAGGTGGTGGCGCGGGGCGACACGAAGACCACGGTGCGGCTCCGGAGCGGCCTCCAGGTGGATCTCCGCGTCGCCCCGCCCGAGGACTATCCCACCCTGCTCCACCACCTCACCGGCTCGAAAGCCCACCACGTGAAGCTGCGCGGCCTCGCCAGGGATCGAGGTTACTCCCTCAGCGAGTGGGGGCTCGCGCGCATCGAGGGCGGCGAGCGCGCACCGGTGCGCGAGGAGGATGACGTGTACCGCGTCCTCGGCATGCAGCCCGTGCCGCCCGAGCTGCGCGAGGACCAGGGGGAGATCGAGGCAGCGATCGAGGGGCGGCTCCCGGAAGACCTCCTCCGCGAGGAGGACATCCAGGGGATGGTCCACGTCCACACGCTCTGGTCGGATGGGCGCGCCTCCCTCGAGGAAATGGCGCGCGCGACGGAGGCGATGGGCCTCAGGTACCTCACCATCACCGACCACTCGCGCAGCGCCGCGTATGCCGGCGGGCTCGACGCGGCGCGGCTCAAGGCGCAATGGGACGAGATCGACCGCGTGCAGCAGAAGGTCGGGGTCCGGATCCTCCGGGGCACCGAGGCGGACATCCTGGAGGACGGCGCGCTCGACTGGCCGGACGACATCGTCGAGCAGCTCGACGTCGTCATCGCGAGCGTCCATTCTCGCATGCGGATGGATGGGGACGAGATGACGCGCCGGCTCGTTCGCGCGATGCGCCTCCCCTTCTTCAAGATCTGGGGCCACTCGACGGGCCGGCTGCTCCTCGAGCGCGACCCCTACAGCTTGCGGATGGAGGAGGTCCTGGACGCGGCCGCGGCGTCGCGCGCCGCCATCGAGGTGAACGGCGATCCGCACCGCCTCGACATGGAGCCTCGCCACCTCCGCATGGCGCGGGAGCGGGGCATCCCGCTCGTCGTCACCACCGACGCCCACTCGCTGGCGGGGCTCCGCAACCTCCGCTTCGCGGTCATGACCGCTCGGCGGGGCTGGGCCCGGCGCGGGGAGGTCCTGAACGCCCTGCCGGTCGAGAAGTTCGCGGCGGCGGTCCGGCCCGCCGCCTCCTGAGCGCGCCTTTACGCTCCGGACCCGAGGCGATAGCCTCGGCTCAGCGAGGCGGAGGCGGAGAGAGCGTGGCGCGACCCAACCCGACAGCCGGCGGCGGGCCCGTTTCCGGCCGGACGCTTGGGGCCCGGGTCGCCGCGGCGCTGTTGCGCCCTCCCGTTTACTTCGGCTTCCTCCTCTTCCTCGCCGCGGCCGCCGCCGTCCACATGCTGCTTCTCGGACCCCAGGCCTTCCCCAAGACGCAGGCCTTCCCCTACGGGTTGCCCTCCGAGGACAGCTGGCCCGGCCCCTATCTCCACGTCAACAACTTCGTCATCTTCAAGCGGTCGTTCGCGCACCTCCTCGCCGGTCGGGACCTCTACGCCGCGTTCCCGGCGGACCACTTCGATTACTTCAAGTACAGCCCGACGTTTGCGGCGCTCATGGCGCCGTTCGCCTACCTGCCCACGCCGGTCGGGGCCGTCCTCTGGAACGTTCTCAACGCCGGCGTGTTCGTGGCCGCGATGCGCAGGCTTCCCGTCCTCGACGCGCGAGCGAAGGGGCTCGTGTGCTGGTTCGTGGTCCCGGAGTTCCTGGGCGCCTGCCAGAACATGCAGACGAACGTGCTCGTCGCCGGCCTCACCATCCTCGCCTTCGCCTCCTGCGAGCGATCGGACGACGTGGGGGCCAGCCTGGCGGTGGTCCTGTCGTTCTACGTGAAGATCTACGGGCTGCTCGCCGCCCTGCTCTTCCTCCTCTATGCCCGGCGGAGGCGGTTCGTCCTCCTCGCCGTGGCTTGGGGGGTCCTCCTCGGCCTCGTCCCGCTGCTCTTCGTGCCGCCGGCGCAGCTCGCCTTCCTCTACCGCAGTTGGTTCCGGCTCGTGCAGGCGGATCGGCTGACCACGGTGGGCTTCTCGGTCATGGCCTGGCTCCGCGCGTGGTTCCACATCTCCCCACCGCCGCTCGTCGTCGTCGGCGCGGGCTTTTTGGGGCTCGTCGCGCCGCTCGCGAACCGGAGGGCGTTCGGCGACTTCGGGTTTCGGCTCACCTTCCTCTGCTCGCTGCTCCTGTGGGCGGTCGTGTTCAACCACAAGGCCGAGTCCTCGACCTTCGTGATCGCCATGGCCGGGGCCGGCCTCTGGTACTTCGCCCGGCCGCGGCGTCCCTGGCGCACGGCGCTCGCGTGGCTCGCCTTCGCCCTCACCTCGGTGGCCTACTCGGACCTCGTCCCGCCCGACGTGAAGGGCCGATTCGTGATCCCGCTCGTCCTGAAGGTCGTCGCCCTCCTCCTCGTGTGGCTCGCCACGGTCGTCGAGGAAGCCCGCTGGCCCGGCCCCGGGGCGGACACGTCCGTCTCCGGCACCGTGCCGGCCTGACCCCGGCGCTCGGGATCGGCGTCGCCGCGGACTCGACGGCGACCCTCCGCCGCCTTAGGCTCGGGGCGTTGGCCTCCATCCGCAACCGGCGCGTCCAGATCCTCGGGCTGCTCTCGGTGTCGGAGGGCATGCCACTCGGGTTCGTGCTGCAGACCCTCCAGGTCTTCCTGCGCGGGGCCGGTGTCAGCCTCCGCACCATCGGGCTCCTGCAGGCCGTCTCCCTCCCGTGGACCCTCAAGTTCGTGTGGTCGCCCCTCGTCGACCGGTACGCGTGGCGCTGGCCCGACCGGCGCCGGAGCTGGGTCCTCGCCATGCAGCTCGCGCTCGCGGCGGGCCTCGGGGCGCTCGCCGCCTTCACGGCGCGCCACCTCGTCGGCTCGGGGGGGCGCGCCGCTCTCGCTGCGGGAGCGGCGTCGGGGATCGCGCTGCTCGCCCTCGCCCTCGCGTTCTTCTCCGCGACGCAGGACATCGCGCTCAACGCCTACGCGGTCGAGATCCTCGAGCCGGACGAGGTCGGACCGGCGAGCGGCCTGCGCATCCTCTGGTACCGCGTGGGCATGCTCGTCTCGGGGGCGCTCGCCATCTTCGTCTCCGAGTGGGTCCCCTGGCCTTGGGTCTTCGCCGGGCTGGGCGGCCTCTTCCTGCTCTTCACCCTCCTCACGCTCGCCGCACCGCGCCCGACGGCCGAGCCGGCTGCGCCGCGATCGCTCGCGGTCGCCGTGTGGGAGCCGCTCCGCAGCTACTTCGCGCGGCCCGGCGCGATCACCGTCGCCCTCTTCCTCGTGTTCTACAAGTTCGGGGACAACCTCGGCCTGTCGATGGTGAACCCGTTTCTCAAGGACTTGTGCTTCTCCAACGCCGAGATCGGCCTCGCCGTGAAGACCATCGGCACGGCCTCGGTGATCGCCGGAGCGGGGCTCGGTGCGGCCCTCATGACCCGCATGGGCCTCGGCCGCGCGCTCTGGGTGTTCGGGATCGCCCAGGCCGCCGGAAGCCTTCTCTACGCCGGCGCGGCCGCCACGCACCCGGGGGCGGCGGACGTGGCGCTGTGCACGGCCGGAGTGGGCGTCGCCGCGTCGACGCGGATCGCCACCTACGTCGCCATCGCCGGGGAATACGCCTCCCAGGGCATGGGCACGGCGGCGCAGCTGGCGCTCGTCACGCGCCTGTGCGACCGGAGGTACAGCGCGACCCAGTACGCGCTTCTCTCGAGCCTCTTCGGCCTGGGGCGCTGGGCGTCTGGACCGCCGAGCGGGTGGCTCGCGGAGCGGCTCGGCTACCCGGCATTCTTCTTCACCGCGGCGCTCGCCGCGATCCCCGGGCTCCTGCTCCTCCAGGTCATCGCGCCCCTCGGGCAGCGCGAGGTCCCCGGAGCCGCGCTTCCGAGGGTGGAGGCGTGAGGGACGTTCCTACTTGGACCCGCGCCCGGCGGCCTTCGTCTCGGACGCGAGCGCCCGCACCGAGAAGCCCGGCGTCTGGCTGAACTCGTCGGCGGCGTCGCTGGCAAACGGCCGGGCCAGGTCGCGCATCCGCTTCATGCCGTCCCCGGGTAGGTCCGCGCCCCGGCGCAGCCAGGGGTCGTAGTCGTAGGAGACCGGCGGCCCGCGCAACAGCCTCTTCTCGTCGTAGATCTGCCCCACGCGCTCGTAGGAGGGCGCCGGGTGCTCACCCGTGTCCATGCGGATGGCGTCCTTCGGGCAGGCCTCGACGCAGAAGCCGCAGACCACGCACCGGAGCTCGTCGATGACGAACTTCTTCGGGTACTTCTCGATGGGATCGTTCTCGACCTCGCCCGCCTCGATGTAGATGCACTGCGCCGGGCAGGCCGTCGCGCACATGTAACAAGCCACGCAGCGCGGGTTCCCGTCCGCGCGCGGCACGAGGCGGTGCAGGCCGCGGTAGCCGGGCGCGTACGCCGTCCGCTCCTCCGGGTACATGACGGTCGTGACCCGGCTGCGGGAGAGGTCCCGCGCGAGCACGTCCGGATTCCGGTCGCGCGAGAAGAAGGCGTTTCGCCAGAAGGTCCGGATGACGAGTCCGATGGCCCGGAAGATCTCCGGAAAGTACAGGCTCTCGCGGACGTCGGCGGGCTGGTTCTCGAGCTGGTAGGGCATGTTCTAGTGTCCGGCGGCGTGGGCGGCGTGCCCGTGGTCGTGGCCGTGCTCGGCCGCTCGCGCGGGCGCGCGGGTCGCGGCCGCGGTGACGCCGAAGATGGCGACGATTTCCGCGATGCCCACCCAGGCGAGCAGCTCCAGGCTCGGGTCGATGAGCACCGCAGCGCCCGTGACGAACAGGTTGAGGAGCGCCGCGGGCAAGAGCATCTTCCAGCACAGGGCCTGGATCTGGTCGAAGCGGAAGCGCGGCAGGAGCCAGCGGATGATGAGCTGGAGCCAGCACAGCAGGACGACCTTGGCGAGGAAGACGGTGGCGCACACTGCGCCGAAGAGCGCCGGCGGGAGGTTCGCGCGCAGCAATCCCTCGAAGATCACGGGGTGCCACCCGCCCAGGAACACGGCGGTGACGACGCCCGCGAGGATCACCACCTCGACGAACTCGGCGAGGAACATCATGCCGAACTTCATGCCGGAGTACTCGACGAAGTACCCGACGATCTCGCTCTCGCCCTCGGGCAGGTCGAACGGCGCGCGCTTCGTCTCCGCGAACGAGCTCGTGAAGAACACGAGGAAGGCGAGCGGCTGCAGGAGGATGCCGAGGGCCGGGACGGGACCCAGGACCGAGTTGCCCTGGGCAGCGACCATGTCCTGGAGGTTCAGGGTGCGGTAGGCGAGCATCACCCCGACGAGCGACAGACCCAGCGAGACCTCGTAGCTGATCATCTGAGACGACGCCCGCACGCCGCCGAGGAGCCCGGCCCGGTTGTTCGAGGCCCAGCCTGCGAGCGTGGTCCCGTACACGGAGAGCCCGGCGAGCGCGAAGATCCACAGGAGACCCACGTCGGGGCTCGCGACGACGAGCGCCACCTGCTGCCCGAGCACCTCGACGCTCGGGCCGACCGGGACGACCGCGAACAGGGCGAAGGTGGGCGCGAACGCGAGCACCGGGGCGAGCTCGAAGAGCAGCCGCGACCGCGCCGCCGGGTAGGTGGCCTCCTTCGTCAGCATCTTGAGCGCGTCGGCGAGCAGGTAGGGCACGCCGCCGAGGGCGGTACCGAACACCTTGATGCGGTTCGCGCCCACGCGGTCCTGCATGGCCGCGGACCACTTTCGCTCGGCCACCGTGAGGAGCGCGGCGACGGTCATGAGAAGCACCGCCATGAGCGTGACGGTGTTCGCGATGGCGCTTCCGTAGAAGGGGGGCGCCCCGAGGCTCGCCGCGACGCCCGCGGCCAGGGCCGCGAGCGCGTAGAACGCATAGAAGAGCGCCACCAGCCCCACGAGGACGGCGCCGATGACGAGCCACATGCCGACGAATCGCTTCACGGCGTTCTCCTGTTCAGCGGCTGGGCAGCCGACTCCACTCCACGTTCCCGCTCGCGTCGAGCGGCATGCGCTCCCGGTGGCCCGGCAGGCGCCCGTCGACCGTCCCGGCGGCGAGCGGCACGAGCGACCTGCGCCGGTCGACGGCGGGCAGCGAATCCCAGCGGAACCCCGCCAGGCCGTCGGCGACTCGCCGGCCGAGGTCCTCGAACACCTCGCGGGCCGTACGCCAGCGGGCCGTGAGCCCGAGGGCTCGGCCGACCTCGCCGGCGAGCGCCCAGTGCGGCTGGGAATCGCCGCGCGGCCAGTAGGCCATCTCGAACCGCTGTGCCCGCCCCTCGAAGTTCACGAAGGTGCCGTCCGACTCCGGCACAGCCGAGGCGGGCAGGAGCACCGTGGCCGCGCTCGAGAGCTCGCCCTCGCTCGTCGCCTGCACGAGGAGGGCTTCCGCTCTCGTCAGCCGCGCCGCGAGCGCCGGGTCCGGGAGCTCGTGGCCGATCGCCCAGACCCCTCGGACGGCCCCCGACTCCACCGCCGCCGCCAGCGCGGCGGCCGGCTTCACCGCGAGACCGAACGCTTGGGCCACGAGCTCGAGCCCCTTGCGGTTCGGATTCTCGTCGGCGCGCTTCAGGAAGTCGTCCTGCCAGCCGTCCGGGCGGCCGCCGACGTAGATCTCCCCGAGCCTGAGCCCGTCGCGCGCGACGAAGAGCCCGACGAGCAGGTCCTCGAGGGAGGCCACCGGCGAGGCGAGCAGCGCGAGCGTGCCCTGCCCGGCGTGGCCCTTGAGCGCCTCCGCCGCCGCGGCGACCGCCTCCGCCCGCGAGGCCCTTCGGCCCGGGGCGCGCCCGAGCCGGGCGGCGAGGACCCGTGGGTCGTTGAACTGCTTGTAGGAGAGGCGACCCTGGTCGCACATCCACTCCTGGTTCACGTCCTCGTTCTCGCGGGGGCGGTAGCGGTACGTCGAGTCCCGCATGTAGTCGAGGAAGGTGTTGCACCCGCGAGCGCAGCCGGTGCACACGCTCCGGGCGCTCGAGAGGAACCAGACGCGGCCGCGGAAGCGGAAGTCGGCGGAGGTGAGCGCCCCGACCGGGCAAAGGTCGACGACGTTCCCGGAGTATCGGTCGTCGAGGGGCTTGCCGGGCACGGTGGTGATGAAGGAGTGGTTGCCGCGAGCCTCCACGCCGAGCTGGGGGTTCTTGCGCACCTCCCGCATGAAGCGGACGCATCGGGTGCAGAGGATGCAGCGCTCCTCGTCGAGGACGACGAGCGGCCCGAGCCCCACCCGCTTGCGCATCTCGACCTTGTCCATCTCGAGGCGCGACGGGCGCGCGTCGAAGGACATGTAGTAGTCCTGCAGCTTGCACTCGCCGGACTGGTCGCAGATCGGGCAGTCCACGGGGTGGTTGAGCAGCAGGAACTCGAGGGTCGCGCGCTGCTGGTCCTTCACCTTCGCGGTGTCGGTCCGGACGCTGATTCCCTCGGCCACCGTCATCTGGCAGGCCGGCATGAGCTTGCCGCCCGGGGCGTTCGACATCTCCACGAGGCACATCCGGCAGTTCGCCGCGATGGAGAGGCGCTTGTGGTAGCAGTAGTAGGGAACGTTCACGCCGACGGCGCGGGCGGCCTCGATGAGGTTCGTCCCGGGCTTCACCACGGCTTCGCGCCCGTCGATGCTGAGGGTCACGAACCCGGGGTTCTTGGGCGGAGGCGGCCCCGGCGGCTTCGGCGGGGCGGCCGCGGGTGCGGGGGGCTTGGTCTCTTCGGCCATCTCGGGCTCCGGTCGAGGCGCGGCGCGGGTCGCTACTGCTCGACCTCGCCGCCGATCATGTTGATGGTGTCGAAGGTGGGGATGAGGTCGGCGAGGAGCTGGCCCTCGAGCATCTCGGGAAGCGCCATGAGCATGTTCCAGCCAGGCGCCCGCACCCCGAGCTTGTACGGCCGGCCACCGCCGTCGGAGACCACGTAGAACCCGAGCTCCCCGTTCGCCGCCTCGATGTAGCTGTAGGCCTCGCCGGCGGGGACCTTGATGCCCTCCATGATCAGCTTGAAGTGCGCCATCGCGCCCTCGATGCTCCCGTAGACCTCGGGCTTCGGCGGCAGCACGTAGCGGTAGTCGGCGACCGCGATCTCGCCCGGCGCCATCTGGCGGAAGCACTGCCGGACGATCCGGTCGGACTGCTTGAGCTCCTCCATGCGCATGAGGTAGCGGTCGAAGTTGTCGCCGTTGGAACCCACCGGGATGTCGAAGTCGAGGCGGTCGTAGACGAGGTACGGGGACGCCTTGCGGACGTCGTAGGGTTCGCCCGTGGCCCGGAGGCACGGACCGGTGAACCCGTAGGAGATGGCGTCCGCCCGCGAGATGACGCCGGTGCCCCGCACGCGATCCATGACGATGCGGTTTCGCGTGAGCAGCTTGTCGATCTCGCCGCTGAGCTCGGCGGCGCGGTCGAGCGACTTTTCCACCTTCTCCGGCCACCCGGGCGGGACGTCTCGCGCCACGCCGCCCACGCGGGCGTAGTTGGAGGTCAGGCGGGCGCCGCAGATCTCCGTCAGGCGGTCCCAGATGAGGTCGCGCGCCTCCATCGCGTAGATGAGCACCGTCATCGCCCCGAGCTCGAGCCCCATCGCGCCGACGAGCGTGAGGTGGTCGGCCATCCGGTGCATCTCGGAGGTGAGCACGCGCAGGTACTTCGCCCGCTCCGGCACGTCGAGCTTGCACAGCTTCTCGACCGCGAGCGCGTACCCCACGTTGTTCATGATCGAAGACACGTAGTTCAGCCGGTCCGTGTACGGGAACACCTGGTTCCAGGTCACGTTCTCGCAGGACTTCTCGAACCCCCGGTGGAGGAACCCGATGTCGAGACGCATCGAGTGGATGTCTTCTCCGTCCAGGTCCACCACGGCGCGCACGGTGCCGTGCATGGCCGGGTGGCTCGGCCCGAGGTTCAGGTGCATCCGCTTCGTCGGGAAGGGCGCCTCGAGGGCGTCCGCGGGGGGCTGGGTCTCGATGTCGTTGGCCATGGATCCTCGCCTGGGCGGGGGGGCGTCCGCGCCCTGGGGCTAGTCGCGGGACGCGGGCCCCGGGCCGCGCCAGGGCTCGTCGACCTGGCGCTCCGGAACGAGCGGCTGCCGGCCGCGCAGGGGGTAGTCCTTCCGCAGCGGGTGGCCGACGAACTCCTCGTACATGTAGAGGCGCCGGAGGTCGGGGTGACCCGTGAAGCGGATCCCGTACATGTCCCAGCAGTACCTCTCGTACCAGTTCGCGCCCTTCCACAGCGTGGTGACCGTCGCCACCACCGGGTCGGACTCCGGGACCGGGACGCGAAGCCGCAGCCTGTGGTTCTTCTTTGTCGAGTAGAGCTGGTAGACGACTTCGAAGCGCGGGGTCGACCCCATGTAGTCGACGGCGGTGATGTACGGGGCCATGTCGAAGGCGAGATCCGGGTCCTCCTTCAGGAGCCGGCAAACCTCCTCGATGCGGTCCTTGTGGACGATCGCGACGTCGTCGCCCCCGACGCCCTCGTAGATGTCGGCGACGGCGCCCGGCAGGCGCTCCTTCAGCCTCAGCACGGCGGCCTGGGCCACGTCTCTACCCCTTCCCGGCGAGCGCCGGCTGCGAGCGGTCGATGAGCTTGTGGGGCTGCTCCTGGATCCGCTTCTGGAGCAGGAGGATCCCGTCGAGGACCTGCTCCGGCCGCGGGGGGCACCCGGGGATGTACACGTCCACAGGAACGATGCGGTCGATCCCCTGCACCGTCGCGTAGTTGTCGTAGAACCCGCCCGAGGAGGCGCAGACCCCGAAGGCCACGACCCACTTCGGGTCGGCCATCGAGTCGTAGATGCGCTTGAGGATCGGCGCCTGCTTGCAGTTCACCGTCCCGACCACCATGAGGAGGTCCGCCTGGCGGGGCGAGAAGCGCGGCAGCGCCGCCCCGAAGCGGTCGAGGTCGTAGCGGGCGGCGGCGACCGCCATGAACTCCATCCCGCAGCAGGCAGTGACGAAGGGGTACTGGAAGAGGCTGAACTTCCGCGCCCAGCCGAGCCCCTTGGAGACGAGCTTGGAGAGGCCGGTGAGCGCCTCCTCCCGGCGCGTGGCGATGGCGGGGACGAGATCCAGGTCGGCGGCGGTGGACGTGCTCACTCTCTGCTCCAGTCCAGGGCACCCTTCTTCCAGACGTACACGAGCCCGACGACGAGGGTGAATCCGAAGACGGCCATGGTGACGTAGCTCGGCCAGCCGATCTCCTGGAGGGTGACCGCCCACGGGTACATGAAGACCGCCTCGATGTCGAAGACGACGAAGAGCAGCGCGAGCAGGTAGAACTTCACGTCGAACCGCTCGCGCGCGAGGCCCGACGGACGCGACCCGAACTCGAAGGGGCTCGACTTCGCCTCGTTGGGCCGGCGGGGCCCGAGCAGGTTCGCGAGACCGAGCAGCGTCAGCGCGAGTCCCACCGCCACGACGAGTACGACCGCCAGCGGAAAGTAGCTCTGCAGGGGTGTGGTCATGTCGGGAGGGGGAAAGGGGTCAAGGTGCTCCTAACTGCCTATACTCGTCGGTTTCGTCAAGGGGAATCACCCCTTGACTCCATAGTCCAGACATATAAACTCCGCGCCCTTCTCAGGTCACCCTCTCCGGTCACCCTCACCCCTCCAGGGTTCCGACATGGGCTACCAGTTCGGCGCTGTTCTCGCCTTCGCGGCCGTCGCGGTGCTGCTCCCGTTCGGGGCGCTCGCCGCGTTCCGCCTCATCCGCCCCTCCTTCCCCGAAGCGGACAAATCGCTCATCTACGAATGCGGGGAGAAGCCGATCGGGCGGGCTTGGTTCAACTTCAACCCGCGCTTCTACCTCATCGCGCTCGTGTTCGAGATCTTCGAGGTGGACATCGCGCTCACCTTTCCCGTGGCCGTCGTCTACAAGGACTGGGTCGCGGTCTCGCAGGACCTGAGCCTCGCCTGGGTCGCGTTCGCCGAGCTCGTGCTCTTCATCGCCATCCTCCTCGTGGGGCTCGTGTGGGTCTGGGCCCACGGCGACCTCGAGTGGGTGAAGAGGCTCGCGACGGTCGAGGAGAGGCCGGAGACGGACGCGACCCCCACGACCCGCGCCGCCTAGGCCAGGCACCCCACCGACGACCCACGGGAAGAGAAGGAGACGTTCACGATGGCGAATCGGGACACGATGGACTCCGGCATCGGCGGCGAGATCGTCACCTCCCACACGAGCCAGCTCGACCGGATCATCAACCTCGCCCGGGCGAACTCGCTCCACTACCTGCTGTTCGGCCTCGCCTGCTGCGGGATCGAGCTCATGCAGTTCGGGGGGCCCCGGGCCGACGCCGACCGCTTCGGCGCGGTGTTCCGCGCCACGCCTCGCCAGGCCGACTTCATGATCGTGGCGGGCACGCTCACCTACAAGATGGCCGAGCGCCTGAAGCTCCTCTACGACCAGATGGCCGAACCCAAGTACGTGGTCTCCATGGGCTCGTGCGCCAACTGCGGCGGTCTCTTCCAGCTCGCCTACTCGGTCTGCAAGGGGGTCGACAAGGTGGTCCCGGTGGACGTCTACGTCCCGGGCTGCCCGCCCCGACCCGAGGCCCTCACGGAGGGCCTGCTGCGCCTGCAGGACCTGGTGATGCGCGAGCGTTGGAAGGACAAGCGGCGGCCACCGCAGGCTGGCGGCCGGGTCGCTTGAGGCCGGACCGCCGAGTTCGAAGGTGGGGCGGTGCGGCCTCGGCGCCGCTCGCTCCCCCGCACCCCGAGGGAAGCGGATGACCACGACCGAGATCCACGAAAGGTTGAAGGCCCAGTTCGGGGAGGCCGTGGGGCCCCTGTCCGAGCCGAAGGTCGACGCCTTCGCGTTCGTCACGGCGGAGCGGCTCGTCGACGTCTGCCGCTATCTCAAGGAGACGCCGGGCGTCGAGCTCGACTTCTGCGAGGATCTGACCGCTCTCGACTGGCCGAAGCGAAACGTCATCGAGGTCGTCTACCACCTGTTCTCCTACAAGCACCGGCACGGGATCGTCCTGAAGGTCGAGGCGGCCCGCGCGGAGCCGCGCGTTCCGAGCGTGGAGGGGGTCTGGAAGGCCGCGAACTGGATGGAGCGAGAGGTCTATGACCTCTTCGGCGTCTCGTTCGCGGGCCACCCCGACCTCCGGCGCGTCATGCTGCCGGACGACTGGGTCGGCCACCCGCTGCGCAAGGACTACCAGGAGGCCGGCGGGTTCCACGGGATCCCGAACCTCCGCGAGAACCCGCTCGTCGAGCTCCGGCGAATCGACGAGGTCCGCATCGCCGAGCACGCGAAGAACAACCCTCCGCCCCCGGCTCCGCCGGCGGCCCCGAAGCCCCCGGCCCCTGCCGCGGCCGGCGGCGGCGCACCGCCGGCCCCCCCGGCGGCCCCGAAGGCCTAGCGAGGAACGGACATGTCCAAGCTCGTCCTGCGCCGCATCGACCGGAACAACGAGGAGATGCTCGTCAACTTCGGGCCGCAGCACCCGTCGACGCACGGCGTGCTGAACTTCCTCGTCGAGACCGACGGCGAGGTGATGCGCCGGGCCATCCCCGACATCGGCTACCTGCACCGCTCCCTCGAGAAGATCGGCGAGATCGTCGGCTACCCGGGCTACATGCCGTACACGGACCGCATCGACTACCTCGCCGCGATGTTCGCGAACGAGGGATACGCCATCGCGGTCGAGAAGCTCATCAAGGTGGAGGTCCCGAAGCGCGCCCAGTACCTGCGCGCGGCGAGCTGCGAGCTGAACCGCATCGCGAGCCACCTCGTGTCGATCGGCACGATGGCCACCGACATCGGCGCCGTGACCCCTCTCGTCTACGCGCTGCGCGAGCGGGAAGCGATCAACGACCTCGTCGAGGCGCTGTGCGGCGCCCGCCTCACCTACAACTACCACCGCATCGGCGGGGTGGCGTTCGACGCCCCCGAGGGCTGGCGGGACAAGGTGCTGCGCTACCTCGACCGCTTCGACAGCCTGCTGCAGGAGTGGGACCGCCTCATCACCTGGAACGAGATCTACCTGAAGCGCCTCGGCGGGGTGGCGCTCATCACGCGCGAGCAGGCCATCGACTACGGGCTGGTGGGGCCGAACCTTCGCGGCAGCGGCGTGGACTGGGACCTGCGCCGCGACGTGCCCTACGGCGCCTACCCCGACTTCAAGTTCGAGGTCCCGGTCGGGCGCGGCTGGGCGGGCGCCGTCGGCGACGCCTTCGACCGCTACTACGTGCGGGTGCTCGAGATGGCCCAGTCGTCGCGGATCGTCCGCCAAGCCCTCGAGAAGCTGCCCGAGGGCGACTACATGGCGAAGGTCCCCCGCAAGATCAAGCCGGAGGCGGGCGAGGTCCTCTCGCGCGTCGAGAGCGCCCGCGGCGAGATGGCCTACTACGTGGTCGCGGACGGGACGGAGCGCGCCTACCGCGTGAGGGCGCGAACCGGCTCCTTCCTGGCGATGGGGATCATCGAGGACATCTCCCCCGGCCTCATGATCGCGGACCTCATCGCCCTCATCGCCTCGCTCGACGTCGTCGCCCCCGAGACGGACCGATAGCCATGCAAAGCCAGTTCTCCTTCGCGTTCCCACGGCCCACGACCCGCCGGGTGCTGCTCACCGCCTCGGTGGGCGTGGCGGTGGCCCTCCCCCTGGCGCTCTTCGCGATCCTGGTCGCGTACCTTCCGTTCCTGCAGCAGCCGGTCTTCTTCGCCTTCGTGCGGGAGAGCCTGCGGCACGACCCCGCGACCTGGCCCGGGACCCAGTGGGTCTACGGCGGCGCGCTGCTCGTCGCCGGCATCCTGGCCTTCACGTTCGCGGCGATCGCCGGCGGCATCTTCTCCTGGTACGAGCGGCGCGTGGCCGGCCGGATCCAGAGCCGCATCGGGCCGAACCGCGTGGGAGCGGGCGGCTTCTTCCAGTGGATCGCCGACGCCGTGAAGCTCCTCTTCAAGGAGGACCTCGTGCCCGCGGAGGCGGACGCCCTCCTCTTCCGCGCCGCCCCCTACTTCGTCGTCGCCGGGATGACGCTCACGCTCGTCGCCCTCCCCTTCGGCCAGGCGGTCATCGTCGCCGACCTCAACGTCGGCATCTTCTACATCCTCGCGGTCACGGCCCTCATCGTCGTCGGCATCCTCCTCTCCGGCTGGTCGTCGAACTCGAAGTGGGCGCTCTTCGGCGGCATGCGATCCGCCGCCCAGGTCATCAGCTACGAGGTGCCGAGCGCGCTCGCCATCATGACGCCGGTGCTCATGGCCGGCACCCTCTCCATGCAGGGCATCATCGGGGCGCAGGGCGGCTGGCCGTGGGAGTGGTTCATCACCCGCAACCCGGCGGCCTTCATCGCCTTCTTCATCCTCTTCACGAGCCAGCTCGCCGAGGCGAACCGGACGCCCTTCGACCTGCCCGAGGCGGAGAGCGAGCTCGTCGCGGGCTACATGTCCGAGTACTCGGGCTTCCGCTTCGCGCTCTACTTCCTCGTCGAGTGGGCGAACCTGTGGATCATCAGCGCGGTCGCGGTCTCGCTGTTCCTCGGCGGCTGGCAGATCCCGGGCGTGACGGCTCAGGACTGGGCGGCGTGGCGCGGCGGGGCGACCTTCCCCCGAGCGGTCTGGTGGGTGATGCAGTTCGTCTCCGTGCTCGTCTTCGCGGTGAAGACCCTCACCCTCGTGAACGTCGTCATCTGGCTGCGCTGGACCCTGCCGCGCATCCGCATCGACCAGATGATGAACCTCTGCTGGAAGTACCTCGTCCCCGGCGGCTTCCTGGCGATGCTCTTCACGCTCGTGTGGCAGATCTTCGTCGCGCGGGCACCCGTCCTGGGCCTGGTGAGCGGCGTCGCCCTCACGGCGCTCTCCGCCTTCCTCATCTTCCGCTTCTTGGTCCTCACCCGGCAGAACATCTCGCGCATCGTCGGCGAGCGCGTGGACCTCTCGAACTGGTAGGCGAAGGAACCATGCCCACGTCCCCCACCGAATACATCGGCAACATCCGCGACACCGTGAAGTCGTTCTGGCACGGGATGTCCATCACCCTGTCGCAGGTGCTCCGCCGGCCCATCACCGTCCAGTACCCGGACCGCCTCCCCCTGCCCGTCCAGGACGTGCTTCCGGCGCGCTACCGCGGGTTCCTCGAGGTGGACACCTCGATCTGCACGGGCTGCCAGGCGTGCGAGCGCGCGTGTCCCATCAGCTGCATCCAGATCAACCTCGACAAGGACCCCGCGAACCCCAAGCAGCGCGTCGTGTCCCAGTTCGACATCGACGAGGCGAAGTGCATGTTCTGCGGCCTCTGTGTCGAGCCCTGTCCCACGGGCTCCATCCAGCACACCCGCGAGTTCGAGGCGACGCAGCGCTCGGTGCGGAACCTGGTCTTCCGGTGGGCCGACCCGCTCCACCCCTTCCCGGTCTACAAGGTCCAGAAGGACGCCCCCTACTTCCCCCGCGCCCCGCTCGGATCGCTCGTTCGCGCCCTCGTGGCGCAGCGAGCCTGGGACGCGAGCGGCCCCGCCTACCTTCCCCCGGAACCGCTGAAGCCGCCCCCGCCCCCGGCGAAGCCCGCCGCCCCGAAGCCCGCGGCCGCCGCCGCTCCCAAGCCGGCGGCTCCGCCCGCCGGCGCGGCGCCCGCCGCTCCCGCCCCGGCGAAGCCTGCCGCCGCTCCCGCACCGGAGAAGCCGAACGAGCCGGGCACGGGCGAGCCCAAGCCGTGACCGTGAGGCCCCCCATGCGCTCCCATCGAAAGCTCCTCGCCTGGTCCGTCGCCAGCCTCGCCGTCCTGGGGGCGGTGGCCGTGGCGTCGGCGCACCTCTCGCCCGCCCTCGCCGCCTCGCCCGGTCCCTTCGCGGGCGGGCGCTTGAGCCTGGCGGACCTCGTGTTCTGGTTCCTCGCCGCCCTGGCCGTGGCCGGCGCCGCCGGCGTGGCCCTCTCGCGGAACATCCTCTACACGTCGCTCGCGCTCCTGTTCTCGCTCCTCGGGGTCGGCGGCCTCTACGTGTACCTCTCGGCCGACTTCCTCGCCGTCGCGCAGGTCCTCATCTACATCGGCGGCGTCCTCGTCCTCATCCTCTTCGCGGTGATGCTCACGAGCCGCATCGGGGACGTGAACATCTCGAACACGAGCCTGGGCTGGGCGGGAGGCGCCATCGTCACCGCCGTCATCGGACTGCTCGTCGTCGTGGTGGCGGTCGAGGTCCCCTGGAGGGCCCGGGACGTGCCGCTCGCGCCGACGACCGCGCAGCTGGGGAACGGCCTACTGCAGGGCTGGCTCCTGCCCTTCGAGCTCGCCTCCCTCATCCTGCTCGCCACGATGATCGGCGCCATCGTCATCGCCCGCAAGGAGCTCAAGGCCGACTAGGCCAGCGAGGACCGAATGCTACACGTCACGCTCTCCCACTTCCTCGGCGTCGGAGCGATCCTCTTCGCCCTCGGCCTCTACACGGTCCTCACGCGCCGCAACGCCGTCGCCGTGCTCATGGGGGTGGAGCTCCTGCTCAACGCCGCCAACGTGAACCTCGTGGCCTTCAACCACTACGTCGCGACCGGCATCGCCGGCCAGACCTTCGCGCTGTTCGTCATCGTGCTCGCCGCCGCCGAGGCGGCCGTCGGCCTGGCCATCGTCCTCAGCATCTTCCACACGTTCAAGACCATCGACGTCCGCGCCGCGGACCTGATGCGAGAGTGAGATGGAACACCCTCTGAACGAGCTCGGCCCCATCGTGGTCCACCAGGTGAGCTACCTCTGGCTCATCCCGCTGTTTCCCGCCCTGGGAGCGCTCGCGAACTCCCTGTTCGGGATCCGCCTGCAGCGTGCGTTCGGCAAGCGTGCGGTGCACCTCATCGCCATCGCGATGATGGTGCTCTCGTTCTCGGTCGCCGTGCGGGCGTTCCTGGAGCTCTACGCGCTCGCCCCCGCCGACCGGTTCCTCTCCCAGACCCTCTGGCGGATGCTCTCGGCGGGGCAGCTCTCCTTCGACCTCGGGTTCGCGCTCGATCCGCTGTCGATGATGATGGTCCTCATCATCACCTTCATCGGCACGCTCATCCACGTGTTCTCGATCGGGTACATGGCGGACGAGCCGTCCTACTGGCGCTTCTTCGCGTACCTGAACCTCTTCGTCTTCGCGATGCTGCTCCTCGTCATGGGGGACAACTTCGCGGTGATGTTCTTCGGCTGGGAGGGAGTGGGCCTCGCGAGCTACCTCCTCATCAGCTTCTGGTACACGGACGTCGAGAAGGCGAAGGCCGGCATGAAGGCCTTCGTCGTGAACCGGTTCGGCGACTTCGGCTTCGTCCTGGGCCTGTTCCTGCTCTTCTGGTCGCTCGGCGGCGTCTGGGAGCCGCGGGCCGACGTCCGCTCCCTCAACTACCACCCGGAGATCGGCGCCGGCGCCGTCCCCGGCGCCGCTAACCCGTTCCTGGCGGTCGGCCCGCGGACGACCGAGGGCGAGCATCCGGTGAAGCTCGGCCCCACCCTGAACTTCCGCGAGCTCCGCGACCAGGTGGTGATCGAGAGCACCGGCGTCGCCGAACACCTGAAGAACCAGCACGTCTGGGGCTTCGCGCTCATGGCGGTCGTCGGGATGCTCCTCTTCGTCGGCGCCATGGGCAAGAGCGCGCAGCTCCCGCTCTACGTGTGGCTCCCCGACGCGATGGCCGGTCCCACCCCCGTCTCGGCCCTCATCCACGCGGCCACCATGGTCACGGCCGGCGTCTACATGGTGGCGCGCCTGAGCTACCTGTACGCGCTCTCGCCGACGGCCATGGGATGGGTCGCCGCGATCGGCATGCTCACCGCCTTCTTCGCGGCCACGATCGGCTTCTTCCAGTACGACATCAAGAAGGTCCTCGCCTACTCGACGGTCTCGCAGCTCGGGTTCATGTTCGTCGGCGTGGGCGTGGGGGCCTTCTGGGCCGGAAGCTACCACCTCCTCACGCACGCCTTCTTCAAGGCCTGCCTCTTCCTCGGGTCCGGCTCCGTGATCCTCGGGTGCCACCACGAGCAGGACATGCGGGAGATGGGCGGCCTGAAGAAGCACATGCCCGTCACCGCCTGGACCTACCTCATCGCCTGCTGGGCCATCGCGGGCTTCCCGTGGGCGTCGGGCTTCTACTCGAAGGACGAGATCCTCTGGAAGGCCTTCACGGCCCGCGACCTCGCCTTCCTCGGCCACACGGCGCCCTGGCTCGGCCCGGCGATCTTCGTGCTCGGCATCGTCGCGGCCACCGGGACGAGCTTCTACATGTTCCGCAGCTACTACATGACCTTCACCGGGAAGTACCGGGGCGGCGCGGGTCACGCCGAGGAGCACGACGAGGACCCGCACTCCGCGCACGCCGCGCCGCACCATGCGACCGCGGCGCACCCCCAGGACAACATCGACCCGAACGGCGGCCACGGCGCAGCGCACGCGAAGAAGGACGACCACGGCCACGGAGTCCATGGCGCGGACGCGGGCCACGGCCACCGCCACACGCCGCACGAGTCGCCGCTCTCCATCACGGCGGTCCTCGTGGTGCTCGCGGCCGGCGCGGTGCTCGCGGGCCTGCTCGGCGTCCCTGCCGCCTGGACCCACCACGAGCCGATCCTCGAGCGGTGGCTCGCGCCGTCGCTGCCGGTCGAGACCCGGTTCGCCGAGTTCCCGCACTCGACGGAGCTCCTCTTCCAGGGCATCGGCGTCGCCGCCGCCGTCGTCGGCTGGTTCTTCGCCCGCCTCCTCTTCAAGGACGGCCGGAGCGCCGTCCCGGCCGAGCTGAAGAAGCGCTTCTTCGGCATCTGGACGGTCGTCTACAACAAGTACTACGTGGACGAGGGCTACCAGGCCATCATCGTCCGGCCGTCCCTCTTCCTCGCCCGCTTCCTCTTCTGGTTCGACCAGCACGTCGTGGACTGGCTCGTCAACTTCGCCGGCTGGCTCGGGCGCCTGGTCGCGAACATCGACGGCGCCATCGACACCTACGTGGTGGACGGCGCCGTGAACGCCGTCGCCGGCATCACCGGCGAGGCGGGCCGGGCACTCCGCCGCATCGAGACCGGCCGCATCACCACCTACCTCTACGGGCTGACCTTCGGGTCACTGCTCGTGCTGCTCCTCAACTTCCTCTTCCGCTAGGAGACCGGCCCATGATCCGCCCCGACAACGTCCTCGTTTGGGCCACCTTCTTCCCGCTCATCGGCGCCGCCGTCATCCTCGTGCTGACGGCGCTGCGCTACGCGCTGAAGCTCCCGAAGAGCTTCATGGACCAGTCGGCGCGCTGGGTGACGCTCGTCGCGAGTGCGCTCATGCTCGTCGCATCGGTGCTCGCGTGGCACTGGTACGACCCGGCCGCCCCGGGCCTCGCCGTCGCCGGCAAGGACACGGGGGTCCAGCTCGTGAGCCGTGCGGTCTGGATCCGGCCGTTCAACGTCGACTGGTTCGTCGGCGTGGACGGGCTCTCGATCTCGATGGTGCTCCTCACCGGCGTCATCTCCTTCGTCGCCGCCATCGCCTCCATGCCCTGGTGGCAGGGCAGCAAGCACTGCGCCGAGATGGCCGGCATGGTCGAGGACGGGCACGACGACCCGCACCACCCCAAGCACTTCTCCGTGCGGATGGTGCCCGCGTACATGGTGCTCCTGCTCCTCCTCATGACCGGGATGATGGGCACCTTCGTCGCCCTCGACATGTTCCTCTTCTACGTATTCTGGGAGGTCATGCTGCTGCCGATGTACTTCCTCATCGGCATCTGGGGCGGCCCGCGCCGCGAGTACGCGGCCATCAAGTTCTTCCTCTACACCCTGGCGGGCTCGGTGCTGATGCTGCTCGCCATCATCGCCATCTACTACCGGAGCCTCCCCGCCCCGCTCGCGGACGGGACCCTGTCGGCCCGCCACACCTTCAACCTGCTCGAGCTCGCCGCCCAGGGACGGGCCGGCCAGTTCGCGAGCGCCGGCCCGATCCTCGGCTTCGCCTTCACCAAGATCGTGTTCGTCGCGCTGTTCATCGGCTTCGCCATCAAGGTGCCGATGTTCCCGTTCCACACGTGGTTGCCCGACGCCCACGTCGAGGCGCCGACGCCCATCTCGGTCATCCTGGCCGGCATCCTGCTGAAGATGGGGCCCTACGGCATGCTGCGCTTCAACTACCCGGTGCTGCCCGACGCGACGGAGTGGGCGGCGAACGCCATCGCCATCTTCGGCGTCATCAACGTGGTCTACGGCGCGTACGTGTGCCTCGCGCAGAGGGACTTCAAGAAGCTCATCGCCTACTCGTCCGTGTCCCACATGGGCTTCACGCTGCTCGGCATGGCCGCACTGACCCCGGTGGCCATCTCCGGTGCCGTGCTGAACCTGTTCACCCACGGCATCATCAGCCCGGCCCTGTTCCTCCTCGTGGGCGTCATCTACGATCGCGCCCACCACCGCGACCTGGACCGCTTCGGCGGCCTCGCCCAGGCACTCCCCGAGTACAGCGGCCTCACCGGCCTCGCCTTCTTCGCCTCGCTGGGCCTGCCGGGGCTCGCGGGGTTCATCGCCGAGTTCATGGTGCTCTCGGGGAGCTTCCCCGTGTACCTCACCTACACCGCCATCTCGGCGACCGCGGTCATCATCACGGCCGCGTACTACCTGTGGGCGATGCAGCGGATCTTCCTGGGGAAGCTGAACCCCGTGTACCACGACTTCCCGGACGTGAACTGGCGCGAGCGCTTCGTGCTCTATCCGCTCTCGGCCTTCATGATCTTCCTCGGCTTCTACCCGCAGTTCATCCTCTCGGCGATCAACCCTACCCTCCACCAGCTCATCCAGAACATCCGGGCGTAGAAAGCCATAGGGGCCGGAGATGATCCACTCGTACCTCGTCGCCGAGAACCTGCGCAGCGCCCGGTGGTTCCAGCCGGAGTTCTGCCTGACCTTCGGCTCGCTCGCCCTGCTCCTCCTCGACGTGTGGTGGCGCCGGAGCGCGGAGCGCGCCCGGCTGATGATGCTCGCCACCCTCGCCGTCCTGGGGATCACGGCGGTCCTGCTCGCGGCTCAGCCCGTCTACCCGCAGGCCCTCTTCAACGGCCTCATCGTCCACGACGGCTTCGCGACGTTCTTCAAGTGGCTGTTCCTCGCGGGCGCGGCGCTCACGGTGCTCATGGCCGCGCCGTCCGGGGCGTTCCCGCCGAGCCGCGTGGGGCAGTTCTACGCGCTGCTCGTCGCGATCGTCCTCGGCCTCTTCCTCATGTCGAGCTCGAGCGATCTGCTCATGATCTTCATGTCCATCGAGCTCGTCTCGATGGTGAGCTACGTGCTGGCGGGGTTCGCCCGCGGGAACCGGAAGGCGTCGGAGGCCGCGCTGAAGTACGTCATCTTCGGGGGCGTCGCCTCCGGGGTGATGGTCTTCGGCATGAGCTACCTGTACGGGCTTCTCCACACGACGAACGTCCTCGACTTCGCGCGGGCCATCGCGCTGCTCCCCCCGACCTGGCCCGTGAAGCTGGCGCTCGTTCTCTCGGTGGTCTTCTTCTCCGCCGGCGTCGGCTACAAGATCGCGTCCGTGCCCTGGCACATGTGGTGCCCGGACGTCTACGAGGGCGCGCCCACGCCCTTCACGGCCTTCCTCTCGGTCGGCCCGAAGGCCGCCGGCTTCGCGCTCGTCGCCCGTCTCCTGTACGGCGCGCTCAGCACCCGCCCGGACCTCGCCGGCTTCGCCGACGCCCTCCACGGCGTCCCCTGGCCGGCGGTGGTGGGCGTGCTCTCCGCCGTCACCATGACGCTCGGCAACCTGACGGCACTGCCGCAGACGAACCTGAAGCGCCTGCTCGCGTACTCCTCCATCGCGCACGCCGGCTACGCGCTCATGGGCGTCGCCGCCAACTCGACCATCGGGACCCAGGCAGTGATGGTCTACATGCTCGCCTACCTGGTCATGAACCTCGGGGCCTTCCTCGCGGTCATCGTCGTCGAGCGGCTCACCGGCTCGCCATCGATCTTCGAGTTCCGCGGGCTCGGCCGGCGCGCCCCCCTGGCGGCGCTCTCCTTCGGCGTGTTCCTCTTCGCCCTCACCGGGCTGCCCCCGTCGATCGGCTTCACCGGGAAGTACTACCTGTTCCTCGCGGTCATGGAGCGCGCGAACGGGCCCGGCGGCTTCTGGTACGCGGCGCTCGCGCTCGTCGCCGCGCTCAACACGGCGGTCTCGCTCTACTACTACGCGCGGGTGCTCCGGGCGATGTTCCTCGAGGCGCCGTTCTCGGAGACCGAGGTCACCTACCCCGTCTCCTACAAGCTCCTGCTCTCGGGCTTCGCCGCGGCGACGATCCTGTTCGGCGTGTGGCTGAACCCCGTGATCGACTGGACCCGCGCCTCGCTCGTCCTCTTCCGCGGCGGGTAGGCACGCCGGGTCGCGCGCCGGGCCGTTCGATCAGGCCCGGCGCCGTTCCAGCCGCTCCAGGTCGTCGGACGACATCCGGCCGGTCCCGAGGTAGCGGTCGGGCGAGATCGCCTCTCCGTGGAAGTCCGACCCGGACGTCGGGACGAGGTCGAGCTCTGCGGCGATCCGGGCGTACTTCTCGACCTGCGACGGAACGTGGTCGGGATGGCTCGCCTCGACCCCCTCGAAGCCCATCGCCTTGAGCCGCGCCAGATCGGCGCGCTCGATCTTCGAGACGCCGGGGTGCGCCAGCGTCGCGACGCCGCCCGCCCCGCGAACGAGCTCCACGGCCTGCTCCGCCGTGAGGCGATATCGACCGACGAACGCGGGCTTGCCCTCCCCGAGGTAGAGGTCGAAGGCCTCCTTCACCGTGGACACGTACCCCGCCGCGACGAGCGCGCGCGCCACATGGGGACGGCCGATCGTCTTGCCTCCACTTTGCGCGACGATGTCTCCCTCCGTGACCTGGATGCCGAGGCCGGCGAGCTTCCCCGCGATCTGCGCCATCCGCTCCCGCCGCCGCTCGGCGAGGAAGTCCTCGAAGTTCCGGAGCGACGCGTGGGCCGGGTCGACGAAGTGCCCGAGGACGTGGATCTCCCGGCTGTCGAGGAAGACGGAGAGCTCGATCCCGGGAACGAATCGGACGCCCAGCCGGCGGGCCTCCGCCGCGGCCGCCTCCTGCCCGGCGACGGTGTCGTGGTCGGTGAGAGACCATACCGCCGTGTTGGCGGCGGCCGCCCGCGCGGCGACATCTGCCGGGGGATACTGGCCGTCCGAGGCCGTGGAATGGGTATGCAGATCGATGACCCCTGCATCCCCCGCCATGTCGTGCCCCTCCGCGTGGTATCATAACCTGGGCGTTGGGTGGCGCCTCAGGGGAGAGCAAATGCAGCACGTGCTGCGCGTCTCGCGGAAGATCGACTACGGCCTGCGCGCCATGGTGTACCTCGCGGCCATTCCCGCGGGGACCGTCGTGCCGTTTCGCGAGATCGCCCGCCAGATGGACATCCCCGAGGACTTCCTGGCCAAGATCCTGAAAACACTCGTAGATCAGGGGCTGGCGCGGTCGAGCCGCGGCCCCCACGGCGGCTACCAGCTCGCACACCCCGCAGACGCCATCAGCTTCCTCGACGTCATCGAGGCGGTCGAGGGCCCGGTCGCCCTGAACGTCTGCCTCGACGGCGACGACGCCTGTGGCCGCGCCGCCACCTGCACGATGGTGGCGGTCTGGCGCGAGGGCCAGGAGCGCATGCTCGACGTCTATCGCCAGGCCAAGCTCTCCACCCTCGCGCCCCAGCTCCGCCAGGCATCGGGAGACCTCGTACAGCTCCCCACGCCCCAGGCGGCCGTCCGCTAGGAGCCACCCACCGGGGATCCGGAGCGCCCCGGAGCGGCTGTTGACGGGCGTCGGCCGGTCCGACAGTATCCGCGGCCGCCATGACGAAGCCGACCTCGCGCAAGGATCTCCGCCGGCGCTACCTGTCGCGCCCCCCGGTCGAGCCGATGCGGCTGAGGCCGGGGATGTCGGTCGTCGACCTGGTGGACGTCTACCGCCGCGCCGGCGCCTTCAACGGGGGGCGCCTCGCCGAGGGGTGCGACCTGCTCGGTCGGATGCTCGACGCGAACACGACCGTCGCGCTCACGGTCACGGGCGCCATGGCGCCCGCGGGTCTGGGCGGTGCCATCATCGCCATGATCGAGGCGGGCTTCGTGGACCTCGTCGTCTCGACGGGGGCGAACGTCTACCACGACCTGCACTTCGCCCTGAAGCTGCCCGTCGTCCAGGGCCACTTCCAGGTCGACGACCGGGAGCTCTACCGCGCCGGGATCGAGCGCATCTACGACGTGTTCATCACCGAGGACTCCCTGCTCGACACCGACGCCTTCGTCCGCGAGGCGCTCGACAAGGCGCCCCCGGAACTCCGCGGCACCGTCTCGACCGCCCGCCTCCACCACTACCTCGGGCACCTCGCCCTCCAGGAGGCGCCGCTCCCGGAGCGGTCCTGGGTCGCCGCGGCCGCCAAGTACGACGTCCCGGTCTTCACGAGCTCCCCGGGCGACTCGTCGATCGGCATGAACGTCGCCGCGATGAAGCTCCGCGGGGGGACGACGACGATCGACCCGGACCTCGACGTCCTGGAGTCCACCGCCATCGTCTACGATGCCGAGCGCAACGGGGTGGTGATCCTCGGTGGCGGGTCGCCGAAGAACTTCTACCTCCAGACCCAGCCCACCCTCTGGCAGATCCTCGACCTCAACCGCGGCGGTCACGAGTACGTCTTGCAGATCTCCACCGACTCGCCGCAGTGGGGTGGGCTCTCGGGGGCGACGCCGAGCGAGGCGATCAGCTGGGGCAAGGTGCAGGCCGACCTCGTGAAGAACCACGTGGTCGTGTACTCGGACGCCACGATCGCCGCCCCCCTCGCCTTCGCCCATGCCCTGTCGACGCACAGGCCGCGGCGGCACAAGCGCCTCGCGCGCCGGCTCGGGGAACTCTACGAGAAGCTGCGTCGCGCCCACCAGAGGCGCCACCCGGGGTCCGGCGCCATGCCCGAGGTGGGGCAGGCCACGCGCCAGTCGAAGCCGCGCTCGCCGCGCCGGATGCGCTAGGGGCCAGGGCCGGCCCGGTCGATCCGCTCCTGGGCGCGCTCGAGGCGCTCCCGGAAGTCGGGGTCGGCGAGCAGCTGGAGCGCCCGCGGAGAGGTCCCGAGCTTCGCCGTGCCGGGCGCGACGAGCAGGTCCCGCACGCGCGGATCGTCGGCGAGCCCTCGCAGCTCCGGGTCGCCCGCCAGGCGGGCCGCGGCGCGAGGATCGGCGGCAAGCCTCAGGAGTTCCTGCAGGGCATCCTCCGCAGGCTTTCGCCATCCGCCGAGCAGGTCGTTCTCCCGCACGAGCCCGGCGAGGTCACTCTCCGCGAGCTGTCGTCCGAGCCCCCTCGGCAACAGCGGTGCCGCGGCGTCCGTGACGGAGAGCGCCACCCACAGGGCGAGCCCCGCCGCCGCCCCGGCGAGCACCGCCCCCGCAGCGCGGTCGCCGGGCCGCCGCTCGCCGCTCGCATTGCGGCTGAGCGCCCGGCCGATGAGCCCCGCGATCGAGACGGAGGCGAGGAAGAGCAGGGCTGCGGCCGCCGGCTGGGCGGCGGGCGAGGGCAGGATCCGCTCGAGCGCCCGCCCGAGCGGCGCGGCGAGGTGGTGGGCCGCGAACCATCCCGCGGCGGCCCCGGCCGCGAGGAACAGGGGGCGGAGCGCCCCCGCGATCGCGCCCGCCATCGCGGCCAGCGCGAGGAGCGAGATGGCCGCGGCGTCGAGCGTCATGGCGGCTACTTGATCCGGAAGTCGACCTTGGGCCGGTTCTTCTCGATGAGATCCATCTGCTCGCGGAAGCGGGCGTTCTGCGGCTCGTACATGAGGGCCATCTTGAGGCTCCGCTCCGCCGCCTCCCAGCGTCCCGCCTCGATGTCCTTCACGGCCGTCGCGTAGAACTTGCGGCCGTTCGGCGTCTGGCCGATCTGCTCCTCGACGCGCCGCTTCTGGGCCTCCCGGACCTCGGCCTCGTCCGCGTCCGTGAAGCGGAGCTTCGACTCCCGCTCCGGGCCGCTCAGGTCGGAGAGGTACTTGGCGCGCCGGGCGTCGTCGCGCAGGACGGTGTAGGCCTCGTTGATGCGGCGGTAGACGCGGCCGACGAGGGCCCGCAGGTGCTCGTCGCCGAGCGCGGCGAAGCGATCGGGGTGGTAGGTCCGCGACTCCCGGTGGTAGGCCGCCTTGATCTCGGCCGGCGAGGCGCCCTGCTGCAGCTTGAGGATGGCGAAGTAGTCGAGGTGATCGAGCGCCCCGGCCAGCGTCTCCACCTCGATCCGGAAGCTCTCGTCCATCGGGGGAACCCCGCCGCCTACGAGGCGTGCCCCGCGAGCACCACCTCGGCGTTCTTGTCGATGGCGCTCTGGATGTCCTGCTCGGACAGGCCCGAGGACAGGTTGATGGTGGTGGAGGCGTTCTGCCCGGTCTCGGTGTCGGTGGCGGAGACGTTCACGATGCCGTTCGAGTCGATCTCGAAGGTGACCTGGATCTCGACCTCCCCCCGGTACCCGATCCGGAACCCCGTGAACTCGAACTCCCCCAAGAACTCGCACTCGTCCGCGCGCTTCGACTCGCCCTGGTAGACGCGGATGCGCACGCGGTCCTGGCCGTCCCGGCTGGTCGTGAAGGCCTTCGACTTCTCGATGGGGATGGGGGTGTTCTTGCCGATGATCGGCTCCGCCCAGCCACCGGCCGTGCCGACGCGAAGGGTGAGCGGAGTGACGTCGAGGAGGTAGCTCGCCTGGCCTGCGACCGCCGCGTCCCGGTTGAGCAGCGCGCTCGCCTGGATGCTCGCCCCGAGCGCCACCACCTCGTCGGGGTCGATGCCGGTCATCGGCTCCTTCTGGAAGTAATGGCGGACGCTCTGGCGGATGATGGGCAGGCGGGTCGGGCCGCCGACCAGGATGACGGCGTCGATGTCGCTCGCGGTCATCCGGGCGGACTGCAGCGCCTCGTCGCAGACCTTGAACGTGCGCTGCACGAGGTCCATCACCATCCGGTTGAACTGGTCGGCCCCGAGCTTGTGATCGAGATCGAGGACCTCGCCCTCCGGCGTCTGGCAGATCCCGGGGACATGGATGGCGGCCTGGCCGTCGCGCCCCACGTCGATCTTCGCCTTCTCGCCTGCCTCCTTGAGCATCTGCAGGCAGAACTTGTTCTGGCGCAGGTCGAGCGAATGCTTCTTCAGGAAGTCGTCGGCGAGCCATGCCATGATCCGGTCGTCGAAGTCGTCGCCGCCCAGGTAGGTGTCGCCGGCGGTGGCCATGACCTCGAAGACGTCGCGCCCGATCTCGAGGATGGACACGTCGAACGTGCCGCCGCCGAGGTCGTAGACGCAGATGCGCTGGTTGATGTCCTTGCCGAAGCCGTAGGCCAGGGCCGCGGCCGTCGGCTCGTTGATGATTCGGAGCACTTCCAGCCCCGCGATGCGCCCCGCGTCCTTGGTGGCCTGCCGCTGGTTGTCGTTGAAGTAGGCCGGGCAGGTCACGACCGCCTTGCGGACCTCGCGCCCGAGCGCGGTCTCCGCGATGGCCTTCATCTCCTTGAGGACTAGGGCGGAGATCTCGGGGACCGCGAACACGCGTTCGCCGACCTGGACCCGGACCGAGTTGTTCGGCCCCTCCACGATCCGGTAGGGCATCACCGCCTGGGCCTTCTTCACCTCGTCGGAGAAGTAGAATCGGCCGATGAGGCGCTTCGCCGAGTAGACCGTGTTCTCCGCGTTCGTGATGATGTTGCGCTTGGCGCTGTTGCCGACGAGCACGGTGCCGTCGTCGAGGAAGCTCACCACCGACGCGTGGGTGCGCTCCCCCCACTCGTTCGGGAGCACCTCCGGCCGGCCCTCCAGGACCGCGGCCACCGCGCTGTAGCTCGTGCCGAGGTCGATCCCCACCGCGATGTCGTCGCTCATCTGTCGATTTTCCGGACCGTTTTCGGTGTCAGCCAAAAATCGTAGCGGCGACCGGGGGGTCCGTCAAACCTGCGTCTCCCGCGTCGGGGCCGCGGATGTGGCGGGAGTCCTCCTCGGTTATATGGGCGCCGACCTCAGCGGCCTCGCTCGGGCGTGGGAAAGGCAGTGGTGGCAATGGGTGCGCTGATCGCGATCCTGCAGAACGACCCGAATCTCCTCGCCTGCCAGGTGACACGGCTGAGGCGCCAGCTGGTCCTGGCCGAGGGCGGTGAGCCTCTCGAGCTCTGCGGATGGGGCTACCATCGTTCGGGGGAGGTCCTCGTGGGGCGGCGTCCGACCGGCGCGCCGCGCCCCCTGGAGCTCCCGGATCTCGTGGGGCCCGTGTCCGGCGAGGCCCTCGTCGTCCGCGCCCAGTCCGCCTCCGGCTTCCCCGCCAAGGACGAGAACACCCAGCCCTTCCGCTTCCGGCGCTGGCTGTTCGCCCACGTGGGCGGCGTGGAGGCCTGGCCGGACGTGAAGCCCCGCCTTCTCTCGACCCTCCCGGATTTTCTCAGGCGCCCCGTCGCGGGCGACACCGACTCGGAGCACGTCTTCGCGCTGTTCCTCCATTACCTCCGGGATGCCGGTGCCCTCGACGACCTCGACGCACCGGCGGAGACGGTCGGGCGTGCCCTCGCGCGCACGGTGCGCCAGGTCGACGCGTGGAGCCGAGAGGCAGGAAGCCAGCGGCCGAGCGACCTCGCCCTCGCGGTGACGAACGGCCGGATGCTCGCCGCCGTGCGGCGCGGCCGGCCGATGCATTACGCGCTCCTCGAAGGCATCGTCCCGTGTCCGCTTCACGGAATCGACGCCTCGACCCGCGACAGCGACCCCCGGCTGCGCCCGCACCGGCAGGCCAAGGCGGTCGTCCTCGCCACCGTCCTCGCCGAGCCCTCGGGATTTCTCGAGGTCCCGGAGGGCGCGATCCTGACCGTGGACCGGTCGCTCCGGCTGCACATCGCGCCGATGAACTCCCACTAGAGGCTCAGACGATCGCCCACGGCCGCGGCATGAAGACCTTCTCCCAGGTCTCGAGCGCGAACCGGTCGGTCATACCCGAGATGAAGTCGGCGACGGCCCGTGCCACATCCTCACCCGCGCGCGGCGCCACCCCGAACCGCTGCCAGAGACGCTCTGCGTCCTCCGTGCACCAGCGGTAGAGGTCCTCGAGGATGCGCTGGGCCTTCGAGAACTCCTCCTGCACGACCGGGTTCTCGTAGACGCGCGCGTACAGGAAGTCCCGGAGCGCGAGCAGCGCGACCTGGACGTCGCGCGACATGGCGATGTGGCCGCCGCCGTCGATGTCGGAGCTGCGGATGACGTCGCCGATCAGCGTGGCGATGCGCTCCGAGTGGCGGCCGCCGAGCGTGCCGACGATGTCGGGCGGCACGTCCTCCTCGCGCAGCAGCCCGCCCCGCAGCGCGTCGTCGAGGTCGTGGTTCACGTACGCGATGATGTCGGCGAGCCGGACCACCTCGGCTTCCAGCGAGAGCGCCGTCGCGCCGCCGGCCATGAGGACCTGGCCCCGCCCCTTGGAGTGCCGGAGGATGCCGTCGCGTACCTCGGCGGTCAGGTTCAGGCCCTCGCCGTCCTTTTCCAGCACGTCCACGACCCGGAGCGACTGGACCACGTGGTGGAAGCCACCCGGGAGCACGCGGTCGAGCACGCGCTCCCCTGCGTGGCCGAAGGGGGTGTGGCCGAGGTCGTGGCCCATGACCATCGCCTCCACGAGCATCTCGTTGAGACGCATCGCCCGGGCGATCGAGCGGGCGACCTGCGCCACCTCGAGCGTGTGGGTGAGGCGATTCCGGTAGTGGTCTCCCCGGGGCGCCAGGAAGACCTGGGTCTTCCCCATGAGCCTTCGGAAGGCCTTGCTGTGGAGGAGGCGGTCGCGGTCGCGCTGGAAGGCGGGCCGCATGTCGTCCTCGGGGTCGGCCCGCTCCCGGCCGCGGCTTCCGCGGGACCGGGCTGCGCGAGGGTGCAGCGTCGCCTCCTCCTGAGCCTCGAGCATCTCGCGGATGTTCGTCGCCATCGGCCCTCTTGTAACCTCCCCGGCGCCCGCTGTCACCGAGCGCCCGGGAGCCCCGCCTCGAGGACCGCGAGAAAGAGGTTCGAGACCGCGTGGACGAAGACCGGGGCGGCGAGCCCGTTGGTGCGCTCTCGCGCCCAGCCGAAGAGGAGGGCGGGGAAGAACGTGAGGAGCCGCCAGGGGTCGAGCGACACGAGGTGCCCGGCGGCGAAGAGGAGTTGGGTGGAGAGGAAACCCGCGCCGAGGTCCGCTCCGAGCACCCGGACGCGCCGACCGGGCGCGCTCCTCGCCCAGCCGGTCTGGAGGTAGCCCCGGTAGAACATCTCCTCCGGGAGCGCGACCACGAGGAGCTGCGTCACCGCGAGGAGCGCGAAGCCCGCCGGGAGGCGAAGGGGGAGGCGGAGTACGTCCGGGCGGGGCCCGTTCAACCGCGCGGCGATCTCGGCGAAGCCCAGGAAGGCGAGCGCGAATACGGGGAGGACGACGGCGCAGATCGCGAGCCCCTCGAGCGCCCCCCTCGCCCAGGCGCGCCAGGTGCGCGCGTCCGTGGCGCCCCACCAGGGCAGTCCCTGCCCCCCCCAGGTCTCGCCGCGGCGGCGGAGCTCCCGGTCCGGGAGCAGGATGAAGAGGAGCGCCGCGACGGCGCCCAGGTTCGAGCGGGCGAGACCGGTCGGGTCGAGCGTCGACGCCGCCCGGGCGATCGCGAGCAGGCCAATGGCCTTCGCCCAGGTGGCGACGAGCGCGCGCCGCGCGCCGCGCGGGTCCGGGTTGCCTTCCACGTCCTATGCTTCGCCCGCGCTACGGGCAGGGACTCGCCGCCGCCTTGACGGTGACGGCGATCGGCTGGGAGGCGTTGGTCGTCGGATAGCCGGGGTTCACGATCGTGATGTTATAGGAACCGGGCTGGATGGGGCTCTGGCCCGTGAGGTCGACGACCACGTTGAGCATGCCGTTCGCGCACTGCCCGAGGACGAGGTTTCCCGACGCGCAGGTCGTGGGGAGCACGGAGTCCTGGACGCCCGGACCGCTGACGTGGGCCACCGACGTCGGGTAGAAGTAGCTCCCCGTCGCCGCCGCCACGATGTAGCTCCCGAGGTTCACGCAGGTGTTGGAGACGCTCTTCAGCACCGGGATCCCCTCGTTCACCTGGAACTTGAGGGACGAGGACCCGCCGCCGGAGTTCCTCACCCCGATGTTGTAGAGGACGCCGACCGTCAGGCTGCCGGGGTTCGCGACCACCGCCGTCGCCGCCTGCGCGCTCGCCACGGTCGTCGGGAGGTCCACCGACGGGACCGACGTGCTCGGGGCCGACAGGCTCGCGACCATCCCCGGCTGGAAGCCGAGGCCCGTGAGCGCGAGCGTGTCCGGCCCCGCGTCGCTCTGGAGGATCCCTGCGGGGGAGACGCTCTCGAGGAGCAGGTCCCCCGTGAGGGTCACCGGCACGGTGTTCGAGACGAGGGGCCCGGCCGAGCCACCCCCCGGGTTGGGGTTCAGCACCCGCACGAGGAGCGACCCCGACGTCGCGCCGGTCAGGTCGACCGTGACCGAGGCAGAGGACAGGCTCGCGACCGAGAGCGGCTGCTCGACGGACACGCCGGCGCCCGTGAAGCGCGCCCTCGCCCCGGCCTGGAAGCCGTCTCCGGTGAGGTGGAAGGCCGCGGTCTGTCCCGGCGAGAGGCTGCTCGGGTCAACCGCCCGGAGGAACGGGTTGCCGGTCGGGAAGACGCAGCCGCCCTGGCACACGAAGCCGGAGGAGCATGTTGCACCGCAGCTCCCGCAGTTGTGCGGATCGGTCGCCTGGTCGACGCATCCGCTGCCGCAGTCGACCTGTCCCGAGGGGCAGCTCGACCCCGAGCTGCCGCAGGCGGAGAGCCCCACCGCGACCACGGCGAGCAGGGCGAGCGGCGCACCTGCCCGCCGCGAGCGGCGGCGGAGCCGCGGCCCGAGCGCGAGCGCGAGGAGGCCGAGACCCGCGAGGTCGGCGCCACCCGCCGAGCTGCAGCCGCCGCCCTTGCCCGACTTCGGCGCCTGACCGCCTCCCGTGGACGGGGTCACTCCACCGAAGCACTGCCCGTTCGCGCAGGCGCCGACCGGGCAATGCACCTCGCTGCATGGGTCGTCGACACAGGCCCCGCCCTGGCAGACCTGCCCGGCGCCGCAGCCCACCCCGATGCACGGGTCGGTGACGCAGCTGCCGTTCACGCAGGCCTGCCCCTGCCCGCAGGACTGGCCGCACGGGGGTACCTCGCAGAACCCGTCGACGGAGCAGCTCTGCCCGGTCGGGCAGGCGACGTAGGCGCAGGCCCGCACGCAGTCCCCGGACCGGCAGAAGGTGCCCGTGGGGCAGTTGGCGGCGGCACAGGGATCCGCGACGCACTGGCCCTGGACGCACGCCTGGCCGGTGGCGCAGCCCGTGAACGCGCATCCGCCGTACTGGCAGGTGCCGGCGGCGCACACGGACCCCGGCCCGCAGGTCACGCCCGCGCACGGATCGACGCAGGCACCCGACTGGCAGATCCGGCCAGCGGGGCACGCGGAGCCATTGCAGAGGATCGGCTGGCAGGCCCCGCTCTGGCACGTGTAGCCGGTGGGGCAGGCAGGGCCCTCCACACCACACCCGTTCGGGAGGCAGAAGCCGTTCGTGCACACCTCGCCCGTCGGGCACTGCGTGTCGAGTTGCCCGTCGCAGTCGTTGTCCTTGCCGTTGCAGACAGGCGGCTGCGGGAGGACCTCCCCGACGCAGGCGCCCCAGACGCCGCTCGAGCAGGTCTGGGTGCCGGCCGCGCAGGTGCCCTTCCCCTGGGTGCCAGCTGGGCCGTCGTAGCACGGGCGCGTCGACCCCTCCTGGCACACGGGCGGGTTGCAGACCCCGCCCTCGTCGACGAGGCCGTTACAGTTGTTGTCCTTGCCGTCGCAGACCTCGGGCGACGGGAACACGGTCTGCACGCAGGTGTAACCGCCGCTCGAGCTGCACTTGAGCACGCCCTCGGCGCACACCCCGAGGAGGCCCGTGTTGCAGGAGGTGTTCGGGTCGGCGCACGCGAACCCGAGGTTGAAGAGCGTGTTCAGCACGATGCGCGTGCCCGCGGTCTGGCCGGCGACGGCGCCGTCGACGGAGGGGGAGTAGTCGTGCCCGCCGAGGTAGGCGACGCTTCCTCCGATCGCGGAGTCGGGGCTCTGCGTCTGGAAAGTGCTCGCGATGTCCCAGGACGGCGGCACTGCCGTCGTGGTCGTCGCCGGCTGCACGATCAGGCGGTCGACGCCCGCGAGATACGCCTGCGGTGGCTGCAGCGAGCCGTTGGGGTAGAAGGTCGTGATGGCTCCGGTGACGAGCGAGTACTGGAAGTCGCCAACCTGGACGTTGGGCTGCGCCGGGTCGAGGAACTGCGTGGAGGAATAGCTCCCGTTCCACTTGAGGATGCCAGCCGGCGTCTGGAACCGCGTCGCCGGGATCCCGTAGAGCGGCCCGTTCACGTTGGTCTGCCCCGTCACGCCCTCGAGGGCCTGGATCCCGAGGCACTCGACGAACAGGTTGTTGCCCGCCTTGACGAACGAAGCGATGTCGCGGAGTTCCCATGCGAGCCTGTCGGCGGTGGTCGCCGGCGGGAGGACGGGCGTCACGCTTGCGTCCGTGGATCCCGTGGGGACGACGCCGCCCGTGTCCCAGTGAGGGACCCACAGGAGCTTGTAGTTGCCCTGCGCGAGTTGCGTGTCCGCGTAGGTCGTGCCGGCCGCCGGGGGGATGAAGTCCCCGTCGCAGAGGAGGTCGTAGATGTCGCTCGCGGCGTTCGAGCCGGTGTTGAAGTTCGGGGCGCACAGGCAGCCGGCCGTCCCGGCCGTGCACCCGGTGGGCGTGCACACCTGGGGGATGGCGCGGTCGCCGGCAGGGTTCGCGAGGTAGGCGAGCACGGTCGAGAGCTTGCACCCCGGCCCGAGGCCGCCCGCGCAGTCGCCGTTGCCCACGCAGGGCCAGCTCAGGCCCGCGGCCACGGCGTACTGGTACATGACGTTCGCCGCCGTCTTCTTCCCTGCGGGCGGCGTGATGTTGAGGATGGCGAGCTTGGGCGGGGGGCCGGCGAGCGGACGCACCTGCGGCGCGGTGAAGCCGGTCTCCACCTCGTGGATGTCCACCATCGCCTGGGCGCGGAAGGCCGCGAAGTCGGCGCCCGTGTTGAACAGGCTCAGAGCGGCCGGCGCGTCGGCGGCGTCGATGACGAAGGGGCCGCCGATGTAGTTGATCCCCGTCCCGGCGGTATACGGGCAGGTTCCGGGGGTCGCGCATCCGGGAGCGTCGTAGGTGACGACCTTGCCGCTCGCCCAGTCGTAGCGCTTGATGACCACCCCGCTCGCGGGCGCCGGGACCGGGACGTCGACCCCGGTCACCTGCGTCTTCGGGGTCGCGCCGTCGACCGCCCAGTACACGCGAACGTTGTTCTTGAGGAGGAAGTAGACGAGGCCGTAGGCGCGAAACACGCCGTCGTCGGCGGCGACGTTGCAGGCGATCGTCCCCCCGCCCGAGGCAGAGGTCTTGTCCCGTTTCTGGTAGCAGTTGTCCATCGGGATGACGAGCGATCCCGCCGAAAAGCTTCGCGACTGGGGCCCTTGCGTCCCGCAGGGAGCGCCGAGCATCGACAGCGCGAGGAGGGAGACCGCAAGGCGGGAGACGTACGGATGGCGCATGTTCACACTCCAGCCCAGGCGCGCAGCAGTGGCAAAGAATTGACCGGACTCTATTCCCCGAGCGTGTAGGGGCGCGCGGGGGGCGGGAAGGTCGCAGGCCCACAGTGTGCGGGGCGGTGCGCTCAGCCGTCCGAGGGCAAGACCGGCGGCCCGATGGCCCGCCTCACGCAGCCGACCGCGACTTCCGGGTCGAAGGGCTTGCGGAGCACCTCGTCGGCGCCGATGCGGCGGTACGTCTCCACCTCGCGCTCGGCGATCCGGCCGCTCATGAGCACGAGGTAGATGCGCCGCCAATGGGGGTGCGCCTTCAACAGGCGACAGACGTCCGCCCCGTTGAGCCTCGGCATGTAGATGTCGAGGAGCACGGCCGACGGGCTCGTCTGCGCGAGCTTCCGGAAAACCTCCTCCCCGTCGGCCGCCGTCGCCACCTCGTACCCCGCCTCCTCGAACGCCCCGGACAGGGCGTCGAGGAGAGCCGCGGAGTCGTCCACGATGAGGATGGTCTTCCTCGCTGCCATCGGAGGGCGATTATGTTGCACGCCCCATCGGATCGCCAACCTGCCGTCGCAGGGCGCTTCTATCCCGGATCCCCCTCGGCGCTCGCCGAGGAGGTTGCGGCCCTGCTCGCCGAGCGCCCGCAGGGGCGCCCCACGCCCGAGCCGCCGCTGCCGGCGCTCGGCGTGCTCGCCCCGCACGCCGGCTACATGTACTCGGGCCGGGTGGCGGGCGCGACCTACGCGCGCGTGGACGTTCCCGAGCGGGTAATCGTGCTCGGGCCCAACCACACCGGCATGGGCGAGCGCGTGGCCCTCTGGCCGGCCGGCGCCTGGCACACCCCCATCGGCCGGGTCCCTCTCGACGCCGACCTGAACCGCGATCTCGTGGCGAGCGGGCTCGTGCGCGAGGACCGCGAAGCTCACCGGCTCGAGCACGCCCTCGAGGTGCAGCTGCCGTTCCTGCAGCTTCGACGCCCGGAGGTGGCCATCGCCGCCGTCTGTCTCGGCCCCCTGCCCTTCGCCCGGTGCCGAGAGTTGGGCGTCGCGGTCGCCGGCGCTGCCCGCCGCCACGGAGCGCTCGTCGTGGCGTCGAGCGACATGAGCCACTACCTCCCCGCCCCCGTGGCCAGGCGGAAGGACGAGCAGGCGCTCGAGCGCGTCCTCGCGCTCGACCCGGAGGGGCTCTACGAGGTGGTCCAGCGGGAGGACATCAGCATGTGCGGGTTCGTGCCCGCGACGGTCATGCTCGTCGCGGCGAAGGAGCTCGGCGCCCGCGAGGCGGAGCTCGTCCGCTACGGGAACTCCGCCGAGGCGAGCGGGGACGAGTCGAGCGTGGTGGGCTACGCGGGCGTCGTCGTGCGCTGAGTCGCGCGCGGCGGCCCCGGGCGAGTTGTGCTAGCTTTCGGCGGCCATGGACAAGCCGCGCCTCCGCTTCGCACCCTCTCCCACCGGCTACCTTCACATCGGCGGGGCCCGCACGGCCCTCCTGAACTGGCTCTGGGCGCGGCACGCCGGCGGCACCTTCGTGCTTCGCATCGAGGACACCGATCGGGAGCGCTCGACGCAGCAGGCCGTGGACGCCATCCTGGACGGCATGCGCTGGCTGGGGCTCGACTGGGACGAGGGCCCCGGCGTGGGCGGGCCCCACGGACCCTACTTCCAGATGCAGCGCCTCGACCTCTACAAGGCGCACGCCGAGCAGCTCATCCGCCAGGGGCGGGCCTACGCCTGCTACTGCACGAAGGAGGAGCTCGACGTCCTTCGCGAGCAGGCGAAGGCCGCCAAGGTGCAGTTCGTCTATCCAGGGACCTGCCGCGACAGGCCTTACGAACCCTCCCGGCGCCACGTGGTGCGCTTCCGGCTTCCCAAGGTCCTCGAGGTCACCTTCAAGGACCTCGTGAAGGGGCCCATCACCCGCCCCGGGTCGACGCTGCAGGACGAGGTCATCGTCCGGGCCGACGGCGTCCCCCTCTACAACTTCGGCGCCGTCGTCGACGACGTCACCATGAAGATCAACCTGGTGGCGCGCGGCGACGACCACGTGAACAACACCGCCATCCAGATCCTCCTCTACGAGGCCCTCGGCTACCCGGTCCCGACGTTCGCGCACCTGCCCATGATCCTCGGGTCCGACAAGACGCGGCTCTCCAAGCGCCACGGAGCGACGAGCGTCACCGCGTACCGCGAGATGGGCTACCTCCCGGAAGCGGTCGTGAACTACCTCGTGCGGCTCGGCTGGTCGCACGGGGATCAGGAGATCTTCACCCGCGACGAGCTCGTGAAGTACTTCTCCTTCGACCACGTGGGCGCGACCTCGGGCGTATTCAACCCCGACAAGATGCTCTGGGTGAATCACACCTGGATGAAGTCGCTCTCGCCCGCGGAGCTCGCCCGGCGCGCCCTGCCCTTCTTCCACGCCACCGACCTCTCGGTCGCGGAGGGAGAGAAGCTCTTGCGCACGGTGAAGGTCTTGCAGGAGCGCGCCAAGACGCTCACCGACCTCGTCGCCCAGGCCCGCTACTTCTTCGCCCCGATCGAGGTCGACCCGAAGGCCAAGGAGAAGTTCCTCACCCCCGAGTCGCGGCCCGTGCTCGAGGCCATCCGGGCGGGAATCGCCGCCATGCCCGCGCCGGACGAGGTCCAGCTCGAGAGGCTCTTCTCGGAGGCCGCCCAGTCGCGCGGCCTCGGGCTCGGCAAGGTGGCACAGCCGGTGCGGGTGGCCCTCACCGGAGGCACGGCCTCTCCGGGGATCTACGACGTCGTCCTGATCCTGGGCCGGGACGAAGCGCTCCGGCGCCTCGACGACGCCATCCGCCTCGCCGCCTGACCCGCGCCGTCCCCTGGACGAGGCCGCCGATCGGCCACGCGCCGCGTCACGCGCCGCGCGATGGGGTGGGATCCGCTCCCCGTCCCGATTAGGAGAGGGCCATGGATCCACTCCCCGATCCCGACCCCCAGGAGACCCGGGAATGGCTCGAGGCGCTCGAGGCCGTCCTCGCGAGGGAGGGGCCCGACCGCGCCCACTTCCTCATCGAGCAGCTCATCGACCGGGCGCGCCGCTCGGGCGCCTACTTGCCCTTCTCGGCGAACACCGCCTATGTGAACACCATCCCCGTCGATCGGCAGCCGCCACTCCCGGGCGACTTCGCGATCGAGCAGCGCATCCGGCACTACGTCCGCTGGAACGCGATGGCGATGGTGGTCCGCGCGAACCACCACACGAACGTCGGCGGCCACATCGCGAGCTTCGCCTCGGCCGCGATGCTCTACGACGTCGGGTACAACCACTTCTGGCGGTCCCCCACGAAGCAGCGCGGCGGCGACCTGGTCTTCATCCAGGGCCACTCGGCGCCGGGCATCTACGCGCGCGCCTTCCTCCTCGGCCTCATCACCGAGGAGCAGCTCGACCGCTTCCGCCAGGAGGTCGACGGCAAGGGCCTGTCGTCCTACCCGCACCCATGGCTCATGCCCACCTTCTGGCAGTTCCCGACGGTGTCGATGGGGCTCGGGCCGCTCATGGCGATCTACCAGGCGCGATTCATGCGCTATCTCCAGGACCGGGGCCTCGCCACCACCGAGGAGCGCAAGGTCTGGGCCCTGTGCGGCGATGGGGAGATGGACGAGCCCGAGTCCATGGGGGCGATCGGGATGGCGGGCCGCGAGCGGCTCGACAACCTGATCTTCGTCGTGAACTGCAACCTGCAGCGGCTCGACGGTCCGGTTCGCGGCAACGGCAAGATCATCCAGGAGCTCGAGGCGGAGTTCCGGGGGGCCGGCTGGAACGTGGTCAAGGTCATCTGGGGGCGCCACTGGGACCCCCTCCTCGCCCGCGACAAGAACGGCGCCCTCGCGCGCCGCATGATGGAGGCGGTCGACGGGGACTACCAGACCTACAAGGCCAAGGACGGGGCCTACGTCCGCAAGCACTTCTTCAACTCCCCGGAGCTCGCGGCCATGGTCGCCGACTACTCCGACGACGACATCTGGAACCTCAACCGCGGAGGGCACGACCCGTTCAAGGTGTTCGCGGCCTACCAGGCCGCCGTCCAGCACCGGGGGGAGCCGACGGTCATCCTCGCGAAGACCATCAAGGGCTACGGGATGGGGGAGAGCGGCGAGGCCCAGAACATCACGCACCAGCAGAAGAAGATGTCCGTCGAGTCCATCCGCCGCTTTCGCGACCGCTTCCAGCTGCCGGTCCCCGACGACAAGCTCGAGGAGGTGCCCTACCTGCGCTTCGAGGAGGGGTCGAAGGAGCTCGAGTACCTGAAGGCCCGGCGCGTCGAGCTGGGAGGAGACCGACCGAAGAGGCGGCGGCGGGCCGAGCCCTTGCCCGCCCCTCCCCTCGCCGCGTTCGAGCGCGTCCTCCAGGGGTCGGGGGACCGCGAGGTCTCCACGACCATGGTCTTCGTGCAGATCCTCCAGCAGCTCGTGCGCGACAAGGACATCGGCCCGCGCGTGGTGCCGATCGTCGCCGACGAGTCCCGGACCTTCGGAATGGAGGGCATGTTCCGCCAGCTCGGCATCTGGAGCCAGGTGGGGCAGCTCTACACCCCGCAGGACGCCGACCAGCTCATGTTCTACCGGGAGGACAAGCACGGACAGATCCTGCAGGACGGCATCAACGAGGCGGGCGCCACCTGCGACTGGATCGCCGCCGCGTCCTCGTACTCCGTCCACGGCGTCCCGATGATCCCCTTCTACATCTTCTACTCGATGTTCGGGTTCCAGCGGGTGGGCGACCTCCTGTGGGCCGCCGGCGACATGCGCTGCCGCGGGTTCCTCTTAGGCGGAACGGCCGGCCGCACCACGCTGAACGGGGAGGGCCTCCAGCACCAGGACGGCCACTCGCACCTCGCCGCCTCCGCCGTCCCGAACTGCATCGCCTACGATCCGACGTTCGGCTACGAACTCGCGGTGATCGTCCAGGACGGGCTGCGGCGCATGATCGCCGACCAGCAGGACGTGTACTTCTACCTCACCGTCATGAACGAGAACTACCGCCACCCTCCGATGCCGGAGGGCGCGGCCCCGGGGATCGTGAAGGGCATGTACCTCTTCCGGAAGGGAGAGGGCTCCCCTGCCAGGCCGCGGGTGCAGCTCCTCGGCTCCGGCACCATCTTCCGCGAGGTGGTCGCCGCCGCCGACCTCCTTCGCGAGGAATGGGGGGTCGATGCCGACCTCTGGAGCTGCCCGAGCTTCACCGAGCTCGCGCGCGACGGCATGGCCGTCGCCCGCCACAACCTGCTGCATCCGGGCGAGGCCCCGCGCCGCTCGCACGTGGAGGAGTGCCTCTCCGGGACGGCCGGGCCGGTCGTCGCCGCGACCGACTACGTGCGCGCGTTCGCCGAGCAGGTCCGTCCCTACGTCCCGCGCCGCTACGTCGTGCTCGGGACGGACGGGTTCGGCCGCTCCGACACGCGGGAGAAGCTGCGCCGCTTCTTCGAGGTCGACCGCCACCACGTGACGGTCGCGGCGCTCAAGGCGCTTGCCGACGAGGGTGGCATCGAGCCGGGGCGCGCCAGCGCGGCGATGGTCAGGTACGGCCTCGACCCGGCGAAGCCGGCTCCCTGGACGGTCTAGCCATGACGAAGAGCCCGGTCCGCGTCCCGAACATCGGCGACTTCAAGGACGTCGGCGTCGTCGAGGTGTTCGTGAAGCCCGGCGACGCGGTCAAGGTCGACGACTCGCTCGTCACGCTCGAGTCGGACAAGGCCACGATGGACGTCCCCTCCCCGGCGTCCGGGACCGTGGTCGACATCCAGGTAAAGGCCGGCGACCGGGTCTCGGAGGGGAGCGTCTTGCTCACCCTCGCCGAGGAGGCTCCTGCGTCGGCCGGGTCGCCGCCGGAGGCGGCGCGCCCCGCTGCCGCACCGCTCGCGCCTCCGGCTCGCCCGGCGCCCACAGAGGGGACGCTCGCCCCTTCCCCGCCGATCCCCGGCGAGGCGGCGGAGCGGCCGCCGGGGGGCGGCCGGGCGCACGCGTCGCCGCTCGTGCGCACCCTCGCTCGCGAGCTCGGGGTCGACCTGTCGCGGGTCTCGGGCAGCGGGAGGAAGGGGCGCATCCTGCGCGAGGACGTGCAGCGGTTCGTCAAGCAGGCGCTCGCCACGGAGGGCGCGGAGCGCTCGAGCGCGACCGGCCTCGACCTGCTGCCCTGGCCGCGCGTCGACTTCGCCCGCTTCGGGCCGGTCGAAAGCCGCCCGCTCGCCCGGATCCGCCGGATCTCCGCCGCCAACCTCGCCCGGAACTGGGTGATGATCCCGCACGTCACCCAGTTCGGAGAGGCGGACATCACCGAGCTCGAAGCGCTCCGGCTCCGGCTGAACGGCGAGGCCGCCCCCGGCGGTCCCAAGGTGACGCTGCTGGCCTTCGTGGTGAAGGCATGTGCCGCGGCTCTGCAGCGGTTTCCCGACTTCAACGCCTCGCTCGACGGCGACAGTCTCGTCTGGAAGCGCTACTACAACGTGGGCTTCGCGGCGGACACGCCGCACGGGCTCGTCGTCCCGGTGCTCAAGGACGCCGACAAGAAGGGCATCCTCGACATCGCCCGGGAGCTCGGCGAGCTCGCGGCGAGGGCGCGCGAGGGGAAGCTCGCCCCGGCGGACATGCAGGGAGGCACGTTCTCCGTCTCGAGTCTGGGGGGGATCGCCGGCACCGCCTTCACGCCCATCATCAACGCGCCCGAGGTCGCCATCCTGGGCGTCTCGCGCACCGCCACGAAGCCGGTCTGGGACGGCCACGCCTTCGCGCCGCGGCTCGTGCTGCCCCTGTCGCTCTCCTACGACCACCGCGTCATCGACGGCGCCGCTGCCGCCCGCTTCGTCGGCCACGTCGCCGAGCTCCTCGGCGACCTCCGCAGGGCGCTCCTGTAGGGAATTGCGCCACCCCTGACGGGGGTCGGGGCGCTTGCTTGCCCCCAGTCAAGGGGCGGCACGCAAAAGGGTGATGGGATGGCTCGGCAGGGCCGCCGGGAGGCGATGTCGAGCCCGCGCATCGCCAGGGAACGGCCCGGGAGGCGTCCCGATGAATGCGTTGACACTCGTGCTCGCCGCGCTCGGCATCTTCGCGATCGCATACCGCTTCTACGGACTCTTTTTCGCGGACCGGGTCCTGCAGCTCGATCCGGGTCGCACCGTGCCGGCGGTCGCGCTTGCCGACGGGCACGACTACCACAAGACGAACAAGTACGTGCTCTTCGGCCATCACTTCGCGGCCATCGCCGCCGCTGGGCCCCTCATCGGGCCGGTGCTCGCCGCACAATTCGGCTACCTGCCCGGCGCGCTGTGGATCATCTTCGGGGCGGTGCTCGCCGGCGGGGTGCACGACACCGTCGTCCTCTTCGCCTCGGTCCGCCACAAGGGGAAGAGCCTCTCGCTCATCGCCGAGCAGGAGATCGGGAAGACCGCGGGGGTCGTCGCCTCCTTCGCGATCCTGTTCATCCTCATCCTGACGCTCGCCGGCCTCTCGATCGCCGTCGTGAACGCGCTCTTCGAGAGCGCATGGGGCACCTTCACCGTCGCGTGCACGATACCCATCGCGCTCGTCATGGGGATCTACCTGTACGGGATCCGCAAAGGCGACGTGATCGGCGCGAGCATCATCGGCGTCGTCCTCCTCGCCGCGGCCCTCGTCGCCGGCCCCTACGTTCAGGCCAGCCCGACCTGGTCGAGGATCTTCACGCTTTCCCGCAACCAGATCGCCTTCCTCATCCCTGCGTACGGGTTCGTCGCGTCCGTCCTGCCCGTGTGGCTGCTCCTGTGCCCGCGAGACTACCTCTCGACCTACCTGAAGCTGGGGACCGTGGTGATGCTCGTCCTCGGCATCGCGGCCGTCCATCCGCAGCTGCAGATGGCAGCGATCACCCCGTACGTGCACGGCGGCGGCCCGATCATCCCCGGCTCGGTCTTCCCGTTCATCTTCATCACCATCGCCTGCGGCGCCCTTTCCGGGTTCCACGCGGTGATCGGGACGGGGACCACTCCCAAGATGATCGGGAACGAGAGGGACATCCTGTTCGTCGGCTACGGGGCGATGCTCGTCGAGGGCGTGGTCGCCATCATGGCGCTCGTCGCCGCGACCGTCCTCGTTCCGGCCGACTATTTCGCCATCAACACCAGCGCGGCCGCCTACGCGAAGCTCGGGTTGAGCCCGGTTCACCTCCCGGCCCTCGCGACCGCGGTGGGCGAGCAGATCCAGGGCCGGCCCGGAGGCGCCGTGTCGCTCGCGGTGGGGATGGCCTACATCTTCTCGTCCGTCCCCTTCATGAAGACGCTCACGAGCTATTGGTACCACTTCGCCATCATGTTCGAGGCGGTCTTCATCCTGACCGCCGTCGACACGGGCACGCGCGTCGGGCGCTACATGCTCCAGGAGATGCTCGGCAAGGCCTGGCCGAAGCTCGAGGAGAAGAAGTGGATGCCCGGGATCGTCTTGACGAGCTTCCTCTTCACCGGGTCTTGGGGGTACCTCGTCTACACCGGGGACATCCGGACAATCTGGCCGCTGTTCGGCATGTCGAACCAGCTTCTCGCCACCTGCGGGCTGATCGTGGGCACGACCATGCTCATCCGGCTCGGGCGGGCGCGCTACGCCTGGGTGACGGCCGCGCCGGCGATCTTCATGATCCCGGTCGTATTCTCGGCCGGCTACCTGAACATCACCACGAACTACCTGCCGAAGGGCATGTACCTGAACGTCGTCATCTCGGTCGTCCTGATGGTCCTCATGGCCATCGTGTTCGTCGAGGCCTTCAAGAAGTGGTACGAGATGCTCCGGATCCACGAGTTGGTGCGCGACAAGTACGGACAGCTCGTCGTCCGCGAGGTCGAGGACTAGCAGCCGGGGGACGGCTCCTCCGGCGGCCGCGGTCCCCCGGGACCGCGGCCGCCTCCCTTGAAATCCTCGGCCCGTGCCGCGAGCGCGCGGCGCCAGCCAAGGGTGCCGGCAGAAGGCAGGCCCGCGCGAGACGTCGCGAAAGGTGCGGGCAGCGGGCGAGGCGCCGCCAGCCCCGAGCAGACCAGGAGCCGAGCCCTGCCTACTGCTGGCTCTGCGCAGCGAAGCAGGTCGTCGAGCCTTCCTGGCAGATGACCACGTAGGTCTTCCGCTGGCCGCACCCCTCCACGCCGATCGTGTACTCGAGCCGGGTCACGCCCACGTTGGCCCAGTAGCCCTGGACGGCGGGCTGGATGTAGTCGCTCGAGAGCACGGTCGCCGTGGCCGCCGGACAGTTCAGGTCGAAGCGGCCGCGCGCGAGCGCGACCTCGGCGGCCGTGGGCTGGCTCTGGGCGAGCTGCTGGCTCTGGGTCGCACATCCTGCGAACACTGCCAACGCTGCGAGAGCCACGACGGTACGCATGCCGAACCTCCCTTGTTGTCGATGGAGCCGGTCCGAGTTGCGGCCCCGGCCCCGCGTGAAACTACGCTCCAGGCCCCCCGTTTTCCACAGGCGCCCGCCCACCCGAAAGGGTACGCGGCAGGCCCTCCGCTCCGCCGGCTCGGGGCGCCCTACCCGGCGGCAAGCGCGCGCGCGACGATGCAGCGCGCCTCCTCGACAATGGCGGAAAGGTGACGCTCTCCCTCGAAGCTCTCCGCGTAGATCTTGTAGATGTTCTCGGTTCCGGACGGCCGGGCTGCGAACCAGCCCGTCTCGCTCACGACCTTGAGCCCTCCGATCGGCGCGCCGTTCCCGGGCGCCCGGGTGAGCTTCGCGGTGATGGGTTTGCCGGCGAGCTCGGCATCCTTCACGGCCTCCGGCGACAGCTTCGCGAGGAGCGCCTTCTCGGCGGGCGTGGCCTCCGCGTCGATGCGCGTGTAGCAGGGCGATCCGAACTGGGCGGTGAGTTCCCGGTAGTGCTCCCCGGGATCCCGGCCGGTACGGGCCGTCATCTCCGCAGCGAGGAGGTCCATGATCGGACCGTCCTTGTCGGTCGTCCACACGGTCCCGTCGAACCGGAGGAAGCTCGCGCCCGCGCTCTCCTCCCCCCCGAAGCACATCGTGCCGCCGAAGAGCCCGGCGACGAACCACTTGAAGCCGACCGGGACCTCGCAGAGCTCCCGACCCAGGCTCCCGACGACGCGGTCGATCATTCCGCTCGACACGAGCGTCTTCCCCACCGCGGCGCCAGCCGGCCACGAGGGCCGGTGCGCGAGGAGGTAGCGGATCGCCACCGCCAGGTAGTGGTTCGGGTTCATGAGCCCGGCCGAGGGGGTGACGATGCCGTGGCGGTCCGAGTCCGGGTCGTTCGCGAAGGCGACCCGGTAGCGGTCCTTCAGGGCCACGAGCCGCGCCATCGCCCACGGACTCGAGCAGTCCATGCGTATCTTTCCGTCGTGGTCCACCGTCATGAACGGGAAGGTGGGGTCGATGGCGGGATTCACGACCTCGATGGAGAGGCCGTAGACGGCGTTGATGGGCTCCCAGTAGGGGCGCGCCGCGCCGCCGAGCGGGTCCACGGCGAGCTTCAGGCCAGCGGCCCGGATGGCCTCCATGTCGACGACGTTCCGGAGGTCCTGCACGTATGGCAGGACAAAGTCCTCCTGCCGGGTGGTGGGAGCCTTGATCGCCTTCTCGTAGGGCACCCGCTTGACCCCGGCGTTCCCGGCGCGCAGGAGCTCGTTCGCGCGGTCCTGCACCCAGCCCGTCACGTCGGTGTCGGCGGGCCCGCCGTTCGTCGGGTTGTACTTGAAGCCCCCGTCCTCCGGAGGATTGTGCGAGGGCGTCACCACGATGCCGTCGGCGAGCTGTCCCCTGCGCCCCCGGTTGTGGGCGAGGATGGCCCGGGAGACCACCGGCGTCGGCGTGACCCCGTCCTTCTCCTGGATGATCGCCGCGACCCCGTTCGCGGCGAGCACCTCGAGCGCGGTCCGCTGGGCGGGGCTCGACAGCGCGTGGGTGTCCTTGCCCATGTAGAGCGGGCCGTCCGTCCCGGCGCGGCGCCGCCACTCGCAGATCGCCTGCGTGATGGCGAGGATGTGGGCCTCGTTGAACGAGCCGCGGAGCGAGGAGCCCCGGTGGCCGCTCGTCCCGAAGGCCACGAGCTGCGCCGGGTCGCTCGCGTCGGGGACGCGCTCGTAGTACGCGCGCTCGAGGTGCGCGACGTCCACGAGGAGTTCCTTGGGGGCCGGCTTGCCGGCCAGGGGCGAGTTGGCCACTTCGGTGCTCCTCTCGTCGGTGCCCGCGACTCTACCCGACCGGGCAGGGTTTGACGTTCCAGATGTCGGCCGCGTACTCGCTGATGGAGCGGTCGCTCGAGAACTTCCCGGAACTCGCCACGTTCAGGACCGCCTTGCGCGCCCACGCGTCCGGATTGCGGTAGAGCTGGCCCATCTTGTCGCTCGCCTCCAGGTAGGAGTCGAGGTCGGCGAGGTGCATGTAGGGGTCGCCCTTCGTGAGGAGCGCCTCCCGGATGGGGGCGAACACCCCGGGTTCGTACCGGCTGAAGTGGTCCGAGAAGATGAGATCGAGCGCGGCGCGGGTGTCCGGGTCGTTCTCGTAGTGCCAGTGCGGGCTGTACCAGGGCCGGCTCTGCTCGACCTGCTCCGCCGTGAGCCCGAACAGGAAGAAATTCTCCTCGCCGGCCGCCTCCGCCATCTCGATGGTGGCGCCGTCGCGGGTCCCGAGCGTGAGCGCCCCGTTCATCATGAACTTCATGTTGCTCGTTCCACTCGCCTCGTACCCGGCCGTCGAGATCTGATTGGAGACGTCCGCGGCCGGGATGAGCCTCTCCGCCAGCGAGGCGTTGTACTCCGGCAGGAAGACCACCTTCATCTTCCCCCGCATCGCGGGATCGCCGTCGATGGTGCCTGCCACGTTGTTCACGAGCTTGATGATGACCTTCGCGAGCCAGTAGGCCGGCGCCGCCTTTCCCGCGAAGAAGAACGTCCGCGGCTCGACCTCGAGGCCCGGCTTCTCCCGGAGGCGGTTGTAGAGCACCACGATGCGGAGCACGTTCAGGAGCTGCCGCTTGTATTCGTGGATGCGCTTCACCTGGCAGTCGAAGACCGTCCGCGGATCGACGACGTGGCCGGTCGTTCCCTTGAGCCAGTTCGCGAACACGGCCTTCTGGTGATCCTTCGCCTTTCGCACGGCCTGCCGGAAGGCGGCGTCGTCCGCGTGCGGCGCGAGCCGCGAGAGCTCACCGAGGTCGCGCACCCAGTCGGATCCGATGGCCTCGGAGATGACGCTGGAGAGCGCGGGGTTCGCGAGGCGGAGCCAGCGGCGAGGGGTGACCCCGTTCGTCTTGTTGTTGAAGCGTTCGGGGAAGAGCTCGGCCAGGTCGCGGACGGTGCGCGTCCTCAAGAGCCCCGAGTGGATGGCGGCCACGCCGTTCGTGCTGTGGGAACCCACGATGGCGAGGTGCGCCATGCGGATCTTCCGCTCCGGCCGCTCCTCGACGATGCTGGTGCGCTCGACGCGCGCCGCGTCGCCCGGGTACTTCGCGCGCACGTCGTCGAGCAGGCGGCGGTTGATCTCGTAGATGATCTCGAGGTGGCGGGGCAGCATCGCCTCGAACCACGCAAGCGGCCACTTCTCGAGCGCCTCCGGGAGCAGCGTGTGATTCGTGTAGGCGAGGGACCGGCGGGTGAGGTCGAAGGCCTCGTCCCACCCGAGGTGGGCTTCGTCGAGGAGAATCCGCATGAGCTCCGGCACCGCGAGGGACGGATGCGTGTCGTTGAGCTGCAGCGCGACCCGGTCGGGCAGCGAGCGCCAGTGGCCATTGTCGGAGACGAACCGCCGGATCACGTCGGCGAGCGAGCAGGCGACGAGAAAGTACTCCTGCACGAAGCGCAGCGCCTGGCCCTGCGACGTCGAGTCGTCGGGATATAGCACACGGGTGAGGCTCTCGGCGGCGAGCGTCTCGGCGAGCGCCCCCACGAAGTCGCCGCCGCTGAAGGCCTTCAGGTCGAAGTAGTCCGGCGCTCCCGCAGCCCACAGGCGCAGCGTGTTGACCGTCCTTCCGCCGTAGCCGACCACGGGACGGTCGAACGGCACCCCGTAGAGGCTGGAGGGGCGGCCCGGCACCGTGCGAAGAACCCCGCCCCGCATCTCGAAGGAGCAGTGGAGCTTCACCTCCACGCGCTCGCGCGGTCGTGAGACCTCCCACGGGTCGCGGTGTCGGAGCCAGTTGTCCGGGTGCTCCTGCTGCCAGCCGTCCCGGATCGTCTGCCGGAACATCCCATACTCGTACCGGAGGCCGTAGCCCATCGCCGGGAGTTCGAGGGTCGCCATCGAGTCGAGGAAACACGCGGCGAGCCGCCCGAGCCCGCCGTTGCCGAGACCCGCGTCGGGCTCCTGCTCGACGATGTCCCGAAAGTCGAGCCGATGCCGGTCGAGCGCGTCGCGGACGACGCCCTCCAGCAGCAGGTTCGTCACGTTGTTCGCGAGCGACCGCCCCAGCAGGTACTCCATCGAAAGGTAGTAGACCCGCTTCGGGTTCGCGCGCTGGTAGGTGGCCTCGGTCCTCACCCACCTCTGCGCGAGAATGTCCCGGACCGAGCGGGCGAACGCCTCGAAGCGCTCGCGGTGGCCGGCCGCGTCCGGGTCCACTGCGGCGTCGAAGAGGAGGTGGCGCTCGTAGAGACCGTCCTGGGTGCCTGAGAACTGGACCGGACCGCAGCCGTAGCGCGCGAGAAGCTCCTTGGAGCCCTGGTCAACTGTCGGTGCGCCTTCCTTCTTGCCGATCCTTGCCATGCACCCTCCTAGCCCGCCGCGTTCGCGCCGCCCCTTCTTAGCTGCCCCGCGGCCTGCCGGGCAGACCCCGTTCGGGACGAGCGGAAGCCCTCTCGCGCCCTCCCGGATGCGTTCGACCGTCGGTCTATCGGCATTCTGGCCTCGGGTTGCGGCTTGCGAACGGCGACAGGGGCGCCGGGCTACCTGGCCGCCTGCCACGCACCGGCGCGAGCGAGATCCGGCGCCGGTCCGGCCGACACCACGTGCGCCGTCGGGTTGTTCGCGACCTGCGGCTCGGAGAGGACCTCGCTGCACCCGGCGGCCCACGCCGGCGTCCGGCGAAAGGCCGCGCACCGGCCCCGGCAGCCGGTCGCGTCGACACTCCACCTTGCAGCGCGATGAGCGCGGCGCAACCACGTGATGATGCGTGGAGTTCAAGCAGCGGTCGACCCGGCCGCCCGCCGGGACGGAACACATGAGCTGATCGTGGAAGACGAGCTGCGCGCGAGATCGTTCATCGCCGCGGACGCTTCCGATCGGCGGGCTGGGCGACTCCGGCGTCTCGGGTCGGACTTCGTGGACGAGGGGACTGAGGCCCCGCAGCCCGGGCATTCAACGGCACGTGCACCCGGGCGCTGCACGTCCTACCATTCGGCCAGTTCCCTGACCTCCTGCCCGCGCTTGATCTGCCACCACTCGTGGGAAGGCACTTGCCCGATGAGCCAGGGGCCTTTGCCGGGGCCGGCGGAGGTCCTGTATCGCCCGTCGACCATCTCCTCGCGTCCGCCGCCTGGCGTGGGGCACGACCAGTTCCGGGCATCGCGTACGGCACAGCGGGTACTCCTGCGAGCGACGGCTTCGTCCTCCGTCCAGCTGAGAACTTCCTGGCGCTCCAGGCTCGCCCGGAAGGTCCTGTGGCCGGTGGCCTGCCAGGGCTGGGAGCACGCGAGACCGTCTCGCAGGCCGGGACACGTGACCCAGTAGATCGTGATCTCGTCGCTGAAGGGGCCGCGACAGGCGGCGACGAGGCCTGCCGACAAGCCCACGGCCACCATCAGCTTCAGGTGCGCCTGCCAGGACCCGCAGTGGCAGCGCTTCGAGCCGCGGGGACGAGCGGGGTCCCGCGCCCCCGTCGAGCGGCCTGGCGATTGGACGAGCACCGCAACTCGATTTGAGCGCGATCGGCAGGGGCTCGCCAGTTCAAAAGAACGGCCGCGCCAAGCTCGCCTGGGGCGGGGGCGACTGACGACCCCTACGGGACTTGAGGCGCCCAGGAACGGATCTGCAGGCGCTCCCCAGTTTCTGCGAGTCGTCGCGGACTGCCGTCCGCCTGGGAGACAGTCGGGAGACGCCGGGGCGGCCCACCTTGGCCAGGCGGAGCCCGTGGCGCATCATGCGAGATGCACGCCCGGGCCGCGGTCGACGACAGCGCGCGAGCTCGCGCATTCAAAGACAATGGCAGCGATCACCCGAGACAGGAACTCAGCATGCCGAAGATCGATCTCTCCGCCGTGCCTGTGCGCCAGGGCACAGGCTATCCAGCCCCCTTCGATACACCTTGCCGCGACCGTACTCGCAGAAGGCTCGGTGATGCAGGAGGCCTCCAGGACTTCGGTGTCAACCTCATGAGCTTGCCCCCTGGGGGCTGGTCCAGCCAACGACACTGGCACAGTGATGAAGACGAGTTCGTCTTCGTCCTCGAAGGAGAGTTGATGCTTGTCGAGGACGAAGGGGGAACCCTGCTGCGCGCAGGAGAGTGCGCGGCCTTTCCCAAGGGCACCGGAAATGGCCACCACCTGAGAAATGACTCCTCTGTCGTGGCCGTCTACCTCGAAGTCGGGTCCCGCAAGCCCAGCGACCTCACAACCTGCTCCGACATCGACATGATGAGTTCGAACACAGACGGAAGATTCGTCCACAAGGACGGCTCACCCTATCCGTAGCCCAAGGCGGGCGCCCCCCGACAGGAGCCCTGGAGTTCGAAGGCAACCGCTTGTTCCCACGATGAAGTCCCTCTCCGCACCGGCGCCCCCTCCCGTCGTCAAGGCCGATCCTGGAGGGGGCAAATGGGCTGGCAGAAGGGGCCGGCCACCTCGGACAGGCGACGGGTGGCGCGTCAGACTGACGCGCCGCCCGCTACCCCTTCCCGAGCGAACCAGGCATACACGCCCCGGACAAATACACCGATAGGGAACGACCCGCTGAACCGGGCGCCCGTACGTTGGCGACCTCGCGGTTGAGGAGTCGACGCCGATCGGGATCGGGGCAATGAACGCGCGCTTGGGTTCGCCAAGTACCGCTGGTCGAACCGCGAGGGCGTCGAACGGAATCCTTTCCGACATCGAGCGCCCACCCTGGCCTCGAAGCTGGAATGCTCGTCGGGCGTACCTCCCGACCTTCGAGCGGCGCTCGCTCCGACATCCACGGGGGGGCGGCGCGAACAGGAGAGCCCGACGGGGCACGGGCCGATGTAGATTTCACGGCCAACCGCGAAGACCGGGTGACTACTTTGGCAAGCGAAGCCGGATCCGAAACGTGTAGTTGACCTCGAGAGGCGTGCCGCTGCGCATCGCAGGTGTGTAGCGACGCGCCTGTAGCACGGCGACCACCGCCTCATCCATGAACGGCAGGCCGTTCAGCACCCGGCATTCGTGCACGTGCCCGTCGTCGGTCACGACACATCGCACGACCATCAGGCCCGCCACTTCGTTGCGAAGGGCCTCGGGCGTGTACTCGATCTTGGGCCCTTCCAGGAACTTCGGGGCGGTCATGGTCTCGTCGAAATCCAACCTCTGCCGCTCGGTGATCGGCGGCCCAACGGCGCCTCGGCCGTCCGTTCCCGGGATCCCGCCCACCACCCCGTCGCCCGCCCCCCCGGACTCGGTTCCCCCCACCGCAATCGCCTCGCCCGGTGGAGTGGCCTCTCTCGGCGGGGGTTCGGCCACGGCAGGAAGGGCAGCCGCGAGGGTCTTTGGCTGGATGACAGGGGACGTTGCCGGCTTCGGGGGTGCGACCTTCGGCCGCTGCGGAGCGGGCTGGCGCTGAGCCGGAAGCGGAGCGACTGCCGGCCCCGGGTGCCGAGTCCGGATGAGTCTGACCTCGACGGCTGGCTCGGCCCGGTGGGCTTGGCCTCTGCCGCACGTCGCCACGAGGAAGACGACGACCAAGGTCTGGGCGACCACAGAGGCGAGCGCAAAGGCTACCCGGCGGGCAATCCGGCTCCCCCGCCGAGCGCTCGCGATGTTCCTGAACAAGTGCAACCCGCCACGGAAGGACGACCGGTCCAGACGGGCGATCCCCGAAGGAGCCTCGGCGTCCACCCGTTTGGCACGGGGTCGCGACAGGTGAGATGCGGATCGCATGGGGCGTCGGTGCCACGCCCGATCGGCTACTGGACCGGCACTGGCGCGGCTCGCTGGGTGAGCGTGCCGTCGCCGAGCTGACCGTGGTTATTGTCCCCCCAGGCCCACTGGGCGCCGCTCGATGTGAGAGCCGCGGTGTGCCATCCGCCCCCGACGACGGAACCGAGCGTCGTCAAACCGGGCACCGCGACCGGCACCAAGCTGCAGGGGGTCGCGCCGTCGGAACACGTATCCGTGCTGGGGCTCCCGAGCTCGCCAAAGGTGTTGTCCCCCCAGCACGACACGCCGCCGCTCGTGAGCGCACAGGTGTGCTGGTAGCCGGCGGTCACCGAGACGTATCCACTTCCTATCTCCTCGGGAGAGGATTGATTGTTCGTGGTCCCGTCCCCGAGCTCGCCGAACGCGTTGAGGCCCCACGTCCACAGCGTTCCGTCGGTTTTCAGGGCGACGGTGTGCAGGCCAGCCGCGACGGACGCGAATCCGCTTCCTATCTCCACCGGGGAGTTCTGCTGTATGGTCGTGCCGTTTCCGACCTCGCCGGCTCCATTGTCGCCCCAGGCCCAGAGTACGCCCGAGGTCGTTATGGCCAGCGAATGCACGAACCCGGCGGCGATGGACGAGAACCCGCTGCCGACCTGTTGGGGCGAGGGTTCGTTGTTCGTCGTGCCGTTGCCGAGCTGGCCAAAGGCGTTGTAACCCCAGGCCCAAAGGGTCCCGTCCGCCTTCAAGGCCAGCGTGTGGAACCCACCGGCTGCAACCGCCGCAAACCCGCTTCCGATCAGGACCGGCACGTCGCTCGACGAGGTCGTTCCGTTCCCGAGTTGCCCGTAGCTGTTGTCCCCCCAGGCCCACAGCGTGCCGTCCGCCGTGAGCGCCACGGTATGCCGACCGCCCGCGGCGACGAACGCATACCCCGGCCCGACCGTGACGGGCGAGCTGCGCTGCTGCGTGGTCCCGATGCCGAGTTGCCCGTAGACGTTCTCCCCCCACGCCCACAGCGTGCCGCCGTCGTCGATCCCCACCGTGTGGTCAAAGCCCGCCGAGACCATCTTCCACGCGGCGGGAGCGGATGGGGGGTCGGCCGCGGGGGAGACTGCCGTCCCGGAGCCGCCGCACCTGGCGAGTGCCACCGCGAGTGCTACCGACAAGGCCTTACGGGTCTGCATGACGTCTCCGGGGCGAAAGACTCTCGGCGCTGACTTCCAGAGCGCTTAGAACCGCACGGTCACGGTTCCCCGCAGCTGGAAAGGCTCGGCGGGGTGGATCTCGTAATCCCAGATTCCCTGCGGGTACTTGGCCGGGGACTCCCAGAACTGCCGCGTCTGGTAGTAGTAGGCGATGTCGTTCACCTTGGCGTTGAGCAGGTTCAGCACCTCCAAGGTGAGCTTCACGTTCCTCGTGAGCTGGTAGGACACGAGGCCGTTCAGGATCGTGCTGGAGCTGGACCAGATGGGAGTGGCGTTCTCGGGACCCCCGCTTCCTCCACAGGTACCTTCCGTGCAGAGCACACGAGGACCGAAGTAGCGCAGAAAGAGGCTTGCAGACCAGGGCCCGAGGTCGTGGACGGTGACGCCTGCGGCCACCGTCCACTCGATGGCCTCGGGAACGGGCTGCCCTGCCAGCTCGCCCGTGGCCGGGTCGTTCTGCGTGAAGATCGCCTGCGACCAGGCGACGTTGAGGTCGATGATGAGCCAGCGCAGAGGCTGATAGCTGCTGGCCCATTCCACTCCAAGTCGGCGCGTGGGGGCCGACGGGTCGGTCGTGCCGGCGTCGGCGTCCCAAACCAGTTCGGACGACAGGTAGAGGACCCAGAAGTCGAGAGACGTCTGGAGGTTCGGAACGAACTCCGTCCGCACGCCGACTTCCGCGCCGATGGATCTCGGGAGCGGAGCGGCCGGCGCGATGGGTAACCCGGTCGTCGCGTCCACGGTGGCAAGGACTCCCCGGGCGTCGTTCGAATGGTAGCCCTCACCGAAGTTGAGAAAGAACTCCGTCTTCTCCCAAGGTCCGAACGTCAGGGTCGCCTTGGGGAGCAGAAGCCCCGCCGTCCTGGTCCCCGAGTTTTGCGGAATGTTCGACTGCACGTTGAAGTAGTAGAGGATCCCGCGCAGGCCCACGAGAGCGTGCAGCCACGGCGTGATGCGGCCGTCGACCTGACCCCAGAGAGCGCCGCTGGCCTCCAGCACGTTGTCCAGGCTCCAGGTGTAGATCTGTTCTCGATCGACGGTCTGGAAGAGCCCGATCGGGTCGATCTCGTCGACGCGCGCCTCCCAACCCGCCTTCCACGTCAGGTCCATCCCCGCGACCGGCGCCCTCCAGGTGATGCTCCCCAAGGTCCCCTCGAACCAGCGACGTTCCATCTGCTCCATCTGGTCGCCGTTCACGGGGTCCACGAGGTAGTTCGTGAAGTTCGAGTAAAGGGTGAGCTGGTAGTTCACGGCGAACACGTTCGCGCGCAGGTTTCCGCCGAGCGCCTCCCCTTCCCAGGCGGCAGATACGATGTACCGCTGCGACGACCCGCCATCCGACGGGCTCAGCGTGCCGAAGTAGCCGATCGCCCCCGAGTCGATGGCCCGTTGGGCGACCTGGTTCGTGGCGTTCCACTGACCGTAGTAGCCACCTGCGAGGATGGATAGCGTTCCACCGCCGACGGAACGCGTCCATTGCAGGAGCCCGTTGAACTTGTTGTAGTCCTCGGGAACCACCCACGCACCGTCCTGATGCATGTACTCGAAGGCGGCGAGCAGCTTCCCTCCGAGCAGGTCCGGGGACGTCGCGCCCAGCGCACGGTAGTAGTTGTACGAGCCCACGGTGCCGAGCAGCAGAGTCTCCGGAAGCTGGCTGGCGTAGTAGATGTGCTCGGCACCTGCAGACGAGAAGTCGCCCTCCTGGGCGTAGTACGGACCCTTCACGTAGTCCGCGTGGGTCACCAGTTCCGGAATCAGGTAGTTGAGGTCCATGTACCCTTGCCCGTGAGCGTTCGTGGGCAGGTTCACCGGGACGCCGGCGATGGTGGTGGAGAAGTCGGTTCCGTGATCGAGGTTGAAGCCGCGCAGGAAGTACTGGTTGGCCTTCCCTGCTCCGCTGTGCTGGGTGACGATCATCCCAGGCACCAGCTCCTCGACCTCGCCAGGCCGAAGCAGTGGCCGGTCCACGATGAGCTCGCTCGTGTAGCTGCCGGCGCTCGCGGAGTCGGTCGTTCCGGTCCGGTTCACGTAATGGCCGACCACCTCGATGTCCTCGCCGTAATCGGGCTTCTCGATCTTCGGGCCTGGCGACGGCGCCACGTCTTCCTGGGCTTTCCTTCCGCTGGAAGCGTCCACCTGGGACGCTTGAGGCGTCTGGCCCGCCGGCGGCGGGGATGGGTCGCCTGCCAGGACTGGAGCTGCCAACGCCAGGGCGAGGCACGAAGCCGGTAGTCGTTCGAGCATCCGGCACCACCTGGCGGAGAGGGCCGCCTACACATTGCAGATTCGTGCTACGGGCGCGCAGTATATACGAATCGACAGAATGTGCTACGGGGACTTCGCCCATCCGATCGTTCCCGGAGACCTCTCGCGAGGCCTCAGGGAGCGCCTCCTTGGCAGCCGAGCGACTGCGCGCCTTTCCGTGGAACACCGGCGGGAGGCCTCGCCCGGGCGGGGGGCGTCTTCGTGCGCCGATTCGAAACGGCTGGAGGAGGTCAGCGAAGGCCTTCCCCCGTCGTCGCGGGGAGGAGCTTGCCGAACTTCACACCCTTCGCGGCGACCAGGCCCTCGCCCATTTTCAGCACGGTGCTCGCTTTCCCGCGTAGCACGAGAACCTCGAGGCAGTTGTGGGCGTCCATGTGCACCTGGGGCGAGGAGACTACGGCTCGATGGTTCTCGTGCCGGAGGTGCGCCGACCTCCGGGAGAGACTGGAGGAGTCGTGATCGTAGACGAGCGCGGCCCGATCGTCGCCGCTCGTGCAGAGGCCCATTTTCGATGCACCGGCGCCTCGCAGATGAGGCCGCGATTCGCTTCGGACCGGTTCACGTATTCCTTGTCGGCGATGATCCGGTCGAACTGCGCGAGCAGTTTCTTCTCCAGGGAGATGCCGATCCTCTCGACCCCTGGTGACCTCCCGACGCGAGCAACTCCGCCCCGAGGCCACCCCTTCAGGATGACTCCGGGAGGCGCGTTCGGGCTGGCCCGGGTGCCTGCATGGGTGGCGACGCGACCAGGACCAGGTTAGCTTCGAGGCAAGCGCGGAGGTCGCGATGCACGCACACGAGCACGAGCACGTGCACAGCCACGAGCACGTCCATCCCGACGGGACTGTTCACAGCCACCCTCATTCCCACCGGCACGTCCACGAGCACCACCACTCGAACGGGAGTGAACGGGAACACCGTCACCAGCACGAGCCGGGGCAGATCCACGAGAAGGCTCTGGAGCACGGCCATTCCCACTGAAGGCCGTGTCGGCCTAAGGTTCTAGCTACTTGCGAGCGCCTGCCGGCCTCCCGCGCCGGCTCGATGGTGCTACGCGCTCTGTGCCCGTGCTGCGCGGCGCCCCGCCCGGCGGAGTTCCCGTCCCCCTTCGCCGTCATGCTGGCGGTGCAACTGGGTCGTCGCCCCCTCGTGACCCTCCTTTAGGGCGTCATACGGCTTCCTGTTGATTGATCCCTAGTTCGCATAATCGATGGGCCACCAGTGGAAGAAGGTGCTCGAGCGGATCGTCTCCTTGTTCGCAGCGAGCGCGCGGCATCGCTCCGCGATCAAGTCCTCGAGCTCCTCAAGGGTCTCGATCCGTCGGTTGGCCATGGACTCGCGTACGAGCGGCCAGAGGTGCTCGGCCGGCTGAAGCTCGGGCGAGTACGCAGGCAGGAAGACGAGGTGGATGCCCTCGGGCACGACGAGGTGCTTCGACGCGTGCCAGCCGGCCCCGTCCAGTACCAGGACGATGCGCTTGTAGGGTCCGGCCCCGACCGCCTCCGCGAAATGCTTCAGGGCGAGGGAGAAGATGTCGGTATCGACCTCGGGCAGGATGAGCCACTGCACCTCGCCGCTGCCGGGGCGCACGAAGCCGTAGAGGTACAGCCACTGGTACCTGCGCTGGCCCAGCGCCAGAGGGCGTTCGCCGCGGGCGGCCCACACGCGGCGCACGACGGGGATCAGTCCGAGGCGCGCTTCGTCCTGCGCCCAGAGCTCCACTCGCGCGCCGGGACACTCTCGATGAACACGGCGAAGGATCCGCGGGAGTTTTTTTTAAACGCAGCCTGTGCTTTCGGGTCGGCTTTCACGTGCCGGGGCCGGGGACGCTGCAACGTCATCCCCAGGTCGCGCAGGTAGATCCAGCCCCGCTGGGGCCACACCTTCTGCCCGAGCCGCTCCTCCATCCAGCGGGCCACCTTCGCACTCGTCCACAAACCTCCGTACGGTGAAGGCTTTCCAAGCGCGACAAGGAGCTCTTGGCGCTGCGCCTCGGACAGCAGTGGATCCCGGCCGTTGCTCGCCCGCTGGTCGCCGAGGCCGTCAGGACCTTGCGCGTTGTAGCGCCGCACCAGCCGGCGGACCCAGTCCGGCTTGAATCCGGTGCAACGCGCGACCTGCTTGGTCTCCCAGCCCTGCGCCTTCAGCCAGATCACCTGAAGGTGCCCCTTCAACACCGCGTCCTCGGCCTCGCGGTACCGCTCGAACAGCTCCATCACCCCGAGGTGGCCCGCCACCTCCAGCCGCCGCCCTTTCCCCATGCCCGTACCTCCGGGCACCCACTCTGATCCTCTCGGCGATCCACTTCAAGAGGACGCCGTATCACGGGCATGATTCTCTCCGGCTTCGGGCGGGCCCACCTCGACATGGCGCGACGATCTGATGCCATGTCGAGGAAGGTCCGCCTCGGAGGAGTTGCGCCCTTGGCAATCAGGCAAGGTCGAAGCGATCCAGGCTCATCACCTTGTTCCAGGCCGCCACGAAGTCGTTCACGAACTTCTTCTGCGCGTCCGCGCTGGCATAGACCTCCGCCAGGGCCCGGAGCTGGGAGTTCGAACCGAACACGAGATCGACACGGGTCGCGGTCCACTTGGGCTCGCCCGTCTTGCGATCGCGCCCCTCGAACACGTCCGCGTCCTTCGACGTCGGCTTCCACTCGGTGCCCATGTCGAGCAGGTTCACGAAGAAGTCGTTGGTCAGAGCCTCCGGCCGCTTGGTGAAGACGCCGTGCTGGGACCCTCCGACGTTGGCGTTCAGGACGCGCAGGCCTCCCACGAGCACCGTCATCTCGGGCGCGGTGAGCGTCAGCAACTGCGCCCGATCGACCAACAGCTCCTCGGCCGATACGGAGTAGCGGGTCTTCTGGTAGTTGCGGAAACCGTCCGCGATCGGCTCGAGCACCGCGAAGGAAGTCCCGTCCGTCTGCGCCTGCGAGGCGTCCATGCGTCCCGGTGCGAAGGGGACCGTCACCTTGTGACCGGCGTTCTTCGCGGCCTGCTCGACGCCCGCGCAACCAGCCAGAACGATCAAGTCGGCGAGCGAGACCTTCTTCCCGCCGGACTGCGCCTTGTTGAACGCCCTCTGGATGCCCTCCAGGGTCTTCAGCACCTTTGCCAGCTGGGCGGGCTGGTTCACCTCCCAGTCCTTCTGGGGGGCGAGCCGGATGCGGGCCCCGTTCGCGCCGCCGCGCTTGTCGGATCCACGGAAGGTGGAGGCCGACGCCCAGGCGGTCGATACCAGCTGCGAGACCGACAAGCCTGAAGCCAGGATCTTGCCCTTGAGGGAGGCAATGTCCTTCTGGCCGATCAGCCTGTGATTGACTGCGGGAATGGGGTCTTGCCAGATGAGGTCCTCGGCCGGGACCTCCGGGCCAAGATAGCGAGCGCGCGGCCCCATGTCGCGGTGCGTCAGCTTGAACCACGCCCGGGCGAACGCGTCCGCGAACTGATCCGGATGCTCGAGGAAGTGCCGCGAGATCTTTTCGTAGGCCGGGTCGAATCGCAGGGAGAGGTCCGTCGTCAGCATGGCGGGGGCATGACGCTTCGACCCGTTGTGGGCGTCCGGCACGGTACCGGCACCGGCACCGCCCTTCGGCCTCCACTGGTTCGCACCGGCCGGGCTCTTCGTCAGCTCCCATTCGTAGCCGAACAGGTTCTCGAAGAAGTTGTTGCTCCACTTCGTCGGGGTGGCGGTCCAGGTGACCTCCAGGCCGCTCGTGATCGCGTCGCCGTCCTTGCCCGTGCCGAAGCTGCTCTTCCAGCCCAGGCCTTGCTCCTCGATGGCGGCGGCTTCGGGCTCAGGACCCACATGCTTCGCATCGCCGGCACCGTGGGTCTTGCCGAAGGTGTGGCCGCCCGCGATGAGCGCTACCGTCTCCTCGTCGTTCATCGCCATCCGGGCGAAGGTCTCGCGGATGTCCCGCGCCGCGGCGATCGGGTCCGGGTTCCCGTTCGGGCCCTCCGGGTTGACGTAGATGAGTCCCATCTGCACCGCCGCGAGAGGATTCTCGAGGTCCCGCTCCCCGGAGTAGCGCTTGTCTTCCAGCCACTTCTTCTCGGCACCCCAGTAGACGTCCTCCTCGGGTTCCCAGATGTCCTCGCGCCCGCCGCCGAAGCCGAAGGTCTTGAAGCCCATGGATTCCAGCGCGACGTTGCCCGCGAGGATCATCAGGTCGGCCCAGGAGATCTTCCGGCCGTACTTCTGCTTGATGGGCCACAACAGCCGGCGCGCCTTGTCGAGGTTGACGTTGTCGGGCCAGCTGTTGAGGGGCGCAAAGCGCTGGCTGCCGTGGCCTGCGCCACCGCGACCGTCGCCGGTGCGGTAGGTGCCGGCGCTGTGCCACGCCATGCGGATGAACAGGGGGCCGTAGTGGCCGAAATCCGCCGGCCACCAGTCCTGCGAATCGGTCATCAGCGCCCGGAGGTCCTTCTTCACGGCCTCCAGGTCGAGGGTCTTGAACTCCTTGGCGTAGTTGAAACGCTCGCCCATGGGATCGGACAGGGACGAGTGCTGGTGCAGGATGTTCAGCTTCAGTTGATTCGGCCACCAGTCTTGGTTCGCCGTGCCGCCGCCGGCAGTGTGATGGAATGGGCACTTTGATTCGTTCGACATGCGCTTCTCTCCTTTCTCTGCATGCAACGTGCTGCTTTCCGCGCCTGGAGTCCAAGACAACGTTGGTATCGGCCTGAAAGCCTGCGCCTATCCTTCACCGCCCACACCGGCCCTTCCCTCGGGCAGTGCAGCGCCGTCGACGAGCGTGCGCGGGAACGGCGTTGGAGTTGGAAAAGGGGTCGGGCGCGATCACCGCCTCGAAGGGCGAGTTGCCCGTCGACGGTGACCCTGCGTGTGACCACTACGGGACCGATCAGAAAAAAGCCCCGCCCAATCTCACCTTGGGCGGGGCACGACTGGTGACCCCTACGGGACTTGAACCCATGTTTTCGGCGTGAGAGGCCGACGTCCTAACCGCTAGACGAAGGGGCCACGAACTCCCGTTCTCCTATGTGCGGGCGCCCTGGAAGTCAACGCCCGCTCACTCCTTGGTTTGGCTGGGGGACTAGGATTCGAACCTAGATAGCCAGATCCAGAGTCTGGCGTCCTGCCGTTAGACGATCCCCCAAGTTCCCTGGCGCCCTACTTCGGTGGCGCCCTCTTTCCTCCGGGCGGCGTGACGAGCACGAACACCTTGGTCTCGCCGTGCGCCTCGTAAACGTTGAGCCCTTCCCAGGTCCCCGGCCGCGCTTCGGGGTTGTCGATGTGCACCGCCCTCACCCCGGGAAGGCTCGCGATGGTCTTCGTCGGGTACCTCGCCGGCGGATACACGGACCGGTAGAACTTGAGCGTCTCCTCGTACGTCCTGTCCGCGCGGTAGCGGTTCTCCGACACCCACCTCGCCCCGTCGGGCAGCACCGCGCCCGCAACCTTGTCGCCCCAGCCGAGCGTGGGCACGGTGACGGCAAGCGCCGCGAGGGCGGCCTTGTAGCGCGCAAGTGGCTTCACAGTCAAGGTTTTCTGTAGCCCCGGCGCCCTTCGAAGTCAACGAACCGATCGCGCGCCAAGGAGCGGCGGTCATCGCCAGACGGCGACCGTCCGCCCCTTGTGCCCCGGCTCCCGGAGCACGAGGTCCCCCGCCTTCACCCGGGCTGCTGCAGCCGGTCCGACCCACCACCCCTTGGGGTCGCTCCTCCGCCAGGACTTCCGGAAGAACTGGTGGACGTCCTCGAAGATGCGCCTGAGCGCGAGCGGCTTGCCGAGGCCCTTCGCCTCGGGAGAGTCGGTGACGTCGAGCTCGGCCCACAGGCGGCCCCCGACGAGTTCGCCCTCGTCGTTCGGGTGCGAGCGCTCGTAGTGGAACACGGGCGACGGGATCTCGGCGATCTCGAGGAGCCCCTTGTCGCGGCCCCGCTTGAGCGGGCGGACGATGACGGGGCCGAGCCGTTCCGCGGCGAGGTAGTAGGCATCGCCATCGAGGACGCGTTGCGCCGCCTCGTCCGCGGCGACGCCACGCGTCCCCTGCGGGAAGACCTCCGGGTAGAGGGTGAGCCCGTGGGGCGCGAGGTGGCGAAACAGGGAGCGCTCGTCCTCGGGAAGCATGAAGTACCGGAGCGTGGCGGCCATGGGCGGTCGGGCGTGCCCGGGCGGCTACGGGACGGGCTCTGCCGGCGGTGGGACGACGAGCTGGACCGCACGGACCGGCGCGAGCGTCACGTTGCCCACGTCCACCGTGGCGCCCGCGGCGACCGCGACCTTCAGCTCCGCCGGCGGGGAGTCCGCGACGACGGCCTGCGAACGCCGGAAGCTCACGGCCCAGGTGCCCGCCGGCACGCGGACCTCGAAACTCCCGTCGGGACCGGTCGCCACGCTGCGGTGGGCCTTGGCGACCGAGACCGCGGCCCCCGCCGCGGGCTTCCCGGACTCGAAGACGCGCCCCTTCACCATTCCCTCGCCAGCGACCGCGTCACGGGGCGCTGGCTGGAGCGACCAGCGGACGAGCCGGACCTCCGCGAGGTCCGACTGCATCTGCACGATGGCTCCGTCCGGCGCGAGCGCGAACTCGCGAAACTCCCAGCGGCGGTCCCCCGGCGGGACCGAGAGGGACCCGGCCACCTGCCCCTGCGGCGTGACCTCGAGGAGGAGCACCTCGCCGCGAGCGGCCTCGTCGTCGCTTCCCTCGGCCCGGTCGACGGCGAGAACCACGTCGCCGCGCCGGCTCACGCCGACGAGGCGCACGCGCGTGACGGGGACCTGCGACCGCAGGTTCAGGGCGCGGCGCACGCGCCCGTCGGCCGCGAGGAACTTCACCTGGACCATCCAGCGGCTGGCGCGCTCGGCCTGCACGTACACGCCGCCCGCCGGCAGCCCCGGGAACGGCCCCTCCGCCCGGATCCCCCCCCAGCCCAGCTCGCCGCGGACCGACTGGCCGTTCAGCATCAGGAAGAGCGGCCGCTGTCGTCCGGCGACGAGCTGGTCGACCCCCTTGAACGACGGCGGCAGCGCGCCGGCGAGGATCACCTTCCCGGCGGCGTCGAACTGGACGAGCGAGGGGCTCTCCCCCTCGGTGAAGACGAAGACCCCTCCCTCGTCGCTGACGGCGATGTCCGCCTCGACGACGGGCTCGCCGTTCGTGCGAGCGAGCGGGAAGGAGGCGGCGAAGTGCCCCTTCGGATCGAAGCGCTGCACCCGCCCGTTGAGCGAGTCGAGGACATAGATGAAGCCCTGGGGGCCGATGGCGAAGCTGGGCGGGCCTAGCGCGTCCTCGTCCTCGCGGGCGGGGTTTCCCTGGAGGGCGAACTGCCCCGACCCGGTCCCGGCGGAGCCCCGCACGAGGATCTGGTCCGGGGCGGCCGAGGAGGGGCCGACGCCCGTCCCGGGCAGGTCCACCGCGGGCGCGTCGGGTGCGGCGGCCACGGTCGGCTCGGCGCCCGGTGCCGGGGGCGGCGCCGGCGTGCACTGGGGAGGCCGCTCGTCGGGCCACACCTCGACGATGCCCAGGTCGTGGATCTTGCCGGGGACCGCCACCACCTCGTCGACGCGTTGGTCCGCGACGATGCCGGGGCCCCGGACGACGAGGGAGTAGGAGCCCCCGGGCAGCTCGACGACGAAGCGCCCGCCCGCATCGCTCGTCGCGACCCGGTCGCGTCCGATGACGGCGACGGTGGCGCCGGGTACGTTGGTGAGGCACCCCTTGTAGCGCAGCACGCCAGCGACGGTTCCCGTTCGCGTGCCGGCCGCGCCCGTCAGCGCAAGCACGGCAGCGGCGGCGAAGGTCGCGCGCGGTCGCATCCCCGGCATTCTGTCACGCGCGTCCGGGTTTCGTCAGCTTGCGCACGTCGAGGATCCGCCGCGCCTCGGCTCGGGAGAGCCCGGCCTTCTCGACGGCCAGGTCCTCGATCGAGCGGCCTGTGCGCACCGATTCCTTCACGATCTCGGAAGCCGCGAGGTACCCGACCCGGGGAGCGAGGGCGGTGGCGAGGCTCACCGTCCGGTGCGCGAAGAACGCGGCACGGTCCCCGTCTGCCTCGAGGCCCTTCGCCAGCTTCTCGTCGAACGCCCGCACCGCGCGCTCGAGGATGCGGAGCTGGTGGATGAGGTCCCAGGCCACGAGCGGCATCATCACGTTCAGCTCGAGCTGGCCGGCGGAAGCGGAGAACGCGATGGCCGAGTCGAGGCCCACCACCTGGTAAGCGACCATGGCGAGCATCTCGGCCATCGACGGGTTCACCTTGCCGGGCATGATGGAGGAGCCGGGCTGCACGGCCGGGAGCCTCAGCTCCGCGAACCCCGTCGCCGGGCCGGAGGCCAGCAGCCGGACGTCGCCGCCGATCCGCAGGAGCTCGACCGCCGCGTTCCTGAGGGAAGAGGAGAGCCCCGCGAAGGGGGCAAGCGACTGCATCGCGTAGAAGGGGTTCGGGGCCGGGACGAGCGGGATGCCGGTCAGGCGCGCCAGCTCCCGCACGACGAGCTCCCGGTACCGCGGCGAGGCGTTGATCCCCGTCCCCACGGCGGTTCCCCCGATCCCGAGCGACGCCAGCTCCGGCAGGGCGTCGTTCACCCGCGCGGCCGCGGCCGAGAGCGCTGCCGCCCACCCCGAGACCTCCTGTCCGAGGCGGATCGGGGTCGCGTCCATGAGGTGGGTGCGGCCCGCCTTGACGATATCCTCCCAGCCCCGCGCCTTCCGCGCGAAGGTCCCGGCGAGCCCCTCGAGCGCCGAGACCACGGCGGGCGCCGCCTCGAGCGCGGCGAGGCGCATCGCGGTGGGGATGACGTCGTTCGTCGACTGCGCCATGTTCACGTCGTCGTTCGGGTCGACGGAGCGGTCGCCACGGCGTCCCCCGAGGATCTCCGCAGCCCGGTTTGCGAGCACCTCGTTCACGTTCATGTGGAACGAGGTTCCGGCCCCGGCCTGGTAGGCGTCGACGACGAACTGGTCCCGGAACCGCCCGGCGAGGACCTCCCGCGCAGCCCGCTCGATGGCCCGCGCCTTGCGCGGGGGCAGAAGACGCAGGCGCGCGTTCACCCGTGCGGCCGCGAGCTTGATGCGGACGGTGGCATCCACGAGCTCGGGCGGCTCGCGCAGCCCGGAGATGGGAAAGTTCTCGACGGCCCGGGCGGTCTGCGCCCCCCACAGGGCCGAGGCGGGAACCTCCAGGGTTCCGAGCGAGTCGCGCTCGCGGCGGGTGCGTCCCCTCGTCTTCGCCATGGCTTCGCCCACCCTCCTGTCAGCGCAACCGCTCCTTGAGCCGCCGGAATGCGATCTCGGTCTTCGCGTCCTCGATCTCCCCGCGCTCGCAAGCCAGGATGCCCGCCTCGAGGCTCCGCCAGGCGAGCTCCGCCCCCTCCTCCATCGGCGACCCGTCCCCCTCCGCCGGAGCCTCGAAGGCGGCCACGGGGGCTCCCCGCTCCACCTCCGCGGCGAGGAGGTGGATCTTCTCCGAGATGATGCCGGGCAGCATGTAGAACGGGGCGCCGAGCGGCTCGAAGCGCTCTGCCGGGATCGAGAGCCCCGCCTCCTCGCGCACCTCTTCCGCGGCCCTCCGCTTCAGGGCCTCGAGCCCCCGCTCCCCGGGCTCCAGCACGCCCGCCACGAGTTCCTCGAAGAGGAGGAGGTCCTGCTCCGGCATCGCGCGCGGGCGACCCCTGCGGAAATGGACGGCGGGCCGGAGCTGCCGCCGCAGCAGGACGTCGATCCCTTTCGACGTCCTCGCCCAGAGGCAAACGGCGACCGCGTCGAGCGATGGGCGGTCCACGACGTCGATTCGGTACACGCTGGACAGCGAGCCGTCCGCCCGGCGGTTCCGGGCGCGGTAGCGCCGCACGTGCAGGAACCCCTCGTCGCAGCGGGACGAGGCGGTGCGGTCCTCCACGATCTCGATGGCGGTGACGCGGGGCATGCTTGGCCGATAGCCCACCCGGGCCGCCCGCGCAAGGCGCCTCGACCCTCGATCGCCGCTTGCCGGCCCGAGAGGACGCCTTACCCTTCCGGGCATGAAGGCGTACCTCTGCGCCCGCTGTGGCGCGCTCAACCGGGTCGGGGCCACCCCGACGCGAGCGGCGCCGGTGTGCGGGAAGTGCCACCTCGATCTCGACGTGTCCGGCGAGCCGCAGGCCGCGACCGCCGCGGCCCTCGACGCGGCCGTCCGGAACTCGCCGGTCCCCGTCCTCGTCGACTTCTGGGCGCCCTGGTGCGGCCCGTGCCGAGCGGCCGCGCCTGTCTTCGCCGACCTCGGACGGAGGGCGGCCGGGGAGCTCCTCGTCCTGAAGGTGGACAGCGACGAGGAGCCCGAGGCGGCGGCGCGGCTCGGCGTCCGCGCCATCCCGACGTTCGTGCTGTTCGCGGGCGGCCGCGAGGTCGCCCGCCGCAGCGGGGTCGTGCCTCGCCCGGAGCTCGACGCATGGGTCCGGGAGAGCCTGCGCGCCTGAGGCGTCGCCGACCGAGCCCGAAGAGCACCGGGGGGCCGGCAACCGCCGCCCCCCCGGCCTCGTTCCGCCACCGCGTGTGGCCGCGGGCCTCGCGCGGGCCTACGCCACGACGCGCATCTTCTTCTTGTCGACCGGCCGGTAGTCCGGCAGCTCGTCGAACTGCAGGTACCGATAGACCTTGTCCGCCTTCGGCGCGACCTTCTCGTTGTAGGCGGCGAAGTACTCGTCCTTGGTCGGCAGGCGCCCGAGGTTCGACGCCACCGCGCCGAGCTCCGCCGAGCCGAGGAAGACCTTCGCTCCGTCGCCCATGCGGTCGTCGAAGTTGCGGGTCGAGGTGGAGAACACCGTCGCGCTGCCCGGGACCCGCGCCTGGTTGCCCATGCAGAGCGAGCAGCCCGCCACCTCCACCCGCGCGCCGATCTGGCTGAAGACCTGGAAGTACGCCTCGTCGCGGAGCTCCTGCTGGTCCATCCGCGTGGGAGGGCAGATCCAGGTGCGGACCGCAGGGTTGAACTTCTGCCCCTTCCAGATCTCGCCGGCCGCGCGGAAGTGGCCGATGTTCGTCATGCACGAGCCGAGGAAGACGTCGTCGATCTTCGTGTTCGCGACCTCGGAGAGGAGCTTCACGTCGTCGGGGTCGTTCGGGCACGCGAGGATCGGCTCCTGGACCTCCGCCAGGTCGATCTCGATCACCGCGGCGTACTCGGCGTTGTCGTCCGCCGAGAGGAGCTGTGGCTTCTTCAGCCACCTCTCGGCGGCGTCGATCCGGGCCTGGAGGGTCTTCGCGTCCTGGTAGCCGTCGGCGATCATCTTCCGCATGAGCGCCACGTTCGACCGGAGATAGTCGGAGATGGTCTTCTCCCCGAGCTTGACCGTCGCCGCGGCGGCACTGCGCTCCGCGGCGGCGTCGGTGAGCTCGAACGCCTGCTCAACCGTGAGGTCCGGGAGCCCCTCCATCTCGAGGATGCGCCCGTTGAATACGTTCTTCTTGCCCTTCTTCGGGACGGTGAGGAGGCCCTTCTGGATCGCCCAGTACGGGATGGCGTTCACGACGTCGCGGAGCGTGATCCCGGGCCGGAGCGATCCCTTGAAGCGCACGAGCACGCTCTCCGGCATGTCGAGCGGCATGAAGCCCATGGCGCCGGCGAAGGCGACGAGGCCCGATCCCGCCGGGAAGGAGACGCCGATGGGGAACCGGGTGTGGCTGTCTCCACCCGTGCCGACCGTGTCGGGCAGCAACAGGCGGTTGAGCCAGCTGTGGATGACGCCGTCACCGGGCCGGAGCGAGACGCCGCCCCGCTCGACCACGAACTGCGGCAGCGTCTTGTGCATCTTCACGTCCGCCGCCTTCGGGTAGGCCGCGGTGTGGCAGAACGACTGCATGAACATGGGGGCCTGGAAGCGCAGGCAGGCGAGTTCCTTGAGCTCGTCCGCGGTCATGGGGCCCGTCGTGTCCTGGCTCCCGACGGTGGTCATCCGGGGCTCGACGTACCAGCCCGGCAGCGCGCCCGGCAGCCCGCAGGCCCGGCCGACCATCTTCTGGGCGAGGCTGTAGCCTTGGCCCTTCTTCGGCTCGGGGTTCTTCTTCACGACGAAGACGTCGGTCGCGCCCTTCTTGAGCGCCTTGCGAGCCTTGTCGGTCACCGCGCGCCCGATGATGAGGGGGATGCGTCCGCCCGCCCGGTACTCGTCGCCGAGGTTGTCGGGCTTGAGCTGGAAGGTCGACAGAACCTCCCCCGACTCCCCGCGGATCTCGCCCTTCTTGAAGTCGATGGTGACCACGTCGCCGGTCTTGAGCTTCGCGACGTCGGTCTTGATGGGCAGCGCGCCGGAGTCCTCCGCGGTGTTGAAGAAGATGGGGGCGATGACGCCGCCGATGACGAGCCCGCCGCGCCGCTTGTTCGGGACGTGCGGGATGTCCTCGCCGATGTGCCAGAGGACCGAGTTGATGGCGGACTTGCGCGAGGAGCCCGTACCCACGACGTCGCCGACGAAGGCCACCGCAAACCCCTGCGCGCGATACTCGGCGATGGTCTTCAGGCCCCCCGGGAAACGGGTCTTGCCCATCGCGAGCGCGTGGAGCGGGATGTCCGGGCGAGTGGATGCGTCGCCGGCGGGGGAGAAGTCGTCGGTGTTGATCTCCCCGTCGACCTTGAAGACCTTCACCTTCAGCTGGTCGGGCACGCCCGGGCGCGACGTGAACCACTCGGCCTCGGACCAGGACTCGAGCACCCTCCTCGCCGCCTGGTTCTTCGCCTTCGCGAGCGCGACGACGTCGTCGAATGCGTCGTAGACGTAGGTGAGGCCGGAGAGGGCCTTCGCGGCGTCGTCGGCGAGCGCCTTGACCTTGAGCGCGCCGACGAGCGGCGGGACGTTGTAGCCGCCGCCCATCGTGCCGAGCATGAAGATCGCGTCCTTCTTGGAGATGAGCGGCGACTTCTTCTTGCCCGAGACCACCTCGGCTAGGAAGCCCGCCTTCACCTCCGCGGCCGGGTCCACGCCCGGGGAGACGCGGTCGCGCAGCAGCGAGAGCAGGAACTCCTCCTGGCCCTTGGGAGGCTTCTGGAGCAGCTTGCAGACCTCGCGGGTCTGCTCCGGGTCGAGGGGGCGGGGGGGGATTCCTTGTCCGTTGCGCTCTTCGACGTGCTTCAGGTACGCGTCCATGACTGGGTTCGTCACGCGAGGTTCTCCTGTCGGTGGTCGGTCCGGAGCCTCTCGTCTGACGGGAGGCGGTTGACCCTCTGCCGGCCCGGAGCGACGGCGCGCCGCCGCGCCGAATCGCTCCGAAGGGGCGTCGATATATACCCCAATCGTCGGGCCGGTGTCAGCCCGCGGCTGGGCGCGGGTCGGCCACGGGCGCGGAGAAGGACTGCGCCCCAACCTGCGATTTTTTCTGGTGTTTCCTTGGGCCACGCCCCGCCGTGGACGCGCCTCGAGGGCGGCTGCGTCCGGCCATGCCCGTGCGGCCACCCGCCCGTGACCGAGCGGCCGCGTTGACGGGCGGCGGCCCGCGGCAGACCTTGGAGCCGCGTGAGAGCGCTCGTCACCGGCGCGAACGGATTCCTGGGCCGCGCGCTCGTCCGCGTCCTCCTCGAGCGTGGCTACGCCGTGCGGGCGCTCGTCCGCCCGCGGCGATCGCCGGGAGAGCTCGCCGCGCTCGGCGCCGAGGAGGTGGCAGGCGACGTGACCCGGCCGGAGACGCTTCCCGCCGCGGTCGTCGGGGCGGACCTCGTCTTCCACCTCGCCGGGATCCGGCGCGCGCCGCGGCGTGATGATTTCCTTCGCGTGAACGCCGACGGCACGCGGCACCTCGTCGAGGCCTGCCTCCAACACGCCCCTTCGCTGCGCCGCTTCGTCCTCGCGGGATCGCTCGCCGCCTCCGGCCCGTCGGCGGAGGGGCGCAGGGAGGAAGATCCGCTGAGCCCGGTCGAGTGGTACGGCGAGTCGAAGGCGGAGGCAGAGCGCATCGCCCTCTCGCACCCCGGGCGCCTCCGGGCGAGCGTGGCGCGGCCCCCGCGCATCACGGGCCCGGGGGACCGCGAGAACCTCCTCTTCTTCCGGCTCGCCGCGCGCAGGATCCTCGTCGCCATCTCCGGCCCACCCCGCCCGCTCTCCTTCGTGGACGTCGACGACTGCGCCCGCGGCATGCTGCTGCTCGCCGAGCGGGAGGAGGCGATCGGGGAGGCCTTCTTCCTCGCACACGAGTCGCGCACGGACTTGGAGGGCCTGCAGCGGGAGGTCCTCGGGGCGCTCGGGGTGGAGCCGGTCCGCCTGAGGATCCCGCCCTTGCTCCTGCGCATGGCCGGCTCCGCGGCAGACGTTGCGAGCCGCGTCCTCGATCGCCACCTCCCGTTCAACCGCAAGCTCGCGGAGCAGATCCTCGCCCCGGGCTGGACTTGCCGCACCGACAAGGCGGCGCGGATCCTCGGCTTCGAGGCGCGGATCGACCTCGCCGAGTCGATTCGCCGGTCGACGCGCTGGTACCGCGAGCGAGGATGGATCTAGGCCTGCACCGCAGCGGGCCGGGGCGGCGGCGGCTGCGACCGCCCGCGCGCCTCCAACTCCCCGAGCTCGGGGGTGACGGGCACGAGGTCCCCGCGGGCCACGAACCAGACGAGGGTGTCGCGGGGCGTCTCCTCGAGGGAGCGCGTCCGGCACCCGAGGTCGCGACGACCTCCTGCACGAAGGCCGAGAGCATCGTGCGCGGGTACGCCACGGGCAGGGCGCGGGCACACCGGCTGCCGGGTCGCACGAGGACCTTCAGTGAATGTCAGGCGCCGCGAGCCCGCGCGCGGCGCAGCGGCGTCCGGCACCCGGGCGGCTCCCGAGAAAAACCCCACGCATTTCGCGCGGCTGCGGAGGGACGCCTGCGGGCACGCCCCGGCTGGCACCCCTCGAGGCGGCCCGGAGGCCGGCCTCGCCCGACCCGCCCCGGGCGCGACGCAGAGCGGATATCGCTGCTTTGACACGCACCGGGCGGCTCGACTAAACCGGCTCCATCGTGGACGAAACCCGAAAGGCGGCCTTCTTCGACGTCGACGGCACCCTCGTGCGGACGAACATCGTCCACGCCTTCGCCTTCTACGCGATGAACCAGGGGACGATCTTCGGGACCGCCTGGCACACGGCAAAGACCGTCGTCTCGCTGCCGCTGCTGTGGGCGACGGACCAGGCGAACCGCAAGGCGTTCAACGAGATGTTCTACTCGTTCTACCGGGGGCAGAGCGAGGACCGCCTCCTCTTCCTCGCCGACGAGCTCTTCGAGCGCGTGCTCCGCCCGGCCGTCTACCCGGGGGCGAAGCGCCTCATCGAAGAGGCGCGCCGGGCCGGGTGCCGAGTGGTCCTGTGCACGGGGGCGCTCGACTTCACGGTCCGGCGGCTCGCCGAGCACCTCGGGGCCGACGACCTCATCGCGAACCGGATGCACTTCGTGAACGGCTTCGCCACCGGGCGCGTGGTCCCCCCCATCGTGGAGGGCGCCCACAAGGCGCTCGCCATTCGCGACTACTGCAGCCGCGAGGCCTTCGCGCTCGACCAGAGCTTCGCCTACTCGGACAGCTTCTCCGACTACCCCATGCTGGCGGTCGTGGGGCACCCGGCCGCCGTGAACCCGGACGTCCGCCTGCGGAGCGTCGCCCGGGCATACGAGTGGCCGGTGCTGTCCACCCAGGAGGCCTGAGAGCCCGTGCGCCCACCGAGCAAGCTGCGCCGCTTCTACGAGACGACCGACCAGGTCGTCGTGACCGACAAGGACTCGCCGCCGCGCCTCATGTTCTTCGGGGAGGACTTCCTCGTCGAGGACCTCCCGGTCGGCACCAAGGTGATCTTCCCGAACCCCCCCGTGGCGGGCCTGCCGAACGTGAGGGCCGCGATCCGCTGGGCCGTCAACCACCCCGAGGGGTGCGACCCGCTCCACGCCCAGCTCCGACCGGGGATGAAGGTCACGATCGCCATCGACGACATCTCGCTGCCGCTGCCGCAGATGCGCACTCCGGACGTTCGCCAGCAGGTGCTCGAGGTGGTGCTCGAGCTCCTCGGCGACGCCGGCGTCGACGACGTCCACCTCGTGATCGCCATCGCCCTCCACCGCCGCATGACGGCCGCCGAGGTCCGGCGGATGGTGGGGCAGCGGATCTTCGACTCCCACTGGCCCGACCGGCTCTACCACCACGACGCGGAGGACCGGGACGGCCTCGTCTCTCTCGGAACGACAGGGCACGGCGAGAAGGTGGTCCTGAACCGGCGCGCCGCCGAGTCGGACCTCGTCATCTACGTGAACCTGAACCTCGTGCCCATGGACGGCGGCCACAAGTCGATGTCGACGGGGCTCACGAGCTACGAGGGCGTGAAGGCCCACCACGACCCGCGGACCATCCGCCAGAGCTGGTCGTACATGGACCCCCCGCACTCCGAGCTCCACCGCTCGGTGGATCGGGTGGGCCGGGTCATCGACGAGCACCTGAACGTCTTCCACATCGAGACCACCATCAACAACCGGATGTTCGACGGGCAGCTCGGCTTCCTCATGAAGCGCGAGGAGGACTTCACCGATGGCGACCGGCTGAAGCTCGAGGCCATGCGGGCCTCGCTGCGGCTACTGCCCAAGGCCGCCCGGCGCCGGCTCCTGCACTCCCTCCCCGCCGCCTACGAGGTCATCGCCGTGCACGCGGGGCGCACCGAGCCCACCCACCAGAAGATCCTCGAGGCGAGCTACGGACAGTACCTGGTCGACGTCGACTTCCAGGCGGACGTCGTGGTCTACGGGATGCCCTACATCTCCCCGTACAACGTGCACTCGACGCTGAACCCGCTCCTCGTCCAGGTCATGGCCTGCGGCTACTTCTTCAACTTCTACCGCGGGCGGCCGCTCGTGAAGCCGGGCGGCACGCTCATCATCGCCCACCCCTGCTCCGACGAGTTCGACCCTGTCCAGCATCCGAGCTACATCGAGTTCTTCCACCGGCTCCTGCCCGAGACCCGGGACGCGGCCGTCCTGGAGCGGAAGTACGAGCGGGAGTTCGCCGAGAACCCGACCTACGTGCACCTCTACCGCACCGGGAACGCCTATCACGGCGCGCACCCGTTCTTCATGTGGTACTGGGGCGAGAACGGCCGCCAGCACCTGGGGCGGATCATCGCCGTCGGCGCCGACAACGACCACGTCCCGCGCCTGCTCGGCTGGGACACGGCGAGCACGCTGTCGGAGGCGATCGACATGGCGCGGTCCACCCACGGTCGCGGCGCCGAGATCGCGATGCTCCACTTCCCGCCCATCGTCATGACGCAGGGGCCGGCATGAGCGACAGGCGGGAGCGCGACCCGGGGGCGCGGCGCGAGCCGCCCCTTCGTCCCGTGCCGTCGCCCGCCCCCCCGCTGGACGTCGGGGCCGCGCTGTCCGGCCGCCGCATCCTCCTCACCGGGGCGACGGGATTCCTCGGGAAGGTGGCGCTCTCCCTGCTGCTCGACCGCTACCCGCAGATCGGTCGCGTCTTCGTGCTCGTCCGGGTCGGTGCGGGAGGGAGTCCCGAGGCCCGATTCGCCGACAAGGTGGTCTCGAGCCGGCCCCTCGACCCGGTGCGGGCGCGCCACGGGGCGGGGCTCGAGGCGTTCCTCGCCGAGAAGTGCGTCCCCGTGGCCGGCGACGTCACGGACCCCCTGTTCGGCCTTTCGGAGCGAGACCTGGCGCGCATGGAAGGGCTCGACCTCGTCGTGAACTGTGCCGGGCTCGTGGACTTCGCGCCCTCGCTCGACCTCGCCATCCAGGTGAACGCCCGCGGGGCCGCCCATGCGGTCGGCCTGTGCCGGCGCCTCGGGGCGGCGCTCCTCCACGTCTCCACGAGCTTCGTCGCCGGCAACCGGGACGGCGTGGTCTTCGAGGACGAGCCGATCCGCGGCTATTTCCCGCGGCGCGAGGACGTGGTCCCGCACCCCAAGGGAGGCGCGCTCGACCCCGCGGCCTTCGACCCCGAGGAGGAGATCGCCGACTGCGAGCGACGCATCTCCCAGGTGCGCGAGTCCGCGGACGACCGGACGCTGCTCTCCCGGTTCGGGGAGCGGGCCCGGGAGCGCCTCCGCCAGGAGGGACGCGATCCCGGCGACGCCCGCGCGCTCCGGCTCGCCGTGGGGCGCGAGAAGAAGCTCTGGATCGCGGAGAGGCTCGTCGAGCTCGGGATGGAGCGCGCCCGCCACTGGGGATGGCCCAACACCTACACCTACACGAAGTCCCTCGGCGAGCAGGTCGTCGCCGCGAGCGACGTCCGCTTCGCAATCGTGCGCCCGTCCATCGTGGAGAGCGCCCTGCGCTACCCGTTCCCGGGGTGGAACGAGGGGTTCACGACGAGCGCCCCGCTCGTGTTCCTCTCGCTGAAGGGCCACCGCGCCTATCCAGGGGGGAAGAAGACCGTCCTGGACGTCGTGCCCGTGGACCTGGTCGCCGCCGGGCTGGTGGCGGTCGGCGCGGACCTCCTCGACCGCACCCGGCTGCGGCGCACCGCGCCGCCGTCGGCCGCCGAGCCGTCCGCCGGTCGCGTCTACCACCTCGCGTCGGGCGACGTGAACCCCTTCTACGTCCACCGCTGCTTCGAGCTCGTCGGCCTCTACCAGCGCCGCCTGTACGCGCGGCGCGAGGAGGGGAACCCGCTCTTGAACCTCGCGCGCTCCCGCCTCGAGCCCTACCGCGTGGACCGGGAGCACTTCGACCAGTTCAGCACGCCCGCCGCCGAGCGGCTCGCCCGCGCGGCGCAGCGGCTGCTCAGGGAGCGGACGCCCCGCTGGGGCATGCCGCGCCTGCAGGCGCTCGCGGAGCGCCTGTCGGAGGGGCTCGACGAGTGGCAGAGCCAGCTCGAGCGGAGCCGGCAGCTCTTCGAGCTCTTCATGCCGTTCTTGTGGGACAACGAGTACGTCTTCCGCTGCGCGGCGATCCGCGAGCTCTACGAGCGGCTGTCGCCGGAGGACCGAGCGCGACTCCCGTGGGATCCGGAGCGGCTCGACTGGCGCTCCTACTGGATCGACGTCCACGTGAAGGGCCTCGAGCAATGGGTATTCCCGGGGCTCGAGGAGGAGTCGCAGAAGAAGGTCCACGTCGTCAGGCCGCACCGGGACCTCATCGAGCTTCTCTTCGCCGCGGCGGAAAGGCACGGGCACCGGGTGGCGCTGCGGATGTCGGGGGAGCGCAAGGAGACGCTCACCTACCGGGAGCTCGCACGCCAGGCCGACCGCGTGGGGGCGTTCCTCCGGGCGGCCGGCGTCGCGAAGGGCGACCGGGTGCTCCTCGCGAGCGAGAACCGCCCGGAGTGGGCGTCGGCCTACTTCGGCATCCTGCGGGCGGGAGCGGTTGCCGTCCCGGTGGACGCCCTGCTCTCCCCCGGCGAGCTCGCCCACCTGGCGCGGAGCGCCGGGGCGCGCGTGCTGCTCGTCTCCGAGAGGGTCCGCGACCGGGCCGAGGGGCTCGAGCTCGCGCTGCGCGCGGCAGGCATCGAGGCGCGGCTCGCGCTCCTGCACGAGGCGCTCGCGGGCGGACCACCGACCGAGCTCCTCCGCGGCGCCGCCCCGGACGACGTGGCGAGCCTGATCTTCACGAGCGGGACGACGGGCACGCCGAAGGGCGTGCTGCTGACGCACCGGAACTTCGCGAGCCTGGTGGCGAAGCTGGGCGGCGTCTTCCGGGTCGGTCCTGGCGACGGGCTCCTCTCGGTCCTTCCGCTCCACCACACCTTCGAGTTCGCCTGCGGCCTGCTGGTCCCGCTCGCCGGCGGCGCCGAGATCGAGTACCTCGACGAGGTCAGCGCCGACCGCATCGGGGACGCCCTCGAAGAGGGGCGCGTGACGGCCATGATCGGGGTCCCGGCGCTGTGGTCGCTCCTCCACCGGCGCATCACCCAGGAGATCTCCGCCGCGCCCCGGGTGGTCGAGGAGGGAGCGGCGCTCCTGCGGCGACTGAACGCCTCCCTCCGCGACCGCCAGGGGCTGAACCTCGGCAAGCTCCTCTTCTGGCCGGTCCACCGCAAGCTCGGCGGCCGTCTGCGGATCCTCGTCTCGGGGGGGTCGGCCCTCTCGCCGGAAGTCCAGAGGGCCTTCCACGAGATGGGGTTCGACCTCTACGAGGGCTACGGCCTCACCGAGTCCGCCCCCGTGCTCTCGGTGAGCACCCCGAAGGACGCGTCGCGGATCGGTCACGTGGGTCGGGCGCTGCCCGGGATCGAGATCCGCATCCACGAGCCGGACGCGTCGGGCGTCGGAGAGGTGCTCGCCCGGGGTCCCAACGTGATGCTCGGGTACTTCCAGGGTGGACCCGGGCAGCCCGAGGTCGATCGCGACCAGACCGCCGCCGTTCTCCGCGACGGGTGGCTCCACACCGGGGACCTCGGCCGCCTGGACGCCGAGGGACGCCTCTCCATCGTCGGCCGCAGGAAGGACGTGATCATCGACGCGGACGGAAAGAACGTCTACCCGGACGAGGTGGAGGCGCTCTATGCCGAGCCCGCGCTCATCCAGGAACTCGCCGCCGTCGGCCTCCCCGAGGCGGAGGGCGAGCGGGTGGCGCTCCTCGTCGTCCCGGCGGCCGACGGACGCGACCCGGCGGAGGCTCGACGCCTCGCCGACGAGCACCTGCGGCGCGTGAGCGCGACGCTCCCGTTCTACAAGCGAGCGAAGGTGTGGCACTTCTCCGACGGGCCGCTCCCGCGCACGGCCACGCGCAAGGTCAAGCGAGCGCTCGTCGTCGAGGAGCTGCGGCGGCTGGAGGCCTCCGCGCACCGGGGTCGCCGCTCCCGGGAGGCGGCGCTCTCGGGCGCCGACGACTGGGTCCTGCGCCTCCTGGCCGAGGTCGCGAGGCGGCCGGGCGATGCCGTGGGACCGTCGAGCCACCTCCTCGCGGACCTGGGCTTCGACTCCCTCATGATGACGGAGCTCCAGGCCGCGCTCGAGGACCTCGGCGTCTCGGCCGAGACCCTCGAGCAGGTGCCCTCCGCGCAGACCGCGGGTGACCTGGTGCGGCTCCTCTCGGGCTCCCGGCAGCGCGAGGACGCGCCGCCGAGGCGCGCTCCGGACCGTGCGCGGGGGCTCCCCGAGACGGCAGCGCTGCCCGAGACGGTCCGGTCCGCCGGCCGCGCCGCGTTCGGGCTGGCGCAGCGCGCCCTCTACGGCGCCGTCTTCCACGCGAAGGTCTCCGGGCAGGCGAACGTGCCCGTGGACCGGAACGTGCTCGTGGTCGCGAACCACGCCAGCCACCTCGACATGGGGCTCGTCAAGTACGCCCTCGGCGAGCAGGGGAGCCGCCTCGCCGCCATGGCCGCCGCGGACTACTTCTTCGACACCCCGCTCAAGCGCGCCTACTTCGAGAACTTCACGAACCTCATCCCGATGGAGCGAACGGGCTCCGTGCGCAAGAGCCTGCGTTCGGCCATCTCGGCACTTCGGCGGGGCTACAACGTGCTCATCTTCCCGGAGGGGACGCGATCCCGGGACGGAGCGCTGCAGCCGTTCAAGCCGACGGCGGGCTACCTGGCGCTGCACTGCGGTGTCGACACGCTCCCCGTCTACCTCTCCGGAACCCACGAGGCGCTGCCCAAGGGAGCGCTCCTCCCGCGGACCGCGGACCTGAAGGTCGCGATCGGCCCCGTGATCCGGGTGGACGACCTGCGCGCCCGCACCGCCGACCTGCCGAAGGGCGAGGCCCACAAGGTCGCGACGCTCGTCATGGAAGAGGCCGTGCACGCCCTGCGCGACGCCGTGGCGTCCTCGCCCCCGGCGGAGGTGCGAGCCCCGGGCGAGGCCCCGCCGGAGCCGGAGGGCGCGCCGCGGGAGCCCCGGGCAGGGGAGCGGCCGGCCTCGCCCCGGACGGCGGAGGAGCAGAAGTGAGGGTGCTCGTCACCGGCGGAAGCGGTTTCCTGGGGCGCGCACTCCTCCCCGTCCTCGTCCGGGCCGGCCACGAGGTCCGTGCACTCGCGCGCGGCGACGTCGAGGATGCGGCAGCGCTGGGTGTGGAGGTGGTGCGAGGCGCGCTCGAGGACAGGGGCTCGGTCCGCACGGCGCTCGCGGGGGTGGAGGCCGTCGTGCACCTCGCGGGAAGGGTCGACTTCGACCCGACCGACCCCGCCGCCCTGTACCGTCTGCACGTCGAAGGCACCCGCACGCTGCTCGAGGACGCTCTCGCCGCCGGGGCCTCCCGGTTCCTCCTCGCGTCGAGCTCGGGCACCATCGGCGTCTCGGAGGAGCCCCGGGAAGCGACCGAGGCGGACGACTACCCGATCGCGCTCGTGGCCTCCTGGCCCTACTACCTCTCGAAGATCTACCAGGAGAAGGTGGCGCTGCGGTTTCATCGCGACACCGGGTTCCCGGTGGTCGTGCTGAACCCGTCGCTCCTGCTCGGGCCGGGGGACGCGCGGCTCACCTCCACGGACGTCGTCTTCAAGTTCCTGGAACGGCGCGTGCCGTCCATGCCGGGGGGCGGGCTCTCGTTCGTGGACGTGCGCGACGCCGCAGCGGCCTTCGCGGCGGCGGTCGGGCGCGGGCGCCCCGGCGAGCGCTACCTGCTCGGGGGCGCGAACATGAGCTTCGCCGAGTTCTTCGCCCGCCTCGCGCGCCTCTCCGGGGTCCCGGCCCCACGCGTCCGGCTCCCTTCCGGAGCCGGCGTCGCGGCCGCCCGGCTCCTCGAGCGGTTCCACGCGTGGCGCGAGAGCGAGCCCCCGGTCTCCACGGCCGAGGTCGAGATGGGCGAGCGCTACTGGTACGTGAACGCGGCGAGGGCCCGCGCCGAGCTGGGCTTCGCGCCCCGCGACCCGCAGGAGACGATCTTCGAGACCTGGCGCTACGTCGAGGAGCGCTTCCGGGGACGCCGGACGACCAGCGCCGCCCCCGCCGCAGGGAGGCGGTAGGCAGCGTCACATGGTCCCGCCCGACACGTCGCGGAGCTTCCGGACGGAGGCCACGCCGCAGCGCTCGCCGCACGCCGGGCACACCTCGTAGGTCATCTCCTTCACGACGAGGACGTCCGGATGGGACGACGCGGGGGCGATCGCGCAGCCGCAGTCGGGACACGCGAGCTCCTCCACCGGCTCCGCCCGCGCGAGGACCTGGGAGCGCCGGGCCCCGGGCGCGCAGCGCCGGCACTCGACGCCGTACAGATAGCCGCGCTCCGTCCTTGGCGGGCTCGCCTCGAGGTCGGCGCCGCAGTACTGGCACTCCGGGGCCACGCCCCCCAAGTAACTCGCGCACCCTCGCCCGGCAAGGCGCGGGCGGCGCGGCGGCCTACGAGGTCAGGCAGATCGTGACCTGCCAGGCCACGACCCCGACGAACGAGACGCAGAGGGCCTTGAGCGGCCAGAGGGTGTAGCGCACGAGGAGGGCCGCGAGCAGCATCGAGAGGGACACCTTCAGGGTGACGAAGGTGCCGATGCCAGTGCCGATGAGCTGCGCCATCACCGGGTTCACCTCCGTCGCACCGTGCATGACGAGGTACGCGGTCGTGCCGGCGTCGACGGCGTTCAGCCCGACGAAGAGGAGAGCGAGAGCGTCGGGGGTCAAGGTTGCGCGGACGAGGGTGGCCATTGGGCTTCCTCCCCCTCCCCGGGTCCCTCTGCTGGCCGGCGGAAGGCGAGGTCGTCGCGATGGTCACATGGACGCACCCCCCCACGGTAGCTCCCCAAATGTGGGACATGTGGGACGGGGGCGCACCGGGCCGGGCAGTTCCAGCTTGCGCTGAAGCAGCATACTACATTGATTTAGTTGATTTTTTCTATTCGTTCCGCAGCGCCGCATCGACGAGCGCCAGGAGGTCGCCAACACCGTTGGCCTGCGGCGCCTTGCCCTCGTCGAGGGTGACGCCGAACTCCTCCTCGAGCGCGAGCAGGACGAGGAGGGCCCCCAGCGAGTCCCAGCCGGGAACGGCCTCCCTGCCGGCGTCGAGGCCTGGAGCGACCGCGAGCCCGAGGGCGCGGGCCACCGCGGCGGAGACCCGCGTGGGCAGGTCCTCGCCGTCCGCCCCGACCGCTCGCTCGCCCCGGGGGCGCGCCGGGACCCCGCCCACGCGTGCGCCTGCGGCGACGATTCCCGAGACGACGCTGCCCGCCTCGACGGTCGCCCCGTCTCCGATGGCGGCCCCGCGCAGGATGGTGACGCGCGCTCCGATGCGCACTCCGCGGCCGATCGCGATGGGGGTCGTCTCGGGCTCGGCGTCCCTCTGCCCCGCGACGTGGAAATCGGTGTCCGCGATGTTGGCGAAGGGCCCGATCCGGCAGCCGGAGCCGATCCGGATCGATCGGTGCGCGGCGATCGCCGCCCCGTGCCCGACCACCACGTCGTCGCCGATCTCGAGCGCCGCGCCCCGGGCCACGACGAGGTGGGACTGGACCGGCAAGCACGACAGCCGGAATCGCGCGCCGACGGCGAGGCGGCCCTGGTTCGAGATCCACGGGGTCCCCGTCGCCCGGGCTCCTGCGCCGAGCCGGCGCGTCCAGAGCGCGCCCCTGAGCGCCGCGACGCTCACCGCCTGGCCCCCTTCCAGTCGAGTTGGATGGAGCGGTGCACCGGATAGTCGACGGAGACGTCCCACCGGAAGACGTTGGGCGCCGTCGACTCGAAGCCGCTCGACTGCCAGAATCCGAGGCACGGCTTGTTCTTGGCCGTGGGCACGAGCTGCGCCTCGACGAAGCGCCCGTTGAGCGTCCGCGCGGTCTCCACGGCCAGGTGGACCATCGCTTCCTCGATGCGACGCCCCATCACGCGGCAGGAGAGCAGGTAGTCGACGACCCGGCACACCGCGCCATCGGCCTCGACGCTGACGATCCCGGTGAGCCCGGCGTCGCCGAAGCGGTCGGAGACGGACACCGTCCAGAGCCGCCGCCCGTCGCCGCCGCTCCAGGCGACGAGCTCCTGCTCGGTCAGCCGGCGCGTGGCGAGGTTCATCTGGTTCGTCTTGTTGAGCAGTTGCGCCGCACGGGTCAGGTTCGAGGGGCCGAGGGGCTCCACGGTGACGCGGGTCCCGAGGCCCACGAGCCAGTCGTCGATGGAGCCGACCTCCTGGCGCAGGGCCTCGCGCTTCCTCTCCTCGGCGTACAGCCGCGTGCGCTCCGCGTCCTCGCGGCTCAGCGCCGGGACGTCGAAGCAGCGGAGTCGCCCGAGCGCGCTCGGGTAGAGAAGCTTGTCCTCCGGCCAGTCCGGAACGAGGACCTCGGGCAAGGTCTCGGCCACCCGCGCCCGCTCCACGGGGTTGTCGTCGAGGAAGACGACCGACTGGAGCCCGAGATTGAGCTCGGCGACGATCTCCGCGAGGTTGCTCGCCTTGTCGCGCCAGTTGATGCGCCAGGCGACGAAGTCGTCCTGCCGGAGCACCATCGCCGGATGGGAGCGGATGGCCTCGAGCGCGACCGACTCCTCGTTCTTGGAGACGATGGCGAGCAGGACCCCGCGCCGCTTGAGCGTCGCGAGCCCCTGCTGGAAGGCGACGAGCGCCTCGCCGACCGCGTCGTGCCCGCCGAGCCGCAGGTTCTCCCACCCGAGGTCGCCCACGATCCCGCCCCACAGGGTGTCGTCGAGGTCGACGACGACGAGCTTGCGCGCCCCGCCGCCGAGCCCTCGCAGGGCGGCCTTCACGTCCCGCGCCGCCTCCGCGAACGCTCCGCCGCCGAAGGCGATCTTCCCGAGGAACCAGGCGCGCGGGTTCTGGGCCTGAGGGCCGCCTGCCACCGCCCACCTCGACGCGTCGAGGACGTAGACGTTGCCGGACGCGGCCAGCCGGTCCATGAGCCTCAGGTTCATCGCCGCGAGGAGGCGAGCGCAGCCGCCGGCCCGCGCGTCGATGAACCCGAACCCCCGCTGGTGCGGGGGGAGCGTCCAGGTGGCGACGAACACGGCGCGCCAGCGCCCCGCCCCACCGGCGACGAGGTCGCAGAAGCGGTCCACGTCCTCGAGGACGGCGCCTTCCTCGACCGCCTCCCCCCCGAGCGCGCGGGCGAACGCCGGAGCGGCGGACTCGGGGCGCGTCCAGACGAGGAGGAAGTCCGAGGCGTCCGCCCTGGGCCCGGCGAGTATGGTCTGGGCCACCTGGCCGAAGGGGGCCACCTCCGCGTGCACGACCGGAGGGTCCGAGGGATCGGCGAGATGGCGCGCGAGGTCGTCGACCGTGAAGTCCGACGCGAGGACGCCTCGCACGCCCGGCGCGGGTGCCGCGGCGGGGACGGCCCGCCCAGAGGGGGTGGGCGCGGATGCCCCCGAGACTGCCGCCCCATCGAGACGGCGCAGCACGCGGGCCGGGTTCCCGCCCGCGACGACGCCGGCCGGGATGTCGCCGGAGACGACGCTGCCGGCGGTGACGACCGATCCCCTTCCGATGCGCGACCCGGGGCGCACGGTGACGCGACCCGCGAGCCAGGCGCCATCCGCGATCTCCACCGGCTGCGCCGTCTCGGGGCCGTCGCCGGGGGCCTCGGTGTCCGAGATCACGCCGTACTGTCCGATCTGGACGCCGGCGCCGATGCGCACGAGCCGGCGTGCGGAGACCCAGGTGCCGAAGTTCAGGTGGGCGCCGTCGCCGAGAGAGAGCGTGGCCCCGGGGCCGCAGTCGAGCTCTATCGGGCACCAGCGCGAGTTCAGGAACACGTCGTCGCCGACCTCGAGGGCACCCTGGTTCTCGATCCGCGGGACGCCGACCGTGCGGACGCGCCGGCCGACCCGGGTGCAGCCACGCAGCGCGAAGGGGGCCGCCGCCATCTCCGCTGCCACCTCGGCCACCCGGCCGAGCCATGAGGACAGCGAACGCCCGTTGCGGCTGGCCCTCAGCCGTTCGGTTATGGTGGTCATCTCGAGGCCTCGCCTCCCCGCAATCCCTCGCGAAAAACAACTCCCTACGGAGCGGACGCCGACATGGGAGCACCGGAGCAGGCGGGCGACAACCCCGTGGCCGGGGCTCCCATGAACGTGGGACGCCTGTCGGAGATGGGGTTCAGCGGGGTTGCGCGACCTTGACCCACATGGCGGTCTGGTCGCCCTCGTACACGAGCGTTCCGCCCTGGGAGAACTCGAACGTGTAGCGAGCCAGCACGCGCTCCTCGCCCCGGCGGACTTGCGTCGCCACCCCGCGGAGGAGGAGCGGCTCGCCGAGGCGGGCGAGCCCGTGGAAGCGCGCGGAGTGGATCCTCGCCCCGTACCCGACCCAGCCGTCGCGGTGCCGGAGGCCGAGAACGTACCAGGCGTGAACGAAGCCGAGCATCCCCGTCATGTGCACGAGGAGCCCTCCGTTCAGGTGAGGCGGGTGCAGCACGGGGTGGTTCCGCTGCTCGTGCGTGAGCGGCAGGTCCCCGGTGGTGGGCATCCGGGCGACGACGAGGCCCCGCGCCCGGTCGACCTCCAGCACCTCGTCGATGAGGAGGCCACCAGGCCCGTACGGACAGTCGGCCACGAATTCCGGCTCGAGAGGCAACGGGGGTCTCTCCGCGTCCCGGCGTGCCGCGGGACCCCGCGGGGCCGAGGCCTCCCCGGGCGACGGAACCACGCCGGAGCGCGAGGCCGAGGGCCGGGGAGATTCTGGAGGCACCGGGCGGATTCGAACCGCCGAATACGGGTTTTGCAGACCCGGGCCTTACCACTTGGCGACGGTGCCGTCGAAGGAAGCCTTCTATCGGAACCCCGGGGCTCACGTCAACGAAGCGGGCCGCGCGAGAGAGGCCTCGGCGGGCCGGGCCCGTCGGGCGCGACCTCCGCCGTCGCCCGCGGGTCTCGATGCCTTCGCGACCGCGCACACGCCGGAGCCGGCCCCCATCGGGGCACTGCCCCTGCGGGGCGGCGTGCTTACACATCCGGTATGGACCTGCTCGCTCGCTTCGCCTCGAACATCCGCCGCCTGCGCGAGAAGAAGAAGCTCTCGCAAAAGGCCCTCGCCGACAAGGTCGGCATCTCGGTGTCCTACGTGTCGATGCTGGAGCGCGGGCAGCGGTCGCCTCCGCTCGAGACGGTCGAGAAGATGGCCAAGGCCCTCGGCGTCTCCCCGCCCTCCCTGCTCGAGCGGTAGGCGAGCCCGAGTCAGCGCCCGAGGGTCTTGCCGCCGGGGCGCCACTCCACCGGGCACTTCTCGCCGGTCTGCAGCGCCTCGAGCACACGAAGGGTCTCCGACACCGATCGGCCGACCGCCGTGTTGTGGTAGCAGGCGTACTGCACGAGGCCGTGCGGGTCGACGATGTAGGTCGCCCGGGTCGCGAAGCCCTTCTCCTCGAGCAACGCGCCGTAACTCCTCGCGATCGACTTCGTGAGGTCCGCGACGAGCGTGAGGTGGACCTCCCCAAGGCCCCCCTTCTCGATCCACGCCTTGTGCGCGTGCTGCGAGTCGACGGAGCAGCCGAGGACGACCGCGCCGAGCGCCTCGAACTCCCGGCTGCGCTTGGAGAACTCCAGGATCTCGGTGGGGCAGACGGCCGTGAAGTCGAGCGGGTAGAAGAAGAGGACCACCCATTTCCCGGCATGGTCGGAGAGCGCGACCTCGAGGACCTCCCCCTTGCCGGTCACCGCCGGGGCGCGGAAGTCAGGGGCCTTCTGCAGGACGGTCACCATGGCGGAGCCTCCCAGCGGTCGAGGGATTTTCGGATAGGGCGAGGCGCGGCTACTGTCAAGGGACGCGGCGCGGCGCCCGGCCGCGACGTTCGGCCGGACCTTGGAATTCTGGCCACCCTCCGGGCGTAGGAATGGGCGATGGCGAGGTGGACCCGGCGCGACTTCCTCAAGGGTGCGGCCGCCGCAGCGGGTGCTGCGGCCGTGGCCCCTGCGGCCGCCAGCGCGGACGCGGTGTCCGTCGAGGAGGTGGAGGTCGTCGCCCCCGGCCTCGACCCGGCGCACGACGGGGTGCGGGTCGCCCACCTGAGCGACATCCACGTGGGGTCTCTCACCCCCCCGGAACGCATCCGAAGCGCCATCGACCTCGCGAACGCGCGGCGGCCCGACCTCGTCGTCCTCACCGGCGACTACCTCACGCAGGACCGCAGGGGCGTGGGCCTCGTGCGCGAGCTCCTCGGCGGCTTCCAGGGCCCGGTCTTCGCCACCCTCGGGAACCACGACCGCTGGGTCGACCCCCGAGGCGCGGCGGCCGCGCTCGAGCACCTCGGCTACGAGGTGCTCGAGAACGAGAACACCGCGGTGCGCATCCGCGGCGAGCCCCTCACCGTGGTCGGCATCGACGACCTGAAGACCCGCCACGCCGATCCAGCTCGGGCCGTCGCCGGGGCTCGACGGGGATCGCGGCTCTATCTCGCCCACGTGCCGCGCACCGCCGACGTCCTGGCGGGACGCGGCGAGGCGTGCGTGCTCCTCTCCGGCCACACCCACGGTGGGCAGGTGAACATCCCGGTCCTCATGCCCGCCCTGCGTTGGATCGCCGGCGAGCCCTACCAGTCCGGACTCTACTCCGTCGGCCCCGTGCGACTGTACGTGAATCGCGGCGTGGGGAACGTCGGCCTGCCGCTGCGCGTGAATGCGCCCCCCGAGGTCGCGCTCTTGACGCTCCGGTCGCCGCGCGACCCCGGCCGCTAGGCGTTCGCGCCGCCCGGCTTCGGGGAGGGAGGTGCGGCCCGGCGCTCCGGCCGTGCCTCGGCGAGCTTCAGCGTCCGCGCGAGCGCGTGACGCGCCCGCTCCTGGTCCTCGGCGGTCACGGCGTGACGCGCCACCATGCGCCGCGCGAAGTCGAGGTGCCAGGCCTCGTCGGCGTCGACGATCTCCCGGAACAGCCGGGCCGTCTCCCCGTCGCCGTGCGCCTCGCAGGCCCTCGCGACGAGCGCGTTCCGGAGCCGCGCGAGGGCGCCGCGCACCGCGTTCGCCGCGAGCCGCTCCGCGGCGGTCCCGAGCCCCTTCAGGTAGCGGTAGCCGTGGCTGTGGCCGCGGGCCCGGGGATCGATGCCGTCGGGCTCGATCCCGAGCTGGCGGAGCCGATCCGCCACGAGTCGGTAGTGCCGGGCGCCGTCCCCGACCTGTCGCGCGAGTCCCAGCTCGAGGTCGAGGTCGGTCTCGTCCGCCATCCAGGACGCGGCGACCTCCGCCGCCTCGAGCTCGTCCCTCAGGGCTGCAACGAGCAGCTCCTCGATCGGCTCGTCGTCGCGCGCGACGGGCGGGTCCGGCTGGAGGAGATGGGCGAGCGCCCGCACGAGCTCCGCCTCGAACGCCGCCGCGAACTCGTCCGGGGGCGCCGCCGCGCCCCGGCCGGGCGCCCCTTCGGGGTCGAGCGGAATGGCGGGGGGCCCGGGCTCGCGCACGCACCATGCATAGCGGGAACGCGTCGGCGGCGGAGTCCCCCGTTCATGGCGGGGCCGTTCAATGCGAGGCGACGAGCGAGGCCTCGACGCGGGCGTCCGAATTCGCGGGCACGACGAGGTCGGCGTCCCAGGGGAGGTAGCCGGACAGGCGCAGGACCACCCGGTAGCGACCCGGGTCCATCCGGAAGACGCACGGGGTCCGGCACCGGGTCGCCCCGGCGACGACGACCTCGGCCCCCTCGGGCCGGCTCTCGACGGCGACGCTCCGCGCGTCCGGGCCCGGCGTCCGCGCGAGCGGAGGCGGCGGCTCTGCGCGGCAGGCGGCGAGGAGGAACGCCAGCGCGGCCGCTCGCCTCACGGCGCCCTCCGCGGAGGGCGCGAGGCGAGGCGGCGCGCACGCCGGTCGTGAGCGTCCCGCTCGCGCTGGCTCTCCTCCTCGCCCAGCAGCTCGAGCGGCGGCACGCGCGCCGGCCGACGGTCGGGCCCGAGCGCCACGAAGGTCAGGAAGCCGTCGCAGCAGCGGCGCCGCAGCCCGGTGTCGGGGTCCTCGTCGAGCACCTCCACCTCCACCTCCATGGAGGTGCCGAACGCTGCGTTCACCTGCGCGCGGAGCACTGCCACGTGGCCGAGGCGGACCGGCGCGAGGAAGGTCAGCTGATCGATCGCCACGGTCACGACCGGCATCCGCGCATGGCGCCGGGCGGCGACGGCCCCCGCGAGGTCCATCCACTGGACGATTCGGCCGCCGAAGGCCGAGCCGAGGTTGTTCGCGTCGGTGGGCATGACGAGCTCGGTCATCTCCACCCGGCTCGCCCCGGGCGGTTTCGGAATCTGCTCGGGCATCTGCGTCCCCGCGGCCCACCGGCGGCCGCCTCGGGCTCCTCCTCTCCGAATCGCGCCGTGGCGCGTCGCCGGGTCGCGCCCGGCCCCAGGGGCCTCCGTATAACGGCCGGCCGGCCGCGCCGCGCGCCCCCGCTGGCCCCTGTTCCACGTCGGAGGAAGGTGCTATCCGGGCGTCATGCCGCTCGAGGTCACCCTCATCGACTGGGCACGCGACCCGCTCGACAAGCTCTACGCCGCCTACCGGACCTGCTACAGCCCGAAGACGCCCGCCGAGGTGTGGTCGGAGATCCGCGACGGGACCATTCCCAAGGAGAGAATCCGGGACTTCATCGCCGAGCGGCTGAAGACCGGGCACGCCTCCCCCCTCGAGCAGGTGGTCTTCTGGTTCGGGATCAGCGGCGTATCCCGCTCGCTCTCGCACCAGTTCGTCCGCCACCGCATCGGGATCAGCTTCGAGCAGCAATCGCAGCGGTACGTGAAGTACAGGGAGGACCGGCTCGACTACGTGCGCCCGAAGACCTGGGAGCGGGCCGGCCTCTCCGACGAGTACGACCGCCTGATGGGCGAGATCACCCGGGTCTACCGCCGGGCGCTCGACGGCGGCGTGCCGGCCGAGGACGCCCGCTTCGTGCTCCCGAACGCGACGCCCACGAACTTCCAGGTCATGGTGAACTTCACCGAGCTCCTGCACATCGCGGACCTCCGCCTCTGCTGGCGGGCGCAGTGGGAGATCCGCCACATGGTGGCCCTCATGCGCCGCGAGATCGTGAAGGCGGTCCCCGAGATCGGCGGGCAGCTGCAGCCCAAGTGCGGCGACAGGAGAATGGGCTACTGCGACGAGCCGCTGAAGGACTGGGAGCAGTGCCCCATCGGGAAGGTGCGCCCGCACAAGGAGCAGCTCTTCCAGGTCTTCGAGCAGCACCGGCGCGGGGCCGTCTCTCCCCTCGCGGAGGCGGACATCCGCAAGGTCGAGGATGCGGGAAATGAGCCCGGGTGAGTCGGCGAGGAGGCGCGCGGCGGCCACGGCGCGCGCCGCCCACCTCGCCGTCGCCGTCGCCGCGGCCGTCGCCGCCGCGCCGGCGCGCCCCCAGTCGGTCCTCACCTCGGACCTCGCGTCGGGGATCCCGGTGGGGCTCGCGGTCCCGAACACCGTGGCGGGCGCGGACGAGCCGACCGCCGTGTCGGTGAACCCGAGCGGGCTCGGGTTCGTCGGAGGCGCCACGCTGCAGTACTTCCTGCAGGACAGCCAGGCAGGGAGCCTCCTCGGGAACGGCGTCTACGCGGCGGTCCCCGTCGGCCCGGTCGTGCCCGCCCTCTCGCTCGAGTGGATGAGCCCGGCGGCGGGCCCGCGGTACCTCAAGACCGAGTTCGCCCTCGCCTTCGGCGTCGGGCAGGTCTTCGCGGCCGGCTACGGATTCAACTTCTACTCGTCCCCGGCGGCCGGCCTGAACGGCCTCTTCGACATGGACTTCGGGTTCACGGTCCGGCCGGCCCGCTTCCTCTCGCTCGGCGCCTCGATCATGGGGTTCGCGGGCCGCATGGACGGACAGCCGGTGACGGTCCGTTACAACTTCGGCGCCGCCGCCCGGCCCATCGACCTCCTCACCGTCGCCTTCGACATGTACGCGAACGACGCCGGCGTGAACGCCTTCGTCGTGCAGCAGGGCGCGGTGACCGCGAGCGCGTCCCTCCCCTGCGGCCTCGCGCTCCAGGCGCAGTACCTGTTCCCCCTCAGTGCCGGATTGCCGTCCGCCGAGCGGGCGCAGGCGGTGCAGATCGTCCTCACCGGGAACCTCCCCCACGTCGGCGCCACGGTCGGGGGCCAGGTCTTCAACTCCAACGTGCCGGACGGCTCCGGGATGCTCTACGGCGTGCGCCTGTCCGCGGAGCGCTACCGCTCGCGCGGAATCCTGCGGACCGTCCAGGTCGTGGACCTCGACGCCGAGCTGCGCCCCCCTTCCCTGCTCGAGACCATCCTCGGGGCGACCGGCGATCGCTACGGGGCGCTGCTGAAGAAGCTGCGGCGCCTCGAGAACGACCCCTCGGTGTCGGGCGTGCTCCTCGAGGTGGGACCGGTGCCGGTCGGGCTCGCCCGGACCGAGGAACTCCGCCAGGCCGTGCACCGCCTCTCCGGGCGCAAGCCGGTCGTCGCCTCGATCTCCTCCCTGGGCGGGAGCAAGGCGTACTGGCTCGGCTGCGCCGCCACCGAGGTCTACGCGGCGCCCGGGTCGGTGGTGGTCGCGAAGGGGCTCGCCTCCACGAGCTTCTTCCTCCGCGGCGGCCTCGGGAAGCTGGGGATCGCCGTGGAGTCCGTCGCCGCGGGGCGCTACAAGAGCGCTCCGGATGCTCTGACCCGCTCCTCGCCGTCCGACGCGCAGCGCGAGGCCACCGCCTCGATCCTCGACTCCGAGTATGACATCCTGGTGAAGGGGATCGCCCGGGACCGACGGCTCCCGGAGCCGAAGGTCCGAGAGCTCCTCGACGTCGGCGTCTTCACCGCCGAGGAGGCGAAGCGGGAGTCGCTCCTCGACGGCGCGCTCTGGCCGGACGAGGTGGAGCGGCGCGCCCGGCAGCTCGCCGGCGGAGGCAACGTCACCGGGCGCTTCGACGAGAGCCCGCGACGCGCCTCTGATCGCTGGGGCCCGGAGCCCTACATCGCGGTCGTGCCCGTGGAGGGCGCCATCGCGGCGGGAGCGAACCGGCGCGAGGCCTTCACCGGCACCGCCATCGCGGGCTCGGACACCGTGGCGAAGCTCATCCGCGAGGCCGCTTCCGACCCGCTCGCGAAGGCCATCGTGCTCCGGGTCGACTCCCCGGGCGGCGACGGCTTCGCGTCCGACCTCGTGTGGCGCGCGGTCGTGGAGGCGCGCCGCCGCGGCAAGCCGGTCGTGGCCTCGATGGCCGACGTGGCCGCGAGCGGCGGGTACCTCGTGTCGGTGGCGGCCGACGCGATCGTGGCGGAGCCCGCCACGCTGACCGGCTCCATCGGCGTCTTCGCGCTCAAGCCCGACGTCTCGGGCCTCCTCGAGAAGCTCGGGGTGACCGTGTGGTCGGAGCAGCGCGGGAAGAACGCGCGGATCGACTCCTACGTGAAGGCGTGGACCCCCGAGGAGCGGCAGCTCGTCGAGAGGCAGGTCCGGGCTTTCTACGACCAGTTCGTCGCCAAGGTTGCGGACGGGCGCCACCTCTCGCGGGAGGACGTCGACCGGGTCGCACAGGGGCGCGTCTGGACCGGGGAGCAGGCCCTCGCGCGCAAGCTCGTCGACCGGCTCGGAGGACTCGAGGACGCGGTGGCGCTCGCGCGGGACCTCGCGGGCGTGAGCCCAGGCGCCGACGTCGCGGTCCGCCGCCTGGAGGCGAAGGGCGGCCTCTTCGCGGCGTTCTCCGGAGGCACGGCCATGGAGCCCGCGCCGCTCCAGTCCGCGCTCGCGCGCATCCCCGAGGTGGAGGCCTTGGCGCTGCTCGGCGAGATGGGCACCGTCCTCGCTCTCCCGATGGACTGGGCGGGCCTGCCCGATCCGGGTCCACCGTGACCCAGCGGTTTTGCTTTCGCTCAACCGCGAACTCTGTTACAAGGACTCCATCGCTCCTCGCGACAGCGCCTCGGCGCGGCGGGGGGGGATCCCCGGTTGGCTCCCAGCTGGTCGTCGGACGGTGGGTCCGGCGCGCAGGTGAGCGACCCCGGGGCGGGAAGCTCGCGAAGGACTTGTTCGGTTTCTTCCGACCTCCCGGTCAAGCACACGACGAAGGACGGCCGCGGTGAGCAGTCCCGCGGCTGAGCAGGGACCGCATGACGGACAACGAGCAGACCCCGACCTCGGGCGGCGGCGACAGCCCCCCGCCGTCCCAGCCCGCAACCCCGCCCGCGGAAGCGCAGCCGGCCACGGACCCCGTTGGTCAGCCGGGCGCGAACTCGCGCCGCAGGCGCCGCCGCCGAGGCCGCCGCGGCCGCGGAGGCCTCGGGCAGCCCGGCCCGCAGGGCACGCCCCCGAACGGCCAGGCGGCGCCGGCGCCGAACGGCATGGCGTCCGCCCCCCCCGCCCCGCAGCCGCAGGGGCAGCCCGAGGTCCTCGAGGAGGTCGAGGGCGTCCTCGACTTCGAGGGGAAGGGCCAGGGGTGGCTGCGCGACCCGAAGAGGAGCTACATCCCACAGAACTTCGACGTCGAGGTGCCGCGCTGGCTCATCGACCGCACCCACCTTCAGCCCGGCCACCTCGTGCGGGGCCAGGCGGCCGTGCGCGGGATGAAGCGCATCCTGCAGAAGGTCGACCAGCTCGAAGGCACCGACCCGCTCGCCGTGGTGCGCCGCACCGCCTTCACGAACCTCACGGCGACCGACCCGACCGAGAAGCTCGTCATGGAGACCCGGGCGGACGAGATGGTGGGGCGCGTCCTCGACCTCGTCGCGCCCATCGGCCTCGGGGCGCGCAGCCTCATTACCTCGCCCCCGAAGGCCGGCAAGACCATCATGCTGCAGCGGATCGCGCAGGCGATCCACGCGAACCGTCCGGACGTGCACCTCATGGTCCTGCTCGTCGACGAGCGGCCCGAGGAGCTCACCGACATGCGGCGCAACGTGAAGGGAGAGGTCGTCGGATCCTCCAACGACCGCCCGGCCGAGGAGCACATCCACGCCGCCGAGATGGCGCTCGAGCGGGCCAAGCGGCTCGTCGAGGGCGGCAAGGACGTCGTCATCCTCCTCGACTCCATCACCCGGCTCGCGCGCGCCTACAACCGCGAGATCGAGTCCTCCGGACGCACCCTCACGGGCGGCGTGGACAGCCGCGCTCTCGAGCGGCCGAAGCGGCTGTTCGGGGCGGCGCGCAAGGCCGAGGAGGGGGGCTCGCTCACCATCATCGGCACCGCCCTCATCGACACCGGCAGCCGGATGGACGAGGTGATCTTCGAGGAGTTCAAGGGCACGGGCAACATGGAGGTGGTGCTCTCCCGCCAGCTCGCCGAGCGGCGCATCTTCCCGGCGATCGACATCGCCGCCTCGGGCACGCGCAAGGAGGAGAAGCTCTTCTCGCCGAAGGAGATCGAGAAGATCCGGAAACTGCGCGCGGCCCTCGCGTCGCTCAAGCCGGTCGAGGCGATGGAGCGCCTGCTGAAGAAGCTCTCGGAGTTCGAGAGCAACGAGGAGTTCCTCAACAGCTTCTGACGTCCGCGAACGCCCCCCGGCAGCGGCCGCGAGATGGCGGCGGCGCCCGGGCGCCAGTATCATACCGCTCGCGCGCACCCGCCCCCGGGAGGTCCGGCATTCCACCCCTGAGCGCCGAGAGAGTCCTCATCGTCGACGACGACGAACTCATCCTTCGCGCCATGGGACGGGTTCTCGAGGCGGCGGGCTTCGAGGTCCGGACCTACGTCTCCCCGGAAGAGGCGCTCGCGCACCTCGACGCGGACCGCCCGACGGTCGTCGTCTCCGACTACATGATGCCGGGGATGGACGGCATCTCGTTCCTCAAGCAGGCGCGCGCCCGGCTCCCCGGCGCCGCCCGCATCCTGTGCACCGCAGCGGAGGACTTCAAGGTCGCGCTCCAGGCCGTGAACGCCGGCGAGGTGTACCGGATCGTCGCCAAGCCCTGGCATCAGCAGGAGCTCGTCACCGACATCGCGCAGGCCGCCGAGGCCGCGCGGCTGCGGCGCGAGAACGAGCGGCTGGCCGGCGAAGTGCATCGCCAGAACGACCGCCTCCGCGAGATCAACTCCCGCCTCGAGGAGATGGTCCGCGACCGCACGCAGGCGCTCCTCGAGGGCCTCATCGCCGCCCTCGACTACCGGGACGCGGAGACCCAGTGGCATTCGCGCCGGGTCTCCCTCTACGCCCGCCGCCTCGCGACCCAGCTCGGCGTCACCGAACCCGATCTCACCACCATCGAACACGGGGCGCTCCTGCACGACATCGGCAAGATCGGCGTCCGGGACCGCGTGCTCCTCAAGCCCGGTCCGCTCGATGCGAACGAGTGGCTGGAGATGAAGCGCCACCCCGAGCTCGGCTGGCAGCTCCTCCAGCGGGTGGACTACCTCCGCCCCGCGTCGCTGATCGTCCTCCAGCACCAGGAGAAGTGGGACGGGACCGGCTACCCGTTCGGCCTCCGCGGGGATGGCATCGGGATCGGGGCTCGCGTGTTCCACGTCGTCGACGCCCTCGACGCCATCACCAGCGACCGCCCGTACCGCCGGGCGCGCGGGTACGCCGAGGCGCGCGCAGAGGTGGTCCGCTGCCGCGGGACCCAGTTCGATCCCGACGTCGTCGACGCCTTCCTGGAGATTCCCCAGGAGGAGTGGGACCGCATCCGGCTCGACGTGGAGACGGTGGCGGTCCTGTCCGCGGACCTCGCCGAGCGCCCGCCCGGCCTTCCCGCCGGCAACCACCCGCTCGCGCAGGCCTGAGGCGGGCCCCGGCCGCGGCCGTTCAGCCGACCCGCTCCAGGCGGCGGTGCTCGGCCTCCCGCTCCGCGGGGAAGGAGGCCGCGAGGTGGGCGGCGACGGCACCGGCGCCGCGCGCATCCGCGAAGGGCGCGAGGGCCAGGGCGAGCGCACCCGCGGTCTCGAAGCGTCTGGCGGGGTCGCGATCGAGCGCTCGAAGCACCGCGGCGTCGAGGCCGCCGGGCACCTCCGCGTTCGATGCGGAGGGCGCCGCCACATCGGCCCTGCGGATTCGCTCGAGCACTTCCAGGTCCGTGTCCCCGCGGAAGAGGCGTGCGCCGGCGAGCATCTCGTGGAGGACCGCCCCGAGCGCGAAGACGTCGGAGCGAGGGTCGACCGGCCCGCCGCTCGCCTGCTCCGGGCTCATGTAGCTCACCTTGCCCCGCAGGACGCCCTCCTCCCCGCTCCGGGCCTTCGCCGCCCGCGCGATGCCGAAGTCGATGAGCTTGACCGCTCCCGAAAAGGCGAGAAGCACGTTCCGAGGCGACACGTCGCGGTGCACGATGCCGAGCGGCCTCCCCTCCCGGTCCCTCCGCTGGTGAGCGTGGTCGAGCGCCAACGCCACCTCGCGGGCCACGAAGGCGGAGATGGCCGGGGGCAGCCGCCGCCCACGCTCCCCCTCGCGCCGAAGGACCGCGCCGAGGTCCACGCCGGGCACGTACTCCATCACCATGTAAGGCCCCCCCGCGGCCCGGCCGAAGTCGCGGACCGCCACGATGCCCGGGTGGCTGAGCAGCGCCGTCAGCCGGGCCTCGTCGAGGAACATGCCGAGCACCGCCGGGTCCTCCTCGAGCCCCGGCAGGAGGCGCTTCACGGCGCAGGCCTCGCCGTCCGGCCCCCGGGCGAGGAACACCTCCGCCATCCCTCCGACGTCCACGCGCTCGAGGAGCAGGTAGCGGCCGAACGGGATGGGGTCTTTCATCGAGGCGTCCCGCTTGCCATGATACCGCCATGGCGACCTCCTGCTTCTCGTGCGGCTCGCCGCTGCGCCTCGACGGCCCGATCGGCCGGCGCACGACCTGCCCCTCCTGCGACGGCGACCTCCACACGTGCTTGAACTGCCGCCACTACGACGAGTCGGCGGCGCACCAGTGCCGCGAGCCGCACGCAGAACACGTCGTCGACAAGGACTCCTCGAACGCCTGCGACCTCTTCCAGCTCGGCGACGGGGCCGCTCACCGACGCGGCTCGTCCCAGGCGGCCCGGGACCAACTGGGGGCGCTCTTCGGCGACGCGCCGAAGCCACTCGAGAACCCGCGGGACGCGCTCGAGGCCCTGTTCCGGAAGAAGTGACGCCTCGTGAATTCGTCCGTTCGGGGGTCGCGATATCGCGCGCCTCCGCCGCCGAGGTCCCGGGGCTTGCCCTGCGCGGCGCTCCCCCCCTAGGATTCGAAGGTGCGATTCACGTGCAGCCGCTGCGGAAAGCGCTACGCGAGCACGGACGAGCCCGTGCCTGGGCGCATTTACGCGATCGGGTGCAAGTGCGGCCACACCATCGTCGTGAAGGGTCCGGACGTGTCGGGCGGTGTGCGCAACGGCGCCGCCGTCGTCAAGGAGGACCCCTTCGCCCCCTTCCACGGAAAGTACCAGCTGCCCCCGGTCGAGGCGTCGGCCCGCTCGCGGGCGAGCGCGCCGCTTCGCGCAGGCGGACCGGAAGGGGCCCACCTGCCGCTCCCGGCGGGCGACCTCGGCCGGGCGCGCCGCGTTCCCCCTGCGCCGCCGGCCCCGTACGACGACGCCGCCGCGAGCCACGGGCTGCTCCTCGACGTCGACCAGGCGCGGGCGCTGTCGAGCGGTAGCATCGCGACGGAGTCCGTGTCCCTGCCCCCGGCCGAGGATCAGGACCAGGACGAGGTGTCGATCACCTTCTCGGAGAGGCTGAACCTCCCCGGCGACGACGCGCGGCGGCCCTGGCTCTTCATCGCCGCCACGACCCTCGCCCTCCTCGTCCTCTTCGCGGGCGCCGTCGCCGTCCTGTCGCGGAGGCCGGGAACGGTCCGGCCCGCGCCGGAGGAGGCTGCGGCCCCCGCCCCGTCGCCCGCGACCGCGACCGCGCCTCCGTCGCCCCCTGCCGCCTCCGCGCCGGAAGCGCCCCTCCCCTCGCCGGCCCCGCCGCCGCCGGCAGCGGCGACCCCGGAGCCGATCCGCGCCCCACCGCCCGTCGCCGCGACGGCGCGCGGCGCGCCCGTCGCCCCCGGCGCGGAGATCCCGACGCGCCCTCCCGCGAGGCCGCGCCCCTCGCGCCGGCCGGCGAGCCAGCCAGCGGTCACCGAGGAGCCGGCCTCCACCGGGCCCGAGGCGGCGAGCCCGGCGCTCCTCGACCTCATGTCCCGCAAGGCCGACGCGCCCGCACCCGCGCCTCGCCCGGAGACGCGCGGCGCCTCTCCCGGCGTGGCGGACGTCCAGGCGGCCGTGGACCGGAACCGCTCGGCCTTCGACGCCTGCGCCCAGGAGGCCGGGGAGGAGGCCCACCTCGCCGGGCGGCAGGTGGTCCTGTCGGTGACGGTGAACCCGTCCGGGATCGTGACCTCCCCGCGCCTCGACGACGCGGGGCTCGACGACTCCGCCGCCGGCGTCTGCCTCAAGTCGGCCGCGAGGAAGCTCGTCCTCCCCGCCTTCGCGGGGGACCCGGTGCGCGTCCGCGTGCCGCTGACGCTCGGCCCCTAGCCGCCCGCCGCCGCGGGCGGAGCGCCGCCCCGAGCCACGCCAGGTAGGGCGCGAGCCCATCCTCGACTCGGATCGCGAGGAGCTCCGGGACGCCGTAGGGGTGCACCTGGGGAAGGCGCTCCTTCAGCGCCGGGAGCACGCGGCGCTCCGTCTTCAGGACGATGAGCGCCTCCGCATCGTCCGCGACCTTGCCCTCCCAGCGGTAGATGGATCGAACCCCCGGGACGACGTTCCCGCAGGCGGCGAGACCCTCCTCGACGAGCGCGCGCGCCACGCCGGCCGCCACCTCGGCCGTCGGGGCCGTCACGAGCACCACCATCGCCTCGCTCGCCACTGTCCGCCTCCCGTCTCCTCGAGATCACAGTCCCGCCGCCCGGGAGATGATCTCCTTCATGATCTCGGATGTCCCCCCGGCGATCGGCAGGAGCCGCAGGTCGCGCCAGGCGCGGGCCGCGTCGGTCTCCTCGAGGTAGCCCGCGCCCCCGTGGAGCTGCATGCAGTCGTAGGCCACCTCCTGGGCGAGGTCGCAGGCGAAGAGCTTCGCCATGGAGATCTCCCGGAGCGCCTCCTCCCTGCGGTTGAAGAGGTCCGCGGCGCGGTAGGTGAGCCAGCGCGCGGCCTCGACGCGCGCGAGGTGCGCCGCGATGGCGTGACGCCAGACCTGCAGGGAGGCCACGGGGCGTCCGAAGACCCGGCGCTCCCGGCCGTAGCGCATCGCGTCCTCGATGAGGAGCTGGCTCGCCGCCACGGCGGTGACGGCCGCGACGAGGCGCTCTCCCTGGAAGCCGTTCATGATGTAGTAGAAGCCCTGGTTCTCCTCGCCGAGCAGGTAGCGCAGCGGCACGCGGCACTCGTCGAAGTACAAGGCGGCCGTGTCCGAGGCGAGGTTCCCCACCTTCTTGAGCCTCCGGGAGACCTCGTAGCCCTTCGCGTCGGTGGGGAACGTGAGGAGCGACAGTCCCCCGTGTCCTTCCTCTCCCGTGCGGACGGCGAGGGTGAGGAAATCGGCGCGCGAGCCGTTCGAGATCCACATCTTCGAGCCGGTCACCACCCAGTCGCCGCCCTCGCGGCGGGCGCGCGTGCGGATCGCGGCCACGTCGGAGCCGGCGTCGGGCTCCGAGACGGCGAGTGCCGCCACCTTCTCGCCCTTCAGCGCGGGCGCGAGAAACTCGCGCTTCTGTTCGTCGGTGCCGAGCTCGCCGATGATGGGGGTCGCCATCTCCCCCTGCACGAGCATCGCCGTCCCGAGGCCTCCGTTGCGCGACCGGGTGAGCTCCTCCGCGTACGCGACCACGTACCAGTAGTCGAGGCCAGACCCGCCCCACGTCGGATCGTGCCGGATCCCGAAGAGGCCGAGCTCGCCGAAGCGCCGGAAGAGCTCCCTCGGGAACTCGCCGGCCTCGTCCCAGGCGAGCGCGTGTGGCGCGAGCTCCTTCTCGCAGAACTCTCGCACCGTCCGGCGGAAGGCCCCGTGCCCTTCCCCGAACGGCTCGAAGGCGACCGCGTTCGCAGGCGAGTCCATTTCAGAGCTCCTGCTCCGGGACGAAGAGGTAGTGATCCTCGCTGCGCTCGAAGAGCTCGACGTCGTCTCCCCCCGGCTGCCGCACCTTGATCCGCAGCTCCTCCTCGACGTCCAGGCGGCGGGGCACGAGCGTCCCGGGCTCGGCCACGAGGCGGGCCTCCACCCGTCCGTCGAGGTCCACCGGAGCCGTTCCCTCCCCGGTCGCCCTCTGGGCGGCGAGCCTCCGGACCGCCTCGGCCCGCGAGGCCGCCGTCGGCGTTCCGCGCCAGGCGAGCATGACGCACTCGTCCTTCGCCGCCCCTTCCTGGCAGGGCGCCGGGCCCAGGAGCACCTGTTCCACGTCCAGCGTCGCCGCCACGCCCGGCAAGAGTGGGACGCTGCCGGGGTACTCGCGCGTGAGCCGCCGCCCGGCGGAGAGCGTGTGGCCGGCCCAACCGCCGGCCGTGACCTCCCAGTCGAGCTCTGCGATTCGCTCGAGCGCCCGTCGCGAGACCTCGCGCTCCTCCTCTTCCTCGGCACCGAGGATGGCGAGCGCCGCGTCGAGCCCCTCGGTCCGGAGGTAGCGCCCGTCGGGCGCGACCACCTGCACGAGCGCCTCCGAGATGCGCACGTTCGCCTCGAGGTCGGGGACGTCGCCCACCGCCTCCACGTCCCGGACGGAGATCCGGATCGCGTTCCCGCTGCGCTCGGTGACGAGGCGGTGGGTCGCGCGCGCGGACGCGGGGGGCGTCCCGGTCCGCTCCTCCCGATGAACGAGGGAGACGCGCGCCTCGAACCCGGTCGGCCAGTCGAAGCGGAGCGCCTGTCCCGCCCCGGCCGTGGCGCAGCCCGCGGCTGCGAGCGGGAGGGCGATGAGGGCAGCGGCGCGCATCCGGCTCCCCTCTGACCACGTTTCCGGGCCGGAGTCGAGAGCCCGGAGCGGGGCCGGCTCCCGCCTCCCTCAGGGAGGCGGCGCGGCCGGGGCGCGAGCGCGGGCGCCTTGCACGGTCGCCCAGGCGACGCCCGCCACCGAGACGAGGACGCCAACGAGCCCCGCCGCCGTCGCTCGCTCCCCGAGCAGGAGCGCGGCGAGGAGGTACTGCGCGAGCGGGGTCAGCTGGAGCCAGGCGGCCGCCTCGCCGACCGACAGCGTCCCGTAGGCCTCGGTCATGAGGACCTGGGCCGCGAAGGCGGCGAGCGCCATCGCCACGGCGACCGCCCAGGCCGTCACACCGCCCGGCCAGGCGTCGAGCGCGAACGGAAGGACGACCGGGAGCCCCGCCAGGCAGAAGAAGAAGAAGATCGTCGGAGCGTTGTCCGTCCCGCGCATCGCCCGGATCACGTTGGCGCTCACCGCCGCGAAGAGCGCCGCCCCGAGCGCCGAGGCCTCGCCCAGGCCGAGGCCGATCCGGAGCGTGCCGTTGCCGAGCGCGAGGAGCACGCCGGCGGTGGCGAGGCTCACGGCGAGCCAGAGCTGCGGCGCCGGGCGTTCCCCGAGCATCGCGAGCGCCATGCCGGTCGCGATGACCGGGAAGAGGTTGTAGATCATGCCTGCCTCACCGGCGGGAATCCGCGAGAGCGCCCAGAAGTACAGGACGACGACGACGCCGCCGGAGACGCCGCGCGAGACGAGCAGTCGGATGTTTCGCGGCCGGTACAGGCCCGGGCGGAGGCGGAAGGCGACGAGGCTCACGAGCGCACCGACGACGAAGCGGACCACCGAGAGCTGCCCGGCGGTGAAGCCTCCCGGCGGGCGGGAGAGCCAGCGCGCCAGCACTGCCATGAGCCCGAAGCTCAGGCCCGACCCGACGAGCTCGAGGCGAGCGAGGTTGCGGCGGCGGCCGCTCACGCCTCCTCCGCCTCGGGCGGGCGGCGCCCCTGGATGGACGCGTAGACGACGCCGGCCGCCCCGAGCAGCACGCCCGCCGCCCCGACCGCCGAGAGCCTCTCCCCGAGGAGGCTCATCGCCCAGAGATAGCTCGCGACGGGCGTGAGCTGCTGCCACACCGCCGCCTCCGCCACCGTGAGCGCGCCGTAGGCCTCGGTCATGAGCAGCTGTGCTGCCAGGGCCACGAGCGCCCCGAGGAGCGCGGCGAGCCAGGCGGCGGGGGCCATGGTCCACGGGCCGAGGGCGAAGGGCGCCGAGACCGCGAGCCCGCCCAGGCTGAAGGCGAAGAAGATCGTGGGGGCGTTGTGGAACGCGCGGAGCGCGCGGATGCTGGTCACGGCCCCGCCGGCGAACAGCGCCGAGGCGATCGCGGCGACGTGGCCCCAGCCGAACGGGGTGCCCGGCCCACCGCCGCCGAGGACCAGGAACACGCCGGCGCTCGTCACCAGGAGGGCCAGGACGAGCTGCCAGCCGGGGCGCTCCCCGAGGGCGAAGTAGGAGATGGCGACGGCCACGACCGGGAAGGTGTTGTTGAGGAGCGTCGCCTGGCCCGCCGGGACGAGCGAGAGGGCGATGAAGTAGAGCAGGGCCGCGAGCCCTCCGAGGATCCCCCGCGCCGCGAGGAGGCGGCGGTCGTAGGGGCGGAAGGTTCCCGGCCATGCCCGGAACATGCCGAGCATGAGGACCGTCGCGACCGAGAAGCGCACGGTCGCGACCTGCCCCGAGGTGAGCCCGAGACGGGTCGCCACCCGGGCCAGGACCGCGAGCAGGCCGAAGAGCACACCGGAGGCGAAAAGCAGGGCGCGTGCGCGGGCACGCGACCCGACGGACTCCGCCCGCGCCGCTGGGGTAGCGCCGGCCTCCCCCGGCGCCCTAGCCAAGGAGCTGCCCCCCCTCTCGCCGGAGGGCGTCGGCAAATGCCACCGCGGCGGGGCGCGACGTCGCGAACCGGAAGAGGGCCAGCGCCGACCCCGGCCGCGACCGGCCGCCCCCGGCCTCGGCGAGGAACGCCGACAGGTCGACGCCCACCTCGACGACGAAGCCCTCGCCGGGGGGCTCGGCGGGCCCGATCTGCAACCCGAGGGCGGCGTCCTCGCCGGACTGCCACGCGAACCCGGGAATGCCCCCGCCGACGAGCTCCCGCAGCCGCTCCTCGAGCTCGGCGTACGAGCCCGTCGCCAGGTAGACGGCGGGCAGGCGCACGATCGGCCACCACTCCCCGTCCCTGCGATCCAGGTACTCGACCCCGACCGTGCCGAGGAGGCGCCCGCTCGGCACGCGGCCGTCCTCGGTCACGACCGGCACCGGGCCGCGCACCGGTGCCTCCCGGTCCACGAGGTCGACGCACAGGCGGAGCGCGCCAGCGTCGTTGGGCAAGAACGCCATGGGGTCCGCTCCCGTATCAGTTTTCGGCTCGGTAGCCAACGTCGGAGGGGGCGGTTAGAAAGGGTCGAATGAGCGAGCCCGACTTCATCAGCGTGAAGGGCGCGCGCGAGCACAACCTGAAGTCCGTCGACGTCGAGATCCCCAAGAAGAGGTTGGTGGTCTTCACGGGCGTCTCCGGATCGGGCAAGAGCTCGCTCGCCTTCGACACGCTCTACGCCGAGGGCCAGCGGCGCTACGTCGAGAGCCTGTCCTCGTACGCCCGGCAGTTCCTCGGCCAGATGGAGAAGCCAAAGTACGACACGCTGCGCGGGCTGTCGCCCACCATCTCGATCGAGCAGAAGGCCGCCTCCAACAACCCGCGGTCGACCGTCGGCACCATCACCGAGGTTCACGACTACCTGCGCGTCCTCTACGCCTCCATCGGGGAGCAGCACTGCCCTTCCTGCGGGCGGCAGGTGGGAAAGCAGACGCCGCAGCAGATCGTCGACTCGATCCTGGAGCTCCCGGAGGGCTCGCGCATCCTGCTGCTCGCGCCGCTCGTCCAGAACCGAAAGGGCGAATACAAGGACCTCCTCGGGGACGCGCACAAGCGGGGCTTCGCTCGCGTGCGGGTCGACGGGGTGGTCCACTCGCTCGAGGAGCGGCTCGCCCTGGACAAGAAGCTGAAGCACGACATCGAGCTCGTCGTCGACCGGCTCGTCGTGAAGCAGGCGATCCGGTCGCGGCTCACCGACTCGGTCGAGACGGCGCTGCGGGAGGGCAAGGGGACCCTCATCGTCGCCGACGCGGACAAGGAGCAGAAGGTCGGGCCGGGCATCGACCCCGAGGAGTACAAGAAGCACGACCGCTTCTACTCCGAGCTGAACGCGTGCCCGACCTGCGGCATCTCCTTCGGCGAGCTCTCCCCCCAGGCGTTCTCGTTCAACAGCCCCACGGGCTCCTGCGCCGAGTGCCAGGGCCTCGGCACGCGAGCCGAGATGGATCCCGACCTCATCATCCCCGACCCGTCGCTCACCATCCGCGAGGGCGCGGTCGAGCCCTGGGCGAGTGGCATGGAGCGGGGCGAGGGCTGGACCTTCGAGTTCGTGGAGCACCTCTCCCGCTCGCTGGGGATCGACCTCGACACGCCCTGGTCCAAGCTTCCGAAGCGCGACCGCGACGTCGTGCTGAACGGGACCGAGGCCGCCGGGGTGAAGAGCTACCGCATCCACTGGGAAGGGGTGGTGAACCAGCTCTACCGGCGCTTCAAGTCGACCGGGTCCGAGGCGATGCGCCGGTACTACATGCGCTTCTTCTCCGACAAGCCCTGCCCCGCATGCGGCGGCGAGCGCCTGCGCGCAGAGAGCCGCGCAGTGCGGATCCGCGGCCTGGGCATCGTGGCGCTCTCCCGCAAGACCATCCGGGAGGCGCTCGAGTGGCTCGGTGCGCTCGACCTCAGGGGGTCGGAAGCGCGGATCGCCGAGGAGCTCCTGAAGGAGATCCGCAACCGCCTCCGTTTCCTCGTGGACGTGGGCCTCTCCTACCTGACCCTCGATCGGCCCGGCCCCTCGCTCTCCGGGGGAGAGAGCCAGCGCATCCGCCTCGCCTCGCAGATGGGCAGCGAGCTCACGGGCGTCATCTACATCCTGGACGAGCCCTCCATCGGGCTGCACCAGCGCGACAACGGAAAGCTGCTCGCGACGCTCAAGCGCCTGCGTGACATCGGGAACTCGGTCATCGTCGTCGAGCACGACGAGGAGACGATGGAGTCCGCAGACTGGATCGTGGATTTCGGGCCCGGGGCCGGCGAGCACGGCGGCCGGATCGTCGCCTCGGGCACGCCCGACGCTATCCGGGAGGACCCGGCGTCGCTCACCGGCGCCTACCTCTGCGGACGGGCGGAGATCCCCGTCCCCCCGAGGCGCCGGCCCAGCACCCGGGGCCGGCTCACCGTGGTCGGCGCCCGCGAGAACAACCTGAAGGACATCACCGTCTCCTTCCCGCTCGGCTGCTTCGTCGCCGTGACCGGCGTCTCCGGCGCGGGGAAGTCGACGCTCGTGAACGGGATCCTCTACCCCGCGCTCATGCGGCTCCTCTACGGGACGCGGGAGGTGCCCGGCAAGCACCAGTCCATCGTGGGCCACGAGCAGATCGACAAGGTCATCGACATCAACCAGCAGCCCATCGGGCGGACGCCGCGCTCGAACCCGGCCACCTACACCAAGGTCTTCGACTTCATCCGGGACGTCTTCGCCCAGACGCCGGAGGCGCGCGCGCTCGGCTACCAGCCGGGGCGCTTCTCCTTCAACGTGCGCGGGGGGCGTTGCGAGGCCTGCCAGGGCGACGGCATGAAGCTCGTCGAGATGCATTTCCTCGCCGACGTGCTCGTGCCCTGCGAAGTGTGCCAGGGACGGCGCTTCAACGAGGCGACCCTCAAGGTCCGGTTCAAGGAGAAGAACATCGCCGAGGTCCTCGACCTGTCCGTGCGCGAGGCCATCGACATGTTCCAGAACCACAAGGAGGTCGTGCGCATCCTCCACACGCTCGACGACGTGGGGCTCGGCTACGTGAAGCTGGGGCAGCCTTCGCCGACCCTGTCCGGGGGCGAGGCGCAGCGCATCAAGCTGTCCCGGGAGCTCGCCCGCGTCGGGACCGGACGCACGGTCTACATCCTCGACGAGCCCACCACGGGCCTCCACTTCGACGACGTGAAGAAGCTCCTCACCGTCCTGGACCGCCTGGTGGACGCCGGCAACACGGTGGTGGTCATCGAGCACAACCTCGACGTCATCAAGGCCGCCGACTGGGTGGTCGACCTCGGGCCGGAGGGCGGCGAGGAGGGCGGACGGGTGCTCGCCGAGGGAACGCCCGAGGACGTGGCGCGCGCGAAAGACAGCCACACCGGCCACTACCTCGCCGACATGCTCGGACGCCATCGCGACCGCCGGCGCGCCTCGCAGCGCGTGGGCGCCTAGAGACGCGAAAAGGCCCCTCCCGCAAGGGGAAGGGCCTCCCGGGAACGGCCTCTGGCGGAAAAGCGCCTAGGCGGCCTGCGCATTCGACTTCGCGTCGGCGCAGTTCGGGCACTTGCAGTCGCCCTTCGGGCAGGTGCAGTTCTTTCCGCCCTTCTCGCACTGGCAGCCGGCCGCGAGGAGCGTGCGGCTCGCGGACGCGCTCGCCTTCGGCTTGTCCGTCTTCTCGTGGCACTTGCAGCCGCCGCCGCACTTGCAGTCCTTCGCCTCCTTCGCCCCGCAGTCGCAACCGGCCGCGAGGAGCGTCCCGGAGACCCGGGCCGCGCTCGCCTTCGCCTTGTCCTTCTTCTCCGTGCACTTGCAGCCGCTGCCGCACTTGCAGTCCTTCGCCTCCTTCGCGCCGCAGTCGCAGCCGGCCGCGACGAGCGTCCCGGAGACCCGGGCCGCGCTCGCCTTCGCCTTGTCCTTCTTCTCCGTGCACTTGCAGCCGCTGCCGCACTTGCAATCCTTCGCCTCCTTCGCCCCGCAGTCGCAGCCGGCCGCGAGGAGCGTCCCGGAGGCCGGCGCGAGCTCGGCCTTCTTCTCCGAGGGTTTCGCGGACTTGTCGGCGGGAGCGGTCTTGGCGTCCCCCTCGGTCGCCTTCTTCTGGGCCTTCGCGGCCCCCTTCTTCGCGTCGCAGTCGCAGGCGCGCGCGGGCACGGCCGCGGCGAGGGCAAATGCCCCTGCGACCGCGATGGCCAGCTTGATCACGAGGCGTCGGTTCATCGGTGCTCCTGGGGTCGGGGGACGGTGCCGGCGCCGAGAGGGGCCGCCGGCCCTGAGAACTTTGAATCTTGTGCAGGCGGGACCCTCCTGTCAAGGACCCGCCCCTGCCGCGGCGGCCCGAGTTCCGTGGGCTTAGGCGGGCGCGGGCGGCGCCCCGGGCGTTGTGGTGGGGCGGACCGGCGTGTAAATTCCGCCTTCACATGGCCCTCGAAGATCCGGAACGGATCCTGGAACTGCTCCGCGACCCGAACGTGGACAGCCACGAAGTCGCCGCGCAGACGGGAACGACGCGGGAGGACGCGGCGAAGGCGGCCCGGCTCCTCGTCGGCCTCGCGAAGGCCACCCCCGACGAGGTGGCCACGCTGCCCGGTCTCCTCTCGGCCGCCCTCGTGCGCGCGGCCGTGGCGGGCGGCCGGGGCGACCTCCTCTCGGGGCTCGCCTCCAGTGCGGACCGGGCTGTCGCAAAGGAGGCCAAGCGAGGCCTCCACGTCCTCCGGTCCCGGGGCATCGACGTCCCCGAGCCAGCGCGTCCGCCCGCCCCGGCCGCGCCGCCCCCGGCCGAGGAGTCGTTCCCGAGCTTCGCCTCCGCCGTCGACTCGAACGGCGAGCGCGCCGTCTGGATCGCCCGCAACGTCGCGGGAAGGGGGATCGAGGTCGGGCAGGCGGTCGTGTCCGACGTCCTCGGCCTCCTCGAGCTCCAGATCGGCCTCCTCGGGCGGAAGGAGTTCCGCGCCTTCGCGCGCGACGTCGCCGAGCGCGGACGGTCGATGGGCGTCGCCGAGGTGAACCCCGCCGTCGCGCGCTCGCTCGTCGCGGCGGCGCGCCGCCTGAACGAGGCGAGCGGGCGCCGGGTCCCGGAGGGCGCGGAGGGCTGGCTCGCCCGCCTGGGGCCGGCCGAGCCCCTCCCCGACCCCGCGGCGGGCTTCCCGGCCCTCCCCGAGGCAGAGGAGCGGGCCGCCGTGGACGCGTCCGCGGACCTCCACGACCTCCCCATGCTCCGGGGCTGGCTCGCCGACGAGGCCACGCTCCGCGCGCTGGCACAGCGGCTCGACGAGGTCGCCGTCTCGCCCCTCTACATCGACGAGCAGCAGCGCGCGGCACAGGTGGCCTCCACCATCGCCGACGCCGTGGACTCCTACTTCGACGGGCCCCGCCGCAGCCGCCTGTCGGCGCGCCTCTTCACGACGGCCGCTCACCTGCAGGGGCTCGGCGACGACGCGCACGCCCGGTCCGCCGCGGCCGTGGCGCGCGCCCTCCTGGCCGGCGTGCCGGCGGGGCAGATTCCCTTCGCCCGCCTGCTCGTCGAGAAGGCTTTCCCTTCCTCCCCCCCCCGCCGCGCCCCCGCCGATCCGGGGGGGCCGGTCATCGTGCCGCGCTGATGCCCCCCCCTCGCGGCCCCGCCCCCACGGTGGACGTGGCGATCCTGCTGCCCGGCGACCGGGTGGTCCTCGTCCGCCGCCGCTTCCCGCCTCCCGGATGGGCGCTTCCGGGAGGCTTCGTCGACGCGGGGGAGACGCTCGAGACCGCGGCGGTGCGGGAAGCTCGCGAGGAGACCGGGCTCGCCGTCGCGCTCCGCGAGCAGTTCCACGCCTACTCGGACCCGGCTCGCGACCCGCGCCGCCACACCCTCACCGTGGTGTTCATCGGATCCGCGGACGGCGAGCCCGCCGGGGGTGACGATGCAGCCGAGGCGCGCGCCTTCCCCTGGGACGCCCTTCCCCGGGACATCGCCTTCGACCACCGCGACATCCTCGCCGACGTTCGGCGCTACCTCCTCACCGGCGCCCGGAGGACCCCGTGAACCCGCCGCTGTCCGCGGTGGAGCGCGCCGCCCTCCTCGGCGTCGCGAGGGCCTCGCTGCGCCACCACCTCGGCCTCGGACCGCCACCGGAGATCCCCGATGCGGGCGCCCTCGGCGAGCCGCGAGGCGCGTTCGTCACGCTCTACCGGGAGGGCGAGCTCCGCGGCTGCATCGGCCGGTTCGAGCCGAACGGGACGCTCGCGCGCACCGTGGCCGACATGGCGGTGGCCGCTGCCTCGGAGGACCCGCGCTTCCCGCCGGTTCGCACCGACGAGGCGGACGAGCTGTCGCTCCGGATCTCGGCGCTCGGTGCGCGCGAGCGGCTCCGGGACGCCTCGGACCTGCGGGTCGGCGAGCACGGCCTCCTCGTCCGCCGCGGATTCCACCGCGGGACGCTGCTCCCGGTCGTCGCGGTCGAGCGCGGCTGGGATGCCCCGACGTTCCTGAAGCACGCCTGCCTCAAGGCGGGTCTTCCCCCGGACGCCTGGCGGGACGCGGACACCGTCGTCGAGATTTTCGGCGCCGAGGAGTTCGGAGACCCGGAGCCGGCGACCACCTGACGGATGACCGGAGAACGTGGATGACCTCGCTCTTGTCCTGGCTCGCCGTCGCCGCCGTCACGGTGGTCGCCTTCGGGCTCCTCATCGTCATCCACGAGCTCGGCCACTACCTCGCCGCCAGGCTGTTCGGGATGCGGGTCGACCGCTTCAGCGTCGGCTTCGGGCCGGTCGTCTGGTCGCGCCGACGCGGCGACACCGAGTGGGCCATCTCCGCGGTTCCTCTCGGCGGGTACGTGAAGATCGCGGGGATGGCGCCGGGCGAGGACGGCGCCCGCGAGGACCCGCGCGCCTACTGCAACCAGGCGGCGTGGCGCCGGTTCCTCGTCATCCTCGCGGGGCCGGCCGCGAACTACGTCCTCGCGGTCCTCCTCGCGGTCGGGCTCATCGCCACGATGGGGCTCCGGGAGCCGGACCCGGCGCCCGTCGTCGGCGAGCTCGTTCCCGGCGGGCCGGCGGAGCGCTCGGGCCTGCGCCCCGGGGACCGCATCGTCTCCGCAGGTGGCGCCCCCGTCGACACCTGGGTGGCGCTCGTCCAGGCGGTCCGCACCCACCCTGGAGTCGACCTGCCCCTCGAGGTCCGGCGCGCGGGAGTGCCCGCTGGTGCGGCGACGGTCGTGGTCGTCGTCCGACCGGACGATGCAGGGGGCATCGGGCGGGTGGGGATGGCCCCGAACCTCGTCGCCACGCGGGCCGGGCTCGCGGAGGCGGCGGCGATCGGCTTCCGGCGGACGAACGAGAAGGCCTCGGAGATCCTGTCCGGCCTGGGCCAGGTGCTCGCGCGCAAGCAGCGGGCCGAGCTGCGCGGTCCGGTCGGGATCGCCGAGGAGATGGCCCGCAGCGCCCGCGCCGGGACCGCGCCCTTCCTCATGATGGTCTGGCTCATCTCCATCATGCTCGCGCTCTTCAACTTCCTCCCGCTCCCCGCGCTCGACGGCGGACGGCTCGTCTTCCTCGCCTACGAGATCGTCACGCGGCGGCCGGTGAACCAGAAGGTCGAGGGCATCGTTCACCTCGCCGGCTTCGTGGCCCTCCTCGGCCTGCTCCTCGCCGTCACCGTCTTCGGGGACCTGGCGAGGCTGCTGCGCCACTGACCGGCCCGGTTACAATCGCGACGTGGCCCTCACGGTCCTCTACTTCGCGGCGGCGCGCGACGCGGCCGGCACCGACCGGGAGGAGCTCCCCCGGAGCCCGGGAACGGTCCGCGACCTGCGTCGCGCGCTCGAGGCCCGCCACCCCGCGCTCGCTCGGCTCCTGCCCCGCTGTCGCGTCGCCGTGGACGAGGCCTTCGCGGACGACGATACCTCGATACCGGACGGTGCCGAGGCGGCGGTCATCCCGCCTGTCTCCGGCGGGTCGGGGCGGTACCGCGTACAGGACGCCGCGCTCGTCCTCGCCGAGGTGGTGGCGGCGGTCTCCTCGCCGGAGCGCGGGGGTGTCGTCACCTTCACGGGCGACGTGCGCGACACGAGCCACGGGCGGCGGGTGCTCCGGCTCGAGTACGAGGCCTACCGCCCCATGGCGGAACGGAAGCTCGCCGAGATCGGCGAGGAGGTGGGGCGCCAGCACGGCGCGGTCGTGGCCATCTCCCACCGCGTGGGGACGCTCGCCCCGGGCGAGGCCGCGGTGGTGGTCGCGGCGGCCGCGCCGCACCGCGGGCCGGCATTCCGCGCCTGCGAGGCGGCGATCGATCGCCTGAAGCGGGAAGCCCCGATCTGGAAGCGCGAGGTCTTCGAGGACGGGTCCGAGTGGGTGGGCCTCGGACCCTGATCCGCCCACACCGCGCACGGCCGGGTCCGCGCCGCGGGCGGATCCCGGTGCTATCCTCGTTCCGGCGGCACACGCCCGGGGAAGGCGCGCTTGCGAATCCTCATCGCCGACGACGATCGCCTGGTCCGGACGCTCCTCGCGGACGTCCTGACGGGCCTCGGCCACGAGGTCGTGGCCGCCGCGGACGGCGCGGAGGCCGTGGAGCTCTCCCAGCGGGAGCACCCAGACGCCGTGGTCCTCGACTTCCTCATGCCGCGGCTATCGGGCGTGGACGCGCTCGCCCGGATGCGCCAGGGCGGGCGGCGGGTCCCCGCGGTGCTGCTCACCGCCATCAGCGGACCGAGCGTCCGCGATGCCACCGGGCCCGACGCGCCGGACGTGATCCTGGAGAAGCCGTTCGACGCCAAGGCCGTCGCCCGGGCGCTGGAGCGGGCGCTCCGCGCGCCATGAGGCTCGCCCGGAAGGTCCTCGCCCTCGCGCTCCTCGCCGCGGCGGTCCCGGCCTTCGTGCTGGGCGTGCAGCTCGCCCTCGCCGGAGCGCCGCTCCGCGCGCTCGCGTCCGCCACCGCCGCGCTGGCGTTCGCGGCACTGCTCGCGGCCGCGTTTGCCCGGGGGCTCGCCGGGCCGCTCGTGGACCTGGTGCGGGGGGCGCTCGACATCGCGCGCGGCCGGTTCGGGCGGCAGGTCCCGCTGCCGGGGCGCAGCGAGATCGGCGACCTCGCCTACACGTTCAACTACATGTCGCGGGAGCTCGCCCGCCAGGACGCCGAGAACGCCCGCCTCATCCGCGCGCTCGAGCGGGGCACGCTCGAGACGGTCCGGTGCCTCGCCGGTGCCATCGACGCGAAGGACCCCTACACCCGCGGCCACAACGGACGCGTCGCCGCCCTCTCCGTCGAAATCGGGCGCGAGCTCGGTTGCGACGGGGCGACCTTGCAGGCCCTCGAGTACGGCGGTCTGCTGCACGACGTCGGGAAGATCGGCGTCCCCGAGGCGCTTCTGCGCAAGACCGTCCCGCTCACGGGCCCGGAGATTTCGGTCATGCGCCAGCACCCCGCCATCGGAGCCGACATCGTGCGGGAGGTCGAGCTCCTGCGGGACGCCTTGCCCGCCATCCGCAGCCACCACGAGCGCTGGGACGGGGGAGGCTATCCGGACGGTCTCATGGGAGCCGGCATCCCGCTCGTCGCACGAATCGTGAATGCGGCCGACACCTGGGACGCCTGCACGTCCAGTCGCCCGTACCAGCCCGCGCTCGAGCCGGACGAGGTCGTGCGGATCCTGGGACGGCTGCGGAGCACCCAGATCGACCCCGCCGTCCACGACGCCCTGCTGGCCGTGCTCCACCGCAGGACGAACGGGGCGGTCGGGGAGCGGGGCGCCGCATGACGTCCGGGGGCGGGAATTTGCCGCCCCCGGGCCGCTCCCATACTCTCGTGGCGTGCGCACGGGCGTCCTCGCCATCGCGCTCGCCGCCTCCCTGGCGGCGACGACGGCCCGCGCCGACGACCCGGCCGCCCGCGGCTTCGACGCGGACCCGTTCACCTTCACGCCGCTCATCGAGTCCGACTTCACCCTCGACACCGCGCAGGTGCCCTGGGAGCGGAGCTACGGCGCCGGGCTCCTCGTCGACTACCTGAACGGCCTCATCCCCTGGAAGAAGGGATCGGACACGGTCGGCTACGTCATCCCGGACCGCCTCGCCCTGCACTTCCTCGGATCCTACAGCTTCGGGTGGGTCGAGGTCGGCGGGGCGCTGCCGGTCGTCGCCTGGCAGTCGTCGAACCTCGCACCGCTCACGTCGCTCGGCGTCACGGGCCCGCTCGCGGCCCCTGTGGCCGTCGTCGCCCTCGGAGACCTTCGCCTCGTCGGAAAACTGCCCGTGTTGAACGCCGGCCCCCACTCCCTCTTCCGGCTCCCCTTTCCGCTGGAGGCGGCGCTGGTCGTCGACCTGGAGCTCCCGACCGGGAACGGACAGGCCTTCGCCTCGAACGGGTTCGTGGCGACGCCGTGGGCGGTGCTCTCCGCTACGTTCGGGCGCGTGCGGATCGACGCCGACCTCGGCTACTCGTTCCGCGCCGCTCAGGGGCAGTACCTGAACCTCGTCGTCCCGAGCGCCTTCGACTGGGGGGTCGGCGCGGCCGTCGACCTTCCCTCCGCGGGGGCCCTCCGGTCCTGGAAGGCGATCGCCGAGGTCTCGGGGCAGGTGCCGGACGGCTACGACGGGTCGGCGCGCTACGCGCTGCCCTTCGGCGTGCGCGCCGGCGTGCGCGCGGCGCTCACCGCGGCGGTGTCGGCCGAGGTAGGCGTCGGCTCGGGCTTCGGCGGCTCCTACGGCCGCGAGGTGTTCCAGGCGTTCGCCGCCGTCCGCTTCGGCCACGTGAACCGCGACCGCGACGGGGACGGCGTCCCCGACGACCGCGACCGCTGCCCCGACACCCCCGGGCCGGCCTCGCTCGACGGCTGCCCGGACCGCGACGGGGACGGCATCCCCGACATCGACGACAAGTGCCCGGACGAGAAGGGTCCGAGGGAGCTCGACGGCTGCCCGGACCGGGACGGCGACGGGGTCCCCGACTACCTCGACCGCTGCCCGGACGAGAAGGGTCCGAAGGAGCTCGAGGGCTGCCCGGACACCGACGGCGACGGCGTGCCCGACATCGACGACAAGTGCCCGCTCGAGCCGGGACCGGCCCAGAACGACGGCTGCCCGCTGGGGGACGAGCCGGTCGTCGAGATCCAGGCGGAGCGGCTGTCGCTTAGGGACATGATCCAGTTCGACTTCGGAAAGGACACCATCAAGCCGGAGTCGAATCACATCCTCGACGACATCGCCTCCCTCCTGAAGAGCCACCCGGAGCTCACGCTGGTCCGCATCGAGGGGCACACCGACATCGTGGGCACGGCCTCGTACAACCAGGGGCTCTCCGAGCGGCGCGCGCTAGCGGTCCTGAACGCGCTCGTCGCCCGCGGCGTCGCGGCGGGGCGCCTCACCTCGGCGGGCTTCGGCTTCTCGCGCCCCATCGCCCCGAACGACACGGCGCTCGGCCGGGCGAAGAACCGGCGGGTGGAGTTCGTCATCGTGCGGGAGGAGGGCGGCGCGCCGTGAGAGCCGTGGTCTTCGACCTCGACGGCACCCTCGTCGACTCGCGCGAGGACCTCTACCGCGCGGTCGCCTACGCCCTCGCCCGGCTCCGGCTCCCGCCGCGCTCGCTCGAGGAGGTGACCGGTTTCGTGGGCGAGGGGGCGGCCCGGCTCGTCGCCCGGTCCGTCGCGCCCGCGGACCACCTGCTCGAGCCGGCGCTCGCGCTGTGGCGGCAGCACTACGACGCGCACCTCCTCGACCACACGCGCCTCTACCCCGGTATCGCGGCCGCCCTCGCCGCCGCCCGGGTGCCGCTCGCGGTGCACACGAACAAGCCGGGCGCGATGGCCCGGCGGATCCTGGACGGACTCGGCGTCCTGGGGCGCTTCTCGCTCGTCGTGGGCGGCGACGAGGCCCCCCGCAAGCCCGACCCGGCCGGCACGCTCTCCATCCTGGCGCGCCTCGGGGTGGCCGCAAGCGAGGCGGTCTTCGTCGGAGACAGCCCGGTGGACCGGGCGACCGCGGCCGCCGCCGGCGTCCGGTTCGTTCCGGTCGCCTGGGGCTTCGCGCTCTCCGACCTCGGTGCCGCCGGCGACGTCGCCCAGACGGCGGCCGACCTCCTCCCGTGGCTCGGGGCCGCGGCCTCCCCGCCCTAGGCGGGCCGGGCGAAAACTCGACGCGCAGGGGATGGGGTGGCACCCTTCCCTACATGTACCGCCTCTTCGTATGGGCCTCCGTCCTGGGTTCCCTCCTCGTCGTAGCCACCTTCGTCCCGTTCGGGGGCCGCACGCTCGCGGAGCGGTGGAGGGCCGCGCCGTCCGCCGTCGACTTCGCAGAGCAGGCGGCGAAGGAGGTGGCAGCCTCGGCGGAGCGCCTGTGGGGCGAGAAGGTGGAGCGCCGCGGAGGCGCTCGCGCGGGGCTGCAGGCGCCCAAGGACGCCGGCCGCGGCGCTTCGAGGAGCGGTGCGACCGCCCCGAAGGGAAGCGCCGCCCTCCAGGAGCGCCACACCGAGGCGGACCGCAACGCCCTGGACCGCATCGTGGCCGAGCGCTCCGGACCCTCGCGGTAGCCGCGCGGCGAGGCGAATCGCGGGGTTGCATCCCACCCGCCGGTCGGGTTATCTAGCGCGACCCCGCGCCCGGCTCGGGCGTGGACGGATCTTCCTCTTCCCGCCCCTTGCGGGCAGGGACACACGAGAGAGCACCCGAATGGCCGACACGACCGCGAAGAAGACCAAGAAGAAGGCGCCGAAGGCGAAGGGCGGAGGCAAGGAGAGCTGCCAGGTGCAGGGGTGCAAGCGCGCCTACCGCGCCAAGGGTCTCTGCTTCTTCCACTACCAGAAGTGGCGCCGCGGGGAGCTCGAGGCAAAGCCGCGCCGCTACAAGACCTGCAGCAAGGAAGAGTGCAAGAAGAAGGTCGTCGGGCACGGCCTCTGCCAGGAGCACTTCGACGCCTGGAAGAAGAGCCGCAAGGGCGCTCCGGCCCCGGCACCCGAGGCCGCTCCGGCCGCCTCCTAGCTCCCGACGCGGAGGCGCCGCTCGAGGGCGCGCGCCGCGGCGAGCAGCAGCTCCACCTCCCTCTGCGTGGGCTCGGCCCGCCCGAGCAGCCGTCGCCACTCCGCCAGGATGGCGCGGGGGTTCTGCGGGTTCAGGTAGCCGGCGGCGTCGAGCAGCGCCGCCACCCGTCCCCAGAGCGCCTCCACCGTCCGGTGGCGCGCCGGCTCCCGCGGGGCGCCCCCGCGGGGCCCGCCCGCGGCCGCCCGGGACGCCTCGTAACAGAGGACCGCGGCCGCCTGCGCGAGGTTCATGGAGTCGTAGGTCGCCGAGGTGGGGATGGTGCAGACCGCCGGGCAGAGCTCGAGCTCCGCGTCGGAGAGGCCGCGGCGCTCCTCCCCGAGGACGATCGCCACCGGCCCGCCGCGGGACCGTCGCTCGAGCTCGCTCCCGAGTTCGAGGGGGCTCAAGGGTTCGCGCCCGGCCACCCGCCGCGAGCTCGTGCCGCAGGACCAGGTGGTCTCGGCGAGCGCGGAGGCGAGGTCGCGGTGCACCTCGGCCGCGGACAGCAGGTCCGCGGCGTGCCGCGCCGTCCTCCGGGCGCGCCGCATCACGTCGGCGCGCGCGCTCCCCGGGCGGCCGCTCCGGGGCCTTCCCGACCAGGCCGGTGGCTCGACGACCGAGAGGCGGGCGAGCCCGAAGTTCTTGAGGACCCGGGCGACGGCACCCAGGTTCTCCGCGCTCGACGGGCGGTGCAGGACCACGATGACGTTCTCGAGCACGAACCGCCCTCCCTTCCCTGCCGGCCGACGCCCCCGTGGAGCCATCGCGGGCGTGGGAGGGGGATGCTAGCATCCGCCGCCATGATTCCCGACGACACGCTGCGCGCGCAGCTCTCCCACACGCTTCGCGAGTTCGACGCGCCCGAGCTCGGGCAGCTCTACCGCGGCAAGGTCCGCGACTGCTACAGCCGGGACGAGCGGATCGTGATGATCACGACCGACCGCGTGAGCGCCTTCGACCACGTCCTCGGCACGATCCCCTTCAAGGGAGAGGTGCTCTCGCGGCTCACGCTGTTCTGGTTCGACAAGATCCGGGACATCGCCCCGACCCACTTCGTCGCCGCCCCCGACCCGAGCGTGATGGTGGTGAAGAAGGCGAAGCCGTTGCCGGTCGAGGTGATCATCCGCGGCTACATCTCCGGGTCCCTGTGGCGGGACTACCAGGCCGGGAAGGCCGGGGCCTACGGGATCGACTGGCCGAAGGGGCTCCGGAAGGACCAGCGGTTCGCGGAGCCCATCATCACGCCCTCCACGAAGGCCGAGTACGGCAAGCACGACGAGCCCATCAGCGAGAAGGACATCCTCGGACGGGGCCTCGTGGCCGCCGGGCTGTGGAAGGAGGCGACCGAGGTCGCGCGGCGACTCTACGCGCGCGGCCAGGAGTGGGCGCGGAGCCGCGGCCTCATCCTCGTGGACACGAAGTACGAGATGGGAGTCGCCGACGGCCGACTCGTCGTCATCGACGAGATCCACACCCCCGACAGCTCCCGCTACTGGATCGCGGACCGCTACGAGGAGCGCTTCGCGGAGGGGCGCGACCAGGAGATGCTCGACAAGGAGAACATCCGTCAGTGGCTCATCCGCGAGCACGGGTTCTCCGGCCAGGGGAAGCCCCCGCCGCTCACCGACGACGTGCGGGTGATGCTGGCGACGAAGTACATCGACGTCTACGAGCGGCTCACCGGCCAGGAATTCCGGTCGGAGGTGGGCAGCGTCTCCGACCGCATCCGCCGCAACCTCAAGGCGGGCGGCTACCTGTAGCCCCGCCAGAACCGCACCGCCGCCGGAACCGCCATCCGGAGCAGGAACCCCGGGAACCGCTCGACGAGGGACCCCGCGGCCGCCTCCGCGTCGGGGGACCCCCGCGCGATGCGCTCCGCCTCGTCGTGGTAGAGGGCCTGCTCGCGGAGCACCTCCGCCCCGCCGGGCCGCCCGTGGCCGGGGACGAACCACTCGGCGAGGTCCCCGAGCGCGAGGAGGCCGCGGCGGACGCCTTCCCGGTCCGCCTGCTCGTAGTTGAAGTGGTAGCCACGGAAGACGAGGTCGCCGGTCGCGGCGAGCCGATCGGACGGCACGAGGACGACGGCGTCGCCCGGGGTGTGGCCGTGGCCCAGGTGGCGCAGCTCCGCCCGGACGCCTCCGAGGTCGATGGCCTCCTCCCCCTCGAACGTCGCCTCGGGCGCGTAGGGGACGGCGTCGGCGAAGAGCGCCGCGACGCGCCCGTCGGCGCGGCGCTCGGCGACGAGAGCCGGGTGCTCCTCCGCCATCGCGGCGGCGCAGCGGCCGTGTGCGACCACGCGGGCGCCGGCCCGCGCGAAGAGGCTCGCGCCGAGGGCGTGGTCGGTGTGGTGATGGGTGAGCGCCACGTGGGAGACGGGCGGGTATCCGGCGCGCGCGAGCGCGGCCGCGACGAGCCGCGCGTGGGCCGGCGCGACGAGCGGGTCCACGAGGAGGGTGGAGCGGTCCCCGCGCACCGCGACGCAGTTCGCCCCGTAGCTCGTGAGGAGGTCGTCGCCGCCCAGCGTGAACACGCGGACGCGGTCGGTCAGCTGGGTCTCGCGAAGCTCGGCCATGTGGGGGAACGTGGGCGGCGATGCGCACGCCCGCAAGCGCCCTACCCGCATGGGCCGTGGGCGGCGCGCGCCTGGCGAAGGCGCCATCGCCCCCTTAGGCAGGCTCCATGCGACACTCCGGACGCGTGCTGCGACCGCCCGGCCTCTTCCCTGCGGGCCTCTTCCCGGACCTGTGGGGCTTCGGAGCGAGCCGGGACCTCCCGCCGGTGAGCCCTCCGCCGCGGCACCGCCCGCACCTCTCGCGCGTCCCGACACCGCGGCGGGACCTCGTCGACGAGATCCTCCAGCGGATCGGCCGGCTCTTCTCCTAGCCCTCCTTCGCGCCGGGGCCGAACACGCGATCGAAGATGAAGTCGACGTGCTCCAGGTGGCGGTCGAGCGCGAAGCAGGCGTCGATCTCGGCCTCCGACAGCGCCCGCCGGACGTCGGCGTCGCCCTTCAGCGCCGTCCGGAAGTCGACCTTCTCCTCCCAGACCTTCATGGCGTTGCGCTGGACGTAGACGTAGCCCTCCTGGCGCCCCACCCCCTTCGCCACGAGCGCGAGGAGGACCCGCTGGGCCTCGTAGAGCCCGCCGGTGAGCTCCAGGTTCTCCCGCATGCGCTCGGGATAGACCCGCAGGTTCTCGATCATCCCCGCGAAGCGGTTGAGCGCGAAGTCGAGCGCGATGGTGGCGTCGGGGGCGATCACCCGCTCCACGGAAGAGTGGCTGATGTCGCGCTCGTGCCACAGCGCCACGTCCTCGAGAGCCGGCACCGCGAAGCCGCGGAGCAGGCGGGCGAGGCCCGTGAGGTTCTCCGAGAGGATCGGATTGCGCTTGTGGGGCATCGCCGAGCTCCCCTTCTGCCCCGCGGTGAACGGCTCCTCCGCCTCCCTCACCTCGGTGCGCTGCAGGTGGCGCACCTCGGTCGCCTGCTGCTCGAGGGTCGCGCCCGCCACCGCGATGGCGCAGAAGAGCTCGGCGTGGCGGTCGCGCGCCACCACCTGGGTGGCGGCGCCCTCCGCGCCGGCGAGCCCGAGCCGCCCCATCACCCGCGCCTCGACGCGGGGGTCGACGCTCGCGAAGGTGCCGACGGCCCCGGAGATCTTCCCGGCCGACGCCACGCGCCCCGCTCGCTCGAGCATGTCCCGCCGGCGTCCCCAGGCGTCGTACCAGCCGGCGAGCTTCAAGCCGAAGGTCACCGGCTCGGCGTGGATGCCGTGGCTGCGGCCCATCATGGGCGTCCGCCGGTGCTCGAGGGCGCGCTTCCTCACGGCCGCGCGCACCCGGTCCACGTCCGCGAGCAGCAGCGCCGTCGCCTCCTTGAGCTGCACGGCGAGCGTCGTGTCGAGCACGTCGGAGGAGGTCATCCCCCGGTGGAGGTGGCGCGCCGGCGCGCCAACCTTCTCCTCGACGAAGGTCAGGAAGGCGATGACGTCGTGCTTCGCCACCTTCTCGATCTCGTCGATGCGGGCGACGTCCGGGGCCCCGAATTCGAAGCCGTCGAGGGCGCGGTGGAGCGACGCGCAGTCCTCGGCCGGGACCTGCCCGAGCTCCGCCATGGCGTCCGCTGCGGCGAGCTCGACGTCGAGCCAGACGCGCAGGCGCCGCTCGGGCGACCAGATGCGCGCCATCTCCGGACGGCTGTAGCGCGGGATCATGGGTTCCTCCGTTCCCCGCCCTCGGGGGGCGGCGGCGAGGGGGCGCGGTCAGCGCCCGGTGGAGCCGAAGCCGCCGCCGCCGCGGCTCGAACCCCCGAGAGATTCCGCGAGGACGAGCTCGGCACGGACGACGGGCGCGAAGACGAGCTGCGCGATGCGCTCCCCGCGGGCGAGCGCGACCGGCGCCTGCCCCCAGTTCACGAGGACGACGCCGATCTCGCCGCGGTAGTCGCTGTCGATGGTCCCGGGGGCGTTCACCATGCCCACGCCGTGCCGGAGCGCGAGCCCGGACCGGGGACGGACCTGTCCCTCGTGGCCCGCCGGGATCTCCACGGAGATGCCGGTGGGGACGAGCCTTCGCTCGCCCGGGGCGAGCTCCACCGCCTCGTCGGCGCGAAGGTCGAGTCCCGCCGCGCCCTCGGTCATGTAGCGGGGCAGCTCGAGCGGCGGGCCGCGCTCCCCGACCCGCCGCACCTTGACCACGAGCCCCAAGCGCGCCTCAGCCCTTGGCGGGCTCGGCCTCGGCCTTGCGGCCGGCGGCGTCGGCCAGCGCCTCCTTGCGCGAGAGGCGGATCTTGCCGGCCCGGTCCACCGAGATGACCTTCACGAGCACCTCCTCGCCCTCCTGGAGGACGTCGGAGACGCTCTTCACCTTCTTGTCCGAGAGCTCGGAGATGTGGATGAGCCCGTCGGTCCCGGGGAAGATCTCCACGAACGCGCCGAACTCGGCGATCTTGCGCACCGTGCCGAGGTAGGTCTTCCCCACCTCGGCCTCCTGGGTGAGGTTCTTGATCATCTTGATCGCCTGGTCGACCTGCGTCTGGTTGGCGCTCGCGATCGAGACGGACCCGTCGTCCTCGATGTTGATGGCGCAGCCGGTCCGGGCGGTGATGTCCTTGATCACCTTGCCGCCGGGGCCGATGACGTCCTTGATGCGCTCCGGGCGGATCTTGATGGTCGTGATGCGCGGCGCGTAGGCGCTGATGTCGGCCCGCGGCTGCTGGATGGCCTTCGCCATCTCGCCGAGGATGTGGCGTCGGCCCTGGGCGGCCTGGTTGAGCGCCGTCTCGAGGATGTGGCGGGTGACGCCGCCGATCTTGATGTCCATCTGGATGGCGGTGATGCCGGCGTCGGTGCCGCACACCTTGAAGTCCATGTCGCCGAGGTGGTCCTCGTCGCCCAGGATGTCCGAGAGGATGGCGATCTTCTCGCCCTCCTTGATGAGGCCCATGGCGATGCCGGCGACCGGGGCGCGGATCGGCACGCCCGCGTCCATGAGCGACAGGCACCCGCCGCAGACGGACGCCATGGACGAGGAGCCGTTCGACTCCATGATGTCGGAGACGACGCGCACCGTGTACGGGAACTTGTCCTCGGCGGGCATCACCTGTCGCAGCGCGCGCTCGGCGAGCGCCCCGTGGCCGATCTCGCGGCGGCCGGGGCTGCGGAGGAACTTGACCTCGCCGACGGAGAAGGGCGGGAAGTTGTAGTGGAGCATGAACTTCTTGAAGTGCATGCCGGTGAGCTGCTCCACCCGCTGCTCGTCCTCGGCGGTGCCGAGCGTCGTGGCGACCAGCGCCTGCGTCTCGCCGCGCGTGAAGAGCGCCGAGCCGTGGACCCGGGGGAGCAGGCCCACCTCGCAGGAGATCTTCCGGATGTCGGCGGGGCCGCGACCGCCGATGCGGTGCCCCTCGTCCGTGATCATCCTGCGCATGTACTCGTACTTCACGTCCTCGTAGTAGGACTTGACCTCCTTCTCGCGCGCGGCGAGCGCCGCGAGGCGCGCGGGGTCGGAGGCGGCCTCGGCCTTGAGGGCCTCCCACAGCTCCTTCTTGATCTCCGAGAGCCGCCCGTAGCGGTCGTGCTTCTCGTGCCGCGAGTAGGCCTCCTTCACCTTCTCCCAGGTGCGGGCCCTGACCTGCTCGCGCAGGGCGGCGTCGTTCTTCGGGGCCTCGAACGAGCGCTTCGCCTTCGCCCCGAACGACTGGGCGAGCGCGACCTGGGCGGCGAGGAGCTCCTTGACCGCCGCCTGGCCGAAGAGGAGCGCGTCGACCATCACGTTCTCGGGGATCTCCCGGGCGCCGCCCTCCACCATGACGATCGCGTCCACGGACGCCGCCATCACGACGTCGAGGTCGGACTCGGCGCGCTGCGCGAGCGTCGGGTTCGCGACGAACTTGCCGTTCACGCGGCCGACCCGGACGCCGGCGATCGGGCCGTTGAAGGGGATGTCGGAGCACTGGAGCGCCGCCGACGCGCCCGTCAGCGCGAGCACGTCGGTGTCGTTCTCCTGGTCGAAGGAGACGACCGTCGCGATGATCTGCGTCTCGTTCGAGTACCCGTCGGCGAACAGCGGACGGCAGGAGCGGTCGACGATCCGGGACGTGAGCGTCTCGCGCTCGGTGGGGCGTCCCTCGCGGCGGAAGAAGCTGCCCGGGACCTTTCCGGCCGCGAAGAGTTTCTCCTGGTAGTCGACGGTGAGCGGGAAGAAGTCGATGCCTTCCTTCCGCTCCTTCGCGGACACCACCGTGACGAGGACGATGCTGTCGCCGGAGCGAACCCAAACCGATCCGTCGGCCTGCTTGGCGATCTTGCCGGTCTCGAGGACGATCTCCGTCTCGCCGACCTTGGCGCGCTGCTGTATGGCGTTCATGGGCACCTTCATGGGGGTTCCGGAGCCCTCCGGCTCCGGTCCCGGCGGGCGAGTTGCCGCCGCTCGTCCCTGCGGTGCCTCTGTTTCTCACCCCGGCCCCCCTCCCGCGAGGGGCGCCCGAGTCGGAAACGGAAGCGCCCGCCGGTGCGCGCGCCGGCCCGCTCGCTCGCGCGGGCCTGTGGGACTGCTGGCCCCCGCTGCGCGGGGGCGCTCGCCCTTCGCTACTTCCTCAGCCCGAGTTGGTCGATGAGCTGCCTGTAGCGGTTCTGATCGACCTTGCGGAGGTAGTCGAGGAGCCGACGCCGCTGGCCGACCAGCTTGAGCAGCCCGCGGCGGCTGTGGTGGTCCTTCTTGTGCGTCTTGAAGTGCTCGGTGAGGTATGCGATGCGCTCCGTGAGGAGCGCCACCTGGACCTCGGGCGATCCGGTGTCCGCCTCGTGGCGGCGGTACTTCTGGACGAGTTCGACCTTCTTCTCGGTGACGAGCGCCATACGTTCTGCTCCCTGGTGTGAGGCCGTTCCCGTCTCGAGGGCGAAGGCGTTGCGCCGCGGGGACAGTGGACGGCGGGCGGAATGGGCCTAAATAAGCGATTCCTTGGCAACCGTCAACGGTTTCGCGGGACGGACCCCGTGCTTTCGGGGGGTTGGGCGAGGACCCGGACGGGACGCACGCGCTCGCCGGAGGCGTCCGGCGCGAGCACGGCCACGAGGCGCCCTGCGCCGTCGAGCGCCCGGCACAGGGGCCCGGGGGCGCGCCGGGCGAGCAGGCGCCCCTGAACGACCGCCGCCACCTCCGCCGGGGCGAGCCGGACGGCCGGGAGGTGGCGCAGCGCCTCCGCCATCGGGACGAGCCGGGCGAGGAGCGCCCCGTCCCGGGCGAGCGCGAGCGCGCGGTCGAGCGGGAGGGCCTCGTCGATCGTGAAGGTGCCGGCCGCCGTGCGCCGCAGCGCCTCGAGGTGGGCCGGGACGCCGAGCCGCCGCCCGAGCTCCGCGGCGAGCGTGCGCACGTAGGTTCCCTTCCCGCACCGGACCGCGATGCGCGCCCGGGCGATCCCCCGGTCCGAGGGCTCGAAGGCCTCGAGCCGGATCTCGTGCACCCGCACCCTCCGCGGGCGGCGCTCGAGCTCCACCCCGGCGCGCGCCGCCTCGTAAAGGCGCCGCCCCCCGACCCGCACGGCCGAGTACATGGGCGGCACCTGCTCAATCTCGCCCACCAGCCCCGCGAGCGCGTCTGCCACCGCCCTCGCGTCGAGGAAGGAGGGGTCGCCGCGGGCCACCACCTCGCCGTCGGCGTCCTCGGTGTCGGTCGCCGCGCCGAGGGCGACCGTGGCGTCGTAGGTCTTGTCCGAGCCGGCGAGGAACTGCTGGAGCTTCACCGCCTCGCCGACGCACACGGCCAGCACGCCGGTCGCGGCGGGGTCGAGCGTGCCGGTGTGGCCGGCCTTCCCGGCCCCGAGCGCCCGGCGCACGCGGTCGACGACGTCGAAGCTCGTCGGTCCGGCCGGCTTGTCGACGACGAGGACGCCGTCCGCCGCTACTTCCAACCTTCCCTCTCCTTCACTTCCTTGAGGAGCCGCTCGATCTTGTCCCCCTCCTCGACGCTCTCGTCGTAGGCGACGCGGAGGTGCGGGACGTAGCGAAGGCCGAGGTTCCGTGCCGCCTCGCGCTGGAGGTAGCCCGCCGCGGCCCGGAGCCCCGCGAGCGTGTCCTTGCGAACGGCCTCCTCCGCGTGGATCGAGACGTACACCGTCGCCTCCTTCAGGTCGGGCGACATCTTCGCCCCGGTGACGGTGATGAAGCCCTTGATCCGCGGGTCCTTGAGCCCGCGGGCGAGGAGCGTCGAGATCTCCCGCTGCAGCTCCTCGGCGACCCGCGCCGGACGGTCATGGGCCATCTTCCTCCTCCGCCTCCGCGAGGGTGCGCCACCCCCCGCCGAGATCGCCGCCGAAGGGCACGATCTCCATCTCCCGGTCGGTGACCACCAGCTGGCCGCCGTGCACGCCGGAGACGAAGTCCGCCACCCTGTCGAGGACTCCGTTCACGAAGGCCTGGTCGTTGCCGACGGCGGCCACCCCCACCACGCTGCGCTGCCACAGGTCGTTCTCGCCCACCTCCGCGGCGGCCACGTTGAAGCGCGAGCGGACCCGGTCGAGGGCCGAGCGGAGCAAGTGGCGCTTCGACTTGAGCGACCCCGGGGCGGGCAGGTGGAGGGTGAGCCGGAGGACGCCGACGAACATTCCGACTCCTCCGCGGGACCTCGCCCCGGCTCTCCCGGGGGACCGGCGCCGCGCCTACTCGAGCGAGGGCCGGATCTCCTCGAGCTCGAACACCTCGAGGACGTCGCCGACCTTCACGTCCTGGAACCCCTCGACCGCGATGCCGCACTCGAAGCCGGCCTGGACTTCCTTCACGTCGTCCTTCACCCGCTTCAGGGAGCCGATCTTCCCGGCGTGGACGACCTTGCGCTCGCGCAGGACGCGCACGTGGCCGGTGCGCTTCACGAGCCCCTCCACCACCGCGCAGCCGGCGATGACGCCGCTCCGCGGGATGTTGAAGACGGCGCGGACCTCCGCCTTGCCGAGCGGCTTCTCCTTGATGATGGGCTCGAGGAGGCTCACCATCTCCTCGCGGACCGCGTCGGCCGCCTCGTAGATGATGTCGAACAGCAGGATCTTCACTCCCTGCTGGCTCGCGATCTGGTCGACCTTGGTTTCCGGCTTCGTGTGGAAGCCGACGATGAGGGCCGTGCCCGCCGCGGCGGTGAGGACGTCCGACTCCGTCACCGCGCCCACGCCGGAGTCGAGGACCTTCACCTTCACCTTGCGGGTGGAGAGCTTCTCGAGCGCCTGCGAGACCGCCTCGGCCGAGCCCTGCACGTCAGCCTTGACGACGACGTTCAGCTCCTTGGCGCCGCCGGCCTTCGCCTTCGCGAACAGGTCCTCGAGGGTGGCCTTCTTGACGGAGCCGAGCTCCTTCTGGCGCGCCTTCTCCGCCCGGTGCTCGGCGACCTCCTTGGCCGCCTTCTCGTCGGAGACGACGTTGAACTCGTCGCCGGCGGTCGGAACGCCGGAGAGCCCGAGGACCTCCACCGGGTAGCCGGGGGGCACCTCCTTCACCTGCTCGCCCCGCTCGTTCATCATGGCGCGGACCTTGCCGTGGTCGACGCCGGTCACCATGGCGTCGCCGACCCGGAGCGTGCCGTCCTGCACGAGCACGGTGGCCACCGGGCCGCGCCCCTTCTCGAGCTTCGCCTCGATGACCACGCCCGTCGCGGACTTGTCCGGGTTCGCCTTGAGGTCGAGCACCTCGGCCTGCAGCGAGATGTACTCGAGGAGCTCCGGGAGCCCCTGCTTCGTGCGCGCCGAGACCGGCACCATGATGGTGGTGCCGCCCCACTGCTCGGCGACGAGCTCGTGCTCGGTGAGCTGCTGCATGACCCGCTCGGGCGTCGCACCGGGCTTGTCGATCTTGTTGATGGCGACGAGGATCGTGACCCCCGCCTCCTTGGCGTGCTTGATGGCCTCGACCGTCTGGGGCATGACGCCGTCGTCGGCGGCCACGACGAGCACGACGAGGTCGGTCACCTGGGCGCCGCGCTGGCGCATCGCCGTGAAGGCCTCGTGGCCCGGGGTGTCGAGGAAGGTGATGGGCCCGTGGGGGGTCATCACCGAGTAGGCGCCGATGTGCTGGGTGATGCCGCCGGCCTCGCCCGCGGCGACGTCCGCCTCCCGGATGGCGTCGAGCAGCGACGTCTTCCCGTGGTCGACGTGGCCCATGACCGTGACCACCGGGGGGCGGTTGCGCTGCTTGGAGGCGTCCTCCTCGACCTCGGGGATGTACTCCTCCACCTCGAAGCCCTTCTTCTCGACCGTGAACCCGAACTCGGTCGCCAAAAACGCGGCGGTGTCCGCGTCGACGAGCTGGTTGATGGTGGCCATCGTCCCGGCCTGCATCAGCTTGCGGATGAGGTCGGAGGCCTTCACCCCCATCGCCTGGGAGAGGTCGGAGACGCTGATCGCCTCCTCCACCCGGATCACCTTCTTGTGCTCGGCGCGTTCCGTCACCTGGGTCTTCTGCCCCTTCTTGGTGGGCTTCTTCTTCTTGCCGCGGATGGGCACGAAGGAGCGGTCGGCGATGGCCGACTGGAGGAGGTCCTTCGCGGTCGTCGCCCGCTCGCTCTCCGCGCCGGGGCGGCCGGTGCCGCGCCGCTTCTTGTCCTTGCTGACGTCGATGAACTCGCGCTCGCGCCCGAGCATCCCCGGGACGACCTTGAGCTCGCGGACCTCCCCGAGCGCCCGCGGCCCGGGGGCCTGCGGGTAGCTGCTGCGGGTGGTGGACGGGGGGGTGACCCGCCGGACCGGCATCGTCGGGCGCGAGATCACGACCGCCTGGGTGGAGGTGGGGCGGAGGGTGTGAGCCTCGGGGCGGGACGGCTGTGCGGCCGCGGCCATCGGCATCGGCGAGGGCGCGCCGGCGGGCACGGCCCGCGGCGGCGCGGGCACCGCCGGCTCCGGGGGCGTGGGGCGCGACTCGGGCGCGTGGGATGCGGCCGCGGGCAGCGCCTCGCCCGCGGGCGCAGGCGGAGGGGCCTCGGGGGGCAGGGCCGCCTCGACCGCGCCGCCTTGCTCAGGCGCGTGCAGGGCCGGGGTCGGCGCCGCCGGGGGCGGCTCGGTGTGGGCGCGCTTGCGGACGACGAAGCCGGGGCCGGCGGGCTTCGGGGCGGCGGGCTTGGGCTTCTTCTCGCCGACGATCTTCTCGTAGGCGGTCACGGCCTGGTCGTCCTCGAGCGACGACGAGTGGCTCTTCACGTCGTAGCCCAGGGCGTGCAGCTTCTCGACGAGCTCCTGGTTGGAGAGCTCGATCCCCGCCTCCTTGAGCTGCTTGCCCAGCTCGTGCACCCGCTTCTTCGACATGGAACCTGTCTCCTAATCCCTGCCGCCGTTGCCAGTCAACTGCCGCCGCAAGCGCTCCCCGTCCACCGCCGCCGCCCCGCGAAACGCCCGCGCGAAAGCTTTGCGCCGCACCGCCCGCGACAGGCACTCCGCCCCGGGGTGGAGCCAGGCGCCGCGCCCCCCGGACCGGCGCCGGTCCACCTCCACCTGCCCGCCGACGAGCCGCAGCCGGACGAGGCCCCCCGGGTGCGCCCTTTCCCCGCAGCCGACGCAGGTCCGCTCCGGGGCGCTCCCCCTCCGTTCCGCCCCTGCATGAGCGCCGCCCGCGGCCATCGCGCCCCCGGACCCGCCTCGGCGTCAGACCGGCGAGCCGGCGGAGCCCGCGCGGGCCTTCTCGGCGTCGAGCTCCTCCCGGAGCCGCTTCTCCTCCTCGAGGTACACACCCACCGCATGCTTGATCTGACGGGCCTTCTTGATGCCGAGGTCGGTGGACTCGGCGAGCTTCATCACGTCGGCCTCGGCGTTGATGGACTCGACCGTCCCGTAGCCGGCGGCCTTCAGCTGCTCGATGGTCTTCTCCCCCACGCCGCGAACACGGGCCATCCGCTCCTCCTGCGAGAGGTCGTCGGGGTGGCGGCGGGCCTCGGCGATGCGCGCGGCCTCGCGCTCCTGTTCGAGGCGGATCTCCTCCTCGGCGTCGACCACGGCCTGCTCGCGCGCCTTCCGCTGGAGCTCGGGGATCATGTCGATCGTGAAGCCCGGGAACTGGGTCAGCATCTCGGGGGAGGCGGTCGCGATGTCCTGGGCCTTGCGGAACCCGTGGGCGTAGAGCATCTCCTGCGTCGCCTCGGGGATCTCGATGGCGTTGAAGCTGCGGGTCGCGAACTCGCGCATCTCCTTCACGCGCGACTCGCTGTTGATGTCGAGCTTCCAGCCGGTGAGCTGGGAGGCGAGCCGCACGTTCTGCCCGCGCCGCCCGATGGCGAGGGAGAGCTGGTCGTCGGGGACGATGATCTCCATCGCCCGGTTCTGGTCGTCGAGGAGCACCCGGGAGACCTCCGCCGGGGCGAGGCCGTTGCAGACGAAGCGCGCCGGGTCCTCGTGCCAGGGCACGATGTCGATCTTCTCGCCGCGCAGCTCCTGGACCACGGCCTGGACGCGACTGCCCTTCATGCCGACGCAGGCCCCGACCGGGTCCACGTCCTGGTCGCGCGAGGAGACCGCGATCTTGGCGCGGCCACCCGGTTCGCGGGCGGCGGCCTCGATGACCACCACCCCCTCGGCGATCTCCGGGACCTCCATCTCGAAGAGCTTCTTCAGGAGCTCCACCGAGGCGCGGGAGAGGATGATCTGGGGCCCCTTCGACTCGCGCAGGACGTCGAGGACGTAGGCCTGGAGCCGGTCGCCGGCGCGGTAGCTCTCGCGGGGGACCTGCTCGCGGACCGGGAGCACCGCCTCGGCGCGCCCCAGGTCGACGATGACGTTTCCGCGCTCGAAGCGCCGGACGATGCCGGTGATGATCTCGCCCTTGCGGTCCTTGTACTCGTTGTAGACGTTCTCGCGCTCGGCGTTGCGCGTGCCCTGGATCATGACCTGCTTCGCGGTCTGGGCGGCGATGCGGCCGAAGCTGCGCCGGTAGGTCTTGAGCTTGAGCAGGTCGCCCCACTGCTCGTCCTGGGCGCGGGCCTCGGCCTCGTCCTCGGGGCGGTAGTAGATGGGGAAGTCGAGCTCGTCGCCGGGCTCCACCTCGATGCCCTTGTCGTGGGCGATGGCGACCGGGACCATGTTCACCGGGTCGGGGAGCGGGTTGTCGTCGGTCGGATCCCCGACGATGGTGAGCACCTGGAAGAGGTCCACCTGGCCCTTGTCCTCGTCGAAGTGGGCCTTCAGGTTGCGCTCCATGCCGAAGTGCTTCTTCGCCGCGGTGGCGATGGCATCCTCGAGGATGGCGATGAGCGTGGCGCGCTCGATCCCCTTGTCCTTGGCGACCTGGTCCAGGATCAGGTTCAGGTTCACGTTCGGCTGCATGGCTACTCCTTCCTCCTCAGATCGGCCTCGAAGTCGTACTCGAGGTTCGCCTTGGCGACCCGGTCGAGCGGGATCCGGTGCACCCGGCCGTCGACCTCCACCTCGACCCGCCCCTCGGCGAGCCCGCGCAGCGTCCCCGCCCACTGCTTGCGGGGAGGCTGGCCCGCGGCCGACTCCAGCGGACCGAACGCCTTCACCCGGACGCGCTGGCCGGCGAAGCGCTCGAAGTCCTTCGGGCGGCGGAGCGGCCGGTCGACGCCGGGCGAGCTCACCTCCAGGTTGTAGGCGGGCTCGATGAAGTCCTCGACCTCGAGGATGGGCTCGACGGTGCGGGAGACCGCCTGGCAGTCGTCGATCCCCACCCCGCCCTCCCGGTCGATGAAGAGCCGGAGCGTCCAGCCCCCGCCCTCGCGCAGCCACTCCACCTCGACGAGCTCGTAGCCGTCCCTCAGGAGGACGGGCTCGAGGAGCTTGCGGGTGCGCTCCGCGACGGGTTCCTGGACGATGCCGGTCATGACCCCAAAAAAAGAAAAGCGGGCGCTGCGGCCCACTTTCGTGTCCCGGTCACCCGGGGGCGAAAATGTGCGCAGTAGGTAACCCAGCGCGCCCGACTAGTCAAGGTCGCCCGGCCCCGAAGCCCCCTCTACGGGGGGAGGCGGAGCGCGAGGAGCCACTCCCGGTTCCCGGCCGGTCCGGGAATCGGCGACTCGCAGTGGCCGAGGACCTCGAAGCCGAGGGCGCCTGCCGCCTCCTCGACCGATGCGAGCGCGGCGAGGCGCTTCGCGTCGTCCCGCACGACGCCCCCCTTCCCGACCTCCCCCCGCCCCACCTCGAACTGGGGCTTCACGAGAAGCACCGCCTGGCCCCCGGGGCGCAGCAGCTCCTTGACCGCGGGCAGCACGAGCCGGAGCGAGATGAACGACAGGTCGGCGACGACGAGGTCCACGCGCTCGCCCAGCGCGGCGGCGGTGAGCCGCCGCGCGTTCTCCCGCTCCCGGACCACGACCCGCGGGTCCGCGCGCAGCCGCGGGTGAAGCTGCCCGTAGCCGACGTCCACGGCGTACACCCGCTCGGCCCCGTGCTGCAGGAGGAGGTCGGTGAAGCCCCCGGTCGACGCACCGAGGTCGGCGCACACCTTGCCGCGGGGATCCACGGGGAACCGCTCGAGCGCCCGCGCGAGCTTCTCGGCGCCCCGGGACACGTACTGCCGCGGGGCCGCGCCCTCCTTGAGCCGCAGCGGCACGTCGGGGTCGACGAGCTGGCCGGGCTTGTCGACGCGCTCCTCGCCCGCGACCACGGCGCCGGCCATGACGAGCGCCTGCGCCTTCGCCCGCGACTCGGCGAGCCCCCGGGCGACGAGCACGAGGTCGATGCGCTGGCGCTGCCTTGCCACGGGGCCGAGCCGGGCTTCCTAGGCCACGCCGCGCTCGCCGTCCTCCGCGGCGCCCACGAGCTCCTGGACCGCCCGGGCGATCCCGGCGGCGTCGAGGCCGAAGTCGGCACGCTGGGCGCCGGCGTCGCCGTGGGTGACGAAGGCGTCGGGGAGGCCGAGGCGCCTGACGCGCAGCCCCTTCTCGAGCAGGCCCCTGCGCTCGAAGGCCTCGAGGCAGGCGCTGCCGAAGCCGCCGGCGAGAACGTTCTCCTCGACCGTGACCACGCGGCGCGCCTGCGCCGCCAGCGCGCAGATGGCGTCCTCGTCGATGGGCTTCGCGAACCGGGCGTCCACGACCGCCACCTCCACCCCTTCGCGGGCGAGCGCCTCCGCGGCGGCGAGCGCCGCGTGGGCGGGGGGTCCGATGGCGACGACGACGGCCTGGGCGCGCGGCGTCGCCCGACGGAGCAGCCGCGCCCGCCCGATCTCGAGCGGCTCGGGATCGGGGTCGAGCGCGAGCCCCATCGACGCGCCCCGGGGGAAGCGGAAGGCCACGGGGCCGTCGTGGCGAAGCGCGGTCGCGAGGGCGCGGCGCAGCTCGTTCTCGTCGGACGGAGCCGCGACGACGAGGTTCGGCACGCAGCGCAGGTAGGAGAGGTCGAAGGCGCCCTGGTGGGTCTTTCCGTCCGCTCCCACGAGCCCCCCGCGGTCGAGCGCCAGCGTCACCGGAAGCCTCTGCAGCGCGACGTCGTGGATGATCTGGTCGTAGGCCCGCTGCAGGAACGTGGAGTAGATGGCCACGACGGGACGCATGCCCTCGCAGGCGAGCCCCGCGGCGAAGGTGACGGCGTGCTGCTCGGCGATGCCGACGTCGTAGGTCCGGTCCGGGAACCTCTGCTGGCACTTCACGAGGCCCGTGCCCTCGAGCATGGCCGCGGTGATGGCGACCACCCGGCGGTCGCGCTCCATCTGCTCGCAGAGCGCCTCGGCGAAGAGGTCGGTGAAGGCCTTCGGGCTCGCCTTCTTGGGGATGGGCTGGCCGGTCGCCACGTCGAAGAAGGAGAGGCCGTGGCCGCGGGTCGCCTTGTCCGACTCCGCCGGGTGGTAGCCCTTCCCCTTCGTGGTGATGGCGTGGACGAGCACCGGGCCGTCGATCTCCCGGAGCTTCGAGAAGCTCGCGACCAGTTCCTTCACGTCGTGCCCGTCGACCGGGCCGACGTACTGGAAGCCCAGGCCCTCGAAGAGGATGCCCGGCGTGATGAGCGCCTTCGTGGCGTTGATCCCGTGGCGCAGGAGGTCGATCGCGTCCTCGCCGCGGGGCATCTGGTGGAGGAAGTCCTTCACCGCCCGGCGCCACCGGTTGTAGGTGCGCGAGGCGAACTTCTTCGAGAACCACTCCGAGAGCGCGCCCACGTTGGGCGAGATGGACATCTCGTTGTCGTTCAGGACGACGAGGAAGTTCCGGCCGAGGTAGCCCGCCTGGTTCAGCCCCTCGAAGGCCACCCCGCCGGTGAGCGCGCCGTCCCCGACCACCGCCACCACCCGGCCCTTGTGACCCAGGTGGCGCTTCCCCTCGACCATGCCGAGTCCGGCGCTCACCGCCGTCGAGGCGTGCCCCACGCCGAAGGCGTCGTGCTCCGACTCGTGGCGCTCGGGGAAGCCGGCGAGCCCGCCGGCCGTCCGGATGGTGCGGAAGCGGTCCCGCCGGCCGGTGAGGAGCTTGTGGGCGTAGGCCTGGTGCCCGACGTCCCAGACGAGCCGGTCCGCCGGCGACTCGAAGACGTAGTGGAGGGCGACGTTGATCTCCACCGCCCCGAGAGACGCACCCAGGTGCCCGCCGTTCTTGGCGCAGGTCGCGATGATCTCCTCGCGGATCTCCTGGCACAGGCGCGGCAGGTCGTCGAGGGAGAGCCGCTTCAGGTCCGACGGGGAGTCGATGCTGTCGAGAAGTCTGGCCATGGCTCACTTCCTCCGGGCGACGACGAAGCGCGAAAGCGCCCGCAGCGTCTCGGCCCTGGGGCCCAGGGCCTCGAACGCCCCGAGCGCCTCCTCACAGTAACGGTCCGCCCTCCGGCGCGCTTCCTCGACGCCGAGCTGGGCCGGGAGCGTGGCCTTGCCCTTCGCGGCGTCCTTCCCGGCCCGCTTGCCGAGATCCGCCGTGGTCGCCGTCAGGTCGAGCAGGTCGTCGGCGATCTGGAAGGCGAGGCCGAGCTTCAGGCCGGCTTCCGCGAGCCCCTGGTCCGTCCCCGTCGCCGCGACGGCGCCGCCGGTCACCGCTGCGGCGAGCAGCGCCCCCGTCTTCCGCCGCTGGAGGTCGAGGACGCCGTCCAGGGGGGGCGGCTCCCGCTCCGCGAGCAGGTCGAGGGCCTGCCCCTCCACCATGCGCGTCGCCCCGGCGGCGAGGAGGAGCGCGAGCCGCGCGCCCCTCGGGTCCCCGGCGGCCAGCACGTGCTCGAAGGCGAGCGATTGCAGCGCGTCGCCGGCGAGGACGGCGGTCGCCTCGTCGAAGGCGCGATGCACGGTCGGCCGCCCCCGCCGCAAATCGTCGTCGTCCATGCAGGGCAGGTCGTCGTGGACGAGCGAGTAGGTGTGGATCATCTCCAGCGCGGCCGCGAACCGGGCCGCGAGCGAACCGGGGCCCGCATCCCCTCCGAAGGCCTCGGCGGTCGCGAGCACGAGCGCGGGGCGGAGCCGCTTCCCGCCGCCGAGGAGGGCGTAACCCACGGCGCGCCAGAGCCCCTCCGGGCCCCGCCGGCGGCCCTCCTCCGCGACGCGGCCGAGCTCCTCCTCGACGAGGCGAGCCACGCCGGAGAGGTACGCGTCGAGGATCACGGGCTCGCCCACGGGGGACGCTTCTACCACGGCCGGGGTCTCTCGATCGCGCCGCGCGACGCCCATCAGGGGGCGCCAGGGGCCGCTCCCCGGGAGTGGCGCTCGGCGAGGATCTCGCGGATGCGGGCGATGAGCCGGTCCACGTCGAGCGGCTTCGTGAAGTAGTCGAGCGCGCCTGCCTCCCGGCCGGTGCGCTCGTCCTCCGGGCTCTTGCGGGCGGAGATGAACACGACCGGGATGTCGCCGAAGGTCGGGTTCTTCTTGATGGCGCGGCACAGCTCGAATCCGTCGATCCAGCTCATCATGACGTCGAGGAGGATGACGTCGGGCCGGTCGACGTGCATCGCCGAGATGAGCCGCAACCCGTTCGCGGCCTGCGACACCTCGAAGCCCTCGAGCTCCAGGGCGAGCGTCAGCATCTCGCGGGTGTCCCGGTCGTCGTCGACGATGGTGACCTTGGGCTTGCGCGGCTCGTTCATCGGCCGCCTCCGGGGTCTTCCCCGCCGGCGGGCACGGCCTCCACCGACCCGTCCTCGGTTCGCAAGAGCGACTCCACCTTCCGCTCCGCCTCGTCGAGCTTCCGCGCGGCCTCCCGCGCGAGGCGGATCCCCTCGGCGAACTTCTCGACCGATTGCTCGAGCGTGAGCGTCCCGCCCTCGAGCTCCTCCACCACCTTCTCGAGCCGGCCCACCAGCCGGTCGTAGGGCTCGGACCCGGGCTCCGCGGCCCGGTCGCCGCCCTTCGCTTCCGATCGTTCGCTCCGGCCCACGCGCGCTCCCGGGATGCTACCTAGCAACCGCGGCCACCGCGGTCAACGCCCCCGCCGGCCGCCGGCCCCGCCTCTCCCACGGCCTCCGCCCGGGCCTCGACCCAGCCGTCCGCGAGGACGAGGCGCAGCCGCCCCCCCACCTCCACCTCGGAGGCGTGCCGCACGAGCCGGCCCTCGCGGAGCACCAGCGCGAAGCCCCGGGAGAGCGCCTTCGCCACGTTGGAGGGCTCGAGCCGGGCGCCCAGCCGCTCGAGGCGCAGGGACTCCCGGCGGAAGGTGGCGGCGCTCCAGGACGCGAGGCGCCTCGTGCAGGCGTCCGTCCGCTGCCGGAGCTCGCGGAGCCGCGCCCGCGGTTCCTGGCGGCGCAACCCCTGCGACGCCTCCGCGAGCCGGAGGCGCCCGCGCCGCACGCGTTCCCTGGCCGCCCCGGCGCCCCGGTGGACGAGCTCGTCGACGCGCCGCCGCTCGTCCGAGACCTGCCGGCGCGGGTCCGGGAGCTCGGCCCGGAGCGCCCGGAGCTCCCGCCGCCGGCGCGAGACGGCCTCGGCGAGCGCCCGGCCAAGGCGCGCTCGGTGCCCGGCGAGGTCCTCGGCGAGCTCGTCGCGCACGGGCGCGACGAGCTGGGCGGCGTGGGTGGGAGTCGCTGCCCGGGCGTCGGCCACCAGGTCCGCCACCGTGACGTCCACCTCGTGCCCGACGGCGGAGACGACCGGAACGGGGCTCGCGGCGATCGCCCGCGCGAGCCCCTCGTCGTTGAACTCCCAAAGGTCCTCCGCCGATCCCCCGCCGCGGGTGACGACCGCGACGTCGACGCCGAAGTCCCACAGCAGGCGCAGCGCCGAGACGACGGTCGCCGCGGCGCCGTCCCCCTGGACCCTGCAGGGCGCGAGGCAGACCTCGATCCCGGGGAAGCGTCCGTGCAGCACTCGCACGAAGTCCTGCAGGGCGGCGCCGGTGGGGCTCGTCGCGACGCCCACGCGCCTCGGCAGGAACGGCAAGGGCCGCTTGCGCTCCTCCGCGAAGAGCCCCTCGGCGGCGAGCCGTCTCTTCAGCTCCTCGAGGGCGAGGGCCCGGGCGCCGGCACCCCGCGGCTCGAGCTCCTGCACGACGAGCTGGTAGCGCCCCCTGGGCGGCCAGATCTCGACCCGCCCCCGCGCGAGCACCTCGATTCCCTCCCGGAGCGGGAAGCGCACGCGCCGCGCCTGCGAGGCCCAGAGCGCCGCGTCGAGCGTGGCGTCCGCGTCCTTGAGGGTGAAGTAGACGTGACCGCTCGCCTGGCGGCGAAGGTTCGCGACCTCGCCGGCGACCCAGACGTCCCGGAACGCCGGCTCGAGCGCCTGGCGGATGCGCGCCGTGAGCTCGGCGACGGTGAGGACGCGCCGCTCCAAGCGGTCGAAGAGCCCGGCGGAGGACTCGGGGGGGCGGGGCACGCCCCACTCATACCGCGGACGCCGTGGCCCGGTCACCGCCCGAGGCGCCGGAGCTGGGCCGGCGCCGCGAGCCAAAGGAGCCTGGCGCGCCCCGGGGCGGGCCGCGTGCCGAGATCGAGCAGGCACGCCCCTCCCTTCTTCAGCTCGACGAACGCGGTGCCCCGTCCTGCGAGCAGCCAGCTCACGAGCCCGCCCAGGTGCGGCTCGTGCCCGACGACCGCGGCGAGGGCGCGGCGGCCGTTTCCGCGCAGCCACCCGAGAAGCGCCTCGGGACGCCGACCGGGCTCGAGGGCGTCGAGCTCCTCGACGACCCGGATGCGGAGGGCGCGGGCGAGCACGTCGGCCGTCTGCCGGGCGCGGACGAGCGGGCTCGTCGCGAGCGCCTGCGGCGGGCCGACGAGCGTCGCGATGCCGCGCGCGGCCTCGCGCATCTTGCGGCGCCCCTCCGGGGTGAGCGGGCGCGAGGCGTCGTCGCGCCCCCTCCTCGCCCAGGCGGCGCGGTCCTCGGCCGGCGCGTGCCTCACCACGAGAAGCTTCATCGCACGCTCCCTGCTCCTCCTGCGCGGCGGGCCCTGCCGCGCGGGTCCCTGAGCGACCCGAGGATCCGGAGGAGCTCGTCCACGTCGCCCTGCGCCGCGAGGCGGAAGGGGGCCTGGGTCCTCCCCGGCCCGACGCGGACGCCCAGGACGGCGGGCCGGCCGAGCGCGAACACGTCCTCGTCGGTCACGTCGTCCCCGAGGTACAGCGCCGTCTCCAGACCCCCGCGCGCGAGCATCGCCCGCACGGCATCGCCCTTCGTGGGGAAGTGGGCCGGCAGCACGTTCACGACCTTCTTGCCGGGCACGAGCCGGGCGCCGGGGAGCGCCCGCACCGCCTCCAGCACCGCCTCCCCCGCCTCTCGCCCCCTCGGGGAAAGTCCGTAGTGTACCGAGAGCGTGGAGCGCTTGTCCTCCACCGACACCCCCGGCACCGGGGCGAGCCGGACGGCAAGCTCCCGCCGCCATCCCGACACCCGCCGGAGGACGGTCCCAGGGACGGGGACCGCGCGGCCGAGCTCGAAGCCGTGGTTCCCGACGAGCATCGGGACCGCATCGCCCACGAAGCGCAGGAGGTCCCGGTAGGCGCGGCCCGAGACCACCGCGGTCGGGTAGCGCTCGGCCGCTCGCTCGAGCAGGCGCCGCGTCTCCGGACGCATCCGCGCCGCCCCGGGGGAGTGGGTGAGGGGCGCGAGGACCCCGTCGTAGTCGAAGGCGAGCAGGATCCGGCCGCGGACGAGCTCCTCGAGGAGGGGGCGGCGGCGCGGCGCCAGGATGTCGTTCCTCACCCGACCGAACGTACAATCTCCCCGCGGGAAGCGCATCCGGGTCGTCGACGAGCGCGTCCCGACCGCGAGGTCGTCGGGCGGTGCCGCTCCGCCGAGGGCTTCGACGTCGCCGCCCCGGATCGGGGGGGGAGGACCCGGATCCCGTCCGGGGTGGACCGCTCGGCAGGGAGCGCGCCGGCCCGGGGCGACTACCGCGGCGCCGGGACGGCCGCCTCGAGGGCCTTCCAGACCACGTCGGCGAGCGCCTCGATGAACTCGGGGCGCGCCCCGACGGCAGCGGCGCGGTGGAACTCGACCGCCCCGCCCTCCTTGGCGGCGGCGGAGGCGAGCATGTCCATGTCGTACAGGGTCTCGAGGTGCTCGGAGACGAAGGCGATGGGGTGGACGACCAGGGCCCGGCCCCGGGCATTCGCCTTCAGCCACTCGACGGTGTCCGGGCCGAGCCACCTCGCCGGCCCGACCCGGCTCTGGTAGGTGAGCTGCCAGGCCTTCACCCCGGCGCGCTCGGCCGTCCCGCGGGCGCTCGCCTCCACCTCCCGCGGGTACGGGTCGCCCTTGCGCACCTGGCTCATGGGGAGGCCGTGGGCGCTGAACACGACGAGGAGCGCGTCGCGGTTCTCCGGCTTCACCTTCGCCATCGCCTCGCGGAGCACCTCGGCCGAGGCCTCGAGGAAGCGCGGGTGATCGGGGTAGCTGCACACCTCGTAGAGGGGCCTCTCTCTCGGCCACAGGCGCCGCATCTCGCGCAGCGAGCTCGTCGTCGTGGCGTTCGCGAACTGCGGGTAGAGCGGCAGCGAGACGGCCCGCTCCGCCCCGGCCGAGAGCGCCGCCTCGACGGCCTCGGCGGTGTTCGGGTGGCCGCAGCGCATGGCGAGGTGGACGGTGAACTCCTCTCCCAAGAGCGCCCCGAGCGCGCGCGCCTGCGCCTCGGTGCCCTCCACGAGCGGGGAGCGCCCGCCGATGAGCTCGTACTTCTCCGCGGACGAGGGCGCGCGCAGCCGGGACACGAGCTTCGCGAAGAGCGGGCGAAGCGGGCCGAGCGGGGCGGAGACGACGAGCGGATCGGAGAAGAGCTCGTAGAGGTACGGCTCGACCTCGTCGAGGCTGCGGGGCCCACCGAGGTTCATGAGGAAGACGGCCGTCTTCACGCGTCCCTCCCTGGCCGCCCGCCGCAGGAGAGCTAGACGGTCCGGGAGAACGTCTGCTGCTTCTCCCCGCTCCGCTTCGGCAGGTAGGCGTCGAACATCATGGCGACGTTGCGAACGAGCAGCTGCCCGACGGGGGTGACACGGAGCAGGGTCCCGTCGAAGGTCACGAGCCCGTCGGCGACGAGCTCGGGCAGGCCGGCCTTCATGGAGGCCTCGATGGCCTCCCGCGCCGCCCGGCCGAATCGCCCCTCCACTTCCGCGAGGTCGAGCCGCAACAGGCACATCACCCGGTTGATGACGAAGCGGCGCATCACGTCGTCGTCGGTGACGCGGATCCCCTTCGCGACCGGGATGGTGCCCGCGGCGACCAGGTCGGCCCAGTCCCGCAGGCGGTGGGCGTTCTGGGCGTAGGCGCCGCCGATGTCGGAGATCGAGGTCATCCCGAACGCCACGGTGTCGTCGGCCGGCCGCACCGTGTAGCCCTGGAAGTTCCGGGTGAGGACGCCGTCGTCCTGCGCGCGGGCGAGCTCGTCGGACTCGAGCGCGAAGTGGTCGAGGCCGATGAGCCGGTAGCCCGCCTGGGTGAAGGTCTCGACGGCCTGCAGGAAGAGCCCGACGCGCTCCGCCGTCTTGGGAAGCGCCGCCTCGGGGAGCAGCCGCTGGTGGGGCTTCGCCCACGGCACCCAGGCGAACCCGAAGACGGCGAGCCGGTCCGGGTGGATTCGGAGGATCTTGTCGAGCGTCCGCCGCCAGGTATCGACGGTCTGGTAGGGCAGGCCGTAGATGAGGTCGAGGTTCACGCCCTTGAAGCCGTTGTCCCGGGCTGCCTGCACCAGGTCCGCGGTCTCCTTCTCGCCCTGGATCCGGCCCACCGTCTCCTGCACCCGGGGGTCGAAGTCCTGGACGCCCATGGAGATCCGGTTGAACCCGAGCGACGCGAGCCGGTCGATCTGCGACCGGGTGGTGATGGCCGGATCGATCTCGATCGCGAGCTCCGCGTCGGGCGCGAACTCGAAGTGGCGGGCGACGATGGCGTGGCAGCGGGCGAGCTGCTTCTCGTCGAGGAAAGTCGGGGTGCCGCCACCCCAGTGGAGCTGGGTCACGGTGCGCCGGTGCGGCAGGCGCGCGGCGACGAGCGCCACCTCCTTCTCCAGGACGTCGAGGTAGTCGTCGGCCCGGCTGTGGTCGTGCGTGGCGATGACGTTGCAGCCGCAGAAGCGGCACATCTCCCGGCAGAACGGGAGGTGCACGTAGATCGAGAGGGGGCCCTTCTGGCCGTCGGCGCGCTCCAGGCACTCCCCGAACTCCCCCGGCCCGAAGGACTCGGTCCACTCGGGGGCGGTGGGGTAGCTCGTGTACCGCGGCCCCGGGCGGTCGTACTTGCGAATGAGCTCCAGGGGGGGAATCGCGGTCACGGTCTTGCAGCTCCCGGGGCCACGAACGCGTGGACCGCCTCCACCACCGCCTTCACGTTCTCCGGCGGGGTGGCCGGCGTGATGCCGTGCCCCAGGTTGAAGATGTAACCCGGCGCCCGCGTCCCCGCCTCGAGGAGCGCCCGGGTCCTCTCGAGGAGCTTCTCCCGGGGCCCGAGGAGCAGGGTGGCGTCGAGGTTGCCCTGGAGGGCGACGCCGGGGGCGCGCGCCCGCGCCTCGGCCATGGGGATTCGCCAGTCGACGGAGAGGACGTCGTACCCGAGGCGGGACATGTGCTCGACGTGGGTGCCCGTCCCGGTGGAGAAGAGGATGGCCGGGACGCCGAGCGGGCGGAGCGCGTCGGCGATCCTGCGCAGGTAGGGGAAGCTGAACTCCTCGAGATCCTCGCGGCCGAGCTCGCCGAGCCAGCTCTCGAAGACCTGGATCGCCTCGGCCCCTGCTTCGACCTGCGCGCGGAGCTGGACGATGGCGGCCTCCGTGAGCTTGTCGAAGAGCGCTCGGGCCGCCGCGGGGTCCGCGTACAGAAGGGTCTTCAGCCGCGTGAACCCCTGGCTCCCGCCCTCCACGGCGTAGCTCGCCACCGTGAAGGGCCCTCCGGCGAAGCCGATGAGCGGGACGCGGCCGCCGAGCGCCCGGCGGATGGCCCGGATCCCGTCCCCCACGTACGGCAGGTCCCGCGCCGGGTCGGGGATGCGCAGCGCGTCCACGTCGGCGCGCGTGCGGACCGGGTTCGAGATGCGAGGCCCGCCGTCTCCCTTGCCCTTCTCGCCCTTCTCGAAGGAGAGGTCGAGCCCCATCGCCGGCAGGTGCACGAGGATGTCGGAGAAGAGGATGGCGGCGTCGAAGCCGAACTCGTCGATGGGTGCGACGGTCACCTGGGCGATGAGCTCGGGCGAGCGGCAGAGCTCGAGGAACCCCACCTTCTGCCGCACGGCGCGATAGCTCGCCTGGTAGCGCCCGGCCTGTCGCATCATCCACACCGGGACCCGGTCCACCGGGAGGCGGCGGCAGGCGCGGAGGAATCGGTGTGCGGGCTCGGCGGCGGCGGCGCTCATCGGGCGGGGTTCATAGCACGGCGCCCCTTCCGGGGCTAGCGCCCGGGGCGCGGGACGGAGCCTAGCGCTCGGCCCCGGGCGCGGCCGCGAGGGCCAGGGCCCGCCGGGCGTCGGCGCCGACCACGCGGACCGTCTTCCGACGGCCCGCCTCGCCCCGCACGAGCGAGACGTCGGAGCGCCTCACGCCGAGGGCGTCCGCCAGGAAGGCGACGAGAGCGGCGTTCGCCTCGCCGTCCACCGGGGGGGCGGCGAGCTGGATCTTGAGCCGACCGCCGTGCTCGGCGACGACCCGCGTACGCGACGCGCGGGGCTGTACGAGCACCTCGAGGAGGAGCGCGCCCGACTCCGCCCTGAGCCACGGCGGCACTAGCGGACGCCCACGAGCGCGATGCGCGCCTTGTCGGCGCGCCGAACCATCTCGTCCTGGTCCATGACGAGCGTGGAGCCGGCCTCGACCGCCAGCACGCGGCATTTTGCCTCGCGCATCGCCTCGACCGTGTCCGGCCCGACGGCCGGGAGGTCGAAGCGCCGGTCCTGCTGCGGCTTCACCGCCTTCACGACCACCGCCCCGCCCTTCGCGAGCTCTCCTCCCCGCCGGATGCAGGCGTCGGTGCCCTCGAGCGCCTCGACGGCGAGGGCCACGCGGTCCTTCACGACCACGGTCTGGCCGAGGTCGAGCCGCCCGATGGCGCGTGCGAGCTCGAGCCCGTAGCGCGCGTCGGCGGCCTCCTCCTCCGAGGGGGCGTGGCGCCCGAGCACGCCCTCCGGCGCCAGCCGATCCTGCAGGAACGGGGTGGGATCGATGACGGGGAGGCCCCGCTCCGCGAGCCCCCGCGCGATGGTCCGCAAGATGTTGTCGTCGCTCTTCACCGCCACCGTCGCCATGACCTTGATCCCCAGGCCGTCGAGCCAGGCGTCGCGGAAGAAGCGCGCCTTGGCGATGGAGCCGAGCATGACGACCTCCGTCGCGCCCCCTGCCTTCAGCACCTCCACGACCTTGCCGAACTGCCCGAGCTTCACCCAGGTGCAGGCGTCGACGAGTCGCTCGAGCGCCGGATCGGTCTGGTTCACGTGGGCGGCGGCGACCACCCGGTGCCCCGCCCGCCGCGCGCTCTCGGCGAAGAGGACCGGGAAGCGCCCGCCGCCGGCGATGAGCCCGATCGTGGCCACGGCCTAGCGGAGCAGGCCCCGCTCCGACGACTCGACGAACTTCACGAAGTGCGCGATCTCGGGGTGCTCGCCCATCTCCGCCTTGAGCTGGGAGACGGCCTCCTGGAGCGGGAGCTTCGCGCGGAACACCACGCGGTAGGCCTCCTTGATTCGCCCGACCTGGTCCTCGGTGTAGCCGGCGCGCTGGAGCCCCACCGCGTTGATCCCCACGACCTCCGCGCGCGCCCCCGAGACCATGAGGTAGGGGGCGACGTCCATGTTCACCCCCGTGAGGCCCCCGACGTAGGCGAGGCGCCCGATGCGCGTGAACTGCTGGACCGCCGAGAGGCCGCCGAAGATGGCGCCCTCCTCGGTGACGACGTGCCCGGCGAGCGCCGCGCAGTTCGCGATGATGCAGCGGTCGCCGAGGTGGACGTCGTGGGCCACGTGGCTCGTCGCCATGAGCAGGCAGCCGGAGCCGACCCGCGTCTCCCCGCCCCCCTGGACGGTGCCGGTGTGGACCGTCGCGAACTCCCGGATCACGTTCTTGTCGCCGACGACGAGGCGGGTGACCTCGCCGCGGTACTTGAGGTCCTGGGGCTCGGTTCCCACCGCGGCGTGCGGGAAGATCCGGTTGCCGGCGCCGATGGTCGTGTCTCCGTCGAGGATGGCGTGGGCTCCGACGACGTTGCGTGGACCCATCTTCACGCGGGGCCCGATGACGGCGTAGGGCCCGATCTCGCAGCTCGGGTCGATCTCGGCGCCGGGGGCGACGACGGCGGTCGGGTGGACGGGCATGGGCTACTCCGCCTTGCTCCGGTCGACGAGCATGGCCATGAACTCCGCCTCGGCGACCACCTCGCCGTCGACGAGTGCGGCGCCCTTCTCCTTCCAGATGGCCCCCTTCTGCTTCACCACCTCGACGCGGAGCTCGATCCGGTCGCCGGGGACGACCGGCTTGCGGAAGCGGGCGTTGTCGATGGCCATGAGGTAGGTGACCTTGTCGCCGGGGTCGTTCGCCATCGAGGCCTTGGCGAGCAGCGCCGCGGCCTGGGCGAGCGCCTCGAGGATGAGGACGCCGGGCATGACCGGGTGGCCGGGAAAGTGGCCGGCGAAGAAAGGCTCGTTCACGGTGACCGACTTGACGGCGACGAGCGTCTTCATCGGCTCGAGCGACACCACCCGGTCGACGAGCAGGAACGGGTAGCGGTGCGGGAGGATCTTCTCGATGGCCGTGACGTCCATCAGGGGCTGCTGGCGCTCGCTCATCTTCCCTCCTTGAGGCTCTGCACTTCCCTCTCGAGCTGCCGCACCTGCTTCACGAGTTCCGGCAGCCTCTTCAGGGCGCCCATCTGGCGCAACCAGGCGGCGTGGGGCCCGGCCGGGTAACCGGTGTAGGTCTCGCCGGCCGGCACGTCGTTGCTCACGCCCGCCTGGGCGCCCAGGCGGGCGCCGTCGCCCACCTCGATGTGGCCCACGAGCCCGACCTGTCCGGCGCAGGCGACCCCCATGCCGAGGCGGGTGCTGCCGCCGATTCCCGTCTGCGCGGCGAGGAGGCTCAGCGGGCCCACCTCCACGTTGTGGGCGATCTGCACGAGATTGTCGATCTTCGCGCCCTTGGCCACGAGGGTGCGCCCGAGCGTGGCGCGGTCGACGCAGGCGTTCGCGCCGATCTCGACGTCGTCCTCGAGGACGGCGATGCCGGCCTGGGGCACCTTGTAGTGCCTCGGCCCCGAGCCGTCCTCCCCCTCCATGTCGAAGGCGAAGCCGAACCCGTCGGCGCCGATCACCGCGCCGGGCTGCAGCATGCAGCGGTCGCCGACGATGCAGCGCTCCCGGACCACGACGTTCGGGTAGAGGATGCAGTCCTCGCCGACGCGACTCCCCTCCCCGAGCACCACCCCGGGGTGGAGGATGGTGCGGGCGCCGACCTCGGCTCCCGGCCCGACGTAGGCGAGCGGCATGACCTGGGCGGAGGGGTGGACCCGAGCGGTCTCGTCGACGACCGCCTGCGGAGCCACCTCGGGCACCGCCTCCCGCGGGGGGTGGAAGAGGGTCGAGATCTTCGCGAACGCGAGGTACGGGTTCGCCGCCCGCAGCACGGCCGGGCCCGGCGGCATCGCCTCCCCGTCGGCGGCGACGACGGCGGAGGCCCGGGTGGCCTCGAGCTCCGCCTTGTACTTCCGGTTCGCGAAGAAGGTGATGTCGCCCGGGCCGGCGGCCTCGAGGGGCATGACCCGCTGGACGGTGACGGCGCCGTCCCCCTCGACGTGGCCGCCAACGCGTGCCGCCAGCTCCGCCAGGGTGAAGGTCAAGGCGCCTCCTACTTGTTGCCGGTCGCCGGCTTCTTCTGAGCGGAGTCCGCCTTCTTCTTGTCCGGCGCCGCCGAGGCCGAGCCGCCGGCCTTGTAGCGCGCGTTGTAGCGGCGGATGAGCTCGTTCGTGAGGTCGGCTTCCCGCGGGGCGACGAGGAGGCCCGCGTTCTTCTCGAAGACGTAGGCGAAGCCCTCGGCGGCGGCGATCTCGCGGATGACGACCTCCATCTTGTCGAAGATGACCCGCATGACCTCGCGCTCGCGCTCGCTGAGCTCCTTCTGCATCTGCACGAAGAGGCCCTGGGTCTCCATGAGCTTGCGGTCGAACTCGGCCTGCTTCTCGCGCTTGGCCTCGTCGGACATCACGACCGCCTGCTTCTCGAGGTCCTCCTTCATCTTCTTCAGCTCGTTCTGCTTCTCGTCGAGCACCTTCTGCTTCTGGTCGAACTCCTTCTTCAGGGAGGCCTTCGCGGCCTTGCCCTCCTCCACCTCCTCGACGGCCTGCTGGAGGACCACGTAGCCAATCTTGCCCTGGGCCTGCGCGACCTTCGGGGCGAGGACGGCGAGGGAGAGGGCGGCGGGGATCAGGATCTTGCGCATGTTCTTTCCTTCCTTCGGGCTCAGAAGAAACTGCCGATCGTGAACTGGAAATCCACGGGGTTGTCGATGTAGGCGCCGGTCGTCGGGTCCTTGCGCCGGTTGAGCGGGAAGCCCCACTCGAACCGCAGCGGCCCGAGCGGGCTGAACCAGCGGAACCCGAAGCCGACCGCCTTGTAGAGCGACTGTGGCACGGAGGGGTCGGTGTAGCTCCCGGGGGCGAAGGCGTTGCCGGCGTCGAAGAAGACGAGGGCGCGGATGCCCATCTTCTCGAGGATCGGGTACTCGAGCTCGAAGTTCAGCACGAGCTCCTTGTTGCCGCCGATCTGCAGCTGGCGCAGCGCGGCGTCCGCGTTCGCGGTCTGGCCCACGAGCACGGTGGGCCCGAGCGAGTATAGGCGGTAGCCGCGGACGGTGTTCACGCCGCCCACGTAGTAGAGCTCGGAGACCGGGACGGGGTGGTCGGCGTTCCAGCCGCGGATCACCCCCGCGAGTAGCCGGAACCGGAAGGTGAGGTTCGACCAGACGGGCTGGTAGAGCCGGAACTCGAACGTCTCCCGGTAGAAGAGGTTCACGTTCTGTCCGAACACGCCCGGCGAGAGGAAGGGCGGCGCGACGTCCGCGGAGATCATCGCGAAGAAGCCCTTGTTCGGGTAGAGGCGGTTGTCGCGGCGATCCCACTGTAGCGCGAGCCGGACGGAGCTCGTGGTGCCCGAGATGAAGCGGTTGTAGAGGAGCAGGTTGGAGAGCGCCGACGTGACGTTGATGCCCTCGTACAGGTACGTCGCGAACAGCCGCAGGTCCTCGAACTTCCCCATGAACGGGAGGGCCGAGCCGAGACCGGAGAGCTCGTAGCCCCAGGTCACCGAGCCACCCACGGCGCGGCGGGTGAAGTTCGTGTACAGGTACTCGTTCGCGTAGAGATCGAACGCGAAGGTCCACTTCGTGTCGAAGAAGTACGGCTCGATGAACTGGATCTGGCCGAGCTGGCGGAGCGAGGACCACTGCACCTGCAGCGAGAGGGTCTGGCCCCAGCCGAAGAGGTTGTTCTGGCTGATCTGCCCCGTGAGGATGAAGTTCTCGTAGGAGGAGAACCCGGCCCCGACCTGGAAGGTGCCGGTCGCCTTCTCCTTGATCTCGACCTCGGCGACGACCTTGTCCTCCGCGCTCCCCTTCTTGGTGGTGATCTCGACGGTCTCGAAGTAGCCGAGCGCCGTGATCCGGTCCTTCGAGAGCTTGAGGAGCGTCGCGTTGTAGAGGTCTCCTTCGTAGACGCGCATCTCCCGGCGGATGACCTTGTCCCGCGTCTTCGTGTTCCCCTTGATCTCGATGCGCTCGAAGTACACCTTCTGGCCGGTCTGCACCTCGAAGACGAGGTCGAGGGTCTTCGTCTTGGGGTCGAGGTTCGTGTTGGGGTTGACGTTCACGTACGCGTAGCCGAGGTCCTTGTAGAAGTCGCCGACGGCGAAGAGGTCGTGTGCCACCTTGGAGCGCTGGAAGAGCTGTCCCGGCGACGACTCGACGAGCGGGTAGAGGAAGGGCTTCATCCCGAGCAGCTCGCCCGAGAAGTCGATCTTCCCGATCATGTAGGGCTCCCCCTCCTCCACCGGGATGCTGATGAAGAGGAAGGCGCGGTCCGGGCTGAGCGCGACGTAGGGCTTGCCCACCTTGACGTTCACGTAGCCCTTCTCCAGGTAGACCGCCTGGATGGCCTGCAGGTCCCGCTGGAACGACTCCTCCTTGTAGGTGCCCCCGGACGTCAGGAAGGAGAGGAAGCTGCCCTCCTGCGTCTGCAGGTAGGGCATGATCTCGTCCTTCGGGATGTGCTCGTTGCCGATGAAGTTGATGCGGCGGACCTGGACCTTCGCCCGCTCGTTGATGACGAAGACGACGACCACCTGGTTGTCGGGCTTGTCCTCGAGCTTCCAGGTGACGTCGGCGAGGTAGAAGCCCTTCTCGACGTACTTCTCCTGGATCTTCTTCACCGTCTTCTTGGCGGCGGTCGCGTCGAAGATGGCGTACCGCTTCACCTCCACGAGGTCCTTCAGGTCGTCGGTGGCGATCTCGTCGTTGCCCTGGATGCGGACGTCCGCGACCGACGGCTTCTCGACCACCTTCACCACGAGGACGAGCTTGTCGGGCGGGCCCTTCTCCTCGATGCTGACGTCCGAGAAGTAGCCGAGCTTCATCACCGCCCGGACGTCCTGCTGGATGCGCTTGGCGTCGAGGGGCTGGCCCACCTTCGTGGCGAGCGCCGTCTTGATGGCGTCCGTCTCGACGCGGCGGTTGCCCTCCACCTCGATGGCCGAGATGGTGCCATCCTCCTCTGCGCGCGGGCTCCCCCCGGCGAGAAGGCACACCGCTGCCGCGATGGCGAGGAGGCTCCTCACGAAGCCGCGGAATCTAGTGCATGGTCGCGCAAAGCTCAAAGCCAAAAGGGAATGTTCCCGCTGCCCTAGACGAGCCGGCCGGCGACGAGCCGGACCCGACGGGGGAGCGAGACGGCCAGCTGCTCGTTGTGGGTCACGACGACCGCGGTGATGCCGAGCGACCGGTTCAGGTCGTGGAGGAGGGCGTGGATGCCGTCCGCCGTCTGCGGGTCGAGGTTTCCGGTCGGCTCGTCGGCGAGGAGCAGGCGCGGCTCGAGCACCAGCGCGCGCGCCAGCGCCACCCTCTGCTGCTCGCCGCCGGAGAGCTCCCCGGGGCGGTGCTCCATCCGGTCGGCGAGCCCGACGCGCTCGAGGCTCCCTGCCGCGAGCGCCCGCGCCTCGGCCCGCTGCCGCCGGCCCACGAGCGCCGGCATCATGACGTTCTCGAGCGCGCTGAACTCCGGGAGCAGGTGGTGGCTCTGGAAGACGAATCCGACGGTCTCGTTCCGGAAGCGGGCGAGGTCCTCCTCGTCGAGCGACGCGAGGTCCCTCGACTCGAAGAGCACCCGGCCGCCGGTCGGCTCGTCGAGGGTGCCCACGAGGTGCAAGAACGTGCTCTTGCCGGCGCCGGAGGGCCCGGTGAGGGCGACGAGGTCGCCCTCGGCGATGTCGAGGCTCACGCCGCGCAGCACCTCGAGCGGGCGGCCGCCGAGGAGGTAGGTCTTCGTGAGCGCCTCGATGCGCAGCAGTGGCGCGTCCATCACTCGCTCCTGAGGCCGTCGACGGGCCTGAGCCGCGACGCCTTCGTCGCCGGGTAGATCGTGGCGAGGTAGGACAGCGCCAGCGCGGCGAGCGCCACGAGCGCGAACTGGGCGGGTTCGATGAGCACCGGCAGGTTGCTGATGTAGTAGACCTCCGGGTCGAGCGGGATGCCCACCTTGTCGATGAGCAGGCAGGTGCCGAGTCCGAGGAGGAGGCCGAAGGCCGTGCCCACCGCGCCGATGACGATCCCCTCGGCGACGAAGATCTTCATGATGCTGGGGAGCCCGGCGCCCATGGACTTGAGAACGGCGATCTCGCGGGTCTTCTCGAGCACGAGCATGACGAGCGTGGCGACGATGATGAAGCTCGCGACGAGCACGATGAAGCCCAGGATGACCGCCATCACGATCTTCTCCATCGCGAGCGCGGAGAAGAGGTTGCGGTTCATCTCCCCCCAGTCCTTCGTGCGGTAAGGGTAGCCGTCGAGCGCCCCGAGGACGCGGCGCATGATCGGCCGGGCCGCGTCCACGTCCGCGACCTTGAGCTCGAGGCCGGTGACCGAGTCCCCGGTGCCGAAGAAACGCTGGGCCTCGGCCAGGTCCAGGTAGGCGAACTTGGCGTCGTACTCGTACATGCCGCTGTAGAAGATGCCCGCCACCCGGAACGGCCGGCTCTTCGGCTGGGGCCCGGCGGGCCCGATGTCGCCGAACGGGGAGACGACGTTCACGGCGTCTCCCACCCCGACGCGGAGGCTCCGCGCGAGCTCCCGACCGACGACGATGCCGGGGAGCTTCTCCCTCGGGCGCTCCGGCCCGGGTTCGGCCGCGCCCCCCTTCGGGGGCGGCGGGGAGGCCGTCGCGACGTCCTCGCGCCCTCCGATCGCCTCGCGCAGCGACTTCGCCTGGGCCCGGCGAGACTCCGGGATGTCGCTGGGCCGGGAGAGCCACTCCAGCTTCCCCTCCTCCATGTCCCGGGAGAGGTCGGTCACGCCCCCGACGGTGGCGGGGTCGATGCCCTTCAGGACGGAGCCCGTCAGGTTGTTGCCCGCCGACAGCATGACCTCGTTGTAGAGGAACGGCGTCGCCGCAGCGACGCCCGGCACGGTTCGCACGCGGTCCATCACCTGCTTCCACTCGGCGAAGTCGTTCTGCCCGTACTTGAGCACCACGCCGTGGGCGTGCGCCCCGAGGATCTTCTTCTTCAGGTCCGCCTCGAAGCCGCTCATGACGGAGAGCACGACCGTGAGCGCCCAGACGCCCGTCGCCACGCCCCCGATGGAGATGAGGGTCATGAGCATGGTGGCCGGCAGCCGCGGCCGCTCGTGGGGCTCGCCCCGGCGCGCCGCGCGCCGCTCCGCCGCGTCCCGCCACAGGGACCAAGCCACGCCGGCGAGCAGCCCCGGCACGACCCCGGTCACGACGATGAGGAACAGCCCGACGAGCATGCGAGGGGAGAGCCGGATGTGGCTGCGGGCGATGTAGAGCTCGTAGCCGAACGACGGGTCGAGGCGCCCGGAACCCGTGAAGAGGTAGCTGAGCGTCGAGCCGAGGAAGGCGAGCGCTCCGCTCGCCACCCCCACGAGCACGAGGCCCACGACGAGCACCACCCGTCCCTGGCTCTCCCAGGCGTGGAGCGGCAGCGGCAGTCCCCGCAGCCGCGGCAGGAGCAGCACGACCGGGCCGAGCGAGAGCGCGAGAAGGACGAGCGCGGCGGCGAGGATCTCGTAGAAGGCGAGCCGGCGGCCGACCGCGGCGGCCGCGCCTCCGCCCGCGATGGCCCAGAGGGCGGCGCCGCCGAGCGAGAGCGCCGTCGCGGTCCCGGCGGGCAGGCCGAAGCGGTCGCCGAGGATCACGTGCAGGACCGCCGCCACCACCGGCGCGAGGACCACGCCGGTCGCGCCGAGGGCGAACGAGCCGGCCGCGAAGACGGGCGCGACCGGACGCGGGGCCGCGGACATGGGGTTCGTGGTCGTCTGGTCCATCGCTCCCTCCCGCCAACCGCCGGGAGGCTCGTCTCATTCGCGCGGCTTGAGCAGGGGGAAGAGGATCACGTCCCGTATCGACGGCGAGTCGGTGAGGACCATGGCGAGCCGGTCGATGCCGATGCCCTCGCCGGCGGTCGGCGGCATGCCGTGCTCGAGCGCCCGGACGAAGTCCTCGTCGTAGGGCATCGCCTCCTCGTCCCCCGCCGCGCGAGCCCGGATCTGGGCCTCGAAGCGCCCGCGCTGGTCGAGGGGGTCGTTCAGCTCGCTGAAGGCGTTCGCGAGCTCCATGCCGGCGACGAACAGCTCGAACCGGTCGACGAGGCGCGGGTCGGCGTCGCGCCGGCGCGAGAGCGGGCTCGTCTCGATGGGCCAGTCCACCACGAAGGCGGGGCGGTCTCTCGGCAGATCGTGCTCGCAGAAGACCTCGAAGGCGAGGGCCACCGCCTCGCCCGGGGTGGCCTTGGCGGCGCGCTCGAGCTTCCAGGCGTCCTCGGAGTCCCCCTCGCGCGTGGCGGCGCGGGCGAGCGCCTCCTTCAGCCCGCGGCCCGAGAGGGCGTCCTCGGGCGTGAGCCCGAGCGCCCGGGCGCCCATCTCGACGAGCGAGAAGCGGGGATACGGCGGCGTGAAGTCGATCTCCTGCCCCTGGAAGGTCACCCGAGGCGAACCCTGCACCTCGATCGCGAGCGTGTGGAAGAGCTGCTCGGTGAGGCGCATCAGGTCCTCGTGGGTGGCGAAGGCCTGGTAGAACTCGATGGTCGTGAACTCCGGGTTGTGGCGCCGGTCGATGCCCTCGTTGCGCCAGATGCGCCCGATCTCGTAGACGCGCTCCAGCCCGCCGACGACGAGCCGCTTCAGGTGGAGCTCGGTGGCGATGCGGAGCTTCAGGTCCAGGCCGAGCGCGTTGTGGTGGGTCTCGAAGGGGCGCGCCGCCGCGCCGCCCGCCTCCTCCGGCTTGTGGAGCGTGGGCGTCTCCACCTCCAGGAACCCGCGCGCGTCCAGGAACCGCCGGATCGTGGAGACGATCCGCGCCCGCTTCTCGAAGGTCTCCTTGACGCCCGGGGTGGAGACGAGGTCCAGGTAGCGCTGGCGGTACCGCTGCTCGACGTCGGCGAGCCCGTGCCACTTCTCGGGCAGCGGGCGGATCGCCTTCGTGAGGATGGTGAAGGCGGTCGCCTCGACGGTGAGCTCGCCCGTCTTCGTGCGGGTCGCCGGCCCCTCCGCCGCGGCGATGTCCCCGACGTCGAGGCGCTTGAAGATCTCGAAGCCGCGCTCCCCGACCTTGTCCCGCTTCACCCAGACCTGGATCTCCCCGGAGCGGTCCCGGAGCTTCAGGAACGCCGCCTTCCCGAAGCTGCGCACGGCGACCACGCGCCCGGCGAGCGACCAGGGGCCCGGCGCCTTCGCGATCTCGTCGGCCGGGGCGTCCCCGTACCGGTCCTGCACCTCTCGCGCGAGGTGCGCCTGCTCCCGGCCGTTCCCGAAGGGGTTCACCCCGAGGGCGCGCAGCTCCTCCGCCTTGCGCAGGCGCTGCGCGACGATCTCGCGTTCGGTCGCTCCGAGCTCCTCGGCCATGGCTGTCCCGATCCCTCCCCGGCGTGGGCGGCCGCAGGCTAGTCGGGCACGCCGCCCGGGTCAACGCGGCGGACCGCGTCCCCCTCCCCCGGAGCGCGCCCCGCGGGGTAGAATCGCGCTTCTCGCGAGTCCCGGGAAGGGTCCATGGCCACCATCGAGAAGCGGTACAACCGCGACATCGTCGCCCTCGACGCGAAGACGCCCGTGGAGGAGGCCGCCAAGGTCATGGCGGACCGCCGCATCGGGTCGGTGGGCGTTCGCCTCGAGGGGCGCATCGTCGGCATCGTCACCGAGCGCGACATCGTCTACCGCGCGCTCGCGACCGGCCACTTCTCGCAGATCACCGTCGGCGAGGCGATGCGCAGCGACCTGCCGGCCGTGTCGCCCCAGGCCGAGGAGCGCGAGTGCGCGGAGGTCATGCGGCGCAACTTCACCCGGCACCTCCTCGTGAAGGAGGCCGGCGAGGTGCGCGGGGTGGTCTCGATGCTCGACGTCCTGCAGCTCATGGTCGACGAGAAGGACTGGCTCATCCACCAGCTCCAGCAGTACATGAAGGGCGGCCGCGGCATCGCCTGGTAGGCGGCGCACGCGGGCGCGACTAGCGCGCGCCGAAGACGCGGGAGTCGATCCCGGGGAACAGGTTGTCGCGCGACTCGAGCGCCGCGAGCCAGGCCTCGTCGACGCGCCCTGCCCGCACCTCGTCGGCGAGCCGGGCAGACCGCAGCGCGTGGTCGCGGGTGCGCCGGATGGCGTAGTCGACCGCCGTGCCCGTCCGCAAGATGAAGGCCCAGTCGGAGGCCTGCGCGAGCAGGAGCTCGCGGGCCGCCTGATCGAGCGCGCGCCTCTCGAGGCCGCTCGCGTCCGGGCGATCGCGGGCGACCGCCTCCAGGCGCGCCGCCGCGCGGTGGAGGTGGCGGTAGACCCAGTCGTTCGAGCCGTCGAGCCAGGTCCCGGCGTAGCCGCCCGCGCCCCAGGACGACGCGGCCGGGGTCGCCACCTGCTGCTCCGGGTTCTCCCGGAGGTAGTCGCCGGGCGTGGCGAGGCGGAACCCCTGCCGGTCGCGAGCCGACGCCCGCAGGAGGAACTCGAGGAACTCCGTGCCCTCGTACCACCAGTGACCGAAGAGCTCCGCGTCGAAGGGCGCGACGACGACCGGCGGCGTCCCGCCGGTGCGCGACGCGAGGTCCTCGAGCTGCCGTCGCCGGGCGGCGACGAAGTCCTCGGCGTGAGCGCGGGCGCGCTGCCGGGCGCGCCGGGGATCGTAGAGCGCGCCGCCCCTCGCCCCGCCGGCGCGCCAGTACTTGATCCCCACGTTTCGGCGCGTCCCGAGAGGCCGCTCGAAGGCGCGGACGTGCTCCGCGTCGAGGTCCCAGCCGATGTCCCGGTAGAAGTCGCGGTACCAGGGGTCCGAGGGATACCCGCTCTCGGGGTCGGAGATCGCCCGCGACGCCCCGGGATCCCGGCCGAACGCGGCCGGCCCTGCGGGCGTGTAGACCGGCGCGTACACTCCGCAGCGGGGCCGGGGGACCGCGTCGACGAGGCCGTGGGCGTCGACGAAGAAGTAGCGCAGCCCCTGCGCGGCGAGGATGCCCTCCAGGCCCGGGCGGTACCCGCACTCGGGGAGCCACATGCCCGCGGGGGCCCGCCCGAAGTGGCGCCGGTGCTCGGCCACGGCCACCGCGACCTGGGCGCGCAGGGAGGCCGGGTCGCCCGCGAGGAGCGGGAGGAAGGCGTGCGTGGCGGCGGACGTGGCGATCTCGACGTGGCCCGCCTCCTCGAGACGGCCGAAGGCTCCGACGAGGTCTCCGCGGTAGCGGTCCTCAAGCAGGGCCGCGAGCGAACCGAGCTCGTCCCGGTAGCGGAGCGCGAGGGCGTGGAGCCCCGTCGCGCGCCGTGTGCGGCGCACCTCCGCGTCGGCGAGTGCGCGGAGCCGCGCGAGGTGCTTCGCGTACCGCCGCTTGAGCAGCGGGTCCGCGAGCATCGCGAGCAGCGTCGGCGAAAGGCTGAGGGAGAGCCGGTACGGGACCCGCTCCCCGGCGAGGCGGTCGAGCACGGCGAGGAGGGGGAGGTAGCTCCAGGTGACGGCCTCGGAGAGCCACTCCTCCTCGGGCGTCCCGGCGCGCTCGGGGTGGCGCACGAACGGGAGGTGCGCGTGGAGGTGGAGCACCAGGTAGCGAGGGGCCTGCGGCACCCTCTCGCGATCCCCGCCTCGCGACACGGGCACGGCCGCTCCGGGACGGGAGGGACGGCTGCGACTCGACCCGTCGGAGAGGCGGGCGAGCTCCTCGCGCGCCTCGACGTGGAAGGGCGCTCCGCGGCGCACCTCCAGGGGGCAGTCCCCGAGCGGGCGGTCCCACGGGACCGCCGCGAAGGCGTCGTCGACGACCGGCGACGGGCCGAGGGGAGGGAGCGCCGCCTCGTTGGACGGGGCGCCGAGCGCCCGGGGCTCGCCGCCCGACGCCAACCGGAGCTCCGCGCGGTAGACCCGCCCGGGCTCGAGGTCGTGCACGTAGTGACTGCGCGCCTCGAGAGCGATGTCCATCACGCGGCAGCGCCGAAAGCTCCCATCGTCGTCTCGGACCGACACGACGAGTTGCGCCCTCGGGCGTGAGGACCCGGCCCCGGCGGCCTCGAGCGGCTCCCTCCCGTCCCAGTAGAGGAACAGCGTCCTCGGGTCGCGCGCGAGCGCGACGAAGGCATCCTCGCCGTAGCTCGCCGGGAGGTCCCCGAGCCCCTCGGGGTCCGGGCCGCGCCGCGCGGGAGCGACGCCACCGCGCTCGGGCTCGTCGGCCTCGGACATGGGGTGCGGTGCGCCCCGGACGGCCTCCTCCCCGCGCACCCGCGCGACGAAGTGCCCCTCGGGGTCGAGTCGCGCAGGCGCGCGCGGCGCAGCCTTCGGCGCCGCGGGCCGGGGGCTTCTCCGCCGCCGGGGCCGCCCTCCCCTGCCCCCTGCCCCGGGGCGGGACCGGCGCGCCGGCCTCGCCTTCCGATCGCGCATCGCACCGACGTTCAAATCAGGCCGCACTCCGGGGCGTCAAGCGGATTCCGGGGCCGGAATGGGGCGAACAGGCCCCGGGGTGGGATAATATGTCCCTCCCCTGCGGGGTGTCATGGATCCGACCCCTCTGCTAGCGTGGGCCACTCGTGGAGTGAAATGAGCACCGAGGAGCGACCTCCCGGGAGCACCACCGCGCCGTGCCCGCTCTGCGGGCTCCCTCACGGTGCGCTCGCGCCCTGCGGGCCCTCCCGGCCCCGCTCGGAGAGCGGGGCGACCGTCTCCCTGAAGGCGCTCTCGCACACCCCCACCGGCGAGTCCCTCTACAAAGCGGTCGACCCCCTCGTCGGGACGACGGTGGGGAGCTTCCGGATCGTGCGGGCGTTGGGCAGGGGCGGGATGGGGACCGTCTACCTCGCCGAGCACCCCGTCATCGGCAGCAAGGTGGCGATCAAGTTCCTGCACGAGTCCATGGCCGCCAACGCGGACCTCGTCGGCCGCTTCTACGACGAGGCCCGGGCCGTCAACCTCATCGGGCACGAGAACATCGTCGGCATCTTCGACCTCGCGCTGCTGCCGCCGAACCGCTACTACATCGTGATGGAGTACCTGGAGGGCCTGACGCTCTCCTCGATGCTCCGCTCCGGCCCCGTCGCGCCCGCCGCAGCCCTCGACATCCTCGTGCAGCTCTGCGACGCGCTTCACTGTGCGCACGAGCGCGGCGTCGTCCACCGCGACCTCAAGCCCGACAACGTCTTCGTGCTGCGCCGGCGGGGGCGCGAGCACTTCGTGAAGCTCGTGGACTTCGGCATCGCCAAGCTCCGGGATGCCCCGGCGGGGTCCCACACCGCCGCCGGCATGATCGTCGGCACGCCCGAGTACATGGCGCCGGAGCAGTGCGACAACCGCACCATCGACGCTCGCACCGACGTCTACGCGCTCGGGGTGATGGCCTACCAGCTCGCGACCGGACGCCTTCCCTTCACCGGGACGAGCATCGCCCAGCTCCTCCTCGCGCACCTGAAGGAGCCGCCCCCGTCGCCTCGCGGGGTGAACCCCGCCGTCTCGGCCGGGCTCGAGGCGGCCATCCTCCGCGCCCTGGCGAAGCGCCCAGAGGATCGCTTCCCGGACATGGCGGCCTTCGGCCGCGCCCTCTTCGCCGAGCAGGAGGCGCTCGCCCGACCCGCCGTGGCCACGCCCCCTCCTTCCGCGCCCCCCGCGGCCGCGACGCCGGCCGTGCCGGCGACGCCCGCGCCGTCTCCTTCGCCGGGCCCGCGGCTCGAGGTGCGCCTGCCCGGCGAGGCGGCCCCGCGCCTCCTCGACGCCACCGAGCTGACCCGGGGCGGCGTGTACCTTCGCGCCGACCCGCCGCTTCCCGTCCCCATGGCGAAAGCCAAGGTATCGATCCCGCTCGAGGGCGGCGGAAAGGTCGAGGTCGACGCCGACGTGGTGCGGGTCGTCACCTCCGCGGAGGCACCCGCCTGGAAGATGCCGCCCGGCTTCGCGCTGCAGTTCCACGCGACGTCGACGCAGGCGCGGGCGGCGCTCGACCGGCTCGCCGGGGCACAGCGCCCGGTCGCCGCGGGCGCGCCGCCGGACGACGCTGCCGCCGCCACGCTGCTCGAGGACCTGCAGGCCCGGGCGGGCGCGAGCCACTACGAGTTCCTGGGCCTCCCCCCGGACGCGGAGCTGAAGGACGTGCAGAGCCGGGCGCGCTCGCTCCGGGTGGAGCTCGAGCGCCTGAGCGGGAGGAAGCTCTCCCCGCGCCACGCCGCCATGGTCGCCCCGCTGCTCGCGCGAGTCGCCAAGGCCGCCGACGTCGTGGGCGTCCCCAGCGAGCGGCTCTCCTACGACGCGCGGCACGGGAACCACAAGGGCGTTGCGCGCTGCATCGCCGCCGGTCTCGCGGACGCGATCGTGAACCAGCGCCGGTCCGAGTTCTTGCGGGAGCGCCCCGACGCGGCGTCCCGGGCGCAGCAGTGCCTCTCGCGCGCCCGGGTGGCTCGTGCGATGGGGAACAACGGGTTCGCGCTCGCCCAGTACGAGGAGGCGCTCGCCGCCGACCCGCTGAACCTCGAGCTCCACCGGGACTACTGGCAGCTGCGCCGGGACCGGGAGGGCGTCGCGCGGTGACGAGCTACCTCCTCTCCTGGCTGCGCGCGAAGTTCGCCGCCTCCGACGAGGACTCGTTCCGCCGGCTCCACCCCCACGACTGGCTCGTGTGGGAGGCCGGCCCCTGGCACCCGCCGGAGCGGACCGGGCGCACGCTCCTCGGGCCGGCCACGGTGCCGCCGCCCAAGGGAGCCGGGGAGTCGCTCGCCATCGCTCTGCGCCCGAACCCCCGGCGGCCGTACCTGACGCTCGGGCGGGGCCCCGAGAACGACGTGGTGGTGGACGACGCCACCCTCTCGCGCGTCCACCTCGTGCTCATGCGGCAGGAGGTGGGGGGCTGGACCGTGCGGGACGCCGGCTCCTCGAATGGGACCCGCCTCGAGGGACGGGCGATCGCCGCCGGACGGCCGGAGCCGCTCCCGAGCCGCGCGCGGCTCGAGGCGGGCTCGGTGCACCTCACCTTCCTCGATTCCGGGGCGCTTCTCGCACGGCTGAAGGGCTAGGGCGCCCCTGCGGCCCGCGCCGCCGGGCGCGGGTTCGTGGGAGAATGCGCGCCCATGCAACTCTCCGGAGCCACCGCCCTCGTCACCGGGGCCACCGCCGGAATCGGCGAGGCCACCGCCCTGCGCTTCGCCCGGGACGGCGCCCGTCTCGTCATCGCCGGCCGCCGCGGCGATCGGCTGGATGCGCTCGCCCGCCGGGCCGGGGTCCCCTGCCATCCGCTCGTGCTCGACGTGCAGGACCGGTCGGCGGTCGAGCGCGCCCTGGCGTCGCTCCCGGCCGAGTTCGCCGCGGTGGACGTGCTCGTGAACAGCGCCGGCCTCGCCCTCGGGCTCGAACCGGCGCACCGCGCGAGCCTGGACGAGTGGGACCAGATGATCGCCACGAACGCCCGCGGGCTCGCGACCGTGACCCGCAGCCTCCTGCCGGGCATGGTCGAGCGGGGCCGCGGCCACGTGGTCAACGTGGGCTCGGTGGCCGGCAGCTACCCCTACCCGGGGGGCAACGTCTACGGCGCGACCAAGGCCTTCGTGCACCAGTTCTCGCTCAACCTGCGCGCGGACCTGGTCGGGACCGGGGTCCGGGTGACCTCCGTCGAGCCGGGCATGACCGACACCGAGTTCTCGCTCGTGCGCCTGAAGGATCGCGAGAAGGCGAAGGCGGTGTACCAGGGGATGACCCCCCTCGCGGCCGCCGACATCGCCGACGCCATCCACTGGGCGGTGACCCGCCCGCCCCACGTGAACGTCAACGTGGTGGAGCTCATGCCCGAGGCGCAGGCCTTCTCGCCGTTCGCCGTGAAGCGGCGCTCCTGAGCCGCCCGCGCCCCAGCGGCCGCGGCACGCCGCGCCCGGCCCCGCTACACTCCGGTCCGACCCGTCACCAACGGAGGACCCCCATGAAGAGGCTCGTTCTCGCCACCCTGGCCCTGCCGATGCTCGCCGCCGCGGCCGGACCCAAGAGCCCGCCGGCGAGGACGGAGGTCACCTGGCTCGGCCACGCCGCGTTCCTGGTGAAGACGCCGCAGGGCGCGGTGCTCGCCGTCGATCCCTGGCTCTCGAACCCGGCGAACCCCGACAAGGAGTCGCTCCAGAAGATCGACCGCGTGGACTACATCCTCGTCTCCCACGGCCACTTCGACCACGTCGGAGAGGCCATCGCCCTCGCCAAGAAGACCGGAGCGAAGCTCGTCGCGACCTTCGACCTCATGCAGGCGCTCGTCTCCGCAGGCTACCCGAAGGAGCAGGCCACCATGGCGACCGCGGGCAACGTCGGCGGCACGATCGCGCTCACGCCCGACCTGTCGGTGACCTTCGTGCCGGCCGTGCACAGCTCCACGTTCAAGAAGGACGACGCCTCGCCCGTGGAGCCGGCGGGTTCGCCCACCGGCCTCGTCATCCAGGTCCGCGGCGGGCCGACGCTCTACCACACGGGGGACACCGCGGCGACGTCGGACATGCGGCTCATCGGCTACGAGTACAAGGTGGACGTGATGCTCGCCTGCATCGGCGGCCACTTCACGATGGACCCGTCCGGGGCGGCGATCGCCGCGTCCCTCGTCCGGCCGAAGGTCATCGTTCCCATGCACTACGGGACCTTCCCGCTGCTCACCGGAACGCCCGCCGAGCTCGACGCCGAGCTCAAGAGGCGCTCCCCGAAGACCAAGATGATCGCGATGAAACCCGGGGAGACGCGATCGTTCTAGGCGGGGCCGGGGCGCCGTCCGCGGTATCATCGTCGCGGTGGACGGCGCCCGAACCTCTCGCGCCCTTCCGGGCGGTCCGGCCCCTCGCGCGTGGGCTGCGGTGCCGCCGGGAGGCGGGCGGCCGTGAGCGGGAACCCGCTGCTCCCCGGCGTCGAACCCGCGCCCTTCGCACAGGAGGACGCGCCCCAAAGGCTCGCGCGCCTCGCACGGCGCGTCGGTCCCCGGAAGGCCGAGGAGGCGGCGGTGCTCTGCCGCTGCGCGCCGGACCCCGACCTCGCGCTGGCGGGTGTGGAGCGGTACCTCGACGGGGCGGAGCTCCCGACCGAGCCCGACCTCCTCCAGGCCCTCGTGCTCCTGTGCGGCAGCTCCCGGCTCGCCCAGAAGGCCCTCGGTCGCGAGCCGGCGATGCTGCGCCGCACGGCCCGGTCGCCCTGGGCGCGGCGGATGCGGCCCGAGAGAGACTCCCTGCGGGTCCTGTCTCGCGCCGCCCGGCGCCTCTCGCCGGACGACGTCGCCGGCCTCCACCGCCTGCTGCGCCGCTTCGCGTCCCGCGAGATGCTGCGGATCGCGCTGCGCGACCTCCGCAGGGCGCGGGTGAGCGAGGTGACGCGGGAGCTCTCGTCGCTCGCGACCGCGTGCCTGGACGTCGCGATCCGCTTTCACGAACGGCGACTGCGCGCGAAGCACGGAGCCCCCGAGGGCATGGCGGAGCGCGAGAGCGGGGCCGGCTTCTGCGCGCTTGCGATGGGCAAGCTCGGGGCGCGGGAGCTCAACTTCTCGTCGGACATCGACCTCATCTACGTCTACGGGAGGGACGGGACCACCACCGGCGAGCAGCCCCTCACCCACTTCGCCTACTACGCGAAGCTCGCAGAGCTCGTGACCGAGAGCATCTCGAAGCTCACGGAGGATGGCACCGTGTTCCGGGTCGACCTCAACCTGCGCCCGGACGGGCGCAGCGGCCCCATCGTGAACAGCGTCCACGCGGCCGAGCTCTACTACCAGTCGTTCGGGCGCTCCTGGGAGCGCAACGCCCTCGTCAAGGCCCGGCCGAGCGCCGGCGACCTGGCCGTCGGAGAGGAGCTCCTCGGCCAGCTCGAGCCCTTCATCTGGCGCCGCTCGGTGGACCTGGACGTCATCCAGGAGATCCAGGCGATGAAGGCACGCATCGATGCCCGCGCGGGCGCCGAGGGCAAGGACGATCTCAAGCTCGGCAAGGGGGGCATCCGCGAGGCGGAGTTCTTCGTGACGGCCCTGCAGGTGCTCCACGGGGGCAAGCTCAAGGACCCCGGCATCCGCGAGCGCGCCGTGCTCCCGGCGCTCGACCGGCTTCTCTTCGCCGGGATCGTCGCCGCCCGGGACCGCGACGCGCTCGCCGACGCCTACCTCTTCCTCCGGCGCGCCGAGCACCGCGTGCAGATGGTCGACGGCCGCCAGACCCACCGGCTCCCTCCGCCTGCGGAGCGGTCGGGGCTGGCCCGCGCCATGGGCTACTCGGAGATCGGCCGCTTCGAGGCCGCGCTCGCGGAGCACCGGGAGCGCGTGGCCCGGCTCTTCGGAGGGCTGCTCGGCACGAGCTCCGGGGCGCCCGTCCTCGACCCCGAGCTCGCGCTGCTCGCCGACCAGCAGGTCGAGACGGACCGACGGCGCGAGATCGCGTCCCGGCGCGGCTTCGCGGACCCCGACCGGGCCGTCGCCGCGCTCGACGCGCTGGCGCGCCGCCCCACGCCCTTCTCGCGGCTCGGCGACCCCGCCGCCGCCGTGGCGCTCCTCGCCGAGGTCCTCGCGAGCCCCGACCCGGATCAGGCGCTCTCCCACCTCGCCGACTTCGCGGCCGTCCTCAAGTCCCCGGAGTCGCACTTCCGGCTGCTCCACGAGGCGCGGCGTGTGTCCCGCCTCCTCATCTCCCTCTTCGGCACCTCCGACTTCCTCTCCAAGCGCTTCCTGCGCCACCCGGAGCTCATCGACCAGCTGCTGCGGGAGGACCAGGCCGTCCTCGGGAAGGGGCGCGAGGACTTCGCCGCGGAGATCTCGGCGCGCCTCGCGCTCGTCCCCGAGGGCCTCGGGATCGACGACCTGCTCGAGCGCAAGCTCGCCGAGATCCGCCGCTACAAGAACGAGGAGGTGCTGCGGGTGGCGATGGCCGACATCGCGGGCAGCCTCTCCCTCGAGGGCGTGTCGAGTCAGCTCTCCGACCTCGCGGAGAGCATCCTCGCCACCTGCCTCGCCCTCGCCGAGGACGAGGCGCGCGCCAAGGGGAAGCTGCCGCCGTGCCGCCTCTGCGTCGTCGCCATGGGGAAGCTCGGCGGGCGCGAGCTCGGGTACCACTCCGACCTGGATCTCATCTTCCTCTACCCGGGCGAGGAGGACGCCGGGGCGCAGCCGCAGGTCCACGCCCTCTGCGCCCGGCTCGCGCAGCGGCTGCTCTCGTTCCTCCAGATGCCCTTGCGGGAGGGGCTCCTGTACAAGATCGACACGCGGCTGCGCCCGAGTGGCAACCAGGGAGCGCTCGTCTCGAGCGTGCAGGGGTTCGCCCGCTACCACCTCGGCGCCGAGGGGACCCCCCAGGTGCGGAGCCAGACCTGGGAACGCCAGGCGCTGCTCCGGGCGCGCTACGTGGCGGGCGACGAGGCCATCTGGGATCGCGTGCGCCGCGAGGTCCTCGAGCCCGTCCTCTACGGGTTCGAGCCCGACCGGGCGTTCCTCGCATCCGAGATCCGCCGCATGCGGGAGCGCATGGAGACGGAGATCGGCCGCGAGGCGGACAAGGGGAAGAACCCCAAGGTCGGGCGGGGCGGGATCGTCGACGTGGAGTTTGCCGTGCAGTTCCTGCAGCTCGTCCACGGCCACCGGGTGGCCCGGATCCGCACCCCGTCCACGCCCGATGCGCTTCGCGCGCTGCGCGACGCCGGGTTGCTCCGGGACTCGACCTTCCGGACCCTCGTCGCCGGGTACGAGTTCCACCGGCGGCTCGCGATGCGCATGCGCATCGTCCACGACTACAGCATCGACTACCTGCCACAGGGCGCCCGCGCCCTCGCCCAGCTCGCCCGGCGGCTCGGCTACTACGGCGAGGACCCGGGGGCGCGGCTCGCGACGGACTACGCGCGACTGACCGGCGCGGTTCGCGCAGCCTTCGACGAGGTCGTCACGCCCGGAACCCCGCCGCCGCGCTAAGATGGCCGCAGCGTCACGAGGCAGCGTGACCGCACGAGCGCACCCGCGTGTCCCTCCCCGACGACTCG